>Ga0068859_100000001_pt1 | contig 545224 bp, 427 predicted proteins | sample KBSSwiS22_FD_66585 | JGI IMG/M metagenome (GOLD analysis project Ga0068859, IMG submission 66585) | Switchgrass rhizosphere microbial communities from Kellogg Biological Station, Michigan, USA - KBS Switchgrass S2-2 | ecosystem: Host-associated > Plants > Roots > Rhizosphere > Soil ...
GGGGAACCCGTGGCCTGGCGGGTTCCCCCGAGGCGCGCGATCAGCTCGCGGAGGGAATCACGCTCGCTGCGGCCCGACGTGTCGAGGACCAGATCCGCGCGGGCATAGAGCGGCGCCCGTTCCTCGAGGATGTGCCGCAGGTCGTCCATGGCGCGGTCGGAGCCGGCCATCGGGCGCCGATCCCCCTGCGCCAGGACGCGCGCCATGTGCTCCTCGGGAGACGTGCGGATCCAGACGGTGAAGCAGCGGCGCAGGAGCAGCTCGAAGGTCTCCGGCTCGGAGACGAGGCTCCCGCCGGTCGCCAGCACGAACCGCGATTGGGCTTCGAGGACCTGCAGGAGCGCGTCCCGCTCGAAGCGGCGATAGGTGTCCTGGCCACAGAGCTCGAGCAGCGAGGCCAGCGGGGCGCCGGCGACCCGCTCGATCTCGCGGTCGAGCTCCAGGAACGGCACGCAGCGCTCCTTGCCGAGCGCCTTGCCCAGGGTGCTCTTGCCGGCGCCGCGCAGCCCGATGAGCGCGATGCGCTCCAGCCGAGCGCGGTCGGCGTCACCGGAGAAGCGGGCCAGGAGGGAGGCGTGGACCTCGCGCAGCTGGTCCGGCGGGAGCCGGGCCAGGAGCTGGCCGAGGAGAGCGCGCTCCGGCGAGGGTGCCTCGCCGTCGACGAGGCGGGCCAGCGGAATCCCCAGCGCCGCGGCGACCCTGCGGAGCAGGAGGATCGACATGTTCCCCTTGCCGGCCTCGAGGCGGGCGATGTAACGCTCCGAGATCCCGGCGTGGTCTGCCAGGAGTCTGCGCGTCATGCCGCGCCGCGCCCGCTCTCCGCGGACCCGCTTGCCGAACGCCGCGAGGAAGTCGGTGGTCCCCAGGCGCCGCGGTTCGCTGGGACGTCCCATCGATGGGAATTATAGTTCCTAGCCCCGGCATCGCCGCTCGACGGCGTTCTGGATCTCGCGGCTGGAGGGGGGATTCTCGCCAAGCCCGAGCGCATGAAGCATCTCGTGGATGAGCATGTCCGCTCCCCGCGCGACCTCCTGGCGCGTGGCCTCGCGGAAGCGCCGCCCGCAGAGGAAGATCAGCGGAGACCCCGGGTAGGTGAACGCGTGGGCTCCGCCCAGGCAGGAGGCTCGCCCGTCGCGATCGGTGAACGAGAGCGTCTCCAGGAACGCCCCCGCGGAGCCCGCGGCCGCGAGCTTCTCGTTCAGGACCCGCCCAGCCTCCTCTCCGAAGTCGAAGACCACCTCGCGGCAGGCTGGGCGCTCGAGCTTCCGGAGAGCCTCGTGGTGAGCCAGCCGGAAGGCGAGGAGGACGGTCGGGTCGGAGAGGGCGACGACCCCGCGGCCTGGCTCGTCGGCCGAGCCGGGCGTCGGGCAGAGCAGGCAGACCAGGCCCAGCGCGGCCACGGACTTGCGCATCGGAAACGCTCCTTCGTCTGGATTGGTCGCCGGGTGCTCGACCGGCGATGCCAAAACATGGAGCTCCGCGGCGCGGAAGTCCTCGCGAAGGTGTGAGCATCTGGTGAGCGAGCCGGGCGCGCCTCCCGCCCGCGCCTAGAATTCCGTAGCTACAACGATGGCTCTGTCACCAGGCGCACGGCTCGGCCCCTACGAGATCGTCGACGCTCTCGGCGCCGGCGGGATGGGGGAGGTCTACCGCGCGCGCGATCCCCGGATCGGCCGCGAGGTGGCGATCAAGGTGCTGCCGGAGGGCGTGGCCGCGGACGAGGACCACCTGCGCCGCTTCGAGCTGGAGGCCCGCGCGCTGGGGGCGCTGGCCCACCCGGCGATCGTCGCGGTCTACGACATCGGCTCGGCCGACGGCGCGCCCTACATCGTCTCCGAGCTCCTCGACGGGGAGACCCTGCGGGAGCGCCTGCTGTCCGGACCGCTGCCTCCGAGGAAGGCGCTGGAGCTGGCGGCGCAGATCGCGCGCGGCCTGGCCGCGGCGCATGCCCGGAGCGTGGTGCACCGCGATCTCAAGCCCGAGAACCTCTTCGTGTCGCGCGACGGCCGCGCTCGGATCCTGGACTTCGGGCTCGCCAAGCTGACCGCGCCGGCCGCGGCCACCTCGCCGGAGGCGCGGACGGAGGCGACGCTGACGACGCCGGGAGTCGTGCTCGGCACCGCCGGGTACATGGCGCCCGAGCAGGTGCGCGGCGAGGCGGCCGACCCACGAGCCGACATCTTCGCGTTCGGAGCGGTGCTCTACGAGATGCTGTCCGGCCGGCGCGCGTTCCCCGGGGCGTCGGCCCTGCAGACGATGAACGCGATCCTGGAGGACGAGCCGGCGCCGCTGGCCGGCGCGTCGGACGGAGTCGGCAGACTCGTCCAGCGCTGCCTGGAGAAGAGCCCCGAGGAACGCTTCCAGTCCGCCTCCGACCTGGCCTTCGCGCTCGAGATGCTCGCGCCGGCGTCGGTCTCGCGTCCCGACCCCGGCGATCGGCCGCGCCTGAAGAAGCGCACGGCCTTGTGGGCCGCCGCCGGCGCACTGGCGTTCGTCGCAGCGGTCGCGCTGGCCTGGCGTGCCCGCCACGCGCCGCCGGACGCCGCACCGGAGCCCGTCTTCAAGCGGCTGACGTTCCGGAGGGGGACGATCTGGGGTGCCCGCTTCGCGCCGGACGGCCAGACGATCGTCTACGGAGCGTCGTGGGACGGCGCTCCGACCGAGGTCTTCTCGATGCGTGCCGAGAGCCCGGAATCGCGCTCGCTCGGGCTTCACGGCGCGAGCCTCCTGGCGATCTCGAGCACCGCCGAGATGGCGCTGCTCCTGAACGCGCGCGGCGGGACGATCCGGCGGGGCACGCTCGCGCGCGCGCCCCTCGGCGGCGGGGGGCTGCGGCAGCTCGTCGAGGGCGTCCAGGCCGCCGACTGGGCCGCGGGAGGCAACCTGGCCGTCGTGCGTTTGGGCGTCGACAGCGCGCGGGTGGAGATGCCGCCCGGGACCCTGCTCCAGGAGCTGCGAGCGAGCCCGTCGGTCACCGGGTTCCGCGCCTCGTCCCGGGGGGACGAGCTGGCAATCGCCGCGTTGGAGGAGAAGAGGGTGATCCACCTGCTGCGGACGGGCGGCGGCACCCGGCGGATCTGGAGCGGTGAGAACCGACCCAACGGCCTCGCCTGGTCTCCGGATGGCGAGGAGCTCTGGTTCGCTCTGGAAGACGACCTGGGAGACGGCATCCACGCGGTGACGCGCGCCGGGCGGGAGCGCGTCGTCCGCAGGATCCCGGGCGTCATCGCGATCCACGACATCGCCAAGGACGGGCGCGTGCTGCTGGAGCTGGGGACCCGGCGCTCCGGAATCATGGTCGCGCCGCCGGGGGAGTCGGTGGAGCGCGACCTCTCCTGGCACTGGAACTCGCTGATCTCCGGCCTCTCCAGCGACGGGCGGACGCTGCTGATGCAGGATGGAGGATCCGGAGGCGGCACCGCACGGGAGATCTACGTGCGCGGCACCGACGGCTCCCCGGCGATCAAGCTCGGCGAGGCGAACTGGTCCGCGCTCTCGCCCGACGGCAAATGGGCGCTTCTGTTGAACGTGATCACGACCGAGAGGGAGATGACGTTGGTGCCGATCGGCCCCGGCGAGGCGCGCAAGATCACCGCTCCGGGGCCCATGCACGGCGCCGAGTGGACGCCGAAGAGCGACGGCATCGTCTACACGGTCGGTGCGGAATTCCCGTCGCGTTCGTACCTCCAGAGCCTCGCCGGCGGGCCCCCGCGGGCCCTCACCCCCGAAGGGATCCGGGGACTCCTGATCTCGCCGGACGGCCGCTGGCTGGCGGCGAAGGACGCGGAGCGTCGGGGCTTCCTCTGGCCTCTCGACGGAGGGACCGCGCGCCCGCTGGCGGACGTCGGGCCGGACGTCCTCATCCGCGGCTGGACGGCCGACAGCAAGGCCCTCGTGGTGTTCCGCTTGGGCGACTTCCCGACGATCGTGGAGAAGCTCGAGATCGACAGCGGACGGCGTACCGCGCTGTGGACGCTCGCCCCGCCCGGAGTCGCCGGGCTCGTCGAGATCACCAACATCTGGGTCACGCCCGACGGCTCCTCGCACGGCTACACCTATCGCTCGCGCCTCTCGGAGCTCTACCTGGTGGAGGGCCTCCGCTAGACGGATCCGCGGCGCGACTCGGTGGAGGCGTCGGCGGTGAGGTGCCGATAGACGAGCGTCACCTCCCCGATGCGAACGGTGTCGCCGGACGACAGCCGCGCAGGCTTCGCCAGCCGCTCGGCGCCGAGAAAGGTGCCGTTCTTGCTGCCCAGGTCCTCCAGGACGGCCTCGCCGTCCGACAGGGTGATGCGGGCGTGCCGGCGGGAGACGGACGCGTCGCCGATCCAGCAGGCGTTCCGGGCATCGCGCCCGAGGACGTTCGCACCCTCTTCCAGCGGCACGATCTGGCGTCCCCATTCGAGCCAGCAGCGCGAACGCTCGGCCACCTGCGCCACTGCCGGCGTGTCCTGAGCGAGAGCGTAGCCGAAGCCGAACACGGTCCGGATGACGCGCGGCCGCCGGGCGTCGTCGCCGAGCGCGCGGCGCACCTCGCTCACCAGAGCGGAGAGCGCCGAGTCGGTGACCAGGGTGGCCGGCCAGAGCCGGTCCTGGAGCTCGTCTCGCGACAGGGCCCGCGGGCACGCCTGGACCAGGACCTCCAGGAGCTCGAACGCCTTCGGGGACAGGTGGACCTCACGGTCCCCGACGAACGTTCGACGCGCCTCTCCGTCGAACGCGACATCACCGAACGTGGCTCGCATGGGGCGCCTGAAGAGTCTAGCGCCGCGCTGGTAGACTCGGCTGGCGGGCCGTTAGCTCAACGGTAGAGCACCGGCCTTTTAAGCCGGGGGTTGCGGGTTCGAAACCCGCACGGCCCACCAACACGCGGCAGGGAGCCCCCATCGTCTAGCGGCCTAGGACGCCACCCTTTCAAGGTGGAGACCGCGGGTTCGAATCCCGCTGGGGGTACCAACTAACCGAGGATCGGCGTCTTCAGCCAGTCGTCGAGGACGGTCCCCGGGCGCAGGATCGTCTCCTCGCGCTTAGGCCCGGTGGAGAGGAGCGCCACCTTGGCGCCGACGATCTCCTCCAGCGCCGCCAGGTAGTCCTTGGCCCGGCTCGGAAGCGCGTCGAAGGAGTCGATTCCGGCGATCACCGAGCGCCATCCCGGGAAGCTCTTCAGGATGGGCCGCGCCCGCTCGTAGAGGTCGGCGCGCGCCGGCACCTCGCTGACCTCACGCCCGTCGATGTCGTAGCCGACCGCGATCTTCACCTCGTCCTGCTCGTCCAGGACATCCAGCTTGGTGAGCGCGATCGCGTCCAGGCCGGAGACCCGCACGGCGGTGCGCGCCACCACCGCGTCGAACCAGCCGACGCGCCGCGGCCGGCCGGTCACCGTGCCGTACTCGTTGCCTCGGGCGCGGATGCGCTCGCCGGTGTCGTCGTGGAGCTCGGTGGGGAAGGGGCCCGAGCCGACCCGGGTGGTGTAGGCCTTCATCACCGCTACCACCGCGCCGATCGCCGACGGCGGGATGCCGAGCCCGGTGCAGGCGCCGCCGGCGCCGCATGACGAGGAGGTCACGAAGGGATAGGTCCCGTGGTCGACGTCCAGCATCGTGCCCTGCGCGCCTTCGCAGAGGAGCCGGGCTCCCTGGGAGAGGCGCTCGTGCAGCAGCGTGCCGGTGTCGGTGACGTGCGGCGCCAGGCGCTGCCCGCAATCCACGTAGGTCGCCAGCGTCTCCTCCACGTTCGCGCCGGGCACGCCGTAGAAGTGCGCCAGCACGGCGTCGTGGTGCGACAGCAGCGGGCGAGCCAGCGCGGTGAAGCGTTCCGGGTCCACCAGGTCGGCCATCCGGATGCCGGTGCGGTTCGCCTTGGTCTCGTACGAGGGCCCGATGCCGCGCGAGGTGGTCCCGATGTTGGCGCCGCCCAGCGCCTTCTCGCGGGCGCCGTCCAGCAGCGCGTGCGTCGGCAGGATCACGTGGGCCCGGTCGGAGATCTTCAGGTTGTCGCCGATCGCCACGCCGGCCGCGCGCAGCGAGTCGATCTCGGCCAGGAGAGCCCGCGGGTCCACCACCAGCCCGTTGCCGATGACGTTCAGGATGCCGGCCCGGCAGATGCCGGAAGGCACCAGCCGCAGGGCGAAGTGGCGGTCCTGGAACTTGACGGTGTGGCCGGCGTTGTGGCCGCCCTGGTAGCGGGCCACCAGGTCGAAGTTCGGGGAGATGAGGTCGACGATCTTGCCCTTGCCTTCGTCGCCCCACTGGCCGCCCACGACGACCAGCGCCCCGCCTTTGATCGCTTTCACCGATCGATTGTAACGGAGGGGAGAGCGCCCTTTCGTCGAGTACGATGCGCTCGATGTCGCGCGCGATCGTCCTCACCGGGGACGACCTGAGCCTGCCGGACCTGGTCGCGGTGGCCGACGGCGGCGCCTCGGCAACGCTCGCCCCGGAGGCCTCGGCGCGCGTCGACGCGTCCCGCGCGGTGGTGGACGCCGCGGTGCGCGAGGGGCGCGTCGTCTACGGCGTGACCACCGGCTTCGGGAAGTTCGCCGAGGTGGTGATCCCGCGCGAGAAGCTGAGCCTGCTGCAGGAGAACCTGATCCGCAGCCACGCCGCCGGCGTGGGGGAGCCGCTCTCGCGCCGCGAGGTGCGCGGCCTGATGCTGCTGCGGGCGAACTGCCTGGCCAAGGGCTTCTCCGGCATCCGCCGGGAGACGCTGGAGACGCTGTTGCGGCTCCTGGAGATGGGCCTGCACCCGCGGGTGCCCTCGCAGGGGTCGGTGGGCGCTTCCGGAGACCTCGCTCCGCTGGCGCACCTGGCGATGGCGCTCCTCGGCGAGGGGGAGGTCGAGCGCGGCGGACGGAGCGTCCCGGCCGCCGAGGCGCTGCGCGAGTCCGGGCTCGCGCCGGTGGCGCTCCAGGCCAAGGAAGGGCTGGCGCTCATCAACGGCACCCAGCTCACCACCGCCATCGGGGCGCTGGCGCTGGAGCGCCTGTTGCGCCTGCTCAAGGTGGCGGACCTCGTCGCCGCGCTCACGCTGGATGCGCTGAAGGGCACCGACACGGCGTTCGACCCGCGCATCCACGCGGCGCGCCCGCACCCCGGACAGCGCGATTCAGCGCAGAACCTCCGGGCGCTCCTGCAGGGCTCGGAGCTGCGGGAGAGCCACCGCGACTGCGGCCTGGTGCAGGACGCCTACGCGCTCCGCTGCGTCCCGCAGGTGCACGGGGCGGTGCGCGAGGCGGCCGCCTACGCGCGCGGCGTGGTCGAGATCGAGATGAACTCGGCGACCGACAACCCGATGGTCTTCGCGGCGCAGGGCGGGCACGAAGGGGAGGTCCTCTCCGGCGGCAACTTCCACGCCGCGCCGGTGGCGCTGGTCTTCGACCACCTGACCGCCGCCTCGACCGACCTGGCGTCGATCTCGGAACGGCGCACCGAACGGCTGGTGAACCCGTCGCTCTCCGGAGACCTGCCGGCCTTCCTGGTGCGCGAGGGAGGCCTGAACTCCGGCTTCATGATGCTGCACGTGACCGCGGCGGCGCTCGTCTCGGAGTGCAAGGCGAACTCCTTCCCGGCATCGGTGGACTCGATTCCGACCTCGGCCGGCAAGGAGGACCACGTCTCCATGGGCCCGATCGCGGCCCGCAAGCTGGCGCGCAACGTGGAGGACCTCACCAGCGTGCTGGCGATCGAGCTCCTGGCGGCGGCGCAGGCGCTCGACCTGCGCCGCCCGCTGCGGAGCTCCCCGGCGCTGGAAGAGGTCTGGACGCGGGTGCGCAGGCGGGTGGCGCCCTGGGACGCCGATCGCTATGCGGCGCCCGACATCGAGGCCGCGCGCCAGGTGGTGCTCGGCGACCTCGACGACCTGATCGCGCCGCTGGCCTAGGAGCCCGTCCGAGTAACGCTTCCCAGAACCATTGCGCTGGACAAGTGGTGAAGGGAGGCGGGGGGAAACGTGACCACGTTTCCCCCATTCATGGAAGCTGCTAGCCCGCACCATCCTCGGTCAGATCGCGCAGCGATCGGCGGGCTAGCGGCGGTCACCGGATCTTCTGGATCGCCTCCTTCATGAGCGGTGCCGCCAGCTTCTCGAAGGAGGGCGCCGAGCTGAAGACCGTGGGCGGCACGTTGGTCGAGCGCTGCGCCGACGCGTAGGTCGTCACCGGCTGGCCGGGGCGTGCCGCGTAGACGGTCAGCTGCACGAACGGCGGCGTCTCCGAGCCAGGCTTGTCGGATTTGTAGGACGTGAACTGGTTGACAGTGCCCCAGACGACGAGGTCGACGTTCAGGTCGCGCACCATGGCGTCGAGCGCCTCGCGGTCGGTCTCGGCGCTGGGCATCCGGTGGTCCCGGAGGTAGGTGACGACCGGCGTCTCCTCGAGCACCCGGGCGCCGTCCTCCTTGGCCAGCATCTTCGCGGCGAGCCGCTGCGCGGCCGGTCCGGTCTCCGGCTGTCCCGGCGCCGGCTCGAACGGCAGCACAGCGACGGTGGCACCCGAGAGGCCGGCCGAATGCGGGCCCTTGTCCCTGGCGTTGGCGATGCTGGAGGTTGCGACGGTGGTGGTGAGCGCGATCAGGCAGGAGGTGAGCCAGAGGTTCCTCATGGCTCACAGCAAGCAACCTCGGTTCCCGGACCGGAACTTGCAGCAGCGGGTGTGCGTACGGGCTGGCTACGGATTGGAGACGACGGCCCGGAGGATCAGGTTGGCCGGCGTGTGCGGGCCCTGCGGGCCGGCCACGGTCACCGCGCGGTAGTTGCGGCCGTCGTTGTCGGACAGGAAGGAGCGGCCTGCCTGGGGCCCGTCGGCGTCGCAGGTGAAGACGACTCCCTTGTCGTCGGGTGCCTGGAAGCCCGCGTAGAGGTCTCCGGACAGGATCGTCGGGCCGCCGTCGATGTCGACCTCCCAGAGGAGGCCCTCGGGCGGGATGTTCGGCATCGTGACCGTCTGATGCGACAGGTTGTCGTGGTCGGGCGGCGGCTCACCGCTGCCCGAAGGATCGGTGAAGGTGACCACGTCGAGCTGCAGGCCGCTCGGATCGGGGAAGCCGGGGAACCGCGCCACGAAGAGCTTCAGCTTGCGCAGCGTCGTCGGGTAGAGCGCCGGGGTGAAGCGGTTCACCACCACCAGCCGCTTGGCGTAGACGCCCGCCTCGACGGTGCCGTCGTCGCTGAAGAGCTCGCTGATGCTCGGGGCCGCGCCCGAGCCGCTCAGGGGGATGGCCACGTCGGGAACGAGCGGGTCGTTCGACGTGATGCGCAGCACGCCCTCTCGCGGCCCGGCGGCGATGGGGCGGAACAGCACCACCACCTCCTGGGTGCGCCCGGGGGAGACCGAGATGTGCTGGTCCAGCAGGACGAAGTCCGCGCCTTCGGTGGTGATGTCGTGGAGGACGAGAGCCGCGGTGCCGGCGTTCCGGACGGTGACCACCAGCTCCCGGGCGAGACCGATGACCACCCGCCCGAAGTCGAGCCGCGGCGGGCTCACTTCCATGGACGGCTGCTCGAGCGCATCGCCGGTGCCCTCCAGCGCGACCGTGGCTTCACCGCCGTCGCCGCCAATCCGCAGGGTGCTGCGGCTGAGGCCGGGGATCGGCGGCTGGAAACGGACCGCCAGCCCCTGGGTGGCGCCGGGCTCCAGCTGGAACGTCGTGGGCATCACCGAGAAAGGCTCGTCGTTGCCGATGGAGGCGCTGGCGTGCAGCACCGCGCTGCCGCTGTTGCGGACGACGACGCTGTAGGTCGCGGTCTGTCCGACACGCACCTTGCCGAAGTCGAGCCGGTCGCCGTCCACGCCGAGCAGAGCCGCCCGCGCCGGGTCCATCGGCAGATAGGCTCCGTCGCCGCTGCCTTCCCCGGGCCGCGCGCCCTCGTTGACGACTGCGTACGCGAAGAACGCGCCGGTACCGGCGGTGCGGGTCACTCGGGCGTAGCCGTTCTTCGTCCCCGGGGCGCGCCGCAGCAGCGAGGAGAGCTGCCACCAGCCGCCCGGAGCCACCGACTCGCCCTCCAGCGTCGCCACCCTCGCGCCCAGGTCGCCGTCGTAGACCTCCACGCGAAAGACGTCGGTCGCGGCCGCGTCGGTGTTCACGATCGCCAGATTGGAACGCGTGGTGTCGTCCTGCCGCAGGCCGTAGACCCAGGCGGTGTCGATCGCCGCGCTGTGGTCGGACACCGCCGGGTAGAAGACGCTGAAGCGCCCCTCCGGCCCAAGGCGCGAGGTGCGGGCGCCCAGCAGCACGCCGCCCCCCTCGATGGTCGCGAAGAGAGCGCCGGCGAGGCCGGAGGCCGGAGCGTCCTCCAGCGTCCCGCCTGCGACGAGGAACCGGACACAGTCCCGCACGAGCCGCTGCTCGCCCGGCCTGAGCTGCAACGCAAACTCGGCGGCACGGCCTTCGGCGTGCACGCCGTCGGCCACGAACTTCAGCCTCAGCGTGCGCGGGCCGTCGGCGACGTTCGTCGCTACCAGGTCCGACGTGTAGCTGGCGGTCCCCACGACGGCCGGAAGGGTGAGGTTCTGCGAGCCGGTGTCGAGACGCGCCGGCGGAACGTAGGCACTGTCGGAGCTGCGGCGGTCGGACACGAGGCCGTAGGCGTAGAAGGGTGCCGAGCCGAGCACCCGCTCGACCTTCACGTAGGCGTTGGCGAGGAGCTGTCCGTCGTCCGAGGACAGCTCGCCGAGCTCGATGTCGCGACCGGCGGCCAGCAGGATGTCCGGCAGCACGAGGGTGAACGGCCGCGCCGGATCGCCGGACAGGACGGTGACCCGCAGCGTCACGTCGCCGTCCTCCGCGCCCCCGGCGTGGACCAGCGTCAGGCTGCTGCGGTCGGCGGCGTTCTCCACCAGCCCGCCTACGTAAAGGGCCGCGCCGTCCGCCAGCTCGGCCCGCGGTACGCCGCCGTAGGCATAGCCCGAGCGGCGGCCGCTCGGGCCGGAGGACGTGCGGGCGCTGACCGAGCCTGGAGCCGAGCCGTCCGCGTCGCGGAAGCGGACCATCAACGTGCCCCGGTGGTCGCCTCCAGCTTCGATCGGCAACCCCAGCTGCCGCAGGTAGGCGACGGCGTCCGGCACGACGAGCTGATGGCCCGCCTTCAGGGAGGCGCCCACGGTGCCGCTGCCTCCGCCGGCGCTGGCGGTGTAGACGAGGCTGACCTGCGTGTCCCAGGTGGTGCGGTTTGTGATGGTGAGCTCGGTCGTCTCGCGGGATCCGTCCTGCGCATCGCGGTCGACGAGCACGGGAACCAGCACGTCAGTGTCGGACGTGGCGTCGGCGGCCGCGGCCACCGCTCTGCCCTGGCTGGCTCGTCCGCTCCGTGCGGCGAAAATCGCCGCATCGAGCGGAAGCGCCAGCAGTAGGGAAGCGCTCAAGAGGATCAAGGGTGATCCTCGACTCGAGGTCATTCTTATCCTAGCCCTGGTAGAGGAGATGTTACGCCCTTAGGTGGGCTTTGTTCCGGTGATAGACATCACACTTCTTGCGGCACAGTCAATGCATCTGGCCGGATAGAGGGCCTTGGGCCTGGAAGTGAGGCGATGGCGAAGCACAAGCGACTGGTCCGGGTCTGCGTGGCGTTCGTGGTGGTGCTGGCCTCGCTCGGTATTGGACTCCTCGCTGCGCAGGACGTTTACCTGCAGACGGACCGGCTTCGGAGAATCATCAACGAGGAGCCGGACCGCACCCTGCTGGAGTACTCCGGCGCGCGCTCGAAGGGGCCCGGGCGGATCGAGCTCGACACGCTGGTGCTGCGCATCCGCGACCACAACATCGAGCTGCGAGCCCAGCTCGAAGGCGTCTCGCTCCACGTCGCCCTGCGCGACCTGTTGCGGCGGCGGCTCCACGTCACCTCGATCCGCGCCAAGCGCCTGTCGTTCCGCCTTCGAGAGCGCCTCACGCAGCAGGAATCCGCGACGGTGCGCGCCGACCTCTACCCGCCGATCGAGGGGCTCCCCGACCCGCCGATTCGACCGGCCGACGAGCCGAAGCGCCACGCGGCGGGCCGATGGCGCATCGTGGTCGACGACCTCGACGTCGCGCAGGTGCACGAGCTCTGGGTGGACACCTGGCACTGGACCGGCGACGCCCGCGTGAACGGCGGCTTCGAGCTGCTGCCCGGCCGTGAGGCGGTGGTCGGTCCGGCGCGCCTGACGGTGGCCTCGGGAGCGCTGCGCCGGGGAGAGCCCGTCGCCGACGGGACGTCGGGAGAGGTCTGGGCCAGGCTCCCGCGCTTCTCCCCGCGCGAGTATCCCGGCAACGACGTCTGGAAGATCATGACCGGAGGCGCCCGGCTGCGAGGCAAGTTGCAGGGGCTGAGCTTTCTGACGGCTTCGGCGTCGAAGGGCGACGCGAAGCTCTCCGGGGGGCGCGGGACGGTCGTCGCGGACATGGACGCCCGGGACGGCACCGCGTCGGTGCGCCTCGACGTCGACGCCCACGAGGCGGTCTACCGCACCGGCGCGAGGGTCATCCGCGGCGATGCCAGGCTCGACCTACGGGCGACGCAGCTGGACTTCGTCGCCGGACGCACCTCGCTGTCCGGCTCGCGGCTGGCGCTCTCCAACGTCTCGGTCGACGGCTCCGAGCGCAGCGACCCATGGTCCACGACGCTGCGCGCCTCGGCGGCGACGCTCTCGCTGACGACCGGCGCGCTCACGACCCACCTCGACGGCACGTTCCGGGACGCGCGGCCGGTGGTGGCCATGGTGCCCAGCGGGCTCGGGCGCTGGGCGGCGGACCTCCTGCACCTGGACGGCCTGAAGGTGTCGGGCCAGGTGCGCATCGCCGAGGACGCGCTCGACATCCGGTCGGCGCGCGGGGAGGCGGGCAACGTGACCATCCTCGCCGACTATCACCGGCGAGGCGCAAGCGAGCGCGGCGAGATCCTGGTGAGGAAGGGGATCCTGAAGGTGGCGGTCGAGCTGCACGACGGCAAGTCCAGCGTGAAGCCGGGCCTGAAGCCGCCGGCGGTCACCTCTTTTTTCCAGCGGATCAAGAACTTCTTCAGCAATTAGCAGCGCTCAGGGGGTCGCCGGGGCACGTCGATTGCACCTCCAGAGCTGTGGCGGCGTGTCGGAGACCGGCGCGGCGCCGATCCGAGCCGATGACATGGAGGTGCTCGATGAATGCGAAGTCCTTGATGACGAAGAGCCCCGTCTGCTGCACGCCCGACATGACCCTCAGCGAGGTGGCCGGAATGCTGCTGGACTACGACTGCGGCGCCCTGCCGGTGGTGGACGACCTCACCAGCCTGCACCCGGTCGGCATCATCACCGACCGCGACATCGCGATCCGATGCGTGGCCAAGCGGCTGGACGCCAACAGCACCACCGCCCGCGAGGTGATGTCGACGCCGGTCCTGACCGTGACCGAGAAGGCCAGCCTGGACACCTGCTGCAGCGAGATGGAGTCGCACCAGGTGCGCCGCATCGTGGTGGTGGACAAGGACGGCCGCTGCTGCGGCCTGATCGCCCAGGCCGACGTCGCCCGCAGCGCGAGCGACAAGCTGGCCGGTGAGGTGATCAAGCGGATCTCGGAGCCCCGCACCTCGACGCTCGGCTCCAGCCACTGAGGAAAGCGAGGCGGCGCGGTCTCGGGGAGCGCTATCTCCCCGAGACCTCCTTCCGCAGCAGCGCCACGTGGCCGGCCACGACGGCGCTCGACTCGCGGTAGCGCGCGATCACCCGCTCGGAGAGGGCGTCCCCCGGCGTCAGGTCGCTGAGCATCTCCTCGATCCGCCCGCGGTTGCCGAGGAGCTGCTCCATGATCCTTAGGCGCGAGGAGGCGCTCTCCAGCAGCCGCCCGCTCTCGTACTCGACCGAAGGAATGTCGTCGGAATGCGGTACAGCCGGCGCGGCCCAGCGGGCCACGTCCCTCGGTCCCATGAGGATGAACGAAAGCAGCTCGGCGGGGTCGGCGGCGCGCACCTTCTGCAGGTCGGCCTTCACCGCGGGCTCCTCCACCCGCCTGGCCAGCTGAGCCAGCGAGATCGTCGGCTGCGGCGTGGCCATCACCACGGTGAACGCGTTCGGCACCGTGTGCGGGTAGAAGATCCAGACGTTCGGGAAGACGTCCTGGAACGCGCGCACCACCGAGCGGTAGTTGGACGGCAGCATCGAGTAGGTCGGCAGCCACATCGAGATCACGCCGTCGGGCGCCAGCCGCTCGCGGCAGAGGCGGAAGTACTCCTCGGTGTAGAGGTAGCCGTTCCCGGCGAAGCGCGGGTGGATGGAGTCCGACAGCACCACGTCGAACTTGAAGGGGGAGGCCAGCGCGAAGCTGCGGCCGTCGTCGAAGAAGACCTTGACCCGCGGGTCGGCGAAGACGCCGTGGTTGACCGCGCCGAAGTGCGTCTTGGCGGCCTGCAGCACCGTGGGGGAGATCTCCACGATGTCGATCTCCTTCACCGGGTGCAGCGACGCCGAATAGGCGGTGCCGCCCGAGCCCACGCCGACGTGCAGCACGCGCTCCGGGTTGGCCGCCAGCGCCAGCGGCAGGTGTGCCTGCAGCTTCTGGATCATCACCAGCCCGGGCGCGATGCCGGCCACGTTGACGCCGTTGATCTCGAGCGACATCAGCCCCGGCGGGCTGATCGAGGCCTTCACCGCCACGACGCCCGATCGGTCCTCGTCGAAGAAGAGGAACTTCATCCCCTCGACCGGGGCCAGCACGCCCGCCGAGCGGATCACCGCGTCCTTCGGCAGGAAGAGCGCGGGCACCGCCAGCAGCACGGCGATCGCGGTGGCCACGCGCAGCACGCCCTTGCGGTCCAGGAGGAGCGAGCCGGCGGCCGCCAGGGCGCCCATCAGGAGCAGCGAACGCTGGGTGCCGATGAGCGGCACCAGGAGGAAGCCCGCCGCCAGTGAGCCGAGGATGGAGCCCAGCGTGTTGGCGCTGTAGACCAGCGCCGCCCCTTGGGTATGCCCACCCGGCGCCATCTTCAGGAGCAGCGTGAAGCAGAAGCCGAAGCAGAAGGTCGGCGGGAAGAGGTAGACCGCGGTCGTCAGCGCCTCGGCCAGCACCAGGGCGCCGTGGCTGTGCGCGCCGAGGAGCCGCACCGCCGAGAGCGTCAGCGCGTCGCCGTAGACGGTGAACGCGAACGCCTGGAGCACCGTGATCGCCAGGATCGCGATCTGCGCCTTGACGAGGTGTCGCCGCGCGTTCTCCTCCCGCACGGTGGCACCGGCCAGGCTGCCGGCCACCAGCCCGATGAGGTAGACGGTGAGCACCAGGGAGAACGTGTAGACCGAGGAGCCGAGGTGGAGGACCAGGATGCGCGTCCAGAGGACCTCGTCGGCCATCGCCACCAGCCCGCCCAGGAACGCCAGGAACGGGACGAGGCGCTCCGGCTGCGCCGCCACCGGCGCCGCCTCGAGCGACGGGCGGCCCGGACGCAGCGCGGCCAGCGCGGCGGCGACCAGGCTGAGCAGGCCGGACGTCAGCAGGGTGGCGTGCATGCCGATGGTGGGGATCGCCACGAAGCCGCAAAGCGCGGTGCCGGCGACCGCGCCGGCGGTGTTGATGCCGTAGAGGAGCCCGGAGCGCCGGCGGGTGAGGGTGCCGGCGCCCAGGTCGCGCACCAGCACCGGGTAGGTCGCCCCCATCAGCATGGTCGGGACGAGCAGCGCCGCGGCCGACAGGAGGATGCGCACCAGGAGGAGGGGAGAGCCCGCCCCCAGCGCGCGGTAGAGGTGGACGTAGGCCCACTCGACGCCGTGGAAGAGGAGCGGGGTCGCCAGCGCGAAGAGCCCCACGCCGGCTTCCAGCACCGCGTAGGCCAGGCGCGGGCGGAGCAGCCGGGGGGCGAAGCGCCCGGCCAGGCGGCTCCCCAGCGCCAGGCCGGCCATGAAGACCGCCAGCAGCGTCGCGGTGGCCGGAGTGGTGGCGCCGAAGACCAGCGTCAGGTACTTGAACCAGACGACCTCGTCGGCCAGCGCGGCGGCGCCGGAGAGGAAGAAGACGAGGTAGAGGAGCGCCGCCCCCGGCGGAACGTCCGACGACGGCGCCGCGGCGGGCTCGCGTTCCATTCGGGCGCCGATTCTAAGGGTCACTGCGCAACCGCTCGCGCCGAGATGCGTATGCTCGGCGCAGCATGCGAAACGCTCTCCGCCTGGCTCTCTGGACTCTGATCCTCACTCCGCTTCTCTCGCTCGCCGCCGCCGCTCCGAAGAAGGCGTCCACGCCCCCTTCCGGCCTGGCGCTCTTCGGGACGCCGCGCGACCCGGCGCTGAAGGGCCGAGGCATGGCGTTCCGGAACATCGGGCCCAACCGCGGCGGGCGCAGCGTGGCCGTGGCCGGCGTCCCGGGCCAGCCGCGCCTCTTCTACATGGGCGCCACCGGCGGCGGGGTCTTCCGGACGACCGACGGCGGCCGGAGCTGGGAGGCGCTCTCCGACGCCGATCTCAAGACCGGCTCGGTGGGCGCGATCGCGGTGGCTCCCTCCGACCCCAACGTGATCTACGCCGGGATGGGCGAGGCGCCGATCCGCGGCAACGTCTCGCACGGCGACGGCGTCTACCGGTCCACCGACGCCGGCAAGAGCTGGAAGAACGTCGGGTTGGCGGCCACGCGGCAGATCGCACGGATCCAGGTCCATCCGAGCAACCCCGACGTGGTCTACGTCGCCGCGCAGGGACACGTCTTCGGACCGAACCCGGAGCGCGGGATCTACCGCTCGGAGGACGGCGGCAGGAGCTGGAAGCGGCTCCTGTTCGTGGACGAGAAGGCCGGCGCCTGCGACCTGGCGATGGACGCGACCAACCCGCGCGTCCTCTTCGCCGGCTTCTGGCAGGTGGTGCGGAAGCCCTGGACGCTGGAGAGCGGCGGCCTCGGCGGCGGCCTCTATCGCTCCACCGACGGCGGCGACAGCTGGAAGAAGCTGACCGAGGGGCTGCCGGAGGGGATCGTCGGCAAGATCGGCGTGACGGTCTCGCCGGCGCGCCCGGAGCGCGTCTGGGCGATCGTGGAGGCGGAGAAGGGGGGCGTCTTCCGCAGCGACGACGGGGGCGACACCTGGACGAAGCTGAACGACGAGAACAAGCTCCGGCAGAGGGCCTGGTACTACTCGCGTATCGTGGCCGATCCCAAGTCGGCGGAGACGGTCTACGTCGAGAACGTGCAGCTCTGGCGCTCCATCGACGGCGGCAAGAGCTTCACCGAGCTGAAGGGCCCGCACGGCGATTACCACGACCTCTGGATCGCCCCGGAGGACCCGAGCCGCATCGTCGCCGGCGACGACGGAGGGGCCACGATCTCCTACGACGCCGGACGCACCTGGACCGGCCAGGGCTCGCAGCCGACGGCGCAGTTCTACCGCGTGGCCGTCGACGACCGCACGCCTTACTGGGTCTACGGAGCGCAGCAGGACAACTCCACGGTGGCGATCGCCAGCGCCTCGCTGAGCGGCGACCCGATCTCGGCGCGCGACTGGTACCCGGTGGGCGGCGGCGAGAGCGGCTGGATCGCCCCCAAGCCGAAGGAGCCGGAGGTCGTCTACGCCGGCAGCTACGGCGGCGAGATCACCCGCTACGACCACCGCACCCGGCAGGAGCGGAACGTCATCGCCTGGCCGCAGCTGGCGATCGGTCAGGCGCCCAAGGTCCTCAAGTACCGCTTCCAGTGGAACGCGCCGATCCTGGTCTCGCGCCACGATCCGAAGACCGTCTACCACGGCGCGCAGATGCTGCTGCGGAGCCGCGACGAAGGGGAGACCTGGGAGGAGATCAGCGCCGACCTCACCCGTAACGACAAGGCCAAGCAGGAGGCCTCCGGCGGGCCGATCACCAAGGACAACACCGGCGTGGAGGCCTACGACACGATCTTCGCGCTGGCCGAGTCGCCGCACGATGCGCTGACGCTCTGGGCCGGGAGCGACGACGGGCTGGTGCACGTGACCCGCGACGGCGGCAAGACCTGGCAGGACGTGACGCCGAAGGGCCTCCCGGAGTGGAGCCAGATCAACGCCATCGACATCTCGTCGCACGACCCCGCAGCCGCGTATGTGGCGGCCACGATGTACAAGCACGATGACCTGCGGCCGTTCCTCTACAAGACGGCGGACTACGGAAAGAGCTGGACCAAGATCGTCGCCGGCATCCCCGAGGACGCCTTCACCCGTGTCGTGCGCGAAGACCCGGTGCGCCGCGGCCTCCTCTACGCCGGCACCGAGACCGGCCTCTACCTGTCGTTCGACGACGGCGCCAGCTGGCAGCCGTTCCAGCTAAACCTGCCGGTCGTGCCGATTACCGATCTCCTGGTCAAGGACGACGACTTGGTCGTGGCGACCCAGGGGCGCGCGTTCTGGATCCTCGACGACCTCGGTCCGCTGCGCGCCTGGAAGGACGAGATCGCCTCGGCGGCGGCGCATCTCTTCACCCCGGCGCCGGCCTACCGTCCCGGCTACGACGCTTCGGCGCCCGACCGCAAGAAAGCAGTCGTCGGGCTCAACCCGCCCGGCGGCGTGGTGGTCGACTTCTGGCTGAAGGACGCTCCCAAGGACGAGGAGACCGCCACCCTGGAGGTCCTCGAGGGGGACAAGGTGCTGCGCACCTTCAAGAAGGAGAAGAAGTCCGAGAAGGAGGCCAGGGAGAAGGACGGCAAGGAGAAGGACGGCGAGGACGAGGACAAGGAGAAGCCGCTGGAGCTGAAGGCCGGCCTGAACCGCTTCGCCTGGGACCTGAAGATGCTGAAGCCGGAGCTGCTGCCCAAGGCGGTGATCTGGGGCAGCAAGGAGGGACCGCGGGTGGCGCCCGGGATGTACACGGTGCGCCTCACGGTTGCCGGGCAGACGCTCAGCGAGCGGGCCGAGGTGCGGCCGCACCCGGCGCATGCCGTCTCGCCGGCCGCGCTCTCGAAGCAGTCGAAGCTGCTGGCCGACCTCCGCGACCGTCTGGAGGAGACGCACCAGACGGTGCGGCAGATCCGCGACGTGAAGGGGCAGGTCAGCGCGCTCCTGGACCGCGCCAAGAAGCTGAAGAAGGCCGAGGCGCTGGAGGCCAAGGGCAAGGCCGTGACCGAGAAGCTCACTGCCGTCGAGGAGAAGCTCGTCAACCCGAAGCTGAAGAGCTCGCAGGACGTCCTCAACTTCACCCCGCGCCTGGACCACCAGTTCGTGGGGCTGGCCGGCGTCGTCTCCAGCGCCGAGGCCGCGCCAGCTCCGTCGGCGTACGTCTTCTACAGCGAGCTCTTGAAGGAGCTCGCCGCGGTGAAGGCCGAGCTGAAGGGGGTCTACGACAAGGAGCTGGCGGACTTCGGCAAGGCCGTGCGCGAGCAGGACCTGCCCCCGGTGCTGGTGGTGCCGGGGAAGGGCTGAGCCCAGCCCGTTCAGCCCTTCGTGTAATCCCCGCGCTGCCGCAGCGCCGAGACCTGGACCCGCGCGCCGCGTGAGAGCAGCTCTTCCAGGACGGCCGCCACGCCGGAGTCGTCGAAGTAGCGGCCGGCGGCCGCGAGGTCCTCGAACTCGAACTCGACGACGCGGTTGGGCGAGGCGCCCAGCGCGTTGTCGTAGGAGCGCATCCGCTTCACGTCCGGCGGTGCCTGCAGCTGCGCGGCGATGGACTTGGTCCACTCGAGGTAATCGGCGCGCTTGCCGGCGTAGTCGACGGACCAGAGGTACTTGATCATGGGCACTCTCCTCCTGCGAAGGAGCACCTTACCAGGTCCAGGCGGGAAGAAACCCCGCCGGAGCGTCCGTCAGGCCTGCTGCCGGGCGACGAGACGCGAGAAGAGGCCGCGCCCCTTGGCGAGCTCGTCGAAGGCGCCCTCCTCGACGACGCGGCCGTGGTCCATGACGTAGATCCGGTCCGCCTTCCGGATCGTCGAGAGCCGATGCGCGATCACGAAGCGCGTGGCGCTCATCAGCTCGAGCGTCCGCGTCACCGTCTCCTGCGTCCGGTTGTCGAGCGCGCTGGTCGCCTCGTCGAAGAGGACGATGCGCGGCTTCCTCACCAGCGCGCGCGCGATCAGCAGGCGCTGGCGCTGACCTCCGGAGAGCGTGGTCCCGCCCTCGGAGACGACGGTGTGCATCCCCAGCGCCATGTCGCGGATGTCGTCGGCGAGGCCCGACATCTCCGCGGCCGCCCAGGCGTCCTCCAGGGTCAGCTCGCTGGTGCCGACGATGTTCGAGAGGATGTCTCCGGAGAGGAGCCGGCTGGTCTGGAGCACCACGCCGATCTGCTGGCTGCGTATGGCCGAGAGGTCGAGCGACGCGACGTCCTGGCCGTCGTAGTAGACGGCTCCCGATTCGGGCGTCTCGAAGCCGAGCAGGAGCCTCAGCGTCGTCGACTTGCCGGAGCCCGAGGCGCCGACGAACGCCACGAACTGGCCCGGCTCGGCGCGGAAGGAGACGTCGTCGAGGACCAGCGGACCGTTCGGCTGATAGCGGAACGACAGATGGGTCCCTTCGATCTCCCCCTGGAGCGGTCCGGGATCGGTCTTGACGCCCGTCACCTCGGGTCCCGACTCGAGGATCGGCGCCGTGCGCTCCAGGATCGGGACCGCGGCGATCACCGTGGAGGCGGTGTTGGTGAGCGCCACCGCCGCCGCGAAGAGCGCGGCGAAGGCCGTGCTGAAGGCGACGAAGTCGCCGGTTCGGAGCGCGTCCCCCTTCTGGAACATCAGCCAGCCGGCGCAGCCGTAGAGCGCGGCGGCGGCGGCGACCGGGAGCACCTCGTTGAAGACGTTGAGCGCCACCCTCCGTTCGCCGGCCTGGTGCGCGAGCTCGCGCTGCCGGGTGAAGGCCTTGCTCCAGACCGAGAAGGCGCGCCCTTCCGCACCGGTGACCCGCAGCTTGCCGATCCCCGAGAGCATCTGCAGCACCATCCCGGCCACCCGTCCCTGCTGGTCCAGGTGGCGGCGCTCCAGCCGTGTCGCCGACACGACGAGGGCGACGTGGACGGCCCCGGCGATCGCCAGGAGCCCGGCCGCCAGGAGGGCCAGCCTCCAGTCGTAGTAGAAGAGGACGAAGAAGTTCACCGCGGCGAAGACGCTGGTCAGGATGGTGGTGAGCTCCTTGGCGCCCACCGGGTCCTGGATCGCGGGGATCGCCGCCGCGCGCTGGCTCAGGTCTCCGACCGCATAGCGGCGGAAGAAGGGCACCGGCAGCGCGAGCAGCCGGTCGACCAGGGCGGCCTGAAGCGTCGCGGCCACACGCCCCTCGCACCGGGTCAGCGCGAAGCCGCGCACGATGTCGAAGACGGCGATGGACGCGGCGCACAGGAGGAGGGCGATGAAGAAGGTCAGCAGGTCGCGCTGCTGTGCGTTCGGGATGACCTGGTTGAAGATCTGCGCGGTCGCCACCGGAAGGGCGAGCCCCAGGAGGCCGCTGGCGAGCGCGGCGCCGCCGATCCTGGCGGCGTCGTTCCTAACCAGCGGGCGCGCGAAGCCGAGGAGGTCCCGCAGCCGGCGAGGGCCGTCGGCCAGCGGGCGATAGAAGCTGTAGGCGAACGGGGCAAGCTCCGCCGCCGACTCGGCGGTGACGGGCTTGCGGCTTCCGGTGGCGGGATGGAACGCCTCGTAGGCACCGGAGCCGGTCGGGAGCAGCGCCACCGGTGATTTCCCCTCCTCGCGGTAGCCGAGGAGCGGCCCGGCGTCGTTGCGGTACCAGGGGCCGCGGAGCGCCACGCGACGCATGCGCACGCGGGAGACACGGCAGATCGCGGGGAGGACGTCCTTGAGACGCTCCGCCTCCCAGCGCGGCGGCTCCTGGAACGTGATCGCCGAGGCGGCGCCGACGGCGCGGCAGGCCGCGAGCAGCGGAGTGGCCGCCGCCGCCGCGTCCGCTTCCTCGCCGCGGTGAGGGCGAATGAGGCGGTGGAGCGAGACGAGGGCACGCTCCCAGCCTTTCCGGTCCGCTTCGGCGCGCGCGCGGCGCCGCCGGATGGCGGCCTTGTCGAGCGCGTCGAGCTCCTTGTCGAGCCGCGCCCGCAGGAAGCCGACCAGGAGCTCGACACCGGCGCCGCCTCCGCCCTCTTCCTGGCATCGGGCCGTGTCGACCGCGACCAGCTCCGCGGGCTCCACCGCGGCCAGCCAGAGGCTGAACATGGGCACCCATCCGTGTTCCGGGCCCAGCTCCATGCGGGAGCTCCCCGCCAGCCGGGAACGTCCAGAGACGTGCCGCACCCAGACGACCCGTTCGCGCACGGCGGCGCGGCGCTCCCTGGCGAGCGACAGCTGGGCGCCCGGCTCCAGGATCTCCTGAAGCGGGGGAGGTGCTCCGCTGGTCAGGAGCGGCGCGATCGACGCCACCAGCCGCTCCAGCGCGGGCCGGTGTTCCGCCAGCGAGAGCTCGCGCGCCGCGATCGGCCGGAGGCGCGTGGAGCCGACGCCGACGGCGACCAGGTGGACCCGGGCGTCGCCTCCTTCGGGCGCCGGCGGCAGCAGGTCGCCGGGCTCGGCGCTGAAGAGGTGGTGCCGGCCCACGCCGTTCGCGGTGGAGGCGAAGACGTCCACGCTGCCTTCGACCACGATCCAGGCGCGGTCCGGACGGTCGAGGGGCAGGGGCGCCGTCCCCTGCGCCACCACCCCGGTCTCGGTCGCGCCGGGCGCCATCAGCCCTCTCCCGCCAGCAGCGCGTAATCGCCGCCGGCGTCCTGCATCAGCTCGTCGTGCGTGCCGCGCTGCACGACATGGCCCTTGCGCAGGACGATGATCTCGTCGGCGTCGCGGATCGTGGAGAGCCGGTGGGCGATGATCACGCAGGTGCAGCCGCGGCGCCGCAGGTTGCGGTCGATCTCGCGCTCGGTGACCGAGTCCAGGGCGCTGGTCGCCTCGTCGAGCACCAGGATCTGGGGGTCGAGGACCAGGGCGCGGGCGATCTCCAGCCGCTGCCGCTGCCCGCCGCTGAAGTTCGCTCCCCCTTCCGACACGCCCGAGTCGTAGCCCCCCTCGCGGATCGCGATGTCGTCGTGGATGCAGGCGTCCTTGCAGGCCTTCACGACCGCGGCGTCCGGCGCGGTCGAGTCCCAGAGGGTCAGGTTGTCCCGGATCGTCCCCTCGAAGAGCGCGATGTCCTGGTCGACGACCGCCACCGAGCTCGAGAGGACGGCCCGGGGGTGACCGGCGCGCGGCCGGTCGTCGAGGAGGACGTCCCCTTGCCACGGCTGGTACTGGCCGGCGATGAGACGCGCCACTGTCGATTTGCCACAGCCGGACGGGCCGATGACCGCCACCCGCGAGCCGGGCGCGAGCGTGAAGTTGAGCCGGGTCAGGAGCGGCTCGTCCATGCGGGAGTAGCCGAAGGTCACGTCCCGGAACTCGAGACGGCCCTCCAGGCGCTGCCCGGGATCGGCTCCGTCCTCTTCCCGCAAGAGCTCCGGATCGAGCTCGGCCTGCAATACGTCGTCGATGCGGTTCATCTGGCCCTCGGCGACCTGCAGCTTTCCGAAGAGCCCGACCAGGTTCGTGACCGGGAGGAAGAAGCTGGCCGCGAGGCTCTGGAACGCGACGAGCATTCCCATCGTCATCCGGCCCTGGGCGACACGGTAGCCGCCCAGGGTGAGGACCGCGGCGTTGGCCACGGTCACCACGAACGCCGGCGCGGTGAGGAAGAGGTGGGAGAGCCGGTTGACCTCCTGTAGGGCGTTGACGGCCTTGGCCTGGTACCCGGCCCAGCGCGCGAAGAAGTCCGACTCGGTGCCCGTCGCCTTGAGACCCTCGATGGTCGCGATCCCGGCGGTGAGCGTGCCGTTCGACTTCCCCTGCTCCTGCAGCACGCGTCGGAAGCCGTCGATCCGCATCCGGTTGACCATGGCGGTCGCGGCGCCGACCAGAGCGACGGCGAAGAGCGTGATCGCGGTCAGCGCCGGGTCGTAGGACAGCATCAGGAGCGCGTAGAAGACGAGGAGCAACACGTCGATCGCGGCCGAGGCCAGGCGCGACGCCAGGAAGACGGCGATCTGCGCGTTCAGCGCCACGCGGCCCGCCACCTCCCCCGCGTAACGCTGGTTGTAGTACTCGATCGGGAGACGAAGCACGTGCCAGACGAACTTCGCCGAGGTGACGGCCGCGATCTTCGTCTCCAGCCGCAGGAGCGCCCGCCGCTGCAGCAGCGTGAGCGCGCCACGCAGGACCGCGGTGAGGATCAGGCCCAGGACCAGCGGACGGAACCAGCTCTCGCTTCTCTTGACCAGGACCTGGTCGACGAAGAGGCGCGCGAACGTCGGGACGACGAGTCCAGGCAGGACCAGCGCCGCTCCGGCCAGGAGCGCGTAGGCGACGACCGGCTTCGAGCCGTCGAGCCGCCGCGCCAGGGCCGCCAGGATGCTCGGCTTCTCTCCCCCCTTCCGAAAATCGGGGCCGGGCGTGAGGGTCAGGACGATGTCGCTGAACGACTCCTCGAACTCCTGGGCGCTCACCGTGCGGGGGCCGGAGGCGGGGTCGTTCAGGTAATAGCGGCCGGGCTCGCCGGCGGCGCCGGCGCCGTAGCCCTCGAGGACGAGGAAGTGCGTGAAGTTCCAGAAGACGACGGCGGGCAGCGGCAGCTCCTGGAGCTGCGCCACCTCCTTCTTGTAGCCCTTGGCTTCGAGTCCGTAGGCCTGGGCGGCGCGCAGGATGTTCGAGGCCTTCGGGCCGCTGCGCGACACGCCGCAGGCGAGGCGCAGCTCGGCCAGCGGCACGAAGCGCCCGTGGTGAGCGAGGACGATCGCCAGGGAAGCGGCGCCGCACTCGGTGGCTTCCATCTGAAGGACGGTCGGCGTCCTCACCCGACGCCTGGCCCCCCGGCTAGACGCCAAGCCACCTCCGGAGCGCGGGGATCATCAGGGCGATCGGCCGGCGCTCTCGCAGCGTGACCTTGGCGTCGAAGAGCGTGCCGCCGCCGAGCTTGAGGTCCGGTCCGCCGTGGCTCGTCCACCGAAAGCCGCTCGGCGTCGCGCGGTCCAGCTCGAGGTCGACGGCCACCACGTAGGCCGGTCCCCGGGAGGTGAAGTCGCGGACCAGGGAGTCGTTGTGCAGGAGGACGTTCATCGCCGTGGGGGAGAGCGGGCTCTCCGAGACCGAGGTGACCCGTCCCAGCAGGAAGCCGTACTCCTCCCAGGCGACTCCGGCCGGCGACATCTGCACCCGCATTCCCGGCCCCACCTGCTTGGCCTCGCTGCCGATGAAGGTGAGCCCGGTGAGGGGCGCGTCGGTGCGCTCCAGCGTGACCAGCGGCTGGGCGGCCTGGACGAAGGCGCCGTCGCCGGTCAGGAGCTCCAGCACCCGGCCGGCATGCGGGCTCTTGATCGTGGCCGTGCCGCGGAGCTGCGACTCGAGCATCTCGATCTGCCGGCGCGCGTCGGCCGCCACCTGCTCCAGCGTCTGGACGCTCCGGCTGGCCCTGGTCTCGATGGAGGCTTCGCGCGCCGCCAGCTCCTTCAGCTCGGACTCGGCGCCGGCGACCGCGCCGCGCGCCTCGGCCCGCTGCTGCACCGTCACCGCATGGGCTTCCCGGGTCATCAGCCCGGTGCGCAGGAGCTCCTCGTGCGCGCGGAGGGTCTCCTCGAGGAAAGCGATCCGCGCCCGCGCCGACTCGATCGCCTGCTCGGCCTTGCGGCGCTGCTGCGCGATGGAGGCCCGCTCCAGCTGGGCGTCTCGGTCGAGGAGGCCTCGCGTGACGTCGCGGTTGCTCAGCGCCTCGGTGAGACGCTCCCTGGCCTGGCGCAGGCTGTTCTCGAGCTCCGGCTGCACCAGCCGGCCGAGGACCTGGTCCGGATAGACCGTGTCGCCCACCGCGAGCCGGAAGTCGCGCACGACGCCGGCCGCGGGAGATTCGACGTTGTGGAGACCGGCGCGCTTGACCATCAGGCCGCGCCCGGAAACGGTCTCGGGAACCGCGCCGAAGACGCCCCAGGCGATCGCCGCCAGGACCGCCAGGACCAGCGCCAGGAGCACCAGCCAGCCGCGCGGCGTCGTCACCTCCATCAGCGCGTCGAGCCGCTCCGGGGTCGACAGCCTCTCCAGCGTCACCTGACGGGAGAGCCTGCGGATGGTCTCCTGCAAGCTACCTTCTGGCGAGACGGGTGAAGCGGTCGCCCGCGATGGCCACGCTGTCGAGCACGTTGGGGTCGAGCTCGTCCGCGTCGAAGGAGCCCGCCCCGGACGAGCCCGACGCGCCGGCGGTCGCGGTGCGCAACCGATCGGAGAGCATCATCGCGATGGCCTTGTAGAAGCGCGCGGCAAAGCCGTCATCGGCCTTCAGGTGGCTGGCCAGCGCCTCCCGCGGGACCTTTAAGACGACGCTCTCCGCCGCCGCCTTGACGGTCGCCGAGGGGGGTCTGGCGTCGATGAACGACATCTCGCCGAGCACCTCGCCCGGCCCCATGCGGCGCAGCTCCCGGCCGGCCGCCTCCAGCGTGGCGACGAGCTCGCCTTCGAGGACGATGTAGACCGCTTCGGCGGCGCGGCCTTCGGCGATGAGCGTCGTCCCCGGGGCGATCTTCACCCTCGCACCCATCTTCGCGAGCCAGTCGGCATCGAGATCGGTCAGCTGCCCGAGCACGAAGAGGACGTTCTTCATCTGGAGCGGTCACTATTCTAGGGCGAAATTCGACGGGCTATCCTCCGCGAATGGCTTTCTCCCCGGCGAGGCGATGACTCTTCCTCCCGGCACCGCGCTCGGCTCGTACCGGATCGTCGAGCTCCTCGGCGCGGGCGGCATGGGCGAGGTCTACCGCGCGCGCGATCGAAAGCTCGGTCGCGAGGTCGCCATCAAGGTCCTTCCCGAGTCGGTCTCCGCCGACCCCCACGAGCTCGCGGTCTTCGAGCGGGAGGCGCGGGCGGTGGCGGCGATCTCGCACCCCAACATCCGGGCGATCCACGAGCTGGGCCGGCAGGGCGAGCTGGTCTACGCGGTGATGGAGCTCCTCGAGGGGGAATCGCTCTACAACCGGATCGCCGACGGCAAGCTGGATCCGAAGATCGCGGCCGACTACGCGATCGGGATCGCCCGCGGGCTCGCCGCCGCGCACGACAAGGGAATCGTGCACCGCGACATCAAGCCCGACAACGTCTTCATCACCAGGGACGGCTTTGTGAAGATCCTCGACTTCGGGCTGGCCAAGCGGATCGGGCCGGCGCCGCCGGGGGACGGCAGCGTCAGCTCGCTGCGGCCCGCCACCGAGACGGCGCCAGGGACGGTGGTCGGCACCATCGACTACATGTCGCCGGAGCAGGTGCGCGCTCTCCCGCTGGACCATCGCACCGACATCTTCTCCTTCGGGGTCGTCGTCTACGAGATGCTGACCGGCCTTCGGGCGTTCGGGAGGCCGAACACCATGGACACCATGGCCGCCATCGCGCGCGACGAGCCGTCCGTGGCCGCGGTCCCACCTGCCTTTCGGCACATCGTCGGGCGTTGCCTGAAGAAGGACCCGGCGGAGCGCTTCCAGACGGCGCGCGAGATCGAGAACGAGCTGGCCGTGGCGGTGGCCGCGCCCAGCGTCCCGGTGGACCAGACCTCGACCGGGGCGCTCGAGAAGTGGGTCCTGGTCGTCGCGGCCGCCGCGCTCGTGGCCATCGTCGGCGTGATCGTGGTCATCTCACGAAACCGCGCGGCGTCGCCGCCGGCGGCTTCACTGTCACCGGCTTCGACATCGCCGGCCTCGCCGCCGGTGGCCTCGGCCTCCGGCCACGGAAAAGCCCTCCCGTCCGAGGGCGGGGCCGCGGCGAACGCCGAGGCCAGCGACGCCTTCCGGAAGGGGGAGGACGAATCGCAGTCGCTCTCGCGCCTCGAGCCGCGGGCGCTGGCGCTGGCGATCCCGCACTACGAGAAGGCCGTGGCGCTCGACCCGACCTTCGCGCTGGCGTGGGCGCAGCTCGGCCAGGCGCGGAGCCTCGCCTACGACCTGGGGGTCCCCGACCCGGCCCTGGCCACCTCCGCCCAGTCAGCCGCGCGGCGGGCGATCGAGCTGGCTCCGGAGCGGCCGTACGGATACCGGGCGCTCGGCATCTACTTCCTTCGCGTCGCCGGCGATGCGCGGCCGGCACGCGACACGGTCGAGAAGGCGGTCCAGATCGCTCCCTCCGACGCGCCCGCGCTGGCGGCGCGCGCCACGGCGCGGATGTCCCTCGGCGACTGGCAGCGGGCCATCGACGACTTCAACGGCGCGATCCGCTCCGATCCGCGCGCTCCGTCCGCACTGGCTGGCCTCGGCCTGGCGCACCTCTTCCTGCGGCGCTCCGCCGACGCTCGTGACGCCCTGGAGCGCGGTCGCGCGCTGGCCCCGGCGAACCTCACCATCCTCGAGGAGCTGGCGATGTCGCACGTCTCCCAGGGCGACCTGGAAGCCGCGCGCGCCACGGTCCGGCAGGCCCTGAAGGACGGCGACCCTCGCGAGCTGGTGGCGTTCTTCGCGACCTACTGGGACCTGGGCTGGGTGCTGGAGCGCGATCAGCGGGACCTCCTCCTGCGCCTGCCGGCGTCGGTCTTCGCCGATGCGGGCCGGTGGGCGCTATGCCTAGGCGTCGAGCACAGGCTGCGCGGCGAGGAGGCGCTCGCCAGGGAGATGGGCGGGAGGGCGGTCGAGGAGCTCGGCAAGCAGTCGGCCGCCGCGCCGCTCGACGCCAGGCGCCACCTCTTCCTCGGCGTCGCCCACGCGCTCGCCGGCAAGAAGGACGAGGCGATCCGGGAGGCGCTCCAGGGTGTGGAGCTGGCGCCGCCCTCGAGGGACGCGTGCTCCGCGGCCTATGCCCAGCACCTCCTGGCCCGCGTCTACGCGCTGGTGGGCGAGAACGGGAAGGCGCTCGACACGCTCGAGGCGCTCCTGAAGATGCCGTACTTCGTCACCCCGGCGTGGCTGAAGGTCGACCCGAGCTTCGAGCGGCTTCGCGCGACGGAGCGCTTCGCGAAGCTCGTCGGCTGAGTCTGGGCAATTGGGGGCTCCGCGTTCGCTGCGCCCCCCGCCCCCGCCAGCCCTCAGCGCGCGATCAGCTTGGCGAACCGCGGCTCGGAGCGCAGAGCGTCGAAATTCGGGTCGATCGAGAGCCAACCCTTGGAGAGGTAGTACGGAGTGGAGAGCAGCGCCTCCAGCGTGTCGAGCGCCTTCTGGTGCTCTCCGGTGAGGATGAAGACGCGCACTAGCTGGTGCTGCATGTACGGCCCGTAGAACGCATCCTGCGAGAGCGGAAGCAGCTCCACGGCGCGCGTGGCCTCGCGGATCGCCTCGGCCTTCCTGCCCAGATAGCCCTGCGAGAGGCCGGCGAGCGCGTGCAGCTGGGCGTCCTCGGGCGCCGCCGACAGCTGCTCGGTGAAGGACCGCAGCGCGAGGTCCGCGTATTTCTTCACGTTCGGTGCGTCGCGCCTCAGGGCGTAGGCCTGGGTGAGGCTCAGCGCCCACGTCCCGCGGTCGTCGTCGAACGAGCCGGGCGTCAGTCCGAGCAGGAGCTCTCGTTGCGCGTCGTCGAGCACCCAGCCCAGGTCGTTGTAGGCCGCCAGGAAGGCCACGATCGCCGCCGGCGTCATCTCCTTGGGCGCGGTCTTCAGCGACGCGCGGGCGCCGGCCAGGTCGCCCTGCTGGAGGTACGTCATCGCCCGGAACTCCAGAGCCGGGAGGTTCGTCGGGACGATGCCGAGAACGGCGTCGAAGGCCTCGCGCGCCTCCGTCGGGCGGCGCAGGAAGGCGGCGGCGGTCCCCAGGCGCCGCAGCGTGGTGGGGGAGCGGGGATCCAGCCGACGCGCCTCCTGGAGGTGCGCGATGGACGCCTCCCAGCGCCCCAGCCCTTGCTCGGCCAGCGCCACCGACGCGACGTAGGACGCGTCGCCAGGCGCGGCCGCCTGGGCCTTCTCGAAGGCGGACAGGGCGCGCGTGCTGTCCTTGAGGACGTTCCTCAGGTAATCGCCCTGGGCGCGATGCCCCTCCGGGCGCTCGGGAGCCAGGGAGAGCGCCTTCTCCGCCGCCTGCCGCGTCTGCTCGGCCAGCTGAGGCGTCGGAGCGCTGTGCACGTAGAGGTTGGACGCGGCGCGGCTCAGCTCGGCCCACGCTTCGACGAAGCGTGCATCCAGCGCCACCGCCTTGGCGTAGGCATCGAGGGCGCGCCGGAGGCTCGGCGGATCGATGGCCGACATCGCCTGCGAGGACTCCTGGCCGCGCAGGTAGGCCTCGTAGGCCGGGAGGTTCTCCGTCGGCTTGGCCTCGAGCTTCTTCTTCGAGCCTTCCGAGAGCGCGACGTCCAGAGCCTGCGCCACCTTGGTCGCGATCTCGCCCTGCACCTGGAACACGTCGGTGAGGGTCGCGTCGAACGGCTGTCTCCAGCGCGACTCGGCGTTCGAGGCCACCACCAGCTCGGGGCTCACCTGCACGCGTCGCGCGCCGGTGTCGGCCTTGGCGAAACGGACGGTTCCGGTGAGCAGGTACTCGACGTCGAGCTCCTTGCCGATCTCCCGCGGCGACTTCGCCGTCTTCCGGTATCCGACCGAGCTGGTGCGTGCGATGACGCCGAGCCCCGGCACGTTGGTGAGCTTGCCGCGCACCTCGTCGGTGATGCCGTCGGCGAAATAGTCGTCGTCGGCGCTGCCGAGGTTCTCGAACGGGAGCACCGCCAGCCGCTTCACGCCGGCCCGGGCCGCGGACGCCGACGAGCCCGGCGCGGCCGCCGGGCCTTCGGCCGGGGGCGCCGCCGGCCGGCGCCAGAGGGCGATCGCGGCCACGGTCACGGCGACGATCGCGATCGCCGCCACCGAGAGAAGCGGCGCCATGCTGCGGCGATCCGCCTGCGGCGGCGCCGCCGTGGGATCGCTGGACGGCGTGCTCATGGTTCCAGAGAAGCTGGAGACGGTGTCGAGCTGGAAGGCGATGTCGTGCGCCGAGTGCGCGCGCGCTTCCGGGCTCTTCTCCAGACAGTGCCGCAGGATCCGCGTCAACGCCGGGGGGATCGAGGAGGGCGTCTGGGACAGCTCCGCCGGCTCGTCCCGTAGCACCGACAGCATGGTGTCGCTGGACGTCAGCCCCTTGAACGCCCGCTTTCCGGTCAGCAGCTCGTAGAGGATCGCCCCCAGCGCGAAGAGGTCGGCGCGGTGGTCCACCGCGAGCCCTCGCACCTGCTCCGGCGCCATGTAGCCCACCGTCCCCATCACCGTGCCCGGCTCGGTCGCGTTCGACTGGGTCGGCGCGTGCGTGGCCGCCTCGTCCGCGGGCGCGACCCGCTTGGCGAGCCCGAAGTCCAGGATCTTCACCCGCTCGTCCCTGGTGATGAAGACGTTCTCCGGCTTCAGGTCGCGGTGGACGATGCCCTTCTCGTGGGCGGCCGAGAGTCCCCTCGCGATCTCCCTGGTGTAGTCGAGGGCCTTCCGCTGCGGCAGCGGCGCGCCTTCCTTCACCTTGTCCCGGAGCGTCTCGCCCTGGAGGAGCTCCATGACGACATAGGAGACGCCGTCCTCCGACCCGAGGTCGAAGATGCCCAGGATGTTCGGGTGCGAGAGGGCCGCCAGCGCGCGCGCCTCGACCTGGAAGCGAGCCAGTGCGTCCTTGTTCCCGGCGAGGGACTCCGGCAGGACCTTGATGGCCACCTCGCGGTCGAGCGTGGAGTCTCGCGCCCGGTAGACCTCACCCATCCCGCCTTTGCCGACGGGCGCCACGATCTGGTAATGGCCCAGCCGGGAGCCCGGCGCGAGAGGCATGCCGGGCGAATGTACCTCACCGCGCCAGGCGCGAGCCGGTGCGGCGGCCCGAGCGGGACGTTCCTTGACGCGCCCGGAGACGCTCCGTATCGTGACCAAAGACCCTCCTGAAACCCCATGGAAATCGATTACGACTTCGACGGCAGCCTCCGCCTGGCGGACGTCCTCGAAGACTTCTTCTACTCGCCCTCCACCGGTCTCTTCGTCTTCCGTCACCCGCCGACCGTGGACGCGCGGCTCCGCAGGGCGGCCGACGAGCTCGGCATCGCGCTGAAGGCCAGCCCGGAAAAGTGGATGGTGGACCTCCCGCTGGCGGACGCGCTCCGCCTCCTGCGCCACCTCGGCTCGTCGGCGATGAGCCTTCCCGACTACTTCGCCGTCCGCCGCGACGCCATCGCCGCGGGGGACCGCGCCATGCTGGCCTCCCTGGAGTCGGACCTCTTCATCGAGATGCTGGCCACCGTCTTCGTGCGCGACCGAGCGATGATCCATCAGCCCGAGGTGCACGGCCGCCTGGCCTTCTCCGGAACGGAGATCCCGGTGCGCACGCCCGAGGGACGCTACGGGTGGATCCACCCCGACGACGTCGACCCCGCGACAGGCCTCCCCACGGTGGTCACGCGCGTCCGCAACGTCGAGGACGCCACCATCAAGTACTGGGACACCCACACCGACATCGGCCGCGAGGGTCTGCTGATGGCCGTCCGCGGGTTCGTCACCTCGGTGGGGAAGATCTCGCTCGACCTCGGCTTCCCCGGCGACGCCTTCTCGCCGAAGATGACGCTCCGCGAGTGCCGGACCTCGCGGCCCGAGGGGGTCCTCGACGAGCGGGTGCTGGCCGAGGCGCGAGAGGTGCTCGCTCCGTACTACGCCGCCGCGCGCGACAAGTCGCTCTACTCGGCGCCGTCCCCGTGGTACCGGGAGCTCCTCGCGTTCCTGGAGCGGCGCCGCGAGGCGCTCCTCTCCTCGCACGACCTCGCCGCCGAGATCCTCAAGGAGGACGTCCGCGACGCGCTCGGCTCGCTCTGGCGCCTGGCGCCCACGCCCGACGGCGCCGCCGAGCTGAAGCGGGCCGCCCAGGCGCTCAGCGGCCTGTCGGACGAGGACGCGTCCGACGCGCGGTTCCGCGACTTCCTCCTCTCGCGGCGGGACGAGCTGGCCCGCGCGGTGCGCGGCCACGAGAGCATCGTCTTCGTGATGGGGCACGACAACCCCGACACCGACACCGTCGTCAGCTCGATGGTCGAGGCCTTCCGCCAGCATCTCCTTCGCGGCGGCGAGTCGGTCTTCCTGCCGGTCATCCCGGGGAGCCGGATGCCGGAGGAGGCCGCCGAGCTGCTCGGGCCCGAGCTTTCGGGCGCGCTCCTCTTCGCCGGCGAGCAGGAGTATGTGGAGGCCGCGAGGTCGGGCCGACCAGAGTGGATCATGGTCGACCGGAACGTGGGGCGCGAGCAGCCCGACACGCGGGCGATCATCGACCACCACTACCCGTCGGACGTCTGCCTGCGCCAGCAGATCCCGCGGCGGATCCTCTTCGCCGGCTCCACCTGCGCGCTGGTGGCGCTGCGCTTCTACGGGCTGGGAGCCGAGATCCCCGAAGGGATGGCGCGCCTCCTCCACGGCGGCACGCTGATGGACACCGAGAACCGGACGCCGGGGAAGATGACGCCGCTCGACGTCCTGGTCATGGACCAACTCAAAGCCGCTGCTGGGACGGCCGGCGAGAGCGCGTTCTACCGAGGCCTCATGCGGCAGCTGGTCTCCTGTTCCGACCCCGACCAGCTCTTCGTGCGCGACTACAAGGAAGACTGGGGCTTCTTCGGCTTCGCGGTCGCCAAGTCGATCGGCATCCTGGCCCCCGACCGGGCGACGAGCCTCGAGCGCCTCGAGGTGCTGGCCCAGGAGAACAACCGCGAGACGCACCTCCCGCTGACGCTCCTGAAGATCGTGGACTACGACGACAACGCCGAGACGATCCGGCGCGAGCGGATGGTCCCGGTCTTCGCCCCGGGCGCCTCGCCGGACTTCCAGGAGAGCGTGCGCCAGGCGATCACGACCATCATCCGGCACGAATCGCCGTCCCACGTGCAGATCGAGGAGCGAGGCGGCGCCATCGACTACTGGGGCGTCGGGACGCAGCTCTCCAGGAAGAAGCTGGCGCCGGTGCTGGACCCGGTCGTCGCGGCCTTCAACCGGTACTTCCCTTCGCCGTCGTCCGGCCTCCACTTCCGGCGGGACTTTCTGCGGGACGGCGAGGAGCTTCGTGACGCCTCCCGGCGGGCCGGGGTGCGCCCTCACGTCGACCCGGACGGGTTCGTCGTCGGCAACCCCGCGGAGCTGAAGCTCCTGCTCCAGGAGATGGGGCTCCTGGCCGCCAGCGCGGCGGAGTACTTCAAGGCCTACTTCGACGCGATCGCGGTGAACGACACCCAGATGGTCGCGCACCTCACCTCGCCGAGATATCTGGAGACGCTCGACGTGATCGTCGAGGACCGCCAGGTCCTGGTCGAGCATCCGCGCATCGTCCGGACCGGCGGCGGATACGGCTACGAGGGCGGAACGCGGCGCCGGGTGACGGTCCCGGTCGGCGAGCCGGGCCTCATCGACCCGCGCAGAGTGGACCCCGACACGGGCCTGCCGACCGTGGTGGAGGACCCCCAGCAGTACGGCACCGGTCTCTGGCGCTACTGGAGCCCCGACAGCGACCGGGCCTGGGCCCTGCGGAGCACCATCTTCGCGTACGGCATCCCGTCCCTCGACCTCAAGTTCGGGTTCGCCGAGGCGTTGCCGCGGCTCACCATCCGGCCGTGCTTGCGGGCGGTGACGCACCCGCGGGTGCGGGTCTTCGCGCGCGGCGGCAAGATCGTGGTCGACGTTCAGGAGGCGCGATGAAGGTGATCAACCTGTTCGGGGGGCCGGGGACCGGGAAGTCCACGACCGCCGCCGGCCTCTTCCACCTGATGAAGCTCGCGGGCATGAACGTCGAGCTGGTGACCGAGTACGCCAAGGAGATGACCTGGGAGAAGCGGCACAACATCCTGATGGACCAGCTCTACATCCTGGCCAAGCAGCACCGGCGGGTGCGGCGGCTCAAGACCGAGGTGGAGTACGTCGTCACCGACTCGCCGTTCCTCCTCTCGGTCCTCTACCGGCGGGAGGATTACTCCGAGACGCTCGACCGGCTGATCCTGGAGCTCTGGAATGGATACGAGAACCTCAACTTCTTCCTCGAGCGGGTGAAGGCCTACGCGACGGTGGGGCGCAGCCAGACGGAGGCGGAGGCCCGCGCCATCGACGAGGAGACGCGCCGCCTCCTCGAGAAGCACCAGGTTCCGTACCAGAGCGTGGTGGCCGACGCCCGGGCGGCCGAAGTGATCTTCGAGAGGGTGAAGCCATGAGCGGACTGGTCGACGCGATTTCGATCACGCCCGAAGAGGTCCAGACCTTCCAGGACGGGGGCGCCCTGAAGCTCCGGGGGCTCCTGGCCGAGGACGGGATCCCGGCCGTCCGGGAGATGGTGGAGCGAGAGCTGGGGGCCGGAGAGGGCGGGCCCGGCGACAAGGACGATTTCAGCCGGGCGAAGTACGACGTCGGGAACCGGGACCAGGTCACCCGCGCCCTCCTCGAGTCTCCGGAGCTCCGGAGGATCCTCGGGACGCTGATTCCGGGCCGGCTCCTCTTCACCCAGGGAATCGGCTTCGAGCTCACTCCCGGCAAGGCCGGCCTGGACTGGCACTTCGACTTCCTGAGCTTCGCCTACATCCACCCGCTGGACCGCGCCTACACGCTCTGGATCCCTTTCGAACCGATCGACCCCGACAGCCAGCGCGGGGGCCTCGAGTACGTGCCCGAAAGCGTCTACTCCGGTCGGGACAAGCTCGTCCTCTCCTTCCGCCACGTCATGCGCGGGCCGGAGGTGATCGAGCGGGCCGGCGGACGGGACGCGTACCGGGCGCAGATGCCCTGCTCGACGACCGAGAGGCTGGTCCTGGACGAGGAGGGGGTGGAGCCCTCCTTCGAGCCGGGAGACGCTCTCCTGACGAACCGGTTCGTCTGGCATCGGTCCTGTCCGCTCGGGGAAGGGCCGATCCGCCGGCGTCTGGCGTTCATCCTCCGATTCGTGGACGCCGAGGCGAGGTACGACGGGACCTTCTGCCGCAAGCTGGGGGAGTTCTCCATCGCCTACGGAAACCCCAGCTTCAAGACGGGCTTCGGCCTCGGCTTCACCGACCTGAAGGACGGAGACCGGATGGCCTCGTCGCGGTTCGCCGTCGCCCTCGACTAGTGCACGACTAGGCGATGCGGATCGGCTTCGAGCTCTTCGAGCGCGGGATCTCGGTCTCGGCCGCCGGAGCGGACTATCCGGTCACCTATCCCGAGGATGTCTGGAAGGGATTCCCGTCGAAGCGCGAGCTCGCCGCCGAGCTCGTCGCGCTCCAGACGTACGCCGCCCCGATCGCCTCGGGCGAGCGGGAGGTCGTCTACGAGCTTCCGCGGCCGAGGTTCCTCGACCGGTATCACGAGTGGTTCCGTCTCAACCTGCCCTACCTGCGCGACGCCAACCCTTCCGCGTCGGATCGGCTCGCTCCCGAGGCCCTCGCGCGCATCGAACGCACGTTCCGCGACGGGCCGCCGCGCAACGACGTCCTCTCCTTCGCCGAGACCAGCGACGACAGGGCAGTGGTGGCCCTGACCATGGGCAAGGACTCCCTCGCCAGCCTGGTGATCGGGCGGCAGATGGGCTGCGACCTGGCCGCGGTCAGCTGCTTCCACCCGTCGCTCTCGGACGCCTTCAAGGTCCGGATCCCGCAGATGGAGGCCCTCGGGGCGCACCTCGGTCTCCCGGTCCACTCGGTGAGCGACCGGGTGCTCGAGCTGGCCAGCGCCGTGTCCAGCGGCGTCCCTTCGACCGGGCTGATCTGGTCGATGTCGGTCGCGGTCTACTGCCTCCTGCTCCTCCCGTTCGCCCACCACTACCGGGCGCGATACCTGGTGCTGGGCAACGGCTTCGAGTTCAACTACCAGACCCGTCCGCACCGAGGGGGCGAGCCGGTCGAGATGAGCCCGCTCCAGTCTTGGACCGGCACCTCGACGCTCGACGCCTGGATCGGCGAGCTGACCGGCGGCGCGGTGCGGGTCACCAGCTGGATCCACTCGCTGCACGCGATCGCCTGTCACAAGCTGGTGCACTCCGTTCGGCCGGACGTCGGCCTCTACCAGGTGTCGTGCCGGAGGTCGCCCGCCGGGGACAACCCCCGCTGGTGCCAGGAGTGCTCGACCTGTGCCGAGAACTACCTCTTCCTGGTGGCGATGGGGCGGGACCCGGCCACGGTCGGGTTCACCCGGACCATGCTCGACGAGAGGAGCTCGAAGCTCTTCCCTCTCGCCGCGGACGGCCTGGACGAGAGCGACCCCTATCGCCATCATGCGGCCATGCAGGAGCTCCTGGGGTTTCGCCTGGCCCGCCGTCACGGCGACGATTCGTGGCCGACGCGCTCGGTCCTCGAGAGGATCGCAGACCTCGACACCGCCGCCTGGCAGGCCTGCGAGCGCCTCTACCTCGAGCCGGCGGAAACGGCGGCGCCTCTCCCGATGGCGGGCCGGTCGACCGCCGCCGCCAGGCAGCTGCTCTCCCGGGCCTAGGCCCGACGCGGCGCCGCCTTCCGCGGCTCGGCGAGAATGGCGGCACGCGATGCGGTCGAGCGCGAAGGTCAAGGGGAAGTGGGGTGCGCTCGCCGCGGCGGTCTCGGGGGTCGTGGGCCTCGTCCTCTTCGCGATGGGCTTCGACGGACACACGACCGAGGCGCTGCCGTTCGGGATCGGGCTCATGGTCGTCGCCGCGGTCGTCGCCTGGCCCAGCGTCCGCGCGATCCGGACCGTCCTGTCGCCCACCTCTGGCGAGCCCCGCCGGCTCGAGGAAGCGGGCCGCGACGAGCCGGCGCTGCCTCCCTCCACCGTGCGCTGCGCGCACTGTGGAAGCCCGGCCCCGCTGATGCTCTCGGAGCCCGAGCACGCGACCTGCCGCCACTGTGGCACCCGGTTCTCCCTGCCGCCCGAGCTGGCTGGGCGCCTGGCACGGGCGGCCGAGGCCACGAAGTTGCAGAGCGAGTCCGAGCGGCACATCGGGTCGGTCGTGGCGAGCCTCGTCGAGCGCGAGAGCCTGTTCCTCCGCAGGCTGCGCTGGCTGACGGCCGCGCTGTGCATCCTCGCCGCCGCCGTGGCGCTCGCCGGTTGGGCGCGGCGCTTCCAGGACGACTGGTGGCATGCCTGGGTCGCGTTCGGCGCCGCGGCCACCGGCGTCGCCCTCGTTCTCTTTGTCGCCGGCGCCAAGCTGCTGCGCCTGGTCGTCCGCCGCGTCGCCGGCGAGTGGGCGGCCCTCGAGGCTCCGGGTGAGCCGGGGCTCCGTTGCCGCGTCTGCGGCGCCGCGCTGCCGGACCGCGCGGCCGCGGTCCTGCGCTGCGCGTATTGCGGCTCCGACAACCTCTCCAGCCCCACGGCGCTCGCACGCCTCCGCGTCGCCGCGGTCGAAACGCAGCGGTCGGTCCTGGCGGCCGTGCAGCGGCACGCCGCCGCCGACGAGATCGCGGCGTTCTCGGTCACCGCCATCCCGGCGCTCACGCTCTCCCTCTGGTTCGGCATCGGCGCGGTGGCCGGGGGCGTGGGCCTCCAGCCTCTCGGCGATCTCGTCCTCGCGCCGGACCCCGAAGCCCGGTTCGCGATCGTTAGGGTCTCCGGGCGCGGGGAGTGCGTCGCGGCGGTCGCGCCGGCCGGCGGAGACGTGCAGCTCACGTTCTCGTACGACCTCGGCGCGCGCCTGAGCGCGAGCCGGCTCCCCGGCTGCGCGGCCGCTGCAGCGATACCGGCGGACTGGCTGCGCGGGAAGCGCATCGCCGGGCGCGGCGAGATCCGGCGCGTCGTTCGGCGGCTGCGCTCGCCGGGCCGTCACGAGGCATGGCTCGACGGCGAGATGCCGGTCTACCTTCCCTCGACCTCCGGCGGCGGCGAGCTCGTCTGCCTGGAGAGTACCGGGCAGGGCAGCGGAGACGCCCTCGAGCCGACCGCTCGCTGAGCCGACGACTACAGGGTGCCGCCCCCCGCCAGAGCGCGCTCGACCTGCGCGAGGTGGTTCTTCAGGTGGCCCACGTAGTCGCGCAGGAAGTACTCCAGCGTGGTGGGCTCCGATTCCGGCACCGGTTTCCAGGCAAGCTGATGGAGGTTGTGGCGGGTCCGGGTCTTGAGGCGAACCTCCGGCGGGATGGCGGCGATGACCCGCGCCAGGTGGATGTTGAAGCTGGTGAAGAGCGTCACCAGCTCGGGCCAGGGCGCCTCGTCGTAGCGCTGCAGCGCGACCCAGGTCTCCTGCTGATAGCCGGGGAAGACCAGGTCGTCGGTGAGCTGCGCCCGCACGAAGCGTTGGTGATTGTTGGACGCCGAGTCGACCAGGTGTCCCAGCACCTGCTTGGCCGACCACTTGCCGGGGCCCGGCCGCCGCGAGACGACCGGCTCGCCGGAGCGCTCCAGCAGCGGCCGGATGGTTTCCACCGCGGCGCGCAGCTCGTCTTCCGGCGTCATTCCGGCCGTCATCAGCGTCGGATCCCCAGCAGCAGCCCGTCCGGGGTGGGGACGCAGACGCTGTCGAACGCGCGGGCCGCCTCCTCGTGGAACCGGCGCATCGCCGCGGATTCCTCGGACTCGTCGAGCAGGCGGCCGAACAGGTAGACGTTGTCCGCCAGCAGGAGTCCGCCGCTGCGCAGGTTGGCGGCGGCCCACCGGCCGTAGAGGTCGTAGCTCTTCTTGTCGGCGTCCAGGAAGACGGCGTCGAACGGCCCGCGGGACACCAGCGTCGGCAACGTGTCGATCGCGGCCCCCTCCAGCACGGTGACCCGTCCTCCCATGCCGGCGTTGGTCAGGCTCTGCCGGGCCACCTCGGCGTGCTTGGGCTCGTACTCCAGGCTGAGCAGGTGTCCGTCGGGCGGGAGCGCCTCGGCGATGCGGATGGCCGAGTAGCCGGCCAGCGTGCCGATCTCCACCGCTCGTTTCACGCCGCCGAGCCGCACCAGCAGCGTCAGCAGCTTGCCCTCCGACGGGCCCACCTGGATGGCTGGCAGGCCGAAGCGCTCGGGCGCCTCGAACGCGAACCGCAGTCCCTCGTGGTGGGGCGCGTGGACGCCGTTGACGTAGGCGAAGATCTCCTTGGTCGCGTAGCCGTGTCCGGCTCGGGAATCGACGTCGGCCATGGCCCCGTTGTACCAGAACCCGATCGGCTCCCGCGCGTATGTCGCTCCATGCGACACACCGCCGCCCTGCTGCTCGCGCTCACCCTGCCCGCGGCCGCCCAGGAGAGCCACGACGTCACGACCTACGGCGTGGTCTGGCAGGTGCCGGCGATGCGTACCGCGGTGGTGCGCGCCGGGCTCGTCTTCGACGGAGCGTTGAGGGCCCACCTCACCTATCCGTCGGAGCCGGCCGGGAAGAGCTGGCCGGCGGTGGTCTTCGTGAACGGGGTCGGGGGAGCGCTGCCCACCTGGGAGATCTACAAGGACTGGGCGAAGCTGGTGGCCGCGCACGGCATGGTCGGCGTGCTCTTCGAGGCCGAGGGAGGCAAGGCGGCCCAGAACCTCCGCTCGCTGATGACCTGGCTGCTGCGTGAAGGGCCGAAGCTCTCGATCGACACCTCCCGCGTCGGGCTCTGGGCCTGCTCCGCCAACGTCACGACCGCGCTGCCGTACCTGATGGCCGATGCGCCCCCGGCAGTCAAGGCGGCGGCGATCTACTACGGCTCCGGCGCGGCTCCGAAGCTGCGGCAGGACCTGCCGGTCTACTACGTGCTCGCCGGACGCGACGGGCCCGGCCTGAACGAGCAGATCCGCGCTCTCTACGCCCGCGCGGTGCGCGAGACCGCCCCCTGGACGATGATCACCGCACCCCGGCTCACTCACGCCTTCGACGCGCTCGACCAGGGCGCCGAGTCGGTCAGGGTGGTGCGCGAGACGGTGGCGTTCCTCTCCGACCACCTGGCGCCGGCCAAGCCCGATCCCAAGCCCTCGGCCGCGCGCCTCGCGCTGACGCACGTCTACGGCAACGAGCCGTCGGAGGCCGCGGCGGTCTACGCGGAGATCGTCAGGAGCGCACCCGAAGACCGCGCCGCGCTGCGGCAGCTCGGGACCATGCTGGTGCGGGCGGGGCGCTCCGGCGAGGCCCTGCCGCACCTCAAGAGGGCGATCGAGCTGGGCGACGACAACCCCGGCCTGCTGGTCTCGCTGGGGCAGACCGAGGCCGCCGCCGGCGACATGAAGTCGGCGATGGCGAGCTTTCGCCGGGCGGCGGAAAAGGGCTTCCCGGCGCGGCGCATCTGGGGAGGCATCGCGCTCACTCAGCTCCAGAGCGGGCGCCCCAAGGAAGCGGCCGAGCTCTACGAGCAGGCCTTCGCGATCGGCATCCCCGAGGGTGCCGACGCCGCCGGGATCGCCTACTACAACCTGGCCTGCGCCTACGCGCTCAGCGGCCGGAAGGCCGAAGCGCTCGACCGCCTGGCCAAGGCCGTCGCGGCCGGCTTTGGGACGCGCGGCGAGATCGAGTCGGACGCGGACCTGGCGACCCTGCGCGGGGAGGCGCGCTTCGCCGAGATCCTCGCCAAGGCTCGCTCCTGAAGGGCGCTATCGGATCTCGAATTCCACCGTGTAGAAGAACGTGTGATTGCTCCCGGCATAGAAGCTGAGTACGTAGGTCCCTGCCGACAGGGCCTTCGTGCTCAGGTTGAAGACGTAGCCGCCGTCCCCCCCGAGCGCCGAGTCGTAACGGAAGTTGTCGTCCGGGTTCGCATGGCCCGAGTCGATCAAAGGCGCGGAGGTGGTACCCCCGATCCGCCTGAGGTCCCGTGCGGCGAGGAGCGTCCCGGGCGATGACAGGTTCGCGTTCGCGGCGTTCCGGAGCTGGACCTTGATGGGGACCGTGCTTCCCTTCTTGTACGCCTTGGATCGATCGAAGAGCACGGTCGTGTGCGGTTCCTTGCGCACGACGTGGAATGGGCTGAAGGAGGTCGTGATCGCGTAGATGGTCATCGTGGCGTAATCGCGCGAGGGCGAGCTGGCCGTCACATCCACCAGCACGCCGTCGTCGTCGTGGATCACGCTCAAAGAGTTGAAGTCCGGCTCGCTCATCGGCCCGGGCACCACGAAGGCCATCGTCACCGATCCGGTGAACCGCGCCGTCGAGCTGACCTCGTAGGCGATGAGATCCGCTACCGCAAACCCGCCCGGCGCGCCGCTGACCGTCGGCGTGACGGTTGTCGCTCCCGCGGCGACGACGCTGCTGAAGGTGAGCGTGACGCCGCCCGACTGCACCGTCACGTCGCTTCCGGCGGGCGTATGGCCGGGAGGCGGATCGACCGAGACCACGATAGCGGTGTTCGGGGCAATCGGCGCCTGGCAGGTGGGCGTCTGCGTCGTGAACGGCTGCCCTGGATCCGCCGTCATCGCGAAGCCAAAGAAGTTGTAGCGGCCTTCCGGAAGGCTCGAGAACGTGGCCGTGAAGGTGCCGGCCCCCGGCACGATCGGCCGGAACCCTTCGTCGTCTCGCACGAAGATCGGGTTTCCCAGCGGGTCCGTTCCCTGGATCGCGACGTCGATGTGACGCTCGGCCCCCGTGCAGAGCTGAACGGTATTCGAGTAGGTGATCGAGATCGGGAGCGCATCCTGGGTCGTGATCAGGAGCGGTGGCTGCTGGAACGTCGGCACGCCGCTCCAGGTGATCTCGCCCGGGCCCGTGGGAACGTACGGGTAGACCACCACGTTGACGTTCGGAGAGATGGCCGCCTGACACGCCGGTGTCTGTGTCGTGAAGGGTTCGCCCGGATCTCCTGTCAGCGTCCAGACGAAGGCGTTGTATCGCCCTTCGGGCAGGCTGGAGAATGTCGCGACGACCGTCCCGCCGGCGGGGTCGATCAGCCGGTAGCCCTCCTGATCCGCCCGGAAGAGCTGCAGCGTGCCTTGCAGATCGAATCCTTGGATCCCGATGTCCAGATAAAGCTCGGTTCCCGAGCAATGCAGGTTGGTGTTGCTGAACGCGACCGTCACCTGAAAGGAATCCTGAGGCGTGAGGATCAGCGGGGGGTCGAGCTGACCCGGCGCCCCGCTCACGGAGAAATCGCCGGCCGCAGGCGGCGAGAAGAGGAAGAGGTACGCCAGGGCCACCGAAACGAGGACTACGGACGGTCGGTCACTGTGAGTGGTATGCCTCAACGTACCCCCTTCGCGAAGCTGGTCCCGTCTTGCTGTATCGCAGCTGCTGAGGTCATCGTACGTCAAGGTAGACCGATGAGAGGATCGGTTTTCGCCTGCCTGCCCTCGCGTTTGTGGGCTGGAGGGTCACGCCGGCGGTGTTGCCGTGCGCTCGACGCGCGCGATGTAGCAGCCGGCCTGCGCGTTGCGGACATGCAGGTACTCGACCGCCGGCTCGGCGAAGAGGCGTTCCAGCGCCTCCTCGACGCGCGCGCCGCTCGCCCTTTCGCGCGCCACCAGGTGACGCCCGCGCCCGTAGCCCTCCAGCACCAGAGGCAAGTCGCGCACCTCGGGCGGGAAGCCCTCCGCCGCCCACGGCTCGCAAGGCTCCTCGTGGATGAAGACCGGCCCGGGCGAGGGGTAGGAGTCGAGGCCTTCGAAGGCGTCGAGGGTGAAGAGGAGGCGCCGCTCCGCGCCGACCCGGAAGGTCGCCAGACAGGAGCGGCAGGGGCCGTAGCTGGTCGCGGTGGAGGCGTGGACCGGATGGCCGTAGCCCGGCGCGAGGCGGGTCTGGCGCACGGCGACGCTGGTCTCGGGCGGGATCGGAAGCACTCGGTAGCTCATGCCGCCAAGGTGCGTCCGAAGGCGCCGGCGAGCTATCCGTTTCTTGCGGCGTCCGGCGGATATCATCGCCAGCCGCATGCGGCACATCCGGCGGCCTATGCTCGCGTCGTCGATCGCCGGCGGCGCCGTTGGGCTGCTCTACGGGCTCCTGGCTCGCCTGCTCTTCGACCACAAGCAGGTCGCCTGGCTCAAGACGACCTTCGCGGCGATGTCGATCGCCTTCCTCTTCCTGGTGCCGCTGGCGCTCGGCACGCTGGTGGTCTGGCTGGCGTCGCTGCCGGGACGACGGTCGGTGGCCTACTGGATCCTGGCGCCCTGGGTGCCCTGCCTGGCGTTTCTGGTCGCGGTGATCGCGCTCGCCTGGGAGGGCTGGATCTGCGTGGTCATGGCCGCGCCGATCTTCCTGGTGATGGCCAGCCTCGGTGGCGCGGCGGTCGGCCTGCTCGGCCACTACCAGGCGCGGGCCCGAAACGGAGCGGCCGCGGCGCTGGCGCTGCTGCCGTTCCTGGTCTCGCCGCTGGAGCAGCGGCTGGGCGTCCGCGAGGAGCGCCGCGACGTGACCACCGCCGTCGAGATCGCCGCGAGCCCGGAAGCCGTCTGGCGCCAGGTGATCCGCGTGCCCGAGATCCGGCCCGAGGAGGAGCCGCGCGGCTTCTTCCAGGCGATCGGCATCCCCCGGCCGCTGGAGGCGTCGCTCGACCGCGAGGGGCCCGGCGGGGTGCGGCAGGCCCGCTTCGTGGGCGGGATCCGTTTCGTCGAGGCCATCGACGAGTGGGATCCGCCTCACGCGCTGGGGTTCCACGTCGCGGTGGACGCCTTGTCGATCGGCCCGCGCCTCCTCGACCGCCACGTGCTGGTGGGTGGCGAGTACTTCGACGTCGAGCACGGCCGCTTCGTGATCGAGCCGCTGGGACCCGCACGAGTGCGGCTCGTGCTGACCAGCCGGCACCGTCTTGACACCCACCTCAACGGATACGCCGGACTCTGGACCGACGCGGTCATGCGCGACCTGCAGCTGGGCATCTGCCGCGTCATCAAGGGCCGGAGCGAAAGGAGCAAGGAGAGCTCATGAACACCAAGGACTTCTTCATCAAGCGGTTCGGCGACGAGAAGCCGGTCTTCCTGCGCGTCTTCGCCGCGGTGCCCGGCGATCAGCTCGGCTACAAGCCGCACGAGCGCTCCATGTCGGCCGGCGACCTGCTCTGGCTGCTGGCCTTCGAGCTGAAGGACGCCTGCACGGTGGTCGAGAACGGCGAGGTGCACTTCCAGATGCCCAAGGCACCCTCCTCCAAGGAGGAGATTGTGGCCGAGTACGAGAAGAACGCCGGGCAGCTGCAGAGTTGCGTGTCCGGCCTCGGCGACGAGGCCTGGGACAAGCCGGTGCGCTTCCTGGTGGAAGGAAACGTCGCCTGGGAAGCGCCGCTCGGCGAGATGCTGTGGGGCTTCCTCTTCGACGCGATCCACCACCGCGGGCAGCTCTCCACCTACATCCGGCCGATGGGCGGCAAGGTGCCGTCCATCTATGGACCGTCGGGGGACGATCCGGGGATGTAGCCCAGTCCGCAGGAGGCTCGCATGCTCAGACCCCCGTCGCTGGTCGCGGTCCTGGTCCTCATGGGTGCCGGCGTGGGCGCCGCGCAGACCGTACGGCGCGAGCCGCCGAAGGGAAGCGGCGCCCCGGCATGGTTGAAGGAGTCGGTCGAGAAGCTGGAGCGCACGCCGGTGGCCAGGCACGGCGCCGCTGCGCGAGAGCGCCTGCACCGCGGCCTCTCGCAGGTGTCGCGCTTCTGGCGCCCCGGCGACGGTGACCGCAAGTCGTTCGAGACCTTCGTGGAGGCGAGCTTCGCCGGCGACCAGCCGGCGCTCGACGAGCTCTTCGGCCGCATGGAGTTCGCCTGCGAGTCGCTGGACGGGCACATGCAGGAAATCGTCCGCGACTTCCGCCGCCAGTCCGACCTCGACCTCGGGCCGATCCGCCCGTTCGACGAGATCATGGCCGGCTACGACCCCTCGGCGCACGTCACCGACGACCTCTTCGCGAACAGGCTGGCCTTCACGGTGCTGCTGAACTTCCCGCTCACCACGCTGCAGGAGCGGCTGGAGCAGGGAGAGCGCTGGTCGCGGCGGCAGTGGGCCGAGGCGCGGCTGGCCGAGCGGTTCGGCAAGCGGGTCCCCGCCGACGTGAGCCTGGCGATCGCCACCGCCAACGCCGCCTCGGCCCAGTACATCGCCGAGTACAACGTCTACATGCACCACCTGGTGGATGCCGAGGGACGGCGCCTCTTTCCGCCGAAGATGCGCCTCCTCTCCCACTGGAACCTGCGCGACGAGATCAAGGCCAGCTACTCGGACACCGCCAACGGGCTCGCCAGGCAGCGGCAGATCCAGAGGGTGATGGAGCGCATCGTCACCCAGACCATCCCCCGCGCGGTCATCGATAACCCGCACCTCGACTGGGACCCGGTCACCAACCGCGTGACGCTCGCCGCGGTGAAGGACGTCGAGGCGCCCGCGCCCGCGGGCCTGAAGCCGAGCGCCGCTCCGGAGCCCGACACCCGCTACGCGGTCTGGATGGGCATGTACCGCGCCGCGCGCAAGGCCGATCCGTACTCGCCGGCGGCGCCGTCCCTGATCGCCCGTAAGTTCGAGGAGATCCGCCAGCTCCCCGAGGCGCGGGTGAGGAAGATGCTGGAGGACGTCCTCTCCTCGCCGCTGGTGCCGCGCGTCGCCAGGCTGGTCGAGAAGCGGCTGGGCCGCCCGCTGGAACCGTTCGACATCTGGTACAACGGCTTCCGCCCGCGCGGGGCGGTGAGCGAGGCCGAGCTCGACGCATTGGTCCGCAAGCGCTACCCGACGGCCGAGGCGTACCAGAAGGACATCCCGGCCATCCTGGTGAAGCTCGGCTTCACCAGGGAGAAGGCCGAGTGGCTGGCCGCCAACATCGTGGTGGACCCCGCCCGCGGCTCCGGGCACGCGATGGGTGCCGCCTGGCGCGGCGACAAGGCGCACCTGCGCACCCGGGTCGAGAAGGAGGGGATGAACTACAAGGGCTTCAACATCGCGGTGCACGAGATGGGGCACAACGTGGAGCAGACGTTCTCGTTGAACGCCATCGACCACACGCTGCTGTACGGCGTCCCCAACAACGCGTTCACCGAGGCGCTGGCCTTCGTGTTCCAGAACCGGGACCTGGAGCTGCTGGGCCTTGCCAGGCGCGACGCCTCGAGCGAGGCTCTGGCGGCGCTGGACACGTTCTGGGGCACCTACGAGATCGCCGGAGTGGCGCTCGTCGACATGGGCGCCTGGCACTTCCTGTACGACCACCCGAACGCCACGGCGGCGGAGTTCAAGGCGGCGGTGCTGAGGATCTCCAAGGAGGTCTGGAACAGGTTCTACGCGCCGGTCTTCGGCGCCAGGGACGTGGTCCTCCTGGGCATCTACTCGCACCTGGTGGACGAGTTCCTCTACCTGCCCGACTACCCGATCGGCCACATGATCGCGTTCCAGATCGAGCGGCAGATGGAGAAGGCCGGGAACGTGGGCGCCGAGTTCGAGCGCATGGCGACCGCCGGCAACATCGCCCCGGACCTCTGGATGAAGAGGGCGACGGGCTCGCCGGTCGGGCCGGAGGCTCTGCTGGCCGCGGCCTCGGAGGCCCTGGAGGCGCTGGAGAAGCGGCCCTGAAAGGAAACGGGGCGGCCTCGAGCCGCCCCGTCGTCGTCAGATGGGTTGGGGTTACCGGCGGTGCCGGTCCCGGTTGTCGTCGCCCGACCGCGAGCCGCCGTACGAGCGGCCGGGATCGTGGCTCCGGCGCTCGCCGGAGGGACGGCCGTCCCGATAGGTGCGTCCGCCCTCGTAGCGCTGCCCGCCGCCGTAGCGCTGCCCGCCGCCATAGTTGCGGTCGCCGCTGTAGGTGCGGCCTCCGCCGTACGTCCGGCCGCCGCCGTAGGTCTGACCGCCGTAGGTGCGGCCTCCGCCGTAGACGCGGCCCTGGTACTGGCGGTTTCCGCCGTAGCCGCGGTAGCGATCGTTGTTCCAGCGCGAGCCGCCGCCGTAGCTACGATAGCCGCCGTAGCGCCCGCCGCGGTAGCCGTTGCGGTAGCCGTGCGAACGGTAGTGACGGCGCGAGCGGTACCAGTGCCCGTTCCGCCAGATGGGGCGCCCGAAGATGTAGTAGCCGTCGTCGATCACGGTGGTGTAGCCATAGGCGGGGTACGCATCGGCGATGACGTACTCCTCGTCGCCGACGTACTCCCCGTCGTCGAGGTAGCCGTCTCCGTCGTACGCGTAATCGTCCGCGTATCCGTCGCCGTCGGCGTCGATGGGCTCTTCCCACGCCTGGCCGGTGACCGGCGGGACGCCCGCATACTGGGCGCGGGCGGGAGCGGCCAGCGCGAACGCGAAGAGCGCCGCGCAACCGCCGACGAAGAACCGGGTGATGTTCCTGTTGTCCATTTGATGTGTCTCCCCACTCCTCTAGCGCAACCGCCGTGCCGGGCAGCGCCGTCCCCGGAAGGTGACTATGGCGTGAAGCCGACCAATCGCCAGAGCTTCGCGGGGTCGTACACCCGTCCGCCCTGAACGACGATGGCGACCTTCCGGAGGTTGCGGATGTCGGCCAGCGGGTCGCCGTCGACCACCAGGAGGTCGGCCAGCTTGCCTGCCTCCACGCTGCCGAGGTCCTTGTCGCGCCGCATCGCCCGCGCCGGCACCAGCGTGGCGGACTGCAGCGCCTCCATCGGCGTGAAGCCGGCCTCCACGTAGAGCTCCATCTCGCGGTGCAGGCTGTGGCCGGGGACCGACTGGTCGGTGCCGGCCACGATGGTGACACCGGCCTCGTGCAAAGCGCGCACGGTCTCCAGCGAGGTCTGCCAGAAGCGGGCCCGCTCGGGAGAGACGGTCGCCGGGCTGAAGGAGTTGAGCGTCGCCTTCAGCTCGGGCGCCACCTTGGCGAGACCCGGCTCGCGGCGGACCATCTCGTCATGGGGCGTGTCGAGCAGCTCGTCGAGCGCGATGGTGGGGTCGACCACCACGCCGCGCCGGGCCAGCAGCGCCAGCGTGGCCCGGGAGGCCTCGGACTTCGTGTCCAGCTGCTCCAGCGCGCGGCCGTACTCGGCGCTCGGCATCCGGGCGTCGGGATCGCCCGGCAGGAGCGCGCGTACCACGAAGCCGACGTGGTTGATCTGGTCCATGCCGGCCTCCACGGCGTGCACCGCGCCGATGCCGTACGGGATGTGCCCGGTGACCGACATCCCCGCCTGGTGGGCGGCGCGCGCCAGCGGCGCGATGAGGCGCGGGTCGAGGCTCTGGTAGATCTTCACCTGCGAGCACTGCGCCTTCTGGTAGCGCTCGATCAGCTTCGGGATGCCGCTCTCGTCGCGCAGCCGCTCGGTACCGATGCTGGCCGGCCCCTCGCCATCCACGAAGCAGGCGAGGAGGAGCCGCGGCCCCAGCCCCTTGCCGGCGTCGATGGTGTCGCGCACCGAGCGGATGAAGTCGAGCTCGTTGCCGCAGTCGCGCACCGTGGTCACGCCGGCCGCCAGGTAGACCGGCCCCCACTCCACCTGCTCGAAGTGAGCGTGCATGTCCCAGAGGCCGGGGACGATCGTCTTGCCGGCCACCTCCACGCGTCGGGCGCCGGCGGGAACCGCGGTGCTCGAGCGGGGGCCGGCGGCGGCGATTCGGTCTCCCTCGACGACGACGACGGCGTCCCGGACCGGGGGCGCGCCTGTGCCGTCCACCAGCGTGGCCCCCAGGTAGGCCACCGCGCCGGCCGCCGGCGGCGCCGAGGCGGCCGTCTCGCGCAGCGCGGCCATGCCGTCGGCGGCGGCGCTGGCGACGAGCGCCGGCAGCGCCTCGGAGTAGCCGCTGCGCAGCGCTTCGAAGTGGTCGAACTCCGCGTCCACGCCCTTGAAGGCGATGAGCCTTCCGTCGGCGTCGATCCAGAAGGTCTCCCGCCCCCAGCTCCGCCCGCGCAGCGCGTAGCGCTCCAGCTTCTTCGGCCTTCCCTCGTCGTCCTTCACCTCGTCCGAGCCGCGCGGCTCGAGGAGGGCCTCCCCCTCGGGGAAGAGCCGGAGCGAACGCGGCTTGCCGTGCGCCGACCAGTAGCGCCAGAGGAGCTCGGTGACGATCACCGGCGCGTAGCCGCTGCCCACGAAGTAGACCGCAGGCGCCCGCTCGCTGCGGACGGTCCCGGAGCGGTCGATGCGCAGCGTCTTGCCGTCGAGCTCGACCGTGTCGTCCACCCGGCTGGGGCGCGAGGTGGAGCCCCAGACCGCGAAGCGGCGCGCCGAGCCGTCCGGCGCCAGCGCCAGCGTGGACGCCAGCGGGACGGTCGTGCTGCGGTCGGAGAACGCGAAGGTGGTCCGCACCGAGGTGCCGCCGCCCGGCTCGCGCACCACGAAGGAGCGCTCGGTCCCGATCGGCTGCTGGAACTTGTAGAGCCGGAAGGTGACGGTCTCGCGCGCCGGTGCCGGAGAGGCGGCGAGCAGCAGGTGCAGGAGGAGGCCAGTCATTGGTAGATCCTGTTAGTCCTTTCGCGGCTGAGCCGCAAGGGTATTCACAAGACCCCCTTTCAAACCGTGCATGCGGATTTCCCGCACACGGCTTCCCGGTGGTCTCTCGAAAAGCTGCATTACGCCGCTCCCGGATAGCGCACGGTTCCGCGCAGACGGTGGAGCCCGTGACCGTTGAAGAAGTCTTCGGTCCAAGTCGAAGATTCGCCCACACGCAGGGGGCGGCCCTTGCGCTTCACCATGAAATGCCGGAGCCGCCTGGTTGCGTAACGATCGACCTGGCCAAACTTCCCAGCGGCGTTCCCGGTGCGGAAGTAGTTTCCCCAGCCGCCAAGCACCGGGTTCAGGTCGCGGATGATCACCCGCACGTCCTTCACCCCGTTGCGATCTCGGCCGGTGAGTTCCTTCACGCGCTGCCTCACCCGCTTCATGCTGCGTGACGACGGCCAGCGCTGGAGGTAGTCGCGGCGTACGCCGCGCTCCAGCATCCGTCCCGACACGCGCTTGTGCAGGTGGCAGCCGAGGAAGTCGAAGCCGTCCTTGCCATCGGTCAGCTCCACTCGCCTCGTCTTGTCCGGGTGCAGCTTCAGCTTCAACCGATCGAGGATGAGCCTCACCCTTCGCTCGGCTTCCTCGCAGTCCTCCGCCGTCTCACACATCACGACGAAGTCATCCGCGTAGCGCACGAGCGTCCCCAGATGGAGTCGAGAAAGTGCAGGTAGATGTTCGAGAGTAGAGGCGAGATCACCCCGCCCTGCGGCGTCCCCGAGACTGTCTCGTAGAACCGCCCCTCTTCCATCACGCCCGCCGTCAGCCATTGCCGCAAGAGCTTGAGCACCCGTCGGTCCGAGACGCGCCGCTCCACGCGCTTCATCAGAAGCTCGCGGTCGATGCTTCCGAAATAGTCCGTGATGTCCGCGTCCAGGACGTGGTTCCCTCCGTTCGCCCCGAGCTTGCGAAGGGTCTCCAGCGCCTCTGTCGCGCTGCGGCGCGGCCTGAAGCCGTACGACGACGAACGGAAGGCCGCCTCGAGAATCGGCTCCAGCACCAGCTTCGCCGCCATCTGGACCACACGGTCCCTTACCGCCGGTATCCCAAGCGGCCGCCTTTTCCCATCGGCCTTCGGGATGTACCGCCGCAACACCGCTCGCGGTCGGTACCTTCCTGCGCGCAGCTCGGTTTGAAGCTCCTCCAGGAAGCTCTCGATACCGCGCTGCTCGAGATCGGTCCACGCCTCCTTCAGAACGTCACTCCTGAAGATGCGGTCGTACAGCGCATGGAAACGGCGCCCCGGCTGCTGCTTGGCAGCCTTCCACAGCCGTCGCTGAAGTCCTCGCACTTTGTCGGCGGACGAGAGCCCGTCGGGGTTGTTGGACCGGCTCTCGCCAGTCATGCCCTCGCGCTTACCCTCAGCTCCCGCTCGACCACCGCAGGGGCCCTTCCCTAAGAGCGCGTTGTTCTTCACGCCCCTCGCCGGTACTTCGACCCCTTCGGACTCCCGCTGCGCACGACTCGACTTCGCCTTCGGCTTATACGAGCCGCCTTGCCCCGACTCGGGCTGCGCAGACGGGCCTCTCCTGTTCCGCACTTCTCCTTCGACACGTGCTACAGCTCGCCTCCACGCGATTCGCCTCTCCACCTAACCCTCGCGTCTCGGCTTCAGGACGCACCATCGGGCGAGTCTAATCATGAAGACGGAGCCGCTCGCGGCGTAGAGCAGCCACCGCCTCGCCCTGCCGCACCCGATAGGAGGCGTTGACCGCCAGGCGCCCCAGCCGCTGGACGCTGCGCTCGTGGTCGGGCCAGGTGATCGTGACCTCCTCGACCACCGCGCCGCGGCCGAGCCCGATCTGCTGCTCCAGCGGCGAGGCGCCGAAGCTGCCGCCGCTGCCGACCGTCCGCCGGAGCGCGTGCCGGCCAGCCGGACCGGTGACCGTGACCTCGATGCGGGCGCCGATGGCCGAGCGGTTGGCGCGGGTGCCTTCCAGCTTCAGCGAGATCCAGTCGTTCCCGGCGCCGGGGTTCTCGAAGAGCGCGTTCGGGAAGACGTCGCCGGGAAAGGCTCCGCCCAGCACCTCGTAGACGTCCTGGTCGCCGTCGTTGTCGAGGTCGGCGAAGGCGACGCCGTGCCCCTTGGCCAGGCTGCCGACGTTGGCGGAGACGGTCACGTCCTCGAAGGTGGCGCCGCGGTTGTGGAACGCGCGGTTCGGGACCAGGAAGGCGTACGGCGGCGTCCCGGTTCCGAGGTACATGTCCAGCAGGCCGTCGTTGTCGAGGTCGCCGAAGTTCGCGCCCATCACCGACATCGTCCGCCAGAGCCCGGCGGTCCGGGTGACGTCCTCGAACGTGCCGTCTCCGCGGTTCCGGTAGAGGCGCGGCTTGCCCTCGTCCGACTGGCCGGGCAGGCCGGCGAACTCGGCGATCTCGTCGCGGGGCGACGTGCGCAGCTCCATCGGCATTCCCTTCTTCGGGAAGACCACCCGCGCGCGGGGGTAGCCCCCCACGAAGAGGTCGTCGTGGCCGTCGTTGTCGTAGTCGAAGAACCAGGTGGGGAAGCTGAAGATCGGCTCGGCCACTCCGGCGCGGGCGGTGACGTCGCGGAAGCGCCAGCGCCCCTTGGCGTCGGGGCCGTCGTTGTGCAGCAGGACGTTCGTCTCGCCGTAACGCGAGACGTAGAGGTCGATGCGGCCGTCGCCGTCGTAGTCGCTCCAGGCCGCTCCCTTGATCCAGCCGCGGATGTCGACGCCGACCTCCGGGAGGACGTCCCGGAACGTGCCGTCGCCGAGGTTCCGGTAGAGATGCCCCTGCGCCAGCGGGTAGCGAAGGCGGTAGGCGACCTGGAGGAGCCCGGACCAGATCCTGGCGATCGGCAGGATGCGCGCCGGGAATCCGCTCTCCACGCCGACGAAGAGGTCGAGGAGGCCGTCGTTGTCGAAGTCCCCCCAGGTCGCCGCCTGCGTCGGCTCGAGCTGCAGGATGCCGGAGCGGGCGGTGACGTCGGTGAACCTGCCGCCGTCGTTGCGCAGCAGCGTGCTCGGCCACCGGCCGTGCTCCATCTGCCAGGCGCCCCGCAGGACCAGGACGTCCGGGTAGCCGTTGTTGTCGTAGTCGGCCTGGACGAGGTTGAGTCCGCCGCGGATGCCGGTGAGCCCGGCTTCCTCGGTGACGTCCTGGAAGGATCCGTCCCCCAGGTTTCGGAAGAGGTGCAGCTGCCCCTCGTAGCGATCGATCGGGAACGCCTCCGAGACCATGATGTCGAGGTAGCCGTCGCCGTCGAAGTCGTCCAGGATCACGCCGCCGGCGAGGCCGTTGACCGCCACACCCAGCGGCCCGGCGACGTCGTGCATCTCGGGGAAGCTGCCGCCGCGGCGATAGACGCTTTCCGGCAGGCGCCATTCGGCCGGGAGGGTCTCGGGAGCTCTTCCCAGCGTCATGCAGGCGATGTTGAGGAGCCACTTCACCACGACGTCGCCGGGGCGCCGCTTCAGGATCGACGCGAACGCCTCCACGGCAACCGTGGAGCCGTGGCGCTCGACGTGCACGCCGGCGCCGCGGATGGGGAAGAGGCAGGAGTCGCCGGTGTGGTGCGCCACGCAGTTCTGCTGCTCCCCCAGCCGCAGGTAGGCCACCGCGCGGGGGAGCTCGACGCGCTCGATCAGGTCCTCGCCCGAGAGGCCGAGCGTGCGCGCCTGCTCGAGCAGCTCGTCGAAGAGCTGGACGGCCGGCTCGGCGTCGCCGGAACGGATGAGCGCCTGGGCCAGGCGCAGCCGCGTGTCGAAGGCGCCGGGGGAGGTGTCGTGGCGGAAGCGGTCGAGCTTGTCGACGACCCGCGGCTCGCCCACGAACGGCACGGTCGCGCCCACCGTCTCGGCGATACGCTCCAGCATCGCCTGGGTGCTCGTGCCGTCGGCGTACGGATGGGAGCGGCAACCGGCCAGCAGGGCCGCGCCGAGCAGGAAGACGCGCGGCGCCCGCGTCACTTCTTGTGGTTGTAGAGCGCGCAGAGCTGCTGGGTGTATTCGGCGAGCGGGTCGAGGCCCATGGCCTTGCGCCGCTCGTCCACGTGCTCGGGGTCCTCCATCGGCAGCGGCTGGCAGCGACCCTCTTTCGTGTCGAACTGCGAGCCGTAGCGCTGGAGCTTCTTCCCGCCCACCAGCACGCGGTCGACGGTGAGCGCGTAGAGCTGAGGCGCCAGGTCGCCGCGCTTCATGGCGGCCTCCATCTTCGGCAGCATTTCGCGCTGGAACTCCGGGTCCTGGTCGGCGTGCTGGGCGATCATCCAGGCGGCGCTGGCGGCCGGCTTCCCGAAGGTGGACGCGCCCGGCCAGCCGTAGCGGCGGACGATCTCCTTCAGGCGCGCCAGGTTCCGCGCGTCGACGGTCTGGACCTCCACCTGCAGCGCCCGGTTCTCGCGGTCGGCGATCCAGCGCTTCCTCACCTCCTGGTCGGCGTCGCGCATGGCCACGAGCTCGGCGGTGACGGAAGGAGGAGGGGTGCGGGACGTGGCGCAGGAGACCGCCACGGCGGAGAGGAGGAGCGGGGCGATCAGTCCGCGCATCGGCGGACAGCTTAAGGGAAAAAGGCCCCGCCGCGCGCACGGCACGGCGGAGCCGACAGGGGTCACCTCGCCTTGGGCGGCTGCGCCTCGGCGACCTTGGGCGCCTCGTAGTCGGGCACCAGGTTCTTCACCGGAGGAATGGCGCGGAGGTAGGCGTAGATCGACCTGAGGTCCTCGTCGGTCAGGTTCCGGAACGCCGTCCAGGGCATGGGCGGCATGATCGGACGCGAAACGCCGAAGTGCTTGCCGGTGCGGATCGCCTTCACGAACATCTCCTCGGTCCAGATGCCGAGGCCGGTGTGCTGGTCGGGCGTGAGGTTGGCGGCGTAGGAGACGCCCCAGGGTCCGGCGAAGGCGGTGCTGGTGGCCGCGCCCACCCACTGCCACGGGCCGACGCCGGCCGGCGGCGCCGGCATTTTCAGCTCCTGCGGGTGCCCGGAGAGCATGCGGGTCATGTCGTGCTCGGGTCCGTTGGCCCCCATCTTCAGCGGCGTGTGGCAGTCGTTGCAGCCCATCGCGGTCACCAGGTACTTGCCGCGCGCGGCGCGCCCGCCGATTGCGTCGGAGCCCTTGGACGAAGCGTTCGGAGCGGCGGCGCCGACGTGGGCGGTCAGGGTGAGGGTCGTGGCGAGCGTGAGGAACGGGATCGCTTTCATGGGTGCCTCCTGTCGCGGGGAAAGGTGTGTCCGCGCGGCCGGAGGGGCCACCTAAGAACTGCCTAACCATTCCTAAGAAAAGCTTAATGAGTAATGCGGGGGACCTCCTGGGCTCGGTCCCCCGCTCCCCCCCGGGCCGTGTGAATCGCTTCTTGTTGGGGCTCCTCGCGCGCGCTGCTGGCAAGCGGCCGCCACCTCGCTGCTGCCTCGCCCCCGCCCCCACTCAGCCTTTTCGCTAGGAGCGGGGGACCGAGCCCCGGAGGTCCCCCGCCTTAAACTCAAGTCTTGGGATACCACGACCTTGCACGGCTGATCGAAGGGCTCAGCGCGATCGCCATCGGCAGCCGCGACCAGGAGCTCGTGCCGGCCTGCACGCTGGCGGTGGGGGCGCAGGCCGACGACGCCGGCCGCCTCACCGTCTACGTGCCCGACGCGATCGGCGCGGCCATCTTCCGCAACGTCGAGGCCAATGGCCGGGTCGCGGTGGTGATGGAGCACATCCCGACGCATCGCACCGTGCAGGTGAAGGGGCGCTGCCTCGAGATGCGGCCGGCCCGCGAGGACGAGCGGCCGATCGTGGAGAGGAGCCAGGCGCAGTTCCTGGAGGTCGTGGCGTTGATCGGCGCGCCGGCCCACGCGGCTCGGCGGCGGCGCTGGCCCTGCCGGGCGATCACCTTCTCGGTGGACGAGGTCTACGAGCAGACCCCGGGGCCGCGCGCCGGCCTGCCCCTGCCGTCATGATCGCCCGCCCCGAGCAGCACTTCCGCCTCTTCCAGGGGATCGTCCCCGCGCTGATCTCGACCTGCGCCTCCGACGGGACACCCAACGTCACCATCATCAGCCAGGTCTTCTTCCTCGACCCGAAGCGCGTCGCGCTCTCCTGCCAGTTCTTCAACAAGACCAAGCGGAACCTGCTGGAGAACCCGCGCGCCGCGGTGGAGCTCTGGGATCCGGTGACGTTCGAGGCGTACCGGATGGGCATCCGCTTCCTGCGCTCGGAGAGCGAGGGGGCGCTCTTCGAGACGATGGCGCTGCGTATCGAGGCCATCGCCTCGCACACCGGCATGGCCGGCGTCTTCAAGCTGCGCTCGGCCGACGTCTGCGAGGTGCTCTGGTTCGAGAAGGCCGACGACTTCCTGCTGCCCGAGCCGCCCTCCGAAGAGTGCCGCGAGAAGCTCGCCGAGCCGATGGCCGCCGAGGGGCCACTGACGGAGCTGCGCGCTCTCTCGATCGTCTCGGCGCGGGTCAACCGCGCCGGCGACCTCGACGCCCTGCTGCGCGACACGCTGGTGGCGCTCGACGAGCTGTTCGGCTTCCGCCACTCGATGGTGCTGCTCCTGGAAGACTGCGGCACGCTGGTGGCCATCGCCAGCCGCGGCTACGGGGAGAGCGGCGTGGGCGCCGAGGTGCGGATCGGCGAGGGGCTGGTGGGGAAGGTCGCCGAGAAGCGGGTGCCCCTGCACGTGACCGGCGTCGACGCGCGGCTGCGCTACTCGCGGGCGATCCGGGGCAGCTTCGAGGCGCTGCACGGCGCGCAAGGACTGGCCGCCGAGGTACCCCTGCCGGGCCTGCCCGACGCGCAGAGCCTGCTGGCGCTGCCTCTGGTGGTGGAAGACCGGCTGCTCGGCGTCCTGGCGATCGAGAGCCGCGATCCGCTGGCCTTCGCCGAGTGGCACGAGGCCTTCCTCCAGGTGCTGGCGAACCAGGTCGCCATCGGCATCGACCGCCTCGACGAGCCGGAGCAGGAGGCAACCGAGCCGGCCGGCGCGCCGATCGCCGCGCCGGCGGCGCCGGTCGCTCGCGCCACCCACCGTTTCCTCTACTACCCGTCCGACGACTGCGTCTTCGCCGGCGGCGAGTACCTGATCCGCAACGTGCCGGGAAAGATCCTCTGGAAGCTCCTGCGCGCCCACGCTCAGGGGCAGCGGGAGTTCACGAACCGCGAGCTGCGCCTGGACTCCTCGCTCGGGCTGCCGGCCTACAAGGACAACCTGGAGAGCCGGCTGATCCTGCTGAAGAAGCGGCTGCTCGAGAAGTGTCCCGGTGTGCGCATCGTGCCGCTCCGCCGGGGCCGCTTCGCGCTGGAGGTGGACGGCGACGTCGCGCTGGAGGAAAAGGCCTAGTGGACTGTAACGGCTGAATCGGGAGCGTCGTTCGGAGCGCCACCGGGCCATGGAGAGCCAACTCCAGCCTCGGTAGTCGCGCCTTGACCTCGCGCGCAAGCGCCAGGCGCGCCGCTCCCGATTCAGCCGTTACAGTCCACTAGGAGCCGCCTCCCAGCTTCCTGAGCGCGTCCGCACCGCTGGCGCTGTTCGGGTTGAGCTCCAGCGAGCGGCGGTAGCTGGCGACCGCGCATTCCTTCTGGTCCGCCGCCGCGTAGGCCTCTCCCAGGCTGTCGTGCGCGTTCCAGGAGGACGGGAACAGCGCCACGTTCCGTTCGAAGACGGCGATCGCCTCCGGCAAGCGACGCTTTCCGATCAGCCAGTAGCCGACACTGTTGACCTGTGGCTCGGTGAGCTCGCGATGGCCGTTTACCGCCTCGATGCCGCGGGCCAGCAGGTCCTTGAAGAAGAGGCGCGAGGGGGAGTCCCAGCGCTCGTAGCGCAGCCAGGCGGTGGTGGCCGGTGGCCGGCCCAGCACCGCGCCGACGATCTCCGGGATGATCCCGTGGCCGGCGAGCCCGTTCGTGAAGACCACGACACCGACCTTCCGGACCGGATCGCCGGCCACGTAGCAGTGGAAGCCGCTGCCGTTGTCCCCCCAGTGCCAGAGCGCGCGGCCGGCCGCGGTCTCCTCGATCCCCCAGCCCAGTCCCCAGCCGATCTCCCTCGACAGCCGGCCGCTGGGCGGGCGCGAGGTGCAGTGGCTGCACGCCTCGTCGACGTGGATCTGCACCGAACCCATGGCCTCGGCCGTCCTGCGCCGCAGGCCGCGCCCTTCCAGCGCCGCCGCCAGGAAGCGCCCGTAGTCGACCGCCGTGGTGTGGAGCGTCGAGGCGGCATGGGCGTCGGGCGGGCGGAAGGGAGGCAGCGGCGTGCCGGCGGCGTCGTGGCCGGTGGCCTTGCGCCCCTCGAAGCGCTCCTGCCAGACGAGGCTGCTGTCGGTCATCCCCAGCGGCTCGAAGACCAGCGCGCGCACCGCGGCCTCCAGGGAGCCGCCGGTGATCTGCTCGATCGCCTTCTGGAGGTAGCCGAAGCCTTCTCCCGAGTAGCTGAAGCGCTCGCCGGGCGCGAAGTGCATCTTCAGCGGCTGCCCCCGCGGCCTCCAGTTCGGGAAGCCGGTGGTGTGGGTGAGCACGCGGCGCGCGGTGACCAGCGGCAGGCGCGGGTCGTCGGCGAACGGCTCGCGGACGTAGCGCGAGAGCGGCGCGTCGAGATCGAGCCGTCCCTGGTCGGCCAGCTCCAGCGCCGCGTAGGCGACGACCGGCTTCGTCAGCGACGCGGCCTCGAAGACCGTGCCCTCATCGGCCGGCTCCAGGGTCACCGCGTCCTTCACGCCGAAAGCGCCGTGCCAGGTGACGGCCGGGCCGCGCACGACCGCCACCGAGAGGCCGGGCACGTCTCCGGCGGCGAGGAGCCGCGGGATGGCCGCCTGCAGCTCGGCGGCGACGGGTTCCGAAGCCGGCAGCGGAGTGCAGGGGAGGAGCAGAGCGAGGAGGGCCAGGAGACGGGTGCTCACGCAAGAGCTACGCATGTCATGCGTTCTAGTTACGCCGGTGCTGACCGGTGGGGGAGACCGGGAAACGTGTAGACGTGCACCGCGACCCGCTCGTCCAGCGGGAAGACGTCCAGGCGAGGGCTCCCGTAGCGCGGGATCAGCGCCGCCAGCTGGTGGCGCAGGCGCTCCTTCGGCAGCTCGGTCCACTTGTCGGTGCGGCAGAGGAGGCGGAACGTCCCCCGCGCCGGCGGGAGCTCCTCCGGGTCGGTGTCCCAGCGCACCGGCGAGTCGCAGAAGCGGGCCATGTAGAAGCGAAGGCGCGTGTCGGCGCCGCCGACGGTGACGCCCCAGACGTCGTCGGGCCGGCACCCGGCCGCCAGTCGCCGCGCCAGGTCGCGCGTCTGCGCGTCCAGGTGCGCCTTGTAAGGGCGGGCGACGTCGACGGCCATGCCTCCCACGATCAGCAGCGCCATCCCGGCGGCCGCGGCCTGAAGCGCGCCGGGCACCCGCCGCGGCAGCAGCCTCTCGAAGAGCGTGACCAGCCCCGCCCCGGCCAGCAGGCAGAAGGCGGGAGCCATGTAGAGCGACACCCGGATGGCGTCGCCGTAGGGGTAGAGGCGGAGCGCCGCCGCCACGAACGTGAACGCCAGCGGCGCCAGCAGCATCGCCAGCAGCGGCCTGCGGTCCCGCATCCACCAGACCCCGGCCAGGACGCAGAGGAGCGTGAGCGTGCTGCCGCCGCCCGCGGCCCCGATCGGATAGGCGAGCATCACCCCGCTGTGGATGGAGAGCAGCCAGCCCAGGAGGCGCGCCGGCCGCGTCACCGGCGGAAACGCGTCGTTCCAGTAGTCGGCCATCCAGGGCGGCACGCTGCGCGCCTGCTCCCGCGCCACCAGGAGGTACATCGCCGCGAAGCTGGCCGCCAGAAGCAGGCCGAGGGCCATCGCCGCCGCGGTCCGAGCAGGGGCGCGGGCGCGCATCGCCTCGATCGCCAGCACGGTGACCACGCCGGCCGCGACGAAGCAGGCGGGGAACGAGAACCAGACGCCCAGCGGGCAGGCCAGGGTGAGGGCGGCCCAGAGGCGGCGATCCTCGGGACGCTCGAGGGCGGCGTGGCCGAGCGAGACCAGCGCCAGCGCCACGAGCACGTCGCCGCCGTACGGCTTGGCCTCGACGCCGTGGCGCACCAGGTAGTACGACGAGGCGAAGAGCGCGATGGCCAGCAGCGCCCGCCGCTCGTCCAGCAGTCGCCGGGCCAGCCGCACGAAGAGCCACAGTGAGAGCAGGCTCTCCAGGAGGGACGGCAGCCGCAGCGCCCACTCCGAGGAGCCGAGCGCCTTCACGAAGGCAAGCTCGGTCCAGAGGAACCCGAGCGGGGCGACCTGGGCGAACCCGAGAGGTGCGAGGAGGCCCCGGAAGCCGCGGTCCAGGAAATGGACCGCGGTCGAGGCCTCGTCGAACGACAGCGGGAAGTCGAGGGCGTAGCGCAGCACGCGCCAGAGGACGCCGAGGGCGATCAGCCTGGAAGCGAGCCGCAAGGGCTCGCAGATTACCGGCTAAGAGTCGTCCTTGTCGTCGTTGTCGCGCTCCCGGTCCTCCATCTCGCGCAGCAGCTTCCGGAACCGCGAGTCTCCCCGCAGGCTGTCCAGGTCGTCGTCGTGGCGGGCCGTGCTGGCGCCTTCGAAGCCGGCCTGCATGGCGCGGTTGAGCCAGTCGAGGGCGCCGTCCTTGTCGCCGGCGCGGGCGGCCGCGCAGGCGATGTTGTAGAGGGTGGTGGGCTTGCGGTAACCGGCGTCGAGAGCCTTCTGGAACGCGGCGCGCGCCTCGGCCGGCTTCTCCAGCTTCAGGTAGACGTAGCCCAGGTTGAACTCGGCGCGCCCGCAGCCGGGGTGCGCGGCCAGGTGCTTGTTGTAACGCTCCACGGCACCGCGCCACTCGCGCAGCTGGCGCGTGGTCGGGCGGCCGCTGATCCACTTGCCCCAGAAGCCGTCGCCGCTGGTCTCGAGCTCGAGGTCGTCGGAGAGGTCGCGCAGCTCCTGGAAGCGTGGCTCGTTGCGGATGTTGTCCAGGTCGTCGTCGCGGTCCATGTGCCCGCTGTCGCTCCAGCCGGCCTCGATGCTGCGCTGCAGGGCGTCGAGCGCGGCGGCCTTCTGCCCGCCCAGCGAGAGCGCGCAGGCCAGGTTGTAGAGCGACGTGCTGGGGCGGTAGCCGCGCTCGGCCGCGGTCTTGAAGGCGGTGGCGGCCTTGTCGTACTCGTCGGCGTGCAGGAGCTTGCTGCCCTGCTCGAAGAGGCCGTGGCCGTTCTCCTTGGGGTTGCTGAGCAGGCTCTGGAACCGGGCGATGGCGCGGGCCGCCTCTCTCTCGTGATGCCCGCCCTTGCGGGCCTCCTTGCGCAGGTCCGGCCAGCGGCGGTCCGACTTGAGCGAGTCGAGGTCGTCGTCGCTCTTCATGTAGCCGGAGATGTCGAAGCCCTCGTCCATGGCCTTGTGCAGCCATTCGAACGCGTGGTCGGCGTCCCCCTTGAGCGCGTAGCCGCAGGCGATGTTGTAGGAGGCGGCCCCCTCGTTGTGCCCGAGCTCGATCGCCTTCTGGAAGGCGGCGATCGCCTCGTCGTAGCGCTCGTCGTGGTGGAGGTCCATGCCGCGCGAGTACCACTCGGAGCCGGAGCGCGGGTTGCGGCGGCTGGCGAAGACGACCTGCGGGCTGGCGAGGGCCACAGCGCGGACGGCGGGCGCCACCGCCGGCGCGGCCATCGAGCTGACGGCCGGCGCGGCGGCGACGGCGAAGTCCACGCTGGGGCTGGCGGCGATCGCCTTGACGGCCTTGCTCTTGGCGCGATCCGAGCGCTCGAGCCCGGGCTCGACGGCGGCGACGGTGGCGGTCACGGCGAGCAGCGCGCCGATGGCGACGCGGAGCGCGGTGGGTGAGGGAGCGGTACGGCGGCAGGCGGGGTCGAGCACGGCGCGAAGCCTCCTGGAGAGATGAGACCCTTCGGCCAGGGCCATTGCGGGAAGCGCCTCGTCCTCGACGAAGCGCAGGGAACGGACGAAGGACAGCAGCTCGCCGGCATAGGACGAGGCGCGGACGCCGGCCGACAGCACGAGGTCGTCGGCGGCCTTCTCCCCCTCCTCGCGGATGCTGCGGGCGACCAGCCAGGCGAGCGGGTGGAACCAGTAGAGCGCGGTGGCCAGCGAGGCGACGAAGAGCGCCAGGCAGTCGCGCCGGCCGATGTGGGCGAGCTCGTGCAGCAAGACGATGTCCCGCCGTTCGGCGCTCCAGGCACGGGCTTCCTCGGGGAGCAGCACCAGCGGCTTCAGGATGCCGGCCGTCAGCGGGACCGAGAGCTCTTCGGTGTGGAGCAGCCGAACCTGGCCGCTGCGCCGCTTGCCCAGGCGCAGCGAGGGGGCGAGCTGGGCGGCAGCCGCGAGCCAGGCGGGGTCTCCGACCGCGGTGGCCCGTCGCACCAGCTGGCGCACGCGCAGCGTGCCGGCCAGCGAGCCGGAGAAGACGACGATGACGCCGGTCCCCCAGAGGAAGGCCAGGAGGGCGTTCCACTCGACGGGCGTCGAAGGCAGGGAGAGCGGCTCGGAGGACGAGCTGGAGCGGGTCTCGGCGGTGGGCGGCAGCGCCGTGCGCTCGGCGGTCGCCGCCGGGGCCTCCTGCCGCCAGGTCTCGCCGGTCTTGGGGTCCTCGCGGCGCGGCGGCGTGTCCCGGACGCTCCGCTCGGCGCTGGCCCGCCGCGGGAGCAGGCCGGCCAGTGCCGGCACCCGGATACCGGGCACCAGGAGCGCGAACGCCGGCAGCAGCACGGCCGCCACCAGCGCGACCGCCGCGATCAGGTGGCGCAGCGCGGCCGAGAGCCGGCGGCCCAGCAGCAGGACGGCGTAGGCCAAGGCGAGGACCAGGGTGGACTTCAGCAGCAGCTCGGTCAGGAACGGGGGTACGTTCATCAGCGACCCTCCTGCTTGGCTTGCTCGATCAGCTGGGAAAGGCGTTCCAGCTCCTCCCGGGAGAGCTCGTCCCTGCCGAGGTTGAGGAGCGCGGCGACCGCCTTCTCGGTGGAGCCCTCGAAGAACGTGGACAGCAGCGTCTTCACGGCCGATCGGCGGGCGCGGTCCGCGGGGAGGGTAGGCTGGTAGACATACCTCGTACCCTCCAGTACGTGCCGGGCATGGCCTTTGTTCTCCAGGACCTTGAGGAGGGCGCGGACCGCGGAGTAGGTCGGGGGGTCGGGGAGCCGCTCCAGGACCTCGGTCGCGGTGGCGCGCCCCTCACGGTAGAGGATCTCCATGATCTGCCGCTCGCGCCGGCTCATCGTCTGCAGCGGGTCCTGCTTCATCCGACCTCCAGGTGCTGGAAAACCAGCACATGCTAAAAATTTAGCGCCTGGTTTGCCGTCCGTCAAGGGTGGAGTAAGGTGTTTTCCCGTGGACCCCCTCGCCAGCCTCGGCAAGCACGGCCTCTTCCTGGACGACGCCGCGGAGCGCGTGGTGGGGCGACCCGACCGGGCGTCGCTGCCGCTCAAGACCGCCGAAGGCGTCCGGTTGCTCGCCAAGGTCTACCCGGACGAGCGCGGGGAGACGACGTTCACCAACATGACGCTGCTCTGGGAATCATCCTTCGGAGGCAGGCGCACTCCGCCCGGCCTGCCGCGCCCGCTCCGATACCTCCACGACAGCAACGTGCTGGTGATGGAGCGGCTGGAGGGACGGACGCTGCTGGAGGTCGGGGACCTGTCGGACGAGCACCTCGACGCCGCGGCGCGCCTCCTGGCCGACCTCCACGAAGCCGGTGTCTACCCGAAGCGGAACCGCAGCTCGCACAAGCTGCTCCTGTCCGCCTGGCGCAAGGTGGACCGCGTGGCCGAGCTGGCGCCGCGCTTCGCGGCGGACCTGCGGCGGGTCGTCGAGGCGCTCGACGCGGCGCCGCGCCCGGACGCCGAGCTGGTGGCCTGCCACGGAGAGTTCTCGCCCCGCAACCTGCTGGTGGGGGAGGGGCGCCACGCGCTCCTCGACTGGGATCGCCTGCAGCGTGCCGACCCGGCGCGGGACGTCGCCTACTTCGGCACCTGGTGCTGGGTACACAGCCTCCGCCAGCGCACCGACGACTGGTCGGTGCTGGACCGTTTCACCGCTGCCTACCTGCGCCACCGGCCGCACGCCGACCCGACGCCGCGGCTGGCGTTCCACGTGGCGGTGGGGCTGCTGCGCATCGCTCAGGGTTGCGTGGAGCACTGGCCCGAGGACGTGCACCTGGTTCCGCGCATCACCGCCGAGGCGCTCCGGAGGCTCTCCTGAGGGGCACGGTCCTCAACCGCTAGCCCGCCGATCACGTTTCCCCCAGCCCCCCTTCACCACTTGTCCAACGCAATGGTTCTGGGAAGCATGACTCGGACGGGCTCCTAGCCCGGAGCCTCACCGCAAGCGCTCCTCGCAGAGCGCCAGCAGCGGCTCGGTGAAGCGCTGCCGGTCGGGATGGCGCGTCGAGAGGTAGACGTGCCGCGCCAGGGTCAGGTCGGCATAGACGCGCACCGACGGGCGCACCGCGTCGCCGCCGAGCTCGGCGAAGCGCGCCGCCAGCGCGTCCTCGGCGTCGCGCAGCGCCGTCGCGTCTCCGCGCCGCCGCAGGGCCAGCTCGGTCAGGTGCGCCAGGAAGCTGCCGGTGTCGAGCGCCGGGTCCCCCTCGCAGTAGAGATCGAAGTCGAGCAGCCAGAGGCGGTCGCCGTCCACCAGCAGCTGATCCGGTTGGAAGCCGCGGTGGATGCCGGTGGGGACCGGCGCGGCCAGCGTCGCCCCGCGCCGGTCGCAGGCGCCGAGGAGGCTCTTGATCCGCGCGGCCAGGGCCGGCCGCTCCAGGGCCAGCACGCCGAGCGTCAGATGCAGCACCTTGAGCTCGTCGGCCAGGCCGTGGGCGCGTTCGGCGAGCACCCGTGCCCGGTGCACCTTGTGCGCCGCCTCGGCCACACGGCGGGCCAGGGCCACCGGTGTCACCGCCGGCCTGGCGCCCGCCGGGGGAGCGAAGAGCTCGGTGGCCGGGTGCCCTTCCACCTTCCGCTGCACCGACATCCGGAACGCGGTCACCACACCGATCGGCTCGGGGACCGAGATTCCGTCGGCGCTCCCCTCGTCGAACCCCTTGCTCCACAGCTCGGAGAGCAGCCGGTGGCCCGAGGTACCGAAGCGGTGCGCCCGGATCTTGCCGAGCAGCGCCAGCCGCTCCGGGCCGCGCGCGCCCCGGAGCTCCAGCTCGTACTGCACGACGCACTGCCGGCCCGGCTTGTGGCGCACGACCTGGATCGAGAGGAGGCGCGGCGCCCGCCCGGCCAGGCGCGGCAGCCGCCCGAGCTCCCGCAGCGCGCGCTCGGCCTCGAGGGCGCGCGGCAACGTGGGCAGGGCCGTGTCTGCCGCGGCGCCGAACGGGTCCTGCGCGATGAGGCTCCCGCTCACCGAGACAGGATCCCTTCCCGGAGCGACATCAAGGCCACACGGCTAGAACGACTCTTTGTCGATCACGGTGCAGGACGCGCCCCCCGGGTGTGGATAGACGCGAAGCGCACCGGTCGCGGTGTCCTTGACCGTCACCTCGTGCGACTCCTCGGTCAGCGCCGCGACGTGGACCCAGTAGTGCCCGTTGCGGCTCCGGCCGTCCAGCACCTTCACCGTCACCTCGATGCTCGGCTGGAAGGAGAACCAGAAGTGGCCGCTTTTCGCGGTCACCGGAACCGCGTGTCCGGCGCGGTACTCGATCCCGTAGGTGACGCTCACCGCGAACCGGCCCTGCTCGAGGCATAGCACCGTCTCCGAAGCGTCGCAGCTCCAATCCTCGTAGCGGAAGGCCTCTTCGAGGCGTCCCTCGCTCCCGTCGGGCTCGGTGGCCGCCGCGTCGGCGAGGCCGGGCGAATGAGGCGGCGTGCGCAACGCCACCGTGGAGCCATCGAGGAAGACGACCTCCCGGACGGGCTCGCCGCCTAGCCTGAATCGGGTGGCGTTGGTGAAGCCCGAGCCGCGCACCGTCACCAGCGTCCCGCCGGCCGACGAGCCGCTGGAGGGCGTCACCGGCCCGATCGACGGGCCTTCCCCCCAGCGGTAGACGCCGGTGGACGTTCCGGCCAGCAGGTTGCCATTGGCGAAGGCGATCGCCTGCAGCCCGAATCCACCCGGGGGCGCCGGCGCGACCCGCGCGAACGTCTCGCCCGCGTCCGTTGAGCGGTAGGCGCCCAGGCCTGTGGCGGCGAAGAGCGCTCCGCCGTCCAGGCTGAGACCGCTGGCAGGTCCGGGCAGGCCGGCGCCCGCCACGGCCCAGCGGTCGCCGCCGTCGGTGCTCTTCCAGAAGCGTCCTGCGGCGCGATAGAGCGTGCCGGGGCGCGAGCCGTCCGCCAGCAGCACCGCGGCTCCGCCATCGTCGGGGCCGCGGACGGCGAAGCTCCAGGTCGCACCGCGGTCGAGGCTGCGGCGGACCTTCTGCTCCTCGAGCACCACCACCGGCCCGCCCTCGAGCTCGGCGATCGCGGTCCCGTAGGCGTACCAGACGTCGCCCAGCGCGCTCTGGAACCTCCGGCCGCCGTCGGTGCTGAGGAAGAGATAGCCGAAGAAGAGCTCCCCGTCACCGTAGGAGCTGGTCGCCGTCACCAGCTCCGGGAACCGCGGATGGAAGCCGAGGGAGACGATGCGGAAACTGGCGGAGAGAGCGCGCGCCCACCGGCTGCCCGAGTCCTCGCTGCGCCAGACCTCGCCGCCCCTGGCGAAGAGGCCGGAGGGACCCATCCCGGCGAAGAGCGTCGTGCCGTCGTCGGAGGCGGCGATCGCCGTGAAGATCCCCGTGGAGCCCGGGATGGCCAGCGGTTCCCAGCTCTGTCCTCCGTCCAGACTCCGGAAGAGCGCCCCGGAGCCCACCCCGTATCCGGGCCTGTCCGAGGACGTGAGCAGGTCGGTCGCCGCGTAGACGCGGCTGCCTCGAGAGATCAGGCGCACCACCGGCAGGGCGCGCAGCCCGCGGTTGCGGACCCGCCAGGAGCGGCCCTCGTCGGAGCTGACCGCGATCCCCGCGCTCGAGCCGCACAGGAGCAGGTCGCCGGCCGCCGCGAAGCGCGCGACCTCCAGCCGGCGGACCGCCCCTTCACCGAGCCCCTCCGCCGAAGGCGAGAAGACCGGCACCTCGAGCTCCTTCCGGAAGAGGCCGCCGCTGGTGGCGAGCAGCACGGCGCCGCTCACCGGTTCGTCCCGCAGGTCGAGGAAGGTCAAGGTCACCCCGCCAGGGCTCAGCGGGAGCTCGGCCTCTCGGCTCCAGGTCCGCCCTTCGTCGTCGCTGCGGTAGAGGTCGCGGTCGACGGCCGCCCAGAGCCGCCCCTCGCGATGAGAGCTGGCGACGAGGTGACGCCAGTTCGACGCGAAGAGCCTGACCGGGCCGTCGCCGACTCGGCTCCAGGTCGCGCCAGCGTCGCTGCTGCGGTGGAGCCCCGACCGCGGGTTGCCGGTGGTGAGAACGCCGGCGCGGAGCGGGTCGACCGCCAGTCGCCCCATGATGTTGGTGCCGTCCGGCAAGGGCCGCCGATGCCAGCTTGCACCGGCGTCGGTACTGGTGAGCGGCACCGTCTCCCCGGCGCCGAGCGCGCCGGACAGGTAGACGCGCCCTGGCTGGCCGTCGACCTCGATCTGGTCGATGCGGATGCTGGCCGCGGCGACCGGCGTGATCACCTGGAAGGCGGCGCCCCCGTCGGTGCTCCGGCAGAGCGCGCCGTCGCCGGCGAGGAGCACACCGGGGGAGCCCGGGACGCTCGTCAGGTGGCCGAAGCCGCAGGGAGCACGCGAGGCGACCGGCTCCCAGGATCCTCCCAGATCGGTGGAGCGGAACAGGAGCGACGGTTGCAGGGTCGCGGCGTACAGGACGAGGGACGGAGACTCCTCCACCGCGATCGCGTGCACGAAGCCACCTTCGGGGCCGACGAGCCTCCAGGCGTTCTCCGCGCGCGCCGCCGGCGCGAGGAGCGCCACGGCGATCCAGCCAACCAGTCGTCTCATCTCAGTCGCTTGGCGGATTCTGACAGAGGCCCGTGCAGTGATTGGCCGTCGGATCTACCAACGTTCGTAGCGTGACCCGTCCAGGGCGCGGCCCCGGTAGGCGCTCCGCACGTCGATCACACGGCCGTCGCCCGACCGGACCAGCACCCACTCCGCCTTTCGCGTGAAGGGATCCGCGGGCACCTTGCGGATGTATTTCTTCTCCACGAGCTCCTCCAGCGATACCGGATAGGCGCGGTTCACGGCGAAGTACTGGTCGATGCAGCTGCGGAGGGTGCGGAGGTCCTCGCTCAACGCCGCTTCCTTCGCGCGGACCGCGCCGCTTCGAGGGCAGCCGAGGGCAACCGTGATCACGGCCGTGAGCAACCAGGACCAGCGCCTCATGCCGGGTATACGAGACGTCACCGCACAGCGTCGCGATGCGGCGTCTTCCTTGAAAGCCACCCTCTCCCGGCGTCCCGCCTTCTACACGATCGGCGGAAGCGTGCGTCCCTCGCTGTCTCGATCGCGCGCACGCCATGCAGTCACACGAGTCCGCGCGGCACTCCCGGCCGCCGCGAACGGCTCACGGACCCGCACGACCGCAGCCTTCCACCGAGGCGACGCGGCAAGGTCGTCGAAGAGCGTGTAGAAGACCGGCGTCGCCAGCAGCGTCAGCAGCAGGGAGAGCGTCTGGCCGCCGATGACCACGATGGCGATCGAGCGGCGCTCCTCGGCTCCGGGGCCGGTGCCGAGCGCCAGCGGGATCATGCCGGCCACCAGGGCCATGGTGGTCATGAGGATCGGGCGCAGCCGGTCGCGGTTGGCCCGGATCACCGCTTCGGCGCGGGGCACGCCCTCGCGGCGCAGGCTGTTCATGTGGTCGATCTGGAGGATGGAGTTCTTCTTGACGATGCCGAACAGCACCAGGATGCCGAGCGCCGAGTAGAGGTTGATGGTGTCGCCGGTCATCCAGAGGGAGAGGAGCGCGAAGGGCACCGAGAGCGGCAGCGAGATCAGGATCGTCAGCGGGTCGACGACGCTCTCGAACTGCGAGGCCAGGATCATGTACATGAAGGCGATCGAGAGGAGGAACGCCATCAGGAACTCGCGGAAGGTGCGCTCCATCTCACGGCCGCGGCCCAGCACCGAGACCGAGTAGCCGGCGGGGAGGTTGCTCTTGGCCAGCGCGTCCTTCAGCGCCTCGATGCGGTCGGCCAGCGCGTAGCCGGGAGCCACGCCGGCGAAGAGGCGCACCTGCCGCTGGCGGTCCAGCCTCTCGATGCGCGAGGGGGCCAGCTCCTCCTTCAGCGAGACCAGGTTGTCGAGCCGCACCAGCCCGCCGCGGCTGGAGGGGACGTAGAGGTGCGAGATGACGTCGGCGTTGGTGCGGTCGGCCTTCTGCAGGCGCAGCTGCACGTCGTACTCCTGGTTGACGCTGTCGTCGCGGAAACGGCTGACCCGGTCGTCCCCGCCGACCATGATGCGCAGGCTGGTGGAGATGTCGGTGGTGTCGACGCCCAGGTCGGCGGCGCGGTCGCGGTCGATGTGGATCCGCAGCTCCGGCTTGTCGAGCCGCAGGCCGGTGTCGGCGTCGACGACGCCGGGGATCTCGCCGGAGAGCGCCTTGTCGCGCACCGCTTCCATGGTCCGCACCAGGGTGACGATGTCCGGGCCACGCAGCGAGAGCGCGATGTCCGACGGACCGCCGCCGATGTTGAAGGAGGTCAGGTTGCGGACCGCGCAGCGCAGGTGGGGCAGTGTGCGGAGGCGCTTGCGGATGTCGGTCATGATGTCGCGCTGGCTCTGGTTCCCGGTGAAGGCGCGCCAGGGACGGAGCTTCCGGGTCTCGTGGGCGATGCGCTCCAGGCCGAAGACGCGGTCCTCGTGCGGCAGCAGCCTCACGTAGACGTTGCCGCCGTTCACCTGTCCCAGGAAAGACCCGCCGGCGGACGAGAGCACGCTGGTCACGTAGGGGTTGCCCTGGATCTCCTTCTCCACCGCCCGCATGGCGTCGTCCATCGAGGCCAGGCTGGTCCCCTCCGGCGCGTTCACGCTCACCTCGAACTCCGCCTCGTCCACGTTGCCGGGCAGGAACTCGCGGCGCACGAACTGGAAGATCGCGAACGAGGAGAGCGCCACCACCGCCGCGCCCACCGCCACCACGCGACGGTGCGCCATCGACCAGCCGAGGACGCGCGTGTAGGCCTCGTCGACGCGGTGGTAGAAGCCGCGCCGCGAGGCGGCCTCGTCCTCGTGCCCTTCGGCGACCGGCGCCACATGGCCGCGCAGCAGGCGCGCGCTCATCATCGGCGTCAGCGTGAAGGAGACCAGCAGGCTGACCAGGATCGCCACCGAGGCGGTGATGCCGAACTGGTAGAGGAAGCGCCCCGAGATCGAGGACATGAAGGAGACCGGCAGGAAGATGACGACCAGCGAGAACGTCGTCGCCAGGACCGCCAGACCGATGTCCCTGGTGGCGGCGCGGGCGGCGTCGAAGGAGTCCATCTTCTTCTCCTCGATGAAGCGGAAGATGTTCTCCAGCACCACGATCGCGTCGTCGATGACGATGCCGACCATCAGCACCAGGGCCAGCATGGTGACGCTGTTCAGCGTGAAGTGGAGCGCCCGCATCATGCCGAAGCTGGCCACCACCGAGGCCGGGATCGCCACCGCGGCAATGAACGTGGAGCGGGCGTTCCGCATGAAAAGGAGCACCACCAGCGACGCCAGCAGGCTGCCCAGCAGGAGGTGCTTGTTGATCTCGTGCAGCGCGGCGTGGATGTAGCGCGACTGGTCGCGGATCGGCTCGACCGCCACGTCCCCGGGCAGCAGCGCCCGGGCCTGCTCCATCGCCTTCTTGGCGCCGTCGATCACCGCCACCGTGTTGGCCCCCGACTGGCGGCGCACCTCGAGGATCACCGTCGGCACGCCGTTGAGGCGCGCGGTCGAGCGCTGCTCCTTGGTGCCGTCGACGACGCTGCCGACGTCGGAGAGGCGCACCGGCGAGCCGTTCACGCTGGCGATGACCAGGTCCTGGAAGGCGCGGGCGTCCAGGAAGCGCCCCATGGTGCGCAGCGAGAGCTCGCGGCGCCCGGCGTCCACGTTACCGCCGGGGACGTCCGAGTTCTGCCGCTGCAGCGCCGCGCGCACCGCGGTGATGGGGATGCGGTAGGCGGCCAGCCGGTCCACGTCGATGCGCACGTCGATGGCCCGCGTCAGGCCGCCGCCGATGGAGACCTCGCCGACGCCCGGGGAGCGCTCCACCATCGGCTTGACGAGCTTGTCGGCGATCTCGGTCAGCTCGCGGATCGGCCGGTCGGCCGAGAGCGCGAAGGTGAGCACCGGCGAGGAGTCGTTGTCGAACTTCTGCACCAGCGGCGGGTCCATCTCCCGCGGCAGCCCGCGCAACGCGCCGCTGACCCGGTCGCGCACGTCCTGGGTGGCCACGTCGATGTTGCGCTCCAGCCCGAACGTCACCACCAGGATGCCGTTGCCGGGACCGCTGATCGAGCGCAGCTCCTCGATGCCCTGGACGGTGTTGACGTCCTCCTCGAGCGGGATCACCACCGAGGACTCGATCTCCTCCGGCGAGGCGCCCGGCAGGGAGGCCCGCACGATGACCGTGGGCAGGTCGACCGAGGGGAACCGGTCGACGCCCAGCTGCGGGTAGCTGGCGGCGCCGACCACGACCAGCGACAGCACCAGCATCGACGCGAAGACCGGCCGGCGGATGCAGATCTCGGCGAGGCGCTGCATCGAGCGGCTAGCCCTGCGGCTGGACCGGCATTCCGGTCGTCAGGTTGCCCGGCTTGTCGACCACCGCCGTGCCCGGTTCCAGCCCGGAGACGACCTCCACATAGCCGGCGCCGCGCCGGCCGGTGACGACGGGCTTCTCCAGCGCCTTGCCGTCCTTCACGGTGACGACCTTCTCGATCCCGGCGAAGACGACCAGCGCCGTCTCCGGCAGGACCGGCAACGGCGTGCCGGACTCCACGGTGATCTCGGCGCGCGCGAAGGAGCCGGGGCGCAGCGTGCCGTTCGGGTTGGGGATCTCGGCTTCCACGATGAGCGACCGGCTCGACTCCTCGAGCGCCGGCGAGATGCGCGAGACCACGCCGCGGTAGCCCTGCGCGTCCCCTTCCAGCCGCACCGTCACCACCTGCCCCTTGTGCACCGAGCGCGACTCGCGCTCCGGCACGTCCATGCGCAGGCGGATCGGGTTCAGCTTGACCAGCGTCAGCACCGGCGCGCCGGCGGCCAGGTACTCGCCGAGCGAGGCGCGGCGCTGCTGCACGGCTCCGGTGAACGGAGCGGTGAGCACGGCGTCCTGGCGCTGCTGCTCGGCGAGGGCCAGGTCGGAGCGCCGCTCGGCCAGCACCCCGCGCCGGTTGTTGACCTCTTCCAGCGAGTCGTGGTACTGGCTCTCGGCGACCTTGTGGTTCGCCTCCACCACGTCGAACGTGGACTGCGAGAGGACCCCCTCCTCCAGGAGCTTCCGCGAACGGGCCAGCTGCGCGGCCGCCTCCTCCATCTTGGCGCGCGCCTGCTTGACGGTGGCCGTCTCCTCGGGACGCACGTCGTCGCTGTCGCCGTGGCCGGCCAGCCCGAGACGCGCCCGCGCCTGCAGCAGCGCCGCGCGGGCCCGGTCGGCTCGGAGCTGGAAGTCGGTCGGCTCGAGCTCGGCCAGGACCTGCCCGGCGGTCACCTGCGTCCCCAGGTCGACGGCCATCCGCTTCAGGCGGCCGGCTACCTTGAAGCTCATCTCGGCGCGTTCCTCGGCCGCCAGCGCGCCGACGGCGGTGAGCGTCCTCGGCAAGGCGCGCTGCTCCGCCTTCACCATGACGACGGCGCGCGCCGCCGGCGCCTTGGCCTTCTCGGCCCGCGCGGCGCAGCCGGCGAGCCATGGAGAGAGCGCGGCGAGGACCGGGACGAGGAGATGTTTCATGGTCGTGCGCACCGGAGGTGCGGCGCGCACGATGATAACGGTCCGCCGCAGGAAACTCCGCGGCCCCGGGTGCGTAGGAACGGGCGGACTCGTATTGCCAGGAGGTCCCCGTGCGCCTTCGGTTCGTCCTCGTGATGGCCGCCCTCGGCTTCCTCGCGCTGCCGGCCGGCGCCGCTGACGACCGGGACATCCCGATCGGTCAGACGCTCACGCTGCACTCGACGGCGCTCGGCGAGGAGCGCACGGTCTTCGTCCACACCCCCTTCAGCTACGAATCGGGGGCCCGTTTCCCGGTGCTCTACCTGACCGACGGCGAGGCGCAGTTCCTGCACACCGTGGGCACCGTCGAGTTCCTGGTGAACGCCGGGCGCATCTCGCCGCTCATCGTGGTGGGGGTGACGAACGCCGGCGGCGACCGCACTCGCGACCTGACGCCGACGCACGCGTCGCTGGGCCTCGGCGCGCGGCAGGACCCGGAGCCGACCAGCGGCGGCGCCGACAGGTTTCTCCAGTTCCTGGAAAAAGAGCTGATCCCGCACATCGAGAACACCTACCGGACGCTGCCGTTCCGCATCTTCGCCGGCCACTCCTTCGGCGGCCTCTTCGCGCTGCACGTCCTGACGACCCGCCCCGACCTCTTCGGCGGCGTCATTGCGGTGAGCCCGACACTGAGCTGGGACCACGACCTGCCGCTGAAGAAGGTACGCGAGCTCCTCGACAAGCGCTCCGAGCTGAGGTCCACGGTCTTCGTCACCATGGGCAACGAGGGGGCAGAGCTCGACAAGCGGCTGGCCGAGCTGAAGCGGATGCTCGGCAGAGGCAAGGCGAAGGGTTTCTCCTCGGGGGTGATGAGCTTCCCGGACGAGGACCATGGCTCGGTGGTGCTGCTGAGCCACTACCACGGCCTGCAGAAGATCTACGAAGGGTGGCAGATGCCACGCGACCCGGCCACCGGCTTCCCGGCCGGCGGGCTCGACGCGGTGAAGGCGCACTACCGAAAGCTGACCGAGCGCTTCGGCTTCACGGTCGTGCCGTCCGAGGCCGCGGTCAACCAGGTCGGCTACGCTGAGCTGGCGGCCAAGCGGCTCGACAAGGCGATCGAGGCCTTCCGCTTCAACGTGAAGGTCTATCCCGAGTCCGCCAACACGTACGACTCCCTGGGCGAGGCGTTGGAGGCCAAGGGAGAGCGGCAGGAGGCGCTGGACTCCTACCGCAAGGCGGTCGCTCAGGCGCGCAAGACGTCCGACCGCGCGCTGCCGCTGCTGGAGAAGCGCCTGGCGGCCGCCGAGGAACGTTTGCGACCCAAATGAGCCTGCTTCCGACAAGGATCGCCGCTCTGGTGGTCCGCGAACGTGATAAAAGCTCCTCAAACAACGGCACATACGTTGCAGCTTCCCCACGTGGAGGTGAGCGAGATGAGGCTGGGACGGTTGGATCGGCGCAAGCACCCGCGCCTGACGTTCGAGCAGGACGTGCGAGGCGCGCTCCGCGATTCCATCCCGGTCGTCATCAGGGATCTTTCCGCCGGCGGGTTGCGGCTCGAGACCACGTCGATGCTTGCCACGGGACAGGTGCATCCCTTCCGCGCGCAGCTGCCCGGGCTCGATTTCTCCGCGCAGGTGATCGTGACGCGCTGTGAGAAGGAGGGAATGCTCTTCGAATGCGGCGCGGCGCTGGTCGGCGTGAGCCCCGAGGCGCTGGAGCGTCTGGATTCGTGGCTCGCCGATCAAGGCGTCCCGACCAGGGGCGTCGCCGCAGTCAACTAGAAGCCCCGGTCCTGATCAGCAGCGCCACCGTGTTGTCGTACTCGTTGGAGGGGTGCGGAATGCTGAGGAGGCCCGCCCAGCCGATGTCGAGCGGGAGCGCGCGAAGGCCGGCCTCAAGCTCGGCGCGGTGCGGCCGCGTGACGTCCTCGACGAGGTAGAGCCCGCCCGGGCGCAGCCGCGCGAACGATCCGGCCAGGAATGTGAGGTTGGCCGCCGGCTCGTGGAGGCCGTCGTCGATCACGATGTCGAAGGGCTCGCCGGCCAGCTCGGGCTCCCGCCACAACGCCGCGACGGTCTCCGGGTCGCGCTGGTCGACGTAGAAAGTGCGGATCCTGGCGCGTTCGTCCTGGAACAGCACCCTCCGATCGACGTCGGCGCCGAACACCAGGGCCCGCCGGAAGTAATCGGAGAACGCCCGCAACGAGGCGCCCGGCCTGGCGTGCTCACCCATGTTGCTCGGGATCTCCGGTGCCCCGGTCCCCAGTCCCACCTCGAAGAGCCGCAGCGGTGCCTCGCGGAGGCTCCTCCAGAGCTGGTGATAGAGGGTCGAGTAGTTGTGCTCGGTGCTCTTGTCGGAGCCCCGGCTCCGCATCAGCTCGCAGAGCTCAGTCTCGACAGCGTAACGCTCCTCGTCGAGGTAGCGCTGCGCGGCATCGCGCAGGGCCGCCGCTTCTGGCGAGCCGTCGAACCGCAGATGGGTCAGGGGTTCGGGGGTCGGCCACCGGTGGGCGATCACCCGGAGCGTTCCGAGCCGCACCTCGAAAGCCTCGAACAGGGCGTGGACCGACAGTTCGTGGGCGCCGGCGTCACGGGGCCTGACGCTCAGCTGGAAAGAAACCTGCTCCCCCTGGACGCTGTCACGGTACTGCGAAACGACGTCGAGGCGCCCTGGGCTCATAGCGGCCCGCGCGATCGGCAGGCCGCCTTCCCGCACCTCGACGGCGCGGATTGGCGTCCGCCCTCCGACGGCCCAGCCGACGATGTCGAAGGAGAGACCGTCGACGCGCAAGCCCGCGGCGGGGTAGTCGATGACGAACGCCGCCAGCTCGACCGGAGCCACGTCCGGCGCGACCTCCAAGATCTCGATCTCCTCGCCCGCGGTCATGGCGCGCTACTCCGACGCAAGAGATTACGACGTGCCTTGGGCGGCCGCTGGCACCGTCCTTGCGCCAGGGTGAGACATGGGAACCGCGAGCTCTCGTTTCGACGTGCACAGCGCGCCCGGCATTCCAGCCTGGGTGCGCTCCACCACCGAACGCCTGCTCGACCTGATCTCGCGCTGGGGGCAGAAGCTCGGCGACTGGAAGCGGGGGCGCACGCCTCGACAGCTCCTGGCGATCCAGCTGGCGATCGGCATTCCGCTGCTCCTGGCGGTCGTCCTGGGTGCCAAGGGCCTGTACTTCCTATACGTCGACAAATCGGGCCTGCCCGACCTGGAGCCGCTGGTGCGCTTCCAGCCGCTCACCGTGGGCGCGATCGAGGACTCGCGCGGCGAGGTGCTGGTGGAGCGCGGGCGGGAATACGGCGGCGCCGTCGCCTTCGAGGACCTGCGGCCGGTGCTGCTGCACGCGATCCTCTCGGCCGAGGACAAGCGCTTCTTCGAGCACCACGGCGTGGACATGATCGCGCTGCCCCGGGTCTTCTGGAGGAACGCGTTCTCGCACGAGAAGAAGGGCTCGGACGGCAGGGGCATCGACTTCTCGCAGGGGGGCTCGACGATCACCCAGCAGCTGGTGCGCGTCTATTTCCTGCGTCACCTGACGAGCCGCGAGAAGGACGACGAGCTCATCCATCCCAGCCTGGCGACCAAGGTCTGCGCGCTGGCGCTCGGCCCGGTGGCCACCAACAAGCTGGTGCGCAAGGCGGAGGAAGTGAGGATCTCGCTCTGGCTGGAGCGCCAGATGAAGAAGCGCTACGGCTCGCGCCGGGCCGCCAAGGAGCAGATCCTGGCCCGCTACGCCAGCCTGGTCTACCTGGGTCACGGGCGGCACGGGTTCGCCGCCGCCTCGGAGTACTACTTCGGAAAGGCGCTGGCCGACTACACCGACGCCGACACCGCCAAGGCGGCGCTGCTGGCGGGGCTGGCGAAGTCTCCCGAGAACTACGCCCCCTCGCCGGAGGACTCCTCGGCCGCGGTGAAGCGTCGCAACTTCGTGCTGGAGCAGATGGTCCACAACGACTTCCTGAAGAAGGAGGAGGCGCGCCGCTTCGAGGCCGAGAAGGTGGTGCTGGCCGAGCACACCGCGGTGAAGACCGAGGCCCCGGCGGTGGTCGGCGCTGTCTTCCACGAGCTGGAGTCGCTGGCCAGCGCCCACGACCACGAGGCGCCGATCGTCCGAGGCCACGTGCAGGTACGCACCACCGTCGACATGAGGGTGCAGGAGATCGTGAACGCGGCCGTGGAGCATGGGCTCACCGCCTACGAGTCGCGCCATCCGCGCCGGAAGGGCGAGGTGCAGGGGGCGGCGGTGATGCTGCGCAACCGCGACGGCGCGGTGCTGGCGCAGACCGGCGGGCGTGAGGTCTACGGGGCGCGCCGCGCCAGCATCAGCGACTACGACCGGGTCACCGACGCGCTGCGCCAGCCGGGCTCGGCGATGAAGCCGATCCTCTACCTGAGCGCCTTCCGGCGCGGGCTCCTGACGCTGGACAGCACCGTGCCCGACGAGCCGATCTCAGTGGCGACCAAGGGCGGGCAGAAGCGGATCGCGAACTACGACGGCCAGTACAAGGGGATGATCCCGGCCCGGCAGGCGCTGGCCGAGTCGCGCAACGCGGTGGCGATCTGGCTGGCGCAGCAGGTCGGCATGGCCGAGGTCCTGCGGACGGCGCGCGAGCTCGGCCTGAAGGGCGAGCTGGAGCCCTACATCTCGACTGCGCTGGGGGCCTCCGAGGTGCGACTCATCGACCTGGCCAACGTCTTCCGCACCATGGCGTCCGGCATCCTGGCGACACCGCACCTCGTCCACGAGGTGCTGGCCGCCGGCGGCAAGCCGGTCCCGCTGACGCGGCAAGAGCCGCGCGTCCTCTCGGGCCTGGGGTACCCGCTGGCGATGATCCAGGAGGGGATGCGCGGCGTGGTGCGGCTGCCGGGCGCCACCGCGCATGCCCTGGACGGCGGGGACTTCCCGATCCAGGTGATGGGGAAGACCGGGACGACGAACGACTTCCGCGACGCCCTCTTCATCGGCTCGACCTACGGTCCGGAGGGGATCACCGTGGCGGTCTGGGTTGGCTTCGACGACAACCGCTCGCTCGGCGAGAAGGAGAGCGGCGGGCGCGCGGCGCTGCCGATCTTCAAGGAGATCGTCTCCAAGGCCTACGGCCGCGGGCTGCTGGGCGACCCGCCGCGCTTCCCGGAGCCGATCGAGCACGCGATCGACGAGTACCTCGCCTCTCCGGGGCGCCTCGGGACCGAGAACCAGTGGGCGCTGCAGAGCGTGGAGTGGGAGGGGCAGGAGGGGAGCGCGCCCGGCGTCGCGCCGGGGACCGTCGTCGGCAGCCCGGTCACGACCGGCATGGGGCAGGCCCCCACCCCGGTCCTGGGACGGATCGCCGTCGAAGAGCCGACGGCGTTGCCGACTGTCCCGCTGCCGACGGAGCCGCTGCCGACGGTGGCGCTGCCGACAGTGGCGCTGCCGACCGCTGCGCCGCCGCCGGCCGAGCCGACGATGGCACCCACCGAGGAGCCTATCGCGCGCTAGGAACCCGCCGGCCCTCCCAGGAGCGGCAGCTGGCGCGGCGGCGCCCCGGCGAGAGCCAGCGCGCGCACCTCGGCGTGCGCCGGCCCCGGCTCCAGGAGGCGCGCGTTCAAGAGCCCCTCGCTGGGGAGACCGTAGAGCTGAAAGCTGACCTCCGACAGGCAGAGGCTCCAGCCCTCGAGCCAGAGCTCGAGGTCACGCCGTTGCCTCTCGTCGCCCTGGAACACGATCAGGAGGTCGATGTCGCTTCCGATGCCGGCCGTGCCGAGCTCGGTGCTTCCGTACAGATGGATCGCCTCGACACCGAAGCGCGCCGGGTCGACGGCGGCCGCCAGCTTCTCGGCGAACCTCTGCCGCCACCTCCAATGGTCCGGCGGCGCGCCCAGACGCTCGGCTCCCAGCTCCCGCTGCTTCCATTCGAGGTACTCGCCGACCCGCTGGGCGATGTTGTCGAGGAGCTGCCGCTCCTCGCGCAGGAACGGTCCTTCCCAGGCCGTCGGCCGTTCGCTGGTGTAGTGCACCTCGATCGCGCCGACGGCTGTCCTCCAGATGGAGATGGCGGCACGCAGGCGCCAAGGCGTGTCGACGAAACCCTCCAACGCGTGGGTGCGGCCGAAGTACTCGATGCGCGCGGTGGCGAGGTCCGGGTACTGCCATGCCGGCGGAAGCGCCTTGAGGACGCCCGCGAAGGCCGTCTGCACCGGCTCGTCACGCCGGCCGAGCGCCGAGGTGACCTGGTAGAGGCAGCGCAGCTCCTTGGCGCGCTCTCGCAGGGCCCGAAGCTCCTCGTCGTCCGGCATTCCGACGATCGCTCGCTCCGCGCCTAGGCGCTCGGGACGCTGTTCTGCAGCAGCACCTCGAGCCGTTCCGGGCTGACCGGCTTGGCGACGTGCGCGTCGAAGCCGGCCTCGAGCGCCGAGGCCCTCGCCTTGGAGCCGGCGTAGCCGGTCAGGGCGATCAGGTAGATCGGCCCGTCGATGCCCCCGCGGATACGGCGCGCGACCTCGTGGCCGTCCATGTCGGGGAGCCCGATGTCCACCAGTGCGACCTCGGGCCGTTCGCGGATCGCCTTCTCGACACCCTCGCTGCCGCGTCCGGCCACCCCCACCGTGTGGCCGGAGAGCTCCAGGAACTCCTTGAGCGCTTCGCGGCTGTCCTGATCGTCCTCGACGATCAGGATGCGCCTTCGGGTCGGGGATTCGGCGGCCGGCTCCTGCTCCGGTACCGGCCTCAGGATCGGCGCGGTGTCGATCTTCACCACCGGATCCACGCGGCGAGGCGTCCACGGCTGCGTCTGGTCCACCCTGCCCTGCGCTCCCCGCACGGTCACCACCGCGGTGGCCACCAGATCGGGCGGCTCCACCGGCTTGGCCAGATGAGCGTGGAAGCCCGCCTGCAGCGCCAGGAGGTGGTCCTCCTCGCGCGCGTAGGCGGTCACCGCCACCGCCGGGATCGCCCCCGCCTCCGAGGCGCGCACCCGGCGGATCAGCGACAGGCCGTCGCCACCTGGCATGCCGATGTCGCTCACCAGCAGGTCGAAGGGCTCGGCCAGGAGCATCTGGTACGCCTCGTCGGCCGACCCGGCGGTCTTCACCGCGGCGCCGGCCCGGCCCAGGATCTCGGCCATCACCTCGCGGGCGTCGAGCGCGTCGTCGACCACCAGGATGTGCAGGCCGGCCAGGGCCGCTTCGGAAATGAAGCCGCCGGCTTGCGCCGTGGAAGGCCGGCTGACCGGGGTCGTGGGCGGCTTGATCGGCAGCAGGACCGTGAACGTGGAGCCTCGGCCGACGCCGTCGCTGGAAGCGGTGACCGTGCCGCCGTGCAGCTCCACGATGTGGCGCACCAGCGCCAGCCCGATGCCGAGGCCCCCCTCGGCGCGGGTGGTGCCGCTGTCGGCCTGGCGGAAGCGATCGAACACGTAGCGGATGAACGCCGGGCTGATGCCCTGGCCGTCGTCGGTCACGCGCAGGCGCAGGAGGTCCTCCACCCGGTCGAGGCGGACCTCGACGTGCCCCCCCTTCTGGGTGAACTTGAGCGCGTTGGAGAGCAGGTTCCAGACGACCTGCTGCAGCCGGTCGGGGTCCCCGGCCATCTGCTCGTCATAGCGCAGCGACGAGTCGACCTCGATCCGGATCCCGATCTCGCGCGCCTGGGCGGTGGGGAGCATCGTCTCGCAGACCGCCTCCACCATGGCGGCGGGCTGCAGCGCGCCCGGGTCGATCTGCAGCTTGCCGGCAATGATGCGCGAGACGTCCAGCAGGTCCTCGATGAGGCGCGCCTGCGCGGCCACGTTCCGGGCGATCACGTCCAGGCCGTGGGTGAAGCGCTGGTTCAGGCCGGGCGTGTCCTTCAGCAGGCGCACCCAGCCGACGATGGCGGTGAGCGGCGTCCGCAGCTCGTGCGAGAGCGTGGTCAGGAACTCGTCCTTGAGCCGGTTGGCCTCCCGCGCCTCGCTGTACATCGTGTTCTCGAGCGCGATGGAGGTCACCTGGGCGAGCTGCGTCAGCAGGCTCTCGTCCTCGGCGGTGAAGAGGCGCGGGCCCGACGCGGCGGCGCAGATCCAGCCCATGTTGCGGCCGTCGCGGCCGGTGAGCGGCGCGCACAGCCGGTTGCGCAGCTCGGCGCGCGGCGCCAGGCTTTGCCGGAACGGTGCCCAGCGGGGCTCCGAGGTGAGGTCCTCGGTGGAGATGCGCAACGGCCCGGTAGTCGGGTCCAGCAGCGACACGAAGACGGCGGTCTCGTCGAGCGCCCGGCGCCGGTCTCCCGACGGCAGCGAGACGGCCCAGCGCAGCCGCGGCGCCATCGGCTCCGGGGTGGCCAGGGTCACCGCCTCGTCGGCGGCGATCAGCTCCCGCGAGGAGCGGGTGGCCACGTCCAGCATCTCCTCCGGCGTCAGCGCGCCGTTGATCGCCAGCGAAGCCTGGGTGAGCTGGTGCAGCTGCTGCGCGCGCACCTGCAGCGCCTCCGCCTGCCGGTTGATCTGGCGCGCCTTCTTGAAGAGGTCCACGAAGACGGCCACCTTGGAGCGAAGGATCTCCGGCCGCACCGGGGTGGTGATGAAGTCCACCGCGCCGAGGGCGTAGCCGGTCATCGGCACCTCCTCGGCGGCGTAGGCGGTGATGAAGATGATCGGCGTGTGCTCCGAGCTGCGGCGCTGCCGGATCAGGTGCGCCGTCTCGAAGCCGTCGATGTCGGGCATCCGGACGTCCAGCAGGATGACGGCGAACTCGCGCGAGAGCACCAGCCGGAGCGCCTCGCGCCCCGAGCGGACCGCCACGACTTCTTCGGCGAGCCCCTCCAGGATGCTGGTCAGCGCCAGCAGGTTGTCGGGGTTGTCGTCAACGAGGAGGACGGAGGCTTTGTTAGACATGGGCTTGGTTATTGTGCGGTGCCGTCGGCACCGCGGAGATCGCCTCCGCCAAGGCTCCGGCGACCCGATCTGCTGCCCGTCTCGCTAAGGCGACAAATCATCGATACAACCAGGCTCGCAACACGGAAAGCATGTGCTCGGGGTCGACCGGCTTGGAGAGGTAGTCCCAGGCGCCGGCCTCCAGCGTCTTCTCGCGGTCTCCCTTCATGGCCTTGGCGGTGACCGCGATGATCGGGAGGTCGCGGAACCGCGGGATGCGGCGAATCGCCCGCATGGTGTCGTAGCCGTCCATGTCGGGCATCATGATGTCCATCAGCACGACGTCGATCTCGGGCACCCGCTCCAGCGTGGAGATGGCCTCGCGTCCGGTCTCCGCCGAGATGACCGACATGCTCTGGCGCTCCAGCACGCTGGTGAGCGCGAAGATGTTGCGGATGTCGTCATCGACGATCAGCGCCCGCTTGCCGGCCAGCACCTGGTCCGACTCGTAGAGCTTCTCGATGACCTCGCGCCGGTCGGGGCGCAGGTCGGCCAGCGGCTGGTGGAGGAGCAGCGTCGCCTGGTCGAGCAGCCGCTCGTACGACTGGACGCGCCGCACCGGAGCGACCGCCGAGAGGTTCTGGGCAAGCACGTCGGTGCGTCGGCTGGCCGGCGGCGGGGCGAAGACGATCACCGGGATCTCGTGGCGCCCGCACTGCTGGGCGACGTCGAGGAGCGCGCTGGTCTTGGCGGTCTGGAAGGCGCCGCCGAGCGGGATGACCACACAGCCGCCGCGCTTGTCGGTCGCCGCCGCCGCCGCCTCCGGGCCGGGCGGGAGCGTCCGCAGCTCGGCGCCCGACCCCTGGAGCACCTCGAGCAGCTCGTCGGTGGCCGGGCCGGGGCGGGCGATCACCAGGACCTCCCGGGAAGGCCTCTGCAGGAACTCGCGCAGGGTGGCGAAGACCTCGTCGATCCTCTCCTTCTCGGCGATCGGCTTGTTCAGCGTGGCCAGCGCGCCCAGGGTCTGCCCGCGGCGCGGCGCGTCGTCCTCGGTGGTGATGACGTAGACCGGGATGTGCCGGGTGGTGACGTCGCTCTTCAGGCGGTCCAGCACCCGCCAGCCGTCGATGTCTGGCAGGCGGATGTCGAGGGTGATGCCGTCGGGGCGCCGCTCGCGGGCCAGCGCGACCGCGTCGGCGCCGCGGGCGGTGACGATGCCCTTCCAGCCGTTCTCGTGCGCGTGCTCGAGGAGCACCCGCGAGAAGGTCTCGTCGTTGTCGACGATCAGCACCACCCGGTCGCCCGGCTGGATGGTGTCCCGGTCGTCGCCGAGGTAGGTCGCGGCGACGGTGACCGGCGTCTCCAGGACGGCGGCGGTCTCGGTCTCCGGGACCGCCTCGAGGCGCGCCGGCGGGGCGGGCAGGGCCGCCTTCTGCGTGTACGTCTGGGGGAGATAGAGGGTGAACGTGCTGCCGGCGCCCGGCTCCGACATGAGCCGGATCTCTCCGCCCAGGAGGCCGGCGATCTCGCGGCTGATGGCCAGGCCGAGGCCGGTGCCGCCGTACTTGCGGTTGGTGGAGCCGTCGGCCTGCTGGAACGCTTCGAAGATGATCTGCTGCTTCTCGGCCGGGATGCCGATGCCGGTGTCCGAGACCGAGATGGCGATGACCGAGCGGGCCCGGCGCAGCGACTCGACGTCGTTGCTCCACCCTTCGGTGACGCGGGAGAAGCGCAGGGTGACGCCGCCGTGCTCGGTGAACTTGAACGCGTTGGAGAGCATGTTCTTGATGACCTGCTGCACGCGCTTGCTGTCGGTGGCAATGGCGCGCGGCAGCGTCGGGTCGAGCCAGATGTCGAAGCTGAGCGCCTTGGCCTCGGCCACGTGGCGGAAGGTGCGCTGCACGTAGTCGTGCAGGTCGCGGAAGCGGACCTCGCCGATGTCGATGACCACCGTCCCCGACTCGATCTTGGAGAGGTCGAGGATGTCGTTGATCAGGTTCAGGAGGTCGTTGCCGGCCGAGTGGATCGTCTTGGCGAACTCCATCTGGCGCGGCGTCAGGTTGCCGTCCTGGTTGCGGGAGAGCTGGTCGGAGAGGATCAGCAGGCTGTTGAGCGGGGTCCGGAGCTCGTGCGACATGTTCGCCAGGAACTCCGACTTGTACTTGGAGGTGAGCGCCAGCTGCTTGGCCTTCTCCTCCAGCGCCTGGCGGGCCTGCTCGACCTCGCGGTTCTTGCTCTCGACCTCGGCGTTCTGCTGCACCAGGAGGCCGGCCTTCTCCTCCAGCTCCTGGTTCGTCTTGCGCAGCGTCTCCTGCTGGCTCTGCAGCTCGCGGGCCAGCGACTGCGACTGCTCCAGCAGGTCCTCGGTGCGGGTGTTGGCGGAGATGGTGTTGAGCACGATGCCGATCGACTCCATCAGCTCGTGCAGGAACACGGTGTGGGTCATCGAGAACCGCTCGAAGGAGAGGAGCTCGAGGACCGCCCGCACCTGGCCCTCGAAGACGACTGGCAGGATGATCACGTTCACCGGCCGGGCATCGCCCAGCGCGGACGAGATGCGCGAGTAGTCGTCGGGGACGTTGGTCAGCAGGATCATCCGGTTCTCGAGGGCGCACTGGCCGGCCAGCCCCTCGCCGAGCTTGTAGACCTCCTTGGGGTCGTTGGCGGCGTAGCTGGCCAGCAGGCGCAGCTCGCCGGCGTCGGAGTCGAGCGTGTAGAAGACCGCCTGCTGCGCCGACACGACCGGCGCCAGCTCCGAGAGGATGAGGCGTCCCACCGTCAGCAGGTCACGCTGCCCCTGGAGCATGCGGCTGAACTTGGCCAGGTTCGTCTTCAGCCAGTCCTGCTCGCTGTTCTTGAGCGTCGTGTCCTTGAGGTTGCGGATCATCTCGTTGATGTTGTCTTTGAGCGCCGCGACCTCGCCGAGCGCCTCGACGGCGATGAACCGCGTCAGGTCGCCCTTGGTGACCGCGGTGGCCACCTCGGCGATCGCGCGCACCTGGGTGGTCAGGTTCGCCGCCAGCTGGTTGACGTTGTCGGTGAGGTCCTTCCAGGTGCCGGCGGCGCCGGGCACCGAGGCCTGACCGCCCAGCTTTCCTTCGACGCCGACCTCTCTTGCTACGGTCGTCACCTGGTCGGCGAACGTGGCCAGCGTCTCGATCATCGAGTTGATGGTGTCGGCCAGCGCGGCGATCTCCCCCTTGGCCTCGACGGTCAGCTTCTGCTTGAGGTTGCCGTTGGCGACCGCGGTGACGACCTTGGCGATGCCGCGCACCTGCTGCGTCAGGTTGGAGGCCATCGAGTTGACGTTGTCGGTCAGGTCCTTCCAGGTGCCGGAGACGCCGGGCACATAGGCCTGGCCGCCCAGCTTGCCGTCGGTCCCGACCTCGCGGGCGACGCGGGTGACCTCGGCCGCGAAGGACGAGAGCTGGTCGACCATCGTGTTGACGGTGTTCTTCAGCTCGAGGATCTCGCCTTCGACGTCGACGGTGATCTTCTTGGAGAGGTCGCCCCTGGCGACGGCGGTGGTGACGGCGGCGATGTTGCGGACCTGGGCGGTCAGGTTGCCGGCCATGAAGTTGACGTTGTCGGTGAGGTCCTTCCAGGTGCCGGCGACGCCTTCGACGCGCGCCTGGCCGCCCAGCTTGCCCTCGGTGCCGACCTCGCGGGCGACGCGGGTGACCTCCGAGGCGAAGGAGCGGAGCTGGTCGACCATCGTATTGATGGTGTCCTTCAGCTCCAGGATCTCGCCGCGCACGTCGACGGTGATCTTCTTGGTGAGGTCGCCGTTGGCGACGGCGGTGGTGACCGCGGCGATGTTGCGCACCTGGGCGGTCAGGTTGCCGGCCATCAGGTTGACGTTGTCGGTGAGGTCCTTCCAGGTGCCGGCGACGCCCTTGACGTCCGCCTGGCCGCCCAGCTTGCCCTCGGTGCCGACCTCGCGGGCGACGCGGGTGACCTCCGACCCGAAGGAGGACAGCTGGTCGACCATCGTGTTGATGGTGTTCTTCAGCTCCAGGATCTCGCCCTTGACGTCGACGGTGATCTTCTTGCCGAGGTCGCCGTTGGCGACCGCGGTGGTGACCTCGGCGATGTTTCTCACCTGAGCCGTCAGGTTCCTGGCCATCGAGTTGACCGAGTCGGTGAGGTCCTTCCACGTTCCGGCCACGCCGCGGACGTCGGCCTGACCTCCGAGCTTTCCTTCAGTCCCGACCTCCCGGGCGACGCGCGTCACCTCGGATGCGAAGGAGCGGAGCTGGTCGACCATCGTGTTGATGGTGTTCTTCAGCTCCAGGATCTCCCCCTTGACGTCGACGGTGATCTTCTTGGAGAGGTCGCCGTTGGCGACCGCGGTGGTCACGGCCGCGATGTTGCGCACCTGGGCCGTCAGGTTGCCGGCCATCAGGTTGACGTTGTCGGTGAGGTCCTTCCAGGTGCCGGCCACGCCCTTGACGTCCGCCTGACCGCCCAGCTTCCCTTCGGTGCCGACCTCTCGGGCGACGCGGGTGACCTCCGACCCGAAGGAGGACAGCTGGTCGACCATCGTGTTGATGGTGTTCTTCAGCTCGAGGATCTCGCCCTTGACGTCGACGGTGATCTTCTTGGAGAGGTCGCCGTTGGCGACCGCGGTCGTCACGTCGGCGATGTTGCGCACCTGGGCGGTGAGGTTTCGAGCCATGGAGTTGACCGAGTCGGTGAGGTCCTTCCAGGTGCCGGCAACCCCTCGCACCTCGGCCTGGCCGCCAAGCTTCCCTTCGGTACCGACCTCTCGGGCGACGCGGGTGACCTCGGCCGCGAACGACGACAGCTGGTCCACCATCGTGTTGATGGTGTTCTTCAGCTCGAGGATCTCGCCCTTGACGTCGACGGTGATCTTCTTGGAGAGGTCGCCGGTGGCGACGGCGGTGGTGACGTCGGCGATGTTTCGCACCTGGGCGGTGAGGTTCCGGGCCATCGAGTTGACCGAGTCGGTGAGGTCCTTCCAGGTGCCGGCCACGCCCTTGACGTCCGCCTGACCGCCCAGCTTGCCTTCGGTGCCGACCTCGCGCGCCACGCGGGTGACCTCGGCCGCGAAGGACGAGAGCTGGTCGACCATCGTGTTGACGGTGTTCTTGAGCTCGAGGATCTCGCCCTTGACGTCGACGGTGATCTTCTTGGAGAGGTCGCCGTTGGCGACGGCCTTGGTGACGTCGGCGATGTTGCGCACCTGCGACGTCAGGTTGCCGGCCATCGAGTTGACCGAGTCGGTGAGGTCCTTCCAGGTGCCGGCCACGCCCTTGACCTCGGCCTGGCCGCCCAGCTTGCCTTCCGTCCCGACTTCACGAGCGACGCGAGTGACTTCTGCCGCGAAGGACGAGAGCTGGTCGACCATCGTGTTGATGGTGTCCTTGAGCTCGAGGATCTCCCCCTTGACGTCGACGGTGATCTTCTTGGAGAGGTCGCCGTTGGCGACGGCCTTGGTGACGTCGGCGATGTTGCGCACCTGGGCGGTGAGGTTGCCGGCCATGAGGTTGACGTTGTCGGTGAGGTCCTTCCAGGTGCCGGCGACGCCCTTGACGTCCGCCTGGCCGCCCAGCTTGCCCTCGGTACCGACTTCACGGGCGACGCGGGTGACTTCCGACGCGAAGGAACGGAGCTGGTCGACCATCGTGTTGACGGTGTCCTTGAGCTCGAGGATCTCCCCCTTGACGTCGACGGTGATCTTCTTGGTGAGGTCGCCGTTGGCGACGGCGGTGGTGACCGCGGCGATGTTGCGCACCTGGGCGGTGAGGTTGCCGGCCATGAGGTTGACGTTGTCGGTGAGGTCCTTCCAGGTGCCGGCTACGCCCTTGACCTTGGCCTGGCCGCCCAGCTTGCCTTCGGTGCCGACCTCGCGGGCGACGCGGGTCACCTCGGAGGCAAAGGAGGAGAGCTGATCGACCATCGTGTTGACCGTCTTGGCCGTCCGGAGGAACTCCCCCTGCAGGGCGCGGCCTTCGGTCTCCAGCGCCATCGTCTGGGAGAGGTCCCCCTTGGCGACGGCGCCGATGACGCGGGCGGTCTCGGTGGTGGGGTGGACGAGGTCGTCGATCAGCTCGTTGACGTATCCGATCGCGGTGCCCCAGGAGCCGGGCGCGTCCCCCAGGAAGGCGCGCTGGTTCAGCTTGCCCTGCTTGCCGACCACCTGGCTGAGGCGCTCGAGCTCCTGTGCCATCCGCTCGTTCTGCAGGACCACGTAGTTGAAGGCCTCGGCGATCCGCCCTTCCATTCCCAGGCCGTCGTCGGCCATCCGGACCGTGAAGTCGCCGCGCTTCAGCCGGTTCAGCGCGTTGAGGAGCTCGCGCTGGTGGCCGTCGGCGTGTCCGCTCCCGTTTGCCTTGCCGTTGGACTTGCCAACGGCCTTCGGCTGCACCGAGCGGGGGAGGGCTCGCTTCGCGAGGACTGGGCTCCGCTCTCGGCCGGTCGACGTACCTGCCGTGGTCTGTCTCATCTGCTCCTCCTGGGCGACCTGGTGTTCGTGGTTTATGGGTATAGGCCCGTTGGCCTGACGAGAGCGCGGCTTCCCCTACGTGCCGGGAATGCTAGCAGCTCCAAAGGACTGCTGGCGAGAGGTACGAAACGCCCTGCCGCTCCGTCAGACGGCAAAAACCGGGCTTCGCCGCGGCGGTGAACTGGGTCAGGGCGGGCCGCCTGGGAGGCGTGAGCCGAGAGGCCGTCTCTACAGCAACTCGAGCGCCGTCGTCGGGCTCTTGAAGGGCGCGATCACGTAGGCCCCCTGGGCGCGCCGGCGCGCCTCGGCCAGGATCTCCTTGGCGAGGGCGAAGCCTTCCCGGCGCGCGTTCGGGCCGGCCTTCTCCAGCAGCGCCAGCAGTTGGTCGGGCACGGTGATGCCCCGGACCTCGTGGTGGACGCGCAGCGCCAGCCGGTAGCTCGTCAGCGGCCAGACCGCCACCATGACCGGGATCGGGATCGGCTCGCCGTAGCGCGCGACGAAGCGGTCCCAGACCGCCCACTCGAAGAAGACCTGGGTCATCGCGAAGTGGGCGCCGTTCTCGATCTTCTTCCGCAGGCGCTCCACCTCGCGGTCCAGGTCGGCCTCGTTGGGGTTCACCGCCACCCCGATCAGGAAGTTCGGCGGGTCGCCGATCGGGTTGCCGGCGGCGTCGCGCCCCTCGTTGATGCCGCTGACGACCTTCACCAGGCCCACCGAGTCGGTCTGATAGACGTCGGTGGAGCCGGGGCGGTCGCCGTGCTGGCTGGGGTCCCCGGTGATGACCAGGACGTTGCGGACGCCCTCCCCCCAGGCGCCGAGGAGGTTGGCGGTGAGCCCCATCAGGCTGGCGTCGCGCGGGGTGATATGCGGGATGGTCTCGATCCCCTCGCGCTCGCAGCGCAGCGCCATCCAGAGCGAGTCCATGTGGAGGTGCGCCATCGGGTTGGAGTTGATGTCCACCGCCTGGACGCCGCCGTGCGCCCGGAAGACGCGGGCCGCGTCCACCACCGCCTCGGCGTCGCTTCCCTTCGGCGGGTCGAGCTGCATGGAGAGGACGAACTCTCCGGCGGCGAAGCGGGCGGCGATGCCGGACGGCTTCTGGCGGGCCTCTTTCCGCTCGGAAGGGAGGGCCGAGACGATGCTGCCGGGCGCGCTCCGGAGCTGCTCCGGCGTGACGTCGGCCAGGGCGTCGGTCACCGCGCGGATGTGCTGCGGGGTCGTGCCGCAGCAGCCGCCCACCAGCCGCGCGCCCCGCCGCACCGCCTCGCGGGCGAACCAGGCGAAGTAGTCGGGGGAGGAGTCGGGGTAGACGAAGCGCCCGTTCACGTAGCGCGGCACGCCGGAGTTGGGAGCGGCGAAGAGCTTGAGGCCGGGAACCCGCGCCATCGCTTCGATCACCGAGACCATGTCCAGCGGTCCCAGCGAGCAGTTCGAGCCGACGACGTCGGCGCCCAGCGCGGCCAGGCGGCGGGCCGCCTGCTCCGGCCAGGAGGTGTCCTCCTTCTCCTCCCAGGCGTCGCCGGGGAACGTCATCGACGCCACCACCGGAAGCGACGAGACCTCGCGCACCGCCTCCAGCGCCACCCTGAGCTCCCAGAGCGAGACGAAGGTCTCCAGGATGAAGAAGTCGACGCCCCGCCCTTCCAGCGCGCGCGCCTGCTCCAGGAAGAGCGCGCGGACCGCGTCCTCCGAATCGGGATCGCCGGGGTCGTAGCGCAGCCAGCAGGGCCCCATCGACCCGCCCACGAAGACGTCCTTGCCGGAGACCTCGCGCGCCTGGCGTGCCAGCTTGACGGCGGCACCGTTCAGCTCCGACACCCTGTCCTCCAGTCCGGCCTGGGCGAGCTTGTGGCGGCTGGCGCCGAAGGTGTTCGTCTCGATCACCCGCGCGCCCGCCTCGATGTAGGCGAGGTGGCTCTCCAGCACGAGGCCCGGGTGCGAGAGGCAGAGCTCTTCCACGCAGCCGCGCGGAGGCGAGACCTTGGAGGTGAGCAGCGTCCCCATGCCGCCGTCCAGCACCAGCAGGTGCTCGTCGAGCAGCGAGAGGAACCGCGAGGACATGGGCGGATGATGCCTCAGCGAGACGGATAGCAGACTGGGTCGCCGGAGACTTGGCGGAGGCGATCTCCGCGGTGCCGAAGGTACCGCCACATGTTCAAGCCGGAGACTTGGCGGAGGCGATCTCCGCGGTGCCGAAGGTACCGCCACATGTTCAAGCCGGAGACTTGGCGGAGGCGATCTCCGCGGTGCCGAAGGTACCGCCTCAAAGTAAAGCTATCCTCTCCTCCGCTACGAACCGTCCATGACGCTCAACCAGACGCTCGTCCTCTTCGGAGTCGGGGTGCCGCTTCTCGTCGGCGTGGTCATGGTCGCCGACGCCCGCGGCGCGTTCCGGAACGACACGTTCGCGACGATTGCTCGTAAGCGTGCCGCTCTTGCGCTGCTGGTCTTCGTGCTGGCCATCAGCGTCCTCCTGCCGGTCGCCTCGGCACCGCCGACGGACGCCCGCCAGCTCCGCTTCGCGAACGTCTTCACCGGGCACGCGGCGCTCCTTCTGTTCCTGGGCTCGTGGTGGCTGCTCTCGGGGCGGCCGCCGCTTCGCGACTTCCTGGCGCTGCGCTCCCGCAACCCGCTGCTGGAAGCGGGCGCCGGCATCTCGCTCGGCCTCATCGGCTGGACGCTGACGCTGCTGGTCGGGCTGGTGGTCGGGTTCCTGCTCAGCATCCTGGGGGTGCCGGGGCCCGGCATCCCGCCGCTGGTGCGCTGGATCGCGGCGCTCCCGGCCTGGCAGAAGGGGTTGATCGTCCTGGCGGCGATGACGGTCGAGGAGCTCCATTTCCGAGCGTTCCTGCAGCGGCGGGTCGGCCCGGTGGCGGCCTCGCTCCTCTTCCTGCTCTCGCATGGAGGCTACGGCGAGCCGTTCTTCTTCGTGGGGCTGCTGGCGATCACCGCGGTGCTGGCGGCGTCTTTCCAGTACACCGGCTCGACGGTGGCCCCGATGCTGGCGCACGGCGTCTTCAACGCCGTGCAGCTCTTCATCGTGCTACCGCTCGTACTACGACTTCTGGGTCGGGCGTGACGGGCGATAGCGGTCCGCTGGCGGCGTTGTCGTCGGTCGCTCTCCCTGCGACGTGGCGCTGCCACGTCTCGGTCGCCTCCCGCCTCCGCCTTGCCATCGAACCGCTCTCGCCCGTCACTCTAGCGATCCCGCGGGCGACCTCGACGACGCTCTCCCGGGCGCGGATCCAGGGGCGCACCTTGGCCGGGCGGCCGGTGTAGAGCGGCTCGAGGGCGGCGGCCAGCCTGGCGGCGGACTCCGCAGAGGTGCAGCGGATGCGCCAGAGGAAGCCGACGTGCTCCCCCTCGAACTCGAAGTAGAGGATGCGGTCGTCCTCCCGTTGCGCGGCCAGCCTGGCGGCCTCCTCGCCGGCGCCGGCCCGCTCCAGGAGCTGCGACAGGACCCATTCGCCGAGCGTGTCGTGGTAGAGCGGCTTGGCGCCGGCCGGCAGCTCCCTGGCCGTGGGGCGCAGCTCGGACGAGGCGGCCGGCGGTCGGAGCGGCCGCTCCGGATGCAGGATCTCGGACGTGGAGCGCGGCGGGCGCGCGTAGAGCTCGTCCACGGCCGCCCACCCTCCGGCCTGCTTCCGCTTCTGCACCCAGGCCGTACCTGCCGAGTACGGGAAGAGGAGCTCCTTCACGAAGAACTCCGGCACGCCCTCCGACCCCTCGATCGGCGTGCCGCCGGCGCCCAGCCCCTTCAGCAGCTCGGCCAGCATGTCGCCGCCGCCGAGGAGCGCGCGCGTCTCCTCGGGCAGCTTGGAGAGGAGCGCCTCCATCATCACCAGAGTGGCTTCCCCCTCCAGGAACGCCTGAAGCGCCAGAAGGCCGTCGGTCGACTCCTTGAGACCCTTGATGCGGCGGTCGAGGTCCAGCCGGCGGTCCTGCAGGGCGTGCGTGAGCTCGTGGGTGAGCAGCGCCTCCTGCAGCATCCCGGAGGTCCCGCCGCCGAGCTCGGGCATATCCCCCAGGCCCCCCAGGTTGGCGCGCTCGGTCACCACGTAGAACTTCCGCTCCGAGGGGTCGTAGAAGCCGGCCACCTGCCGCGAGTAGAGCTGTACCAGCTTGCGCAGCAGGTCGGGCTGCGGCTCGATCAGCCCCACCGCCGCCAGCGAGGCGGCGTAGCGGGGAAAGGGCGCCGGGAGGTCCTCCACGAGCTTCTTCTCGAGGAGGCGTGGCAGCTCCTTCTCGGCGAGGAACGCCGAGGCCACCGAGCCCTTGAAGGGCACGCCGCGCACCGTTTCGACCAGGCGCTGGGCCGCCGTGACCTGCTGGCGCAGCTCCTCGGCGCTCCCAGGGGGCTGAGAAACCTCGGCCGGTGGCGTCGCCGGCGCCGCGATCACCAGGCCCGTGGACAACGCCAGTCCGAGGGCCAGTGCGAGGAGCGGTGGACGCCCCGTCACGGCGTCGCTTATCATCGGTCGGTTCCCCAGGCGGAGGTGAGCATCGAGGTGTCGAGGTTAGCAGCTCGACATCTCCACGCTGGAATCGTGACGACGCTCGAAGGAAACCCCCCGGGCCCCATCGTGCTCTGGCTCGCGAGCCGATATGAAAACATCGAGCTCGCCCAGGCGGCGCTGGACCACGTCTGCCGACATGCGGGCGTTCCCAGCGAGGACGAGCACTGGATCGGCATCGCGCTGCGCGAGGCGGTCGCCAACGCCATCAAGCACGGCAACCGGCAGGACTCCACCAAGAAGGTGCTGGTCTCCTTCCGCCGCGAAGGAGACGACCTGCTCATCGTGGTGGGCGACGAAGGCGAAGGGTTCGACCCCGTCCACATCGCCGATCCGCTGGCGCCGGAGAACCAGATGAAGACCTCGGGGCGCGGAATCTTCTACATCAAGACATTCATGGATGACGTTGCCTTCTCGCGCGGCGAGACCGCGGGAACGGTGCTGACCATGCGCAAGAGTCTGAAAGCCCAACAGGCGAAGGGAGCGTAGCGAGATGAAGACCAGCGTGACGACCAGGGACGTCGGCGACGTCAAGGCGATCGACCTGAAGGGGAAGATCACCATCGGGGCCGGCGACGTGCAGATGCGCGAGGCGATCCACTCGGCGCTCAACGCGGGATGCACGAAGATCATCGTGAACATGAAGGAGGTGTCGACCATCGACTCCTCCGGCGTCGGTGAGCTGGTGGGCTGCTACACCACCGCCACCCACAAGGGCGCCAAGATGAAGCTGGAGAACCTGCCGGCCAAGATCAGCGACGTGCTGACCGTCACTCAGCTCATCACGGTCTTCGACGTCTACGACAACGAGCAGGACGCCATCAATAGTTTTGGATAGGGGGACCTCCGGGGCTCGGTCCCCCCTACCCCCCCGGGCCGTGTGAATCACTGAGTTATGGGGCTCCTCGGGGCGCGCGCAGGGGCATCGGTCGAGGCCGGTCTCCTGCGTCGCCCCCATCCGCACCCGTCTCGCAAGCGCACCCATTCGACGTCTCCCTGAAGAGACGCGAGCTCGGGCCGCTCGCTTGCTTGCAATCGGGTGCACTCTCATGAAGAAGCTGGCAGTGGTCCTCGCCCTGGCGACGTTCCGGGCTGATGCTCAGGAGCCGGTGCGTCCGTTTCACGCGCGCTCCGAGGTGGCCGTCCGCATCGTGCGGGTGGTGCTGACGAACCGCGGCGGCAAGCCGCTCGAACGTCCCCCTTCGCCGAACGACTTCGAGGTCCTCGAGGGAGGACGTGCCGCGGAGGTACTCGACGTCGAACGACTCTTCACGATCGACAGCGAGTCGCCGTCCGCGCCGAACGCCCCGACCCGCCCGGTGGCCGCCGAGAGCGTGCCGAAGGCGCGCAACGTCCTCTACTTCGAGACGACCTTCCTCTCGACGGCCGGGTTGCGGGAGGCTGCCCGAGCGCTCGGCACGCTGGTGCCCAGGATGGCGTCCCATGGTTCGGTCGAGATCGTCCTGGCCGATCCCGAGCCGAAGGTGTTCCTGGCTCCGACGCGCGCCGTGACGGAGGTACGCGCCTCCCTGGAGAAGCTCGCGGCAACCGTCTCCGGCCGCGACTGGCTTGCCGAACAACGCGCCGAGGAGCATGAGCTGGCGAGCTCACAGACCAACACCGAGGCGGCACGGCTCATGGTCTATTCCGGCGATTCCGCCGCGACGGAGGCCGGCCGGGCGAGACCGCGCGACCTCAACGAGAGGACGGTCGCGCTGAACGTCCTCGATCGCCTGGTGCACTGGGCGAGCCGCCGCGAGCCCGAGCCGGGCGGAGTCTTCGTGCTGGTGACCGATGGCTTCGACCTCGATCCGGCGCGCTCTTCGGAGAGGCTGGCCGGCAACGAACCGCAACGTGCCCGCGACGACCCGCGCGGCCAGGATCCTTCGGTGCGTCTGCGCCTGGCCGAGACCAACGCGCTCCTGGGCAGCGTGGGCTTCGCGGTCTTTCCGCTGGCGGTCGGGCCCGAGCGCTTCGTCGGGATGGCCGAGGCCAAGTGGCGCTCCCACATCGACATCGACCCGAAGCCCGCCATGCAGTCGATGAGACGCGCCTTCGAGAGCCGGGTGGAGCCGCTGGCCCTGGCCGCGGCGGCGACCGGCGGCGAGGTGTCGACCACCGGAGACCAGCTGGGTGGTTCGCTGGACCGGCTCTCCGAGTCGTACCTGATCACGTTCCACTCCACGGCGCGGGCCGACGGCAAGCTGCACGAGCTCGTCGTTCGCTCCAAGCGTCCCGACATGCTGGTCCGGGCTCCAGCCACGATCGCCGGCGGCACGCCGGATTCCGCGGCGCGCGTCCTGGTCCTGGGGATCCTCGGCGGCGACGCGCCTCCGGCGGGTCTCGGCGTCGAGGCCACGCTTACACCCGGCGCGGCGGCCGGATCGGCGAGCCTGAAGCTGCGGATCCGGCTCGGCAACGTGCCCGAGCTCCTGACCGCGGTCGGAGAGGGCCGCCTCCGCGTCAGCGTCGCCATCGCGCGCGGCAAGGACGCTCCGCTGGTGAACCAGAACGAGACGCCCCTGGCGGGCTCGGGCGAAGGGCGCATCTTCGTCTACGAGGCGCCGATCGCCGGCATCGCGCCGGGCGATCGCGTGTCGGTCCTGGTGGAGGAGCTGGAGACGGGCTTTGCCGGAGGCAGCATCGTGACGATGACGGCGCCGGCGCCCGTTCGCTGATAGAAGAGAGGTCCCATGCAGATCCTCACCTACCCGCTGGGCATCCTGGTCGGCAGCCTGACGATCGCCGTCGACCTCGGGACCACGGCTCCTCCGGCCGAGCTCCGCCTCGACGGTCGCACCGTCTGCGCGCTCGCCGAGAAGCGATCGACCTGCACCGTCGACCTGGGCGCGGCGCCGCACCCGCACCTCCTCGAGGCGGTGAAGCTGGACGCCGAGTCGCGAGTGGTGGAGAGGGTGACCCGCGGCGTCAACGTGCCGGGCGAGGCGTCGGCGGAGGCGCGGTTCTTCCCCGAGTGCTCGTCCGAGAAGAAGACGTGCGATGTGAAGTTCGGCTGGCTCCATCCGGACCGGAAGCCGATCGTCTCGGCGCACCTTTCGCTCGACGGCGTCGAGCGGCCGATCCCTCCCGACGGGCGCCTGCAGGTGCCGTTCGATCCGGTCCGAGGGCGCATGCTTTCGATCGAGCTCGACTTCGGAAACGACGACCGAATCGTCCACTCCGACGTGATCGGCCCGACCCGCAGAGGGGAAGCGTCGGTTGCCCTGCGCGCCGTACCGGTGGTGACCGACGTCGAGCCGGCGGAGCTCGAGAAGCGACTTCGGGCGCGCGGCGCTGCGATCCAGGCGGTCGAGCGCGGCCAGGCCGAGGCGCTCTTCGTCGTCGAGCTGCGAGCGGTGGGCGCGCTCGATTCGATGTCGGGCAAGCGGACCGACTTCCTCTCCCAGCGCCTCTCGACGGCCGAGGTGGTCACCGTCGTCCCCGCGGACAACCCGGAGGGAATGGCGTTCCCTCGCTACGCGGCGCGCACCGCGATCGCCGCGCCCACGCTCGACCGCAGCCGCGACATCACCGCCGGCAGGGCACCGGGGGTCTCCTCGCGTTCCTCCAGCGCGGTCTCCTCGACGGTCACGCAGCGCGAGAACACCGACTGGCTGGTCAGCATGCTGACTCTATTGCGAGGCCACGGCCGCTCCTCTCCGCGGGCGACCGACGCGGTGGCCGCCGCAGGGTTCGCGCTGGGTGCGGCGCCGCGGCGGCGCGTCCTGATCCTGGTACTCGCCGATGGAGAGGACGGCAGCCGGCTGGCGCCCGACGCGGTACGGGCCTACCTCGCCGAGATCGGTGTGCCGCTGGTCGTCTGGAGGACCGGCGCGGCGCGGCCGGCTTGGCCGGACGCCGTCGCGGTGACGACGGCCGGGGAGCTGGCGCGCTCTCTCTCCGACGCGCGGACGTTGCTGGCGCGGCAGGTCGTCGTCTGGGCGCCGCCGGAGGTGAAGGTTGGGGACTTGAAGGACTAGGCGTTGAGGCGGGGGACCTCCGGGGCTCGGTCCCCCGCGCCCCCCCGGGCCGTGTGAATCACTGAGTTTTGGGGCTCCTCGGGGGGCGCTGCGTGTATCGGGTCTTGCCGGTCTCCTGCGTCGCCCCTAGCGGCGGCCGTCTCGCCGGACGCCCCAATCAGCGCTCGAAGAGCACCTAACGCTCGAAACTCAGGTCCGTCCAGCGGACTGGCGGCGGCAGAAGATAGGCCCGCACACCCCTGAGCGCCGGGCGGTGGACGACGAAGCCGCGGTTGTGGAAGAGGAAGACCGCCGGCGCGTCGGCCTGGATCAGGCGGTCGAGCTCGCGGTAGATCGCCTCGCGCTCCTTGCCGTCGGTGGCCCGCGCTCCCTTCTCCACCAGGCGGTCCACGGCGGCGCTCTGGTAGCCGAAGTCGGCGACGTCCTCGGTCTTGGAGTAGAAGAGCGAGCTGAAGAAGTTGTCGGGGTCGGGGAAGTCGGCGAACCAGCGCTGCAGGCGGAAGTTGAAGAACTCGCCGCGCTTCTTGCGCGCGGTCATCTCCTCGCCGCTGAGCACCTCGGTCACCACCTTCACCCCGACCTTCTCCAGGTCGGCGGCGACGTAGGGGATCGGGTTGGCCGGGTCCTGCGCATCCCGCGGGCTCAGCCAGGTCGTCAGCGTCAAGCCCGACGACATGCCGGCCTCGGCCAGCAGCTCGCGGGCGCGCTCCGGGTCGTGCCGCAGGGGGCGCAGGTTCGGGTCGTGCCCCAGGAGGTGCGGCGGCAGGATCGACGAGGCCAGGACCGTCAGCCCCGAGAAGCAGCGCTCGTTCAGCTTGTGCCGGTCGATCGCGTGGTTGAGGGCACGGCGGATGCGCACATCGTCCAGCGGCGGCCGGTCGCAGCGCAGCACCAGGAACGAAGTGTGGAGCTGGGTGGTGGAGTCGATGTAGGGGCGTGTCACCGGGTCGGCCATCAGCTTGGCGGCCTCCGGGTAGGGGATGTCCCAGACGACGTCGAGGCGGCCGTCCAGGAGCCGCTGGTAGACGCCCGCCTCGGAGTCCTCGGTGAGGTCCAGGTCGACGCCGTCGAGCGCCACCTGGGCGCGGTCGCGGTAGCCGTCGAAGCGGTCGAAGCGCGCGACCTTCCCGAAGCGGATCTCGCGCGGGATGAAGGCGCCGGTGCCGCTGGGGGTGAGCTTGGCCTTGGCCCGGCTGGCCACCAGGGAAGGGGGCACGATGGTGACGTCGGGCAACGTCATCAGCGCCAGGAAGAACGGCACCGGCCGTTCCAGGTGGAAGCGCACCGTGCCGGCGTCGGGCGCCTCGATGCCGGCGACGCGCGGCGTCTGGCCGGCGCGGTAGTCGGGCACGCCGCTGATCGGCTCGAACCAGCTCGCCAGCGGCGCGTCCAGCTCGGGGGAGAGGTAGCGCTCGAAGGACGCCTTCACCTCGGCCGCCGTCAGCGTCCCGCCCTCGTGGAAGAGCACCCCGCGCCGCAGGTGGAACGTGTAGTGGGTGCCAGTGGGGTCCACTTCCCAGCGCTCGGCCAGCTGCGGCAGGATGCGCGTGCCGTCGGCGAACTGCACCAGCGTCTCGCCCCAGGTCTTGGCCAGCACCGTGAGCGGGATGGAGAACGCGAAGGCCGGGTCGAACTCCTCGGTGTCCACGTAGCGCAGCGCGGCCCGCACGCGCCCGCCTGGGATCGGGTCCGGCAGGCGGAAGACCGAGGAGCGCTCCTTGAGCATCAGCGATTCCTGCTCCAGCGCCTGCGCCGTCTGGAACATGGCGGTGGCGCCGAAGGCGATCTGGGCGGTACCGCGGCGCGTCCCCTCCATCGAGCGCACCACCGCCGCCGAGCCGTCGGCCAAAGTGGAGGTGGCCTCGGCGATCGCGTCCACCGTGGAGGTGACGCGTTCCATCGAGGTCAGCAGGGTCTGGCTGCCGGTGGCCTGCTCGGACATCGCCCGGGAGAGCTGGTCGGCCGACTGCCGTACCCGTTCTCCACGCATGGAAACGGCCCTGGCGGTCTCGACCTGGTCCCGGGTGGCTCCGGAGATGCGCTCGACTTCTTCGGAGACCCGGGCCGTCGCCTCCGACACCCGGCCGATCTCCAGCGCCTGCTGCGCGGCGGCGGCGGCGATCCCTTCCGACGCGCGGCGCGACTCGGTGGCCAGCCGCTGGATGTCGGAGAGGGCGTCGTCGGAGGAGCGGGCGAGGTCCACGCCCTGATCGGCGCGCTGGCGGGCGATGCGCAGCAGCCGCTGGACGTCCTCGACGCCGGTGCGCACGGCCAGCACCAGCTCGCGGACCTCCTCGGTCGAGAGCGCGGTGCGGTCCGAGAGGTCGCGGATGTCGCCGGCCACCACCGAGAACGCCTTGCCGTGCTCACCGTACTGCGCGGCGATGATCGAGGCGTTGAGCGCCAGGAGGTTCGTCTCGCCGGCGATGTCCTCGATGACGTGCAGGATCTCGCCGATGCGCTGCGAGCGCTCCCCGAGAGCGACCGCCGCCTCCGTCGCCCCGGAGACCGAGTCCCGGATCGCGGTCATCCCCTCGGCGGTGCCGGAGACCGAGCCCTTGCCGCCGGTCGCCGCCGCCGAGACGCGCTCGGCCAGGCGCGCCGCGGTGCGCGTCTGCCGGTCGGTCTCCTCGGTGGTCTCCTTCAGGACGGCGGTGGCGCGGGCGGTCTCGCCGGCGAGGCGCGAGAGCTCCTCGACCGAGACGGCGACCTCGTCCAGCGAGCCCAGCATCCCTTCGAGCGCCTTGGCGGTGTCGTCGATGAAGGCGCGCAGCCCCTGGGCGCTCTGCGAGACCTGGCCGATGGCCGCCGACATCTCGTGCAGCGACGCCCCGGCGTTCTCGGCGGCGCCGGCCAGGTCCTCCATGGAGCCGCGCAGCGAGCCGATGGCCGCGTCGGTGCGCTCGATGGAGGCGGCGGTCTCCTCGGCGCGGGTCGTCTGTAGCACCACCGCCTGCGAGAGGTCGCGGCTCCTGGTCGTCAGCTCCCGGGCCACGCCGGAGACGGCTCCGGCGAGCCGCGCGAACGAGGCCAGGATGCGCTCCATCTCGACCAGCAGCCCGTGCAGCGCGTTCGAGAGCTCGGAGTCGCCGGAGCGGTCCAGCTCCTTGCGCGAGAGCGTGAGGTCACCGCCGGCGGTGCGGTAGAGCGCGTCCCGCGTCGACTCCCGCGCCTTGAGGTCGTGTGCGAGGCGCCACTCGGTGACCGCGGCGATGAGCGCCGCCGAGAGGACGCCCACGGTGAAGAGCCGCGTCGGCGTGGGCGGCGGCCCGTAGGCCAGGATCGCCATCGCCGCGAAGACGATGAGCGCCGGAAGGTAGACGGAGAGCCGCGCGCGCCGCGTGGCGACCGCTCCCTTCCTCGTCACGGCCATTCTCTCGATGCTAGCAGCAGGGAAGGAACGCTCGGGACTACACTGCCGGCCCACCTTGTCTCCCGCTCCGCAAGCGCTGGCCGGGTTCCTCGCCGAGGTGCGGGCCCGTGTGGACGCCAGGCTCCCCGAGCTGCTGGCGGGGTTGCCGGTGCTCGGCGCGCCCGGCTCCGAGCCGCTCGACCCGCTGCCGCTGGCCGCGCGCGAGGCGCTGCTCTCACCCGGCAAGCGGGTGCGGCCGGCGGTCGTCTACCTGGTCGGAGAGCTCTTCGCGGCGCGGGACAAGCGGCTGCTCGACCCGGCCTGCGCCGTGGAGATGGTGCACGCGGCGTCGCTGGCGCTCGACGACCTGCCGTCCATGGACGACGCCTCCACCCGCCGCGGACAGCCGGCGCTCCACGTGGTGCACGGCGAGGACCTGGCGGTGCTGGCGGCGGTGACGCTCCTGTCGCGCGCGTTCGGGGTCCTGGCCGACGCCGGCCTCCAGGGAGGCGCCGAGGGGGCGCTCTCGCCGACCGCCGCGCTGGACCTGGTGTCGCGCCTCGCCGATTCCTGCGGGCTGGCCGGCCTCGCCTCCGGTCAGGCGCTCGACCTGCGCACCGCCGAGGAGCAGGCCTCCTTCGATCGCCTGGAGACGATCCATGCCCGCAAGACCGGCGCGCTCTTCGTGGCCTCCGCGGAGTTCGGCGCGGTGCTCGGCGGCGCGCGCCACAAGGAGCTGGCCGCGGTGCGCGGCTACGCCAAGAACGTCGGCCTGGCGTTCCAGATCGTGGACGACCTGCTGGAGGAGAAGCCGCCGGAGGAGACGGGGAAGGCGGCGCGTCGGCCGTCCGCGCCCAGCTTCGTGCGGCACGTCGGAGCCGGCGCGGCGCGCCGGCTGGTGGCCGAGCTGACCGAGCACGCGGTGGATGCCTTGCAGCCGTTCGGCGCGCGGGCGGTGCTGCTGAAGGAGTTCGCCGCCGGCCTCAGGGACCGGACCTCCTAGAGAAGACCAGAGCGGCAACGGCGAGGCCGGCGAGCGACAGGGCCAGGCCGGTGTACACCCACGGGTCGCGGTAACGCAGCGCGACGGCGTGGCGGCCGGGAGGCAGCAGGAGGCCAGAGAGGGAGACGTCGGTGCGCAGCAGCGGCGCCGGCGCGCCGTCCACCGTCGCGCTCCAGCCGGTATCCCACGTCTGGTTCAGCGCCAGGAAGGACGGCGCGGGCCCCTGGGAGGTGACGTCCAGCCGCACGTGGCCCGCGGAGACCTCCAGCGGCGCCACCGAGCAGGGGGAGGGCTCGCCGGGGAGCGTGTCGCGCGTCTCCACGAGCGCGGCCGAGACCGTCGAGGACTTCAGCCGGTGCGTCGCCGCGACCCAGGCGGCCCCGCCGGTGACGGCCTCGGCCCGCTCGGCGCAGAACGCGAACGGTCGGGCGCCCTTCAGGAGCACCAGCTCGGGCGTCGACGTCCCGGCCTTGAAGCGCGCCACGCCGGCGACCCCGCGTCGCAGGAGCAGCGGGTAGCCGAGCGCCGGCTCCGAGCGCACCGCCTCCCAGTAGCGCTCGATGGCCTCGTGCGTGACGGCGAGCGCGCCCATGTCGTAATCGCGCTCCAGCACCAGCGGGAGCCCCCACTGCGCCGGGATCGGCGGCGGCGCCAGCTCGGCCGGCTTGGGCCGGTCCGTCTGCCAGTCGGCGGCGTGGAAGAGCGCGCCGGGCAGCGGCGGGCGGAACGCGGCGGCGAGAAAACGAGGGGGCGTGCCCAGGCGCGCTGGAGGGGCGGTCGGGAGCAGGCCACGGTTCGCGGTCGCCAGATCGAGCGCGGTGAGCCCCAGCAGCGACAGCGCGAAGGCGCGCCGGGACAGCCGGGCCGCCAGGAGGAACAGGACGCCGGCGAGGACGGCCTGCCTCAGGAAATCTCTGACGACCGTGCCGGCGAGGACCTCCGCCGGCAGCTCCGGGAGGATCGTCATCCAGAAGACCGGCGACCGGCCCGAGGCGAAGCTGGCCCAGGCGATCAGGGCGCCGGCCAGGGAGAGGCAGGCCGCCACCAGCGCGAGCCGCCTCAGGAGCGCGCGCCGGTCGTCGCGGCGCAGGACCAGGTCCCAGCCTTCGGCCGCCAGCACCGGCAACGGCAGCACGGCGAGCAGCAGGAAGCGCTCCGGGAAGCGCACCGAGCTCAGGAAGGGGAGGACGCGCCGGGCCAGCGCGAAGAAGGGCAGGTGCGAGCCGGCGGCCAGCGCGAAGCCGAGGATCATCAGGCCGCACCAGACGAGAGCCACGCGGCGCCGCCCGGCGGCGACGGCCACCGCCGCCAGGAGCAGCACCGGAAGTCCGGCGTAGATCGAGAACACGAAGGGATAACGGTGCGTGAAGAGCTCGCTTCCCCAGTAGAGCCGCTCGTCGCTGGATTCCGCGTGGCCCAGGAGCCGCGGGAAGAGGAGCTCGGCCGGCCGCGCCGGCGGCGACGACCATTCCTGGGCGAGCTCCGGCGGGATCCCGTGCGCGCGCGCGCTCCTCCGGCCGAGCGTGTAGCCCGGCAGCAGCGCGGCCGCGGCGATCGCCCCGCCGAGGAGCAGGCTGGCCGCGGTTCGCCGGAGGGCGGCGGCGGCGCCGACCGCCGGACCGGCCTGCAGCACGGCTGCGGCAGCGACGGCCGCGCAGGCGTAGAGGGCCGAGAGCTCCCCCGAGAGGCCCGAGAGGCCCAGCATCAGCGCGGCGCCGGCCAGGGCCCGCGGGCTGCCGGTCGCAAGGAGGCGGACCAGGAAGGCGGCGAAGGCCGGGACCGGCGCGTAGCCGTGCAGGGCCGGCAGCATGTTGGTGGACGAAAGCATCGCGCCGCCGATCGCCCAGGCCAGCGCCCCGAAGGCCGCGGCGCCGCGGCTCCGGCCCAGCGTGCGGAGCAGGAAGGCCATGGAGATCGCGGCTCCGACCGGCGGCAGCAGGACCTGAAGGCGGAACGCCCAGTCGAACGGCAGCAGCAGGAAGAGCAGCGTCAGCGGGTGGAAGAGCTCGAAGTGCGGGTTGGCGGCGAAGGGCTGCCCGGAGTTGAAGAGCGGGTTCCAGAGCGGCACTCCGCCGGCGGCCCGGACGAGCGGCAGGATCAGCGCGCGCGAGGGCCAGTAGAAGCGTCCCAGGTCGCGGCTGACGAAGACCTCGCCCAGGAAGAGGGCCCGCCAGAAGAGCGCGGCGAAGAGCACCGCCGCCAGGGCCGCCAGCACCCGCGGAGCCGAGAGCCGGCGCCAGAGGCCGCGCCCGCCGGGCGCCCTCATGGCGCGCCTCTTCCCATGAGTCGCGAGTCTAGGCTCTGGTCCATCATTCCGTCTCCGGATGAGCGCCGCGCAGCTGAAGGACCACGTCATCGTCTGCGGGCTGGGGCACGTCGGCTTCCGCATCGCCGACCTGCTGCTCCGGCTCGGCGAGCGCGTGGCCGTGGTGACCGAAACGGCGCGCAGCGAGTGGGCCGCCAGCGTCGTGGAGCGGGGAGCGCTGATCGTCTACGGCGACGCGCGCGACGCGCGCTGCGTGGCCGGCGCCGGCATCGCCGCGGCCAGGGCGCTGATCGCGGTCACCGACCACGATCCGGTGAACGTGGAGGTGGCGCTCGACGCCCGCGCCGCGCACCCCGGCCTGGCGGTGGTGGTACGCCTCTTCGACCGCAGCCTTGCCGAGGAGCTGCGCGAGGGGCTCGAGCTGAACGGCATCTTCGCGATGTCTTCGCTGGCCGGCCCGATCTTCGCCGCCGCGGGTCTGGGGGAGGAGCTGCTGGCGACCTTCGAGTGCGCCGGGTCGGCCTTCGTGGTCTCCCCCGGGGGCGTCCTTCGCCCGCGTCCGGCGGCGGCGCCGATGCGGCAGGCGCGCTCGAGGCTCCACACGCTTCTGGAGCTCCCCGGAGCCGTCTTCCACGGCGCGTCGCGACCGCTGCGCATCCTGGCGGTGACGCTCGGCTCGCTGATGCTGGTCAGCGGGTTCGTCTTCTGGCTCGGTCTCCGGCTCGGGGTCGTCGACGCGATCTACTTCCTGGTGACCACCTTGACCACCACCGGTTACGGCGACATCAACCTGAAGGACTCTCCGGCGGCGCTGAAGATCTACGGGTCGCTGGTGATGGTGCTCGGCTCGGCGGGCATGGCGACCCTGTACTCGATGCTGACCGACTTCATCGTCAAGGAGCGCTTCCAGGAGCTGCTCGGGAGCCGCCGCATCCCGGAGCGCGGGCACGTGGTGGTGGTCGGCCTCGGCACCCTGGGCACCCGGGTGGTGGAGGAGCTGCGGGCGCGCGGCGAGGCGGTGGTGGGCGTCGACCGCGACCTCGAGGGGCCCTTCGTCGGCGCGCTGCGCGCCTCCACCGCGCTGGTGGTGGGGGAGGCGCGCCTCCCGGCCACGCTGGAGCGGGCCGGCGTCTCGCGAGCGCGCGCGGTGGTGGCCACCACCGGGGACGACGCCGTGAACCTCGGCGTGGGGCTGGCCGCCAGGCGGCTGGGGCTCCCACCACCCCGCACCGTCCTCCGGCTGTTCGACGGCGAGTTCGCCCGCAAGGTGCAGGAGAGCCTGGGGGTCGACGTGGCGCTCAGCGCGTCGCGGCTGGCGGCGCCGACCTTCGTGGCGGCAGCGCTCTACGACGGGACCCGCGCGGCCTGGGTGGAGGGGAGCACGCTGACGGTGCTCGTCGAGAAGGAGCCGGAGCCCGGCGAGACCGTCGCGCTGGAGCACGGCGGCGAGCGACTCGTCTCTTTGCGCCGACCGCTCCGATGAGTGCCAGGCGGTTCGAGAACCGGCCGCCCGCGCAGCCGTAAGAGGAGCCATGGACTTCGACCTCGACGACGCCCTGCCGGTTCTCTCGCGCACCCCCGCCACCCTCGACGCGATGCTGCGGGGCCTGCCCGCCTGCTGGCACCAGGGGGACGAGGGGCCGGACACGTTCAGCGCCTACGAAGTGGTGGGCCACCTCATCCACGGCGAGCGCACCGACTGGATGCCGCGCCTCCGACGCATCCTGGAGCACGGCGCCGAGCGCCCCTTCGAGCCCTTCGACCGCTTCGCGCACCGTCGCGACTCCGAGGGCAAGACGCTGGAAGAGCTGCTCGACCTCTTCGCCGAGCTCCGGGCCGCGAACCTGCGCGAGCTGCGTTCCCTGGTGCTGGCGGCCTCCGACTACGACCGCGAGGGACTGCATCCCGGACTGGGCCGGGTGACGCTGCGGCAGCTCCTCTCCACCTGGGTCGTCCACGACCTCGGACACATCGCGCAGGCCGCCCGGGTCATGTCCAAGCAGTACAGGACCGCCGTTGGTCCGTGGGTGGAGTACCTCCCGGTCCTCACCAGGAAGTGAAGGCTATTTGAGCGCTCGGTAGGCGCCGTGGAAGTAGACCAGCGGATCGCCTTCGCGCAGCTGCGAGTCGAGCACCTCGCCGACGAAGATCGTGTGGTCGCCGCCGGGCAGCGTCTCCTTCACCCGGCACTCCAGCGTGGCCAGCGCCCCGTCGATCAGCGGGAGGCCCGAGGGGGAGCGGTGGGTGGCGATGCCGGCGAACTTGTCCGGCTGCCGGCTGGCGAAACGGCGCGAGACCTCTTCCTGAGAGGCCTCCAGGATGTTCACCGCGAAGAGTCCCGCTCCGGCGATGACGTCGTGGCTCCGGACCTTGCGGTCGATGCAGATCAGGACCAGCGGCGGCTCCAGGGAGAGCGAGCTGAAAGCGCTGACCGTGATGCCGGCCTGCTCGCCCTCGTGCTCGGTGGTGACCACGGTGACCCCGCTGGCGAACTTGCCCAGGGTTTGCCGGAACCGCGTCGCGTCGACTGCCATCGGCGGCGATTGTAAGGGGCCGCCGTTCACCAGCGGGGGCGCTTCTCCAGCAGCGCCCGGGCCGCGTCGCCGTCCAGCGCCTGCGAAAAGAGCCAGCCCTGTCCCGAATCGCAGTCGAGCTCTCGGAGCAGCTCCAGCTGCCGCTCGGTCTCCACCCCTTCGGCCAGGACGTCCATCCCCAGCCCGTGCGCCAGGGTCACGATCGTGCGGACGATCCCCAGGTGCTCGTCGGACTCCATCCGGCTCACGAAGGACTTGTCGATCTTGAGCGTGTCGATCGGGAAGCGGTGCAGGTAGCTGAGCGACGAGTAGCCGGTCCCGAAGTCGTCCACGTGGATGCGCACGCCCCGGTCCCGCAGCGCACCCAGCAGCCGCGCGGCGCCGTCGGGGTTCTCCATGATGGCGCTCTCGGTGATCTCGATGCCGAGCTGCGACGACTGGACGGCGGTTTCGGCGAGCGCCTGCTCCACCTGCTTCACCAGGTCGGGCTGCGAGAAGTGACGGGCCGAGAAGTTCACGGACACGTAGAGGGAGGCGGGGGCGGCGCGCTGCTCGCACCAGGTGCGCAGCTGCCGGCACGCCTCCACCAGCACCGCCCGTCCCAGCGGCACGATCAGCCCGGTCTCCTCGGCCAGAGGCAGGAAGTCGTCGGGCAGGACGAGGCCGCGCTGCGGATGGTTCCAGCGCACCAGCGCCTCGAAGGCGGCGATACGGCCGCCGGGGAGCGAGACGATCGGCTGGTAAGAGACCCGCAGCTCGCGCCGCTCCAGCGCGCGGGTCAGGTCGCTCTCCAGGCGCAGCAGCGAGACCGCCGAGGCCCGCATGGCCGGATCGAAGACCTCGTAGCGCGCCTTGCCGCGCGCCTTGGCGCGGTGCAGCGCGGTGTCGGCGTCGCGCAGCAAGTCTTCCGGCCGGTCGAGCGGGGCGCCGCTGGAGGCGATGCCGATGCTGGCGGAGACGAACACCTCCTCCTCGCCCAGCGTAAACGGGTGCGCCAGCCGCGCGCGCACGTCGTCGGCGAAGGCGGTGCCGGCGGCGCCGTCGGCGTCCTCCACCAGCACGCCGAACTCGTCCCCCCCCAGCCGGGCCAGGGTGTCGCCGGGGCGCAGCCGCTCCTCGAGGCGGCGCGCGATCTCCACCAGCAGCCGGTCGCCGGCGGCGTGACCCAGGCTGTCGTTCACGTTCTTGAACCGGTCCAGGTCGAGCATCAGCACCGCCACGCACCTGTCGGGCTTGCGGCGCAGCCGAGCCAGCGAGCCCTTCAGGTGATCCAGGAAGAGCGCGCGGTTCGGCAGGCCGGTCAACGGGTCGTAGAAGGCGTCGCGAAGGAGCTGCTCCTCGGCCTGCTTCCTCTCGGTGACGTCGGTGAGCGAGCCGGCGATCCGCACCGGCTTTCCGGAGGCGTCGGCCACGGCGATGCCGCGGCTGAGGAACCAGCGGTAGCCGTCCTGGTGGCGCAGCCGGTGCTCCCCCTGGTAGTGGGGCGTCGCTCCGGAGAGGTGCGCGGCCAGCTCCTTCTCTAGCCTGGGGCGGTCCTCGGGATGGACTCTCGAGAGCCAGTCTTCCGGGCTGGAGGCGACCGCGTCCTCGGAGAGGCCCAGCATCGACTTCCAGCGGGACGAGTAGAAGACTTCGCCGGTGGTGAGGTTCCAGTCCCAGAGGCCGTCGTTGGCGCCGCGTGCCGCCAGGGCGTAGCGCGCCTCGCTCTGCCGCAGCGCCTCCTCCGCCTGGCGGCGCCGGGTGATGTCCTCGCTGATCGTGAGGACCGCGATCGGCTCGCCGCTCTCGTCCTTGACGACCGTGGAGGTGAGCTGCACCGGCATCAGGCGGCCGTCCCTGGCGACGCTGGCGCGCTCGCGGGTCCAGGTCTCCATGGCGCGCAGCTCGTCCAGCGTCATGGGCTGACGCAGCGTCTCGGCGGAGAAGATGCGCACGTCCTGGCCGACCAGCTCCTCCACGGTGTAGCCGTGCATCTCGGCCTCGGCGGCGTTGGCGTAGAGGATCGTGCCTTCGGGGTCGGCGATGGTCACCCCGAGGTGGATCGTCTCCACCGCCTTCTGCAGCAGCCGGAGCGTCTCCTCGGCCTGGCGCCTCGCCGTCCGCACTCTGGCCTCGCGCAGCTCGCGCACCACCGCCGGCACCAGCCGCGCCAGGTTTCCCTTCATGATGTAGTCGTGCGCGCCGGCCTTCATGGCCGCGACCGCCTGCTCCTCGCCGATCGTGCCGGAGACCAGGATGAACGGCACGTCCCGCCCGCTCTGCTTCCAGATGTGCAGGGCCGAGATCCCGGTGAACTGCGGCATCGAGTGGTCGGAGATGACCAGGTCCCAGCTGCCCGCCTGCAGCAGCTCGGAGAGCGCCTCGGGGCTGTCGACCCGGCTGAAGGAGGGGGAGAAGCCCCCGCGCGTCAGCTCGTGGAGGATGAGCTTGGTGTCGAGGTCGGAGTCCTCGACGATGAGGACGCGCAGCCGCTGACCGCCCGGTCCGCTCATAGCGTGAAGTAGATGGTCGCGCCCTTCTCGGGGGCGCCCTCCGCCCAGGCGCGCCCCCCGTGGCGCTGCACGATGCGTTGTACGGTGGCCAGGCCGATGCCGCTGCCCGGGAACTCCTCGGTCCGGTGGAGACGCGCGAAGGCACGGAAGAGCTTCTCGGCGGAGCCGCGCGCGAAGCCGGCGCCGTCGTCGCGCACGTAGAAGAACCGCTCCTCCGGTCCCTGGCAGGCTCCCACCTCGACCTGCGCGTGCTCGCGCTTGCCGGTGAACTTCCAGGCGTTCCCGAGCAGGTTCTCGAACAGCGTCTTCAGGAGCGGCGGGTCGCCGTCGGCGGTGAGGCCGGGGGCCACCCGGAGCGTGACGTCGCGCCCCGGGTGACCGCGACGCAGGACCTCGCCGATCTCGCAGGCGATCGCGGTCAGGTCCACGCGCTCGCGGCGCAGCGGTTGCCGGGTCACGCGGGCCAGGCGGAGGAGGCCCTCCACCAGCTCCTCCATCGCGCGCACCTGGTCGCGGATGATCTGCAGGTACTCGCGGCCGGCGGGGCCCAGGTCGGGGCAGTCGTCCGAGAGCAGCTCGGCGAACCCTTCGATGCGGCGCAGCGGCGCCTTCAGGTCGTGCGAGGCGGAATAGCTGAACGCTTCCAGCTCGCGGTTGGCGACCTCCAGCTGGGCGGTGAGCTGGCGGAGCGTCTCGTTCTGCTCGGCCAGCCGCTCGCGCGCGATCTTGGACAGGATGAGGTTGCCGACCCGCGCCAGCAGCTCCTCGCGCCCGAACGGCTTCACCAGGTAGTCCTGCGCGCCGCCGCGGAGGAGGCGCAGCCGGGTCTCTTCGTCGGCGCGCGCGGTCAGCATCACGATCGGCACCGCCTCCAGCTCGGCGCGGGTGCGCACTTCGGCGACCAGCTCCTCTCCGGTCATGCCGGGCATCATGACGTCGCTGAGGATGAGGTCGGGCGAGAGCGCGAGCGCCTTCTCGACTCCCTCACGGCCGTTGCTGGCCGGCGCCGTCCGGTACTCGGCGGCCAGCGTGTCGCGGATGAAGCGGCTCATCTCCTGGTTGTCCTCCACGATCAGGACGAGCGGCCTGTCGTCGCTGGCCGGGGCGGCGGCGAGCCCCGCGGCCGGCTCGGCCTGTTCCAGCGCCGGCAGCCGGTGGACCGACGGCGCGCGCCTGCGCTGGCGCCGCACCTCCGAGCCGGCCGGCGCCTCCAGCGGCAGGTCCACCCGCAGGAGGGCGCCCCCTTCGGGCGCGTCGCCGATCTCGATCGAGCCGCCGTGCAGCTCCACCAGGTCCTTGGCGATGGCGAGCCCGAGCCCGGTCCCGGAATGGCGGCGGTCGGCGCCCCCCTCGACCTGGACGAACCGCTCGAAGACGGCCTGGCGGAGCTCGAGAGGGATGCCGGGCCCGCTGTCGGCCACGGTCAGGACGCCGCGGCGGTGCCCGTTGCCCCGCTCCTGAAGGCCGATCCGGACGCGGCCCCCTGGCGGAGTGAACTTGAAGGCGTTCCCGAGCAGGTTCATGAGCACCCGTTGCACCTTGTCGAGGTCCACCTCGGCGGGCAGCGCCGCCGGGGTGTCCACGTCGAGATGCAGTCCGCGTTCCAGCGCGTGGGACTCGAAGTAGGAAGCGGTCTGGCGCACCACCTCGGCCAGGTCGGCGGCGGTGTAGCTGACCGTCATCTTGCCGGCCTCGAGCTTGGAGACGTCCAGCAGGTCGTTGACCCGCGCCAGGAGGTTACGGGCGTTACGCTGGACGACCGCCAGCTCCCGCCGCGCCTCGGCAGCCAGCGAGCCGTCCGCCAGCAGCTTCTCCAGCGGCCCGAGGATGAGCGTGAGCGGGGTCCGCAGCTCGTGGCTGACGTTCGCGAAGAACTGCGTCTTGAGCTGGTCGAGTCGGTGCAGGCGGTCGTACAGGAGCGTCCGCTCGACGTTCCTGCGGGCCAGCTCGTCGTTGGCTCGGCGCAGCTCCTCGTTGGCCTCCTGCAGCTGCTGCGCGCGCCGGACGACCTCCGCCTGCATCTGCTCGGCTCGGGTCACGTCCTCGACCCGGTGGATGATGTAGAGGAGCTCTCCCCGTTTGCCCAGGACCGGGGAATTGACCGGGCTCCAGTACCGCTCCTCGAAACCTCCCCCCTCGGACTCCGGCCGGCGGATGTCGTACTTCTGCACCGCCATGACGTCCGGCGTCCGGTTCGCCAGCACCCGCTGTAGCGACGCCCTGAGGTTGGAGACCCCGGTGGCGTCCGGATCGTCCGGGTTGTCGGGGAAGACGTCGAAGAGAGCGCGCCCGAGGATCGCCTCGCGAGCCGTCATCGTGGCGGCCAGGTAGGCGTCGCTCGCGGCCTCGATCACCAGGTCGGGCGTGAGGACCAGGTAGAGCCCCGGCGAGGACTCGAAGAGCGCCCGGAAATCAGGTGTCCGCGGTGGGGTAGCTGGACTCAGCACGCGCCCCCTGTCCAGGAGTCTACGTCCAGCCACGTTCGTTCTAGATGAGCCTGATCACTCCTTGCTCAGCGGCGGGACTCAGCGGTTCATGCGGTCCAGGCGTCCGCCCCGGGCTCCTCCTGCGGGCGCCAGCTCTGCAGCACCCTCATGTAGTTCGCGCGCTCGAAGGCGCTCGGGTCGGGGCAGGTCTGGAGGCTCATGGAGGCCTGCATCTGCCGGACCGACTCGTATTCGTGCACCAGCATGAAGGCCTGCAGCCCCTCGCGAAGCGAGCGGAGGTGCTCCGGCCCGTGGCGCAGCAGGGCCGAGACGACCTGCACCGAGTGCGCCCCGGCCATCAGCGCCTTGGCGACGTCCAGCGGCGCGTGCACGCCGCCGCTGCAGGAGAGCGACGCCTGCAGCCGCCCCGAGAGGATCGCCAGCCAGCGCAGGCGCAGCAGCAGCTCGGAGCTGTCGGAGAGGTGGAGGCTCGGCACGACCTGCAGGTCGTCCACGTCGATGTCGGGCTGGTAGAAGCGGTTGAAGAGCACCAGCCCGTCGGCGCCCAGCTCGTCCATCTGCCGCGCCACGTAGGCGACCGACGTGTAGAACGGGGAGAGCTTGACCGCCACCGGGATCGTCACGCAGCTCTTGACCGCCTTCAGCACCGAGTAGGCCTGCTTCTCGATCGCCTCGCCCGCCTTCCAGAGGCTGGTGGCGAGCTGGTAGAGGTTCAGCTCCAGCGCGTCGGCGCCGGCCTGCTGGATGAGGCGCGCGTACTCGGTCCAGCCGGAGTCGGTGACGCCGTTCAGGGAGGCGATCACCGGCACGCTCACCGCCCGCTTGATGCGGCGCACCTGCTCCAGGTACTGCTCCGGGCCGAGCACGAAGTCGTCGGGCGGCGGCAGGAACGAGAGCGCCTCGGCGAACGACTCCGAGTAGGCGCTCAGGTTGTGCTGGCTGGTCCTCTCGCGGGTGATCTGCTCCTCGAAGAGCGAGTGCATCACGATGCAGGGAGCGCCGGCGTCCTCGAGGCGGCGGACCAGGTCGAGGTCGTCGACCAGCGGCGAGGCGCCCGGGACGATCGGGTGCGCCAGCTCCAGGCCGAGGTAGGTGGTGCGCAGGTCCATGGTGCTCCTCCTCGTCAGCCTTCGACGGCTACCGGCGCGGCGCGGCGCGCCAGACGTTCGTAGACGGCCAGCGTTTCGGCGGTCGACTTCTGGGCCGCTTGCAGGAGCTCGCGGAACCGCCTGGGGTCGCGCTGCTCCACCATCCGGAAGCGTGCCTCGTTGCGCATGAAGGCGGCCAGGTCCCCCTTGTGAGGGCCGGAGTCGAGCGTCAGCGCGCTCTCTCCGTTCACCGCCTTGCGGGGGTCGAAGCGGTAGAGAGGCCAGTAGCCGGCGGCCACCGCCTTCTGCTGCTGCTCGAGCTGGAACGCCATGTCGTAGCCGTGCGCGATGCAGGGGCTGTAGGCGATGAGCAGCGACGGCCCGGGGTAGCTCTCGGCCTCCTGGAAGGCCTTGACCGTCTGCGCGTCCTTGTTGCCGGCGCCGAACGCGATGCGCGCCACGTAGACGTTGCCGTAGGACATCGCCATCAGGCCGAGGTCCTTCTTGGCGGTCGCCTTGCCGGCCACCGCGAACTTGGCGGCCGCGCCCAGCGGAGTCGCCTTGGACTGCTGGCCGCCGGTGTTCGAGTAGACCTCGGTGTCGAGCACCAGGATGTTGACGTCGCGCCCCAGCGACAGGACGTGGTCGAGGCCGCCGTAGCCGATGTCGTAGGCCCAGCCGTCGCCCCCGACGATCCAGACGTTCTTCCGGACCAGGTAGTCGGCGAGGCTCTCCAGCCGGCGGGCGTCGTTCCCTTCGACTCTTGCAAGCCGTGCCCGGAGCTCCAACACCCGGCGGCGCTGCTCGGCGATGCCGGCCTCGCTGCTCTGGTCGGCTTGCAGCAGGGCGGAGACGAGCTCGTCGCCGACGCGTCCGTCCAGGCGTGTCAGCAGGCTCCTGGCGGCCGTGGCCTGGCTGTCCACGGCGAGCCGGAAGCCGAGGCCGAACTCGGCGTTGTCCTCGAAGAGCGAGTTCGACCAGGCAGGTCCGCGGCCGTTGCGGTCGGTGGTGTAGGGCGTGGTCGGCAGGTTGCCGCCGTAGATCGACGAGCAGCCGGTGGCGTTGGCGATCAGCATGCGGTCGCCGAAGAGCTGCGTCATCAGCTTGAGGTAGGGCGTCTCGCCGCAGCCGGCGCAGGCGCCGGAGTACTCGAAGAGCGGCGTCAGGAGCTGCGTCGACTTGACGTCGTTCAGCTTGAGCGCGGTGCGGTCGACGTCGGGGATGTCGAGGAAGAACTTGTAGCAAGCTTTGTTGGCAGACCGGGTCGCCGGAGACTTGGCGGAGGCGATCTCCGCGGCGTCGCCAGACGCCGCCTCGAGGAAACCAGACTTGGCGGAGGCGATCTCCGCGGTGTCGGAAGACACCGCCTTCATATTCAGCGCCTTGTGCTTCGGGTTCGACTTGTCCTTGGCGGGGCAGACCATCCGGCAGAGCGTGCAGCCGGTACAGTCCTCGGGCGCCACCTGGATCGTGTACTTCATCCCCTTCAGGTCGCCGGCCCTGTAGTCGGAGCTCTTGAAGCCGGCAGGCGCGCCGGCCAGCGACTCGGCGGGATAGACCTTGGCGCGGATGGCGGCGTGCGGGCAGACCATCGTGCACTTGTTGCACTGGATGCAGAGCGCCTCGTCCCACACCGGGATCTCCAGCGCGATGTTCCGCTTCTCCCACCTGGCGGTGCCCACCGGCCAGGTGCCGTCCACCGGGAAGGCGCTGACCGGCAGCAGGTCCCCCTTGCCGGCCAGCATCACCGCGGTGACGCGCTTGACGAAGTCGGGCGCCTGGTCCGGCACGGCCGGCGGCATGCGGCGGGTGGCGGTGACCAGGTCGGAGACCGGGACCTCCTTCAGGTGCGCGAGCGCGCGGTCGACCGCCTCGTAGTTCTTCTGCAGCTCCTGCTCGCCCCGCTTGCCGTAGCTCTCCTTGATGGCGTCCTTGATGCGGCGCAGCGCCTGGTCCTCCGGCAGCACGCCGCTGAGCGCGAAGAAGCAGGTCTGCATGATGGTGTTCATGCGCCCGCCCATGCCGACCTCGCGCGCCAGCTTGTAGGCGTCGATCACGTGGAAGCGCAGCTTCTTCTCGACGATCTGGACCTGCACGTCGTAGGAGAGGTGGTCCCAGACCTCCTCCGGCCCGTAGGGCGCGTTGAGGAGGAAGACCGCCCCCGGCTTGGCGTAGGAGAGGACGTCGTACCGGTCCAGGAACCCGAACTGATGGCAGGCCACGAAGCTGGCCGTGGTGATCAGGTAGGGCGCCCGGATCGGCGTGGGCCCGAAGCGCAGGTGCGAGATGGTGATGGCGCCCGATTTCTTGGAGTCGTAGACGAAGTACCCCTGCGCCTGCTGGCCGGCGCCCTCGGCGATGATGTGGATGGAGTTCTTGTTCGCCGAGACCGTGCCGTCCGCGCCCAGGCCGAAGAAGACGGCGCGCACGCGGTCCTCCGGCTCGATGTCGAGCTCGTCGTAGGAGAGCGAGCTGTGGGTCACGTCGTCGACGATGCCGATCGTGAAGTGGTTGCGCGGGCGCGGCGACGAAAGCTCGTCGAAGATGGCCTTCACCATGCCCGGGGTGAACTCCTTGGAGGAGAGCCCGTAGCGGCCGGCCACGATCGCCGGCTCGCGGGCGAAAGCGGTGAGGCCGTTGGCGCGCGCCTCGACCAGAGCGGTGACGACGTCGAGGTAGAGCGGGTCGCCGACGGCGCCCGGCTCCTTGGTGCGGTCCAGCACCGCGATGGTCTTGACGGTCCGCGGCAGCGCGGCGGCGAACGCCTCGAGCGAGAAGGGCCGGAACAGGCGCACCTTCAGGACGCCGACCCTCTCACCGCGCGCCTGCAGGTAGGCGACGGTCTCCTCGGCCGTCTCGGCGCCGGAGCCCATCAGCACGAGGACACGCTCGGCGTCGGGGGCGCCGACGTAGTCGAAGAGGTGGTATTGGCGGCCGGTCAGCGCCGCGAAGCGGTCCATCGCCGTCTGCACCGCGCCCGGGCAGGAGAGGTAGTAGGGGTTGCAGGCCTCGCGCGCCTGGAAGAACGTGTCGGGGTTCTGGGCGCTGCCGCGCAGCACCGGGTGGTCGGGGGTGAGCGCGCGGCGGCGGTGGGCGGCCACCAGGTCGTCGGTCACCAGCCAGCGCAGGTCGTCGTCGGTCAGCTCCTCGATCTTGTTGACCTCGTGCGAGGTGCGGAAGCCGTCGAAGAAATGCAGGAACGGCACGCGCGAATGCAGCGTCGCGGTGTGGGCGATGGCCGCCAGGTCGTGCGCTTCCTGGACCGAGCTCCCGGCCAGCATGGCGAAGCCGGTCTGGCGGCAGGCCATCACGTCGGAGTGGTCGCCGAAGATCGACAGGGCGTGCGTCGCCAGCGTGCGCGCCGAGACGTGCATGACGAACGACGTGAGCTCGCCGGCGATCTTGTACATGTTGGGGATCATCAGCAGGAGGCCCTGCGAGGCGGTGAACGTCGTCGCCAGCGAGCCCGCCTGCAGCGCGCCGTGGACGCAGCCGGCCGCGCCCCCCTCGGACTGCATCTCCACGACCTGCGGGACCACGCCCCAGACGTTCCGGTCGCCCTTGGCCGACCATTCGTCGGCCAGCTCGCCCATCGTCGAGGACGGGGTGATCGGGTAGATGGCGATCACCTCGCTCAACCGGTGGGCCACCGAGGCCGCGGCGGTGTTGCCGTCGCAGGCGATGAGAGGACGGGTGTGCGTGTTGCTGTCCATGTCGGCTCTAGACGACGACCACGGTCCAGCCGAAGAGCTCGTGTAGGAACTGGGCCAGCTCGTCGTTGCCGAACTCGTCCCAGCCCAGGCAGGTGTCGTGCTCCAGGGCCTGGGCGTCACAGGCGGTCGGCAGGTGGTCGACCTCCTGGCGCGCCAGCTGCCATTTGTTGGCGAGCTCGGCGAACTGCGCCCGCGGCAGGCCGGGGCGGAGCGTCTCGATCGTGTGGAACCGCTGGCGGAGCTGCTTCTCCCCCCAGCGGGTGAAGCCGCGGCAGAAGATGCCGCGCTGCGCGGCCACGTCGCAGACGGAGTGCTCGTCGTCGGCGAGGCGCCCCAGATACCCGCGCAGCGCCCCGATCGCCTTGTCTCGTGTCAGAGTCATCGGTGTGCTCGAGGCTTCGCTCATGCACTTGATGTGGCGCCGGAACGGCCGGCCAGTCCATGATTCCAACGCATCATTCGGCGCAAAACGCCGAGGGTCGAGAACCTGAATACGCCGGTGAACGAGCTGCTCCTGAGGCTGGGCGTCGCCGCGCTCTGCGGCCTGGCGGTCGGCGTGGAGCGCGAGTGGTCGGCCAAGCAGGAGTCCTCGAAGCGCTTCGCCGGGGTGCGGACCCTCCTGCTGCTCGGCCTGGTCGGCGGGCTGACCGCCGTCATGGGGCCGGGCGGGGCAGGACTGCTGGTGCTGGCCGGGGGGGTGGCGCTGGTCGTGGTGTCCTTCGTGAGCGGAGCGCTGCGCGGCAGCCTGGAATCGACCACCGAGGTGGCGGCGCTGGTCGTGCTCGCCGCCGGATACCTCGCCGGGTCGGGCTCGCTCACGGTCGCCGCCGCGCTGGCGGCGCTGACCGCGCTGGTGCTCGCCGAGAAGGGGCGCGTCCACTCGGCCGTCTACAACATCCGCTCCGAGGAGCTCTCGGCCGGCGCCCGTTTCGCGGTGCTGGCGCTGGTGGTGCTGCCGGTCCTCCCGCCGGGGCCGTACGGCCCGGAGCCGGGCGTGAAGCCGCAGGAGCTCTGGGCGCTGGTGCTGCTCTTCGCGGGCCTGGGGTTCCTGGCGCTGGTGGCGGTGCGCATCGCCGGGCCGGAGCGGGGCTACGGGCTGGCCGGTCTCCTCGGTGGCCTCGTCTCCTCGACCGCGGTCGCGCTGACCTTCTCCCGCGAGAGCAGGGAGCAGCCGAACCTGGCGCGGGTCCTGGCGGTGGCGACGGTGGCCGCCTCCACGGTGCTCAACCTGAGGATGCTGGGGCTGGCGCTGGTCCTCCGCTCCGAGCTGGCGCCCCCTCTCCTGCGCTACGTGTCGCTGGCCACCGTCGTCGGCGCCGTCTACTGCGTCATCCTCTACCGGCGCGGCAAGCGCACCGACGAGGTGAAGCTGCCCGGCAACCCGCTTCGGCTGAAGGCGGCGATCGCGATGGCCGCGCTTCTCGCCGCGGCCGTCTACGCCGTACACTGGGTGCGGGTCCTCTACGGCTCGTCCGGCGTGATGGTGACGTCGGGGCTGCTGGGGCTGGTCGACATGGACGCGCTCCTCTACTCGGTGGCGCGCGGCGGCGTGACCGCCCCGGCGCCCGAGGCGGCGCGCGCGCTGGGCGTCGGCATCACCGCCAACGCGGCGCTGAAGCTGGCGCTGACTCTCGTCCTCGGCAGCGGCGAGTTCCGCAAGTTCGCCGCGCCCGGCCTGCTGCTGCTGGGCGCCTCGACGGTGCTCGCGCTCGTCCTGTGGTGAAGTTGCTTCCCAGGCCTCGCCTGATTGAGGATGATGAGCGTGGATCAGAGACCGGGCGGCGACCCACGCCGAAGATGGTCTCGGAGGCAAACGATGGGGGTCGTGATGCGGACCTGGACGCTGGCCGATGTGATGAACCGCGAGGTCCTCACCGTACGCGAGAGCAAGACCGTCGAGGAGCTGGCGGACTTTCTCGGCGAGAAGGAGATCTCCGGCGTGCCAGTCGTCGACCGGCGCGGGAAGCTGGTCGGCGTGGTCTCGGTCACCGACATCGCCGGCGAGGCGGAGACCGGGAGCGGACGAGACCGCAGCAGCAAGGAGCCGCTCCGGGTACGCGACATCATGACCCCGACAGTCTTCACCGTGCCCGAGGAGACGACGATCCGCGAGGTGGCCCGCACCATGATCGCCGGCAGGGTGCATCGCCTGCTGGTGACCCGCGACGGACACGTGGTCGGCATCGTGACGCCGCTCGACCTGCTGAAGGTGCTGAGCGAGGGGGAGCTCTAGCCCCTGCCCAGGAGCCGTCCCAGGTACGCCCCGCCGACTCCGCCGGCCAGCGAGCCGGTCAGGTAGAGCAGCGACAGCGCAGCCTGGCGCGCCGAGAGCAGGGCCAGCGTCTCCCAGGCGAACGACGAGAACGTCGTGAAGCCGCCCAGCAGGCCGACGAGCAGGAACGTTCGCGTCTCCGGTGAAAACGCCGCGCGCTCCAGCCCGAGCGTGCCCAGGAAGCCGACCGCCAGGCACCCCAGCAGGTTCACCACCAGGGTGCCGAGCGGGAAGGCCGAGAGGGCGTGGCGCTGCACCGATACGCCCAGCAGGTACCGAAGCACCGAGCCGAGCCCGCCTCCCAGGAAGACGAGTCCGAGAAGGGCAGGGCGGAACACTAGGGAGCCTTCCTGCCGTTCGGGCGACCCGCCAGGAAGCGTTCCAGCGCCGCTCCGGCGGCGTAGGCGACGAGCGCGACGCCGAGGAGACCGAGCCCGAAGAGGAGCGTTTGCACGGGCGCTCCGCTGGGGCCGAAGACGCCGCGCAGCACGCCGAGCAGGATGCCGGCGGCCACGGCCACGACCGCCAGTCCCGCGCCGAAGGGCGAGATCCGGCGCGCGGCCGGGGCGCCGCGGCGCTTCAGCACCAGCTCGGCCAGGCGCTCGCGCTGGAGCTGATGCAAGGAGGGATCGGAGGCCAGAGCCGACTGGTATTGCTCCGCCGAGATGCCGCGCGCGGCCAGCACGCGCTGCAGCACGTCGAGAGCCGCGCCGTCGTCGCCGGCGCGCAGCCGCTCGGTCCAGGCGGTGTCCTTGTCGTAGAGCTCCCGGAGCTCGGAGACCACGGCCTCCAGGACCGCCGCGGCTTCCTGGCGCGAGATGCTGGGCGGCCGCGTCACGCCGGCATCGTAACGCGGCGGCCGGGCTTGGTACGCTCACCGCAATGGCCGCGGCGGAGGGGACCGGGGTGGCCTCGCGTCTCGGCGCGTTCCGCTCTCTTCGTCATCGCAACTTCCGGCTCTTCTTCGGAGGGCAGCTGGTCTCGCTGGTCGGGACGTGGATGCAGAGCGTCGCGCAGTCGTGGCTCGTCTACCGGCTGACCGGCTCCTCGCTGCTGCTGGGCGCGGTGGGCTTCGCCGGGCAGATCCCGGTGTTCCTGCTGGCGCCGTTCGGCGGCACGGTGGCGGACCACGGCAACCGCCGCCGGATCCTGGTGGGCACCCAGGCGGGCTCGATGGTCCTGGCCGGCTGTCTGGCGGCCCTCACCCTGACGCATCGCGTGGCGGTCTGGCACGTCTTCGTCCTCTCCGCATTGCTCGGCGTCGTGAACAGTTTCGACATCCCCACCCGCCAGGCCTTCGTGATGGACATGGTGGGGCGCGGGGACCTGATGAACGCCATCGCCCTGAACTCCTCGATGTTCAACGGCGCGCGGGTGCTGGGCCCGGCGGTGGCCGGGGTCCTGGTGGCCACGATCGGGGAAGGGTGGTGCTTCGCCGCCAACGCCGTGAGCTACGTCGCGGTGATCGCCGGGCTGCTGCGGATGACGCTGCCGCCGTTCGCGAAGCGCGGCGACCGCGCCGGGCTGCGCGAGGTGCTGGAGGGCTTCCGCTTCGCCGCCGGCGCGGCGCCGATCCGCGCGCTGCTGCTTCTGGTCGCCGTCATGAGCTTCTGCGGCATGCCCTATGCGGTGCTGATGCCGATCTTCTCCGATCGCATCCTGCACGGCGGCGCGCGCACGCTCGGCGTCCTGATGGCCTGCTCGGGACTCGGCGCGCTGGCCGGCTCGCTGCTCCTGGCGGCACGCCAGGAGCTGGCCGGGCTGGGCACCTGGGTGGCGGCGGCGGCCGCCGGCTTCGGCATCTCGATCGCGGCGTTCGCGATGTCGCGCGCGATCTGGCTCTCGGCGCTCCTGCTGGTGCCGGCGGGCCTCTCCCTGCTGGTGCAGATGGCCTCCGCCAACACCCTGATCCAGGCGATGGTGCCGGACGCGCTGCGCGGCCGGGTGATGGCGCTCTACTCGATGATGTTCATGGGCATGGCGCCGCTCGGCTCGATGCTGGCCGGTGCCGTCGCCGAGAAGGTGGGCGCGCCGGCCACCGTGGTCGGCGGCGGCGTCGTCTGCGTGCTGGCCGGTCTCCTTTTCCGCGCCGTCTTGCCCGGACTGCGCGAGGAAGGGCGCCGGCTGGTGGCCGCTCGCGGGGCGGCCGCGCTGCCCGTGGAGGAGTGACGGCATGAGCTACCTGGAGCGGCCCGCCACCGACGGGGCCGCGCGGCTGATCATCGACGGCGGTCCCTACGACATCGACTACGCCGGTCTGGATGACGGCGCCGACCCGCGGCAGGTCCCCGCCTTCCGCATCGTCCTCCAGCTCGGGCAGGGCCTGATGATCTACCTCTACGTGGTGGGCTTCGAGCAGCCCGGCGACCCGACCTTCTTCCACACGTTCTGGACGAAGGACTGCGCGGTGGCGTGGGTCGAGATGGAGGAGCACGGGCCGCCCGCCGCCGTGAGCTGCGAGCCCTTCGCGTTGCCGGCTCTCTACCGGACGGCGGCCGTCGGGGAAGAGCGCTGGCCCATCGGCGCGGTCACGTTCCTGGCGAGGGTGGACGGCTCGGAGACGCGGCTGGAGCTGCGCTGGGAGCTGGGCGGGGACGACGGCGGTGAGCTGCGCTGGAGCAGCGGCCGATGGGAGCTCGTGCGGGGCGGTATCGCGAGCGAGCTGGCGGCCGGTACGCGCGTCACCTTCGCCGACGCCTAGCCGTCGAGCACGGTCCGCAGCCAGGCCTCCAGGGCCACCAGCAGCCAGATCTTGGCCCCGCGGCGCGGGCGCGCCCCGCGCAGCTTCCCGGCCAGCAGCGCCTCGAGGTACGGGCGCTGGAAGAGCCCTCGCCGGCCGAGTCCGTCCAGCAGGCGCTCCTTGGCGGTCGACAGCAGCGGGCCCGAGAACCAGGCCTCGACCGGCACCAGCATGCCGCTCTTGGGCCGCTCCAGGATCGCGCTCGGCAGCAGGTCGGCCACCGCCTGCTTCAGCAGGTACTTCTCCACCGAGCCCTTGAGCTTGAGCTGCGGCGGGATGGTGAACGCCGTCTCCACGACGCGGCGGTCGAAGAGCGGCGAGCGGGGGAGCATGCCGAACGGCGCGCTCTCGGCGTCCACCTTCGGCAGGATGTGGTGCGCGCCCTTGAGCCGCACGTTGAGGGCCATCAGCCTGCTCACCAGCGTCCGCCAGCGCGGGTCGGCGAACGCCGGCGCCAGCTCCTCGACCAGCGCCCGCGCGTGCGCGGCGGCCTCGGGGACCAGCATCGCGCCGAGGTCGTCGAACGCCTTCTGGTGAGCCCGAAGGTAGCTGCGCTCGCGCGCCGATCCGTCTTCGTCCGTCCCGCCGTAGAGCTCGGCCAGCAGCATCGGGAGGTTCTTGGGGCCGCCGAAGCAGGGGTCTCCCCCTTCGCCGTTGAGGACGACGCCGACCTCCTCCGAAGCCTCGCGAAAGAGCAGCGCGTTCGGGACCGTGAGCGGGTCGCCGATCGGGTCGGAGAGCGAGGCGATGGAGTCGTCCAGGTGGTGCAGCACGGCGCGTGGCGAGAGCTCGACGATGCGGTGCTCGGTGCCGCAGTGCTCGGCCACCATGGTGCTGAACGGCAGCTCGTTCGCGTAGCCGTCGCCGAAGGAGACGGAGTAGGTGAAGACCGGCGCGTCGTGGAGGCGGCGCGCCAGCGCGACCACCAGGCTGGAGTCGACGCCGCCGGAAAGGAAGGCGCCGACCGCGCTGCCTCGCGGCAGGCGGTGCGAGACCGCGCGTTCCAGATCCGAGCGCAGCCGGGCGCGCAGCTCCTCCTCCGGCGCCGGCGGGCCCTCCGGCTCGGCGGGCACCTCCCAGAAGCGGCTCGACTCCAGTCGCCCGCCGCGGAAGCGGAGCAGCTCGCCCGGCAGCAGCTCGCGCACCCCCTCGGCCAGCGTGTCGGGGCCGGGGAGGTAGGCGTAGCTCAGGTAGCGCGCCAGGGCCGGCAGGTACGGCCGCCGCTCGACCAGCCCCGTGGCCAGCACCGCCCGCAGCGTCGAGGCGAAGACGAGGCGCTCGCCGGCGAGCGCGTAGAAGAGCGTGCGCTCGCCGATCGCGTCGCGTGCCAGGCAGAGCGTGTCCCCTTCCAGGAAGGCGATCGCGAAGGCCCCCTCGACGCGGGCGAGCTCTCCGCGCCGGAGGAGCCCTTGCCAGGCCTGGAGGTCGGCGATCGGCTCATCGTCGAGCCGGCAGGTGTCCCAGTCGGCGACCAGCGCGGCGCGCTCGGCGTCGAGGAGCTGCGATCCGGAACCCACCGCGGCGGAGAGGCGCACCAGCGCGGCCGGGGTGCGCTCGTCGCGCGGACCCGCGATTCCGCCGATGCGCCCCACCGGGCGCCGGCGCTTGCGGTATTGCGCGAAGGGCGGGCCGGGCGCGGCCCGGATCAGCTCGGTGCGAACGCGAGACTCAGCCGAAGCCATCGGCCGCGCCGGTGCCGTCGCCGGCGTCCGCGCTGAACGACTCGCTGTCGATCTCGAAGACGTCGGAGTCGGACTCCGCGCGCTCCTCTTCCTTCTCCAGCTTTCGATTTACCGCGCGGTAGAGCCGCTTCAGCACCTGCTCGGGACGGATGGCCGCCAGCTCGAGCGAGTACTTCCCGAGCCAGGCCGCCTCCTCGGCGCTGATGCCTTCGGCGTCCGCCACCGGCGTCATGGCCTTGAGCCAGAGCCCCTTCAGCGGCTGCGCTTGCGCCGGCCGCATGCCGACGTCCACCACCGTCCCTTGCCCCTTGAACCAGAGGCGGTCGTGGGCAAGGCGGTGCGCGATCCGGCAGCCGAACTCGCTGGCGTCGTGCAGCGCGAAGACGTGGAGGCGCGGGTTCTTGCGCAGCATCCCCCGCACCGTCTCGAACACGTCCTGCGGGTAGCCGCCGATCGAGAGGATCGCGCAGTTGTTCTCGAAGTGGAAGTTGTTGGCGAGGAGGAGGTCCACGGTGCGCTCGCGGTCGCAGATGACGGCGCGGTCGAAGGAGTAGTCGGTGAGGTCGGGCTCCACGGCGCGCGGCTTACGCTCGCGCGGTCTCTTCTCGATCAGCCCCTCCGGCTTGCCCTGCACGGCCAGCCAGCGCTCCCACATCTTCTGGAAGCGCGGCTGGTCGATGCCGACGGTGTGGCTCGGAAAGAGCAGGCCGAGCACCCAGATGACGAGCGCGATCCCTCCCACGAGCCCGAAGAAGAGGCGCGCGTCCCGCTTGGTCACGATCGCCAGCGCCACCGGGATCAGGGCGGTGATCAGGCAGCCCAGCACCGGCATCTGCTTGGGCCGCTTGATGCGGCAGACCTCGTAGTAGAGGTTCTCCAGGCCGAAGCGGACGTGGCCGTTGCCGGAGACGCGCTCCAGCGCGTGCTGGAAGGCGGCGTCGGTGAGCGGATCACCATCCTTCGGCTCGAAGGCGAACTCCCCCTGGCAGCCCGGGCATTTCCGGCCGCCGCGCTCCTTGTACTTGCTGTCGTGCTTGCAGCGGATGCAGATCACGGCTGCTTCCCCCGGCCGTCCACGAAGACGCGCAGCCAGGCCTCCAGCATCGCCAGGGTCCAGAGCCGCTCGCCGAGGCGCCGGCGCCGCGTCTCCTGCGGGTCGTTCTGGCCGGTGCGCAGGCGGGTCACGTAGTCCTCCCGGAAGAGGCCGCGGCTCGCCAGGGAGCGGGGCCCGAGCAGCTCCTCGAAAACGCCGGCCAGCGGCCCCAGCGCCCACTCGGTGATCGGCACGCTCATGCCGTACTTCTTCCTCCAGATCACCTCTTCCGGCAGCCGCTTCTGCATCGCCAGCTTCAGCACGTACTTCTCGTTGGCGCCGTTCAGCTTCATCTGCGGGGGCAGCCGGAACGAGAGCTCGGCGAGCGCCCGGTCGAAGAGCGGCACCCTGGCGTCGAGGGCCCAGGCGTTGGCCATCCGCTCGGCACGCGGCAGGATGTTCTGCGAGCCCTTGAGGTTGATGTCGGCCAGCCGCAGCCGGTTCAGGAAGCTGGTGGCGTCGCTCTCCAGGTAGGGTCTCAGGTGCGCGCGGCGCTGCCCCGGCCCGCCGACGCGTTCCTGGAAGGCCGGCGTGTAGAGCTCGTCCTCGAGCCCGTAGAAGCGGTGGTAGCTCTGGAGGTAGGTCTCCTCGCGGCTGTCGGCGCCGAAGTGATCGCCGTAGAGCTCGGCCGAGATCATCGGCTTGTTGGTCCACCCGCCGAAGAGCTGGTCCCCCCCTTCGCCGCTGAAGACCGTCTCCAGGCCCGCCGCGCGCGCCGCCTGGCCGAGCAGGTACTGCGGTCCGGTGACCGGGTCTCCGAACGGCAGGTCGAGCTTCCAGACGAGGTCCATCAGCACGGCGCCGACGTCCTCGCCGCCGACCTTCACCAGGTCCAGCGGCAGCCCGAGGTGCCGGGCCACCAGCTGCGCCTGCCCGCGTTCGACGCTGCTCTCTCCGAAGTCGAGGCTGAAGGCGCGCACCGCGGCTCCGGCGCGCTTCAGGAAGAACGCCACCGCCGAGGAGTCGAGGCCGCCGGAGAGGAAGAGGCCGACCTCCTTCTCGCCGGGGAGCCGCTTCTCGACCGCCAAGCGCACCGCGCGCCTCACCGCCCGCACCGCGGCGGTGCGTCCCTCGAGCTCCGGGTCGATCGCCTCGTGCAGCGTCAGGTAGCGGGTGAAGGCGAAGCCCTTCCCGTCCCAGACGCCGATGTGCCCCGGCAGGACGCGCTTGACGCCGAGCAGCGGTACGTCCTCGCCGGGCGTGAAGGAGAAGGTGAGGTACTTGTGGAGCGCCACCGGATTCGGCTCGGCCGGGAAGCCGGGGATCGCCAGCAGCTGCTTGAGCTCGCTGGCAAAGTAGAGGGCGCCGCCGAAGTGCGCGTAATAGAGCGAGCGCACCCCGAAGGGATCGCGCACCAGCGTCAGGCGCGCGCCGTCCCAGATGGCGCCGGCGAAGGCGCCGTCGAGCTGCTGGTCGCCGAGCCGGCCGCGCAGCTCGGCCGCCGGCGAGTCGACCGGCGGCGCGAGGTGCCCGCAGCAGGCGGTCAGGACCGAGCCGACGCGATGGATGCCGCCGGACTTGCCGGGGCGCCCTCCCCACCAGCGGTAGCCGAGGCCGGCGCCGGCGGCGATCGCGGTGTCGGTGCGGTCGCCGCGGTAGGGGATCGCCTCCAGCATCGCGGTCAGCACGCCGGGGTCGACGGTTCCGACGTAGCCGCAGATGCCGCTCATCGCACCTCGAAGGGATGGGTGAGGAGGACGCGTCCCTCGTTCGAGAGCTCGACCTTCCAGGTGCCCGGCGCGGCGGCGGTGCCGATGAGCCAGTGGCAGTGCGTCTCCCAGACCGGTTTGGTGACCTCCAGCGTGGTGTAGACGTTCTGGTGCGCGAGCCCGCCGGCGGGATCGAGCCAGGCGCAGGACAGGGGCAGCCGCCGCCCGACCGGCGCGTCCTTCAGCGTCACGCGGAAGTAGACGTCGGGTTGGAGGGTGCGGTCCACGTACGGCAGGTTCCCGCCGTCGTCCTTGGCCAGCGTGAGGCGGCCGCGGTAGACGCCGAGCGGCGTTGCCGCCGGCCTGGCGCAGCTCCAGAGGCAGAGCGCGCCGAGCCCGACGAGGCCCAGGCGGATCCGCCTCACCGCGCCACCTGGGTGGCCAGGAGGTCCTCGAACGTCTCGCGCCGGGTCGTCAGCACCACCGCACCGCCGTCCATCACGACCTCGGCGGGGCGGGGACGGTTCAGGAAGTGGCTGGACATCGCGTAGCCGTAGGCGCCCACGTCGCGCAGCGCCAGCAGGTCGCCGGGCGCCAGAGGCGGCAGGGCCAGGTTGCGGCCGAGGTAGTCGCGGGTGTGGGTGGTGTTGCCGCAGACGTCGGTCGGCACCGGCAGCGCTTCGCCGCGCGGCGCCACCGCCTCGACGCGGTGGAACGGGTGGTAGACGCTCTCCACCGCGATGTTGCCCACGGTGGAGTCGACGCCGACGTAGCGCCGCCCGCCGCGCTCCTTCACCGACACCACCGTCATCAGGAGCCGCCCGGCGCGCGCCACCAGCGTCCGGCCCGGCTCCACGACCAGCGTGAGCCCGCGGCCGATCGCGCGCAGCCGATCGGAGACCTCGGCGCCCAGCCGGCGCAGGTCGAGCGGCGCCTGCGCCTCGCGGTAGGGCACGCCGAAGCCGCCGCCGATGTCCAGGTACTCGAGGTCGGGCGCGCGCTCGGCGGCGGCCAGCAGCCGCTCGAAGCCGGTCAGGAAGCGCTCGACGGAGAGCGTGTTGGTGCCGGCGTACATGTGAAGGCCGACGACCCGGCGGCCGCGCTCCCGCGCCAGCGAGACCGCCTCGCCGACCTCCTCGGCGGTCACCCCGATGCGGTTCGGCCGCGCCACGTCGTCCACCAGCAGGCGCAGCCCGAAGTCCGCCGCGTCGCCGCGGGCGAGCAGCGCGCGCGCCTGGTCGAGGGAATCGAGATTCAGGCGGATCCCGCGCGACAGGAGGAAGTCGAGGTCGGGAGCGCTCAGGTTCGTGCCGCTGTAGACGACGTGGGACGCCGGCACGCCGGCGGAAAGCGCGGCGAACGCGTCGCCGGGTGTGTTGGCGTGGACGCCCGCGCCGGCCTGGTGCAGCACCCGCACCAGGTACGGGTTCTTGTTGCAGACGATGGCGTAGTGGAGCTCGGTCCTCGGGTAGGCGAAGGCGCCACGGAACTCGCGGTAGGCGGCGCGCACGGCGTCCGCGTCATAGACGTAGAGCGGGCTCCCGAAGCGCGAGACGAGGTGGGCAGCCGTCCCCGCGTCCATGGTGTGGGACCAGTCTAGCCCACGCGATACGATGCGACTCACGCGCCCAGCATCGGCTTCATCCGCGAGCTTGCCAGGCGTACCGCGCGCCCGCCGTCGGTTGCTGGCGTGCCTGGCGTTGGCGATGACCGCCGGCACCGGACCCGCTTTCGCCCTGGACCCCGCGATCCCTCCCTGGCGCAACGTCCTCGACGTCTGGGACATCGGCCAGGGTCTTCCGCAGGGCTCGGTCAACGCGCTCGCCCAGACGCCGGACGGCTACATCTGGGTCGGCACCTACGACGGCCTGGCGCGCTTCGACGGCTTCCGCTTCGAGGTGCTGCGCCCGGCCACCACGCCGGGGCTGCGCAGCGCCTCGATCCGCGCGCTGCTGGTCGACCGGAAGGGGCGCCTCTGGATCGGCACCGGCGGCGGAGGGCTCAGCGTCCGCGAGGAAGGTCGCATCCGGCACCTGCCGGGCAGCGGGCAGTGGCTGGTGCGCGCGCTGGCGGAGGACCCCGACGGCTCTCTCTGGGTCGGCACGACGACGCACGGCCTCTTCCGTGTGACGCCGGAAGCCGTGGTGCCGGCGGTGGCGATGCCGATCGCCGAAGGGGCGCACGCCCTCACCGCGCTGCTGGCCACCCGTAGCGGGGACCTATGGGTGGGGACCCACGGACAGGGCCTCTATCTGCGCCGGAAGGGGAGCGTGTTCGAGCGGCACCCGAGCGTCGACAACGACGTCGTGCTGGCGTTCCTGGAGGACCGCGAGGGGGCCATCTGGATCGGCTGCGCCGCCAGCGGCGTGCTGCGCCTGCGCGGCGGCGAGGCCCGGCGCTTCGCCGCCGCCGATGACCTCGGCTTGCACAACGCCGAGGCGCTCCTGCAGGACCGGGCCGGCTCGATCTGGATCGCCACCTCGGGCGGCGGCCTGCTGCGCTATTCGCAGGAGCGCTTCGAGCGGCACAGCCGCGCCACCGGCTTCCCGCACGACGTGGTGGCCTCGATCCTGGAAGACGCCGAGGGATCCCTCTGGGTCGGGACCCTGGCCGCCGGGCTGGTGCGGCTGCAGAGCGGCAGCTTCTCGTCGCTGGGCCGCAGCGACGGGCTCGGTGACGACGTCGTCTATTCGGTCGCCGAGGACCGCTCCGGCGACTGGTGGTCGGCCACCGCCGCCGGCATCCTCAGCCGCGCGCACGACGGCGCGTTCCGAGCCGAAGCGATCCCGGGCTTGCCGGCGCGCACGCCGCTACGGTCGGTCAGCGTGGCGCCGGGCGGGGACGTCTGGGTCGCGTCCTACGGCGCCGGTGTCTTCCGGAAGAGCGGCAGCGGCTGGCATCGCTACAGCCGCGCCGACGGGCTGCGCAACGAGTCGGTGCGGGCGATCCTGGCGGATACCTCGGGGGACGTCTGGGCGGCGACGGTGGACGGGCTGTCGCGCTTCCACGAGGGGCGCTGGGGGACGCTGGGCCCGGAGCAGGGTCTGCCGTCCCGCTCCTTCATCTGTCTGGCCGAGGGTCCGGGTGGGGAGCTCTGGTTCGGCACCGACGGCGCCGGCCTGGGACGCTTGCGCTCCGGCCAGGTCGAGAGCTTCGGGCGCGCGCAGGGATTGCCGAGCGGCGTGGTTCTCTCCCTGCGCTTCGGCCGGCAGGGGCTCTGGGTCGGGACCAACGCCGGCCTCTGCCGCATGCGCGGAGCCGGCGGCGCGATCGCCTGCTGGACGACCCGGAACGGGCTCCCCTCCGACAACGTGGGGCAGGTCAGCGAGGACCGCGACGGCAACGTCTGGATCGGCACCGCCGGGGGCGCGGCGCGGATCGCCGCCGCCTCGCTGGACCGCGCCGACGGCCGCCTCGACGTGCGCCGCTTCGGGCGTTCCGACGGCATGGCGACCACGCAGTGCACCGCGCCGTCCAACGGCCCGCTGCTCACCCGCGACGGGCGCCTGCTCTTCCCGACGTTCCAGGGGATCGCCCTGGTGGACCCCAGCCGCCTGCCGCGGGACGAGGCGGCGCCCATCGTGCACATCGAGCGCCTGCTCGCCGACGGTGTGGAGCTGCCGCTCGGAGCCGTGGTCTCTTTGCCGAAGGGCGCCTCGCGCATGGAGATCCACTACGCCGGCGTCTGCACCCGCTCGGCGCACCTGGTCCGCTTCCGCTATCGGCTGGACGGCTTCGACCCCGGCTGGATCGACGCCGAGGACCGCCGGGCGGCCTACTACACCGCCGTGCCTCCCGGCTCTTACCGTTTCGTGGTGGAGGCCTCGAACGCCGACGGTGCCGCTTCGCAGGGGGAGCTCGACGTGCGGCTCCCGTTCCTGTTCTGGCAGACGCGGTCCTTCCGGTTCGGGGCCTTGATCGGTGCGGCGCTGCTCGTGCTGGTGACGTTCCGGATCCGCACCCGTTCCCTGGAGGAGCGACAGAGCACGCTGCAGCGGCAGGTGGCCGAGCGCACCGCCGAGCTCGAGGCGGAAAAGGCGCGGGCGGAGAGCGCCTCGCGAGCCAAATCGGAGTTCCTGGCCACCATGAGCCACGAGATCCGCACGCCGCTGAACGCGGTCATCGGGATGACCAGCCTGCTGCTCGAGGACGAGCTGAACGAGAAGCAGCGCGACACCCTGCGGACGATCCGCGCCTCCGGCGACCTGCTTCTCTCGGTGGTCAACGACATCCTGGACTTCTCCAAGATCGAGGCCGGCCGCATCCAGCTCGAGAGGATCCCCTTCGACCCACGCGAGTGCCTGGAGGAGTGCCTCGACCTTGTGGCCTCGGCTGCGGTCAGCAAGGACCTCGAGCTGGTGCTGGTGGAGGACGGCTCGCTCACCGGCCAGCTCGTGCAGGACGTCGCCCGCCTGCGGCAGGTGGTCTCCAACCTGCTGTCGAACGCGGTGAAGTTCACCGAGCGTGGCGAGGTGGTGCTGGAGGCCCGGGTCGAGGCCGGCCCCGACCCCGGTGCGGTGCGCCTGGTGATGACCGTGCGCGACACCGGCGCCGGCATGTCGCCGGAGACCCTGGCCCGCCTCTTCATGCCGTTCGAGCAGGGGGACGCTTCCACCACCCGTCGCTTCGGAGGGACCGGCCTGGGCCTGGCGATCAGCAAGCGGCTGGTGACGCTGATGGGCGGCACGGTGGACGTCGCCTCGGAGCTGGGACGCGGCAGCTCCTTCACGGTCACGCTGCCGGCCACCGGCACCCCGGTGGAGCGCCGGCCGCCGAGCTCGCGTCTGAAGGGGCGGCGCGCGATGGTGGTGGACCGCAGCCGCACCGCTGGCGAAGCGCTGGCGGCGCGCCTCTCGGGCTGGGGTCTGCTGGCGGAGACCGGGGGCAGCGCCGAGGAGGCGCAGCAGGCGGCCGAGCCGCTCGACCTCCTGCTCATCGACGCCCGTGTCCTGGGAGAGCACCCGGAGCGGACGGTGGCGGCGATCCGGCGGGCCCAGCCGGCGGCGGCGGTCGTGGTGACCCGGCCGATGGGAGCGCTCCACGAGCCGTGCGGCGACGCGGTCCTGAGCAAGCCGATCCACACCCGCAGCCTGCTGCGGGTGCTGCGCAGCGTGATGGCCGACGAGGAGGAGAAGACGCCGATCGAGGACCTGCAGCTCGATCTCGAGCGCGTCGCGGCGCGGCCCGCCCGGCTGCCGATCCTGGTGGTGGAGGACAACGCCATCAACCAGAAGGTCGTTCTCCAGATGCTGGAGCGGCTCGGCTATCGCCCCGACGTGGCGCTGAACGGGCTGGAGGCGCTGGAGGCGGTCGGCCGGCGCGCCTACCCGACCGTGCTGATGGACGTACGCATGCCGGAGATGGACGGGCTGGAGGCGACGCGCCGGATCCGCGCGTTCGCCGGCATCGCCCAGCCGAGGATCATCGCGCTCACCGCCGGCGCGCTCGAGGAGGACGCCGAGCGCTGCCTGCAGGCCGGCATGGACGACTACATCTCCAAGCCGGTGCGCTTCGAGACGCTGCGCGACAAGCTCGAGCGGAAGGGGGCTGCGGCGAAGGAGGGCGTGTCGGGTCCGCCGGTGGAGACGCCGCCGGAGCGGCAGCCGGTGCTGGACGAGGAGTCCCTCGCGAAGCTGCTGGCGGTGAACCCCGAGGTGATGCGCACCCTGCTGCTGGAGTTCCTGCACGAGCTGCCCGGCCGCCTCGAGCAGGTGGCCGCCGCGGCCGGGACGGCGGGCGCCGGCGACGTCACGGTGCTGGCGCACGGGCTGAAGGGCACCTGCGCGACGTTCGGGGCGGTGAGGCTCGCCGCCTGGCTGCGCGTCCTCGAGCGGGAGTCGCAGGCGGGCCGGACCAGCGCCGTCGCGCAGGCGGTGTCCCAGGCGCTGCGCGAGGCCGAGACGCTGCGGCAGGCGTACGAGCGCGAGGGGTTCCTGGACGGCAGGCAGTCGGCCGCCGGCTAGCCCGCCGATCGCTGCGCGATCTGACCGAGGATGGTGCGGGCTAGCAGCTTCCATGAGTGGGGGAAACGTGGTCACGTTTCCCCCCGCCCCCCTTCACCACTTGTCCAGCACAAGGGTTCTGGGAAGCATTACGCGGACGGACTCCTAGCCCAGCCGCGCCTGGCGCAGGAGGGCGCGCAGGCTGGGACGCGCGCCGCTGAGCAGCAGCCCGACCCGGAAGAGGCGCGCCGCCAGCGTGACCGCCAGCCAAGTGGAGGCGACCAGCACGAGGAAGGAGCCGGCGATCTCCCACCAGGCGATGGCGCCCGGGTCGGCTGCGGTCCGGAGCACCACGGTGATCGGCGCCGCGAACGGCAGCCAGGTCAGGACGCGCGCCAGCGTCCCGCCCGGCTCGCTGAGGAGCGCCTCCACGAACGGAAAGGGGGTGACCACCAGGAGCGCCCACAGCATGCCGAGCTGGTTCGCCTCCTTGGCGTTCCCTCCGAGGGCGCCGGTGCCGAGCATCAGGCTGCCGAAGAAGAGATAGGCCGCCGGGAAGAAGAGGAAGGCCACGGCGATCGCGCCCCAGGGCACGGCGACGCCGAGGCTGGCGAGCTGCGCCGCCAGCGCCGAGCCCGAGGCGCCCGCGAAGCTGAACCAGACGGTGATCTGCAGGAGCCCGGCAGTGCCGGCGCCGAGCAGTTTGCCCATCAGGATCTCGTCGGCGGCGGCCGAGGAGAGGAGCACCTCGGCGACCTTGTTCTCCTTCTCGATGCCGGTCGCCTGCACCAGCGCGCCGCCGGTCATGAGCACCGAGAAGAGCAGGAGCATCGCGAAGAGCAGCGGGACCAGCAGCCGGGCGATGCGGGAGAGCGCGCCCGAGGGCCGCACCGCGCCACTGCCGGTCACCACGAAGTCCCGGGTGGAGGCGATCGGGGTGCGCACGCGGACGGCCAGGTCCGGGGGCAGCCGGCCGCGGATCAGGCGCTCGGCCAGAGCGCCGGCCAGCACCCGCCGGACGTCGCTGCCGCCGACGCCCGGCTTGTCGAGCGAGAAGCGCTCCACCACGCCGGTCGCCAGGTAGTCCGGCGGCAGCCGCAGGACCGAGGCGATCTCGCCGCGGGTCAGCGCCTGGGTGGCCGCCTCACGGCTCTCGAAGCGGCGCAGCTTCACCACGCCGGCGCGCGACAGGCTCCGCTCGAAGAGGCCGCCCCGCCCGGTCCGTTCCAGCGCGGAGCGGAGCTCCGGCGGCAGCTCGGCGGCCGGAGGCGTGAGCTCGTCGCTGCCCAGCACGCGGGCGTCGTCGACCACGCCGTGCGTGGCGGTGCGGCGCGCCCGCGACGCCACCACCAGGCCGGGGATCGCCACGACGATCCCGTAGAGCAGCAGGAAGACCGGCATCCCGAACGTCAGGATCAGCCAGCTCTTGCTCTTCACCGTCGAGAGCAGCTCGAAGACCATCACCGCGCGCACCTTGCCCCATCTCACGAGCCGGCCTCCTGCACGACGCGGACGAAGACGTCCTCCATCGGAGTGAGGACCCGCTCGAACCCCTCGACCCGCACGCCCGCCGAGACCAGCGCCGCCAGCACGTCGGCGGCGCGGCTGCGCTCGGCCAGCAGCAGCCGCCAGGCGGCCTCGCCGTCGGGGCGGACCTCCTCGACTCCCGGCACCGCCGGCAGCGCTCCGGCGGCGCGCACCCGCACCTCGGGACGCGAGTAGCGCTCGCGCACCTCGTTCACGCCGCCGTAGACCATCAGGCGGCCGTGGTGGATGAGCGCGACCCGGTCGCACAGCGACTCGACCTGGCTCATCTGGTGGGTGGAGAGGATCGTGGTGCGGCCGGCGGCGCGGCGCTCCCGGATCAGCTCGTCCACCAGGCGCACGTTCACCGGGTCCAGGCCCGAGGAGGGCTCGTCCAGCACGCAGAGCTCGGGGTCGTGAAGCAGCGCGGCGGCGATCTGCACCTTCTGGCTCATCCCCTTGCTCAGCCGCTCCACGCGCCAGGCCGCGGTCTCGGCCAGCCCGATCCGCTCCAGCCATACCCGGCCGCGGCGGCGGGCCTCGGCGCGCGAGAGCCCCTTCAGCGATCCGAAGTACGTCATCACCTCGAGCACCGGCTGCTTGGTGTAGAGCCCGCGCTCCTCGGGCAGGTAGCCGACGCGGTCCAGCGTCTGGCGCCGGTGCGGCGCGCCCAGCAGGGTGACGCCGCCGGAGTCGGCCCGCAGGATGTCCATCAGGATGCGCATCAGGGTGGTCTTGCCGGCGCCGTTCGGGCCGAGCAGCCCGAACACCTCGCCCTGCTGCACGTCGAACGAGACGCCGCGCAGCGCGACCACGTCGCCGAAGCGCTTCTCCACGCCTTCGAAGGCGACCGCCTGGGGCATCGGCGCGGCACACTAGCACCGGGAGGCGCCTGCTATGGTCGCCGCGTGCAGCCGCCGGACGACCGCGGTCTCAGCTTCGAGGAGGCCAGGGCCCGCCTGAAGGAGCGCGGCTATCTCGACGCCGGCGTCGAGGGCGCGGTGCTGAAGGGAGCGCTGGCGGCGCGCGGCCGGGTGCGGGCGCTGCTGCAGGGAGCGGCCGTGGGGGCGGCGCTCCTGGCGGCCGCGTTCGCCGGCGTGGAGGACGTGCTCCTCTCCGTCTCCTCGTCGCTCTCCGTGCCGGACGCGCTGGTCCTCTTCCTCTGGCTGCTGGCCGGCTCCCTGGTGGCCGCCTCGCTGGGCGTCGCCGTCCTGGTGCTGCTCGCCTGGCTGCGCACCCGGAGCCGGGGCGAGGCGGAGGGCCTCTCCACCGAGCTGGCCATCGCCTTCGGCGTCCTGGCCGGGCTCGGCGCCGCCGCCGCCGCTCCTCCGGCGCTGCGCGACGCCGGGCCTCTGGCGGCGATGGCGATCCTGGTCGCGGTCGCCTTCGCGGTGCTGGTGGCGGTGAAGGTGGCTCGCGGCGTGGCGTTCACGGTGCTGCTGGCCGCCGGCCGCGAGGTGCGGGCCCGCGCGCCTCACCGGCGGCGCTGGGCGCTCGCCGCCGCTGGAGCTCTGTTCGCGCTGGCCGCGGCTCTCCTGGCGATCAGCCGCGCCCGGCCGGCGCCCGAAGCCGAGCCGCTGATCACGGCCGCCAACGGCCGCCGCGCGCTGGTCATCGGGGTGGACGGCTGGTCGGACCGCTACGGCGCGGCCGGACTTCCCGCCGGCGCGGCGCTGACCTACGACAAGGTGGGGGAGCGCGACCCGGCGGCGTTCTGGACCTCGGTGGCCACCGGCGAGCCGCCGCGCCGCCACGGGATCGGCGCGCTCGACCTGGTGCGGGTGCGCGGCGTGGGGTCGCCCCTGGAGCCGTCCGGGGCCTCGCGCTGGTTCCTCTCGCGGCTGCTGCCGGCGCTTGGACTCGCGCGGCGCGAGTCGGTCACCGCCGCCGCCCGCCGGGTGCCGGCGATGTGGGAGGTCGCCCGGCGCGGCGGCATCCCCTCCCTGGTGGTGAACTGGTGGACGACGTATCCGGCGGACGACTCCGGCGGCACCGTGCTCTCCAACCACCTCTTCTTCGCGGCGCGCGCCGGGCGTCCGCTGGCCGGCGAGGGCTGGCCTCCCGAAGCCGCCGAGCGCGCCGCCGCGCTGGCCCCGCGGGTGGCTCCCGAACCCGGTTCCACCCACCGGCTGCTGGCCGACGCCCAGGGGCTCGATGCCTTCGCGATCCGCGCGTTCCGCGATGCAAAGGCGCGCGAGCGGCCCAGTCTCTCGCTCCTCTACCTGCCCGGCCTGGACATCCTGGGCGCGGCGCTGTCGGAGGAAGGGCGCAGCGCGGCCGAGCGCGTCACGCTGGCGACCGCGCTGACCGAGGAGGCCGGGCGGATCGCTGCGTTCCTGAAAGAGACGCTGACCTCGGGCGGCGAGGACTTCGTCGTCGTCCTTCTGGACGGCGGCCGCAGGGAGCAGTCGGGGCAGGTGCGGCTCTTCGGGCCGCTGGTGAAGCCGGGCGCGGGAGGGGCGATCGCCCCTCTCGACGTCGCTCCGACCGTGCTTTCGTTGCTCGGGGTGCCGGCCTCGCGGGAGCTCGCCGGACGCGTCCGGCGGGACCTGCTGACGGAGGGAGCTGCCTCCACCGCCACGATCGCGAGCTGGGGGCGCCGCCGCGCCGCGCGCGAGCTGAGCGTGGATCCGAAGGAGTACGTCGAGAACCTGAAGTCGCTCGGCTATCTCCGCTAGAGCGTCTAGAGCGTCCGGGTCTTCGTCATCATCGAGACCAGGCGAACGCCCTTGGGGATCGACGAGAACGCGTGGAACAGCAGCACGATTCCGTCTTCCGGCGCGCGCACCTCGACCACCGCGTCCGCCGAGCGCGGCGGCAGCTCGCGGCAGCGCGACGGGTCGACGAGCCGGGCGATCAGGTCCCCCTTCTTCACCGCCGTGCCGGGCGCGACCGCCGCGTCCACCAGCCCGCCGATCGGCGCCGCCAGCGAGCGGTAGTCGCCCACCGAGCAGGCGACCACGCGCTCCGGCGGGTCGTCCGGCTCGCCGTCCAGCACGCCGTAGTAGCGCAGCGCCGAGGCGATGCGCCGCGCGTCCTCGCGCCCCTGCGACAGCGAGAAGGTGTTCATCGAGCCGAGCTCCACCGTGAAGCCGTCCACCAGACGCGGCACGTCGCCGCGCCCCAGGCGCTGGAACGACTCGGAGAGGTCCTGCCAGGGCACGAAGGCGGCCTCGTCCAGCGCGCCGCCGAAGCGGGCCGGGACCTCGAGGACGAACGGGAAGCCGAAGGCCCGGCAGGCCGCGCGGGTTCCCTCCGGCGCGTAGAGGTAGCGGGGTGTGCGGTCGCCGGTGTGGAGGTCGAGCACCACGTCCGCCTGCACCGCCAGCTCCTGGATCGCCAGCGCGAACTCCAGCCGCGTGTCCAGGCCCCAGGGACCCGACTCGCCCCGGATCGCGCCCAGCGCCGCCTGCAGCGCCTGGCGGAAGCCTGAGCGCAGCTCCCCCAGAGTGGCGCTCTGGTGCATCGCCGCGAACGTCTCGACGTCCACGTAGCAGGCTCCGCTCCCGCGCGAGGGTCCGGTCAGGTAGAGGTAGCCGCGGTTGAAGTTGCCGCCGGTGTGGAAGTCGTAGACGCCGGCCACGTAGTCGCCCACCTGCTGGTTGGCGGAGATCGGGTTCACCCGGGGCACCAGGATCAGGCTGCCGCGCGGCGTCTCGCGCTCCAGCAGGTCGAAGAGCGCCAGGATCGCCGCGTTGCCCTGCAGCTCGCCGCCGTGCACGTTGGCCTGCAGGTAGGCGAGCGGGCGCTCGTTGCGGCCGTGGCAATGGAAGACCGGGGCGGTGAGCTGGTGACCGGTGGCCAGCGTGCGCAGGACGATCTCCCGTCGTTCCCAGCTCATCTGCGCCCAGTCTATCCGCGGTCGGTGTGCCAGGATCCGGGCCGATGACGAAGCCGACGCGACCGAAGGGGCCACGGGCTGCGTCGGTTCGGTACACTCCGCGCCGCCAGAGAGGGGGGAACTGGTTCGAGATGGCGTCGAGTCCGGGCTCGATCCTTGCCGTCGGCGGAGCCGAGGACAAGGTCAAGAAGAGAGGCATCCTCCAGCGCTTCGTGAGGGAAGCGGGGGGGAAGCGTGCGCGCATCGCGATCGTCCCGACCGCCTCCTCGATCCCCGACGAGCGCGCCACGTTCTACCAGCAGGTCTTCGGAGAGCTCGGCGTGGCCGAGGCGTTCCACGTCCCCATCGTCAACCGGCGCGACGCGCAGACGGCGGCGGCGGTGGAGATGATCCAGGGCGCGTCGGGTGTCTTCCTGACCGGCGGCGACCAGTCGCGCCTGGTGGCGGTGCTGAACGAGACCAAGGCCTTCGAGACGATCCGGGCCGGCCTGGTGAAGGGCGGCACGCTGGCGGGCACCTCGGCCGGCGCGGCGGCCTTCTCCTCCACCATGATCGTGGGCGGCTCGACCGGGCTCAGCCTGCGCAAGGACGGCGTCAAGCTGGCGCCCGGCCTCGGCGTGATCACCCGGCTGATCATCGACCAGCACTTCACGCAGCGCGACCGCCTGGGGCGCCTGCTGGCGGCCGTGTCGATGGCGCCGGAGCGGCTGGGCGTCGGCATCGACGAGGACACCGCGATCGTCTACTACGGCAACGGCGAGATCGAGGTCGTCGGCAGCGGGCAGGTCTTCATCCTGGACGCCGCGCGCGCCGCCGCCAAGGGGCTGGACGGCGTCAAGACGAAGCCCTTCACGCTCTCCGGCGTGGTGCTGCACGTGCTGGTGGAAGGGGACCGCTTCAACGTCGTGTCGCGCGAGATGCTGCTGCCCGGCGAGACGACCGACGCCAGCGTGCGGCCGGTCGGATAGACAACTAGCGGGCTTCCTCGGGAGCCTGTTTCGGGCGCGTGAGTCTGAAGCCCCCGTCCCGCGCCATCACCATCGCCTGCGCGCGCGTCCGGACCCCGAGCTTGTCGAAGATACTGGAGAGGTGGTTGCGCACCGTCTTCTCGCTGAGCGAGAGCCGCGCGGCCACCTGTGCGTTGGCCAGCCCCTCGCTGACCAGGCCGAGCACCTGGCGCTCGCGGGCCGAGAGCTTCTGGAAGGCCGCATCCTCTCCGCCGGGGCCGCCGAGTCCCATGAAGTCCACGACCGCGTCGCGGAAGCGGTCCCAGGCCGGCTCGCCGTCCAGCAGGATGTGGTTCCGGGAGTCGAGCTCCACGAACTGCGCACCCGGGATCCCCGCCGCCAGCCGTCGCCCTTCGTCGATCGGCGCCACCCCGTCCTCGCGCGCGTGCATCACCAGCGTCGGCACCCGCAGCTTGGACAGCCGCTCGGTCACGTCCACCGAGCCGCGGCTGACCAGGAGCCGCCCGGCGGTCTCGGGCGTCGTCGTCCTCCGGCACAGCTCGTTGAACCAGGCCACCTGCTGGTCGGTGGCGCCGGGGATGAAGCGCGAGGTAAAGAGCTGGCGGAAGACCGGGTTGTCCTGCCCCCAGCCGAAGCGGACGAGCTCGACGATCGCCTCGTAGCGCTTCTCGGCGTCGGGATCGCCGCGGCGCGCCCAGCCGCGCGCGTAGCCGCCGTAGAGGAGCAGCCGCTCGACGCGCTCCGGGTGCCTCAGCGCGTACTCGATGGCCACCGAGGCCCCCTGCGAGATGCCCAGCAGCGTAAACGGCCCCTCCAGGCGGGCCGCGTCCACCACGTCTTCCAGGTCCGCGACCCAGCGCTCGAAGGAGAGCTCATCCACCTGCCAATCGCTCATCCCCGAGCCGCGCTCGTCGAAGCGCAGGAAGCGGAAACGGCCGGTGAAGAACTCCAGCCAGTGGCGCCAGACCGGGCTGTCCCACTCGTAGGTGAGGTGCGTCAGCCAATTCGAGGCCTTCACCAGCGTCGGGCCCTGGCCGGCCTCCGCCCAGGCCAGTCGCACGCCGTCGCGGGCGCTCGCGTAGTGGATGCGCTGGCGGCTCTTCGGATCGTTCGGGACGAACGTCACGGCTGGGAGGCCTCGATTTTAGACGGACCGGGACATCTGTCCCATGGCGCCGGCGGGATCCCATCTTCATCTTGAGCGGGGAAACAGGAGACACACCATGACCAAGCGCATCCTCGTCTTCGCCTACGGCGCCTTCTGCTACGCGCTCTTCCTGGCGACCTTCGTCTACGCGATCGGGTTCGTCGGTGGGTTCGGCGTGCCGACGAGCCTCGATGGCGTCGCGCGCGATCCGTTGGGGAAGGCCCTGCTCATCGACCTCTCGCTGCTGACCCTCTTCGCCCTGCAGCACAGCGTGATGGCGCGGCGCTGGTTCAAGGAGTGGCTCATCCGCTCGGTGCCGCAGCCGCTGGAGCGCAGCACCTATGTCCTCTTCTCCAGCCTGGCGCTGATCCTCCTGTTCTGGCAATGGCGCCCGCTGGGCGGCGTCGTCTGGCAGGTGAGCGATCCCGCCGGCGTGCTAACCCTGCGGGCGCTCTTCGTGTTCGGCTGGGGGCTCGTCCTCGCCGCGACCTTCCTCATCAACCACTTTGACCTCTTCGGCCTGCGGCAGGTGTGGCTGGTGCTGCGCGGCCGGGCCTACACCCGACTGCCCTTCGGCACGCCCGGCCCTTACAAGCTGGTGCGCCACCCGCTCTATGTCGGCTGGCTTTTCGCGTTCTGGATGACGCCCACGATGACCTCGGCCCACCTGCTCTTCGCGGTCGCCACCACCGGCTACATCCTCATTGCGATCCAGCTCGAGGAGCGCGACCTGGTGCGCGAGCACGGCGAAGCCTACGCGTCCTACCGGCGCTCGGTCCCGATGCTGGTCCCTTCCGTGCGTCGTATCAGTACGAAATCAGTACGAGATCCTCAACCCCAGCCGGAGTGACGTCGGGGGCGTCCGCAGCGCCGCCTGCTTGTAGTTCGGGTTCGCCGGGACCGGCGAGGCGTTGTCGGCCTCGGCGAAACCCCAGCGCTCGTCCAGCAGCAGCGGGCGCTGCGTGTTCAGCAGGTTGAAGACGTCCAGCAGCAGGTTGACGGTGACCGGTCCGGCCTTCAGCGGATAGCCCAGGTGGAGGTCGGCGTCGTAGGTGTCGGGCGTGCGTCCCTCGGCGCCGCGGCGGGTCAGGAAGAACTCGTAGCGGCCGTAGGCGTCGGAGTAGCCGTACCGCGTCACCGGCGTGCCGGTGCGGAAGTAGGCCGAGAGGCCGACCGAAAGGTGGAACGGCGTCACGTAGATGCCCGAGACCTTGAACTGGTGGCGCCGGTCGTTGGAGAGCGGCCCGGTGTTGGTGATGGTGTCGAGGTCGCGCCCGTTGGTGAAGAAGTCGTAGTAGTCGTAGGCGGCGGAGATGTTGGGATCCGCCCCCACGTTGGTGAAGGGCGCGTAGAGGCCGTCGAAGTTGCCGTCCAGCTTCGACCAGACGTAGGAGGCCAGCGCGTACCAGTTGTTCGAGAAGCGCTTGGTCAGGTCGAGCTGCACTCCGTGGTAGACGCGCTTCGGCTCGGGCGCGGGGAACGTGCTGGCGTAGTCGAGGGTGAAGATCCGCTTGAACGTGTAGGGCGTGCCGTCCTGCGTCCAGTCGCTCTCGGCCGGGTTGCCGATGCAGTAGGTGCCGTCGTTGGCGCAGAGGAAGTCCTCGATGACCTGCGCGTAGTCGCGGTGGATGTACTTGATGCCGACCGCCAGGTCCCTGGCGACCTCGCGCTCGGCGCCGAAGAGGAACTCCCGCATGTACTGGTTGCCCATGTCGGGGTCGGCCGGCTCGGTGAAGCCGCCGACGATCGCCGAGACGTCGTCGATGAGCCCCTCGGCGACCGGGTCGGGCGTGACCCCGGTGGGGCTGAAGTTGTAGATGCGCGGCTGCCGCTCGAAGGAGAAGGATCGGATCACCAGGTCCATCGGCAGCTGCTCGTAGTAGTGCCCGTAGGAGCCGTAGACCTTGGTCCGGCCGTCCTTCAACGGGTCCCAGACGAAGCCGAAGCGCGGCGCCACGTCCTTCTTGAGGTCGATGTCCTTCACGCCGGAGGCGTCGATGATCTGCTGGCGGTCCCAGCGGACGCCGGCGCTGAGGGTGAGGTTGGAGAGCACCTGCCAGCGGTCCTGCAGGTAGAGCGTGTAGACCTTGTGCGCCGGGCTGGCGGTGAGCTGCGAGACCGGCGCGTTCGCCACCGTGGCGTCGGGCGTCGTCCAGTAGGAGTGGCGGAAGATCGGGCGCGCCGGGTTCGCCGGGTTGGGGTAGACGTCGACCTGCTGCCCGCCCGAGAAGCGGCGCACCACGTCGGCCTTCTCGTGCTCGTACTCGAATCCGAGCTTGATCTCGTGGGCCTTGAAGAAGCCGGTCGCCTGCAATGCGACCGAGTCGCGCTTGAACTTCTTGTCCTGGATGAGGCCGAAGCCGCCGGTCTGGTAGAAATCGGCGCTCACGTCGCGCTGCTGGATGACGTCGCCGGCCGAGGTGGCCGGGCCGACCGAGTTCTCCTCCTCGTGCCGCGCGTACTGGGCGCTGGCCAGGAAGCTCCCGCCGAGGAGCCCCTCGTAGCGCAGCGCGAAGTCGTGCCCGCCGAAGCGGCGCACGCCGTCATAGGTCAGCGGGTCGCCGTCCAGCGAGTGCTGGGCGTCGCTGATGGCGCCGGTGTCGTCGCGCGGGTCCTGGAAGAACGTGCCGATCAGCGAGTGGCTCGGCGTCGCCTTGAACGTCAGCTTGGCGGCGGCCAGGTCGCGGTCGCTCTTGGACTCCACCTCCTGGCCGGCCAGCGGCCCGGCCGGCAGGGCGCTGTGGGCGCTGTTCTTCACCTTGTCGAAGGCGCCGAAGAACCAGAGACGGTCCTTGATGAAGTACCCGCCCAGGTCGATGCCGAAGTCCTTCCGGGTGTAGCCGGTGATGGTGCCGCCGGTCGAGACCGTGGCGTCGGCGGTGCGCTGCAGCGAGTCGTTGTCGAAGTAGCCGAAGACGTCGCCGTGGAACTCGTTGCCGCCCGACTTGGTGACGACGTTGATGATGCCGCCGGTGGAGCGGCCGTACTCCGCCTCGTAGCCGCCGGTCTTCACGTCGACCGCCTGGATGAACTCGTAGTTGAGCTCCTTCCCCTGGAAGCCGTACTCGGAGCCGGTGGTGTTCACGCCGTCGATGTAGAAGACGTTCTCGTTGCCGGCCGAGCCGTAGATCGAGATCGTGGACTGCCCGCTGTTCTCGGAGTTCGCGTCGGAGGAGACGCCGGGCACCGTCTGCGCGACCGCCGAATAGTTGCGCCCGGTGGGCAGCGTCTCGACCTGCCTCTGATCGAGGTTGTGCCCGATCGACGCCGACGTCGGGTCGATGACCGGCGCGTCTCCGGAGACGGTGACTTCCGCCTCGACGGCGAGCCTCAGCGTGGCGTTCAGCGTCGTCTCGTTGTCGAGGCCCACCGCGACGCCGGTGAGGTTCTGCTTGCCGAAGCCTGACAGCGCGAAGGCGATGGAGTAGCGGCCCGGAGGGAGGAGTCCCAGGCGGTATCGGCCGTCGCCGCCGCTGACGGTACTCCGCGAGCCCTGCAACGCGGGCCCCTTGGCCTCGACGGAGACGCCGGGCAGCGGCGTGCCCTGTTCGTCGGAGATTCTTCCGGAGAGTCCACCCGTCGTCTGTGCGAAGGCGGAAGGGGCGGCGAGGACGAGCACGAAGGCCACGATGAGGAGCGAGGTCCGGCGAACGTCCACGGGAACCTCCTTTTCGGGGCTATTCGTCCCATCTTAAGCCACGCCGCAAGTTCAGTGAGTCCTGGCGCCGGGTGTACGTCCGCTGTTCACGGGTCGAGCGCCTGGTGACATTCCTTGCAGTCGCACGCGACCCACGAACGACGTATTTCGTTGCTCGAGCGCACATCCTCGGGCTGCCTGGCGTGGTAGAAGGCTTGCTACCGGCTTCAAGGCCTCCGGTCGAGAGGAGAAACCACCGATGTATAGGCTCAAGCTCCGTTCCGTCCTCGCCGCGTTCGCCTCCCTGCTGATCAGCGGCGCCGCGGCCGGGGCCGGCGTCGGCCCGGTGCTCGGCGGGGCTCTCCCCGGCCCGCTGCCGCTCTTCCCGGCCGACAACTGGTGGAACACCGACATCAGCGGCGCGCCGGTCGACGCGGGCTCGCAGAGCTTCATCAACTTCATCGGCGGCACGCGCGCGCTGCACCCGGACATGGGGGGCGAGGTCTCGCCTGGCAGCGTGGCCACCTACGGAATGCCGTTCTGCGTGGTGGACGGAGACCAGCCCAAGAAGCAGGTCGTCTTCCAGTACTGGGACGAGAGCGACGGCAACGGCGTGCCCTTCTATCCGATCCCCGACCAGGCCATCACCCAGGCGCACTGGGTCGAGGGGGGCGAGCCTGGCTCGGTCGACCTTCGAGCGGACGAGGACCGCCACCTCCTGATCGTGGACCGCGACAACAAGCTGCTCTACGAGCTGTACAACGTCTGGTACGACACGGGCGCGAACCAGTGGCATGCCGGCTCGGGCGCTTTCTTCGACCTGAAGACGAACGACCGCCGCCCCGACGGATGGACGTCGGCGGATGCCGCCGGGCTGGCCATTCTCCCGGGCCTCGTCCGCTACGACGAGGTCTACGACGGCGCGATCACCGACATCGGCCACGCGTTCCGGGTCACCGTGCGGGCGACGAACGGCTACGTCTATCCCGGCTCCCACCGCGCCGGCAGCACCTCGGGCGCGCTGCCGATGGGGGCGCGGCTGCGTCTGAAGACGACGGACGCCAATGGGCAGGACCCGGCGCTGCGGACGGCCGACCCGAACATGCGGAAGGTCTTCCGGGCCATGCAGAAGTACGGGCTGATCGTGGCCGACAACGGCTCCGACATGTACATCACCGGCACCTTCGACACCCGCTGGAACAACGACGTCCTGAACCCGGCCTTCGGGCTCCTCAAGGCCGGCGACTTCCAGGTCGTGCAGCTCGGCTGGAAGCCCGCCACGGGTCCGGTGACGCTCTCTTCGCTGTCGGTCAGCCCGTCGAGCGTGACCGGCGGCTCCTCGAGCACCGGCACGGTGACGCTCAGCGGCCCCGCGCCCTCGGGGGGCGTGACGGTGACGCTGGGCAGCAACAACGCCGCCGCGCAGACCCCGGCCAGCATGACGATCGGCTCGGGCGTGACCTCGCAGACGTTCACGGTCACGACGTCGGTGGTCGGGGCCTCCACCGCGGCCACGATCTCGGCGACCTACTCCGGCGTCACCAAGACCGCGAACCTCACCGTCAACCCGGTGCCGCCGCCGCCGCCGGTGACGGTGTCGGCACTGTCGCTGAGCCCCTCGACGGTGGACGGCGGGACTCCCTCCACGGCCACGGTCACGCTGAGCGCGAACGCCCCGTCCGGCGGCACGGTGGTCACCCTCACCAGCAGCAAGCCAGCCGCGGCGTCGGTGCCCGGCAGCGTGACGGTGCCCGCCGGCACGAAGACGGCGAGCGTCACGGTGACGACGTTCTCGGTGAACACCAACACCTCGGCGGTGATCACCGCCTCGGCGAACAGCTCCTCGCGGAGCGCCACGCTGACGGTGCGCAAGCGCCGCGGGAAGTAGACGGGCGGCGCCCGATGAGCGCCGTCCTGGCTCCGGAGCCGCAGCGGCTCGGCGACGCGATCGAGCGGCTCGCGCTCGAGCTGACCGACGTCGAGGTCGAGCGCCTGGTGGGCGCGCTCTCCGGGCTGCCCAGCCTGCCGCGGGGGCGCGACGCCGAGCGGCTGGAGGAGCTGGTCCCGAGCGCCGCCTTCGAGCGCGGGCTGGAGAGGCTGCTGCGCGGCTGGGGGACCGAGCCGGAGATGCCCGGCGTCGCGGTGGCGCTCTCGCTGCGGACCGCGGCCTCGGCCCACGCCCGCTACGCGCGGCAGGGAGTGGACGTCGTCTGGACCGGACCGTCGACCGCGCACGCCGCCGGGCGCCGCACCGACCAGGTCCTGATGCAGCTCATCGGCGAGACGGCGCGGGAGCTCTGGCTGGTGAGCTTCGCCTTCCACATGGTGCCGGCGGTCCTGGCCGCCCTGCAGGCCGCGCGGGCCCGCGGGGTGCGGCTGCGGCTGGTGATGGACCCGGCCGCCGAGGGCGCCGAGAAGCTGGAGAGCGAGCAGATCGACGCGATCAAGAAGGCGCTCCCCGAGCCGGTGAACCTCCTGAAGTGGCCGCTGGAGAAGCGCCGCAAGGGGCTCACCGGCGAGCCCGGGCTGCTGCACGCGAAGTTCGCGATCGGAGACTCGGCGCGGCTCCTGGTCACCAGCGCGAACCTCACCGAGAACGCGCTGACCCGGAACGTGGAGATGGGGCTGCTGGTGAACGGCCCGGCGGCCGCGCGGGTCGCCGCGCACCTGCGCGCGCTGCAGGAGAAGGGCGTCCTCGTCCCTTACTGAGCGCGGAACGCCTCTGAGCCCTTGTAGACCGACAGGACCTGCATGTTCCCGCGCCAGAAGTTTGGGTATACGGGCGTGGGTTGGGTACCGATCGTCCCCTCGGGATTCATGGAGGCCAGCCAGGCGCTCCATTCCTCGCTTTCGGCGATCCAGTCCGGGCGCGTCCTGCCCCAGAGGTCGAACGGCGCGGCGACCAGGTAGTCGAAGCGCCGGCTGGCGGCCAGGCTCCGCAAGTGTTGGCGGGGCACGACGTGGACCTCGGCGCCGACCCGGGCGAGCTCCGACGGGAGAAACGCCAGCTCTTCCTCCACCAGCACCGTGCTGGCCGGCGTGGTCATCGAAGCCAGCCACTCGACCGCGGTCGTGCGGGTGTCGGTGAGCGCGAGCCGCGAGCGCAGGTAGCGCGCCGAACCGGCCGCCAGGGTGCCGGTCACCAGCGCCGCGGCCGCCACCCCGAGCGGGACCAGGCGGCGCTCCCGCAGCAGAGACGCGATCGCCAGGCCGGCGGCCACGCAGAGTGGCGGCACCAGCGTGAGGAGCTGCCGGAAGGGACGGTAGGGGTGCAGCAGCAGCGGGAACAGCAGGGCGGCCGTGAAGGCGGCCCAGGAGAGCAGCGTGCGGCGATGGCCGCGGAGGAGCAGCAGGAGCCCGGCCGCCGCCGTCGCCGCCAGCCCGAGCCCGCACTCGCGCGCCGACAGGAGCTGGCGCAGATAGCTGGTGTCCGGGTTGTTCGGGCTCTGGGAGCTCACGTCGGCGTAGTAGCGCGCCTGCTGCAGCACGGCCTGGATGACGTCGCGGGTCCGCAGCAGCAGCGGTGGCATGGTGATCGCCGCCGCGGCCGCGCAGGCGGCGCAGGCCGTGGCCGCCAGCGCCAGCTTCCGCCGCGGCGGCTCCGGCCGTGTCAGGACCGTGACCAGCACCGCCGCCAGCACGGTCACCGGCGTGTACTTGGCCGTCAGCGCCAGACCGGAGAAGGCGCCCGCCAGCAGCGCCAGCCCCGGCGCGCCCCCGGAAGGCTCCTCCTCCAGCCTCTGGGCGACCGCCAGCGCCGCGATCACGCAGAACGCCGCCACCGTGTCCAGGATGACGATCGAGCCGCGGCAGATCAGCGCCGGGCAGATCGCGGTGAAGAGCGCGGCCAGAAGGCCGGCGGCCGGACCCGCCAGACGGCTGGCCAGCAGCCCGGCGATGGCCACGGTGGCCACCCCGAACGCCACCACCAGCAGGCGGGCGATGAGGATCAGCTCGGGGGGCGACACGGCGTCGTAGTAGGTCTCGTCAGGCGGCAGGTCGGCCAAGAGGGAGCGGCCGTGCCACCGCCGGTAGACCGGCCGGTAGGCGTTCACCGCCAGCGCTGTCAGGTAGGGAAGCAGCGTCGGGTGCAGGTAGCGCTGCGGGTCGAGACTCCGGGTCTTCAGGAGGGTGATCGTGGGATGCAGGATGTGCCCCTCGTCGACGTAGCCCAGGTAGGGGAGCGCGGCGCGCAAGGGCAACAGGCGCAGGGCCGCGGCCAGCAGCAGCACGAGCAGAGAGCACGTGCGCTCGAGGCGTCCGGAGGGTTCGCTCACCGTTCGGGCTGTTCTACGTTCCTCCCGTCGAAGGTGTCGCGATAGACCGCCCCCGCCGCCTCGCCGAAGCACACGAAGACGATTCGCTCGAGGCTGCCGGGCTCCCGGCAGAACGCCTGGACCGTCGTGACCGCCACGTTGGCCGCTTGTCGCAGCGGATAGCCGTAGGCGCCGGTGCTGATCGACGGGAAGGCGACGCTCTTCAGCCCGTGCGACGCGGCGAGCTCGAGGCTGCGGCGGTAGCAGGAGGCCAGCAGTGCCGGCTCGCCCCGATCGCCTCCATGCCAGACCGGACCGACGGTGTGGATCACGTGGCGCGCCGGCAGCCGGAAGCCGGGGGAGAGCTTGGCGTCGCCGGTCGCGCAGCCGCCCAGCGTCCGGCAGAAGGAGAGCAGCTCCGGACCGGCCGCGCGATGGATCGCGCCGTCCACGCCGCCGCCGCCGAGGAGGGTCGAGTTGGCCGCGTTCACGATCGCGTCCACCGCCAGCCGGGTGATGTCCCCCTCGACGATGTCGAGCCTGACGCGCACCGCCTCTTATACTGCGCCGAACGAATCTGCGAGGTGCCGCGTGGCAAGAGCCCGCATCCGGCTTCTGGAAACCCTTGTCCTCAAGGGCCCGAACTTCTGGTCCTACCGCCCCAGCGTCTGGATGCGCCTCGACATCGGCGATTACGAGGACGCGCCCAGCAACAAGCTGAGCGGCTTCTACGACCGGCTGGTGCGGGTGCTGCCTTCGCTGCACGAGCACACCTGCTCGGAGGGGGCGCCCGGCGGCTTCCTCCTGCGGGTGAAGGAAGGCACCTGGATGGGGCACGTGGCCGAGCACGTGGCCATCGAGATCCAGCAGCGGATCGGCATCCCGGTGACGTTCGGGCGGACGCGCGCCACCAAGCAGCGCGGCGTCTACAACATGGTGTACGAGGTGGAGGAGGAGCGCGTCGGCATCCGCGCCGGGAAGCTGGCGCTCGACGTGGTGGAGGCCTGCGCCGAGGACAGCGTCGACGAGCTGGACTTCGCCGAGCGCGTCGACGACCTCAAGCGCCTGCGCGAGAAGCACGCCCTGGGCCCGTCTACCAAGGCGATCGTCGACGTGGCGGTGGCGCGCGGCATCCCCTACCTGCGGATGAACGACAAGTCCTTCGTGCAGCTGGGCCAGGGGATGAACCAGAAGAACATCCAGGCCACGATCGCCTCCACGACGTCGTTCCTGGGCGTCGAGATCGCCGGCGACAAGGACCTCACCAAGCGGCTGCTGGGCGACCTCGGCGTGCCGGTCCCCAAGGGCTACGTGGTGCAGGACGAGGACGACGCGATGGACGTGGCCGCCAAGCTGGGCTGGCCGGTCGTCGTCAAGCCGCTCGACGCCTCCCACGGGCGCGGCATCCTGACGAACATCCGGAGCGAGGAGGAGCTGCGCCTGGCCTACCGCGACGCGCTGCGCCACCGCGACGAGATCATCGTCGAGAAGCACCTCGAGGGCTTCGACTTCCGCTTCGTGGCGGTGGCCGGCAAGTTCATCTGCGCGGCGCAGCGGGTGCCGGCCTTCGTCGTGGGGGACGGCAAGCGGACGATCGAGGAGCTGGTCACCGAGGTCAACAAGGACCCGCGGCGAGGCATCGGACACGAGAAGGTGCTCACCAAGATCGAGATCGACGACCTCACCCTGGCGCTGCTGGCCCGCAAGAGCCTGACCCCGAAGTCGGTGCCGGCCGCCGACGAGACGGTCTACCTGAAGGCCACCGCCAACCTCTCGACCGGCGGCATCTCGCGCGACGTGACCGACACCGTGCACCCCACCAACATCCACATGGTGGAGCGCATCGCCAAGATCGTCGGCCTCGACATCATCGGCATCGACGTCGTCTCGCCGACGGTCGAGAAGCCGGTCGACGAGGTGGGTGGCGGCGTCGTGGAAGTCAACGCGGCGCCCGGCTTCCGGATGCACACCCACCCGACCGAGGGGACGCCGCGCGACGTGGCCGGCGCGGTCATCGAGATGCTCTTCCCGCCCGGCGTCCCGTCCCGCATCCCGATCGTCTCGGTCACCGGCACCAACGGCAAGACGACCACCACCCGCCTGATCGCCCACATCGCCCGCTACTCCGGGCACCACGTGGGGCTCACGACCACCGAGGGCGTCTACATCGACTCCGACCAGATCATCAAGGGGGACTGCACCGGACCGGCCTCGGCGCACGCGGTGCTGCGCGACCCGACGGTCTCCTTCGCGGCGCTGGAGACGGCGCGCGGCGGCCTGCTGCGCTTCGGCCTCGGCTACGACATGGCCAACGTCGGCGTCATCACCAACATCGCCGCCGACCACCTCGGGCTGCGCGACATCGAGACCCTCGATGACCTGGCCAAGGTGAAGTCGCTGGTGACCGAGCGCGTCTTCCCCGATGGGGTGGCGATCTTCAACGCCGAGGACCAGTTCACCCCCTGGATGGCCAGCCGCACCAAGGCCAAGGTCGGCCTCTTCTCGCTGGACCCCAGCAACGAGCGCTTCCGGGCCCACGTGAACGCCGGCGGGCTCGGGGCGGTGATGGACCGTCACGACACGCTCTGCCTCTACCGTTCCACGCTGCGCATCCCGCTGCTGCACGCGCGGCAGGCGCCGATCACGTTCGACGGCAAGGCGCGCTTCAACATCGCCAACGCGCTGGCGGCGGCGCTGGCCTGCTTCGCCGCCGGCATCGACCTGGAGGAGATCCGCGGCGGTCTCACCACGTTCCACCCGACGCCCTTCCAGACGCCGGGGCGCGCCAACGTCTACGAGTTCCGCGACTTCAAGGTCATCCTCGACTACTGCCACAACGCGCACGGCATGGCGGCGGTGGCGCCGTTCCTGGCGGCGCTCAAGAAGGCGCGGCTGATCGGGGTCCTGAACGCGCCGGGCGACCGCCGCGAGGAGGACTTCGACGAGATCGCCAAGATCGCCGCCCCGCACTTCGACCACGTGATCCTGCGGGACGATGAAGACCTGCGAGGGCGTGCTCCGGGAGAGGTGGCCGGCTATCTGGGCGACGCGCTGGTCAAGTACGGCATGAAGCGCGACTCGGTGGAGCTGGCCAAGAACGAGACCGACGCGGTCCGCCGGGCGCTGTCGCTGGCGCGGCGGGACGACCTGGTGGGCATCTTCGCCGACCGCATCAGCAAGGTCGCCGCCCAGATCGACTTTGAAAGGCAAAAGGAGATGAGGGGCGACGCTTGATTCTTGAAGGCGGCGCCTGACGGCGCCGCGGAGATCGCCTCCGCCAAGTCTCCGGCGACCCGCGCTGCTGACCTGATGTCTAGACTGAGCGCCGCCCTCATCAGCCTGTTCGCAGCAGTCACGGCGTCCGCAGCGCCGGACGAGCGCGGGCTGCGGGTCGTGCGCGTCTACGCCACCGCCGAGCACGGTGCCGGCGCGCAGAGCTGGGGCGTCGTGCAGGACCCGCGCGGCGTGCTCTACATCGGGAACCTGGCCGGCGCGCTGGAGTACGACGGCGCCTGGTGGCGGGTCATCCCGACCGCCAACGACTCGGCGGTCCGTTCCCTGGCGGTCGGCGAAGGGGGGCGGGTCGCGGTCGGGGGTTACGAGGAGCTCGGCCTGCTCGGGCCCGACGAGCACGGCGTGCTGCGCTACCAATCGCTGCTCGGTCTCCTTCCGGCGGGCCTGGGACGGTTCGCCGAGGTCTGGGCGATCCACCCCGTCCCTTCGGGCTTCCTCTACCTCACGCGCAAGCACGCCCTCCTCTACGACGGGCGCTCGCTGCGCCAGGTCGCTGCCTTCGTGCCCGGAGAACGGATCACCGGGTTCGGGGTCGGCGGGACGTTCTACCTCTCCCGGCCTGCCGGGCTCGCCACGGTCACGCCGGCCGGTGTGAAGGCGCTGCCGGACGCTCCGTTCGCCGGGCGGCCGCTGCAGCTGATGCTGGCGACCGGCACCCGCGAGGTGCTGGCGGCGGTCGAGGGAGAGGGGCTGGTCCTCTGGGATCCGGTATCGCGCGCCGAGCGGCCGTTCTCGGCGGCGGCATCGCGATGGCTCGCGGAGGCCGGGCTGACCGGCGGATGCCGTCTGGCCGACGGGCGCTTCGCCTTCACCACCAGGCGCCGCGGCGTGCTGCTGGTGATGAGCGACGGGGAGGTCGACGAGGTGATCGACGCCTCCTCCGGGCTGCCCGACGGCGACCTCGGCGCGCCTTTCAGCGACCGCGACGGCGCGCTCTGGCTCACCTGGGACGGCGGCCTGGTGCGGGTGGAGGCCAGCTCGCCGCTCTCGATGCTCGACGCGCGCTCCGGTCTGCGCGGCTCGCCGGTGGCGGTCGCCCGGCACGGCGGCGCGCTCTACGTCGCGACGCTGTCGGGCCTCCACGTCCTGGAGCCGGGCGGCTCGGCCGGCTCGCAGGGAGCCAGGGCGCGGCCGGTGACCGGACTGCCGGACGCCTGGTCGCTCGCCTCGGTGAGCGGTGACCTGCTGGTGGGGACGTCGCGCGGCGTCTACCGCCTCGACCCAGGTACGCCGAGCGTCGTGAAGGGCACGGAGCCGCTGACGGCGTACGTCCTCAGGCCTTCCGCGTTCGACCCGTCGCGGGTCTGGGTGGGTTTCCACGAAGGGATCGGATCCCTGCGACACCGGCCGGAGGGCTGGCGCTTCGACGGGCTCCTCGAGAACGTGCCGGCGCAGGTGCATTCGCTGGTCGAGCCGCGGCCGGGCGTGCTGTTCGCGGGCACGATCCTGGACGGTGCGGTCCGTGTGGACACGGCGCGCGGCGAGATCCGCCGCTATGCGCAGAAGGAGGTCGAGGTCGCCTGGGTGGGCGGCGAGGTCGTCTTCACCGCGCACGGCATCTTCCGCCTCGACGACGCCGGAGAGCGCCTGGTGCCTCACCCGCTCTCACGCTTCGCGACCGCTTCCGCCTTCGCGCTCTGCGAGGACGCGCGCGGAGCCGTCTGGATGAACACCCGTCCGGTCTCGGTTGCCACTCCGCTCCCGGGCGGCGGCTATCGCTTCGAGGACCGGCTGCTGGCCGGCATGCCCAGCGGCGACGTCCAGCTGATCGCCGCCGAGCCCGACGGCGTGGTCTGGCTCGGGAGCGAGCGGGGCCTGGCCCGCTACGACGCCCGGCTGAGACCCCGCGGCGGCTCGCCGGGGACTCCGCTGGTGCGGCGGGTGACCCAGGGCTCGGCGGTCTTCGGCGGTGACGCGCTGGCGGCCGGCGAGGTCGCCGCCACCGGGCGGCTCCGCTTCGAATGCGCGCCGGCCACTTACGACGAAGGCGTGCTCTACCAGTACCGGCTCGATCCCGCCGACGCGGACTGGTCGGCTTGGACAGGGGACCCCTATCGCGAGTACACGAACCTCTGGGAAGGCCCCTATCGCTTTCGGGTGCGCACCAAGGGGACCTCGGGGGACGCCAGCGGTGAGGCGTTCTTCGACCTGAGCGTGCGCCCTCCCTGGTTCCGCACGCCGGCGGCGTACCTGTTCTACGCGCTGGCGGCGACGGGCGCGGCAGCCGGGTCCCTGCGGATACGGCACCGCACGCTGCAGCGCCGCAACGAGGTCCTGAAGGCGCGGGTCGCCGAGCGCACCCGCGAGCTGGCGCGCACCGTCGAGGAGCTGGACGGCACGAGACGGGAGCTCGAGGCGAAGAACGCTCAGCTGGCGCAGCTCTCGCTGAAGGACCCGCTGACCGGCATCGCCAACCGGCGCCGGCTGGAGGAGGCCCTGGCGGAGGAGTGGAGCCGGGCGCACCGACTCGGTTCCGAGCTGGCGGCGATCCTCCTCGACCTCGACCTCTTCAAGTCGCTCAACGACGCTCTCGGGCACCAGGAGGGCGATGCCTGCCTCAAGCGCGTGAGCGCCCTCCTGGAGGCGAGTCTGCGGCGCACCGGCGACCTGGCGGCGCGCTACGGCGGGGAGGAGTTCGTGCTGCTGCTGCCGGCGACCAGCGGACCCGGCGCGCTGCAGCTGGCCGAGCGCATCCGCGCCGGCGTCGAGGCGCTGGCCATCCCGAGCCCCGGAGTTCCAGGCGGCCGCGTGACGGCGAGCCTCGGCGTCGCCGCGGCCAACCCGCGGGCCGGGGGCAGCGCCGAGCTGCTGATGGCCGCCGCCGATCGCGCCCTCTACGCCGCCAAGGCCGCCGGGCGGAACCGCGTGCGCGCGACGACCGTCTAAACTCGCGGAGCCTTGCGGCTGGGAGCTCTCCTCGGGCCCGACGTTCTGGAGATTCTCCGGGACGACCCTTCAGCTCTGCGCGAGGGGCTCACCGAGGTGCAGCCGGCCGATGTCGCCGACCTGCTGGAGGAGCTGCCCCGCGAGGACCGGTTGCGGGTGCTGGAGAACCTCGATGCAGCGCAGCTCGGCGGCGTCCTGATCTACCTGGAAGGGGAGTCGCTGCGGCATGCGCTGATGCGCCTGGCACCGCCGATCCTGGCGCGGGCGCTCGACGCCCTGGAGCCGGACGACGCGGCTCGCCTGCTGGCCTTCCTGTCCGAGGAGCGGCGCTCCCGCGTCCTGGCCGGCATGTCGGCCCGCGACGCCGCGGCGGTGCGCGGCCTCCTGAGCTACGAGGAGGGGACCGCCGGCCGCCTCATGACCGGGAAGTTCGTGAAGGTGCGCCCGGAGTGGAGCGTGGCCGAGACGCTGGAGCACATGCGGCGCATCGACCCGGAGGTCGCCACCGTGGCGGACCTCTACGCGCTCGACTCCGCGGACCGGCTGGTGGGCGTGGTGTCGCTCCGCAAGCTGCTGCCGACCGCCCCGGAGAAGAAGATCGGCGCGGTGATGACGCACGAGGTCGTCTCGGTCACCGCCGAGACGCCGCAGGACGAGGTGGCGCGGCTGGTGGCCAGGTACGGCTTCAACGCGATGCCGGTGGTGGACGGCGGCGGGCGCGCCGTCGGCATCGTCACCGCCGACGACGTCATCGACGTGCTGGTGGCGCGCGAGACGCAGAGCGCTCTGCGGATGGGCGGCGTCGAGGCGGGAGCCGAGCCCTGGGAGCGCGGCGTCCTCGACTACTTCGGCAACCCGATCGTGCGGGTGGTGAAGAGCCGCATCGGCTGGCTCCTCCTGCTGTTCGTGGCCGAGACGCTGACCGGCACCGTGCTGCGCTACTTCGAGGAGGAGCTGGCCAAGGTGGTCGCGCTCTCCTTCTTCATCCCGCTGATCATCGGCACCGGCGGCAATGCCGGCAGCCAGACCGTCTCGACGATCATCCGGGCGCTGGCGCTGGGGCAGGTGGCGGTGAAGGACGCGATGCGGGTTCTCTGGCGCGAGACCAGCTCCGGCCTGCTGCTGGGGGCGATCCTCTGCGTGGTCGCGACGGTGCGCACGATGTTCTGGGGCACCGGGCCGAGCCTGGCGCTGGTCGTCGGGCTGACCATCCTCTGCGTCTGCACCTGGGCGAACCTGATCGCCGCCATCGTGCCGCTGGTCGCGCAGCGCTTCAAGATCGACCCGACGGTCGTCTCGGCGCCGCTCATCACCACGCTGGTGGACGCCACCGGCCTGGCGATCTATATGCTGATCGCCAAGGTCGTCCTCAAGCTCTAGCTCGCCCCTTGAGGACTGCCAGGAGGAACAGGGCCGTGCCCAGCAAGATGATGGCCGCACCCGAAGCCACGTCGAGCGCCACCGAGAGAAAGAGACCGCCGATCACCATGATCGTCGAGGCAGCGATCGATGCGGCCAGCAGCGCCGGCCAGCGTGCGCAGAGCGGCCGCGCGGTCGCGCCCGGCAGCACCAGCAGGGCGGACACCAGCAGGAGGCCGACCACCTTCAACGCGGCCACGATCGAGAGCGCGATGAGCGTCAGGAGGAGCAGGCGCAGCCGCTTCACGTTCACGCCGGCGGCCCTCGCGCCATCCTCGTCGATGGAGGCCAGCAGCAGCGGCCGGAAGAAGCGCCCGAGGCCCGCCAGCACCAGCACGGCGGTCACTCCCAGGATCAAGAGGTCGCTCGGAGCGACGGTCAGGATGTTCCCGAACATCAAACCGTAGAGGTCGACGTTGGTCCGCAGGAAGCCGAGGGCCACGACGCCGGCCGCCATCGCCGCCACCGTGAAGACGCCGATCGCCGAGTCCTCGCTGACGGAGGCGGACTCCGAGGCCCGGGCCGCCGCCAGCGCCACCAGCAGCGCGGCGACCGCGCCGCCGGCGACTGGAGGCAGGCCGGCCAGCGCCGCCAGCGCGACGCCGCCGAAGGCGGCGTGCGAGATGCCGGACCCCACATAGGCGAGGCGGCGCAGCACCACGAAGAACGAGAGCGCGCCGCAGAGCAGCGCGGCGATCGCCCCGGCCGCCAGCGCGCGCTGGAAGAAGGGGAAGGCGAGGAAGTCGGTCAGGAGAGGCCTTCCAGCAGCGAGCGCGCGTTGAACCGCATCATGTCCTCGTAGTGGAGGCGACCGGGGACGCCGCCGAAGGGATCCAGCTCCTCGAGCTTCAGGCCGGCGTCCCCGGCAATGACGCGCGCGGCGCCGGTCGGGAACTGCGGCTCGGTGAAGACGGCGGTCAGGTTCCGCGAACGGGCGCTGGCCACCAGCCTCAGGAGGTCCTTCGGCGAGGGCTCGCGCCCCGGCACCGGCTCGATCGAGCCCGCCACGACGAGACCGTAACGCTCCGCCAGGTAGCTCCAGGCGTTGTGCGCCGTCACGAAGGGCCGTCCGCGCACGCTCGAGAGCGTCCGCCCGAGCTCGGCGTCCAGCCGCTCGAGCACCGCGGTCAGCTCCAGCGCGCGGGCGGCGTAGCCCTCACGGCCAGGGGGGTCCAGCTCCGAGAGTCGCGCGGCGAGGGGCGGCAGCGCGCGGGCGGCCAGCACCGGGGAGAGCCACCAGTGCGGGTCGTGACCGAGCTCGCCGTGCGCGTGCTGGTCGTGCCCGCCCTCCTCGGCGACGACGCCGACCGTGGCGCCGGCGTCGTGGAGGAACGCCTTGGACGCGGCGGCCGCCACGCAGCGGCTCACCCAGTCGTCGTAGCCGGCACCGACCGAGACCACCAACCTGGCGTCGGCGAAGGCGCGGACGTCCCTCGGCTTGGGATCGAAGACGTGAGGCGAGATACCCGGCGGCACGATGGTGCGCACCTGCCACCGTTCCCCGGCGAGGCGTGCCACCAGGTCGGCCAGCGGGGCGATCGTGACCGCGGCGACGTTGCCGGCCACCGGCGGCCGGGCACAGGCCAGCAAGAGCGCCGCCAGGAAGGCGGCCGCGCGGCGCTCAGCGCTCACGCGCGCGGATCGCCGCCAGCACCGCCTCGGCGCCCGGCGCGGCGAGGATCAGGGTGCGTGCCTCCTCGTCGCGGAAGACCTGCGCCAAGCGGCCGAGGAACCGCAGGTGGTCGGCCGGGGTCTGCGCCGGCGATGCGAAGGCCAGCACCAGCCGTTCGTCGCGGTTCCCGTCGAAGACGCCGCCTGGGTTGATGCCGAGGCCTCCGACGATCCGCTTCAGCCCGGGGACGCGCGCGTGCGGCACCGCCACCGGTCCGATCGAGGTGGACCCGATCCGCTCCCGCGCCTCGACCGCCTCGAAGACGGCCTGCACCGCGTCGGGCGTCAGCCCCTCCTTCTCCAGGGCCGGCCCCAGGAGACTCTGCAGCGCCTCGTGCAGGCTGCCGCACCTGAGCGCGGTCAGCACGACGCCCGAGGAGAGGACCTCCGACAGGCGTGATTCGCTTCCGCCGGACATGTTTGGAAGGATCGCCTGCCCGCCGGCAGAAGGGAAGACATTGCCGACCGGCGACGCGAAGAAAACCGGACCTGGCTGCGGAAGGGGTCCTAGGGGAAACCCGAAGCCTGGCGGGTTTCCCCTAGAAGCTGATCGCCACGATGCGGTTCCGGCCGGTCGCCTTCGCGTGGTAGAGCCGCTGATCGGCGCGCTTGAGGAGGTCGTCCACGTCGGCGCCCGTCTCCGAGTAGAGCGCGGCGCCGCCGGAGACCGTGCAGGAGAGACGGCTGCCGACCCAGGGGACGGTGTTGCTGGCGAACCTCCCGCGCACGCGGTCGGCGTAGACGAGGGCCCCTTCCAGGTTCGTGGCCGGCAGCAGCGCGGCGAACTCGTCGCCGCCGACGCGCGCCACCAGGTCGACGGCGCGCCCCTCCTGCCGCAGCAGCCCGCTGAAGCACTTGAGCACCGCGTCGCCGGCCTCGTGTCCGTGCCGGTCGTTGATCGTCTTGAAGTGGTCGAGGTCGAAGTAGGCGACCGCCAGCTCCTCGCCGGTGCGCCCCACGCGACCGATCTCGCGCCGGACCCCTTCGTCGAAGCCGCGGCGGTTCAGGACGTTGGTGAGCGGGTCCTTGAGCGAGATCTCGGCCAGCAGCTTGTTCTGGCGGACCAGCGTCTCGTTCTGCGCGATCAGCTCGCGCAGCAGCCGGCGTTCGGCCTGCAGCTCCAGCAGGCGCCGGAGCCGGGTGTCGAGCTCCTGCAGCAGCCGCGCATCCTTGAGCAGGACCTCGAGGCTGCCCGCCGCATAGGCCTGGCGGAGCTGGTCCCCGCTCATGTCGTCGGCCAGCAGCACCACCGGTGCCGGCCAGCGGCCGCCCGCCGCCACCAGGTCGACGCCGGAGCCGTCGGGGAGCGCCTCCGAGGCCAGCACCAGCTCGAACTCGCCTTCGGCCAGGTACTGCCGCGCGTCGGCCAGGGAGCCGACCGTCTCCACGGTGAACCCTTGCCGCGAGAGGTGGGTGGTGACCAGGCGCGCGTCCGTCTCGTCCGCCTCGACCACCAGGACCCGCGCGGTGCTGGGCACCTGCCGGGCGTAGCCGCCGGAGGGAGTGATCGTGAACCGCGGCGCTACGCCTTCAGCCTGCTCATCGCGGGCATCGCGGAAGCTAGAGGTCGAGGTTGTCGTCAGCACTCCGAGTCCCTCCGGGCCGTGAAGGACGAGCTACCGAGTGTTAACGCGAAAGTATACGCTAGCCCGTAGTCAAGCCTTTCCTCGCCTCTGGTCCCAGGCGGAAGACCACGCGGATCCCCGCCAGCACGAGGAGCGCCGCGCCAAACGTCGCCACGATCGTGGCGCCGGTGGGGAGGTCCATCTGGAACGATAGGTAGACGCCGATGGCCGAGACGACCGCCCCCATGGTCCAGCCGATCAGGAGCCGCGGCCCCAGGCGGTAGGAGAAGAGCATGGCGGTGACCGAGGGGACGATCAGGAACGAGAAGACCAGGAGCACGCCGGCAATCGACACCGAGCTGGTCACCACCACCCCGAAGGAGACGTAGAAGAGGAAGTTCCAGAAGCGCACGTTCCAGCCGCGGCGCACGGCTTCCGCCTCGTCCAGCGAGATCAGCAGGAAGCGGTCGCGGAAGAGCCAGTGGAAGGCGCCCACCACCGCGTAGAGCGCGGCGGTGCGGGCCAGCTCCGGCCACTGCACCGCCAGCACGTTGCCGACCAGCATCTCCTTGAGGTGCTCGGTCTCGCGGGTGGCCTTCGACATCACCAGCACCGCGCAGGCCGCCGCCACCGCGTAGGCGATGCCGATGATGGCCTCCTGCGGGATGCGCGTCTTCCCGTGGACGCGCACGAACGCGAAGATGCCGGCGCCCAGGAACGTGAAGCCCAGCGAGAAGGCGTAGGCCGCGTTCGAGTGCAGGTCGTAGCCGGCCAGATAGCCGACGGTCCCGCCGAGCGCGGCGATCTGCGCCAGCGAGAGGTCCACGAAGATCACCCCGCGCTCGACGACGTGGACGCCCAGGTAGGCGTGGATGCCGGTCAGGATGAGGCTGGCCACGAAGGCCGGCGCCAGGATCTCGAGGATCGTCACTTGGCGAACCCCAGCGCGGCGCTCAGCTTCTCCAGGTTCACGTCGAAGAGGGCGATGTAGTCGGTCGCCCCCTTCTCACCGCCGACCGAAGGCGAGAGCACCACGACGCGGGCGCCGCTCTTGGACGCCACGAAGTCGGGGTCCTTCCGGTCGAAGTAGACCTCCATCAGGATCAGGGGCACCTTCTGGTCGCGGATCAGGTTGATGATCTCCAGCTTGTGCTGCGGCGTCGGCGGGATGCCCGGCTTCGGCTCCAGGAAGCCCACCACGTCCAGCTTGAAGTACCTCGCGAAGTTCGGCCAGGAGTTGTGGTAGGTGACGACCTTGGTGCCGGCCAGCTTCTCGATGCGCTTGCTCCAGCGGGCCTCGGCGGCGGTGAGGCGCGCCTCGAAGTCGGCGAGGTTCTTGGCGTAGGCGTCCTTGCCGGCCGGGTCGAGCTCGGTCAGCTTGGCGGCGATCGAGCGCGCCACCACGCGGCCGTTCTTCGGGTCGAGCCAGTAGTGCGGGTTGCCGTAGGGGTGCACGTCCCCCATGGCGCGGGTGACCTGAGCGGTCGGCTTCTCCAGGACCTCGCACCCCTGTGAGGCGTCCAGGTAGCCCGCGCCACCGGGGCGGACCTTGGCGTTCCGCGCCGAGTCGAGGAGCGGCGGCAGGTAGCCGATCTCCATCTCCAGCCCGGAGACGACCAGGAGGTCGGCGTTGTGGAGCTTCAGGATGAACGTCGGCTTCGGCTCCACGAAGTGCGGGTCCTGGTAGCCCTTGGCCAGCGACTCCACGTCGATGCGGTCGCCGCCGACGGCGGCGGCCAGCGAGGCGTGGTCGGACAGCGTGGTGACCACTTGCAGCTTCTTGGCCTGAAGAGGCATGGCGAGCGTGAGGACGAGGAACGCGAGACTGCGAATTCTCATTGGGGACCTCAGAAGGGATGGGCGCCGTGGGCGCCGATGGAGAACTGGAGCTGCACGAGGAGCTCGGTGGCGTTCGTCTTGCCTTGGGCGCCCAGGTCGTAGCGGATGCGGCGCGCCTGCGCCCGCACCTGTGAGAACTCGGACGGCCAGAAGGTGAGGAGGAGCGAGCCGCTGCGGTCGCGCAAAGCGGCGTCGTCGGCGTGGTCCGATTCGTCCCAGCGGGCGCCGGCGAACCAGCGGCGCCCGAGGCGCCATTCGCCGAAGAGGTAGTGGCCGTCGGCGCGCACCGTGCCGGCCGGCGTCTGGCGGTCGGAGAGGAACCATTCGAAACGCACCAGCAGCCCGCGGTAGAGCCCCTGCTGGAGCGGCTTCCAGCGGAAGGTGGCGTCGATCCCGGTCAGCGACGTCCGGAAGCCGGGCCCCTCGAGGTTGTTGGCGCGCGTCCAGGAGCCGCCGACCTCCAGGTTCACCGCCTCGGAGAGGTCGCCGTAGCCCTTCAGATGGAAGAGCGGCTGCAGGTCGTTGCGGTTGTGCGCCTGGAAGAGGTTCTCGGAGGTGCCGCGAAAGAGCTGGGCGGTCCCCTCCAGGAAGATGCCGGCCGGCGCGGGAATGAGGCGCGAGACCGAGAGGCCGGCGTCCTCGATGCCGTCGTCGCCGCCCAGCAGGTTCTTCATCGGCAGCGGCACGTCGGCGAAGGGGCGGACGTGCAGGTGCTGGGTGTTGAGCTTCCCGAACGCCCCCTTGAGCTGCCCGATCTTCACCTGCAGGTCGAGGGGAAGGCTCAGGAACGTGAGGAAGCCCTCCTCCACCTTCACCTCGCCTTCGGTTCCGAAGGCCAGGAAGAAGTCGGCGCGGGCGTAGGGGTCGACGACCGCGGAGAGCCCGACCTCGGATTCGCGGAGGGCGAGGCTGGGCTCGGGGTCGACCGGGTTGTGCCCGGCGGCGGCCAGGAAGTTGCCGATCACCGAGATGCTGGGATTGAAGATCGTGCCGCTGGGCGGTGACTGCGCCGCCGCGGCGAGCGGAAGGAACGCGCCGAGAAGGAGCGTCCTCTTGTTCATGGGTCCTCCTGAAGTGTTCGCGGACGGAGAGAGCGCGCGAGAACGACTTCAGGACAGCGGGGGGGAGCGACCGCGGGGGCGGGACCGGTGCCGGCCGGAGTGGAGCCGCTCGGCTCCGGCGGTCGCCGGCGTCTCCGAGAGGTCCTGCTCGTGGAGGGACAGCGCCGCCGGCGCCGGCAGCAGCAGCGCGCTGACGCAGGCGACGCAGTGCGGTTGCGCGGCCGTGGGGCAAGGGGTGTAGGGGCCGTGGTCGTGCGCCTCGAGCGACACACCCGCGCGCAGCAGATCCTGCGGCTCGACGTGGGCCGCCGTCGCCGCCGGAATCGACAGCGCCAGGAGGAGACTGAGCAGACGGAAGCGGCCCGTCACGTGGGAAATCTATCACCCACGGCAAGAGGAGGCCGCTCGGGCGGCCTCCTCTTGCACCGGGGTGGGGCGTGTGCGCTTACTCGCCGGCCGGTACCAGGTAGCCGGACACCGAGGCGAAGAGGTACGTCTCCAGTCCGGAGCCGCCGCCGCCCTGGATCTTCACGGTGAGGTTGGTGGTGGCGGTCATCGGGACGGCGGCCGAGGCCAGCCAGAGGTTGCTGGTCGGCGTCCAGACGCCCTCCTTGGCCGCGTGGAAGACGTGCGAGAAGCCGGCGCCCCAGTCGGGGATCACCTGGACGTACATGTAGGGCACCAGGTTCGTGACCACGGCGGTCAGCGAGACGTGCTCGACGATCAGCTTCTTCCCGGCGGGGACGGTGAAGGTGGCCTCGGCGTGCGCGTAGAAGTCGCCCATGTCGCTGGTGTGCGATGCCTGCGCCGACGCCTGGAAGCGCTCGCGCTGCTTGGCGCTGGTCGTCACCGGGCTCTGCGCGCTGCTGCTGATCGCGACCGTGCCGGTGACCGGGACTGCCTCGGCCGCGGTGTTGGTGACCTTCACCGGCTGGGTGGTGGGCGTGCCGCCGGCGGCCAGGGCGGGGACGGTGAGCGTGGAGAGGAGGGTGAGGAGGGCGGTGCGGCCGACGAGGTTGCTGCGGGTGTTCATGGCGTGTCTCCTTTGCCTTTCTTGCGGCCTGCTCGGCCTCACCTCGTCTCAGGCGCAAAGGAGCCCGGCGATCGATCACCGCCGCGTCATTCGTGTGATGGCGCGCAAGCCGCGCCTCGCTGCATCTCCTCGTTGATGGCGCCGATCACCGAGCGCCAGGCCTCCCGCATCTCGTCGTCGAACCGAGTCCCCAGCGCCTGGCCCAGAGTCCAGATCAGCGCCGCCGACAGCGTGTCGTAGTCCTGGGGCTTCACGCCGTAGCCGACGTGCTTGGCGCCGAGCTCGCGCAGCACCGGGCGCATCTCCTCGAACCGGTCGAGGCTGGAGACGATCGTCTCCAGCGTGTCCATGAGCTTCTTCGACTGCTTGCGCATGTCCACGTGGAAGAGCGCGCGCAGCGCCGGGTCGAGGTCGAAGAGGCGGCCGTAGAAGAGCAGCGCGACCGGCCCGGCCATCTCGTAGATCGCCGGGAAGCTCGCGCGTGCCAGACGGACCTCGGACGGCGTCATTCGGCACCTCCCAGGTAGGCCTCCAGGTCGTTGCCCAGCGCCTCGGCCGTGGGAGGGCGGTGGCCAGGCTCCTTGGCCAGCGCTCCCAGCACCAGGCGGTCGAGGTCGCCGGGAAGCCCCCCCGTCACCGAGCTGGGCGGTAGGACGTCTTCGTGGATGACGACGGCCTCCATGGCCCGCGGGGTGAGCCCCTTCAGGCGATGCGGCCGGCGCCCGGTCACCAGCTCGTACAGGACCGCGCCGAGCGAGTAGACGTCGGAGGCTACCGTGGCCGTCCCGTTGGAGAGCTGCTCGGGGCTGGCGTAGGCGGGCGTCATGGGACAGGCGCCGGGCTCGTCGGCGTCGTCCTGGTAGAGCAGCTTGCAGATGCCGAAGTCGACCAGCTTGGGGCGGCCGCTCGAATCCACCAGGATGTTTCCCGGCTTGAGGTCGCGGTGCACGACGAGCTGCTGGTGCGCGTGGGCGACCGCCGCGCAGACCTCCACGAAGAGCCGCAGGCGCTCCCGCAGCGCGAGCCCGCGCTCGTCGCAGTAGCGGGTGATCGGCGGGCCGTCGACGAGCTCCATGACCAGGTAGGGCACGCCGTCCGGCGTGACCCCACCGTCCAGGTAGCGGCCGATGCCCGGGTGATGCAGCCGGGCGAGCACGTGCCGCTCGCGCCGGAAGCGCTCCAGGATGAAGTCGGTGTCCATGCCGCGCCGCACGAGCTTGACGGCGGCCAGGCGCGGCGATTCGCCGTCGTCGCGCTCGGCGAGATGGACCGTGCCCATCCCACCCCGCCCGATCTCCTGCCGCAGCGCGTAGGGGCCGACGCGTGGGAGGGGCGGCGTCCGGTCCTGGAGGTAGGCGTCGGCCGCCCCGCCGAGCCGCCGCGCCAGCTCGCCGTCGGCGCGGGCGTCGCTCTCCAGGAGCGAGAGGACCTCAGCCTGCAGCGTGAGGTCGCCGCCGCACTGGACGGCCAGCCAGCGTTCCCGCTCGCCGGCCTTCAGCCCGGCGGCGGAATGGAAGAGCTCCTCGACCCTCTTCCAGTCGGCCGGCATGGATGCGACATTGTCGCTCCTCAGGCCCGTCGCAGCTCGCGGTGCAGCCAGGCCTCGCCGAGACGCTGCTCGCGTCCGACGGTCGCCACCGAGACGCCCAGCAGCTCGGCGGTCTCCTGCACGCTCAGCCCGGCGAAGAAGCGCAGCTCGATGACCCGATGCTTCCGCGGGTCCAGCTTCTCCAGGCAGGTGAGGGCGTCCTCGAGCGCCAGCAGCTCGTCATGTGCCTCGGCGGCGACGTCGCACCCGTCGTCCCAGGCCACGTGGGGCGCGTCGCCTCCGCGCTTGGCGCTCCTCCGGGCGCGGGCGTGGTCGACCAGCACCTGCCTCATCCGCCGTGCCGCCAACGCGTAGAAGTCGCGCCGGCTCTCGCAGTCGGGAAGGCCCTCGGCGGTCAGCCGAAGGTACGCCTCGTGGAGGAGCGCGGTCGGCTGCAGCGTCTCCGCCGACCGCTCGCGCCTCAGGTAGGACCCGGCCAGGCGGCGCAGCTCGGGGTAGACGGCGGCCGCGAAGCGGTCGCGGGCGCTCACGTCGCCGGCGCGTCCGGAGGCCAGGAGGCGGGTGATCGGCATCTCGCTCATGCCGGCAAAGCTGGGCTCCGGCGGTCGCCGGCGCCATCGCCCGGGTATCACCGGTGTGTATCCCGCGTACCGGCGTCTATAGTTTGGTGCGTGACCTCACGGAAGGGGTTCCGGTTCGGCGAGCACGAGCTGGACCTGACCGTGTACGAGCTGCGGCGCGGCGGCAGCACGGTGCGCCTCCAGAAGCTGCCGCTCGACCTGCTGGTCCTCTTCCTGGAGCGGCCGGCCGAGCTGGTCACCCGGCAGGACATCGTGGACCGGCTCTGGGGCCGCGAGGTCTACCTGGAGACCGACCGGGGGATCAACAACGCCATCCGGAAGCTGCGCGCCGCGCTCGGCGACGACGCCGAGCAGCCCCGGTATCTGGAGACGGTCGTGGGGCTGGGCTACCGCTTCGTGGCGGCGGTGGAGCCGCTGCTGGACGAGGCGGTGCCGGCTGCCGCACCGGCACCGCTCCCGGCCCCTCCTCCTCCGCCCACGGTACGCCTGAAGAGGCGTGGCCTGCTGGCCGGCGCCTGCGCGGTCGGACTCCTCGCAGTAGCGGGGTTCCTCTCGGTGCGCTATCTGGCGGCGCGAAGGCCGCTCCGCTCGCTGGCGGTGCTCCCGCTCACCAACCTCAGCGGCGATCCGGCGCAGGAGTACGTGGCCGACGGCATGACCGACGCGCTCATCACCGACCTGGCGCAGATCCCCGACCTCAAGGTGATCTCGCGCACGTCGGTGATGCGCCTGAAGGAGACCAGGAAGCCGCTCCCGGAGATCGCCCGCGAGCTCGGCGTCGAGGCGGTGGTGGTGGGCTCCTACACCCGAGACGGCCGCCACGTGCGCATCTCGGCGCAGCTCGTCCAGGGGGCGACCGACCGCCACCTCTGGGCGCAGAGCTTCGACCGCGAGGCCGGCGACCTGGTGGCGCTGCAGGGGGAGATCGCCCGGGCGGTCACGGCGACGGTGCGCCCCCTGGTGGCCAGCCGTCCGGCGCCGCGCGTCCCTTCGAGCGCGGCGGGTCAGGAGGCCTACCTGCGCGGCCGCTATCACCTCAACCAGCGCTCGCGGGAAGGGCTCGCCCAGGCCGTGCTGGATTTCGGTGCCGCCATCGAGGCGGAGCCGGCGTTCGCGCCCGCCCACGTCGGCCTGGCGGACACCTACAACATCATGGCCACCTACCGGCAGCTGCCGCCCGAGGAAGCGTTCCTCAAGGCGAAGGCGACGGCGCGCAGAGCGCTGGAGCTCGACGCCGGCAGCGGCGGCGCGCACGCTTCCCTCGGCCTGGCGCTCCTCGTCTTCGACTGGGACCTCGCCGCCGCCGAGAAGGAGTTCCAGGACGCCCTCCGGCTCTCCCCCAGCGACTCCACGGCGCATCAGTGGCTCGCGCACTGCCTGGCCGCGCAGGGCCGGACCGGCGAGGCCGTGGCCACCGCCAGGCGCGCCCTCGAGCTGGACCCGCTCTCGATGGCGGCCAACCGCAACCTCGGCCGCCACCTCTTCTATGCCGGGCGCTACCGGGAAGCGCTCGAGGCGTACCGCAAGGTGCTGGAGATGGATCCGGAGCAGGCCCTCGCGCACCACGCCAAGGGGATCCTCCTCGAGCTCCTGGGGCAGCGCGAGCAGGCGCTGCGCGAGGTGGAGCGGGCCGTCGCCCTCTCGCACCAGGCGCTGCGCCACCGGCTGGGGCTGGCCGCGCTGCGGGCGTCGACCGGAGAGCCGCGCCCGGCCCGCGGCCTCCTGGCGGAGATCGCCGCCGGCCTCGCGGTGGACTGCCCGGTGGAGGTCGCCCACGTCTGCGCGGCCCTGGGCGAGCGCGACGAGGCGTTCCGATGGCTCGACCGGGCCTACGCCGAGCACGACGAGCGCCTGCTCTTCCTGGCCAGCGATCCGCTGCTGCGGCCGCTGCAGGACGACGCGCGTTTCCGGGCCCTGCTGGAGCGCTTGCGGCACGCTAGAGAACGGGCGACGTGAGGCGCGCCAGCGACTCCAGCAGCGCGGTCACCCGTGGCCCGCGGCGTCGCGCCGGGAAGAGCCGCGCCGCCTCGCGGTCCCTCTCGAAGCGCTCCGCCAGCTCGCGGACCGACGGCGGGTCGTAGAGCACTGCGGCCACCTCGAAGTTCAGCCGGAAGCTCCGGTTGTCGAGGTTCGCGGTGCCCACCATCGCCACCGAGTCGTCCACGATCATCGTCTTGGCGTGGAGCATCGGCGGGCCGTACTCGTAGACGGCGATCCCGGAGCGCCGCAGCGACTGGCTGTAGGTGTGCGAGGCCGCGGTGACCAGGCGGGAGTCGCCGCGCTTCGGCACGATCACCTGCACGTCGACGCCGCGCAGGTGAGCGACGGTGAGCGTGACCTCCAGCGGCTCGTCCGGGACGAGGTAGGGCGTCTCGATCCAGACCCGGCGCCTGGCGGTGCCGATCGCCGCCAGGAAGAAGGCGTGGATCGGCGCGCTCTCGTCGTCGGGTCCCGAGGCCAGGAGCTGAACCGGAGCGCCGCCGGAGCCCTGCACCGGCGGGAAGTAGTCCCGGACCGTCTCCGGCGTGAGCGAGAGCCGGCCGCCCGAGAACCCCCACCCTTCCAGGAAGAGCCGCTGCAGGCGCCGCACCGGCTCCCCCTCGATGCGGACGTGCTCGTCGCGCCAGGCGTCCCTTCCCGAAAGAGCCCTGCTCTCCGGGTCGTGCACATTCATGCCGCCCAGGAAGCCGGCGCTGCCGTCGCTGACGACGATCTTCCGGTGGGTGCGGAAGTTCGCGACATGAAGGCCGGCGGGGGAGAGCCGGAACGGGTTGAAGGCGCGCACCTCGCCGCCGGCCGCGCGCAGCGGCTTCCAGAACGCCTTCTTGGCGCGCGGCGAGCCCAGGGCGTCGTGGAGAACGCGCACCTCCACGCCGCGCCGGCGCGCCTCGACCAGCAGGTCACGCAGGCGCGTGCCCACGCCGTCCGGCTCCCAGATGTAGTACTCGAGGTGGAGGTGGTGCCGCGCTCCGCGGATCGCCTCCTCCAGCGCCGCCAGGCAGGTGTCCCCGTCGGCCAGGAGGCGGATGGAGGACGCGGTGCGGGGGCCGCCCTGCCCGAGGCGGTCGCCGACCGACGCCAGCCCGTGGAGGTGAGGGGGCAACCTGGGCTTCTCGCGGCACGAGCCACGCAGGTACGCCGAGACTTCACCGGCCAGCGCGCCGCGCGCAAAGGCATAGCGGTGTTGCCGCCGTTTCAGGCGCCGTGGTCCGAAGACGAGGTAGTAGAGGCCGGAGACGACGGGGAGGGCGACGAACGCGAAGATCCAGGCCAGTGTCGAGGCGGGCGAGCGGCGGCTCAGCAGGATCGACCCGCAGGCGGCGGCGACCCACACCAGGTACGCGGCGGCGAGGACCTCGCGCCACGGGAGGTCGGGCATCGGTCCCAGCATAGGCCTTGCTACGATGGTGAATGGTGGGCCGATGGATCAGGGGTGTGGTTGCCTTCAGCCTGTTCGCGGGCGCTGTGCCGCTGGCGGGCCAGACCGTGCTCACCTTGAGCGCGAGCTCCTACCGCGCCGGTGAGGCCGGCCCCGCGATGATCACGGTGGCGCGCGGCGTCGCCACCGGGACCGCCACGGTGCGCTACGCCACCGCCGATGGGACGGCGACCGGCGGCTCCGATTACACGCCCACCTCGGGGACGCTGACGTTCGCGCCGGGAGAGTCCCGCAAGCGCTTCGCCGTGCCGCTCCTGAACGACGCCGCCCAGGAGCCGAACGAGACGTTCACGGTCTCGCTGAGCGATCCCGGCGAGGGGGCGAGCCTGGGAAGCCCGGCCGCGGCGACGGTCACGATCGTCGACGACGACACGCCGGCGGTGAGCGGTCAGTGGGGCCCGGTGGTCGCGCTGCCGAGCGTCCCGATTCACATGCACGTGCTGCCCAGCGGCAAGGTGATGTTCTGGGACCGGCACGACATGGAGAAGGGATGGCATGCCGATCCCTATCTCTGGGACCCGGCGACCCAGAGCACCACGCCGCTCGCGCAGCCGCCCTACGACGTCTTCTGCAGCGGCCACTCCTTCCTGGCCGACGGCCGCCTGCTGGTGGCCGGCGGGCACATCTTCGACGACGTGGGCGAGAACCGGGCCGCGATCTACGACCCGTCGGCGAACACCTGGAGCCTTCTGCCGCTCATGAACGCCGGGCGCTGGTATCCCTCGAGCGTGACGCTGGCGAGCGGTGACGCGCTGGTGGTCGCCGGCACCGCGACCGGCGCCGGCAAGGTCAACCCGATGCCGCAGGTCTGGCAGACCGCCGGCGCGGCGTGGCGCAATCTGACCGGCGCGCCCCAGGGCAACTACCCCGTCTGGCCGGAGTACTACCCGTACCTCTACCAGGCGCCCAACGGCAGGGTCTTCGATGCCGGTCCGCAGCAGATGTCTCGCTATCTCGACACGTCGGGCGCCGGCGCCTGGACGGAAGTGGCGGCCAGCAGCATGACGTACCGCGAGTACGGCACCTCGGCGCTCTACGCCGACGGCAAGGTGCTGATCGTCGGCGGCAACGAGCGCGAGCTGGACGAGAACGCGCCGCCGGTCATCCTCCCCAGCGAGACCGCCGAGGTCATCGACCTGAACGCGCCGGTTCCCGCCTGGCGGCTGGTGCCGCCGTTGTCGGCGGGGCGGCGGCAGCACAACGCCACCCTCCTGCCGGACGGCCAGGTGCTGGTGACCGGAGGCAGCGCCTTCACCGGCTTCGACAACCCCGCCGGCGTGGTTCTCTACCCGGAGATGTGGGACCCGGCCGGCGAGTCCTGGTCGCCGATGGCCGGCTACGCCCGCTATCGCGGCTATCACTCGGTGGCGGTGCTTCTGCCGGACGCGCGGGTGCTGATCGGTGGCGGCGGCCATCCCGACCCGCAAGGGGGCAGCGCCGAGCCGAACCTCGAGGTCTACTCGCCTCCGTACCTCTTCAAGGGCGCGCGGCCGGTCCTCACCTCGGCGCCGGCGGAGGTCCTCTTCGGCGACGCGTTCTTCGTGGGGACGCCCGACCCGCAGGTCGTCACCGCGGTCACCTGGGTGCGGCTCTCGTCGGTCACCCACGGCTTCAACGAGAACCAGCGCCTCAACCGGCTGGCCTTCTCACCGGCCACCGCCGGCGTGACCGTGACCGCTCCCGCCAGCGGCAGGGCCGCGCCGCCCGGGCACTACATGCTGTTCCTGCTGAACGCCGCCGGCGTGCCGTCGGTGTCGCGCATCGTCCGGCTGAGGTCCCTGCCTTCGTACGGGTTTCACACGCTGACGCCCTGCCGCGCCGTCGACACGCGGAATGCATCCGGGCCCTATGGCGGCCCGGCGCTGCAGGCCGCTTCGGACCGCGCGTTCACGCTTGCCGGTGTCTGCGGGATCCCTGCCGACGCCGCCGCGATCATGCTGAACGTGACGGCCACGCAGCCGGCGGCCGGGGGGGTGCTGCGCTTCTATCCCGGCGGGACGCCGGTGCCGGTCACCAGCACGATCAGCTTCGGACCGGGACAGACGCGCGCCAACAACACCGTGGCGGCGCTCGGCGAGGGGACGTTCGTGGTGCGCAATGACGCCGCCGGCGAGGTCCACCTGATCGTGGACGTGAGCGGCTACTTCCGGTAACGGGTCACGGTCACTCGTCGCGGGTGACCAGCAGGATCGCCCCGTCGTGGGTTTCCGGAAGCGAGAGCAGCAGGCCGTCTTTCGCGAGCTCCTCGCCGGTCTTCGAGCTGAGGGACGTGGCCTCGTCCCCGTCGTGCAAAGCGATGCTGAAGGAGGAGTCCGGCTCGAGCCCCCCGACCTTGAGCAGCATCTCAGGCGGCGCGTCGGGCCCGCGGAACGCCGATACCACGCCCCGGCCGGAGGCGGCGTCGTAATGCAGCAGCGCGTCCCACTGGCCGGCCTGCGGCGGCGGGGTCAGGTGGAGGACGCTGGCGCCGGAGAGCAGGCCGCGCGCGCTCTTGAAGAGGGACACCGCCTCGCGCGCCGCGGTCCGGGTCTCCTCGTCCCACTCGGTGAGACGCCCCATGACGTGCAGCGTCCCGCCGGGGAGGCCGCTCTTGAAGCGGTATGCCGCCGGAGTGCCGTCGTCGCCGACGTACTTCTCGATGTAGCGCGGCGGCAGGAAGTAGCTGGCGCCGAAGACCGCCCGCCGGTTCCCGAAGGCGTCGTTCCCGTCGTTCAGGTTCGTGGTGTGGTGGCGCGCGGTCATGCCGAAGTCGAGCATGTTGCCGCCGTCCCAGCAGTTGGAGAGGATGAGCCGCGGGTGCCGCTGGCGGATCGCGTCGAGGAGCTCGTAGTAGCCGGCGGTGCTGGCCCAGTCGCCGTCCCCTTCCTGGTGCCCGTGCCGGCGGTCGTCGCAGCGGGTGATCACCTGGAAGTCGTGCACCAGCCAGTCCACGTGATAGCTCTCGATCACCCGGTCGGCCTCGGCCAGGATCGCCTCGCGCGCGGCGGCGCTGGCCAGGCAGATCGCATGCCCCTCGAAATCGGCGATCAGCGGCCGGCGCCCGACGCTGGCACGCCACCAGGGGCGCGAGCGGAGGATCGGCGCGGACGCGTCGGCGCTGCCCAGCGCCATCCAGAGCCCGAAGCGCATCCCCCGGGCGTGCACGTGGTCGGCGATCGCGGCGATCCCGTCGTCGAACGCTCCCGGCCTGGCGTTGAAGTCGCCGAGCGTCGCCATCCAGCCGGCGTCGAGGGTGAAGAGCTCGAGGCCGAGGTCCGCCGCCTGGTCGACGAGCCGGTGGACCAGCGCCTGGTCGATCTCGGTCCCGTAGCCCCAGGTGTTGAAGGCGGCCAGCGGGAACCCCTCGAACGGCGCGGGCAGCGACAGATAGCGGTCCACGAAGGAGCGCGTCGCCTCGCCGGCGGCATCCCACGAGCCGCTGTAGATGCCGACGAATCCGGCGGGCGCCGTGAACATCTCTCCGGGCGCCAGCGAGTGCGCGAAGGTGCCGGCGGCCAGGCCGGCCCGCAGCGTCAGGTAGCTCCCGGGAGCGGCGTCCAGCCTGGCGGAGAGCTCGCCGCTGCCGCTCCACTCCCAGCCGGCGAAGAGCCCCGCGTCGCCGGAGGACGAGGAACGGCGCAGCGCCATCCACGCGGCGGCCGAGCCGTAGGGGCCGGTGAGGAGGCGGCGCTCGTCCGCGGGCCGCAGGCGCTCCTCCTCGGGGGTGAGCGCCACGTCCGGCTGCTGCCAGGTGAAGTTTCGCACCCAGAGGAGCGATGGCGAGGATCCGAGCGCGGCACGGAGGTTGAAGCTGTCGGCCGCCAGGAGCGTCAGCTGGAGCTTCCGGCTGGTGTTCTGGACGGTCAGCGAGCTCTGCACGACCGTCGACTGCGGGTAGCAGCGGTAGCGCACCGTCACCGTCAGTGGCCAGTCGTGGGCATCGAGCGTCAACGCCAGCCAGGCCGAGCCGTCCGCGTCCGTCCCGCTCTCCTGGTCCAGCAGGCTCCAGCCGCTGGCCCCGGTCAGCTCGACCGGCGTCTCGTCCGCGCGGCGGACGACCAGCCGGAACTCCGGGGAGGCGGCCATCGAGGTGCTCCAGTCGCGGCCGCGCGGCAGGGCGCGGAAGTGAAGGGTGCGGAAGAACCCCGAGGGCGTGAGCTCCACGGTGCGCTCGACGTACGGGTTCCGGAGCGTCCACCGTTGGGAGCCGTCGTCGAGCGTAATCGAGGCCCCGGCAGCCGCGGCCGGCAGAGACGCGAGGAGGGAGAGCAATGACGCCAGCCCCAGGAGCGTCCGTGTCATCAGCGACCCCTTCAAGCGCGTCGATACACGATCGGTGCCGCCGCGCAGATCCCCAACAGGGGACAGACGCCGGATCGCCCTGACTCGTTTACCGGTCGGGTCGAGTCAGGCGGACTCGAGGTCGACCGACGGATCGAAGCGCGCGAACAGCCGGCCGAGCGCGTAGACCCCGGCCGCGACCTCGCCGGCCAGGGGCAGGGCCGCCGCCGCGGCCGCCAGCGGCGCGACCCAGAAGTCCAACGTACTCCGTCCCAGCGCCACCAGGATCCCACCGACCAGCGCCCCGGGCGCCAGGCCGACGCCCAGCAGCAAGAACGTCGCCAGGAAGGCGATCAGGTTGCTTCCGGATGAGGCGAACCCGCGAGAGGGCGTGGCGCTGGGCGGGAACCACATCGGAAAGGCCAGGGTGAGCCCGTTCTGCACGACCAGGATGATCGCGATCACCAGCGGCGCGAGCATCGCCGCGGCCAGCGCCAGCGGGAGCTGCCGGCTGAAGGGGAGCTGGGGCGGGGCGCCGGCGCCGGCCATCAGCGCCAGTGAGACGGCCATGGCGCTCCAGACCAGCGCCGTGCAGAGGACCAGCGGGGCGGCGAGCTCGCCGGCGGCGACGCGTGTCGGCGACAGCGGCCACAGCTTCATGGTGGACGCCTGCAGCAGGTCGCGCCGGAAGTCGAGGCGCAGGTTCATCGGCAGGATGAGCACGCACACCGCCACGACCATCATCGGCATCGTGGCGGCGATGCCGTGAGCGACCGTCACCCCGGTTGGCCAGAGGCGCGCGGCGGCTCGTCCGGCGACGAACGCCAGGATGGCCAGGGATGAGACGGTGATCGCGAACGACGCCCCCCGCACGCGCCCGGCGGCCAGCAGTCCCTTCCAGAGGAGCGCCGCCTCCGGCAGACCGGGCCCCTGCAGAGGAAAGGGGGCCAGCAGGCGCCGGCGGTCGGACGGGGGCGCGGTGCGGCCCAGCTTGCGGCGTTCCCGGTCGCGCGCCCGCCGGGCAGCCAGCTCCGACGTGGCGTCCTCGAAACGCACCTGCGCGCGCACCACCCAGAAGTGCTGGAGCACGAGGAGGAGCACGGCGATCGGCAGCGCGCGCAGGAACGAGAGCGCGTCGCGGGCGAAGAGCGGCGCCAGGAGCGCCCGGAACGGCCAGAGCAGCAGGCCGAGCGGGTTGCCGTCGAGGGCGCGCTCCAGCGCGGGACCGATCTCGCCGAGCGAGGTGATGCCCGCCACCTGACGGACGGTCAGCACCGCCAGCGCCGTCAGGAGCGCGAGCGCCAGGAGCGCGCCGCCGCGGCTGAGCGCCGCCAGGGACCAGCGGCGCGCCGCCGGCGCCTCCGCCCAGGCCGCCCGCCGCAGCGAGAGACCCTGGTGGTGGAGCTGCAGCACCGCCAGCAGCAGGAAGAGCGCCGGGAACGCGCGCAGCGCGCTGGGCAGCATGGAGCGCGACATCACCAGCGTCAGGAAGGCCGACGACGCCAGGATGCCGACCTGCGCCTTCAGCACCACGTAGTGGAGGACGGCGGCGCGTGGCAGCGGAGCCGGGAAGAGGAACTGGACTTCGGCCTCGGTGAGCGCCAGCGCCGCCTTGCCGCGCTCGAAGAGCCACCAGACCGTCACCAGCACCGCCAGCGCGAACGCCCCCGCCGGCGTGAGCAGCTCGAAGAGCTCCGTGGTCTTCGGTGGCTTCCGCGCCAGCACGTTGCCGCGCCCGCCGCGGGTGAGGATCGAGGCCATCCAGGCCAGCGCCATCAGCCCGCCGAAGAGGTAGCGCGGCTCCTTGAGGCGTCCCACCTTGGTGCGCACCGCGTTCCTCAGCGTCTGCAGCCAGAGGAACGCCAGGACCGAGGCGGAGCTCCGGCCCGCCAGCTCCATCAGGCCGAAGGCCCCTCGGTCACCCTGAGGAAGATGTCCTCCAGGGAGGCATCCTCTCCGCCGGCGGCGCTGCGCACCTCGGCCAGGGTGCCGTACAGCACGCTGCGCCCCTTGTTGAGGATCAGCACGCGGTCACAGATCTCCTCCACCAGGTGCAGCAGGTGGGACGACACGATCACCGCCGCCCCGTCGCGCGCCCGCCGCACGATCGTCTGCTTCATGCGACGGATGCCGCCCGGGTCGATGCCGGTGAGCGGCTCGTCGAACACCAGGACCTCGGGCGCGTGGAGCAGGCCGCAGGCGATGACCAGCTTCTGCTTCATGCCGCGCGACAGCTCGGAGGGGAGGGCCCGCTCCTTGCCGGTCAGCTCCAGCTCCTGGAGCAGCTCACGCCCCTTCTCCTCGGCGCCGCTGACGCCGTAGAGGCGGGCGGTGAAGGCGAGGTGATCCGCCACCGTCAGCCAATCGAACAGGCGCGGCTCGTCGGGCATGAAGGCCAGACGGCGCTTGGCCTCCACCGGCTGCGTCGCCAGGTCATAACCGGCGACGACCACGTTGCCGGAGGTCGGCGGCAGGATGCCGCAGAGGCAGCGGAGCGTGGTGGTCTTGCCGGCGCCGTTCGGTCCGACCAGGCCCAGCACCTCGCCGCGCTCCACGCGGAAGGAGAGCTCTTCCACCGCGGTGACGTCGCGGTAGGCCTTCTTCAGCGCCGAGACCTCGATCAACGGCGAAAGAATAGACGATCGACGAGAATGGCCTGCCGTGGCGCGCGAGGAGGAGTTCCGGGCGCTGGTCGAGGCGACGACGCGCCTGGTCTCGAGCGCCATCCGCCGGGTGCTCGGCCGTCGCCACAGCGCCCTGCTGCCGGACGTGACCCAGGAGGTCTACCTGGCGGTCTGGGGACAGCTCCAGAAGGGGAAGAATCTGGAGCATCCCACCTCTTACATCTACAAGGTCGCGCTCTCCGCCGCGCTGGCGGCGGTGCGCAAGGAGGCCCCCGAGATGCGCTCGGTCACCGAGGAGGCGGAGCTGGAGCAGGTGCCGGCGGCCGCGCTGGACGGCCTGCAGCCGGCGGAGCAGTCGGCGCTGCTGGCCCAGGTCCTGGACTTGCTGCCGGTCGAGGAACGGCGCGCGGTGAACGCCTACCTGGCGGGGTTCGGCCACGAGGAGGTCGCCGCGCTCTACGGCTGGACCGCGTCCGTCGCCCGGCACCGGATCTACCGGGGCATCGAGAGCCTGAAGAGGCACCTGGCGCGCGACCGGGGGAAAGCGTGAGCGGCGAGCTGCGCCGGGCCTGGCGGCGCCTGGCGGCGGAGCGCCGGCCAGGGGAGTGCCCCTCCAGCGAGCGCCTCGTCGACCTGGTGGTGGGGCCCCTCCCGGACGCGGAGCGGGTGCGGCTGGCCGAGCACGTGACCCTCTGCGCGCGCTGCGCCGCGGACTTCCGCACGCTGCGCGAGACGCACGCGGAGGCGGCCGATGGGCTTCGCGCGCTCGGCGGGGAGCGGCGTGCCGGGTGGAGGCTCGCGCTCGTCGCCGCCGGACTGGCGCTCCTGGCGGCGGGTGTCGCGCTCGTCTTCGGCGATCGCTCTCCCAGCGCCTCTCCAGACGCGCTGCGGCAGGTGCCGACGCCGACAGTGTCGGTGTCGCCGCCGAACGAGGCGTCGCTCGCCGAGCCGCCCCGCGAGCTCCGCTGGCCCGCCCAGCGGGACGCGCGCGGATACACGTTGCGTCTCCTCGACGCGTCCGGACAGGTCGTGTGGAAGGCGGGCCCCGTCGCCGAGGCGCGCGCCGAGCTGCCCGCGGACGTGAGAGCGAAGCTCGCCGCCGGCAGCTACGCCTGGACGGTGCAGGTCGAGGGGGACGAGAAGGAGCGGCTCGGCCCGTTCTGGTTCAGCGTCGGACGCTCCTGAGGCGCCACAGCAGCGCCAGGCCCAGCAGGGCGGCGACCAGGCCGACGCTCACCCACACCGCCAGCGGCCGGCGGCCGGGACCCGGCAGCCGGACGCCGACCTGCCCGTCGCCGATGAGCACGTAGGGGAACGCGAACCGCGCGCCCTGCTCGGGGTCACCGGCGAGGAGCTCCAGCTTGGCGGTGCGCAGCGCGTCGGCGGCGTTCGCGCCGGAGGCGAGGGCCGCGTAGAACGACGTCATGAGCGCCGCGGTCCGCCGGTCGCTCACCTCCCACAGCGTGGCCACGACGGCGCGGGCGCCCGCCTGGAGGAACGCCTGGGCGAGACCCTGCACGCCCTCGCCGGCGATCAGCCGCCCGCGAGCGGTGCCGCAGGCGGAGAGGACCACCAGCGGCGAGGCGAGCCTGAGGCGCAGGATCTCGCGCACCGAGAGGAGGCCGTCGTGCCGGCCGGCGTTCCCGTCGCTGCTCAGCAGCAGCGCCGAGCGCAGCGGAGCGCGGAGGCTCACCAGTCCGTGGGTGGCGAAGTGGAGGACGCCGTAGCGCGAGAGGTCCGTCTCCTTGACGGTCCGCTCCGACGCCTCGCGCCCCGCGAGATGGCGGGTGCCGGGACCTCCGAACCTGCTCACCGCGCGCGCCTCCGCCGCGCTCCAGCGCAGGCGGGGAAGCGTGAGCCCCTCTTCCAGGTAGGGTGCCAGCGCGGCGGGTGGCGGCGGGACGGGATCCGCGAGGACCAGGATGTCCGGCGCGGGCGCGCCGGCGAAGGAGCGAAGGAGGGCCAGCAGCGTGGCCGAGGGCGCGTAGGACACGGTGCGCCTCGCCAGCAGGGCGTGCCCGTCCAGACGCAGCGCCTCGAAGGGCAGCCTGGAGAGCGCGCCGTCCGGGACGAGGACCAGGCGCGGCGACCCGGCCAGGAAGGGCAGGCAAGGCGAGAGGAGCGCCGCGGCGACCCGGTCCACCAGGCCCTGCCAGCGCCTGGCGTCACCGGCGACGAGTCCCGGAAGCACCTCGAGCAGCTCGCGTGTCTCCTCGTCGAGCGCCAGGCGGACGACCGAGAGCCGCTCGCCGGTCAGGACGAACGCGGCCGCGGTGTCGCGCCCGAGCCAGTAGGAGAGGAGCGCCTCGCCCGGCCCCAGGATCCTCCGCACCTCCTCGACGCCCGCCGGCTGCGGGTCGCGCAGCGCCGCGGTCGCGGAGCGGCGGCGCCGCGTCTCGGCCCGCAAGTCGGTCCAGGCGTCCTCCTGTGCGGTGAGCTGTGCCAGGAGCGCCTTCTTCCTCGCTTCGTCCTTCTCGTCGCGCACCTCCCGCTGGAGCCGGGCCATCGCCGATTCCATGCGCTCCTCGCGCGCCGCCAGGTCCGGAGGCAGCTCGGCCGTCAGGCCGGCCTCGGCGACGGCCTCCACCAGGGCCCGCGCCCGCGCCCGCTCCGTGGCCCGGAACGCGCGACCGGCGAGCTCCGGCGTCGGAGAGGCGTCGTGCAGCGCGAGGAGGATGCGCAGCTCGAGCTCGTAGCGTCCGCGCGAGGATGCCAGGAACGAGGTGCGGTAGTCCTGGCTGGCGACGCCGGCCCGCAGCGACTCGGTGAGCGCCAGCGACTCCTCGATCAGGGCGAGCGCCACCTCCAGCGCGCCGCGCTTCTCGGCCAGCTCGGCGAGCGACGCCAGCGTGCGCGCCTGACCGCTGGGGTTCGTCATCGCGCGGCGCAGCGCCAGCGCTTCCTCGAGCTGGGCCCGCGCCGCGCCTTCGTCCCCCTCGGCCTGGGCGACCTCGCCGAGGTCCTGAAGCGAGTAGGCCTCTCCCTTGGGGTCGCCGAGCGCGCGGTAGATCGCCAACGCCTCGCCGTGCTGGCGCCGCGCGACGGACAGCGTGCCGGCGGCGGCATTCAACCGCCCCAGGCGGTTCAGCGTGGAGGCCTCCACGTTGCGCAGTGAGAGGCTCCGCGCCATCGCCAGCGCCTGGTCGAAGGTACGCCGCGCCTCCTCGGGCCGGTTCATGCCGGCCAGGAGCTGGCCGATGTCGGAGAGCGTGGTCGCCACGCTCGCCTCGTCGCGCTCCGCCTGCTTGATCGCCAGCGCCTCCTGCAGCGTGGCCAGCGCGCGGCGCTGGTCGCCCAGGAAGCTCTGCAGGAGACCGATGTTCGCGAGCGTGACCGCCTCCCCCTTGCGGTCCTTCAGCGCCCTCTTCAGCTCGAGCGACGCGGTGTAGGCATCGAGCGCCGCCTGCTTGTCCCCCAGCGCGTCGTGGACGACGCCGAGGTTGTTGAGGACCTGAGACTCCCCGGCGCGATCCGCGAGCGAGTGGCGCAGCTCTCGCGCGCGCAGGTAGTGCACCAGCGCCCGGCGCTTCTCGCCGAGGCGCGAGGCCAGGAGGCCGGCGCGGAACGTGGAGTCCGCCTCGCCGGCCGTGTCGCCGAGCTCGCGACGCAGCCGCGCGGACTCCTCCGCCAGCGGCAGGGCGCGCTCCAGCGCCCCGGCCCCGCCCTGCTCCGTCAGACCGCGCGCTTCCGCCAGCAGGCGCGCGGAGCGCTCGGCCGGCGGCTCCGCGGCGGCGCACGTCCCGGCGACCCAGAGGGCCAGGAGTGCCGCCGCCGCCCGCGCGAACACCGTTGGTGCCTAGGCCACCAGACGCCGCTCGGTCTCGGCGTCGAAGAGATGGAGAGCGTCGAGCTCCAGCACCAGGTCGAGCTTCGAGCCGATCGCCGGGATGCGTTGGGCCGGCAGCTTGGCCACCAGCAGGTCCTCTCCGATCCGCCCGTGCACGACGTTCTCGTGGCCGAGCGGCTCGAGGAGCTCCACCTCGACGGTGACCGGCGCCGCCTCGCCGCGGGTGGGGCCGGCTTCCCGCACGTCCTCGGGCCGGATGCCGGCGACCAGGCGGCCCTTGCTTCCGGCCGTCGCGCTGCGGAGGGACGCCGGGAGGTGGAGCGAGACGCTTCCCGCCTCCAGTACGCTCCCGTCGGGCGACAGCGAGCCCCGCAGGAAGTTCATCGGCGGGGTCCCGATGAAGTTCGCCACGAAGAGCGTCTCGGGGCGCGCGTAGAGATCGAGCGGCGTCCCCACCTGCTCAATCCGGCCGCGGTTCATCACCGCGATGCGGTGCCCCATCGTCATCGCCTCCACCTGGTCGTGCGTCACGTAGACGGCGGTCGTCTTCAGCCGCTCCTGCAGCCGCCGGATCTCGGCCCGCATTTGCACCCGGAGCTTGGCGTCGAGATTCGAGAGCGGCTCGTCGAAGAGGAAGACCGACGGCTTCCGCACGATGGCGCGCCCGAGCGCCACCCGTTGCCGCTGGCCGCCCGAGAGCTGGCGCGGCTTCCGTTCCAGGAGCGCCGAGATGCCGAGGAGCTCGGCCGCGCCGCTCACGGCGTCCTCGACCTCGCGCCGGGCGACCTTGCGCATCTCGAGGCCGAATGCCAGGTTCTGGCGGACGGTCATGTGCGGATAGAGCGCGTAGCTCTGGAAAACCATCGCGATGTCGCGGTCCTTCGGAGCCAGGTCGTTCACCACGCGCTCGCCGATCGAGATGGTCCCCTCGGTCACCTCTTCCAGGCCGGCGATCATCCGGAGCGCCGTCGACTTGCCGCAGCCGGAGGGCCCCACCAGCACCAGGAACTCCCGGTCCTGGACCGCCAGGTCGAGTCCGTCGATGACCGTGGTGGTGCCGTAGCGCTTCGAGACGCGGCGGAACGTCACGCTGGCCATTTCGGTACAAGATAGACCAGATGGTCGCCGAAGAGGCCGCAGGTTTTCCCGACGGCTTCCTTTTCGGAGCCGCGACGGCGGCGTACCAGATCGAGGGCTCGCCGCTTGCGGACGGCGCCGGTCCCAGCGGCTGGCATCGCTTCGCCCACACGCCCGGCCTGGTGGCCAACGGCGACACCGGCGACGTCGCCTGCGACCACTACCGGCGTTACCGCGAGGACTTCCTGCTGATGATGGAGCTGGGGCTCGACGCCTACCGGTTCAGCATCGCCTGGGGGCGCGTGCTGCCGGAGGGGACCGGGCGGGTCAACCAGCAGGGGCTCGACTTCTACCGGCGGCTGCTGGACGCGCTCGGCGAGGCGGGCATCGCGGCGATGGCCACGCTCTTCCACTGGGACCTGCCGGCGGCCCTCGACGACCGCGGCGGATGGCTGAACCGCGACTCGGCGAGCTGGTTCGCCGAGTACGCCAGCGTCGTCTTCCGCGCGCTCGACGACAGGGTGGCGCTCTGGGTGACGCTCAACGAGCCGGCGGTGGTGACGCATTGCGGCTACCTCTACGGCATCCACGCCCCGGGGCACCGGAACCTCTTCGAGGCGCCGATTGCCGCCCACAACCTGCTGCGGGCGCACGCCGAGGCGGTGAGGGCGTACCGGGCCGAAGGCAGGAAGCCGATCGGGCTGGTGGTGAGCCTGGAGCCGAAATACCCGAGCACGCCCGAGCCGGCGGACGTGGCCGCGGCGGCCCGCGACGACGCCTTCACGAACCGCTGGTTCCTGGACCCGGTCTTCCTGGGCCGCTATCCGGAGGAGCTGCGCGACGTCTTCGGGGAAGCCTGGCCGGAGGTGTCCGGAGGCGACCTCGAGCTCCTGAGGACGCCGGTCGACTTCATCGGCGTCAACTACTACACGCGCGGCGTGGTGCGTGACGACGCGGCGGCCCTCCCGCTCCGGGTGGCGCGGGTGCGGCAGGAAGCGGCGCACACCGAGATGGGCTGGGAGGTCTACCCGCGAGGCCTCTTCGACATCCTGATGGCGGTGAGGGAGCGCTACGGAGACGTGCCGCTCTACGTGACCGAGAACGGCGCCGCCTTCGCCGACCCGCCGCCGTCACAGGACGGCGTTAGGGACCCGCGGCGCGTCGACTACCTGAGCGAGCACCTCCGGGCGGTGCGGCAGGCGATGGCCGGCGGTGTGGACGTGCGCGGCTACTTCGCCTGGTCGCTCCTCGACAACTTCGAGTGGCACCTCGGCTACACGAAGCGCTTCGGCCTCGTGCACGTCGACTACGCCACCCAGCGACGCACCCCCAAGGCCAGCGCGCGCTTCTACGCCGAGGTGATCCGCAGCCGCGGGGCGTCGCTGAGGTGAGCGCGGCTCACACCACCACCTCGACGCGATGGGCCGCGGCGGTGGGCGGCGGCAGCACGTTCCCTTTCACCCTGGTGCCGTCCAGCGTCATCGACGGCTCGCCGCCTCGCTCGATCGAGACCGTGTAGGTCGCGCCGCGCCACGGCCGCACCATCCGCGCTCCCGGCCACGAGGGCGGCAGGCACGGGTCGACCCTGAGGCCGTCCCATTCCGCGCGCACCCCCAGCACCCACTCCGAAACGACGCGGTGCAGCCAGGCCGCCGAGCCGGTGTACCAGGTCCAGCCGGCGCGGCCGTGGTGGGGCGAGTCGGGACCGTCGACGTTCCCGGGCAGCACGTAGGGCTCGGCCCAGTAGCGCTCCGGGTCCTTGTTCGTCGGGTCGATCGCGACCAGCAGCCGCTCGACGAGCTCGGGGTCCTTGGCCTTGGCGGCGGCGGCGATGGCCCAGGTCGCGGCGTGCGTGTAGACGCCGCCGTTCTCCCGCAATCCCGGTGCGTAGCGCGTGATGTAGCCGATCGCCGGGACCGGCGTGTCGAAGGCCGGCGCCAGGAGGAGCGCCCCGGCCTCGCTGACCAGGTGCTCCTTGATGGCCGCCAGGCAGGCGGCGGCGCGTTCGGGGGGCGCGACGTCGTTCAGGATGGCCCAGGTCTGCGCGTTCAGGAAGATGCGTCCCACCCGGTTCTGCGCGCTCCCGAGCACGGTGCCGTCGTCGAGCGTGCCGCGCAGGTACCAGGCTCCGTCCCAGGCGTGCTCGTTGATCGCGGCGACCAGCGCCAGGCGCCGCCGGCAGAGCTCGCCGGCGACGTCCACGTCACCGGCGCGCCGGTAGACCTCGCACCAGTCGCCGAGAAGGCCGGCCAGGAAGTGCGCCAGCCAGACCGACTCCCCCTTCTCCTCCAGTCCCATGGCCGAGAGCCCATCGTTCCAGTCGCCGGCCCCGATGTACGGCAGGCCTCGCGGGCTGGTGCGCGCGAAGACGCGCCGGAAGGCGCGCAGCACGTGCTCCTTCAACGGCGCCGGGCCGGCGTCGTCGAGGAACGGCGCCGCATCGTCCAGGATCGAGAGATCGCCGGTCTCCCTGAGGTAGCCGGCGGTGACGAACGCCAGCCAGAGGAGGTCGTCGGTCATCCTGGTGACCAGGCCCTGCTCGGAGAGCGGGTGCCACCAGTGGTAGACGGAGCCGTCGGCGAACTGGTGCGCGGCGTGGAGGCGGATCTGCTCGCGCGTCCGCGCCGGGTCGATCGTGAGCCAGACCTGCGAGTCCTGCAGCTGGTCGCGGAAGCCGAAGGCGCCGCTCTGCTGGTAATAGCCGCAGCGCCCCCAGAGCCGTGCCGAGATCGCCTGGTAGCGGACCCAGTCATTCAGGAGCCCGTCGAGCCGGGGCCCGCCCGTCTCCATCCGGTGCGCCGCCAGCCGGTCACGCCACGCCCCCTTCACCTCGGCCAGCGCCTCGCCGATGGCCGCGGGGGAGCAGAACCGCCTGGCCAGGGCGGCGGCCGCGGTCTCCGATTCGGCGGTGGCCAGCGCGAAGGCCAGCGTCTTCGTCTCATCCGCCGCCAGCTCGAGCTCGAGGTGGAGTGCGGCGATCGGGTCGTCGTGACGGCCGAAGGAGGCCGCCTCACGCGGACCGCGCAGGGCGGCCGGCGCGCGCAGCGATCCGTAGCGGCCCAGGAAGGCGGCCTTGTCCCCCTGCGCCGCGGCGATCGGCTCCGAGACGGCGAACGCGCTGATGTACGGGAAGCTGGTGTTCCAGTGGCCGTACTTGTCGGAGGCCACGTCCCACATGTGGTTGCGCGCGAAGACGGCGCGCCGCTCCTGGTCGAAGCGCGTCTCCAGGAAGAGCTTCCCGAACTCGCGCCGCGGCGCCGGCGCAACGCCGCAGCACCACTCGAGGTAGCCGCAGAGCTCGAGCCGCCGGGGCCGGCCGGAGGCGTTGCGGAGAGCCACGCTCCAGAGCTCGACGGTCTCGGAGGCGTGGCAGAGGAGCGTCCACTCGGCCTCGATGCCGCCGTGCAGCGTCTCGAAGGTGGTGTAGCCGAGTCCGTGGCGGCAGGCGTAGCGCTCCAGCGGCGCCCAGGTCGGCGCGGGGGAGAGCGACCAGAGGTCTCCGCTCTCGACGTCCTTCAGGTAGACGAACTTGCCGGAGACGTCCTCCGCCAGGTCCTGCACCCAGCGCGTCACCACGGCCAGCTGCGAGTTGTCGATCCAGGAGAAGCCGCTCCCGGTCTGGCTCACCGTGAGGCCGACGCGCGGGTTGGCGATGACGTTCACCCAGGGGCGCGGCGTGCGCGGGTCGGTGATCAGGTACTCGAGGCCGTCTTCGGAGAAGTGGCCGTACTCTTTCATCGTTTTCCTCATCGACGGGCGACCACCTCGGCGGGGACCTCGCGGACGAGGACCTCACCGCCGCGGATCTCCGCCGGCTTTCCGTTCACGGTGGCGACGCGGGGCGCGCCGGCGAGCGGCCAGCGGAGGGCGATGCCCCCCGGCGGCAGCGCGATGCCGGCGACGCGGGCGCGCAGCTCGTCGCCGCGCGTTCCGACCGTGAGCTCGAGTAACCCGTACTGCGTGTGAAGGCCGCTCACCCCGGCGCCCCCCGGCGCGCGCACCCACGCTTCGGGAAGGCCGCCCCCCAGCACCAGCGTGCGATCGCGCTCCCGCTCGTAGGCGAAGAGATCCAGGAAGGAGCGGATGAAGTCCGTGCCGACCCAGGTGTGGGGCATGTCGCCGACGAAGCGCGGCGCGCGGACGTCCGAGCCGATCGCTTCGGCCCACTGGTTCCAGCCGGCCGGGCGCCGGTCCTTCAGGAAGAAGGCGAGCATCTCGTGCGCCTCGGCCACCAGGCCGAGCCGGACCAGCGCGCCGACCGTGCGCAGCTCGTAGGGGGTGTAGCCGTAGTCTGTCTTTCCGTCACGGCGGACGCGCGATTCCTGCAGGTAGCGCTCGAAGGTGCGCCGCAGCTCGGCCTGTGGAAGGCCGTCCTGCTCGCCGGCCGGGGAGAGGACCGTGGTGGTCGAGGTCGGGTCGAAGTCGTGGCGCTCGACCGAGGCCGGGATCGTGTCGAGGCCGTTCGCGGCGATCGTCGCCCGCACCGAGGCGAGGAGGTCGGCCCGGAACTCGTCGCGGATCGCCCTCCAGGCGGTGGCCTGGGCCTCCTGCCCGAGCGCCTGCGCCAGCTCCACCGCGTCCTTCAGCCCCTTCAGCGCGAAGAAGTCGTCCCAGTACGAATGGACCGGCTTGTCGGAGTAGCCCTCGTGGCTGATCGACTCCGGCAGGAGGCCGTAGAAGGCGCGCTTGTCCGGAGCCTGGTACTCGGGCGTGCGGCGCTGCTTCCGGAGCGCGTCGATGTAGGCCACGGTCATCTCGAGACGCGGCCAGAGCGTCCGGATGGTCGCGTCGTCGTGCGTGAAGCGGCGGTACTCGCCGGCCAGGAAGAGGAGCTCGCCGTGGCTGTCGTTCTCCGGCACCGGGTCGGCGCCGCGGGCGTCCACGCAGCACGGCACCTTGCCGCTGGCGAACTGGTGCCCGGCGAACCAGACCAGGAAGTCGTGCACGACGTCGGCGTGGCCGAGGCGCAGCAGCGCCGAGGATGTGAGCGCGCCATCGCGGATCCAGGACCGCTCGTAGGCGCGCGAGCCCGGCTGGATGCGCGGGCCGTCGCGGTTGATCAGGACGTAGCCGACGTTCGAGCGAAGCGTCGCCACCAGAGGCTCGGCATCGGGCGGGACGCGGAACGTCACTCGATCGAGCTTCGCCTTCCAGGAGCGGACGGCGGCGGCGAGACGGTGCTCGAAGCCGTCCGCTGGCGATCGGGTGTCGTCCTTGCCGAGGGGAACGACGAGGTCGACGTCGCGCCAGGCGCCGGCCGGCAGCTCCAGGTCCCAGGCGAAGGCGCCCGAGGCGAGGCCGGTCGGGTCCTCCACCGAGGCGGCCGGCGGAAGCCGCCCGCCGGCGAGCAGCTCGACGAGATCGCCGGAGTCGAAGGCGGTCGCGCCGAACGCCGACGGTGCCGGCAACGGCACGACGCTCCGCCCGTCGACCGCCGCGGCGCGCCCGTCGAAGGCCAGCCTGGTGATGGGCGAGACGCCGTGAGGCGCGTTGAGGAACTGCGACGGTGGGTTGACCAGGAAGGGCCGGATCGCGACGAGGAGGCGTGCGGCAGCGGCCTGGCTGGCGTGGTTGCTCAGGCGGTAGCGCGCGCTGAGCCCGGAGGAGTCCACCAGCGCGGTGATCGAGAGGGAGAGCGTGCCCGCCGTCCAGGTGACGGTCGGGATTGGCAGGTAACCCTCGGCGAGGCTCTGGGTGGTGGTCACCCGGCTCCAGTCGAGGAGCGCGCCGTTCGCGTAGACGAGCGGCTCCAGCGAGAAGGTCCCCTTGCCGGGCTCCAGCGCGCCGTCCTCGCCGACCAGCACCTCTTCGGCGTCACCGTCCACGCCGGCGACCGTCCAGTACGTCTGCTCCCCCGAGAACCCGCGTGGATAGCGGCCGCGCGGCTCGCGCCTGGCCATCTCCAGGACGAGCGTGTCGCGCGACTCGCCGAAGGAGGGCGGCATCGGTTCGACGTTGGAAACGGAGGGCGTGGAGAGTCGCAGGTAGCGCGCCTCGAGCTCCGGGAACGCCATCCAGCTGGTGCGCCGGCCGTTCCCCTTCACCTCGCGCACCAGGCGCCACGAGCTGCCGTCGAGGGACGCCTCCACCCTGAAGTCGCGCGGCAGGCGCGCCTCGTCGAAGGTTACGGCCAGTCCACCCAGCTCGCGCGCTCCGCCGAAGTCGACGTTCGATTCGCGATCGCTCGAGCTCACGCGGGGCGGCGGCAGCGGCCCGGGCAGCGGGAGCTCCTCGAAGGCCAGCTCGTCCAGGAAGAGCGAGCCCTTGCCGCCCGCGCCGGCGACCACCGCGATCTCCAGCGCGGCGACCTCCTTCAGCGCGGCGCCGGCTCCGGCCGGACCCCAGGCGAAGCTGACCTGCCGCTTCTTCACCCGCACCCGCTCGAAGCCGTCCGAAGGGGCGAGCGCCTTGCGCCGCCACCACCAGACGTTGGCGCCGCTCGCGTCGACCAGCTTGAATTCCAGATCGTTCGGCGCCCCCTCGGCGCGCAGGCAGAAGGAGAACGCCCAGCTGGGAGGGAGCGGCAGCACCAGCGCGCGCCGGGCGACCGCATACCCCGACCCGCCGCCGAAGTCGTAGTCGAGGCGCAGCCCGCGGCCGGAGCAGCCCTCGGCGCTCACGACACTCGCCTGGACGCCGTCAGAGCGGATCACCGTCCAGTCGGAGACGTGATCGAAGCCGTCCAGCAGGCTAAGCGCCAGCAGGAGCGCCTTCACTCCTTCACGCTCCCCATCGTGATGCCGGCGATGTAGACGCGCTGCAGCGAGAGGAAGAGCAGCAGCACCGGCAGCACGGTGACGACCGCGCCGGCCATCATCAGCTCCACGTCGGGAGCGTGCTCGCCGATGAGACCCGCCAGCGCCACCGGCAGCGTGTACTTGCGCTCGTCGGAGAGGACGACCAGCGGCCACATGAAGTCGCTCCAGGTCCCGATGAAGGTGAAGAGCGCCAGCGTGACCAGCGCCGGCCGGCAGAGCGGCAGGCCGATCGACCAGAAGATGCGGAGCTCGCCGGCGCCGTCCACCCGCGCCGCGTCCAGGAGCTCGTCCGGCACCGAGAGCGCGTACTGCCGGACCAGGAAGATGCCGAAGAGGCTGGCCGCGGCGGGGATCACCACCCCGGCCATCGAGTTCACCAGCCCTAGCGTCCGCAGCAGCAGGAAGAGCGGCAGCATGGCGACCTGCGCCGGGATCACCATCGCGGCGAGGAGCCAGGAGAAGAGCCGGTCGCGCCCGCGGAAGCGGAGCTTGGCGAAGGACCAGCCGGCCAGCGCGTTCAGGAAGGTCGAGACGGCGGTCACCGCACCGGCGATCAGGATGCTGTTCAGGAAGTTCCGGCCGATGTCGAGGCGGACGAAGAGCGCGCGGTAGTGCTCGAGGGTGAGGCGGCTGGGGACCAGCGCCGGCGGGATCGCGCTGGCCTCGCCGCGCGGCATCAGCGACGCCGACAGCATCCAGTAGAGCGGGAAGAGCGTGATCAACGCCCCGACTGCCAGCACCGCGTGCAGCAAGAGCGACTTTCCCTTCACGCCTTCTCCCGCTGCAGCCTGAGCTGGACCGTCGAGACCACCAGGATCACCGCGAAGAGGACGAACGCGATCGCCGCGCCGGTGCCCATGTCCCAGAAGCGGAAGCCGCGCTTGTACATCAGGAGCGCCACGCTGAGCGTCGCGTTGACCGGCCCGCCGGTGCCGCCGGTCAGGACGTACGGTTCGGCGAAGAGCTGGAAGTAGCCGATGGTGGTGATCACGCCGACGAAGAGGAGCGTCGGCCGGAGGAGCGGCAGCGTGATCCTCCGCAGCTGCGTGAGGTGGCCGGCCCCGTCGATGCGCGCCGCCTCGTAGATCGACTCCGGGATCGCTTGCAGACCCGCCACGAAGAGCACCATCCCGTAGCCGAAGTTCTTCCAGACGGCCATCAGCACCAGCGCCGGCATCGCCCAGCGCGGATCGCCCAGCCAGTCGATCGGTCCGATCCCCACCGCCGCCAGCAGGAGGTTGAGCGGGCCGGCGCGCGGGTGGTAGAGGTAGCGCCAGACGGTGGCCACCGCCACCAGCGTGGTCACCACCGGCGCGAAGTAGATGGTCCGGAAGAGGCCGCGCATCCGGGTCAGCCGGGCGTTGAGGAGGAGCGCCGCCCCGAGCGCGGCCGCGATCGTCAGCGGGCCGCCCACGAAGACGAAGAAGAAGGTGTTCCGGATCGCCTTCCAGAAGACCGGGTCGTCGGCGAGGCGGGTGTAGTTGCGAAGGCCGACGATCCTCCAGGCGCCGACGCCGCCCAGCGCATAGAGGTCGACGTCGGTGAGGCCGAGGAGGAAGCCGGCGACGACCGGCCCGAAGAAGAAGACCAGGAGGACGAGGAGCGCGGGGGCGACGAAGAGCCAGCCGGCCGCCGCCTCGCGGCGCACGTCACCGCGCATCGGGCCTTCTCTTGGCCGCCTCATCCAGCAGCCAGCGCCGCTTCTCGAGGATGCGGTCGGTCTCGGCGTCGAGGTCGGCCAGCGCCTCGCCCAGCGGCTTCTGACCGCGGATCACGCCGTCGAGGTGCTCGAAGAGACGGGTCGCGATGAGCTCCCACTCCGGCACCTTGGGCATCCCCTTGACGTGCCGCAGCTGCACGCCGAAGGCGCGGGCCTTGGGGTCGTCCCGCAGCTTCGGGTCGTCCCAGGCGTCGAGGCGGGCCGGCAGGTCGCCGCAGAGCGCGTAGAAGCGCAGCTGCGTCTCCCGGGTCGAGAGGAACTCGGCCAGCTTCCAGGCGTCGTCCTTGCGCTTGCCGGCGCGGAAGATCGCCAGGCTCGAGCCGCCGGCCAGCGAGAGGCCCGGCGCGGCGCTCGAGCTGGGTGCCGGCAGCGGAGCGGTGCCCCAGACCCCCTGCCGCTCCGGGCGCAGCCGCCAGCGGAACTCGCCGATGTTCCAGGGGCCGGTGATCCACATGCCGAAGTCCCCCTGGTCGAACTGCTGGTAGACGTTGGAGACCTGCGCGTTGGTGACCGGGGGGGCGAAGCCGTCCTTGAAGAGCGAGATGTAGAACTCCGCCGCCCGGCGGAACTCCGGGGAGCGGAAGGCTCCGTAGCGGCCGCCGTCCTTCAGCAGCGTCGCCCCGGCCTGGACGCCCAGGATCGCCGGCTGCGCCCACTCGTCGGTGGGCAGCAGGATCGGGTAGCCGCCGCGGCGCAGCTTCGGCTTGAGGAGCTTCAGAGAATCGCGCCATTCCTCCCAGGTGCGCGGAGCCTGGGGCACGAGATCGCTCCGGTAGTAGAGGACGCGCGTGTCGACGTACCAGGGGATGCCGAAGACGCGTCCCTCCATGACGTTGGTCTCCCAGATGCCCGGGAAGTAGTCGCGAGCCGCCAGGACGGACGTGCGGGCCAGGAAGGGCGCCAGCGGCTCCAGCGCGTCGAGCGAGACGAGCTCGGGGACCCAGGTGTTGCCGAGCTGCACCAGGTCGGGCGTCTCCCGCCCGACGTAGGCGGTCAGCAGCTTCTCGTGCGCCGCCGTCCAGGGGACCTGCTGCACCTGGACCCGCAGGCCGTGCGCGCGCTCGAAATCCGGCACCAGCTTGCGCGCCTCCTCCCCCTCGCGCCCGAAGGCCCAGAAGCGAAGCGGCGCCGCCTCACCGGGAGGGCGGCAGTCCAGCAGCGACGCCAGCAGCGCGCCGCAGGCCAGGACCAGGCTCACGGCGCGGCGTCGAGCCATCCGCCCTTGAAGCCGGCGCGGCGAAGTCCGTCCACCAGGTAGCGGTTCTTCCGCATGGTCCGCCACACCAGGCCGCTGCGGTGGTTCTCGATCATGGCCACGATCGGCCCCTGGTCGATGCCCAGCCAGTCGGTGTCGAACCAGCCGGCGCCGGGCACCACCGCCCCGTGATGCACCGCCACGTCGGTGAACGTGAACGTCGGATTGAAGGCGTCCAGGAAGCCGAAGCGCCCCCAGAGGTGCGCGCCGTAGCGGACGCGCATCTCCTTGAGCGCCGCCAGGCAGAGCTCCGGCGCGAAGGGGAGCGAGCCGGCGGCGGCGGTGGGTGCCAGCGTGCCGTCGTCGAAGCTCCAGGTGGTGGACGCCGCGCGCGCCGAGTAGGTGCGGAAGCGGACCGGCTTCCCGTTCACCTCACGCACACGATCGTTTGCGCTCGCGCGGACCACGCGCTCGACGTCGGCCGGGCCGTCGCAGGCGGTGAGGCCCCACATGTCCGGGCCGTAGCCGGCGAAGCCCTCCGGGTTGGCGATCGCGTAGGCGCGCTGCGAGAGGGTGGCGCGCCGCGAGTTCTCGAAGTAGTCGATCCCCTTGCCGCGCATGTAGTCGTCCTGGATGCCGCGGAAGTCCACCCAGACGTGCGAGTACTGGTGGCCGAAGAGCGGCCCGAACTGGACGTGCTCCTGGCCTTGGAAGGTGGCCCAGACGTAGGTCGAGGCGAAGGCGTCCCAGGCGTCCTTGCCGACCGGATGCGTGGGGGAGCCGATCGCCAGGAGGTGGAGCAGCATGGCCTCGTCGTAGCCGTGCCAGTCCGACTCGAGGTGGCCGTGCTCCGGCGTCCAGCCCATGCCCAGCCGCGGAGGCCGCGGCCGCGCGAAGGTCCAGTCGGCGCGGCGGTAGAGCGCGTCGGCGATCTCGCGGATGGCCGCCTCGTCGGGGTGGTCGCCGTCGAAGTACGACTGGCAGAAGAGCGCGCCGGCCAGGAAGAGCGCGCTGTCGATGGTGGAGAGCTCCACCGTCTCGTAGCGCGCGCCGGTCTGCATGTCGAGGAAGTGGTAGAGGAGGCCGCGATAGCCGGCGACGCCCGCGCCCTGCGGCCCCTGCGGCGCGTCCCGCAGGAAGCGCAGTGTGGTGAGGACGCGGCCGCGGGCCTCTTCGCGGGAGATCCAGCCGCGCTCGGCGCCGATGGGGTAGGCGGTCAGCCCGAAGCCGATGGCGGCGACGCTGGAGAAGGACGGCGTCGGCCAGCGGTCCGGCACCAGGCCGTTCGCCGGGTTCGCCAGCTCCCAGAAGTAGCGGAACGCCCGCTCCTGCAGCTCGTCCAGGAGCGGGTCGAGCCGCCGGACGGGTGTTTCGAGGGCCCGTGCCGGCGCGGCGGTATGCGGCCGTTCGAGCGCCAGCGCCCCGGAGGCCAACGGGCGTCCGCAGGACGCGGCCAGAAGCGCGGCGACCGCGACAGAGGAAAGCCGGGCCCACCCGGAGGGGCGGGCCCGGCTCTGCACGAGAGGCGTCAAAGGGTCAGTAGCGCAGGCTGATGCCGAACTCGACGCGCCGCGGGTTGTAGGCGCTGTTGGCGTTGCCGTGGTTCGCGTTCACCTCGGGCAGCGCCGGGATCCAGCCGTCGAAGCCCTGCTCGTTGGTGAAGTTGAAGACGTTGATGACCTGGGCGGAGATGCCGGCGTCGTAGGAGGCGCCGAAGGTGAACCGCTTCTCCAGGCGCAGGTCGACGCTCTCGGTCCACTTCGGCGGGTCGCCGCCGCCGGCGAAGTCCTGGCACTTGTCGTAGCCGCGCGAGCAGTCGGTGATGAAGAACGGGTAGCCGGAGCCGAGGCTGACCAGCGTGGCCGCCTGGATGCCGAAGGGGGCGTCGGCGATGGCCGAGAACACGATGGTGTGCTCCTGCACGCCCGGGCTCCGCTGGCGGAAGCCCAGCTCCGGGTCGAGCAGCTGGAAGCTGAAGAGGTCGTTGCCGGTCTGCTCGGAGTGCGCGTAGACGTAGGAGACGCGGGCGCCCCAGCCGCGCGAGAACGGCTTCTCGACCACCAGCTGGCCGGAGTGGTACCACCCTTCCTTGCCGCGGGAGATCAGCGAGAAGCCGTAGTTCGGCGACGGGCGCGCGCCCCAGTTGCAGGTGCCGTCCGCGTTCTTGATGCCGCAGGTCCAGGTGAGCTGGTCCTGGCTGTAGACGCCGTTGTAGCTGGCCGAGGCGTTGAAACGGCCGAAGTCGTGGCGCACGCCGAGGCTCCACTGGTCGGCGGAGGGGGCGTTGGTGTTGTTGTCGAGGAGATAGACCTCGGGCGCCGGGGCCACGCCGCGCGCGATCAGCCCCTGCAGGCCGGCCAGGCTCAGGTAGGACGGGTCCCACTTGATGGCCGGACGGCCGTCCTGCGGGCTGCCGTCTTTCGAGAACCAGAACTCGCGCACTCCCCACTGCAGCCGGAACTTCTCGTCGAGGATGTCGTTGTAGAGCGTGCGGTCGTAGTACTTGCCGTAGCCGCCGTAGACGACGGTCTTGGCCTGCCCGGTGACGTCGAAGGAGAAGCCGATGCGCGGCTGGAACTGCCCGGTGTCGGCGTCCCGCTGGGTGCCGTCGGTGAAGTAGTTCGACGGGTAGACCGAGCCGAAAGCGGTGCGGATTCCGGCCGGGGTGACGTAGTCGTTGTTCAGCATGTCGCTCTCGTAGTCCCACCGGAGCCCGAGGTTCACGGTGAGGCGGGGAGTGACGCGCCAGTCGTCCTGCAGGTAGAGGCCGAACTGCCGGTTGTTGCTGGAGAGGTCCGGGTCGCCGGCGCCCAGCACCGCCCGGTAGGGCAGGTCGCCCGGGGTGCTGATGAAGGTGGAGTTCCGGAAGACGAACTGCGGGTTGGCGTTCTGGTACTTGATGACGTGGTACTGCAGGTAGTCGAAGTTGAGGCCGGCCTTCAAGGCGTGCTCGCCGATCAGGAAGCGCGCGTTCAGCAGGCTGATGTCGTCGCGGATCGAGAAGCGCTTCTGCGAGATGTCCTGCGAGCCGGGGCGGCCGCCGATCGTCAACAGCCCGTCATAGACCTTGTTGACCTGGTCGCTGGCGCCGGCGGTGACCGGACGCCACTGGAAGTCCTGGTAGCTGACGATCGCCTCGTTCAGGTACTTGCCCGAGGAGAAGAGCGTCGTCTGCTTGGCGCGCACGGTGCGGACGTCGATCTTGAGGTCGGTGCCCCCCTCACGGCTCTGCTGATCGCCGAAGTCGCGGATGTCCGACTCGTGGCGGAAGTCGCCGGAGACGTCGAAGGTCGCCCCTTCCGAGAGCGCCGCGTCCACCTTGCCGAAGAAGAGGGAAGAGCGGAACGGCTGGGTGAAGAGGCCGGTGTACGAGTCGAACGTATGGCGGAACGAGTCCGGCCAGCCCCGGTCGTTGCCGAGGAAGACCGACCGCTCGCGGTCCTGGTAGTTGCCTTCGTAGGAGGCGAAGAAGTGGACCTTGTTGCGCATGATCGGGCCGCCCACGCTCAGGCCGGGCTGCCAGCGCTCGTATTCGGGCTTGCGCTCGCCGCGCGCCTTGCTGAACTTGTCCTGGGCGACGAGGTTCCTGTTCTGGTAGAGCGTGAAGAGCTCGCCGTGGATCTCGTTACCGCCCGACTTGGTCACCGCCGAGATGATGGCGCTCGAGGCCTTCTGGTATTCCGCCTTGTAGTTCTGGGTGATGACCCGGAACTCCTGGACAGCGTTCTGCGGGAACGGATTGCCGCGGCTGGAGTCCTGGCCGACAGCGCCGCCCTGCAGCACGTCGTTCTTGTAGCTGGAGCCGTCGATGAAGACGTTGGTATTGGAGGCGCCCTGAGCTCCGTAGCTGAACTCCTGCCGCAGCTCGTCGTGCGAGACGTTCACGCCCGGAGCCAGCAGGGTGAAGTTGAGGAAGTTACGGGTCGCCTGCGGGAGCCGCGCGATCTGCTCGCGGGTCACGTTGGTGGCGACCTCCGAGGACTTCAGCTCCATCTCCGGAGTCGCCTCGGCCGAGACGCTGATCGCTTCCTGCACGGTCGTGCCCGGCTTCAGGTCGAAGTCCTGGGTGAGCGTCTGGCCGACCTGGACGCGCACCGCGTGCTTGAGGGTGCCGTGGGCGGCGGTCCCGGTCGACACCTCGTAGGTCCCCGGAGGCAGCACCATCTCGTAGGTGCCGCTGCCGCCGGACGCCACGACCCGTCGGAACCCGGTCGAGGTTTGCACGGCGGTGACCAGCGCGCCCGGGATCGGCCCGCCGTCGTCGGTCACCACGCCTTGCAGGCGTCCCGTCGTCGATTGGGCCTGCGCTGGAGCCGAAGGCAGCAGCGCAAGCGCGAGCGCGATTGCCAGACAGGGGAGGCCGAGCCTCCCGGATAGGTTTCTCATGATGCCTTCCTCCTCGTGGCGGCCGTGGGCCCGTCGGTCTCTGGTTGGTCGATCTGGTCTATCGTCTTCATGGTCTCTGTCGCGCGCGTCTGGCGGGCGGCGCCGTCACCCGACGGCGCGCCGCACGAGGCACGCACGACCAATGTCGTGGGAAGGAGCCGGTGCTGAGGGACGTGAGACGTCCCGCCGCCGATCGCGTCGAGCAGGCGCTCCATGGCGCCCGCGCCGAGGTCCCGGATCGGGACGTGGACCGAGGTGAGGGGCGGCGCGGTGTAGCGCGCGTAGGGGATGTCGTCGAAGCCGGAGACGGCGATCTCCTCGGGGACCGACACCCCCGCCTTCTGCAGCGCCGCCAGACAGCCGATGGCCATGGCGTCGTTGGCCGCGAAGATGGCGGTCGGTCGAGGCGAGAGCTCCAGCAGCTCGCGAGCCGCCCGGAAGCCTGACTCTTCGTCGAACGCGCCGGCGGCCTCCCAGCCCTCGGAGGGCACGGTCCCCGCGGCGCGCAGGGCGGCACGCCAGCCGCGGCGACGCTCGGCGGCGTCGCGGTTGCCGGCCGGACCGGCGATGAAGGCGATGCGGCGATGGCCCAGGCTCTGAAGGTGGCGGACCATCATCCGGGCGCCTCCCTGGTTGTCGATCGCGATCGAGTCGATGCCGTCCCGCGCGACGCAGTTCAGAAGCACCGCCGGCAGGTCCTCCGGCAGCTTGTGCTTCAGGTCGCGCGCCGCGATCGTCGGGGACATGACCACCACGCCGTCGACCCTTCCGCGCATCGCGCCCAGCACCTCGTCGGTCTCGGCCCGGTCGCTGTGCGAGCTGGAGACCAGGACGTGGTAGCCGTGACGGCGCGCGGTGACGTCGATGCCGCGGATGACCTCCGAGAAGAACTCCCCGTAGATGTCCGGCAGGACCACGCCGATCGTGCGGGTCTCCTTGGTGTTGAGGCTGCGCGCGGCCACGTGCGGCACCCAGCGGAGCTGGGCGGCGGCCTCCATCACCCGGCGCCGTGTCTCGTCGCGCACCGGACCGGTGCCGTTCAGCACGCGCGAGATGGTCGCCACCGAGAGGCCGGAAGCGCGCGCCACCTCGCGGATGGTCACGGCCAAAGCGGCTCCCGGAGGGAGCGGCGCGTGACGGCGGAGCCGGCAGGGTGCGTCATGTAACCGGTTACTGTAACCGGTTACAACCTAGACTGGTGCCTCCCGCGGTGTCAAGGGGAAAAAGGGGGCGCGGGGCCCGCTTAGAATCCTGTGTCCCGAAACCAGCATCCCAGGGGAGAAGCCGATGAACACTTCCCGCAAGTACGTCTACTCCTTCGGCGCCGGACGCGCCGAGGGGAACGGCAGCCAGAAGGACCTCCTCGGCGGCAAGGGCGCGAACCTCGCCGAGATGGCCCGCCTCGGCCTGCCGGTGCCTCCAGGCTTCACCATCACGACCGAGGTCTGCACGCACTTCTACGCGCACGGCAAGGCCTATCCGGACGCGCTGCAGACGGAGGTCGAGGAGCACCTGGCGGGCATGGAGAAGGCCCTGGGCCGGAAGTTCGGCGACGCCAAGGACCCGCTGCTGGTGTCGGTGCGCTCCGGCGCCCGCGCCTCGATGCCGGGCATGATGGACACGATCCTCAACCTGGGGCTCAACGACCGCACCGTCGAGGGGCTGGCGGCGGTGTCCAAGAACGTCCGCTTCGCCTGGGACTGCTACCGCCGCTTCGTGGCGATGTACGGCGACGTGGTGCTCGACCTCAAGCCGGCCGACGCCCGCGAGCGCGACCCGTTCGAGGTGATCCTCGAGAAGAAGAAGATCGCCTACGACGTCCATCTCGACACCGAGCTGCCGGTCGAGGCGCTGAAGGAGCTGGTGCGCGATTTCAAGGCCGAGATCAAGTACCGGACCGGCAAGGTCTTCCCCGACGAGCCGAACCAGCAGCTCTGGGGCGCGATCGGCGCCGTCTTCTCCTCCTGGATGAACGAGCGGGCCAACGTCTACCGCAAGCTGAACGGCATCCCCGAGAGCTGGGGCACCGCGGTGAACGTGCAGTCGATGGTCTTCGGCAACCAGGGGGAGGACTGCGGCACCGGCGTGGCGTTCACGCGCGACCCCTCGACCGGCGAGAACGTCTTCTACGGCGAGTACCTCATCAACGCTCAGGGGGAAGACGTCGTCTCCGGCGTGCGCACGCCGTTCAAGATCGCCACGCTGGAAGAGAGGATGCCCGCCGTCTACCGGCAGCTGCTGGGCATCCGCAAGACGCTCGAGGACCAGTACCGGGACATGCAGGACATCGAGTTCACGGTCGAGAAGGGGAAGCTCTGGATGCTCCAGACCCGCAACGGCAAGCGGACCGGCTTCGCCGAGGTGCGGGTCGCGGTGGAGATGGTGGACGAGGGGCGCATCAGCCCGGAGGAGGCGCTGCTGCGCGTCAACCCCGACTCCCTGAACCAGCTGCTGCGGCCGATCTTCGACCACCAGGCCAAGGCGGCGGCCCTGCGCGAGAACCGGCTGCTGGCCAAGGGGCTCAACGCCGGCCCGGGCGCCGCCACCGGCCGCATCGTCTTCACCGCCGGGGACGCCGACGCCTGGGCCCAGCGCGGCGAGAAGGTGCTGCTGGTGCGCGAGGAGACGAGCCCGGAGGACATCAAGGGGATGAACGCCGCCGAGGGGATCCTGACCGCCCGGGGCGGCATGACCTCCCACGCGGCGCTGGTCGGGCGCCAGATGGGCAAGGTCTGCGTGGTCGGCTGCGAGCAGCTGCGCATCGACGCCGCGCGGCGGACCATGGCGGTCAAGGAGGCGAGCGGCGACCTCCGCGTCCTCCACGAGGGGGACTGGGTCTCGATCGACGGCACCACCGGGGAGGTCATCGAGGGGAAGATCGCCACGCGTCCGTCCGAGGTGCTGCAGGTCCTCCTGGAGAAGAGCCTCTCCCCGGACCAGAGCTCGGTCTTCCGCCTCTACGCAACCCTGATGGGCTGGGCCGACCAGGCCCGCCGCCTGAGGGTGCGCGCCAACGCCGACCAGCCCGATCAGGCGCAGAACGCCGTCTCCTTCGGGGCCGAGGGCATCGGGCTCTGCCGGACCGAGCACATGTTCTTCGGCGGCGAGCGCATCACCGCGATGCGCGAGATGATCCTGGCGGACCGCACCGACGAGCGCGAGCGCGCCCTCGGCAAGCTCCTGCCGATGCAGCGCGAGGACTTCATCGGGCTCTTCCGCGCCATGGGCGCCCGGCCGGTGACGATCCGGACGCTCGACCCGCCGCTCCACGAGTTCCTGCCGCACGGCGACAAGGAGCGCGAGTCGGTGGCGCGCCAGACCGGCGTCGACCCGCGCATGGTGGCCCGCAAGGTGGCCGACCTGCACGAGATGAACCCGATGCTGGGGCACCGGGGCTGCCGGCTGGGCATCACCTATCCGGAGATCACCAGGATGCAGAGCCGGGCGATCCTGGAGGCGGCCTGCCGGGTGAAGAAGGAGGGGATCGAGGTCGCGCCGGAGATCATGATCCCGTTGGTCGGGCACGTGCGCGAGCTCTCCGACCAGGTGCGCCTGGTGCGCGACGTGGCCAGGCAGGTCTTCGAGTCCGAGGGCGTGAGCGTGGGCTTCCTGGTCGGTACGATGATCGAGCTGCCGCGCGCCGCGGTCACCGCCGACGAGATCGCCAGCGTGGCCGAGTTCTTCAGCTTCGGCACCAACGACCTCACCCAGACCGCCTTCGGCCTCTCGCGCGACGACGCCGGCAAGTTCCTCCCCGAGTACGTGCGCCGCGAGATCCTGCCGGCCGACCCGTTCGAGAAGCTGGATCAGGGGGGCGTCGGCAAGCTGGTGAAGATCGGCGTCGAGCTGGGGCGCGGCGCGCGTCCGGGCCTGAAGATCGGCATCTGCGGCGAGCACGGCGGCGAGCCCTCCAGCGTCGAGTTCTTCCACCGCACCGGCCTCGACTACGTCTCCTGCTCGCCGTTCCGGATCCCGATCGCGCGCCTGGCGGCCGCGCAGGCGGCCATCCGCGACGGGGCGGTGATCTCCGGCCACGCGCCGGCTCCGACGCCGGCGCCGGCGGCGGTCAAGCGCAGCAACGGGCGGAAGAAGAAGGCGGCCTGACCTGAGCCAGGAGCTGCGCTGCTCCCGCTGCGGCGTCTCCAATCCGCCGCAGGCGAACTTCTGCCTGGGGTGCGGCGCCGGCCTGGTGCCGGGGCCGCCGCAGGGGACGTCCGCCGAGCCACCGAGGCCGCGGCGCCGCCGCGACCGCGCCGGCGGTGACAGCCGCGCCACGCTGGCGCTGGTGCTCGGCCTGGTCTCGCTCTTCTGCCTGGGACCGCTGGTGGGCGTACCGGCGGTGCTCGTCGGCAAGGCGGAGATGAACGCCATCAAGGCCGGCAACGCGCCACCCTCCGGGATGCCGATGGCGCAGTGGGGCTTCTACCTGGGGATCGCCGGGACCGTCCTGAGCATCGCCGGTTGCCTGGTCTTCACACTCGTGCACAACGTGCCGGGATTCCTGCGCTAGTGGGCTGATGCTGCAGAGGCTCTTCCACCTCCAGGAGCGTGGGACCGACGTCCGGACCGAGGTGGCCGGCGGGCTGACGACGTTCCTGACGATGGCCTACATCGTCTTCGTGAACCCGCAGGTGCTGAGCTTCTTCGGCGATCCGGCGCTGGTCGCGAAAGGGCTGCCCGTCGCCGCCACCGCCTCGGCGACGGCCCTCACCGCCGGGCTGCTCTGCATCGCCATGGGGCTTTTCGCCAACGTGCCGGTCGCGATGGCGGCCGGGATGGGGCTCAACGCGTTCGTCTCCTACCAGCTGGTCGCCAGCGAGGGGCTCCCGATGTCGAGCGCGATGGGCATCGTGGTGCTGGAGGGGTTCGTCATCCTGCTGCTGGTCGTCTCCGGCCTGCGCGAGGCGGTGATGAACGCGATCCCGATGGAGCTGAAGAAGGGGATCGCCGCCGGCATCGGCCTCTTCATCGCGTTCATCGGCCTGCAGGAGGCGGGCTTCGTGAAGGCCAGCCCGGCCACGATGGTGACTCTCGGGAACCTGACGACCTGGCCGGTGCTGGTCGCCTCGATCGGCTTCCTGCTGACGATCGTGCTGCTGGAGCGCCGCGCTCCCGGAGCGCTCCTCTGGGCCATCCTGGGCACGACGGCGGTGGCGGTGGCCGTGAACTACGGGACCGGCGGCACCGCCTTCCCGCCGGGGGTGGCGCGGCTGCCGGAGTCGCCGGTACGGCTGCCGGACTTCTCGACGCTGGGCAAGTTCGACTTCGGTGCCTTCGCGCAGGTCGGTGTCCTCAAGACGGCGCTGCTGGCGTTCGCGCTGATGCTCTCCGATTTCTTCGACACCATGGGCAGCGTGATCGCCGTGGGCACCAAGGCCGGCCTGGTCGACGAGCGCGGGCGGATGGCGAACCTCAAGCGCGTGCTCCTGGTGGACTCCGCCGGCGCCATCCTGGGGGGCGCGTCCTCCTCGGCCTCGGCCACCTGCTACATCGAGTCGGTGAGCGGCGTGGCGCAGGGCGCGCGCACCGGTCTCATGACGGTCGTGGTCGGCTTCGGTTTCCTGGCCTCGCTCTTCCTCGGCCCCGTCATCGGCATGGTGCCCAAGGAGGCCACCGCGCCGGTCCTGGTGGTGGTGGGTTTCCTGATGATGTCGACTCTGGAGGGGGTCGACTTCAACCGTTTCGACACCGCCTTCCCGGCGTTCCTGACGCTGATCGGGATCCCGCTGACGTTCAGCATCTCCAGCGGCATCGGCCTCGGGTTCCTGGCCTACGCGCTGGTGCGTCTCCTGACCGGGCGCGCCCGCGAGGTCCACCCCCTCCTCTATGCCGTCTCGGTGGCGTTCCTGGTGGAGTTCCTGCTGCCGCTCTTCGAGCGGCTCTAGTGGCCGTTACAGTCCACTAGATAGGAGGCAGCTCCACCAGTCCGCTCAGCACCACGGTCACCCTGTCCGGCCTCTGTTTCGGCTGAAGGCTCTCGATGTGGACCAGCTCGCTCCCCCGCACCTCGTACTCGCTCTGGTGCAGGTAGTCGTCCAGCCCGAAGGACGAGGACTGGTACTCGCGCACCAGCTGGCCCTGAGCGTCCAGCCCGACGAACCGCGTGATCCACAGCGCGCCCCGCGGCACACTGGTGACGCGCTCGGGCGACTCCACCAGGAAGCCGCCCGAGGGGATCCGCCAGCGTCGCATGGAGGATGACTATCGCACTTCGGGGCACCACCCGTCGAAGCCGCGGGCGGCCTCGCGGCGCTCCAGCCGCGAGTTCGTCCAGCGCTCATTGAGGACGCCGAGCCGCACCAGCTGCGGGCGGAACTCGTAGCGGATGCGCAGCCGCGCCGCCGGCTGGCTCTCCAGCTCGAGGTCGACGCGGGTGACGTCGTGCTCCATCCGGTCTCCCATGCCGGTGGCGGCGTAGTCGTCGGCCTCGGCCTTCCGCTGTCCCTCCGCCAGAGGCTGGTCGCGCCGCATCTCCGGGGCGGCGGCGCTCCCCTTGGATCCAGGCGCGCCTTCCCCGTAGCCGCGCCGGTAGAGCAGCGGCTGCCGCCGCGGCCGCTCGCGGTAGAAGGCCGCCTCGATGACGCCGAGGTTCGCGGTCTGGCCGAGCTGGGCACCATAGGAGCGCTCCTCGCTGGTGAAGGTGAAACGGCGCGCCTGCGAGCCGCTCACCTGCCAGCCGGAGATGGTCACCGTCTCGTACGGGTCCAGGACCCACTTGGAGGCGCCGGTGGCGTCGGTGTGCTTCGCGTCGATGGTGTTGAGGCCGTCGACGGCCAGCGCCACCGCCACCCGGCTGCCGGTCGGGTTCGTGAGCCGCAGCTCGTACTCCCGCCCCTTCAGCGCCTCCACGTAGACGGTGCCGTTGTGCGAGTACTCGGGGCGGGTGGAGCCGTCCACCACGACGTCGACGCCGAAGCCCCTGCCGGCCGCGGCGGCCGGAACGCTGCCGGTGAAGAGGAGAACGGTTGCCGCTGCGAACGCCTTCATGAGTGCCTCCGTACGTTGAGACCCGGGCGCTGCGCGGGTGGTTCCCGGCGGCCGGCGGTTCGTGAAACGATCCGGGACGCCGCGCATCCAAGTGAGGTCCTATGTTGACGACGATCGAGGTCTGCTACCCGCCCGAGAAGGGGAGCGTCGCCCTGCGCGGCAGCCTGCCGCCGCTCTCCTGGACGTCCGACCTGCCGCCGGTCCGCGTCGAGGACGGCCGCTCGTTCTTCCAGGTGGAGCTGGGGGAAGGGGACCTCCTCGACTTCAAGCCGGTCCGCGAGGACGGCCGCTACTCCTGCGGGCGCAACTTCACGGCGCTGTCCGGGGAGGCGCTGGTGCTGATGCCCTACTTCGAGCGGGCCTACGGCGCCCTGGAGGACAGAATCCAGAGCATCTACGCGCCGCAGCTCAAGCGCGAGGTGCGCTACCGGCTCTTCCTGCCGCCCAGCTACGACGAGCACTTCGACAAGCACTACCCGGTCCTGTACGCCCAGGATGGACAGAACCTGTTCAGCCCCGATCCGCTCGACGGGCATTCCTGGGAGATGCACCACGCGCTGGACGAGCTCTACGAGCTGGGGGCGGCCGAGGAGATCATCGTGGTGGCCCTCTACACCGACGAGGGGCGCCTGGAGATGCTGAGCCCGAGCCCCGACCCGGCGCACGGCGGCGGCGACGGGCCGCGCTACCGCGACTTCCTGGTGGAGACGCTCAAGCCCTCGATCGACGCGCGCTACCGCACGCTGCGCGACCGGCGCAACACCGCGCTCATCGGCTCGTCGATGGGCGGGCTCTTCTCGTTCTTCGCCGCCTGGACGCGCCCGCAGGTCTTCGGCCGCGTGGCCTGCCTGTCGAGCTCGTTCTGGTGGGACAACCGGTCGATGGTGCGCGAGGTGCAGAAGGGCTCCTGCCCGCTGCCGCGACCCTGGCTCTACATCGACAGCGGCGCCGCCCGCAGCGGCTTCACCGAGGACGCCAACATGCGCGACGGCTTCCACCACACGGTGGCGCTGCGCGACGCGCTGGTCCACCACTGCTACGTGCCGGGCGACAACATCCACGTGCTGGCGTTCGCCGGCCAGTCCCACAACAACGCGTCGTGGGCGTCACGCCTGGCGATCCCGCTGCAGCTGCTCTTTCCCAGAAGCGTCTAGTAGCCTGTGGATGGTCGCGCATCCGTCGGAGGGGGCTCAGGATCAGCCTACTCGGAGATCCCGGCGTCGGCAGGGCGCGACGTCAACGCCGGGACGGCCACGGTGGGCTCGCTGACGGCTTCCGAGATCGTCACGATGCCGATGGGGCGGCCGCTCACGTCCAGGACCACGTCCGAGACCAGCCGCACCGGGAAGGCGCTGCCGTCCTTTCGCACGTTCTGACTGATCCGTTTCCAGCTCGACATGGCGCGCAGCTCCTCGTCGCTCATCACCCGCCGCCGCCCGGAGCCGGCGAGGACGCCCACGTCCTGGCCGGTCAGCTCCTCGGGCAGGTAGCCGGCCATGACCGCGCCGGCCCGGTTCACGTAGAGGATCCGGCCGCGCGGGTCGGTGATCGTCAGGCCGACCTGCATGGTCTCCACCGCTTTCCGCAGTCTCCGCAGCTCGCGGTCGGCGCGGTTGCGGGCGGTCACGTCGCGGGCGATGCCGGAGACCGACACGACCTCTCCCTTGGCGTCGCGGATGGGTGACAGCGCCAGCGAGACCTCCACCGGCCCATCGGGGCCGATCCAGAGCGCCTCGAAGGCGGGGACCGGCTCACCGGCGCCGGCGCGCTCCAGCGCGGCGCGCAGGTCGCCGTCGCGACCGGGAGGGGCCAGCGCCAGCAGGCTCCCGCCGGCCATCTCGGCGGCGCCGCGCCCGGTGATCCGCTCGGCGCCCGGGTTCCAGGTCTCGATGGTGCCGCCCGCACCGCAGGAGAAGATCGCGTCGGCGGAGCTGCCGACGATGCCGGCCAGCCGCCCCGCCTGCCGCTCGGCTTCCTGCCGCCTCGATTCGTCGATGACGACCGCGCGGTGCGAGACCACGCCGCCTTCGCTCCCCACCACGGTGGTGAGCTGCAGCCGCGCCGCCAGCGGCTCCCCGTGGTGGCGAAGGAGCTGCACCTCGACGTCGCGTTCGGCGGCCGGCTCGGCCTTGAGGCTGGCCAGGAGCTGCTCGATGCTCGGGCCCTCCTGGACGCGCATCAGCTCGGAGACGCTGCGCCCCAGCACCACGTCCCGCCGCGCGCCCAGCCAGCGGATCAGCGTCTCGTTCGCCAGCGTCACGAACCCGTCGGTGTCGAGGGAGACGTAGCCCACCGGCGCCTTCTCGTAGAGGTCGCGCCACTCGGTCTCGGAGTCGAGCACCGCTTCTTCGAGCTCGCGGCGCTCCCGCACGTCGTGCAGCAGCACGATCGAGCGGGGCTGGCCGGTGACGCTGTAGCCGGCGACGGTCAGCTCCACCGCGGCGGCGTCGCCGCCGGGCCGCTCCAGCAACGTCTGCAGCGGCTCCTCGGCGGGCTCCTCGGACGCCAGCGCGGCGGTGATCGCCGGCCGCACCGATTCGGGAAACGCCTGCAGCAGCGGTGAGCGCAGCACCTCGATGTCGTCGCGACCCAGGATGCGCTGCGCCGGCCGGCTGCAGAAGACGATGCGGCCATCGGCGTCGCCGACCAGCACGCCGTCCTCCAGCGCCGCGGCCAGCGCCCGGAAGCGCGGCTCCCACTCGGCCCCGGCGACCAGCGCGCGCTCGCGGTGGAAGGCCTGCCGCACCAGGCGGGTCAGCGCCTTCGGCTCCAGGTCCTTGCGGTCCACCACACCCGACGCCCCCGCCCCGATCACCGCCGCCTCGACCGCCGGGTCCTCCCATTCCGCCAGCACGAAGAGAGGCCGGGCCCAGCCGTCGCGCCGCGCCCGGCGCACCACGTCGATGTGTCCGACGTCCTCGAAGCGCCCGCCGACGAACACCACGTCGTGCGTCGCGGCCGCCAGCGCCTTCTCGACCGCCGGCAGGGTCCCGGCCCAGTCGGCCGAGAAGTGGCCGACGGTGGCGTGCGCGAAGGCGTCCCGCAGGGCGGCGAACGCCGACTCGTCCGGGTGCGCGACCAGCACCTTGATGACGTTGGGCAGCGCGGCCGGGCCGGGACGGCGGCGCAGCCCGCCGGTGGAGTCCAAGGCTTCGGAGGGTTCGATGCGCGCCATCGGTGTGGAGGCCGCGGCGTTCGCGAACTGCTGGTTGAAGCCGGTCAGCATGAAGCCGAAACCCGACGGGAACGAGCCGGCCAGCGCCACCGGAGCGCGTTGGGCGCGGGTCACCTTCCCCTGCACCCGGGCGTCGCCGCCGCTCGGCAGCTTCACCAGGATCGTGAGCGCCGTGCCGATCTGCGGCGTGAAGTGGCAGAGCACGAACATGCCGGTCTGGGAGATGTCGCGGGTGACCCCGACGTAGGGCTGGGCGTTCAGCTCGAAATGGACCGTCATCCGCCGCTTGAAGCGCTGGAAGGTCCGCTTGTCCGCCATCGCGGCGGCGATTATTGCCCGGACTGCTCCTGAACCGACGCCCGGATATCGTCCAGCCCCTGGCGCATCCGGTCGAGGTGGGTGCGGAACGACAGTACGCAGATGCGCAGCACGAAGCGGCCGTCGTTCAGCACCGTGCCGGTCAGGTGGACGCGGTTCCTCGCGTTGATGCGCGCCATCAGCTCGCGGTTGGCGCGGTTTTCCTCCTCGAGGTCGCCGCCGCCCGCCAGGCGGAAGGCCACCAGCGAGAGCTGAGGCTCGGCGACGATCTCGATCCCGGGGATGCCACGCAACGCCTCGGTCGCCCAGAGCGCCAGGTCGAGCTTCTCGTCGAGGTTCCGGCGAAACGGGCCGGCGCCGTGCATCTTGAACGGCAGCCAGACACGCAGGCCGCGGACCGCCTTCGAGAGCTCCGGGGAGATCTCGCAGAAGTCGACGAAGTCGGAATCCTCGCGCATCGCCGGCAGGTAGGAAGCGTGGACGCTGTGGGCGCGGCGCAGCGCCGCGCCGTCGCGCACCAGGAGCGCGCCGGTCCCGTAGGGCAGGAAGAGACCCTTGTGCGGGTCCAGCGCCAGCGAGTCGGAGCGCTCGATCCCCGCCATCGCCTGTTTGCCGCGCTCGGTGAAGAGGAAGAACCCCCCGTAGGCACCGTCGACGTGGAGCCACAGCCGTTCGCGCGCGGCGAGGTCGGCCAGAGCCGACAGGTCGTCCACCGCGCCGGTGTGCACCGTGCCGGCGTTGCCGACCAGGAAGAACGGCTGGAGGCCGCTGGCCCGGTCCTCGCGGATGCGCCGCTCGAGCTCGTCAAGGCGCACGCGGAAGCGCTCGTCGGCGGAGACTTCCCGCACGTTGGCGCTCGGAAAACCGGCCAGGAGCGCCGCCTTGTGCAGCGAGTGGTGCGTCTCGGCCGAGGCGTACAGGGTGCCCTTCAGGAAGTCGGCGGGCAGACGCTCGTGACGCGCGGTGACCACCGCCGAGAGGGTCGAGAGCGAGCCGCCGGTCGTGAAGAAGCCGCGCGCCTCGGGGGGATAGCCGGCCAGGTCGCTGAACCAGGAGAGGACGTTCGTCTCGAGCTGCACCATGCCGGGCGCGGCGGCCCACACGCCGGTGTAGCGGTTCGTGACGTTGGCGATGAGGTCGGCCAGCGCCGCCTGGAGGAGACCCCCGCCGGGGATGTAGGCGATGTAGCCGGGGCCGGCGGTGTTGAAGCTCTTCGGCACCACCCGGGAGAGCAGCAGCTCGAGGAGCTCCTCGAACGGCTGCCCTTCCTCGGGCAGCGGCTCCCGCAACGAACGGGCGAGGGCGGCGCCCCCTTCGGCGTCGGTGTCGGCGGCCGGCTGCGAGGGAAGACTGTCGACGAAGTCGGCGAGGCGCCGGGAGGCGATCTCCACGAGCCGGCGCCATTCCTGAGTCGGCAGCTCGAGGGTGAGGTCCTCTTCCTGCAACGCGCGCGACTTTAGCAGCGTTTGCGGCGCCTGACGGCGCCGCGGAGATCGCCTCCGCCAAGTCTGTAGTTCTTGAGGCGGTGCCTGCGGCACCGCAGAGATCGCCTCCGCCAAGTCTTCGGCGACCGGCGACCGCGACCCCGTGGTAAACCGGATGCGCTGATGGGCGTCCCTCAGAGAGTGCGGCCCCTGCTGATGGTCCTGCTGGCGGCCGCCGCCCTGCCGTCTCTCGCGGCCGAGCAGCTCTTGCCGGGTCTCGCGAATACTTCAGGGCTCGCCGACACGCGATTCGAGTCGACGGTCTGGCTCACCAACGTGAGCGAGAGCGAGACGGCGGTCGAGCTCGGGCTCATCCCCGCCGGCCCTTCGGTGAGGCGCACCCTGAGGGCCGGGGAGACGCTGCGCCTCGACAACCCGCTGGCGACGCTGTTCGCCACGACCGGAGCGGGGACGCTGCGGGTGCGGTCCGTCGGAGAGATCGTCCTGCGCGGCGTCACCGCCAACGTTGCCGATCCGGGACGCACCTTCGGCGTCGCGCTCACGGCGGTGGACGAGCGCGCGCTCTTGCTGCCCGGCGAGACCGGGCACGCGCTCTGGGTCTCTCACAGCCGCGATCCGGGGACGGGGTTCCGGACCAACGTGGCCGTGGTGCTGGCGCGCCCCGACAGCGCCGCGCGGGTGACGCTGCTGGACGACGGCGGCGTGGTCCTGGGCGAGACGCTGGTGGAATCGGCGGAGCCGGCGAGCTGGCAGCGTTCCGTGGCCGAGCTCGTCACCGATCCCGAGGTGCCGGTGGGGCGGCTCGAGGTGCGCGTCCTGCGCGGAGCCGCCGCCGGCTACGCCGCGGTCGTGGACAACGTCACCGGAGACGGCCTGGCGGTGCCGCTGGAGCGCGCCGACGGAGCGCCGGACGGCTGGCTCGTGGACGGGGCCGCCCGGGCCGCGGGCCGGAACGGCACGCACTGGCAGACCGACCTCCGTCTCTTCAATCCGGGCAGTTCCGGGCTGACGGTCGCCATCGAGCCGATCGGCTTCACCGCGCCGGCCCATCACCGCCGGATCCCCGCCCGCGCGCTCGTCGAGGTGACTGACCTGCTGGCGTCCGCCTTCGGGCTGGGGGACGGCTACGCCGGGGCCGTGCGGCTGAGGGCCGACGGTCTGCTGCTGGCGACGGCGCGCATCAGGAACGTGGATCCGGCCGGCGGGCCGGGCTCGTACGGCGCCTGGCAGAGGGCCCGCCGGATTCCGTCCGAGCTCCTCGGCGCGGGGCAGAGCGTGACCTTCACCGGCCTCGCTCACGACGAGCGCTTCCGCACGAACCTCGCCGTCCTGGGCGAGGCAGCCACCCTGGTGCTTCGCGGCGCCGCGGGGATGCCGCTGGCGAGCGCAGTGACCGCGGACAGCGGCTGGCGGCAGCGCAGCCTGGCGGAGTGGTTCCCGGAGGTCGCGATCCCGCCGGACGCACGCGTGGACCTCATCGCCGGGCCGGGCACGCTCGACGCCTATGCCAGCGTGATCGACAACGCCACCGGCGATCCGGTGGTGGAGGGCGCGCGACCATTTCCGACCGCGCTCTGCCGGGCTCCGCCGATCACCTCGTTCCGCGCGTCGGTCCCTTCGACCGTCGACGGGAGCGTGGTCACCTTGACGTTGACGACGGCCGACGGCTCCGGCGCGCTCCTCGAGCCGGGCGGACAGCCCATCGCCAGCGGGGTGGCGATCCCGGTGATGCCGCCGGTGACCACGACCTATCGGGGCGTGGCTCGTGCCGCCTGCGGGGCCGAGTCCAGCGCGGCGGTCACGGTCGAGGTGACGCCGAGGCCCGGCTCGGTGATGACCGAGCTCGGTTCGCGGCAGGGCGTGGACGCGGCCGGCGTGATCGCCTGGAAGGGCATCGCCTACGCGGCGCCGCCGCTTCACGACCTGCGCTGGCGCCCGCCGGCGCCGCCGAGCGTGGGCAGCGCTCCTGCGGACGCCTTCGGCAGCGTCTGCGCCCAGCTCGCCGAGGACGGGTCACTGGCCGGCAGCGAGGACTGCCTCACGCTGAACGTCTGGAGCCCCTCGGCGCACGGAGCGCGGCCGATGCTCTTCTTCATCCACGGCGGCGGCAACGTGCAGGGCTCCTCGAGCGAGCCGCTCTACGACGGAACGGCGCTGGCCCGCACCCAGGACGCGATGGTGGTGACCGCCAACTACCGCCTGGCGGCGCTGGGCACGCTGGTCCAGCCCTTCGTCTCCGCGGAGGCGGCGCGCGGGACCTCCGGCAACCTCGGTCTCTTCGACCTTCTCGCCGCCCTGCGCTTCATCCGCCGCAACGCCGAAGCGTTCGGCGGCGATCCCGAGCGCCTGACGATCTTCGGCGAGTCGGCCGGAGGGGTGAACGTCTGCGCGCTGCTGGCCTCGCCGCTGGCAGGCGGGCTCTTCCAGCGGGCCATCATCGAGAGCGGCGGCTGCGTGGCCACGCCGCAGGGCGCGGCCCAGGCGTTCGGCGATCAGATCGTGTCGAAGTCGGGATGCGCCGCTGCGGAGGATACGGCCGCCTGCATGAGATCGCTCTCCCTGGACACCGTGCTGAGGGCGGTGCCGGGCGAGGCGGGCGTGGTGACGTCCTCGGGGCAGGCGTACGGCCCGGTGCTGGACGGTTTCGCGTTGAAGGCCGCGCCGCTCGCGGCGCTGGCCGGCGAGCACAACCGGGTGCCGCTGATCGTGGGCGCCAACTCCGAGGAGACCGGCCTGATGGCTCCGGCGGTGGAGAGCTCCGCCGCCTACGCCACCCTCGTCTACGCGCAGTTCGGAGCCGTGCTCGGCGCGCGTGTTCTGGCGCAGTACCCGGCCTCGGCGTTCGCGACGCCGCGGCAGGCCTACGTGGCCGTCACCACCGACGCGCGCTTCGTCTGCCACGCCCGGCGGATCGCGCGCGCCGCCGCCGCCGGGCAGGAGGAGCCGGTCTTCCGCTACGTCTTCACGCATGCGCTGGCGAGCGGCGCCGCGCGCGCCGCCGGCGCATTCCACGGGCTGGAGCTGCCGTTCGTCTTCGGCACCTTCCAGGCCTACACGCCGACCGCCGCCGAGCTGGCGCTCTCGCAGGCGATGGGAAACGCCTGGCGACGCTTCGCCGCCGTGGGCGACCCTGGAGGATGGCCGGTCTACCAGAGCTCCCTGGATCCCTACCTGCGCTTCGACACACCGATCAGCGCCGAGGTCGGCTTCCGGACGTCACGCTGCGACTTCTGGGACTCGCTGGCGCCCTGAGCCGCTACTTCTTGGCCTTGCGGTCCGCGTCGTCCAGGATCGCCTGCGCCTTTGCCGCCAGCTCGTCGAGCGCCGCCTGCGCCGTCGCCTTCCCGGTCACCGCCGCGTGCAGCGAGTCCTGCTCGGCGCTCACCAGTGCGGCGTACTCCGGCACGTTCCAGAAGTCCTTCACCTTCGCGTACGACTGGGCGAAGAAGCGGTTGTAGGGCTCGGCAGCGAGGTAGGCCTTGCTGTTCATGACCGAGCGGCGTGCCGAAGCACCGCCCAGCTCGACCCAGCGCAGCTGCACCGGCTTGGAGGCGAACCACTCCAGGAACTCCAGGGCAGCGCCACGCTCCCTGGTATACGCGCTGACGCTGATGCCCTGCCCGCCGAGGCTGATCACGTGGCGCACCTCGCCGGGCACCACGCCGAAGCCCAGCTTCGGCGCCAGCGCGCAGGCCCTGGCGTCGGTGAAGCGCGGCGCCAGCGCGAACCAGGTGTTGCCGATCGCCGCGGTCCCGTCACAGAGGGCGCCGATCGTCTCGTCGAAGCCGAACTCGGCCGAGCCGTCCGGCCCGGTCTGAAAGAGGTCGGTCGCGAACCGCAGGGCCTTGACCCCCGGCTCGGTGTTCAGCACTCCCTGCACGCGGCGGGTCTTCGGGTCCCAGAGCTCGCCCCCGAACGACCAGAGGATCTGGTTCCACTGCGTGGAGATCTCGTCGTAGCCGCCCGGCCCCTTCCAGGTCGCCGCGTAGCCTGCCTTCGTCCACTGACTGCCCTTCCAGAAGCGCGCCTGCGCCAGGAGCTCGCTCCAGGTCGTCGGTGGGCGCAGCTCGCGGCCGGTCTGCTCCCGATAAGCGCGGCGCGCCGAGGCGCTCTCGTAGAGGTCCCTGCGGTAGACGAGCACCTGGGTGTCGGCGAGGCCGGGGACCGCCCAGTAACGCCGGGCTCCCTGCGGGTACTCGCCGTACCCGGTGAGGGCGGCCGGCACGAAGTCGGCGAGGTCCACCCGCCCGCGCATCCAGTCGGTGAGCTCCACGACGTGCTTGCCGGTCACCGCCTCGCCGAGGAACTGGCTGTCGAGCATCACCAGATCCGCGCCGGACTTCTCCTCGAAGCCCTTCACGATGCGGTCGTGCCACTCGTGAAACGGCAGGCAATCGACGCTCACTTGCGCCTTGGGGTACTCGGTGGCCAGCCGGGCGATGGCGCCCTTCAGGTGCGCGCAGAACCAGACGAGCCGCAGCGTCGGGCGCTCCCCGGCGTGGGCGGTACCGGCGGCCAGCAGACAGAGGAAGGCGGCGCGAAGGCTGCGGCGCATGGGGACCTCCTCGGATGAGCTGCGCAGATTCTAGTCGACCGTCCAGCCCCTGACCCGGTACCAGAACCGCGCCTCCCACTCGCGCAGCGCCATCGAGGTGGCGTGCAGCGAAGCGGCGTCCGGCAGCACGGCCAGTAGCGGAGAGCCGACCGGCAGCACGGCCTGCACGTCGGCCGGCGCCGGCGTCACCAGTACGCCGGTCCCGAGCGCCGCGCGGAAGCTCGCCGCGGCGCGCCTCATGTGCGCCGCCGAGGTGACCAGCAGGATGCTGCGCGCTCCGCGGCGCTTCAGGATCGCCGCCGACTCCAGCGCGTTGGTGCGGGTGGAGAAGGAGCGAGTCTCCACCTCGATCGCCTCGCGGGACACGCCCCACTCCACCAGCAGCTCGGCCATCTCCGGGGCCTCGGCCGGCAGCGGCCCCGCGCCCGGCGCATGTCCGCCCGACGCCAGCACCAGCGGCGCCTTGCCGGCGCGGTAGAGCCGCGCCGCCTGCAGCAGCCGGTCGGACGCGTCGACCAGCTCGGCGGACCGCCGCGGGGGCAGCTTCGCGCCGGTGGCGCCGCCCAGCACCACGATGACGTCGGCGGAGGGCAGCTCGCCGACGGCCGGGGGCTCCATGCCTCGCTCCAGCCCCCGCGTCAGGAGACGCGCGGTGAGCGGCAGCGACGCGCCGGCCAGCAGCAGGATCGCCAGGAAGAGCAACCGGAGCGCGGCGAGGGGCCGCCGCCGGGCGAGGACCGCCGACAGCGCCGACAGCCCGAGGACCAGGCCCAGCGGCATCAGCAGCCGTTCGAGGAGCGCTCCCACCAACGGCTATCCCAAGAAGGCGCGCAGGCGTCGTAGCGCGCGCGTCGCCCCCGGCTCGGCCATCCGCTCCTCGGCCTCCTCGACCGTGAACCAGGCGAGCTCGATCGATTCCGCGTCGTCCCTGCGGATCGCGCCCGGCTGCGCGGTGATCAGGGCATAGCGCACGTCGTGGTGCAGGTGAGGCGGCTCGCCGCGCGCCGCCGGGATCGCGTGGACGTCGACGTCCAGGATGTCGGGCGTGAGGAAACGCAGGTCGGCGAGCCCGGACTCCTCCCGGGCCTCCCGCAGCGCCGTGCCGGCCGGGTCCATCTCGCCGTCGTCGTGGCCGCCCAGCTGCAGCCACTTCCCCAGGCGGCGGTGGTGGTGCAGCAGGACCTTGCCGGTCGCCGCGCAGGCCACGAAGGCGCTGCCGGTCAGGTGTCCCGGCTGGTAGTGATCGCGCGCGAAGCAGCGCGGCGAGTCCTCCACCAGCCGCACCAGGGCGTCACGGTGCCTGGCCTCCTCCTGGTCGTGCGGGACGTGCCGGAGGAGGGCGGCCCTGAGCGCCTCGCGCGCCGGGTCCATGCGGCGACCGTACCATGCGCACGGGTGATAATCGCCCCGATGAAACGGACCACGATCCCGGCTCTCCTGGTGTCCCTCCTCCTCTCCGGCTCCGCGCTCGGCGCGGACCTCGTCCGCTGGCGCTCCCTCTCGGTCGGGCAGGCCGAGGCCAAGAGCTCCGGCAAGCCGGTGCTCTACTTCTTCACCGCCAACTGGTGCGGTCCCTGCCGGATCCTCAAGTCGGAGGTCTTCGGCAACCAGAAGACGGCCGGTCTGGTGGAGAAGCAGTTCGTGCCGATCGAGGTGCAGGACCGCATCCGCGAGGAAGGGCGCAACTCGGCGCAGGTCGACGCGCTGCAGAACGAGTTCGAGGTGCGCGGCTTCCCCATGCTGGTGGCGACGCGGGTGCAGGGAGGCAAGGCGGTCTACGTGCTCGGCTATCCCGGGCGCGCCGAGGTGGAGGAGTTCCTGCGCGGGGTCACCAAGGAGCTGGGCAAGCCGGAGAAGACGAAGAAGGGAGCGAGACGAGCATGAGCTGCAACATCACGGTCCGGCCCAACGGCCCTTACCGCATCGAGGGGGAGTTCACCCTCCTCGACGCCAGCGGCAAGCCGTACGGGCTGGGCGGGCGCACGGCCATCTCGCTCTGTCGCTGCGGGCACTCCGAGAGCAAGCCGTTCTGCGACGGCACGCACGGCAAGATCGGCTTCGCCTGCGAGTCGGTGGCCCGGGAGCTGCCTCCTCCGGCGCCCAAGTCCTAGCGGTCACGCCACGGTGAGCTCCGCGATCGAGCGCCGGCCCCTGGTGCGGGCGGGCCTCGCGCTCTCGGACTTCACCGAGCGCTGGTTCCCGGACGCCTTCGTCATCGCGCTGCTGGCGGTGCTGGTGACCTTCGTCGCCGGCCTGGCCGCCGGCGAGGCGCCCCGCAAGCTGGTCGAGGTCTTCGGCAGCGACTTCTGGGTGCTGATCCCGTTCACGATGCAGATGGCGATGGTGATCGTCGGCGGCTACGTGGTCGCCTCGTCGCCGCCGGTCTACCGGCTCATCCGGCTCCTGGCCGGCATCCCCAGGAGCCCGCGGGGCGCGGTGGCCTTCGTGGCCTTCTTCTCGATGGCGACGTCGCTGGTCTCCTGGGGCCTCTCGCTGGTCTTCACCGGGCTGCTGGTGCACGAGATCTGCCAGCGCGTGCCGAAGGTGGATTACCGCGCCATCGGCGCCGCTGCCTACCTCGGGCTCGGCTCGATCTGGGCGTTCGGCCTCTCCTCCTCGGCGGCGCTGATGATGGCCACCCGCTCGGCGATGCCGCCGGCGCTGCTGGCCATCACCGGCGTGATCCCGCTGCGAGACACGATCTTCCTGTGGCAGTCGGCGGTCTCGGCGCTGGTCATCATGCTGGCCTCGATCGCGATCGCCGTCTGGTCGTGCCCTCGCGAGGAGGAGGCCAAGACCCAGGAGGACTTCGGCATCGAGTACCGTCCGTTGACGATCGCGGTCGAGAGGAACCCGGCGCAGCGGATGGAGGGGAGCCGCGCTCTGGCCAACGCGGTGGCCGCGCTCGGGCTGGTCTACGTCGTCCTCACGCTGGTGCAGAAGGGCGGGCTGGCGGCGCTCGACCTGAACCTCTTCAACTTCACGTTCCTGATGGTGGGGCTGCTGCTCCACCAGACGCCGCGCGCCTTCCTGAAGGCGGTGGCGGCGAGCGTGCCGGCCACCGCGGACGTCCTCATCCAGTTCCCGTTCTACGCGGGGATCTTCGGGCTGATCTCCAAGACCGTGTTGTCGGCGCGGCTGGAGCAGCTGTTCGTGGCGCTGTCCACGAAGGAGACGTTCCCGCTCCTGGTGGCCTTCTACTCCGCGGCGCTCGGCCTCTTCGTGCCTTCCGGCGGCGGCAAGTGGGTGATCGAGGCACCCTACGTGATGGCGGCGGCCAAGACGTTCCACGTCCACCTCGGCTGGACCGTGCAGATCTACAACGCCGCCGAGGCGCTGCCCAACCTCCTGAACCCGTTCTGGATGCTGCCGCTCATGGGGATCCTCTCGGTGCGGGCGCGGGAGCTGGCCGGCTACGCGATCCTGCAGCTCGTCTTCCACATCCCGCTGGTCTTCCTGCTCTGCTGGCTGTTCGCCGGAACGCTGCCGTACGTTCCGCCGGTGGCGCCCTAGGGCCGAAGACCTCCCGAAGGCTCCAGGTGGCGTCCGCCCCGGCTCGGCGGCCACGTCGAAAGTGTACGCTTGTAGCAGTGCCCAAAGCCTACGGCAGCGACGTCCTGCAGGAGGGTCCCGATGGCGCGCTGGTCCTCGTCACGACGCGCTCCAAGGGCTGGATCTCCCGGATTCCGCGCTCGCCACTGAACCCTCTCACGCCCGGGACCGCGGTGCGCTGGGAGGAGGAGTTCTGGGAGGTCGTGGACGCCGAGGACCTCGCCGACGGCTCGGCGCGCTATCGCCTCCTGCCCTGGGACGACCTGCAGATCTTCCGCGTCATCCAGGACTACAGCGAGGCCGCCGAGGAGGCGCGCGCCAGCGAGCGCCGCGCCGCGCTGGCGATGCAGGCGGGCCGGCAGACCTCGGTGCTGATGGCGCCGCTCCTGGGGCACCTGCCCGGCAGCGTGCAGGAGCGCCTGGAGCTGGAAGTCGGGGTGCGTGCCTCGTGGCTGACCATCGCGTCGGCGGTGCCGCTCTTCCTCTTCGGCGTCTTCTGCGTGGTCTGGACGATCATCATGATGTTCGGCGGCCTCTACGGAGTCGGGGACAAGCTGATCGTCTTCTCCCCGACGGTGCTCGCGCTCGGCTGGTACCTCTTCCTGGAGTCCGCGCTCCGCCTGGTGCCGGCGCTCACCCAGGACCGTCCGGTGGGCTCGCTGGCCGGGACGCTCGGATATGCGCTCTATCTGATCGTCCGGCACGGCCCCACCGGCGCTCCGCCCGGGGAAGCCGGGCTTCCGGAAGAGCCGGTCGCCATGGGGGACTACGAGACGTTCCACATGGTCGAGCCGCTGCTGGCGCTTCTGCCGGCGCGCGATCAGGCGATGCTGGAGACGAAATACGGGTTCGAGGCGAGGAGGTGGGGGATGCACACGGCCCTCCTCCTGCTCTTCGTGCTGGCGCCGTTCGCGATCTACGACGTGCGCTTGCTGCGCGCCGGCGCGGGCGGCGCCGGAGCGCTCTTCTGGCTCATCGTGAACGGGGGCCTCTGCGCGGAGCAGCTCGGACGGCTCGCCCTGATCCTGGGGGGGCGGGCCGCGCCGAGCGTGCTGGGGATCCTCTTCCGTCCACTGGCGAGGAAGCTGTTGCCGGCCCTCGCCTAGATGGAGAGCTTGCCGGACTTGACGAGATAGCCGCCGACGGCCGCCGCTCCGAGCAATAGCAGCATGCTGAAGCCGACGCCGGAGCGCCGCCGCGGTTTGTAAAGATTCAGGCTCTCGGCGCGTTCGTGCAACGTCTTGCCGAGGCTCTCCACCTGCCCGGGCGCGCGGTTCTCCAGGAAATCGACGGTGTCGGTCACCTTGCAGCGGACGGCTTCGAGAGAGCGGGCAAGCTTCTTTTCGAGCTGTTTCCGGTCGATCATGTCGTGGTCCTCCTTGAGGTTTCGCCGGCACCGGCAGGCCGCCACCGACCGGAAGGCACCGGGCCGTCGCAAGCGAAGATGCAAGGAATGTTCCCCGGCTCGGAGGCTCGATGGAACCGTTCCTGCCATTCACACCGATCCGGTGGACGCTCTACTCCAAGGGGGAGCTGTTCGGAGCGTTCGACGGCTCCGACCCTTCCTCGTTCGGCAAGACGCAGGACTTCGCGATCTATCGCCACTACGTCTCCGAGGGGCGCAGCAACGCGACCAGCCCCTTCAGCAGCATGATGCAGGCGCTGCACGACAGCTCCATCAACGGCGCGCTCCGCTCGCTGCTGGCGGGGCGCCGCGTGGCCGGCGTCATGGGCGGCCACCGGATGCCGCGCGACGCGAAGCCCTATGCCGAAGTGGCCCGCCTCTCCCGGCGGCTGACACGGGCGGGCATGCTGGTCTGCAGCGGCGGCGGGCCCGGAGCGATGGAGGCCACCCACCTGGGTGCGGCGCTGGCGAACTCCGGCGAGCGCGTGCTGGAGAAGGCGCTCGAGCGCCTGGCCTCGGCGCCGACCCTGCCCGACCTTTCCGGGATGGTGCGCCCCGACGGAAGCACCGACGCAGCGCTGCTGGAGCAGGCGCACGCCTGGTTCCGCCCCGCCTGGGAGGTGGCGATCGACCTCGCCGACCCGGGCGAGAGCCTCTCGGTGCCCACCTGGCAGTACGGCCACGAGCCCTCCAGCCCGCTGGCGTTCCACATCGCCAAGTACTTCCAGAACAGCATCCGCGAGGACGGACTCCTGGCGATCGCCACCCAGGGGGTCGTCTACACGTCGGGGAGGGCCGGCACGATCCAGGAGATCTTCCAGGACGCCGCGCAGAACTACTACCAGACCTACCTCTATGCGAGCCCGATGGTGCTGCTGGGGGTGGAGCTCTGGACCAAGACGTTTCCCGTGGCTCAGGTGCTGCGGAGCCTGTTCGGCGAGACGTTCGCATCGCTGGTACTGGTGACCGACGACGTCGCGGAGGCCGCGGCGTTCCTGGAGCGCTTCAAACCCTGATCAGGACCCGCCGATCAGTCCCTCCTGAAGCGCCTTCAGCACCGCGCGGGTGCGGTCGCGCACGCCCATCTTGAGGAGGATGCTGGAGATGTGGTTCTTCACCGTGCCCTCCGAGAGGCCGAGCGCGCCGGCGATCTCGCGGTTGCTGTAGCCGCCGGCCATCAGGCGCAGCACCTCGAGCTCGCGGTCGGAGAGCGGCTCGAAGCGGTCGAAGCCGGTGGCCTCTTCGGGGAGGCGCGGCAACCCCTTCACGATCCGCCTGGTCACCGCCGGCTGCAGGTAGCTCTCGCCGCGCGCCAGCCGCCGGATCGCGTCGGTCAGCTCCTCGAGCGTCACGTCCTTGAGCAGGTAGCCGCGCGCGCCGGCGCGCACCGCGCGCAGCAGCGCCTCGTCGTCGTCGAAGGTGGTGAGGATGAGCGTCGGCGGCAGCGTCCCCCGCCGCGCCAGCTCCTCCAGCACCTCGAGGCCGCTCAGCTTCGGCATCCGCAGGTCCAGCAGCACCACGTCCGGGAGCGCCTCGCCCAGGATGCGCAGCGCCTCCTCTCCGTCCGAGGCCTCGGCGGTCACCTCGATGTCGCCGGCCAGCGCCAGGAGACTGCGCAGCCCTTGCCGCACCAGCGTCTGGTCCTCCACCAGCACGACTCGGATCAAGCGGATCCCTGACGATCGGGGAGGAAGACCGAGACCACGAAGCCGCCGGAGCTCGGCGTGCTGAGCTCCACGCGCCCGCCCAGCGCGGCCGCCCGCTCCTCCAGCCCGGTCAGGCCGTGGCCGGGACGCAGCTCAGCGGCTCCGCGCCCGTCGTCCTGCGCACGCAGCAGCAGTCCGTCCCCGGCGCGGGAGAGCGCGATGTCGAGCCGCTCGGCTCCGGAGTGCCGGGCCGCGTTGGTCACGATCTCCTGGGCCGAGCGCAGCAGAGCCTCGGCGAGCGCCGGGTCGCGCACGGTCACGTCGCGGTCCACCGCGATGTGCACCCGCGGGCTCCGGATGCGCTCCTCGAGCGCCCGGAACGCCGGCAGGAGGTCGAGTCCCTCGGTGTCGCGCAGCTCGCTGACCACGCCGCGCACGTCGGCGAGAAGCAGCCGGGCCAGCGAACGGGCCCGCTCGACCTCTTCCAGGGCGCGCCCCTCGGACAGATGGCCGGCCACCTCCAGCGCCAGGCTGAGCGCGGTGAGGTGGTGGCCGAGCACGTCGTGCAGGTCGCGGGCGATGCGGGTGCGCTCGCCGAGACGGGAGCCCTCGGCCAGCAGCTCCTGCGTGGAGCGAAGCTCGGCGTAGAGCACCTGCAGCTCGGCCCGCTGCGCCGCTTCCCGGGACGCCACGTGGGCGGCCCAGAGCGCGAAACCCTGGAAGCCGAAGTAGGCGAGCGCGCTCACCAGCGTGCCGGTCACCGACTGGTGCAGGGACAGGACGAGGGCGTAGGCCAGCGTCTGCAAAGCGCACCAGGCCATCGCCGCCGGCATCGGAAAGACCGAGCCGAGCTGTGCGGCCACCAACACCAGGCAGACCGCCTCGAAGCCCGAGCGCGCCGAGGCGGCCAGCACCAGCGCCGACGCCGTCTGCAACAGCAGGAGGGAGGTTGACTCGGCGCGCGAGTGCGGGCGGCCGCGGGTCATCAGGAAGAAGGCGATGCCGAAGAGGCCGTAGGTGATCGCGGTGAGCGCGATGCGCCCCTCGGAGGCGTGCCGCAGCGACAGGCCGATCGGGACCCCTCCGACCGCCCAGGTCGAGAGACCGACCAGGCGCGGCATGCGGTGTGGATTGGGCAGCGCCATCACCTCAGTCTAGGCCGCCAGGGTGCGCCTCCGCAGGTGCCGGAAGTCATGTACCGCGCCCATGACCTCCCGCACTTACGAAAGGGGTGCGCCGCTCCCTACCTTTTCCACCGCAAGGAGGACTCGCCCATGAAACGCTTCATCTTCGCCGGCCTCTTCTCGGTCGTCGGCGCCTTCGCCGGCGCGGCCCTGGCTGGTGACCCTGCGGCGCCTGGCGGCGCCGTGGGGATCGCCTCCGCCAAGTCTCCGGCGACCGGGCGCCACCCGATGGCCGTGCAGGCCGAGAGCAGCTTCTTCACCGCGCTGGAGGAGACGCCCGCGACACGTGACGCCGCGCTCGGCGAGCTGCTGATGGCCTACGGCATCGACTCCACCGACGGGCGCACCGCGACGCTGCTCGGCCTGGGTCATCTCTGGGCCGCCGCGGAGGGCGGGGACCGCAACCCGAAGGCGATCGAGCACCTGCTGCTGGCCGAGCGCTTCCTCACCCGCGCCGGCGAGCTGAACCCCACCGACGACCGCATCCCCAGCTGGCTGATGCCGGCGCGCATGGCGCTGGCCGGCGTGGAGCGGCGACCCGACCGTTTCCCGGAGCTCTACGCCGGCCTGATCGAGGCGTACGGCAGGCGGCCCGCCTTCCACTCCTTCTCGGTCGGCCTCGTCAACAGCCACCAGAAGCCGGGCACGCCGCGCTTCGAGGAGGGGCTGAAGGCGGTGCGGAGCGCCTACACGGTCTGCCGCAAGGAATCGCCGGACCGTTCCTGCGGAAACCCCGTGCACGCGCCCCACAACCGCGAGGGCTTCGCGCTCTTCGCGGCCGCCTACGAGGTGCGCGCCGGCAACCTGCCCGAGGCGGCCGAGCTGCTGGAAGGCTCCCGCGGCCTCGACAGCTACGCCAGCTGGCCCTATCGCGAGCGCTCCGAGGAGCTGCGCGTCGCGGTGGCCGCGGCTCTGAAGGGGGACTCCGCGGCGATGGAGGAGCGCACCGCTGCCGCGCTCAAGACCGGCGGGAGCTGCCGCGCCTGTCACGGGAGCAAGTGAGGGCAGACCGCGTCCGCCTCGATCTCGACCAGCATCTTCGGCGAGACCAGCCGGCTCACCTCCACCATCGCGGTGACCGGACGGATCTCGCCGAAGACCTCCCCGTGCGCGCGACCCACCGCTTCCCACTGCGAGATGTCGGTCACGTAGAGGCGCGTGCGCACGACGTCGGCGAGCGAGGCGCCGGCGCGTGACAGGGCCCGCTCGATGTTCCTCAGCGCCTGCACCGTCTGCGCCCGCGCGTCCCCTTCGCCGACGATCTCGCCGCCCTCGCCGGTCGCGGTGGTGCCGGCGACGTAGACGAAGGGTCCCACCCGCACGGCGCGCGAGTAGCCGACCAGCGGCTCCCAGGGTGTTCCGGTCGCGAAGTTCGTCCGTTCCCAGCTCATCTCTCGCCTCCCGCCCTAGAATGAACGCAGCGGAGGTTCCATGAGCGCTCTACGCAAGACGACGTCGGCGGCACTCCTCGCCCTGGCCCTGGCCCCGTTCGCCGCGCTGGCCCAGCAGCGGCGGCCCATGAGCCCGCGCGGCACCGCGCACGCCCACGTCGGCGGCAAGTGGGACAGCGGCCGCTACAGCGGCGGAAGCTGGATCGAGGTCGACTACGGCCGCCCCATCAAGCGCGGGCGCGAGTCGCTGTTCGGCTCCGGCGCCGAGTACGGCAAGAAGCTCAAGGACGAGGGCGCGCTCTGGCGCATGGGCGCCAACGAGACGACGCGCCTGAAGACCGAGGTCGCGCTGGAGATCGGCGGCAAGAAGCTGGCGCCGGGCGAGTACGACCTCTTCATGGACCTCAAGGAAGGCGCCTGGACGCTGGTGGTCTCCACGCAGCCCTACCAGACGAGCTACGACCCGAGCGAGAAGGCCAAGGTCTGGGGCGCTTACAACTACGACGCCAAGTACGACGTCGTGAAGGCGCCGATGAGGGTCGTCAAGTCCCCGCACTCCATCGACCAGCTCACCATCGGCTTCCTGGACGTCACCGACAAGGGCGGCAAGCTGGCCGTGGCCTGGGACCGCGAAGTGGCGACGGTGGACTTCAAGGTCGCGCCGTAGCCGGGCTGCTACACTCCGCCGCTCCCGGACCGCAGGAGATCCTCGAGGGTCGTGCCTGTACCGCGCCGGGCACGCTCCGCATGAAATCCATCCTCCCCTCCGTCGGCATCGTCTCCCTGGGCTGCCCCAAGAACCTCGTGGACAGCGAGGTGATGCTGGGGCATCTGCAGCGAGAGGGGATCTCGCTCGGCGACCCCGCGAGCTCACGGGTGGTCATCGTGAACACCTGCGGCTTCATCGACGCCGCCAAGGAAGAGTCGGTGAACGCCATCCTGGAGCAGGTGCGGCGCAAGGACGCCGGGGAGATCGACCGCGTGGTGGTCGCCGGCTGCATGGTGCAGAAGTACGGAGCCGAGCTCTCCGAGGAGATCCCCGAGGTCGACCACTTCATCGGCCTGGACGAGCTGGAGAAGGCGCCGGCGGCGGCGCTGGGGCTGCCCAGCCTGCCGCGCTTCACCGCCAAGCCCCTGGCGACACGCCTCTACGACGACCTGGCCCCGCGCGTCCTCACCCACCGCAAGGGCTACGCCTACCTGAAGGTCTCGGAGGGCTGCAACAACCCGTGCACCTTCTGCACCATCCCGCAGATGCGCGGGCTCATGCGGTCGCGCGCCGTGGACTCGCTGGTGCGGGAGGCGCTCTCCCTCGAGGCGCAGGGCGTGAAGGAGCTGGTCCTGATCTCGCAGGACACGACGCGCTACGGGGAGGACCTCGGCCTGGGCCGTACCGGCCTGGCGACCCTGGTGCGCGCGCTCCTCGACCGGACCGGCTTCCCCTGGATCCGCTTCCTCTACGCCTACCCCAAGACGCTGCACCCCGCGGTCCTCGACCTGATGGGGGAAGAGCCGCGCTTCCTGCCGTACGTCGACATCCCGCTGCAGCACGTCGCGCGGCCGGTGCTCCAGGCGATGCGGCGCGGCGGCGACCCGGCCTCCTACCGCCGGATGCTGGAGGACATGCGGGCGCGCGTGCCGGAGATCGCGATCCGGACCACCTTCATCGTCGGCTTCCCCTCGGAGACCGAGGCGGACTTCGAGGAGCTGCTGTCGTTCGTGAACGACACCGAGCTCGACAACCTCGGCGTCTTCACCTACTCGCCGGAGCCGGGCTCCGGCGCCGAGCCGCTCGGCGACCCGGTGCCGGCCGAGCTCAAGGAGGAGCGGCGTGCCGCGGTGATGGAAGCGCAGCGGGCGATCGCCCTCGGGAAGAGCCGCGCCAAGAAGGGGAGGACGTTCGACGCTCTCCTCGAGGGGCCCTGCGACGAGACCGACCTCCTGCTGGAGGGTCGCCTGGCCTCCCAGGCGCCGGAGATCGACGGGCGCCTCCTGATCAACCGCGTGCCCGACGGCTGGGAGCCGCGCGTCGGCGAGATCGTGAGGGTCAAGGTGACCGGAGCCCACGAGTACGACCTGGTGGGACAAGTGGTTCGCCCCTCCCGTACGGCCCCTCACGGTAAAGTTACCAGCATCAAGTGATCGTCGTCCGCGACCCGTTCCGTGGAGCGGACCTGCCGCGCGGGGGCGTGGTGACCGTCGGCAACTTCGACGGCGTGCACCTCGGCCACCAGACGATGCTGCGCGACGTGTCGGCCCGCGCCACCGAGCTGGGCGTTCCGTCGGTGGTCGTCACCTTCGATCCGCACCCGCTGAAGGTCCTGCATCCGGAAGGCGCGCCGAAGATGATCCAGACGCTGCGGCAGCGCGAGGAGTCGATCGAGGCCTGCGGCATCGACGCCCTGGTGCTGGTGCCCTTCACCCGCGACTTCTCGCTCACCCCGGCCGAGGAGTTCGTGAGCGAGCTGCTCATCAAGCGCCTGGCGGTCCGCGAGGTCTACGTCGGCGAGCACTTCGTCTTCGGCAAGGGGCGCGGGGGAGACCTGGCTCTCATGAAACGGCTCGGCGAGGCCCAGGGCGTCACCGTGTGCGGGATCCCCGACGTCGCCGACGAGCAGGGGGCGATCTCCTCGACCCGCATCCGCAACGCGGTGGCCGGCGGCGACGTCGGCCTGGCGGCCCGTCTGCTGGGCCGCTCCTACGCGATGGACGGCGTCATCGCCAAGGGGGACCGGATGGGCCGAAAGATCGGCTGGCCCACCATCAACCTGCGTCCCGACAACGAGCTCTTCCCGCGCGACGGCGTCTACTTCGGCAAGGTCCTGATCCGCTCCTTCGAGCGCACCTTCGGCTGCGTGACCAACATCGGCCGCCGCCCGACCGTCTACGAGGACTTCGCGACCACGATCGAGAGCTACATCCTCGACTTCACCTCCAACATCTACGGCGAGGAGGTGCGGCTCTTCTTCCTGGATCGCCTGCGCGACGAGAGGACGTTCCCGTCGCTGATGGACCTCACCGCGCAGATCGCCCGCGACGTGGACGCCACCCGCCTCTACTTCGTCAACCATCCGTTGCCATGAGCGCCGGCGAGCTCCTGGCGCGCGGCGGCGCGGTCGTGGTCGTCCTCCTGGGGCGAGCCCCGCAACCTTTTCGGACTCCGCTGATCGGTCTCTTTGCGGGCGTCGCGGTCCTTGGTCTGTCGCCGAGATCGCTGCCGGACAGCCGCGCCGGCTTTCTCACCGGCGCCGCGCTGGGAGTCCTCCTCTGCGCCTCCTTCTGGCGCATCTGGTCACCGCTGGCCTCGCGGGCTGGCGTGTCGACGGTGCTGCTGGCCCTGCCGCTGGCGCTGGTGTCCGCCGGGCTGCTCGCCGCGGGGACCCGCGGTGGCGCGCTCCTGGGGGTCGCTGCCGCCGGCGCCGCCGTCTCGGCGTTCGGGGCGGTGGGATGCCTGGCCAACACCGAAGCCGGGTGGCGGCGTGGTCTGCTGTGGGCCGCCGCGGCGTTCGCCCCGGCCTGTGTCGGAGCCGCGGCCGCCTACGCCGGCGAGCGGCTGGCGTATCGCGAGTACTTTTCCGCGGCGGCGGGACTGCTGGGAGCGGCCCTCCTATTCTGGACGCCGACGCTGGTCCTGGAATGGCTCCGCACCCGCCGCGAGCTCGGCGAGGAAGCGCGCCTCGCGCTGCTGCCGGAAGAGGACGTGAGGGTGCTCTCGGTGCCCTGGCGACGCCTCCTCGAGCCGCGCTTCGGGCGGCGCGACGAGCGCCGGGAGTACGTCGTCAGCGCGCTCCTGCTGGCGGTGGTGCGGCAGCAGCAGCGGCGCCGCAGCGGCGAGCCGGCACGGCTGCGGCAGCTGGAGGTGATCACCTTTCGCACCCGCATCCGCCGCACGCTGACCGCGCGTCAGGCGCGCTGGTCAGGAGTCGAGCCTGTCCACGAGCCGCTGCCGGACGAGTCCGCCGGCCCGGCACGGAGAGCGATCGAGAGCGATTAGTCGCCCGTCCCTACCGCCTGGGCCCGTCGGCGTCCCAGAGCGTGGTCTCGCCGAACTTCTCGAGCTCAGCGCGGATCGCCTTCTCGTCGCCCACCGCGGCCAGCACGCCGACCGAAGGGTCGAAGAGCTCCTTGGCGGCGTCGCGCGACTGGTCGCGGGTGACCGCCGAGAGCCGCGTCCTCCACGTCTGCCATTCGTCCTCGGGCAGCCCGTGCAGGATGCGGTTCGTCTCGTCCTGGGCGATCGTGCCGGCGGTCTCGCGGGCCAGCGCGAAGGAGCCGACCAGGTACTTCTGCGCGCGGCTGTGCTCCTCTTCGCTGGGTCCCTCGGCGGCGAACTGGCGGATCAGGTCCAGCAACCCCGTCAAGGCCTCGCGGGTGACCTCGGTCCGGCAGTCGATGGAGGCTCCGAAGTGCCCTCCCTTGAGGCGCGGGGTGAGGTTCGAGTAGGCGCCGTAGGTCAGCCCGCGCTCCTCGCGCAGCACCTGGAAGAGGCGCGCCGAGGCGCCGCCGCCCAGCGACTGGTTGGCGACCAGCGCGGTCAGATAGCGCTGGTCGTTGCGGCGCAGCGCCGGGCGCGCGAAGAGGAGGTTGGTCTGCACCGAGCCGGGCCGGTGCACCAGGTGGACCGAGAAGCCGTCGATCTTCGGCAGCGGCGGCACGGCGCCGTTGGTGGTGATCGTCCCCGGCTCGAGGCTGCCGAAGACGCGCTCGGCGGCCTGCAGCAGGCGCTCGGGAGCGCAGGCGCCGACCAGCACCAGGGTCGCGCCGGCCAGGGAGAAGCGCGTGGTGTAGTGCGACAGCACGTCGGCCCTCGTCAGCGAGGCGAGGCCGGCCTCGGTCGCCGTCAAGCGGCCGTAGGGATGGCCGGGGTACAGCCGGTCCAGCAGCCGCTCGCGGGCCAGGAAGTCGGGCTCGCTGCGGTGCTCGCGCAGCAGGTCCACGTGGCGCCGTCGGCTCTTCTCCACCTCGTCGTCGGGGAAGGTCGGCTCGGTGAGGAGCTCGGCGAAGAGCGACAGCGCTTCTTCCAGGTCGCGCTCCAGCGCGACCAGCCGCGCCACCGCCGAGTCGAAGCCGGCCACGACGTCGAGCGAGGCGGCCAGGTCGTCCATCGCCTCGGCGAGCTGGGTCGCGTTCTTGGTCCTGGTGCCGCCCAGGAACGCGTCGGCGGTGATCTCGGCGGTGCCCTCCCTGCCGGCCACGTCGGCGGCGCTGCCGGCGGAGGGGAAGAGCATCGCCCCGGCGATCAGCGGCTGCTTGCCCCAGCGCGCCGCCCGCACCTTCAGGCCGTTCGCCAGGGTGGTGCCGGTGAACGTCGGCGGCAGGAAGGGGAGCGCCGGCGACGGCTCGGGCGGACGCCGGAGACTGCCCGCGCCACGCTCGGTCCACCGGTTCATGCGATCTCCTGCATCGGCGTGCCGGGGGTGCCGGGCAGCACGGTCACCACCGAGCTCCGGGACGTCACGAAGCAGCGCGCCGCCGCGTCGCGCACCTCGGACGCGGAGAACGAAAGGATCCGCTCGAAGTCCTCGCGCCAGAGCCCCGGGTCGCCGTCGTAGACGCCGTACTCGGAGAGCAGGAACGCCACCGACTGCGTGGTCTGCACCGTGCGCAGCGCGTCGGCCATCAGCATCCGGCGCGCGCGCTCCATCTCCCGCTCGCTCGGCCCCTCGGAGATGACGCGGGCGAGCTCGGCCTTCACGTCCTCCTCGAGCAGCTCCGGCGAGGTGCCGGGGCGGGCCAGCGCGAAGACGCGGAAGAGCGACGGCCCGCGCCGCTCGTCGATCGTGACCGTGACCGAGAGCGCCTTCTCCTCGTCCTTCACCAGCTTCCGCCACAGGCGGCCGCTCTCGCCGCCGCAGAGCACCTTCTCCACGTAGGTGAGCGCCAGGACGTCGGGGTGGCGGCGCTCTTTCACCTTGAAGTTCACGTGGACGGCCGGGACCGCGGCGTGCGGATCGGAGATCTGCGCGCGGCGCTCCACGCCGGTGGGCTCGGGCTCCTGGGGCATCTCGGGCTGCCAGGTGGCGCGCGCCGGGATCTCGTCGAACCAGCGGCGCACCTTGGTCATGGCGTCCTCGGGCTCCAGCTCGCCGCAGATGCAGAGGAGCGCGTTCCCGGGCGCGTAGTAGCGGTTGTAGAACTCGCGGGCATCTTCGATCGAGGCGGCGTCCAGGTCGTCCATCGACCCGATCACCGGGTGCTTGTAGGGGAACGAGTCGTAGGCCAGGTCGTCGGTCACCTCGAAGGACTTGGCGTACGGCTGGTTGTCGACCCGGAGGCGCTTCTCTTCCTTGACCGCCTCACGCTGGTTGATGAGCTTCTCCTCGGAAAGGACCAGCGCGCGCATGCGGTCGGCCTCCAGGAAGAGCCCCATCTCGAAGCACTCGGCCGGCAAGGTCTCGAAGTAGTTGGTGCGGTCCTCCGAGGTCGTGCCGTTCATGGTGCCGCCGGCTTCGGCGACGTGCTTGAAGTGCTCTCCCTTGCCGACGTTCTCCGACCCTTCGAACATCAGGTGCTCGAACAGATGGGCGAAGCCCGTCTTCCCCGGAGGCTCCACCCGGCTGCCGACGTCGTACGTTACGTCGACGGTCACCACGGGAACGCCCTTCTGGGGCGCGATCACGACCCTCAGGCCGTTGGCGAGCCGCTCCGCGATGTGCGGGATCTCGAAGCCGAGCTGAATGGTGTCCTCCTGAGCCGGTCCCCGGCACCTGTGCCCCGGCCGGCCGCTATGATACGGATCGTTTGCTTCGCCGGACGCTTTCCCGAACTGTCCGGCTTCTGGCGCTCCTCGCGCTCCCCGCGGCGGCACAGAGTACCCCACCCCCGACGCTTCATCTCCAGGTCCTGCTCTCCGATCTCGAGCCGCTTCACGAACGCCAGCAGCGCCAGGCCGAGCTCTTCTACGCCGCCCTCAAGGCCGAGTGGTCCTCCAAGGACCGCTGGGGCGCGAGGGCCGAGCTGCGCGGCACCGAGGGGCGCTTCCGCGACTACTTCCGCGGGAGCCTCTGGCTGGAGGAGGGGTACGGTTTCGCGCCCACGCCGCTCGGCGAGCTGCGGGTCGGGAAGCTGCCGCGCGTCTTCGGCGTCCCCGACGAGACGTTCGGCGGCGACCTGCACTCGAGGAACGGCGTAACCCGGAACCCGGAGTTCGGCGTCTCACTCTCGGGGAGCAGAGAGTTCGGGCTGAACAGCCTCACGTACACGCTCTCGTATCTCGGCGCCAATGACCACGTCGCCTTCGAGGAGGACGGGCGGGGCGTCGAATCCGATCCGCTCGCGAAGCTGCGCGACGGGCTCGAGCTGCGCGCCGGCTACCGCCTCTACAAGGGTCTGGTGACGATCACCCCGGCGGTCTCGGCCGCCACCGCGCACATCGTGCGATCGGACGGCCTGCCCAGCTTCTGGCGCACCGACCTCGGCGCCGACCTCACCGCCACCATCGGGCCGATCAGCGCCGCGGTCGGTCTGCTGACGCGCAACGGCGAGGAGGCGCGCGCCGCCAACCGACTGGCCCGCCTGGGCTACGACGACGCCTTCGCCGGGATCCTGAACCTGAAAGTGGAATTCCCGACCTTGGTCGTCCGTTACGTCTACTCGACCTGGCGGTACGCGGGTGCCGACCTGCGCGAGAGCCTCCACCAGCCCGCCGTGGTCTGGCTGCCCCGGAAGGGCATCGAGGCCACGATCGAATACGAAGGACGGCGCCTCTCCGGTCCCGGCGGCGTGGAATCCTTCAGCGCCTTCCGCTTCGGACTCGGCCTCAGTTACTAGGTAGGAGAAGTGATGTCGAAGAAGGCTTGGATCGTGACGGGTGTCGTCGTCCTCCTGGCGGGCGCCGGCACGTTCGTCCTGATCAAGGAGAACAGGGGCGCGGAGCAGAAGTTCCGGAAGGAGAAGGTGGAGCGCGGCGACGTGGTGGCCATGGTCACCGCCACCGGCGTGCTCTCGGCGGTGACCACCGTGAAGGTCGGCAGCCAGGCCTCGGGCATCATCGCCAAGCTCCACGTCGACTTCAATTCGGAGGTCAAGAAGGGGCAGCTTCTGGCCGAGCTGGACCCGACGCCGTTCCAGGCCACGGTGGAGCAGCGCCGCGCCGACACCGAACGGACGAGGGTGGAGCTCCGCAACGCCGAGATCAGCTTCGTGCGGGCCAAGAGCCTCTTCCAGCAGCAGCTGCTCTCCAAGGCCGAGTACGACCTGGCGCAGGCGAACCGCGATTCGGCGGCTGCCGCGGTGCGGCAGTCCGAGGCGCAGCTCAAGCAGGCGCAGACGAACCTCGGCTACGCCAAGATCACCTCGCCGATCGACGGCGTGGTGGTGGACCGGCAGTACGACGTCGGCCAGACGGTGGCGGCGTCCTTCCAGGCGCCGGTGCTCTTCACGATCGCCCAGGACCTCACCAAGATGCAGGTCCTCACGAACATCGACGAGGCCGACATCGGACGGGTGCGCGTCGGGCAGGGCGCCGTGTTCAACGTGGACGCCTTCCCGGAACGACCCTTCCGCGGCGCGGTGTCGCAGATCCGCCTCTCGCCGCAAACCGTTCAGAACGTGGTGACCTACCCGGTGCTCCTCGACGTGCAGAACCCGGAGGGGAGGCTGAAACCGGGCATGACCGCGAACGTGCAGGTCCCGGTCGACGAGCGGCGCAACACGCTGCGGGTCCCGAATGCCGCGCTGCGCTTCCGTCCGCCGGAAGAGGCCTTGGTCGACGAAGCGAAGAGCAAGGACGACGACAAGGGGAAAGAGGCCAAGGGCGCCTCGAAGAGCGCCGAGGAGCGCCCCACGCCGATAGCGACCGCCGAAGCTCCGCGGGCCGCGGCTCCGCAGGCTGCCGCTCCGGACGCGGCGCCGCCCGGCACGCTCAGCGGCGGCGGACGTGAAGGCCGCGAGGGTGGCCGCGGCGCCTGGTCGGGCGGCGGTGCCGGCCGGGGCAACCGTGGCGACCGGGCTGGACGTGGAGCGGCTGCGCCGGGCGGCGGCGCCGCCGGCGGTGGGGAAGGGCGGCCGCGCTGGAGCGGCGGCGAACACGGGATGGGCGGCGGCGGAGGGCGCGGCGGCTCGCGCACCGGCACGGTGTACCTGGAGGTCGCCGACACCGGGAAGCTGAAGCCGATCAAGCTGAAGACCTCGATCACCGACGGCAACTACACGGCGGTGGAGTCCGAGGACCTCAAGGAAGGGGACGACGTCGTCGTCGGGTTCGCCACCGTGAAGGCGATGGATTCGGGCGGGCGGGCCTTCGGAGGTGGCGGGCCTGGCGGCCCGGGCGGCGGCGGCGGGCGGCCCGCTGGCGGCGGCGGCCGCCGCGGGATGTGAGCGCCGCAATGCCCCCTCCGGTCATCCAGATCGAGGACCTCGTACGCGTCTACAAGATGGGCGGGTCGGAAGTGCGCGCGCTCGACGGCGTCACCATGCAGGTGCAGAAGGGGGAGCTGCTGGCGGTCATGGGGCCGTCGGGCTCGGGCAAGAGCACCTTCATGAACATCGTCGGCTGCCTCGACCGGCCTACCTCGGGCCGCTACGTCCTCGAGGGCGTGGACGTGTCAGGCCTGGGACGCGACCAGCGGGCCGAGATCCGCAACAGCAAGATCGGCTTCGTCTTCCAGAACTTCAACCTGCTCTCGCGGACCAGCGCGCTGGAGAACGTGGAGCTTCCGCTCCTCTACTCCAAGCGCGCCGACATGGACGCACCGACACGCGACAAACGCGCCCGGGAGTGCCTGGCGCTGGTCGGCCTCGAGAACCGGTGGGACCACACCTCGGCCCAGCTCTCGGGGGGGCAGCAGCAGCGGGTGGCCATCGCGCGCAGCCTGGTGAACGAGCCGGCCATCCTCCTGGCCGACGAGCCGACCGGGAACCTCGACTCCAAGACCTCGGAAGAGGTGATGGGGATCTTCCAGCGGCTGAACGAGCAGGGGAGGACGATCGTCCTCATCACCCACGAGCCCGACATCGCCGAGTTCGCGACGCGCGTCGTCACGTTCCGGGACGGGAAGATCGTCACCGATCAGCAGGTCCAGAATCGGCGCATCGCGCCGGAGGCGGTGGCGCGCCCATGACGAAATCCAGCAACATCCTGCGCGTCGCCTTCCGTGCCCTGTTCCGGAACAAGCTGCGATCGCTGCTCACCGCGCTCGGCATCATCATCGGGGTGGCCTGCGTGATCGCCACCATCGGCATCGGCGAGGGCGCGCGGCAGCAGCAGGAGTCGCAGCTGCGGTCGCTGGGCACGAACTTCCTGATGATCTTCCCCGGCAGCACCACCTCCTCCGGTGCGCGCTCCGGAGCGGGCTCGAGCTCGAAGCTCTCCGAGGACGACGTGGTGGCGATCCGGCAGGAGGTCCCTTCGGCGGCCTACGTCTCGGCGCAGATCCGCACCAGCGCGCAGGTCATCTACGGCAACATGAACTGGTCGACCTCGATCATCGGCGCCGAGACCGACTGGCCGCTGATCCGCTCCTGGAACGTGGCCTCGGGCCAGTTCTTCACCGATCAGGACAACCGGGTGGCCGCCAAGGTCTGCGTGCTCGGCAAGACGGTGGCGACGACGCTCTTCGGCGACGAGGACCCGGTCGGCCAGATGATCCGCATCAAGAACGTGCCGTTCAAGGTGGCCGGCGTGCTGGAGGCCAAGGGGGGCTCGATGGGCGGGCAGGACCAGGACGACACGGTCATCGCCCCCTACGAGACGGTCCGCAAGAAGCTGATGGGCACGAACTCCGTCGGCATGATCATGGTCGCGACCTCCTCCGACAAGGAGGTCAACCAGACCCAGGAAGAGGTCAGCGGGCTCCTCCGCCAGCGCCACCGCATCAACAAGGCCGCCGGCCAGGACGACGACTTCATGGTCCGCTCGCAGACCGAGATGCTGCAGCAGGCGGAGCAGCAGTCGCGCACCATGAGCTACCTGCTCTGGTCGATCGCCGGCGTGTCGCTGCTGGTCGGCGGCATCGGGATCATGAACATCATGCTGGTCTCGGTGACCGAGCGGACCCGCGAGATCGGCGTCCGCATGGCGATCGGCGCCAAGGGGGCCGACATCCGCGCGCAGTTCCTGGTGGAAGCGGTCGTGCTGTCGCTGGTCGGCGGCACCGCCGGGATCCTCCTGGGAATCGGCATCCAGAGGGCGATCGCCAAGCTCGCGCAGTGGCCGGTCTCGGTGGCGCCGACGGCCATCGCCGGCGCCTTCGTCTTCTCGGCGATCGTGGGGGTGACCTTCGGCTTCTACCCGGCGCTGAAGGCGAGCAGGCTGGACCCGATCGAGGCGCTGAGGTATGAGTAGCGCCGTTGACAAGCAGCGAGACGCTCCGTCGGGACAGCTCCGGCTCTAGCGGAGCGCTGCCCCGGCTGCGCGCCTGGTGGGACCCGCGCCGGTCGCTGGGCGCGCGGCTCCTCTGGATCCTGATCCCCGGCTTCCTGCTGGCGGCCACCGTCTACCGGGCCGCCTCGTCCCGGCTCTGGCAGGTCTCCGAGGACCGGATGACCGCCCTCCTGGTGGAGGACGCCGTGCGGCTGGCTGGCACCGCGCTGCGGCAGTCCGCCGACCGTCGCATGCGCCAGGTCTCCGAGCGGAGCGGCGAGATCCTGGCCGGCTTGCGCGAGGCGGCGGCGATGACCGCGGCGGCCCTGGAGAAGGGACCGCCGCGCGGCGTGCCGGCCGAGGTGATCGTCGAGGACGAGAGCGGAGTGGCCCGCACCAGGAGCCCGGGCCCGAGCGCGGCGGTCGTCGCGCCTGCCACCGAGGGCGGGCCGGCGCTCACGGCGGTCACACGCTACGAGCTGGCGGCCACCAGCCGTCTGGTGGCGGGCTTCTCGGCGCTCCAGGCGAGCCACTCGCAGATCTCGACGGCCTTCGTGCTGACCCGGAACGGTGTGCTGCGGGCGGTGCCGGGGTACGACGTCTCCCGCATCGTCACCCAGCAGACGCTGCGGCGCGGCTTCGTCTTTCCCCGGCGCTGGAACGGGGTCGCGCCTTCCACGTCGCTGCCGGTCCACTGGACCGCCCCCTACGAGGACCTCTACGCCGGGCGCGGCCGGATCGTCAGCGTCATGACTCCCGTCTTCTCGACGGCCGGCCAGCTCGTCGCCGAGGTCGGCCTCGACTGGGCCTTCGGGGACCTCTTCGCCCGCGTGCCGGAAGTCGGTCTCGCCGGCGAGGCAGAAGTGGTCTTCGACAGCGCCGGCGTCATGGTGCTGAAGACCGGCGAGCAGGGCTTCGTGGCGCGCGGCCTGGAGGATGCGCGTGAGCGCGGACGCGCGTTCGAGACGGCGGCCCGGGGAGATGCCGAGACCGAGATCGCGATGCTGGGCAGTCGCGTGCTGCTGGTGTCGCGCCGGGTGCCGGCCACCGGCTGGACCTACGCACGGCTCGTCCCGGTGGACGCGGTCCGGGACGCCACGCTGGCTCAGGTGGCGCCGATCCTGGAGGAGAACCGGCAGCGCCGGCACGGCGTGCAGAACGCGTTCTTCGCCACCCTGGTGCTTCTCGGCGGCGCGCTGGTGGCAATCGCCCGCCGGGCCATCGCGCCGGTCCGCCGCATCGCCGGCTACGCCGACGCGGTGACCGAAGGGGAGGTCGGCGGGGAGCCGGAAGGCGTCAGGCGGGCCGACGAGGTGGGGCGTCTGGCGCGCGCCATCCGGAACCTGCAGCGGCGCATGAGCCGACGCGTGCGGGTCCTGGGCGGCATGCACGACATCGCCCGCACCGCCTCGATGATGACCAGTCCGGCTGAGACCCACGCCCGGCTGTCACGCCGCATTGCCGAGCTGGTGGGCGCCGCCAAGGCGTGGATCGGGCTCTGGGAGCCCGAGAAGCGCTGCCTGGTGTTTCGGCCGCCCGGCTACGGTTTCGAGGGCGTCAAGCGGACCGAAGTGGAGGTCGGCCTGGACGACAGGGCGCTGTCGATGGAGGCCTTCAAGTCAGGCGAGACGCTGGTCTCCGGCAACATCTGGGACGACGACCGGGCCTCCCAGCGGATCGCCGCCGAGGTAGGCGTTCAGCAGACCGCCGCCTTCGTTCCGTTGAAGACCGAAGCCGGGACGCTCGGGGTGCTGGCCGTCTTCGACAAGCCGGGCGGCTTCGACGGCGAGGACCTGGCGGCGATCCAGTCGTACGCGGACCAGGCGGCTCTGCTGCTGCGCAACGCGCGCCTCTACGAGGAGCTGCAGCACAGCTACGAGCGGCTCCGCGACGCCCAGCGGAACCGCGACTACTTCCTTCAGAACGTGAACCACGAGCTGCGCACCCCCCTGACCGCGATCCTGGGCTGGATCGAGGTACTGGCCGACGACAAGCCGGAGCCGCCGGTGGTCGCGACCGCGGTCGAGCAGATCCGCCGCTCGGCGGAGTTCCTGCTCACGATGATCTCGGACCTCCTGGACCTCTCGCGGGTGGAGTCGGGCGGCGTGACGATCGAGCCGCGCCCCACCGACGTCGGCGCGCTGGTGCGCGAGGCCATCGAGCCGGTGGCGGTCATGGCCGAGGCCAAGGGGATCACGGTGACGACGACGGCGCCGCCGCCCGGCACCGAGACGGCGAGGCTCGACCCGCAGCGGGTGCGGCAGGTGCTCTGGAACCTGGTGCACAACGCGGTGAAGTTCACGCCGGCGCGCGGCCGCATCGACGTCTCGGTGCAGCGGGAGAACGGGGGGATGGTGCTCTTCAGGGTGGCCGACGACGGCGTCGGCATCGACCCCAAGGACCTGCCCTTCATCTTCGACCGCTTCCGCCAGGCGGACGGCTCCACCACGCGCGCCTACCGCGGCACCGGCATCGGGCTGTCGCTGGCGCGCTCCTACGTCGAGCTGCACGGCGGCCGCATCGAGGTCGTGAGCCAGCCGGGACGCGGCGCGGAGTTCCTGGTCAGGATTCCGGGTTGAGGCTTGAGCTGATGCGGCGCCAGGTAGCGCCGCTGGGATCGCCTCCGCCGAGTCTCCGGCGACCGCGACCCGCTCTGCTCGCGGCGTTCCTCAGCGGGCTGGTGCTGCTGGCGACCGTCGACGAACGCTCTTTCGGGGTGATCCCCGACGGGCAGGAGATGCTCTCGGCGGCGACGGCGCTGGTGCGCTTCGGCGAGCTCGGCATCTCGCGCGACTTCGTCTACGCGGTGCGCCGCCCCGGCGGCGACGCGACCACCCGCTACGGCATGGGGCAGACGCTGCTGGTGACGTTGCCGGCCGCGGCCGGCCTGGCCTTGCAGGGCGCGCTGCCGCACCGGTCGTCCGCGCCGCTCTTCGTGCTCCTGCCGATCGCGCTGCTGGCGGCCGTGGCCGGCGCCGGGGCCTGGACCGCGGAGCTGGCCGGCGCCGCCCGCGCGACCGCCGTGCTGCTGGGAATGGCGCTCGCCCTGGCCACGCCGCTCTGGGGCTACGGCGGCAGCGACTACTCGGAGCCGCTTCAGGTCGCGGCGATGGCGGCGCTGGTCGCGGCGGTGGTGGCGCTGCGGCTGCGGGGCTGCGGGGCGCGCTGGGAGAGGGCGGCCGGCGCCGCCGCCGGCATCGCGCTGCTGGCGAAGAGCTCACTGATCGCGCCGGTCGTTCCGCTCCTCTGGGCGGCGGTGACCGCCCGGGTGGCGCAGGAGCCGGTCACCAGGCCGCGCAAGAAGGCAGCCCCGCCGGACCTCCCGCGCTGGCGGGTGCTGCGGGCCTTCGCGCCGCCGGCGCTGCTCTGGCTCGCGTTCGAGCTGTATCGCTTCGGCACGCTCTTCGGCGGCTACCGGGGCGAGCGCTTCTCCTACCCCTTCCTCGCCGGTCTCCTGCGCCTCACGCTCTTTCCGAACAAGGGGCTGCTGTTCTACGCGCCGCTGGTGCTGCTGGCGGTGCCAGGCTATCTGGCGGCCCGCCGTCGCGATCCGCGCCTGGCGCTGGCGCTGGCGGCCGCGGCCGCCGCGGTGCTGCTGCCGGCCGCCGGCTGGTGGGCCTGGGACGGGCAGGCGGCCTGGGGACCGCGCCTCGTCCTCCCGGCGCTGCCGATCCTGTTCGCGTTCCTCGCGATCGGCCTGCCGCCGGCCGGCCGCGCCACGCGCATCGGTGCGCTGGCGCTGGGCCTTTCCGGGGTGGCCGTCAACGCGCTCGGCGCCCTGATGCCCTTCCCGCAGGTCTACGCGTTGGCCACGGCCGCCACGCCGCAGCCGATGCCGGAGCGGCGCGCGCGGGGCACCGAGTACGAGGTGGCTCGCCGCGAGGACGGCCTCTTCGACGCCAGCGCGCCGCATCACCTCTCGCTGACACCGTCGTGGGCGCCGCAGCGGGTCCACGCCCGGGCGTTCTTCGCGCGGCTCTCGGGGAAGCCGGTCGTGGACACGCTGTCGAAGGCCTTCGACCCGCCGTTCCAGGTCATCGTCCCGGAGGAACCGGCGCCGGCGCTGCGCGCGGCCCTCTCGGGCTTCGGCTGGCCGTTCTGGGGCCGCTCCTGGCTCGCGCCGCTCCCCGGCCAGGCCGATCCGTTGGCGGGCGCGCTGCGCGATCAGGCGATCCGCGCGCTCGACGTCCGCGACTACTCGCGAGCCGGCCGGCTGGCGGCCGCCCTCGGCCCCGAGGATCCGGTGGACCTCGCAATCGCGGCCGAGGCGGCGGCTCTCGGCGGAGACCCTGTCGCAGCGGATGCGTTGCTGAGGGGTGCCGGTGCCAGCTGCCACCCCTGGATCCTCTTCGTCCGCCTGCGCCGCGGCGGCGACGCCTCCTGCGTGCCGGAGCCGCAGCGCGCCGGCTTCGAGCAGGGCGTGCGGGCGGCCCTCGCCGCCGGCGCGCCGCTCAGCGTCTGGGGACGGGGAGGCTCCTGATGCTGGCTATGACTTGACGATGCCGGCGGAGACGAGGAGCTGCTTCAGCACGTTCTCGGTCTCCTGCTTGCCCGGCACGCAGAGCGTGTAGTTCTTCTCGGTGCCGACGGCCAGCGCCTTGGCGTAGCCCTCGCAGTCGTAGCCGCAGGCGGTGCAGTCGGTCTGCGCCATGGCGGCGTAGAGCTTCAGCGCCAGGTCGCCGTCCTTGGCCATCTCCATCCGCTTCGGCAGGGGGATGGTCTCGTCGTGGAAGGCGGGGGCTTCCTTCTTCGGCGCCTTCGGCTTGGCGGCCTCTTCCTCGGTGACGTCGGTGTACTGCCAGATGGCGAAGGAGTAGCAGCGGGGGCAGAGGAACTCCCAGTCCCACTGCATCGGGAAACGGACCGCCGGCGTGCGCTTGACGATGAGCGGCTCGAAGTCCTGCGGGCAGACGGGGTCCTCGCGCTCCTTGGCATCGCGCACCATCGACTTGATGTGGCCCGGCGAGTAGACGATCTGCCGCGGCTTCTGGTCGAAGCGGTAGTGCTCGCCGCGCGTGCCGACCATCACGACCTGGGGCTTGTAGACCCGGTCGACGAAGAAGGCGCGGAGCGGCTTGCCGGTCTTGGGAGAGACGACCGGCTGGCCCTCCCAGAACTTGCGGAGGAGGAAGGCGCTCTGTTCGTGGGTGAGCTTCTGAGCGAACAGCATCGGGCCGGGATTATAGAGATCAGCGGAGCTTTGCCGCTGACTCGCCCACGAAGGGGTTCTGGCGCGCCTCCTCGGCGATCGTGGTCGACTCGCCGTGCCCCGGCAGGACCATCAGGTCGCCGGGCAGCGCGAAGAGGCGCTCCTTGATGGAGCCGACGATCTGCGGGAGGGAGCCGCCCCAGAGGTCGGTGCGGCCGATCGAGCGCCGGAAGAGCGTGTCGCCCGAGAAGAGCACCGGGCGCTCGCCGGAGAGCCGGAAGCAGACGCTACCCGGCGTGTGCCCCGGCGTGTGCAGCACGCTCAACGATCCGCTCCCGCAGCGGACCTCGTCGCCGTGCTCCAGGAAGCGGTGCACCGGGCCGGGCGCCTCGAGCTCGAAGCCGAAGAGGGCCGCCTGCTTCTCGAGGTTCTCGTAGAGCGGCACGTCGCCCCGGTGCAGGAAGACCTCGGCGCCGGTGAGGCGCGACAGCAGCGCCGACACGCCGATGTGGTCGAGGTGGGCGTGGGTGTGGACGAGCGCCACCGCCTTGAGATGGTTCCGCTCCAGCGCGGCCAGCACCCGGTCGGGCTCGTCGCCGGGGTCCACCAGGATCGCCTCACCGGACTCGGCGTCGGCCACGATCGAGCAGTTGCAGCCGAGCATGCCGACCGGGAACGTCTCCACGAGCTGCAGGGCCATGTCTGCATTGTGGCCCATATCCCTGCGGTGCCGCAGGTACCGCACAATGTCCAAGTGACGGAAACGCTGGTCCTCGAGGTCTCGCGCGTCCTGATCGGGCTGGCGCTCGCGGTCTGGATCGGCGGTACCTTCGTGATCGCGGTGACCGCCGCCAAGCTCTTCGGCGCCCTGCCGTCGCGCGCGCAGGCGGGGGACCTCTTCGGGCAGATCCTCCACGCGCTCGACCGCGCCAAGTTCGTGGCTGCCGGCGCGGCGCTGGTCGGCATCCTGCTCGAGGTGCAGGTGGCCGGCAGCACGCTGCCGCAGCGGCACGTCGTCCGCGCGGTCGTCCTCTTCCTGCTGATCGCCAGCCACGTCTTCGCGGTGATGGTCGTGCAGCCGAAGATGCGCTACTACCGCGAGAAGATCGGGGACCTCGACAGCGCCGCCGAGGACGACCCCTGGCGCCGCAAGTTCCAGCGCGAGCACCGGCGCAGCTCGCGCGCCAACGTCTTCGGGCTGGTGCTGGCGCTGGTGGCGCTGATGATCGGATGATGCGATCCGACTTTCGCGGTGACACCGTGGCGCAGCCCACGCTCGCCATGCGGAAGGCGATGGCCAATGCCGAGGTTGGCGACGACGTCTACGGCGAGGACCCCACCGTCCGCCGCCTCGAGGAGCGCACCGCCGAGCTGCTGGGAATGCCGGCGGCGCTCTTCGTGCCGACCGGCTCGATGGGCAACCAGGTCTGCCTGCGGGTGCTGGCGCGCCCGGCGACCGAGGTGATCGTGGAAGCGCAGAGCCACGTCCTCCAGTACGAGATGGCGGCCATGGCGGCGCTCTCGGGCCTCCTGCCCAGGGCGGTGAGCGCTCCGAAGGGGCGCCTGACGCCGGCGCTGATCGCGCCGCACATCCGCACCGGCGGGACCTACTACCTCACCCGCACCTCGGTGCTGTCGGTGGAGAACACTCACAACGTCGCCGGCGGCACCGTGCTGCGCCCTGAGGCGAGCGCCGAGCTGGCCGAGGCGGCGAAGAGCCGCGGGATCGCCACCCACCTGGACGGCGCGCGCCTCTGGAACGCGGCGGCCGCCCTGAGCGTGCCGGAGTCGGCGTTCACGAAGGGCTTCGACGCGGTGATGGTCTGCTATTCGAAGGGACTGCGCGCGCCGGTCGGGAGCGCGGTCGCCGGCAGCCAGGACTTCATCTACGAGGCGCGCCGGGCGAGGAAGCTCCTCGGTGGCGGCATGCGTCAGGTCGGCATCCTCGCAGCCGCCGCGCTGGTCGGCCTGGAGCGGGAGCGCTCGCGGCTGCCCGAGGACCACGCCCGGGCACGGAGGCTGGCCGAGGCGCTGGCGGAGCTGCCGGGCTTCACGATCGACCCGGCCGAGGTGGAGACCAACATCGTGATGTGCACGGTCTCCGCCAACGCGCCCCGGCTGGTGGAGCAGCTGGCCGGGCGCGGCGTGCTGGCCGCCGCCTTCAGCGACGTGCTCCTGCGCTTCGTCACCCATGCCGACGTCGGGGACGCTGACGTGGCGCGGGCGGTCGCCGCTTGCCGTGAGATCGGGGTGTCCGGTCAGCGCCCCTGAACGAAGACCGGGTCCTGCGACTGGTTGTCGATGACGGTGGCGAAGGTGTGCAGCGGAAGCCCCGCTTCGCTGCGAACGACGCAATAGAGGTCGGTGAGGTCGGCAGAGACGCCGAGCTCGCCGAAGATCTCCGCGTCGTTGACCTGGATCGCCCGGCGTGCGTCCAGCTCTCGCCGCAGCTCTCCGAGACGCGCTCCCAGGTCGCTGTGGAACGTGAAGAGCACGGCGTCGTGCGAGGAGCTCGGGTTGAAGGCGCCGACGTTCGTGCGGAAGCCGCGGGTCGGGTCGGCGGAGTGCGAGAGCGCCATCAGCACGCTCGACGGCAGCGCCTCACCGGCCGGGGCGGCCGGCAGGTGGAAGCCGACCGTCGGCGCCGGCGAGCTCGGCGTGTAGACGCGGCTGGTGACCACCAGGCTGGAGTCGCTGTCCATCTCGATTCCGCCGGCGCTCTCCGGAGCGCCGAAGGAGGAAGACACCATGTCTTCGAACGTCCGCATCTCGCGAGGCTCCAGCTGGAACTGGTGGCGGGGATCGGCGGCGAATCCGCAGGCGCCCGTCGAGCAGCGGTAGGTCGCGGTCACGTGCGCGGCTGTCTCGAACGACGGATTGAAGACGCGCACGTCCGAATGGAAGAACGCTCCCCCGAGGCCATGGATCGAGGCCGCGGTCGGAAGGACGAAGCTGGCGCCGACTCCGCCCCCGTCTTCCTCGGCGCGCACGAAGCTCGGGTCCTGCGTGCGGTTGTCGATCACGGTGGCATAGGCGACGAGTGGAGCGGCCGAGGTGACCGTCGCGTAGAAGCCGGCGAGATCCCCTTTCAGACCGAGCTCGGCGAAGAGGGCCAGGTCGTTCACCTGAGCGGCGGCGTGCGCCGACACCGGGCGCGACAGCTCCCCGAGGGCCAGGCCGAGGGGATCGTGGAGACGGATGACGGCGGTCTCGGCTGCGTCGGACGCGTTGTAGACGCCGATGTTGGTACGGAAACCGCGCGCCGAATCCGCCGAGTGCGACAGCGAGGTCAGCACCGACGAGGCGAAGGCCCGGCTCGGCCCGAATCCGGGGACGTCCTGTCCGTACGACGCAGCCGGCGCGCCCGGGCTCGACACCCGGCTCGTCACCAGGATCGCCTCGCTGCTCTCGAGCTCGATCGGCCCGGCGCTCTCGGCGGCACCGAAGAGGCTCCTGCCGATGTCGTCGAATGCGACCTGCTGTCCGACGCCTACCGAGAAGCGTCTCGGCAGCCCATCGCAGGAGCCGGTGAAGCAGCGGTAGACGGCGGTGACCTCGGCGAGCCGCGAAGAGGCGTTGTAGACGCGCACGTCGGAATGGAAGAAGGCGCCGTTGGCGCCATGGATCGAGGCGCTGGCAGGCAGCGCGCTGCGGGTGCCCTCGAAGGCCCAGCGGAAGACGCCGGCGCCGGTGTCGTCGGGCCCGTTCGGATTCTGGGGAAGAGCGCCGGTGCCGGCGACGAGCCGCCGCCCGTCCGCATCGATCGACAGCGATCCGACGTACTGGGACGCGATCCCATCGCTCATGCTGCTCCAGGTGGAGCCACCGTCGGTGCTGCGGGCGACGCCCGTCCTGTCCCGGAGACCGGCGTAAAGAGTTGCGGCATCGGAAGGGTGGGCCGCGATGGTGAGGATCTCCGCGCTGCTGGGCCCGCCCCTCCTCGCAAACGTGCGGCCCTGGTCCGTGCTCTGGTAGACATCGCTGCCGAGCGTTCCGTAGAGCGTGCCGGCCGAACCGAAGGCGAAACGGTCGAAGGGGCGGTCCGCCCGTGACGTGAGCTCCTCCCAGCGAGCGCCCCCGTCGACGCTGCGCAGGAGGCGATAGGGCGCGCCATAGCTCGATTGGGTCCGGGTGGCACGCCACAGGTAGAGCGTCCGCGGAGCACCAGGATCGAATTGAAGTCCCTCGAGGGCTTCGCCGTCGAAGGAAGCGAGCGTCCAGCTCACACCGTCGGTACTCTTGTAGAACCCGCCTCCGCTGCAGACGCCGAATCCGCAGAGAACACCGCGAGCCAGGTAGAGGGTCGGCGGGTTCGTTGCCGCAATCCCGAACGCCCTGATGCCATTCCCCAACGCCAGATCCACCGGCACGCTTGCCCACGAGTCACCGCCGTCGGTACTGCGCGAGAGACGGTGCGACGTCGTGAAGCTGCCGGACCAGGCCCAGAGGATGTCGGGGTCCGACGGGTCGAGAACCACGCCGACACCGGCCATGACGCCCGACGGCGTCGGTGCGGCCGGGAGCGGCAAGGCGAAGCCGAAGCGTCCGCCGTCGGTGCTGCGGAAGATCTCCCGAGTGCCCACCGCGTAGACCCGCGCCGGATCCATCGGGTGGACGAGCACCGTCACGCTCTTCGTGGTGGAGGGGCCCGAGGTCGACCAGTGGCGGACCGCAGCGTGGAGCGGGCCGGCGGAGAGAGCCGCCAGAGCCCCCACGAGCAGCGGGGTGCTTTTCCGATGTGCAGACACGTTTCCTCCGCGATCGATCCGGGAAAGATCGTACGCCGCGGAGGGAATCTCTAGCCGGGGACTCTGGCCACCAGGTCGATCTCGACCCGGGAGCCCGCCGGGAGCCGCGCGACCTGGACGGTCGAGCGGGCGGGGCGATGGTCGCCGAAGCGCGCCGCGTAGACCTTGTTCATCGCCGCGAAGTCGTCGAGGTCGGCGAGGAAGACCGTCGCCTTCATGACGTCGGTGAACGCGCAGCCGGCGGCGGCCAGCACCGCGGCCAGGTTGTCGAAGACGCGTTCGGTCTGGACGCTGATGTCCCCCTCGACGATCTTCATCGTGGCGGGATCGAACGCCACCTGGCCGGCGGTGAAGAGGAGGCCGTTGGCGACGATGCCCTGGGAGTAGGGTCCGATCGCCTTCGGGGCGCCCTCGGTCGAGATCGCGGTCAAGGTCGTCATCGGCTTGGGTCCCACACCGCCACGTGCGGCAGGTTGCGGTACTTCTCGTCGAGGTCGAGCCCGTAGCCCACGACGAACTCCGGGCCGATGGTGAATCCGAGAAAGCCAATCTCGATGTCGCGGTTCTCCGGCAGGTCCTTCTTGAGCAGCGCGGCGATGCGCAACGAGCTCGGGTGGCGCGAGGAGAGGAGCTCGAGGATCTTGCGCAGCGTCAGCCCGGTGTCCACGACGTCCTCGAAGAGCAGCACGTCCTTCCCCTCGACGTCCATCGAGAGGTCGTGCACCAGCTGGATGTTCCCGGACGAGGCGGTGCCGGCGTAGGAGCGCACCTGCAGGAAGTCGACCGAGACCGGCGTCTTCAGCCGCTTCAGCAGGTCCGTCAGGAAGAAGACGGAGCCCTTGAGGATGCCGACCGCCAGCAGGTCGCGCCCCTGATAGGCGGCGTCGATCTCGGCGGCCAGCGAGTCGAGTCGTTCAGCGATCTGGGCCTCGGAAAGCAGGATCCTGTCGATCACGGCGCGACACTATAATCGAGCGCCCGTGTCGATGTGAGCCGCGCACTCTCCGAGCTCAGCGCCCTCAACCAGGGCTACACCCGTCTCGCCGAAAAGTTCAAGGTCGTCTGGACCTTCCACCAGTTCCTGCAGGGCGTCTACAAGACGTTCCTGGGCGGCCCACCGGTCTACCGCATCGACTTCCAGGCGCGCTACGACCAGGTGAAGGGCGTCACCGCGGCGATGACGTTCCGCTCCGCCGACGAGGTGAGCCGCCTCATCCACAACCTCGACGGCGAGCTCGACGGCCTGCACCGGACGCTGCTGGAGGCGGACCAGAAGGTCGCTCCCAGCGAGCTGCGGCGCTTCCTGGAGAGAGTGCGGACCGAGGACGACAAGCTGGTCATGTCGGTCCTGAAGTTCTACTTCTACCTGCGCTACGCGCCCCAGGAGGTCCTCGACAAGATGGACCTCCTGCTGACGCTGGCCGGCGCCAGGAAGTCGCTGGACGAGGAGCGCTTCATGCTCCGGCTCCCGGTCGAGCTGGAGCGCTTCCTCACCGGCCTGCTGTCGCTGACGCCGCGGCCGGCTCCCGACCAGAAGGCCGTGCGCGCGGCCGTGGAGCAGCTGGTCTCCTACCGCGTGCGCATCGAGGGCTGCGCCGAGTTCGAGGACCTGGTGAGCACCCAGGTGCTCGAGCTGCTGCGCGCGTTCAAGCACAACATCGGCTCGGCGCTCTACGACGCCGAGGTGCTGACGGCGCTCCTCGAGACCAACGTGGCGACCAAGAACAAGTACCTCGCCCTGTACCAGTCGGAGGAGCGGCGCATCGAGGAGTCCTCGCGGCAGCTGCTCACCATGGAACGCGAGCTCTCGCTGCGCGACCCCGCCTCTCTCGACGACGAGCTGGTCTTCGAGTTCCAGCGCTTCCACCACTACCGGCGGGAGTTCGAGGGGCGCGAGAAGGGCGTCCGGAGACGGGACGTGGCCAAGCTCGCCGAGTCGATCGACGTCCTGATGAGCCGCCTGGAGCTCGCCTCCCCGGCCGTTTCCGGCGAGGCCCCTCTGGCCGAGCCGGCGCCGCGGCCGAGGGTGGTGGCCGGGGGCCGGGCGCCGGTCTCGGGCCTGGAGAGCGACCCGCTCACGGCCGACTGGGCGGCACGCGTCCTCTCGGCGGTCGACATGGCCGACGAGGGGACCGGCTCCGGCCGCGCCGCCTCCGGCGGCCTGGTGAACCTGCGGCTGGAGCCCTGGGAGGTGCGGGCGGCGCGGCACGTGCTGCGCGACGAGCTGGCGCCCGACCCGGCCGACCGCGCCCGCGAGCTCCTCTACTTCGAGGCGGCGGTCGTGCGGTCGCGCATCGACGACGAGGCCGAGGCGATGCGCGGCCCGGTCCCCCGCGATCCAGAGCACATGGCCGCACAAGCCGCCCGCCTTGGCGACTGTGCTCTCGTGCTGGGCCGCGCCCAGGACCTCGACCGGCGCTTTCGCCAGGAGGTGGACGCGGCCGCGCGCCTCGACTCGCCGGAGCGGACCAACGAGGTGAACCGATCGCGCTTCCGCCTGCTGCGCGCCTTCTCCGGTCTCTGGCTTCTCCATAACAGACATGCTGGGGGGGTCTCCTAGGCCGCCGACTCGAGCGCCTGCTTCGCAGGCGCGCCCGGGAGCGAGTCGGCGTACTGGCCATGCTGTGGGGGGCTCCGAGTCCGCCCCCACGCCCCCCGCCGGGTGTGGCGTGCCGTGCGCGGTCCTCGACTCCGTACAATCCGCGCCCGTGACTCAGGACGAGCTGCCCGAGCAGATCGCCAACCGGCGTGCGAACCGCGAGCGCATCGCGGCGCTGGGGCGGCGCCTCTACCCGAACCGCTTCCCGATCACCCACTCGGTCAGCCAGGTGCTGGACGTCTGGTCCGCGTCCGACGCCGCCGCCCTGGAAGCGCAGCCGGAGGCGGAGCGCCGGGTGGCGATGCCGGGGCGCGTTCTGGCGATCCGCAAGATGGGGAAGGCCGTCTTCGTCGACCTGTCAGACGGCCGCGGGCGCGTGCAGGCCTACCTCAGGCGGGACGGCGTGGGGGACGCCGACTGGGAGCTCTTCCAGAACCTGGACCTCGGCGACCACATCGGCGTCCACGGCGTGGTCTTCCGGACCCGCACCGGCGAGCTCTCGCTCAAGGCGGAGAAGCTGGAGTTCCTCTCCAAGTCGCTGCGCACCCTCCCCGACAAGTGGCACGGCCTGACCGACGTCGAGCGCCGCTACCGCCAGCGCTACGTGGACCTCATCGTCTCGCCGGAGACCCGCAAGACGTTCGAGGTGCGAGCCCGGCTGGTCTCCTTCATCCGGCGCTTCTTCGACGCTCGCGGCTTCGTCGAGGTCGAGACGCCGATGATGCAGGTGATCCCCGGCGGCGCGGCGGCCCGCCCCTTCGTCACGCACCACAACGCGCTCGACATGCAGCTCTACCTGCGCATCGCGCCGGAGCTCTTCCTGAAGCGCCTGGTGGTCGGCGGCTTCCCGAAGGTCTACGAGATCAACCGCAACTTCCGCAACGAGGGGATCTCCACCCAGCACAACCCCGAGTTCACGATGCTGGAGTACTACCTCGCCTACGCCGACGCGCGCGACGCCATGGCGCTCACCGAGGAGCTCTTCGCGGCCGCCGCTCAGGAGATCCTCGGCACGACACAGCTGAAATGGGGTGAGGAGTCGATCTCGCTGGAGGCCCCGTTCGCGCGTCTGAGCATGCGGGAGGCGGTGCTGACGTTCGGGAAGGAGGCGCCCGGCGGCCCGATCACCGAGGCCGACCTGGCCGACCTCGCGTCGCTGCGGGCCACCGCCGAGCGCGTCGGCATCCAGGCTCCCGAGCGCTTCGGCGACGTCCAGGGGAAGCTCCTGGCCGAGCTCTTCGAGGCGGTGGCCGAGGAGAGGCTCCTGCAGCCGACCTTCATCGTCGACTACCCGGCGGAGATCTCGCCGCTCTCCAAGACGAAGCCGGACGACCCGGAGACCGCCGACCGATTCGAGCTCTTCATCGGCCGGATGGAAGTCGCCAACGGCTTCTCCGAGCTGAACGACCCCGACGAGCAGGCCGAGAAGTTCCGGGCGCAGGTCGCCCAGCGCGCCGGGGGAGACGAGGAGGCGATGTACTACGACGAGGACTACGTCGAGGCCCTCGCCTACGGCATGCCGCCGACCGCCGGAGAGGGGATCGGCATCGACCGCCTGGCCATGCTCTTCACCGACTCGCACTCGATCAGGGACGTGATCCTGTTCCCCCTCATGCGCCCGAGGAAGGACTGACCTCTCTCTTCCTGGCGAGGCGGTACCTGACCGCCTCGCGGCGCGATGCCCAGGTGGGAGTCGTGGCGCTGGCGGCGTTCCTCGGGCTGACGCTCGGGGTGGCCGCGCTGGTGATCTCGATCGCGCTCCTGGCGGGCTTCCAGAGGCACGTGCGCGGGAAGCTGGTGTCCGAGACGCCGCACCTGCTGGTGCAGCCGGCGGGCCGGCCGGACTTCCGGGCTTCCGAGGGTGTCGAACCGCGCCTGCGCGCGCTGCCGGGCGTGAGCAGCGTCTCGCCGATCGTGCGCGGGCGCGTCTGGGTGACGGTGCGCGGGCAGGCGATGCCGTCCGAGGCGGTGGGACGCGCCGGGGTCGACGGCCTGATGCTCGACCTGTCGCAGGCGCGCACCCTGGCCGCGTTCCCCGGCGACACGCTCACCCTCATCTCCAGCCGCTCGCGCCTGTCGCCGCTCGGTCCGGTCCCCATCGTGACCTCCGAGAAGCTGACCGACCTGGCGCCGCCCTCGTCGGGGCGCCGCTCCGCCGAGCTGACGATGCCGCTGGCCGAGGCGCGGCGGCTGTTCGCGATGGGGGAGGACGCCGCCAACGGCTACGAGGTGTCGCTGGCGGATCCGTTCGCCGCGTCGGCCGCGGCGGACGAGGTGCGGCGCGCGCTCGGCGCCGGCGTGGTGGCGACGACCTGGGAGGAGGCGAACCGCGCGGTGGTGCTCGCCCTTAAGCTCGAGCGGCTGGTGCTCTTCGCCACCGTCTTCCTGATCGTCATCGTGGCCGGCCTGAACCTGGCGGCCACGTCCGCGGTGCTGGCCGCGACGCGCTCTCAGGACGCGGCGGTCCTCTCGGTGCTCGGCGCCTCGCCGCGCACGGTCTCCGCTGTTTTCCGCGCCGCCGGTGCCGGCGTCGGCGTCGCCGGCACGCTCGCCGGGCTGGCGCTGGGAATCGCCCTGGCGGTGATCCTCGATCGGACCGGCGCGGTGCCGCTGCCGGCGCAGCTCTACGCGCTCAACCACGTGCCCTTCCGGGTGGAGCCGCTCGACGTCGCGGCCGTGGCGCTTCTCTCCATGCTCTGGTCGCTGGTGACGGCGTCGCTGCCGGCGCGCGCGGCCGCACGCCTGCCGGTGGCCGAGGTGCTGCGTGGCGGCTGAGATGGAACCCCTGCTCATCGCGCGCGGGCTGGCCAAGGCGTTCGGGAGCGGAACGGCGCGCGTGGAGATCTTCCGGAACGTCGACCTCGACCTCCGCGCCGGCGACTTCACCGCCATCGTCGGACCGTCCGGCTGCGGCAAGTCGACCCTGCTGCACCTCCTCGCCGGCCTCGACCAAGCCGATGGCGGCGAGGTGTTCCTCCAGGGGCAGAGCTGGACGGCGCTCTCGGCCGAGAAGCGGGCACTGCTGCGTGGAGAGGCGATCGGATTCGTGTTCCAGCTTCATCACCTGCTGCCGGAGCTGACCGCCGAGGAGAACGTCGCGCTGCCGCTCCTCCTGGCCGGCAGCGGCGAGCGGGCGGCGCGAGAGAAGGCGCGTGAGGTGCTCGCCCGCGTCGGCCTGGCGGCGCGCGCCGCCGCCCTGCCGCGCACGCTCTCGGGAGGCGAACGGCAGCGCGTCGCGATCGGGCGGGCGGTCGTCCGGCGGCCTCGCATCCTGCTCTGCGACGAGCCGACCGGCAGTCTCGACGCGGCCCACGCGACCGAGGTCTTCGAGCTGCTGCAGGAGGTCGCCAGGGAGCGCGCCGGGGCGGCGCTGGTGGTCACTCACGACCCGGCCTGGGCGAATCGCTGTGCTACCATCAAAACGCTGACGGCTGAGGGTTTAGCTGTCGTGTCCTGAGCCGGTCCCGCAGCCTTGCCAGCGGGGGAGTCCATGTTCGAGAAGTACAACGAGAAAGCGCGCCGCGCCCTCTTCTTCGCCCGCTACGAGGCGTCCAAGCTGGGCTCCAAGGTCATCGAGTCCGAGCACATCCTCCTGGGCATCCTGCGCGAAGGGGAGGAGATCGTGAAGGAGATCTTCGGGCGCTTCAACGTGAAGCCCGACGACATCCGGCGCGAGATCGAAGGTGACCGCGTCTTCGTGGAGCGGGTCTCCTCGACCCAGGAGCTGCCGCTCTCCGAGGAATCCAAGAAGATCCTGGCCTACGCCTCCCACGAGGCGGAGTCGATGATGCACCCCTACGTCGGGACCGAGCACCTCCTCATCGGCATCCTCCGCGTCGACCCCTGCGTGGCCAGCCGGATCCTGATTTCCCACGGCTTCAACCTCTACGGAGTCCGCGAGGAGACGATCGCGCTCATCAAGGAGCGCGAGGCCTCCAAGCAGAAGAAGGAGCTCCCGTTCCTGGCCGAATACGCGCGCGACCTGACCGCGCTGGCGCAGACCGGCTCCTTCGACCCGCTGGTCGGACGTGAGAAGGAAGTGGAGCGGATCATCCAGATCCTCTCCCGCCGTACCAAGAACAACCCGATCCTGCTGGGCGAGCCGGGCGTCGGCAAGACGGCGATCGTGGAAGGCCTGGCGCAGCGGATCATCGAGGGGAACGTCCCGCTGTTCCTGGCGCAGCGGAAGATCCTGGCGCTCGACCTCTCGCTCATCGTGGCCGGCACCAAGTACCGCGGCCAGTTCGAGGAGCGCCTCAAGGGCATCCTGAAGGAGCTGAAGGAGAACCAGGACCTCATCGTCTTCATCGACGAGATCCACTCGCTGATCGGCGCCGGCTCGGCCGAGGGCTCGCTGGATGCCGCCAACATCCTCAAGCCGGCCCTCTCCCGTGGCGAGATCTCCTGCATCGGCGCCACCACGCTCAAGGAGTACCGCAAGTACATCGAGAAGGACCGCTCGCTGCTGCGCCGCTTCCAGGCCATCACCGTGGCGCCCCCCGACGAGGAGGAGACGCTGGAGATCCTCGAGGGCGTGCGCGAGCGCTACGAGAAGTTCCACCGCGTCCGCTACTCGAGCGACGCCATCAAGACCGCCGTCTACCAGGCGAACCGCTACATCCCCGACCGCTTCTTCCCCGACAAGGCGATCGACATCCTCGACGAGGCCGGCGCCAAGGTGAAGCTCAAGAAGACCGCCGACACCCAGAACCTGCGGCGGCTCGAGAGCGAGGTGAAGCAGGTCGTCAAGGAGATGAAGAAGGCGATCTCCGAGAAGGACTTCGAGCGCGCCGTCTACCTGCGCGAGCGCGAGATCGAGATCAAGGAGGAGATCGAGCGCACCAAGTCGGCCGCGACCGACGACTCGGCGATCGCCGAGGTGAACCGCTCGGACATCGAGGACATCATCTCCAGCTGGACCGGTATCCCGGTCACCTCGCTCCAGGTCGAGGAGGCCGAGAAGCTCCTCCACATGGAAGGGACGCTCAAGAAGCGGGTGATCGGGCAGGACCGCGCCATCCAGGCCATCAGCCGGGCCATCCGGCGCTCGCGACTGGGCGTCAAGAACCCCAATCGTCCGATGGGCTCCTTCATCTTCCTGGGTCCCTCCGGCGTCGGGAAGACCGAGGTCGCCAGGCGCCTGGCCGAGTTCCTCTTCGACAACCAGAAGGCGCTGGTCCGCTTCGACATGTCCGAGTACATGGAGAAGCACGCGGTCTCGAAGCTGATCGGCTCGCCTCCGGGATACGTCGGGCACGAGGAGGGCGGGCAGCTCACCGAGCGCATCCGCCGCCAGCCCTACAGCGTGATCCTCCTCGACGAGATCGAGAAGGCCCACCCCGACATCTCGAACCTGCTTCTGCAGATCCTGGAGGACGGCCAGCTCACCGACGCCTACGGCAACACCGTCGACTTCAAGAACACGCTCATCATCATGACCTCCAACATCGGGACCAAGTACCTGGTCTCGCAGATCAAGGTCGGCTTCGGCGACGCCAAGGACAACCCGCCGATGAAGGAGGTCGAGGACCTCGTCCTGAAAGAGCTGCGGCGAGAGTTCTCGCCGGAGTTCGTGAACCGCATCGACGAGCTGATCGTCTTCAACCCTCTCGGCATCTCCGAGCTGCGCAGCATTTGTCGCCTGCTGGTGGACGACGTGATCGGCACGCTCACGCACCGCGGGCTCTCGCTCACCGTCGACGACGCCGCGGTGGAGTGGCTGCTCATCGCATCCGGACACGACATCAGGTCGGGGGCACGCCCGCTCCGGCGCACGATCCAGCGTCACATCGAGGACGCGGTATCGGAATTGCTAATCGCGTCGCGAGAGTCATTAGAGTGCGTCGAAGTGACGGTGGTCGACAACCAGCTCAAGGTCCAAGCTCGGACCGCGGAGCCGGTGGGAACGCTGCGGTAACCTGCTTGGCGTCGAGATCCATCAAGCGGCGCAAGCGCGCTCGCTTCGTCTGCCCGCGTGGCGCGGCTCTCAGTGTGCTCGTGCCCGCGCTGGCGGTACCGGCCTCGGCCCAGGTGGCGCCCCGGCCCACGCCTACGCCCTCGACACTGTCGCCGACGGCTCCATCCGCCCCCCAGTCTCCGCTGGGCGCGCCGCTGCCTCGCGTGGAGCTGTCGGCTCCGGCGGCACAGGCGCCTCCCGGGCCCAAGATCGCCGAGATCTCCGTGCAGGGCGGCCGCACCGTGACGCCGGAGACAGTCGGCTTCTACCTGGGCATCAAGGTCGGCGATCCGTACGACCCGGCTCTCCTGAAGAAGAACTTCGTGAGGCTCTGGGACTCCGGCCTCTTCGACGAGCTGCGGCTCGAGAGGAACGACGTCTCCGGCGGCGTCAAGGTGACCGCGGTGGTCGTCGAGCGCCCGCGCATCGGCGACCTCGAGTTCCGCGGCAACAAGAAGCTCACCGCCTCGCAGCTCAAGGACAAGCTGCGGGAGGGTAAGGCCGAGATCAAGGTCGGCGGCCCGGCGACCCTGCGCGACATCGCCAAGGCCAAGGCGGCGCTCCTCGAGGCCTACCACGTCGAAGGGTTCCGCTCGGCGAACGTCGACGCCATCACCGAGCCGATCAGCGACAGCGAGCAGCGCGTGGTCTTCCTGGTCGACGAGGGCGACAAGATCAAGATCGACCGGATCCGCTTCGAGGGGAACACCGTCTTCGGCCAGGCGCGCCTGCGGCGGGCCATGAAGAAGACCCACCAGTCGCACTGGTGGAAGTTCTGGGACCAGAAGGACGTCTACAGCCAGGCCAACTACGAGGAGGACGTCGAGTCGCTCCGGAAGATCTACCAGGACGCCGGCTACAAGGACGTGGTGGTCAAGGACCCGGTCATCGAGACGTTCGCGGTGAACCCCCAGGAGACGCGCCCCGGCAAGATGAAGCGGCGCGCGCGCATCACCATCCCGGTGGTGGAAGGGGAGCGCTTCTACTTCGGCAACGTGACCGTCGAGGGCGCCACCGTCTACCAGAAGGCCCGGCTCGAGAAGGGCTTCGTCTACAAGCACGGCAAGCCGCTGAACCGCTCGGCGCTGGTGGACGGCGTGAAATCGATCGACGCCCTCTATCGCAGCAAGGGCTACATCTACGTCTTCATGAACCCCGAGTACGAAGAGAAGCCGAACCGCATCGTGGACGTCACGGTCCGGCTGACCGAGGGAGACCAGTACCGGCTGGGGCGGGTGGAGTTCACCGGTAACAAGACGACGCGCGACAAGGTGCTCCGCCGCGAGCTGCAGATCGACGAGGGGCAGATCCTCGACATGGAGCGCTTCAAGAAGGGGCTCTTCAAGATCACCCAGCTGGGGTACTTCAAGATCGAGGAAGACCCGGACTTCAAGGTCAGCTCCGAGAGGAAGCAGGTCGACGTCACCGTCAAGGGCACCGACACCAACCGCAACGAGGTGCAGTTCGGGGCCGGCTACTCGCAGCTCGACGGGTTCTTCGGGCAGTTCCAGTTCTCGACCCGCAACTTCCTGGGGCGCGGCGACACGGTGGGCGTGCAGTTCCAGCGCGGCAACCGCTCGAACTTCTTCGACCTCTCGTTCGTGGAGCCCTACTTCCTCGACGAGCGCATGTCGGTGGGCGCGGCCGTCTTCAACCGCAGCCTCTCCTACCTCGACGTCGACCAGCGCACCAAGGGCGTGAACGCCTCGTGGGGCTTGGGCCTCGGCATCTTCGACGGCATCTCGGTCTTCTACGGGTTCACCGACACCAAGAGCCGCTACGAGATCTTCCCGCCGCCGCCGCCGCCGGGCGGCGGCATCCCGCCGCCGGCCTTCGCCGACTTCCAGGGGCGCACCTCGGCGATCACGCCCGGCTACCGCTACGACAGCCGTAACGACCCGTTCGACCCGACGCGCGGGCTGCGCATCGGCGGCTCGGTGACCGTCGCCGGCGGCGCGCTGGGAGGGGACTTCTCGTTCATCAAGCCGGTGGCCAACGTCACCTGGTACATCCCGACCGGGCGCCGGAGCAACGGGGCGATCAATCTGGAGGGAGGCTACGTCCGGCCCTCCGGCGGGCAGGAGATCCCGATCTTCGAGCGCTTCCGCATCGGCGGCGACCGCTCGGTGCGCGGCTTCCGCTTCGGGGCGATCTTCCCGATCGACGACCAGGACCGGGCCTTCTTCAACGATCAGGGCGCGGTGCTGGGCGGCGACAAGTTCCTGGTGGTGAACGCCGAGTACGTCTACCAGCTGGCCGGGCCGCTGAAGCTGGCCGCCTTCTTCGACGCCGGCAACGCCTGGCTGGAGGGTCAGACCTTCAACCCACTGAAGATGCGGAGCGCGGTGGGCCTCGAGATGCGGATCTTCCTGCCGATCTTCCAGGCGCCGCTGCGCTTCATCTACGGGCTGAACCTGGATCCCAAGACGATCCGAGACAAGAACGGCGCGGCTCTGCCAAACGGCGTGGAGAAGCGCACCGACTTCCAGTTCTCGATCGGGACGACCTTTTAGGTGGGGGACCTCAGGCGCCTGCGGCGCCTGGAAGCCGGTCCCCCACACCCCCTGCTGTTTCGCGGACACGATCGTCGGCTAACGAACCCTTGGCAACTCAGGTAAACTCCCGCGCCCTCTTGGGTGCCCCCGAGCGCGGCAACCACGGTAGAACTCAATGAAGGAGTCCTTTTCATGAAGCGGTTCTCAACGTTCGCGGCCCTGGCTGCCCTGGCTGCCCTGGCCGTCTTCTCGGCTCCGGCCTTCGCCCAGACCAAGGTCGGTGTCATCGACGCCCAGCGGCTCGTGCAGGAGTCCGCCGTCGGCAAGGAGAGCGCCGCCAAGCTCCAGAAGCTGGCCGCGCAGAAGCAGGAAGACATGGCCAAGCGCCAGAAGGACCTGCGCGACCTGGAGCAGAAGATCAACGAGCAGGGCAAGTCGCTCTCCGAAGAGGCCATGGAGAAGCTCCAGAAGGACTACCAGGCCAAGGCGGTCGAGATGAACCGCTTCAAGGACGACGCCCAGCGCGAGATCGACGAGCTCCAGCGCAAGGAGATGGGCGAGTTCGAGCGCCGGGTGATCCCGGTGATCGAGAGCGTCGCCAAGGAGCAGGGCTACCAGCTGGTGTTCGACAAGGTGCGCAGCGGCGTGCTGGTGACCGGTGACGCGAGCGACCTGACCGACGCCGTGATCCAGAAGTTCAACACCCAGATCGCCGTTCCGCCCGCCCGGGCGGCCGAGGCCAAGCCCGCTCCCAAGCCGGCCGCTCCGCCGACCAAGAAGTAGCGGGCCGGGTGGTCGCAGCGGGCTCTGGGGCGTACTCCGCCGCGCGCCTGGCCGAGGCGTGCGGCGGGCGCGTCGTCGGAGACGCCACGCTGTCGTTGACCGGCGTGCGTGCCCTGGAGGCGGCCGGCCCGTCGGAGATCTCCTTCGTGGCCGACGGCAAGGAGTCGGCGCGCGCCACGGCTTCGCGCGCCGGGGTCCTGCTGGCCCGCTCGGCCGCTCCGTTCGAAGGGCGCACCGTCATCGAGGTTCCCAGCCCGCAGCTGGCCCTCGGTCCAGTGCTGCGCCTCTTCCACCCGCCGCGGGTGGCTCGCCCAGGGATCCACCCGACCGCCATCCTCGAGTCGGGTGCCGAGGTGCACCCGGCCGCCGAGATCGGACCCTTCGCGGTGATCGGCCCGCGCGCCCGGATCGGCGCCGGCTGCATCGTGGAGGCGCATACCGTGGTGGGCGAGGGCTGTGAGCTCGCCGAGGGCGTCTGGCTGCATCCTCACGTGGTGCTCTACCAGGGCGTCCAGCTCGGCGCCCGCGCCGAGGTGCACTCCGGGGCGGTGCTGGGCGCCGACGGCTTCGGCTACGCCGAGTCGCCCCAGGGCATCCTGAAGATCCCCCAGGTGGGCACCGTGGAGATCGGGGCGGACGTCGAGATCGGCGCCAACACCTGCGTCGACCGCGCCTCGCTCGAGGTGACCCGCATCGGCGCCGGCACCAAGGTCGACGACCTGGTCATGGTCGGCCACAACTGCCAGGTGGGCCGCCACAACTTCCTCTGCGCCCAGGTGGGCCTGGCGGGATCCACCATCACCGGCGACGGCGTCGTTCTGGCGGGGCAGGTCGGGGTGGCCGGCCACCTCAAGGTGGGTAACCGCGTGAAGGTGGGCGCCCAATCCGGCCTGAGCACCGACATCCCCGACGGCGAGGAGGTCTTCGGCTCGCCGCACATGCCGTTCCGGGACTTCGCACGTGCGCACGTCGAGTTCCGCCGCCTCCCGGAGACGGCTCGCCTGGTCCGGCGGCTCGCCAAGGACATCGAGAAGGAGAGGGGGAGAGGATGAGCGCCGCGCCTCCGGTGATGGGCATTCGCGAGATCCTGGCGACGCTGCCGCACCGCTATCCGTTCCTGCTGGTCGACCGGATCCTCTCGATCGAGCCGCCCAAGAAGATCGTCGGCCTGAAGAACGTCACCTTCAACGAAGAGTTCTTCCAGGGGCACTTCCCGAACAACCCGGTCATGCCGGGCGTGCTGATCATCGAGGCGATGGCCCAGGTGGGTGGCTGCCTGGTGCTCTCCTCGCTGCCCGATCCGGGCAGCAAGCTGGTCTACCTGGCGGGCATCGAGCGCGCCCGCTTCCGCCGCCCGATCGTGCCGGGGGACCAGATCCTCTTCACGGTGGAGATGCTCACGTTCCGGCACGGGCTGGTGAAGGCGCGCGGCGAGGCCCGCGTCGACGGGCACCTCTGCGCCGAGGCCGACATGCTTAGCAGCCTGGTGGATCGGCCCGAGGCCGGCGCGCCGCGCCCGGAGGAGGCCTGATGGCCATCCATCCGACCGCGGTGGTGGACCCTTCGGCGCGGCTCCACGCCGACGTTCAGGTGGACGCCTACGCCATCGTCGGCGCGTCGGTGACGGTCGGCGCGCGCACCCGCATCATGCCGCACGCGATCGTCGAGGGGCCGACGACGCTGGGAGAGGACAACCAGGTCTTCCCCAACGCCGTGCTGGGGACGCCGCCGCAGGACCTCAAGTACCGCGGCGAGCCGACCACCCTGGTGATCGGGCACCGCAACGTTTTCCGCGAGTTCATGACCGCCCATCGAGGCACCGCCACCGGCCATGGCACCACCGTGATCGGCGACGACAACCTCTTCATGGCCTACACCCACGTGGCGCACGACTGCGTCATCGGCAGCCGGACCGTCTTCGCCAACGGCGCCTCGCTGGCCGGCCACGTGGTGGTGGAGGACGACGCGATCCTGGGCGCCTTCGCGGCCATCCGCCAGTTCTGCCGCATCGGCAGGCACGCCTTCATCGGGGCGTTCGCGCCGCTGAACAAGGACGTCCTGCCGTTCCTCTGGACCTCGGCCGACCGGCCCTCGAAGGCCTGGAAGGTGAACTCGGTCGGGCTCAGCCGGAAGGGCTACTCCGCCGAGAGGGTGGCCGCCTTACAGAAGGCCTACCGCGTCCTGCACCGCCATCGCCACGATCAGGCCGCGATGCTGGCCGCACTCGAGGAGCTGGCGAACTCCTCGGACGATGTGAAGCACCTGCGTGACTTCATCGTGGAGAGCAAGGTAGGCGTCCACGGGGCCTAGTCTTTGAGGTGGGGGACCTCCGTGAGAGCCGGGTGGCAGACGGTTAGCGAGACGCGTATCCGGGACGAGGAGGGAGCGAGACCGCGCCTCTGAGCGGACAGCAGCTCGACGAGTCCCAACAGAAGCGATTCACACGGCCCGGGGGGGTGTGGGGGACCGAGCCCCGGAGGTCCCCCACCTCAAAGGCCAGTCATCCGCCCCAAATAAAGCGTCTCGCAGGCAAGCTCTTCCGCCTCCCGTCGGGCGTCAGGAACGTCACCGCCAGCGAATGGGGGCCGGGGCGCAGCGCGCGGCCGGAGAAGGAAGCTTCGAAGCCGGCCTGGCTCAGATCGCCGAGCCCGGGGTTGCTGGCGGTCAGGTCAGGGCGCGCGTAGCGCACCAGGCGGCTGGGACGCAGCCGGACGCCGTCGAGCCGGAACTCGGCGGGCACCACCGTCTTCCCGCCTTGCTCCTGGCACCACCCCTTCACGATCAGCTCTCCTCGCACCTCGCCGTTCTCGTTGGGCTCGTCGATGGCGCAGGGGATCGCCGCGTCGGCGCTCACCGGCGGTGGCATCGACGGCAGCGCGGTGAGCTGCGCCTGCGTCAGCCGTATGGTGCCCGACGACGCCGAGAGGCGCACCAGCCGCCGTTTCTCGTCGGGCACCAGCACCAGCGAGATGGCTACCGGCAGCCTCGGCGTCGGCCCCCAGGCCTCGGAGCCGCGCGCGGTGTCGGCCCGCAGCGTCGCCAGGCCGGAGTTCGTGTGCGCCTCGGCGTTCAGCCGGATCGGCCCGCGCTGCCCCTCCAGCACCAGCGCCGAGCGCGGCACCAGAACGACGTCGCCGGAGGCCAGCTCGAAACGCGCGCCACCCTCGGTGCGGGCACGAATCACCCCGATGCCGCCGATCGCGCCGTAGAGGTGGATCACCAGCGGACGCAGCCCGGAATAGCGGGCGATCGAGACGTCGCGGGTGCCGAACGTCGCCAGCGGACGCACGCCGAACAGCGGCTCGTCGGCGGTGGCCACCAGCTCGTCGTTTCCGACCAGCGCCGGCTCGGCGTCGCGCAGCTCGCGGTGCGGAAAGCCCTCCAGGAGGTGCTCGACGTGCACACCGAGCTCGCGGTCGAAGACCACCGCCCTCCCTTGATAGCTGGGAATAGAGCGCAGCGCGGTGGCGAAGGCGACCGGTGGGCTCGACAGCGTCGACTCGGCGACGACGCCCGGCAGACCCACCGTGGCCAGCGCGGTGAGGAGCCCGGTCGAGAGGATCGCTCCCGGCCAGTGCCAGACGTGGCCGATCCGTTCCAAGGCGAGCGCGGCGAGCCCGGCGATCAGCGGCAGCACGATCGCCGCCGAGCGCGGCGCCGAGTCGAGCGGCCCGAACGGCAGGGTCACCGCCAGGACGGGCAGGAAGACCCCGACCAGCCGCAGGCCCTGGTGGGGCACCGCCAGCAGACCTCCGAGCGCCAGCAGAGCCACCACCGTGAAGACCCCGGTATTGCCGAAGGGATCCCGGAACCAGCGGCCCCAGACCTCGGGCGCCAGCGAACCCGACGGCACGCCGAGGATGTGGCCGATGCCCAGACGCCCGCTCTGCTCGAGCGCCGGCGCCGAACGACGCTTGGCCTGGTGCTCGTAGCGCGCCTCGATGCGGTCGCGGAACGGTCCCCACCCTCCTGACTTGCGGATCGTGGTGCGCCAGAAGAGGCCGCAGGAAATGGCCACCACCAGGATCGAGACGGTCAGGGTGGGAAGGATGCTCGCGCCTCGGGACTCGTAGCGCTCGATGCCGCGCCGCAGGCGCCAGGCGGCGAAGAACGCCATCGGCAGGAGCGCGAACGCCACCTCCGGCTTCAGACCGGCGGCGAACGCCAGGAAGAGGGCGCCCAGGAAGAAGTAGAGACGCGGCCGCACCCGCAGGCTTCTCAGGAAGAACGCCGTCGAGAAGAGGAAGGTCGCCGCCGTCCAGGCGTCCGCGCCCGGGCGGCCTCCGTGGAGCCAGACGGCGGGGATGAACGCATAGAGGAGCGTCGCCAGCAGGGCAGCGATGCCAGGCGCGCCCAGCGCCAGCACCAGGAATCCGACGCCCAGCGCGGCCGCGTAGGAGCCGGCCGCGGAGACCGCCCGGGTCGCCTCGAATGGGAAGGCGCCGAGCGACGTCATGACGCGCGCCATGTCGACCAGCAGCGGAGAGCCGGGCGCGGGAGGGCGGTCCACGCGCACGTCGATGCCCTTGCGGACCGCCTCTACCAGGAGGACCTCGTCCGATTCCCATTGCCCGTGGGCCAGCGTCAGCACGCGGACGGCTGCCAGCACCACGAGCACGAGGAGGACGGCCTCGCGCCAGACTCCGCGCCACGGCTGCTCGATCATTGCTTACCGAGAGTGTAGCTCGGCTGAGTCATGAGGCGGTACCTTCGGCACCGCGGGAACGCTCGGTCATCTTGCGGTACCTACGGCACCGCGGGGATCGCCTCCGCCAAGTCTCCGGCGACCCGCCAAGTCTCCGGCTTGTCTCTTGTGCGGTACCTTCGGCACCGCGAGGATCGCCTCCGCCAAGTCTCCGGCTTGTCTCTTGTGCGGTACCTTCGGCACCGCGAGGATCGCCTCCGCCAAGTCTCCGGCGACCCGGTCTGCTGACCTTCTCGCTATGAGGCCGTAAGAAATTCTAATGGTGCTCTTCGGCGGTCTCGGCCTTCCGGTGCTTGGCGCGCTCGGCGATCAGCTTTTCCTGGAACGGCCGCGGCAGCTCTTCGTAATGCGAGAACTCCATGTGGTAGCTCCCGCGCCCCTGGGTGATCGAGCGCAGCGCCGGCGCGTAGGCGATCATCTCCGCAAGCGGCACCTCGGCCTTGATGACCGCGTCGTCCCCCTGGGTGTCGGTCCCGTAGGGGCGGCCCCGGCGCCCCGAGAGGTCCCCCATCAGGTCGCCCATGTACTCCTGCGGGGCGTGGACCTCCACTTTCATGACCGGCTCCAGGATCGTGGGGCGCGCCTTCTCGATGGCGTCCTTGTAGGCCAGCGAGCCGGCGATCTTGAAGGCCATCTCCGAGGAGTCCACGTCGTGGTACTGGCCGTCGTAGAGCTCGACCTTGAAGTCGACCATCGGGTAGCCGGCCAGGTAGCCGCGCTTCCTCGCCTCCTGGATGCCCTTCTCCACGGCGGGGATGTAGTTGCGCGGGATGGAGCCGCCGAAGATGTCATCCACGAACTGGAAATCGCTGCCGCGGGAGAGCGGCGCCACGCGGATGCGGCAGTCGGCGAACTGCCCGTGCCCGCCGGTCTGCTTCTTGTGCCGCCCGTGCCCCTCGGCCGGCTTGAGGATCGTCTCGCGGTAGGGGACCTGCGGCGGGTGCAGCACGACCTCGACGCCGGAGTTCCGCTTCATGCGGGCCACGGCGATCTCCACGTGGAGCTGCCCGGAGCCGGAGAGCAGGAACTCGTGCGTGTCCGGGTCGCGCGAGAAGCGCAGCGACGGGTCCTCCTCGACCAGCTTGTGGAGCGCCAGCGAGATCTTGTCCTCGTCCCCCTTCGACTTCGGCTCGATGGCGAAGGAGATGGCCGGCGTGGCGAACTCGAACGGCGGGAACTGGAGCGGCTTCTCCTTGGCGCCGATCGAATCGCCGGTGAGCGTCTCCTTCAGCTTGGAGACGCCGCCGATGTCGCCGGCCGGCACCTCGGGCACGGTGTTGAGCTGCTTGCCGAGAGGCGAGAAGACCGGCCCGAAGCGCTCCGAGGTCTCCCGCGTGGCGTTGTAATACGCGGTGTCCGGCTTCAAGGTGCCGGAGACGACGCGGAAGAGCGTGAGCCGCCCGGTGTAGGGATCGGAGATCGTCTTGAAGACGTAGGCTGCCAGCGGGCCGGCCGGGTCGACGGGGAGCACCTCGCTCTTGCCGTCTTTGTTCATGGCCACCGCGCGGAAGGCGTCGGCGGTCGGCAGCAGGTCGACGATCGTATCCAGCAGCTTCTCCACTCCGGTCTCGTGCGCGCCCGCGGCGGTGAAGACGATGGGAGTGATCTTGCGAGTCTTCACCGCTTCGCGCAGCGCCGGGAGCATCTGGTCCTCGGTGAGGTTGCCCTCGGCGAAGAAGACCTCCATCAGCTTGTCGTCGGCCTCGGCGACCATCTCCACCAGCGCCTCGTGCTGCCCGCTGGCCTCTTCCGGCACCGGGGTCACCGCGGTCTTGCCGGCATCGTCGGTGACGAAGCCCTGCATCTTGATGAGGTCGGCGATCCCCCGGAACCCCTTCTCGCTCCCGATCGCCGCCTCGATCGGCACGCAGGTCCGGCCGAATTTCTTCTGCAGCAGCTCCACCACGCGGGCGGCGTCGGCCCGCTCGCGATCCATGCGGTTGACCACCAGGAAGCGCGGCAGCCCCAGCTCGTCGGCGACCCTCCAGGCCTTCTCGGTCTGCACCTGGGGGCCGGCGACCGCGTCGACCACGATCAGCGCGGCGTCCGCGGCCCTGAGGCCGCACATCATCTCCGAGACGAAGATGCCGTAGCCGGGTGTGTCGATCAGGTTGATCTTGTGCTTCTTCCACTCCAGCTCGGCGACCGCCAGGCTGATCGAGATCTTCCGCTCGATCTCTTCCTTGTCGAAGTCGGTCGGGGCCGCACCGTCTTCCACACGTCCGAAGCGGTTCACCGCGCCGGACTCGTGGAGCATCGCGGACACGAGGGTGGTCTTGCCGACGCCGTTATGGCCGACGACCGCGACGTTGTGGATCGCCGAAGCGGGGTAAACCTTCATCCTGGATTCCTCCTAGGATCGACGTAGAGCGCGCGGATTATAGGGAAGACCGAGGGCCCGTCAGCCGACGTCTTGACGCTCGCCGGAGGCGACGCGCCTCTTGCGGCGACTGCGTCAGTCGCCGCCTACGACGACAGCCCGTGCCGTCTCCGGCTGGCCCGGCTCCGGAACCGCGTAGGTGAAGCTGGCTTCACCGGTGCCGTTGTCGACGTTCGTCGCGAACGCCACGTAGGGTCCGCTGCCGTCCACGCGCAGGAAGCGCGCCGAGCCGGAGGAGAGGCGCACCGGCACGGTCTGCTGGGCGTTCCCCAGCGGCGGCAGGTGCAGCGTGGCCGTCTCCAGGACCTCGCCGTCGCGCTCGAAGTACTCGATCCGAAGCGTGAGGCCCTGCGTCTTGGAGAGGTTCACGGCGCCGACGGCGCCGCGCGAGCCCTGGTCGCCGAACCCTTCGTGCATCAGCCCGGAGACGAGCTGGCGCGCGGCGTCGGTGGGCTGGGCGGGGGGGACGGGGCTGCCGGCGTCGGCGGGAGCGTCTCCCTGGACGTAGAGGCGCGGCGTGGCGGTGCGCATCCAGGCCTGGATCCCGGCGTCCTCGGGGTTGTTGGGGAAGATCGCCTTCGAGGTCGTCAGCAGCAGCGCGCCGGTGCCGGAGAGCCCGAGCTCGGTGCCGAGGACGTTGCGGAACTCCTTGGTCTCGCCGGCCATCAGGAAGTAGTCCTTGTGGGCGGCCGTGGCCAGGTCGTTCGGCGAGCCGGAGCGGAGGAACAGTACGCGCACCTCGACCGGCTGAACTCCGGGGTTTTTCACGGCGAGGTCGCTGCGCCAGCGCGCGGCATGCGTGCCGACCGCGTTGGCGGCTCCGGGAAGCAGCATCGAGCCGGCGGCGGCGGGCAATCCGGGCGGTGGGGAGCCGGCTCCCGGGGACAGCGCCAGAGCCGAAGCCGAAACTCCCACCAACGCTAGCACCGCGGCGATCCCCAGGCGTCGCACGGCGAGATCATACGCTCATCTCGTTTGACACCCCGTTCGACCCGGCCCTAACATTTTGAGCGAGCGCTGGGGAAGTTCCTGGTCGGGAATGCTTTCCCGCACCGGAACCGGAGGAAGGTCTGCCGACCGAGCTGGGTACGTCCTTCTCGAGCCAACCGAAGAAGTTCGGACGTTACGAAGTTGTCCGGGAGCTCGGCAAGGGCGCGATGGGGATCGTCTACCTCGGCCGCGATCCGGTCATCGGACGCCAGGTCGCGCTGAAGACGATTCGCATCGCTGTCGAGGACGACTCCGAGCAGAAGGAGTTCGGCGAGCGCTTCATGCGCGAGGCGCAGGCGGCCGGCATCCTCTCGCACCCGCACATCGTGACCGTGCACGACGTCGGCGAGGATCCGACCACCGGGACCTCCTTCATCGCGATGGAGTACGTCGAGGGGCGCAACCTCAAGGAGCTGCTCAAGGATAAGGTCGCCTACTCGCACACCCGCGTCGCCGAGATCATCGGGCAGGTGGCCGAGGCGCTCGACTACGCGCACCGGCGCGGCATCGTGCATCGCGACGTGAAGCCGGCGAACATCATCATCACGCCCGAAGGGCGCGTGAAGATCACCGACTTCGGCATCGCCAAGATCGAGAAGTCGAACCTCACCTCCACCGGCCAGTTCCTCGGCACCCCGAACTACATGTCCCCCGAGCAGGTGACCGGCGAGCCGGTGGACGGCCGGAGCGACCTCTTCTCGCTGGGTGTGGTGCTGTACGAGCTGCTCACCAGGAAGAAGCCGTTCGTGGGGGAGAACCTGACCTCCATCTCCTACAAGATCGTCCACGACACCTTCACGCCACCGGAGACGTACGACAGCTCGCTGCCGGCGGAGTTCGGCCCCATCCTGTCCAAAGCGCTGGCCAAGGACCCCGACCTGCGCTTCCAGACCGGCGCTGACTTCGCGCTGGCGCTCTACGAGTTCAAGGCGCGCGAGGAAGAGCGCGACATGCTGCGCGACCTGGGGCAGATGGTGGCCGAGGCCGAGAAGCTGGGACCGGTGACGGTGGAGCCCGGTCCGGGGCTCGGCGAGCACCAGCGCACTCCCTCCGGCGTCTTCCGGTTGACGCCCGACCTGTCCGGCGACCCGCTGCGCACGTCGCCCGGTCTGGTGTCGACGCCGGCTGCCACGCCGAACGGACCGGCCGGCGTCCGGGCACAGCCGATCGCGGCGCCTCCGCCGGATCCTTTCCCGCCCGCCGTCGAGCGCACCGACGCTCTTCGCGGCGACGACATCCTCGACGTCGACGTCTCCAGCCCGGGAGCCGAGATCCCGATGGAGCCGTTCGAGGCGGGACAGGCGGTCGCGCCGTTGCCGGCGGAGGACCTCTTCGCCGACGTGGTCTCGCAGGCGACCGAGCCCGGCTTCGTCCCGCCCGCCAGCGCCGCGCCGCAGCACTCCGGGCCCACCGACGAAGACTTCGCGGCGTTCGACGTGCCGCGCGACCAGCTCACCGAGCGTTTCTCGGTCTTCACCACGCCGCCAGCGTCACCGCCCCCGGCGGACTCGGGCGGCCGGGTGCGCCCGGTGACTCCCGCCGCGCGCACCGAGTCGGTCGGCATCGCCCAGCAGCCGACCACGGCGATCCCGGTCGGCGATCTGCTGCCGGAGCCCGGCGAGGCCGCGCCGGCGGCGACCGCTTCGCCCATCGAGAGCACCGTCAGGCACGACCGCTCCGCGGTACCGGCGGCGACCGCGGTCACCAAGATCACGCTTCCCCCGCTGCCTCCCACGCCTGAGCCGGCGGCCCCCGCGCCGCCGCGCCCGGCGCCCGTCGCGGCGACCGCTTCTGGCGGCAAGAAGGGCTCGCGAGGGCTGATCGGCGCGGTGATCGCGCTGATCGTGATCGGCGGCGCCGCCGCGCTCCTGCTCTCCAGGCGTGAGAAGCCGGAGCCAAGCCCGCCGCCGCCCACGCCGCGCCCGGTCGAGGACACGCAGGCTCGCGAGACGACCGAGCGGCAGCGCCTCCTCGACGAGGGCAACCGCCTCCTCGGAGAGGGGAAGGCGGACGAGGCGCTGGTGAGCCTGCGCGAGCTCGCGCGGCGCGACGCCGGCTACGCCGGAGTCGCCGAGTCCATCCAGAAGGCCGAGGCGCTGGTGGCCGCGCGCACGGCCAAGGAGAAGACGTCCGCCGACGTCGAGCAGCACCTCGCCGCCGCCAGGCAGGCGCAGCAAGCGGGGGACGACAAGAAGGTGCAGCTCGAGGCCGACGCGGTGCTGCAGCTCGACCCGGAGAACGTGTCGGCCGCCGCGCTCAAGGACGGGGCGGTGGAGCGGCTCGCCAGGGCCTCCGACGCGAAGAAGGCGGACGCCGCCAAGAAGAAGGCGAAGGCGACGCCGACCCCCAAGGTCGTGGCCGCGGTCGCGCCCACGGCGGTGGCGGTCGCCGCTCCGTCCGGCCCGCCGCCGCCCACGCCGGCGACGGCCACGCTGCGGATCGCGTTCGAGAGCCCCTTCCCGTCCGGGCACGTCATGGTGCGGCTGAACGACAAGGAAGTCTTCCGCAAGTCGTTCGAGTTTCCGAAGAAGCAGGGGGGAGGCCCGGTGGAGGGCTCAGCCGTCGTGCCCTCAGGGCCCGGCGAGCTGAAGGTCTGGGTCATCGCCGCCGACCGCAGCGTGAACGAATACAAGGTGATTCCGGCGGTCATCCCGGGAGGCGCCGGGAAGACGCTGATGCTGCAGGTGGACGCGTCCAGGAACCTGACGGTGAATATCCGTTGAATCGGGGGAACAACGTTGAATCGGGGGAACCTCCGGGGCTCGGTTCCCCCGCCTCCGGGCCGTGTGAATCGCTTGTGTTGGGACTCCTCAGGGTGGCAGGTGGAGCATTCCGGCTCGTCTCGCTCCTGCGTCGTCCCAGGGTAGCGTCTCGCTAGGGACCATTGACGCGGTGAGGTGACATGGCCGCGTCAGGGTGCTATCTTGCGCGCTCCTCCGGGGCGTAGCGCAGCCTGGTAGCGCACACGGTTCGGGACCGTGGGGTCGGAGGTTCAAATCCTCTCGCCCCGACCAAGACACTCCCGAAAGACCCGCCGCCCGGCGGGTCTTGTCATCTGACATGATGTCGATGGAGAGGCTCTGAGTGATGGACAGCGGAAGCGTCTCGGTGGTCCTGGACGGCCCGGTCGCGACCGTCACCTTTTCGCGGCCTCCGGTGAACGCGCTCGACAGCGCGACGCTGGCGGTCCTGGAGGCGCGCCTGCGCGAGACCGCGCGGCAGCGGGACGTGAAGCTCGTCGCGCTGGCGGCGCTCGGCAACGACTTCTGCGCCGGGACCGACATCCGCGAGCATCAGAAGGAGGCGGCCCCCCGGCTCCTGCGGGCCTTCCACTCCGTGGTGCGCCTGCTCTGGACCATGGAGGTGCCGACCGCGGCGCTGGTCCAGGGGCGGGCGCTGGGGGGCGGAGCGGAGCTGGCGCTCTCGTGCGACTTCGTGTTCGCCGAGACCACGGCTCAGTTCGGCTTCCCGGAGATCCGCCTCGGCGCCTTCCCGCCGGTGGCCTCGGTGGTGCTGGAGAGGCGCGTCGGCCGCGCCAAGGCCGCCGACCTCATCCTCTGCGGCGCGGCGATGTCGGCCGAGGCCGCCGAGCGGCGCGGCTTCGTGAACGCGCTGGTGAACCCGGGCGACCTCATCAACGCCGTGGACACGATGCGCGAGCGGCTTGGCTCCTTCTCGGCGTCGACCCTTCGGCTCGCCAAGCGGGCGCTCTTCCTGGGCGCCTCCAGCGACCCACTCTCGGCGCTGGCGGCCGTGGAGCGCACTTACATCAACGACCTGCTCAAGACGGAAGACGCCGCCGAAGGCATCGCCGCGTTCCTCGAAAAGCGCGGACCCGTCTGGAAAAACCGTTGATGAGGTGGGGGACCTCCGGGGCTCGGTCCCCCATGACCCCTCCGATTCAGAGTCTTCTGAAGACCCCCCCGGGCCGTGTGAATCGCTTCTGTTGGGGCTCCTCGGGGGACCGCCGCGCGGATCTGAGTGGCGTCTCGCTCCTGCCTCGCCCCGGCGACAAAGCAACGTCCGCTATCTATTCAAATACCCAAGCGGGAGGACCCGGATCCCGGATGTCTCGACCGCTTCGACCGCCAGGACACTGATGCCGGATGGGGGCATAGCTTCGGGCAACGTCAGCAGGAGATCGCCAGATGGTAGGTCGGTTGCGGTGCGCAGGCCGCCGTCCCAGATGATCCGTCCGTCCTGACCTAGCAATAGAGGCCTGATCTGAGCGGCGTCCTTTGGCAGGCTCTGGCGCGGGATCGCCAGCTGAAGCTGGGAGCCCGGCGGCACGGCCAGATCCATCATCGAGGGCCCGCTCGGCGACGGGGTGAGCACTCGCGTGACGAGCGGCCGCGCTGGCTTCTCCACCCGGCGCGACGCGACCTCGGCGGCCGCGGCGCGCTGCAGGGCCGCTTGGTACTGGCGCTTGAAGTGGAGCGTCGTGACCAGCGAGGCCAGCAACAGCACCAGCAGCAGCGCGAAGGCGACCACCCAGCCGGAGCGGCCGGGGAAGAGCCGCTCGTCGGTCCCGGCGGTCGCCGGCCGCGGCGCGGTGGGCTTGCGGAAGGCGCTGCTCTTCATCAGCTTCAGGTTGAGCTGGGTGGTGCTCTGTACGCGGTCGCGGTAGTAGGAGCTGCCCAGCAGGGAGTCCTCGAAGCGGCGGCGGTCGGTCTGGGCCAGGCGCCCCAGCACGTAGTCGAGGATGAGGCGGTCCTCCTCGGACTCGATGCGATCGAGGAGGGCGTCGTCGCGGAAGTAGGCCTCCTCGAAGCGCGCCCGCGCGTTCTCCGGCAGGCGGCGCAGCAGGTACTCGCGGATCTCGTCGCCGGTCGGGGCGCCCGGGATCGCGCTCACTCTCGCTCCGCCGGCGGAGGCTTCTTCTCCATCCGCTTCTTCAGCTCGCGCTTGGCCCGGTAGACGCGCATGTCGACGGCATCGGTGGTGATCCCCTCCTCGCGGGCGATGTCGCGGGACGGCACCTCCTCCACGAAGCGGCGCACCAGGAGATCCCGCATCTTCGACGGCAGGAGGTCGAGCGCGCGGCGGAAGCGCAGCCGCCGGCTGCTCTGCATGGCGTCTCCCAGCGGGTCGTCGCCGCCGGCCAGGTCGACGATGCCGGAGAGCCCGTCGTGGCTGTGGGCCCGCTGCACCTTCCGGCAATGCTCCAGGAAGATGTTCTTGGCGACTCCCAGCGCGAAGGCCTCGGGCGATTCCAGCATCTCGCCGCGGCTCTTTCGCTGCAGCACGCGAAGCACGGTCTCCTGCGCCAGGTCCAAGGCCTCGTCCTCTGTATGCACCCCGCGCGAGAGGAAGAACCGGCGCAGCTTGTCCGGCAGACGCCCCAGCTCCGCGTCGAACTGGTCGTTCCAGCTTCCGGAGCCGGTCAGCACGGATGCATTCTACTTCCTAATTCCATTAGGCTCGGAGCGTGCTTTTCCTTCTTTCATTCGGCACTTGCTGACACGCATGGGCTGCCTTAGCCTGAAGTGCTCGATGGCGGCCGCACCTTTCGACCCGGCCCTGATGGACGTCGCCCTCGAGGAGGCCAGGCTGGGGCTCGCCGAGGGGGGCCTGCCGATCGGCGCGGTCATCGCCCGGCTCGACGGCACCGTGCTCGGCCGGGGCCACAACCGGCGCGTGCAGGACGGCGACCCGACCTGCCACGGCGAGACCGACGCTGCCCGGAAGGCCGGGCGGCACGACTTCAGCGGCGCCGTCCTCTACACCACGCTGAGCCCCTGCGCCTACTGCGTGGAGCTCGTGCTCCTGCTGCGCATCCCGACGGTGGTGATCGGCGAGAGCCGCACCTTCCCCGGCATGCCGGACCGGCTGCGGCGGGCCGGGGTGGAGGTGGTGGACCTCGACGACGCGCGCTGCGTGGCCATGATGGAACGCTTCATCGAGGAGCATCCCGAGCTCTGGAACGAGGACATCGGAGTTGCCGAGGGGGGCAGCGCGGCGTACGCGCGGTCATGACGGCCAGCGGGGCCGTGCTCTAATCCATGGAGACCTTGAGCGACTCCGGCCACCCGGCGGCGCATTCCCGAAAGTACCTCCTGACGCTGACGCTGGGTGCGCTCGGCGTGGTGTACGGGGACATCGGCACCAGCCCGCTCTACGCGCTGCGCGAGTGCTTCCACGGCCCGCACTCCATCCCGGCGACGCCCGAGAACGTGATGGGTGTGCTCTCGCTGGTGATCTGGTCGCTGATCGTGGTCATCTCGATCAAGTACTGCGCCTTCGTGCTGCGCGCCGACAACGAGGGGGAAGGGGGCATCCTGTCGCTGATGGCGCTCATCCGCCATCCTGCCGGCGCCGAGCAGAAGAAGCGGCGCACCGTGCTGGTGACCCTGGGGCTCTTCGGCTCGGCCCTCCTCTACGGCGACGGCGTCATCACGCCGGCGATCTCGGTGCTCTCGGCGATGGAAGGGCTCGACGTCGCCACCGACAAGCTCAAGCCGGCGGTCATTCCGCTCACGATCGTGATCCTGGTGGCGCTCTTCATCTTCCAGAAGAAAGGCACCTCGGGCATCGGCAAGATCTTCGGGCCGGTCACGCTGGTCTGGTTCGCGGTGCTGGCTGTCCTCGGCGTCCGGGGCATCCTGCTCGACCCCTCGGTGCTCGGGGCCGTCAGCCCGCTGCACGGGCTGCGCTTCTTCGTCCGTAACGGCATCTCGGGCTTCCTCGTGCTCGGGGCGGTGTTCCTGGTGGTCACCGGGGGCGAAGCGCTCTACGCGGACATGGGGCACTTCGGCCGGCGCCCGATCCGGCTGGCCTGGTACGCGATGGTGCTGCCCGCGCTGCTGCTGAACTACCTGGGGCAGGGCGCGCTGCTCCTCAAGCATCCCGAGGCCGCCGAGCACCCCTTCTACCACCTGGCGCCGGCCTGGGCGCTCCTGCCGGTGGTGGTCCTGGCCACCGCGGCGGCGTGCATCGCGTCGCAGGCGGTCATCTCCGGCGCCTATTCGCTGACGCGGCAGGCGGTTCAGCTCGGCTTCTGGCCGCGGGTCAAGATCGACCACACCTCCGAGCGCGAGATCGGGCAGATCTTCATCCCGGTCGTGAACTGGGCGCTGGCGGTCTCTTGCATCGCGCTGGTGCTCTTCTTCGGGAGCTCCAGCCGCCTGGCCTCCGCCTACGGCATCGCGGTGACCAGCACGATGGCCATCACCACCCTGCTCCTCTACGTGGTCGCCCGGGAGATCTGGCACTGGAAGGCCGCGGTCGCGGTGCCCCTGATGGCGGCGTTCCTGGTCGTCGACCTCGCGTTCTTCGGCGCCAACATCGTGAAGGTGGCCGACGGCGGCTGGTTCCCGCTGGCGGCGGCGATCCTGATCTACACGATGATGGTGACCTGGAAGAAGGGGAGGAAGCTGCTGGCGGAGCGGCTGCAGCCCGGCATCCTGCCGATCCCGCTGATGCTGGAGAGCGTGGCCGCCGAGAAGCCGGCGCGCGTGCCGGGGACCGCGGTCTTCATGGACCGCGTGCCGGAGGGGACGCCGCCGGCATTCCTCCACAACCTGAAGCACAACAAGGTGGTCCACAAGCGGGTCGTTTTCCTGACGGTGGAGACCGAGGACGTGCCGACCGTGCCGAACGAGCGCCGGATCTCGATCCACGACCACGGGATGGGCTTCTGGCGCGTCACCGTGCGCTACGGCTACATGGAGACGCCCGACATCCCCGAGATGCTCGCCAAGGTCCGGCTCGACGGCGTCCCGTTCAAGATGATGGAGACCACGTTCTTCCTGGGGCGCGAGGCGCTGATCGCCACCAAGCGCCCCGGCCTCCCGATCTGGCAGGAGGAGCTCTTCGCCTGGATGGTGCGCAACGCGGCGCGGGCGACGTCGTTCTTCCGCATCCCGCCGGGGCGGGTGGTCGAGCTGGGCATTCAAGTCGAGCTCTAACCATGATGGGGAACCCCTACCGGGTTCCCCCTGCCCCTCCCGCATGGCACCTCACGGCTAGACCCGCTAGATGTGTCGGATGCCGCTGTCTTCTTCCTCGGCCCTCAGCCGCTTCTCCAGATAGCGGCGCGCCAGGTCCTGGCCGCCGATGCCGAAGGCGAGCGCCAGGGCCAGCGTGAGGCCGCCGCCGAGGATCGAGAACGCCACCACCACGATCGTGCGCCCGACCCCGAGCTGGTCGAGCGACGCGGCGGCGAAGACGCTGACCACGATCGCGTAGGTGAAGCGGGCTGCGGCACGCGCCCAGGGGAAGCCGGCGTTCACCGCCGCCAGCAGCACGCTGCGCCGCGCAAAGGCCGCCAGCCCCAGGCCGAGCACCAGCAGCAGCGCCGAGGCGAAGAGGCGCGGCAGGAAGCCGACCGCCTCGCCCAGGATGTCCTTCAGCACGCCCGGGGTCAGCGCGTTGACGCCGATCGCCAGCGCGGTGCAGACCGCCGCCCAGAAGGAGACCGCCGCCGCCACCCGCGACGGCGCCGCGGTGATGCCGGCCGCGCGCAGCATCTGGCTGGCCCGCCCCTTCTCGGTGCCGAGGTTCAGCAGCCGGAAGATCAGGAGCAGGAACGCGCGCACCAGGAAGCCGATGAGGATGCCGATCAGGAGCGACGCCGCCAGCACCAGGAGCGCCGGGATCACTCCCAGGAAGGCGTCGAGGAGCCGGTGCGAGGCCTCCGAAACGAGCTGCTTCAACGTCATGGCATACCCCTTTCGGCTCGGCGCCAGAGCGACACCAGCTCCGGCTTCATCCGTTCGTAGGTGTCGGCGAGAGTCTCCCAGCGCGCTTCCGAGCCGTCCGCCGAGAGCTCGCGCGTCTCCGACACGAACGTCGCTACCTTGCCGAGGTAGAGCGGCACCAGCGAGAGGATGAGCGTCTCCGGCGCCAGGCTCCGGCGCCGCCAGCCGGCGGCGGCCTCGAATACCACCCGTACCCAGGTCTCGTCGGTCATCTGCGGCCGCTCGCCGCGGGCCGCTTCCTGGATGCCGCGGCGGCAGTCCTCCGAGAGGAAAGCGCCCCAGATCGCCGGCAGCTCGGCGGCGCCCTGCTTGAAGATGGAGACGAGCCGCTCGAGCTTCACCGGCACCGGCTCCAGCCCTACCGCGTAGGGAAACCCGAAGACGCGCGTCGGCTCCGATTCCTCGACCTCCGACCACAGGGCCTGATAACGCTCCATCAGCTCGAACAGCGTCGAGACGACCTGCACCATCATCGGCTGCAGGTCGGCGCCCGGGTCCTTGGGGTCGTGCAGCTTGGCGCCCAGGAACGACTGGCAGACCGGAAGCCCTTCGGCGAGCGCCGTGGTCGTCATGAAGATGTCGATGCCGTAGCGGGCCACCGGCCCGTCCCACCCCTCGTACTCCAGGAACTTGGCGGCCAGCCGGCCGGAGAAGCCGAAGTCGCCGCCGATCGGCTGGCGGATCCGCTTGCCGTAGAGCGCCCGCGTCAGCGGGTAGACGATGGTGTTGGTGATCGTCCCGTCGTAGCGGTCGCGCGCGTAGAGCGGCGCCACGAAGCCGTAGTCGTGCTGGGTCACCGGGCGCAGCAGCAGCGCGAGCCATTCCGGGGTGATGCTGCGCAGGTCGCTGTCGACCACGCAGCAGGCGGAGACCTCGAGCTCGGCGGCGATACGGAAGACGGTGCGCAGCGCGCTGCCCTTGCCGGGCAGCCCGGAATAGGGCGTGACGATGCGCGCGGTGGGCGACGGGATCGCGTCCACCAGGATCTCCGCCAGGTTGCCGACTTCGGTGCGCTCGACGATCTCGCGGGTCCGATCGGTGGAGCCCCCGTCGCTGTTCACCAGCACGGCCTTGGCGTCGGGGAAGTTGCGCGCCAGTCCGGCCACCACCGCGCGCACCACGTGCCCGATGGTCCGCTCGTTGTTGAAGGAGGGGATGCCGACCAGGATGTCGGCGCTGCCGATGCGCTTCAGCCTGGCGGCGGTCGCCTCGTCGAGGGGAGGGAGCGCCGGCATCAGGCTCCGTCCAGGAGCGACCGGACCGCCGCCGTCCAGCCGGCCCCCGCCGGGAACGGCGCCAGGCGGGCGCCCGGCAGCAGGCGCCTCAGCGCGGCGGTGTCGCCTCCTCCGGGCACGATCACCGCGACGTCCACGGCGGCCAGGAAGTCGGCGTCGTTCGGAGCGTCGCCGAGGCCCACGGTGAGCCCCTCACGCGGGAGCTCCGCGCAGTCCAGCACCGCTCGCACGCCGTCGGACTTGTCGTGATCGCCCAGCAGGTGCCAGAAGCGGCCGCCGCGCGTGAGCCGCAGGCCCGGCTTCTCGGAGACGGCGCGCTCCAGGCGGCCGTCCAGCTGCGCCGGCGCCAGGAAGGGCAGGTCGTACTCCCGCGCCTTGGCGGCCGGGACCTGCTCCGGCGCGAGGCCGGTCAGGCGCGAGAGCTCGGCGTCATCCAATGTGTCGAGCGGGACGAGCTCCAGGCCGGTACTGCCGGCGAGCTCGACGAGCGCCTGGCGCAGCCGCGCGACCGGCACCGCCCGCTCGAACGCGCGCGCACCGGAGGGCCCGAGCAGGCCGGCGCCGTTCTCGAACACTCCGAAGGGGAGCGACAGCTCGGTGAGCCATCGCTTCACCTCCAGGCGCGTCTTGCTGGTGACCGGGACGACCGGGATGCCGGCCGCGCGCAATTCGTCGAGGAGCTCCGCCGTCTCCGGCAGCAGCGTGGCATCCGGCTCCAGAAGCGTGGCGTCCAGATCGGTGAAGATCGCGCGGACCTGCAGGGAGACGGACACCTCCTCTCCGTTCATGGACCGTAGCACCCCTCCCATGCGAACGGAAGGAGCACAATCCGGCGCGAGGGGCTTATGAGCGACTTCTTCCAGGGCGGTCAGATCACCACCCTGCAGCGGCTCGGTCCGCGGCCGCTGGTGGAGTTCGAGGAGGCGATCGCGCGACACACGCGCCGGAACCGCGCGGCGCTGCTGATTCCCTGCCTGGTGACCGAGATGGACCGCCCGGCGCTGGCGCGCATCTGCGAAGAGGTCGCCAAGGCGAGCTACCTGGACACGGTGCTGATCTCCCTGGACCGCGCCGACGAGGCCGGCTACCAGCGGGCGCTCGAGTACTTCAAGAAGCTGGAGCGGCGCACGGTCATTCTCTGGAACGACAGCCCGCATCTGGTGGCGCTCATCGACAGGCTGGAGAAGGCCGACCTGGCGCTCGGCGAGCGGGGCAAGGGACGCGCCTGCTGGATGGCGTTCGGCTACCTGCTGGCGCAGGGGAACATCGAGTACATCGCGCTCCACGACGCCGACGTCATCGACTACGACCGCGCGCTGCTGGCCCGGCTCCTCTACCCGGTGGTGGACCCGATCCTGAACTTCGACTTCTGCAAGGCGTACTACGCCCGCTACACCGACCGCCTGAACGGGCGGGTGTCGCGGCTCTTCGTGGTGCCGCTGGTGCTCTCGCTGAAGGCGCTCCTGGGCACGCATCCCTACCTGGAGTTCCTGCTCGGCTTCCGCTATCCGCTGGCCGGGGAGTTCGCGCTCTCGACCGACCTGGCCCGGCAGGTGCGGGTGCCCTCCGACTGGGGGCTGGAGATCGGCATGCTGTCGGAGGTGTTCCGCCACCGCTCGCCGCGCCGGCTCTGCCAGGTCGACCTGGCCGACAAGTACGACCACAAGCACCAGTCGCTCTCGCCCGACGACCCGGGCGGCGGCCTCAACCGCATGGCGGGGGACATCGCCAAGCACCTCCTGCGAACGCTGGCGGCCGCCGACGTGGTGCTCTCCGGCGGCGCGTTGAAGTCGCTGATCGCCTCGTATCAACGGCGCGCCGAGGACGCCATCAACAGCTACTACGCGGTCGCCAAGATGAACGGCCTCTTCTTCCCGCGGCACGACGAGGAGGTGGCGGTGGCCACCTTCTCCAAGGCGCTCAAGGCGGGCATCGAGCAGTTCCTGGCCGACCCGCTGGGCATCCCGCTCATCCCCAACTGGGCGCGGGTGCTCTCGGCGCTGCCGGAAGCGGGGGATCTTCTGCTCGAAGCGGTGGATGCCGAGCGAGGCATCCTGAACGCTTGAGCGAGGAGGCTCGTCTCGAGACACTGGCTCGGGACGAGAGGGCGCCGCGCTTCCAGCGCGAGGAGGCGCTCGACGAGCTGCTGGGCTGCGCGTCGCGCGACATGGCGAAGAGGGTCGCCGAAGAGCTCTTGAGCTCCCCGCCGATGCGTCCGCGCGCGGTGGCCGTCTACGCGCGCCTGGCCGGCCGAGGCGCCCTGCCGCGGCTGGTGCGGATGGCGAACGAGCTGCCGTTCGACGCCGAGACGCTGGTCGCGATCTGTGATGCGCTGGGAGCGCTCGGCGGTGGGCACGCCCAGGACGCGCTCCTGGCGCTGCTCGGGAACCCCGACGAAGAGGTCCCGGTCGCGGCGGCGCGCGCCCTCGCCGAATGCGGCACGCCCGCGGCGGTGGAGCCGCTGCTCCGCTACGCCGACGGCCTTCACGAGAACGAGGAGCTGCGGAGCGCCGCGCGGCAGGCGGCCGATGCGATCCAGGGAAGGCTCTTCGACGTCGGCGACTACGCGACCGTATGGGAGCCGGCGGCGATGCGCCTCGGACTGACCTTCGAGCACGATCGCGCGGGGCCGAAGCTGCGCGGTTCGCGCGGACGCATCCAGATCGAGGTCCTCGGCCAGTCGTGGAGGCCCGGCATGGACGTGCCGATGCGCGTCGTCTATCGCCTGAGCGGTGGGATCCCGCGCGGGCTCCGCATCTCATCCGAACGGGAAGGGGGCGGGGAGCCGGAGGGAGCGCTGACGACGCGCGGCGACGAAGCGGTGGTCACGGCGCTGCTCGACTCCGGCTGCCGCGGACTCCTGCAGGCCCATCCGGGCATCCTCGTTCGCGACGGCGTCCTGGAGGTCGTCCAGCCCGGCGTCGCCGGCGCCGGCCAGCTGATCGCGCTGGTGGAGGACCTGGTCGAGCTGGCCGAGGCGCTCTCGATCGACGCCCCGGGCGTGCCGGCGCGTCTGGCGCGGAACGCCGCGGGCGACCCGAGCGAGGAGCGGCGCTTCGGCGCGCTGCTGGCGCTGCAGCAGTGCTTCCCCGACTCGCCGGTGGCGGCCGAGGCCAGCCGAGGCGCGCTAAAGGACGCGAGCGCCCGGTTGCGGCTGGCCGGGGCGCGCCACCTGGGCAGCGAAGGGGTCGAGGCGCTGCTGGCGCTCGCGCGCGGCGGCGCGCCGGAGGAGGTGCGCGCCTCGGCGCTGACACAGCTCCTGGCTCACGGGCCGCCGGACCGTACGGCCCCGCTCCTCGACGACCTGCTGGACGACTGGTCGGCGGAGATGCGGCGCGCGTCGGTCTGGGGCACCGAGTCGGCGTTCGTCCCCGCCGGCCCGAGCGCCGCCTGGTCCTCGGCGATGCGGCGACTGGCCATTCCCGCTTACGCGCGCCTGGCCGGCGCGAACGCGATCTCGCGCCTCGCCTCGCTCGCGTCGGCCCTCGACGCCGACGGCGCGGCGTCGGTGACACAGGCCTTGGGGCGCATCGGCGGCCCGGGCGCGGAGCGCGCGCTCGTCGAGCTCCTTGCCCGCGAGGAAGAGGACGTCCAGGTCGCCTCGGCGCGGGCGCTGGCCGCCTGCGGAAGCGTGGCGGCCGTGGAGCCGCTCCTCGAGCTTTCACGAGGGGTGCTGGGGCGTGGCAACGTGCGCCGCGCCGCGCGCGACGCCGTCGCGGCCATCCAGGCCCGGGCCGGCGCCGGAGCGGGGCGTCTCAGCCTGGCGGAGCCGGACAGCGCAGCCGGGCGCCTGTCGCTCCTGGACGGGGACGGGCGGCTCTCGCTGGCCGACGAAGGCGAACCGCGGGCCGAATAGACTCCTCGAGAGAACCCATGCCCGGCTGGGCCATCGACCTCGGCAACACGCACACCCGTGTGGCGCACTGGGACGACCATGCGGGTGAGGCCCGCCTGCTCGAGCTGCCGGAGATTTGCCTGCGGCCGGGAGGCGACGATCGCCTGGAAGGCTCGCGGCTCGTCCCCTCGGCGACGCACCTCCTGGACGGCGGCGGATGGAGGGTACGGCTCGGCCGCTGGGGTCCGGTGTCGCGGCGCTTCTTCCTCGGGCGCGAAGCGCTGATCGGGCGACCGGCGCTGGAAGCGAACACCTCGGCCGTCCACCCGAGCTTCGTCCCGACGTTCAAGCCGTTCCTGGAGCGCGAAGCGCTGCGCCGGGTGGCGCGCACCGGGAGGCGCTCCTGGAGCGCCCGCGACGTGGCGCGGGCCTTCGTGCGCGAGCTCCTGGCCGAGGTGAAGCGCTCGACCGGGGAGAGGATCCGCGACGCCGTGCTCACGGCGCCGGTGGAGGCCTTCGAGTCGTACCGCGCCGAGCTCCTGCGCATCGGCCGGCAGCTGGGCATCCGGCGGCTCCGCTTCCTGGACGAGCCGGTGGCGGCCGCGCTCGGCTACGGCCTCGGGCTGGAGAGGGAGCGGCTCGTGCTGGTGGTCGACTTCGGCGGCGGCACGTTCCACATGGCGCTGGTGGCGCTCGCCGCCAAGCGCGCCGAGGAGGGAACCGCGACCGTGATCGCCAAGGAGGGCCGCGCCGTCGGCGGGAACGTGGTCGACCGCTGGCTGGTGGAGCACGTCTGCCGGCGTCTCGAGCAGCCGCCGCCCGACGGCCCGGACGAGGAGGCCTCCTTCTGGATGCGCCTCCTGCTGGTGGAGGCGCGGCGCGTGAAGGAAGCGCTCTTCTTCCGCCCCACCGAGACCTTCCTGCTGGCACCGCCGGGCGCGCTGCGGGGGAGGCCGGGCGCGCGGCCCGAGACGCCGCTCCTCGAGCTCCGCCGCGAGGACCTGGTCGCCCTCCTGCGCGAGAACGGCGTCTACCGCATGCTGGAGGAGTCGCTGCAGAAGCTCCTCGAGCAGGCGGCGGCCAAAGGGGTGAGCCGCGCCGATGTGGAGGAGGTGCTGATGGTGGGCGGCTCCACGCTGCTGCCCGAGGTCTACGCGTTCTTCGAGGGCGCGTTCGGACGGGACCGGGTGCGGGCCTGGCAGCCGTTCGAGGCGGTCGCGCTCGGCGCCTGCGCCTACGCGGCGGGATCGCTGGCGACCAGCGACTTCATCGTGCACGACTACGCGTTCGTGACCTACGACGCCAGGAGCGGCGACCCGCAGTACACCGTCATCGTGCCGCGCGGTACGCGCTTCCCGACGGCTCCCGACCTCTGGAAGCGGCAGCTGGTGCCGACCTGCGCGATGGGGGAGCCCGAGGCGCTCTTCAAGCTGGTGATCTGCGAGATCGGCAAGGAAGGGGACGGGCGCCGCTTCGTCTGGGACCAGCAGGGAGCGCTCCACAAGCTGGGGGAGGGAGCGAGCGCCCAGCCGGTGATCGTGCCGCTCAACGAGGTGAACCCGACGCTCGGCGAGCTCGATCCACCGCACCAGCCACGCGACCGGCGCCCACGCCTGGAGATCGCCTTCGGCGTGAACGGCGACCGCTGGCTCACGGCCACGGTGCAGGACCTGGTGACCAGGAAACGCCTGCTGGACGAGTCGCCGGTGGTGAGGCTCCTCTAGTGTCCCGTAACGCAAATAGCTTGTGCGTCGTTCGGAGCGCCGAGGGGCTAGCGGCTAGGCGCCGCGACGCACGTTGGAGTAGGCCCTCCACGCAGGAGCGGCAACAACGCCGATGGCCCCTCGCCGCCCGAACCCGGAGGGCGCCAGGCCATTGCGCGCGATCTCAGCGTTGCACCGACACGAGGCGGAGGGCCTACTCCAGCCTCGGTCGGTGCGCCTTGACCTCGCGCGCAAGCGCCAGGCGCGCCGCACAAGTTATTTGCGTTACGGGACACTAATGGAGCCGCTGCTCTTCATCCTGATCGTCGCCGGAGGTGTCGCCGCGGTGGCAACGGCGGTGCGCGAGCACCGGTTCCGGGTCTGGACCGCGGCGGCGCGCGCGCTGGGTCTCGACCTCGACCGGGGCTCGCTCTTCCGTCCTTTCGAGATGTCCGGACGGATCGGCGGCGTCTCGGTGCTGGTGCGGCCGCAGAGCCAGGGGAAGAGCTCCGGCCTCACGTCGTACCAGCTGACGGCCGGGATCCCTGCACAGCTGACCGTGACCCACGAGCCGTTCTTTGCGCTCAGCACCGGCGGTGACATCGAGATCGGGGACCCCGCGTTCGACAACACACTGCGGGTGCAGGGGGACGAGGCGGCGGCGGCCGCGGTCTTCGACGCGCCTCTTCGCGCTGGCTTTCTGCAGGACGCGTCGGTCCGGCTCGAAGAGGGCGTCCTCAGCTTCCGGGAGCAGGGTTTCGCCTCGGCGGAACGCCTGGTGACGAACGTGCGCCGCCTGGCCGACATGGCGAGCCGGCTCTCGATCGATTCGACCGAGCTGCCTTCGCGCCTGGCGGAAAACGCCGCCCACGACCCGGTCGCTGCGGCACGCCTGAAGAACCTGCGCGTCCTGCTGGTGCGCTTCCCGAAGTCCGGCGCGGCGCAGGAGGCGATCCGCCGCGCCCTCCACGACAAGGACTGGGCGCTGCGGTTCGAGGCGGCGTCGCATCTGGAGCAAGACGGCTTCGAGACGCTCGCCGAGCTGGCCGGCTCCGAAGGCGCTCCTTCCGACCTGCGTGCCGAGGCGACCCGCATCCTGGTCGCCGCCGCCTCGCGCGAGCTCGTCCAGCCGCTCCTGGAATCGCTGATCGGCCGCACCATGCTGCCGGCCGGCCTGGCCAGGAACGCGCTGGTCGGCTACATGCGGCTACGGGGCGCGGAAGCCCTTGCGCTCCTGGCCCCGCTCGTGGCGCCTGCCGATCCCACGATCGCCGCAGCCTTAGCCGAGGCTTTCGGCACGCTGAAGGCGCCGGCCGCGGAGGAGCCGCTGCTGCGGCTGCTGGCCCGCGGCGAGGAGGACGTCCAGACCGCCGCGGCGCACGGCCTGGCCCGCTGCGGAACGGGGGCGTCGGTGCCGGCGCTGAAGGCTCTCAGCACCGGCCTGCTGCGGGGCTCCGAGCTGAAGCGAGCGGCGAAAGGAGCGGTGGAGTCGATCCAGCTGCGGCTGGGCGACCAGAGCGGGCGGTTGACGTTGACGGAAGGCGCCTCGGCGGACGGGCGCCTCAGCCTCGCCGGCGAGCAGGGGGGCCTGTCGCTTCCGGACGACGACGAGGAGTGATCGGGAACTTTTCCAGAGGCACTTCCGTAACAGGGGACAGCTCCCCGAGACGATCAGGGGCGGGCTGATCCGATCCTGTACGGATCCCGGTCATTTGTTTTCCGGCTGTGAGTGGAGACTGGAGGCGCTATGCGAAAGAAGTGGGTTGTCATCGGAGTTCTGGCCGCCGTCACCCTGGCGACGGGCGCGCTCCTGGCCGCGCGCGGCAAGGAGAAGGCGGGCAAGGACAAGAAGGCCGAGGCCGCCAGCCCCTTCCGTCTGGGCAAGGTCCAGGCCGAGGACCTGCAGGTCAGCGTCCGTGAGGTCGGGGTCGTGGATCCCGAGACCAAGGTCGACGTCAAGTCCACGGTCTCCGGCCGCGTCGTGGTGCTCAAGGTGCGCGACGGCGCGGTGGTCAAGACCGGCGACGTCCTGGCCGAGGTGGAGCCGGACGTCAATCAGGCCCAGTCGCTCTCCGACGTGCAGGCCGCGGTCACCCAGGCCGACCTCAAGCTGAGGGACGCCGAGCGCGAGATGCGCGCCCAGCAGGCGCTCTCCGACAACGGCCTCATCGGCAAGGAAGTCCTGCGCGACTACGCCATGAAGCGCGAGCTGGCCGGCGAGGCGCTCAAGGCCGCCAAGACGCGCTACCAGATCGTCGAGGACCGTGGCATCCCCATCTCCGGAGCCGCCTCCTCGCAGAAGGCCCGCGTCACCAGCCCCATGAACGGCATCGTCATCAAGAAGGGCGTGGAGCTGGGGGAGACGGTCACCTCGGGCGTCTCGTCGTTCAACGCCGGGACCGTGCTCTTCACCGTGGCCGACCTCAAGACGCTGCTGATCCGGGTGAACCTGAACGAGGTCGACATCGCCAAGGTGAGCGTCGGACAGCCGGTCCGCATCTCGCTCGACGCCTACCCGCAGAAGGCCTTCAGCGGCAAGGTGCGCTTCGTGGCGCCGGCCGCCAAGCTGGTGGAGAAGATCAAGGTCTTCGAGGTGGAGGTCGCGCTGGACGAGCTCTCCGAGGCGTTCCGCACCGGCATGACCGCCAACGTCGAGATCCTCGGCGACAAGAAGGACAAGGCGCTCTCGGTGCCGCTCGAGGCGCTGCAGCGCAAGGACGGCAAGGTCGTCGTCTACAAGCTCAAGGACAAGCTCACGCCGCAGCAGATCGCCAAGGCCAAGGAAGGCCTGGCCGGCCGCTCCAAGTTCGTCTACCTCTCGGAGAACTGGAAGGAGTACTTCGACATGGTGCCGGTGAGCGCCGGCATCGCGACCCTGGAGCGCGTCGAGATCGCCTCCGGCCTCAAGGCCAACGACCAGGTGTGTCTGGAAGATCCGACCAAGAAGCGGGTCGAAAAAGACGACGAGAATAATTAAGGCTTCGTCATGAACGTCATCGAAACACAGCAGCTGACGAAGGTCTTCGGCTCGAACGGCAATGCGGTGCACGCGCTCCGGGGCGTCGACATGCTGGTCGAGCGGGGCGAGTTCGTGGCGCTCATCGGGCCGTCGGGCTCCGGCAAGTCGACCCTGATGGCGATCCTCGGCTGCCTCGACACGCCCACCGACGGGCGCTATTGCCTCGACGGCGAGTGGGTGGAGAAGCTGACCGGCTCGCGGCTGGCGAAGATCCGCAACGAGAAGGTCGGCTTCGTGTTCCAGCAGTACAACCTGCTGCCCAAGGCCTCGGTCGCCCGCAACGTCGAGCTGCCGATGCTCTACGCCGGCGTGGGGCGCAAGGAGCGCCGCAAGAAGGCGCTCGATCTGCTCGACCTGGTGGGCATCCCCGACAAGGCCGAGCGGCTGCCGGCACAGCTCTCCGGCGGCCAGCGCCAGCGGGTCGCCATCGCCCGCGCCCTGGCCAACAGCCCGACCCTCCTCCTGGCCGACGAGCCCACCGGCGCGCTCGACTCCAAGACCGGCGCCGAGGTACTCGAGGTCTTCATGAAGCTCCACCGGCAGGGGAGCACGATCCTCCTGGTCACCCACGACCTGGCCATCGCCAACCTGGCCCAGCGCCGGGTCGAGATCCACGACGGGCTCATCGCCACGGATCATCAGAAGGCCGCCTGATGAAGACCGGCGCGTTCCGCGAGCGGATCCGCTCGGCCTGGGTGGAGATCAAGGAGAACCTGGGCCGCTCCAGCCTGCAGGCGCTCGGCGTGATGCTGGGCGTGGCGGCGGTGCTCGGCGGTTTCTCCATCTCCGACAGCCAGCGGAAGCGCGCCGAAGAGCTCTTCGTGAAGATGGGCGGCCTGGACAAGCTGAGCGTGCAGCCGGCGCCGGCCATGCGCGACGGCAGCCCGACGGCGCTCCAGACCGCCAACCTCGGGCTGCGCGCCGACGACGCCGAGGACGGCGAGGTCCTGAAAGCGAGCATCGTGCACGGCGTCTCGGTCCAGAAGTTCGCCCGGGCCCGGGTGACCACGCCGTTCGGCGATCAGGACCGGGACATCCGCGGCATCGGCCGCGACTTCCTGGCCCTGGATGGCTACGAGGTGGAGCGCGGGCGCGCCTTCTCCACCCAGGACATGCTCTCCGCTTCGCCGGTGGCGCTCCTCGGCAGCGAGCCGGCGGAAGTCTTCTTCCCGGGCGTCGACCCGATCGGCCAGGTGCTGCGGGTGGGCGACCTGCGGGTCACCGTGATCGGCGTCCTGAAGGAGCGCGTCTTCCGCTTCCGCAAGAGCGGCCGCAACATCTTCCGCTATCGCAACCGCATCATCGCGATCCCGGCCACGCTGGTGACCAAGCGGATGCAGGGAGACGCCTACCAGCGCCTCGACCGGGTCACCTTCCGCCTGCCCGACCTGAGCGTCATGCAGAAGTTCACCTCGGACCTCTCGGCGATGCTGAAGGCCAACCACCGGATGCAGGACGACTTCCGGCTCGACGACGTGGCGGCGCGGGTGAAGAAGGACCGCGAGCAGGGGAAGGTCTACAACCTGATCTTCATGCTCTCCGGGATCCTGTCGCTCCTCGGCGGCGGCATCGTCAACGTGAACATCCAGCTGGCCACGCTCAAGGAGCGGGTGCGCGAGGTGGGCGTGAAGATGGCGATCGGCGCCTCCGGCCGCGAGGTCTTCAAGGAGTTCATGACCGAGGCGCTGCTGCTGACCGGGCTGGGCAGCCTGGTCGGCCTGGTGATCGGGATCGGCTTCTCCAAGGGCATCACCGCGGCCATCGGCGTGCCGCTGCACATGGAGGCGGCCAGCTTCCTCTGGGCGTACCTGCTGGCGACGCTCTTCGGCTTCGTGTTCGCGCTCTACCCGGCCTTCAAGGCGGCCCGGCTCTCGCCGATGGAGGCGCTGCACTATGAGTAACGTGCTGGGACTCAGTGACGAGCGGTCCCTCCTGCCAAGCGCCGTAAGGGGCGTAGCGGATGCGAAGCCCCGCCGGAACAGAACTCTAGCCGCCTGGCTGAACCTCGTGTGGGAGGTCGTGCGCGGCGGCTTCGTGGAGCTCTGGGCGCACAAGCTGCGCTCGATCCTCACGCTCACGCTGCTCATGCTCGGCGTCTTCGCCCTGGTGGTGATGACCGCGGTGCTGGACGGCGTGATGGACAAGATCTCGACCGGCTTCGCCGGAATGGCCTGGGACGGCACGATCATGCTGGTCCCCAAGCAGGCCGAGACCGGGGACGAGCAGAAGCGCTTCGCGATGAGCCCCGGCCTGCGCTACGAGGACCTGGCCCGGGTGGCCACGCCGCATCCCAGGGTCGTCGGCTTCCTCCCGCGCGCCCAGAGGCGCACGACGGTGCGGGTGCCGGGCGGCGCCGAGCGCGTCTTCGTCAGCGGGGTCACCCACGAGTACGGCCTGCTGATGAACCGACCCATCGGCCTGGGCCGCGGCCTGACCGAAGACGACGAACGGCGCCGCAGCACGGTCGCCGTGGTGGGCGCCACCCTGGGCTCCAAGCTCTTCGGCGGCTCGGACCCGGTAGGGAAAGACATCCTGGTGGACGGCGTGCCGTTCCGGGTGATCGGCGTGCAGGCGCCGGGGCAGATCTTCAGCGACGAGAACTACTACGACGCCAACGGCCTCCTGATCCCGCTGCAGACCTACATGGACCGGATGGACAAGGACCACAAGCTCAACCAGCTCACCGTGAAGCTGCGCTCCCGGGCCGACCTCGACGAGGTCTCCTCCACGCTGCTCTCCCGCGTCCGCCAGGCGCACCACGGCATCGACGACGTCAAGGTCATGGACCTGGAAGGGGAGCAGGCCCGCGGCTACGAGAACTTCCTGAACCAGATGCGCGGCTGGCGCATCACGCTCACGTCGCTGGCGGCCACCGTCCTCTTCGTCGGCGGCGTGGGCGTCCTCTCGGTCATGCTGATCTCCTACTCGGACAGACGCTACGAGATCGGGCTCCGCAAGGCGATGGGCGCCTCCGACGGCGAGATCCTGATGCAGTTCCTGCTGGAGGCCGTGGTGCTGGCGGCGGTGGGCGCGTTCATCGGGACGATCGCCGGGGCGGTGCTCTGCAAGGCGTTGAGCCCCGTCTTCCCCTATGGCCTGTCCGTGAACATGGTCGGGCTGGTGACCGCCTGGAGCACGGCAATCGCCCTGGCGCTCGTCTTCGGCCTCTATCCGGCCGTCAAGGCGTCCCGTCTCTCGCCCATGGAGGCGATGCGCTAGGTCGCCGGAGGCTTGGCGGAGGCGATCTTCGCGGTGCCGAAGGTACCGCAATGTGACTAAGTAAGAAAACGGGCGCTGGTCCGTTATTGAGATGATGAGGACCAACGGCGCCCCCCTGACCAGACCCCCGGAACCCCGTCCGCTGGAACGGCTCTTCGAGGAGCACCATGCGACGGTTTTCCGGGCCGCCTACCGCGTGACCGGGAACGCCGCCGATGCCGAGGACGTGCTGCAGACCGTCTTCCTCCGGCTGGCCTCCCGCGACGACCTTCCCTCCATCAACTCCGGCTACCTGGCCCGCGCCGCCGTGAACGCCGGGCTGGACGTCGTCCGCTCCCGCGCCACCCGCAAGGACGTGGACCTGGACGACGCCGCCCTGCCCGCCGCCGGCCCGGCGACCGACCCCCAGCAGCGCGAGGAGAGCCGGGAGGCGCGTGGCCGCCTCCGCGCCGCGCTCGCCGAGCTCCCGCCCCGGATGGCCGAGGTCTTCTGCCTCCGGCACCTCCAGGGCCTCCCCAACCGCGAGATCGCGCCCGCCGTCGGCCTCAGCGCCGGCGCGGTCGCCATCCTGCTCTTCCGGGCCAAGGCGCGGCTCCAGCTCGCGCTCCGGAGCGAGGTTTGAACATGAAAGAGAACGATCCCGTCGCGCTCGCCGAGGCGATCCACGACGAACCCATCGACGCGTCCCTCATCGAGAGCGCCCGCCAGCGTGTGGCAAGCCGCCTCTCGGAGGACGCCGGCACCCACGACACGATCGAAGGCTGCGCCGACTTCGCGCGGCTCATCCCCGCCTTCGTGGCTGGCCAGCTCCCCGAGCCGCGCCGCCTGCTGGTGCAGGACCACACCCGGAGCTGCGTCCCCTGCCGGCGGGTCCTGATGGCGGCGCGCTCGGTGGAGACCGCGGCCCCGGCAGCGGCTCGCAGGCGCGCCCCGGCGCCCATTGCCAGCGCGCTGCGCTACGCCGCCCTGGCGGCGTCGATCGCCCTGGCGTTCGGCGGTGGCCTCTGGTTCACCCTGCGCGACCGGCCGCTTCCGGGCGAGATGGCCCGCATCCAGTCGGTGGAAGGAATGCTGCTCGTCCCGAGCGGCGCCACGATGCGCCCGGTGGCGGCCGGCGGATCGGTCACCGCGTCCAATGTCCTGCGCACCGGGCGCACCTCCCGCGCCGTACTGCGCCTGGCCGACGGCTCGCGCGTCGAGATGGGCGCCCGCTCGGAGCTCCGGGTCACCGGCCGCTCCGACGGCCTCACCGTGCACCTCGACCGCGGGCAGGTGATCGTGGAGGCCGCCAAGCAGAAGGCCGGAAAGCACCTCTGGATCAAGACCTCCGACTGCGACGTCGCGGTGGTGGGGACCGTCTTCACCGTCGCGCACGGCGCCCGTGGCTCGCGGGTGTCGGTGCTGGAAGGGGAGGTCCAGGTCTCCTCGGGCTCCAGGAAGCAGTCGCTGCGCCCCGGGGATCAGACCTCCACCGCGCCCGGTGAGGCGGTCCCGATGCGCAGCGAGGTGGCCTGGAGCGACCGGCAGGAGCATTACCTGGCGCTCCTCGGAGAGATCGACAACCTGGCCCGCGAGCTGAACCGCGCCCTGCCGGCGCCGGGCGTCCGCCACGGTACCCGGCTCCTGGACGTGGCGCCGGCCGCCAGCGTCGTCTACGCGGCGATGCCGAACCGGGCCGGCGACCTGCTGCCCTCGTACCGCCTGGTGCTGGCGAAGGTGGAGCAGGGGGGCGTGCTGGCCGAGCACCTGGGTCCGGCGCTCGGGTCGGCGGATGCGCGGGCGCACGTGGAGCAGGCGCTCACGCTGCTGGGCGAGCTCGGAGAGCAGCTCGGCGACGAGATCGCGCTGGTGATGACGCACGACGGTACCCGCATGGTGGGCCCGCTCCTCTACGCCGAGGCGCGGCGCCCTCGCGAGCTCGGCGACTTCCTGCCCGGTTTCGTGGCGCGGGTGAACGGCGCCGCCGGCAAGCCGGTCCTGCGGCTGTCCGGGGACACCGCCGCGACCGAAGGGTCTTCGCTGGTCCTCTCGCGTGAGGGGGACTTCCTGGCCATCGCCGCCGGCGAGGCCCCGCTGGAGGCGTTCCGCGCCTCGGTCGCCGGGGCCTCCGCGGCGACCACGCCGTTCCACGCCCGGCTCGCTCAGGTCTACCAGGAAGGTGTCTACCAGCTCTTCGCGGTGGACCTGGCCAACGTGATGGCCCGGGTGCCGGAAGGCGGCCACGCCACGCTCGAGCGGCTGGGCTTCGCCGACGCCGACACGTTGCTGGTCACCCGCACGGTGACCGGGGAGACCTCCACCAGCCGCGCGGTCCTCGGCTTCGGGCACGAGCGGCGCGGCGTGGCGTCCTGGCTGGCCGAGCCGGCGCCCATGGGCAGCCTCGACTTCATCTCCCCGAACGCGGCCTTCGCGGCGGCGGTCGTCGTCAAGGAGCCGGCGGCCATCGCCGACGAGCTCTTCGCGGCGCTGCGGGCCGGCGAGCCGGAGTTCGACGTGAAGCTCGCCAACGTCCAGCAGGAGCTGGGCATCGACCTCCGCAACGACCTGGCCGCCTCGCTGGGCGGGGAGCTGGCCATCGCGGTGGACGGGCCGCTGCTGCCGAAGCCGGCCATCGAGGTGATCGCCGAGGTCTACGACGCCGGGCGGCTGCAGGCGGCGCTCCAGCGGCTGGCCGCCAAGGCCGACGCCAAGCTGCGCGCCGAGGGACAGCCGGGACTCATCCTCACCTCGACGGTCGTCTCCGGGCGCACCTATCACGCGCTTGCGCTGGAAGGCGCCGATCCGTGGCTCCACTGGACCTACGAGGACGGCTTCCTGGTGGCGGCGCCGGCGCGCGTCCTGGTGGACCGCGCCCTCCAGACGCGCGCCACCGGGGCGACGCTGCGCCGCGCGCCGGAGTTCCTCTCGCGCCTGCCCGGCAGCGGCCCGCTCGACGTCTCGGCGCTGGTGTGGCAGAACCTCGGGTCGGTGCTCAAGACGCAATCGCCGCCGTCGCTCGGCTACGCCTGGGGGGAGAAGGACCGGGTGGTCTTCTCGGCCACCGGCGACGTCGGCACGCTGGGCGGCCTGCCGATGCCGATGCTGATGTCTCTCTCCAAGCAGCGCGCCGGATCGTGAACGTCATCGAGCTCGATCGGCTGACGGTCAAGTACGGCCGGCGGGAGGTCCTGAAGGAGCTTTCAGGATCCTTCGCCGGCCGGGCCATCGGCCTCCTGGGCCCGAACGGCGCCGGCAAGACGACGCTCCTCCACACGCTCCTCGGCCTGGTCCCGCCGTCGGGCGGCACGGCGCGCCTCCTGGGGCACGACGTCCGCGCCGACGGCATGCGCGCGCGCGAGCTGGTCGGCTACATGCCGGAGAACGACGCCTTCATCGCCGGCATGAGCGGCGTGCGGATGGTGGCGCTGATGGCCGAGCTCTCCGGCCTGCCGCCGGCCGCCGCCCTGGAGCGCGCCCACGAGGCGCTCTTCTTCGTCGGCCTGGGCGAGGCGCGCTACCGCAAGCTGGAGACCTACTCGCTGGGCATGAAGCAGCTCGCCAAGTTCGCGCAGGCGATCGCCCACGGGCCCCGGCTGCTCTTCCTGGACGAGCCGACCAACGGTCTCGACCCGCCGGCGCGCTCGCGGATGATCCAGCTCATCCAGTCGATCGCCAGGACCGGGAAAGTCCACGTGGTGCTCTCGTCGCACCTGCTGCGCGACGTGGAGGAGTGCTGCGACGAGGTGCTGGTACTGAAGGACGGGCGCATCGTGCAGAGCTGCAACCTGGAGGAGGAGCGCCGCACGAACCGCAGGCTGCTGGAGCTGGAGGTCAGCGGCGGCGACGGCTCCCTGCTCGCCGCGCTGCGCGCGATGGGGTGCGAGTGCGCGCCCGGGCGCGGCCGCCGCACCAAGGTGGTGCTGGCCGACGGCCTGCAGATCGCCGACGTGTACAAGCTCGCCGAAGAGCGCGAGGTGGCGATTCGCCACCTGGCCTTCAAGCGCGACTCGCTGGAGGACATCTTCCTGAACGCCATGGAGAGCCGCTGATGGCCGTCTTCGACCGCCAGTACCAGCCGTGGGAAGGCGTCCGCACCACGCGCGCGGAGCGCCTCCTGATCCTGCCGCGCTACGCCTACCGCGGCCTCTTCGCCTCGCGCCTCTTCACCGGCCTCTTCAGCGCCGCGTTCCTGCCGCCCATCCTCGGAGCCGTCTATGTGTGGCTCCGCAGCAACCTCCCGATGCTGGCGCGGATCGGCCTCACCCCCGACAAGCTGCCGGTACCGGACGGCCGCTTCTTCCTGGTCGGCCTCTACGTGCAGCTCTGCTTCGCGGCGGTCATCACCCTGGTCCAGGGCCCGGCGCTGGTGTCGCCCGACCTGGTGAACGGCTCGCTGCCGCTCTATCTCTCCCGGCCGGTCAGCCGCACCCAGTACGTGCTGGGCAAGTTCCTGGTGCTGGGGCTGCTGCTCTCGGCGGTCACCTGGGTGCCGCTGACGCTGCTCTTCCTGCTCCAGGGCGCGCTGGAGACCGAGCCCTGGATGGCGGCCAACGCGCGGATCCTCTTCGGCACGGTCGCGGCGTCGCTGCTGGCCATCAGCGTCCTGTCGCTCTTCAGCCTGGCGCTCTCGGCCTGGGTCAAGAGCAAGGCGTTCGCGCGGGCGGTCATGGCGGGGATGATCTTCATCCCGACCGGGCTCGGGCTCGAGCTCAACCGGATGCTCCACACCGACTGGGGGCACGCGCTCAACCTGCTGGCCGTCTTCGAGACGATCGGCGCTGAGCTGCTGGGCGTGCCCAGCCGGAACGGCGGGCCGACCGGTACGCCGGACCTGCCGCTCGCCGGCGCGCTGCTCTCGATCGCCGTCGTCACCTCCGGCTCGCTGCTCCTCCTGAACCGCCGTCTGCGGGCCTTCGAGGTCGTACGCTGATGAGCGGCGAGATCGCCTTCGACGACGTCTCCAAGTTCTACGGCGAGGTGCTGGGCGTGAACCGGGTGACGATCGCGATCGCCCCCGGCATCACCAGCCTGGTCGGCCCGAACGGCTCCGGCAAGACGACGCTGATGAACCTGGCCACCGGACTGCTGCGCCCGACTCGCGGCCGGGTCCGCGTGCTGGGCCTCAGCCCGCACGACCCGGAGCGCCTCTTCCGGCTGGTCGGCTACTGCACCCAGTTCGACGCCTTCCCGCACGGCATGACCGGGCTGACGTTCGTCACGTCGTTCCTGCGGCTGCACGGTCTCTCGCGCAGCGAAGCGGAGGGGCGGGCCGAGGCGATCCTGACGCGCTTCGGGCTGCGCGAGGCGATGACCCGCAAGATCGCCGGCTACAGCAAGGGCATGCGGCAGCGGGTGAAGCTGGCGCAGGCGATCGTCCACGAACCGCGGGTGGTGCTGCTCGACGAGCCGCTGAACGGCCTCGACCCGATGGCCCGCGCCGAGGTCATGGAGCTCTTCCGCGAGCTGGCCGGCAACGGTCGGCACGTCGTCATCTCCAGCCACATCCTCCACGAGGTCGACCAGCTCTCCGATCGGGTGATCCTGGTGAAGGGGGGCTACGTGGTGGCCGAGGGCGGCATCCACGGCGTCCGCACCGAGGTGGCCGAGGAGCCGATGTCGGTGATGGTGCGCTGCGATCGGCCGGCCTTCCTGGCCTCGCGGCTCTTCGCGCAGAACCACACGGTCGAGGTGGCGCTGCACGACGACCGCAAGGGGCTGATGGTGCGCACCCGCGATGCCGACCTCCTCTACCGGCTCCTGAACCGCGCGGTGGTGGAGGACGGCCTGGAGATCGAGCGCGTCTCCTCGGCCGACGACGACGTCGCCGCCGTCTACCGCTACCTCATCGAGGGCGAAAGGGACATGCGATGACGACGGACACGATCCTGAAGCCGGCCCTGAGGCTCGCCGCGGTGGACCTGGGGCGCGCCTTCCGCGGCCGACGCGGCATCCCGCTGATCCTCATGGCCACGCTGGCGCCGCTCCTGACGCTGGTGGTGGGCTACTACCAGGGGCGCCGGCTCAACCTGAGCACCGAGTACGCGAACCTCTTCACCTTCTTCATCCTCTCCGGCACGCTCTTCTTCGGCACCGGCTGGTGCTTCTCCAGCCTCTTCCGCGGCGAGGTCCTCGAGCGCAGCCTTCACTACTTCTTCCTGACGCCGGTGCGGCGCGAGGCGATCACGCTCGGCAAGTACTTCACCGGCGTCGCGGCCACCTGGCTGGTCTTCGTACCGGGCACCGTCCTGTCGTACCTCTTCCTGTTCGGCCAGGGAGGTCCTTCCGGCACGGCGCATCTCACCTCCGCCCGGGGCGTCGGTGTCCTCTTGGCCTACACCGGCATCACCTTCCTGGCCTGCGCCGCCTACGGCGCGGTCTTCCTGGCGCTGGGGCTCGTCGCCAAGAGTCCCTTCGTGCCGATCGCCGGCGTCTGGCTCTTCGAGCGAATCAGCACGTTCCTGCCGGTGATGCTGAAGCGGCTCACCGTCGGCCACTACCTGAACTCCCTGGCGCCGGTGCCTTCCACGCTCGGCGTCTTCAGCCTCCTGGCGGAGCCGGAGCCCTTGGCGGTCGCCCTGCTGCTGCCGGTGGCGCTGGCGGCGGCCATCCTGTACTCCGCCACGCGTCGCGTGCGGAGCATGGAGATCTCGTACGGCGTCGACTAGCTCACGCAGGCACGGGCATTGCTCACCTGGCCGGCCAGGAGGCTACCGATGAAAGGTCCCGCACGCGGCTGCCTGGCCGGTCTGATCTCGTGGAAGCTGGGAGGGGGACTCCTCTCCACCATCATCATCTTCATCATCGTCTATGCTCTTCTCGGCCACGTGCACTGCTGAAGCCCCCCGAGGGGCGCACAGCTGCAGTCGCCGGGCGTCGCGGCGCCCTGGCGGGAGTGGTCCGAGGGGTATCCGTGACGCAAGGCTTGATCGCCCCCCACGGGGGGGCTCTCGTCGACCTTTTTGCATCGCCGTCGGAAACTCAGGAGCTCAAGGCCGCCTCGCGCGAGTGGGCGTCCTGGGACCTGACGGCCCGGCAGCTCTGCGACCTGGAGCTGCTCGTCTGCGGCGGCTTCTCGCCGCTGCGCGGCTTCATGGGCAAGGCCGACTGGGAGTCGGTCTGCTCCTCGATGCGGCTGGGGGACGGCACGCTCTGGCCGATCCCGGTCACGCTGGACGTTCCGGAGACCTTCGCAAAGTCGCTTTCCGAGGGGCAGCGCGTCGCCCTGCGCGATCCCGAGGGCGTGCTGCTGGCGGCGCTGACCGTCGAGGAAGTCTGGAAGCCCGACACCGCACACGAGGCCAAGTCGGTCTACGGAACGACGAACGTCGAGCATCCCGGCGTCGCGCGGCTTCAGACCCCCGCCGACCGCTGGTGCCTGGCGGGTCCGGTGACCGGTGTCGAGGCACCGCCTCATTACGACTTCCTGCCGCTGCGGAGCACCCCCGCCGAGCTGCGGCACGAGTTCGCGCGGCTCGGCTGGCGGAAGGTGGTCGCCTTCCAGACGCGCAACCCGATGCACCGCGCCCACCGCGAGCTGACGCTGCGGGCCGCCAAGGAGGCGCAGGCCAACTTGCTGGTACACCCGACGGTGGGGATGACCAAGCCGGGGGACGTGGACCACTACACGCGGGTGCGCAGCTACCAGGCGGCGCTGGCGCATTTCCCGGCGGCCACCACCAAGCTGGCGCTGCTGCCGCTGGCGATGCGGATGGCCGGCCCGCGGGAAGCCGTCTGGCACGCCATCATCCGCAAGAACTACGGCTGCACGCACTTCATCGTGGGCCGCGACCACGCCGGCCCCGGCAGCGACTCCAGCGGCAAGCCGTTCTACGGCGCCTACGACGCCCAGGACCTGCTGCGCAAGCACGAGAAGGAGCTCGGCATCGCCATGGTGCCGTTCCAGATGATGGTCTATCTGGAGGACCACGCCACCTACGTGCCCGAGGACGAGGTCCCCGCCGGCGCGCGGGTGCTGAGCATCTCGGGCACCGAGCTGCGGCGCCGCCTGGCGCAGGGCAGCGAGATCCCGGAGTGGTTCACGTTCCCGGAGGTCGCCGAGGAGCTCCGCAAGACTCACCCGCCCCGCTCCCGGCAAGGACTGACGATCTTCTTCACCGGCCTCTCCGGGGCCGGCAAGTCGACGATCGCCAACGTGCTGCTGGTGAAGCTGCTGGAGATGGGCGGCCGGCCGGTGACGCTCCTGGACGGCGACATCGTGCGCAAGAACCTCTCCTCCGAGCTGGGCTTCAGCAAGGAGCACCGCGACATCAACATCCGCCGCATCGGCTTCGTGGCTTCGGAGATCAGCAAGAACGGCGGCATCGCGATCTGCGCGCCGATCGCGCCCTACGAGAGCGTCCGGCGTGACGTGCGGGCGATGGTCGAGCCGGCCGGCGGCTTCGTCTTGGTCTACGTGGCGACGCCGCTCGAGGTCTGCGAGACACGCGACCGCAAGGGGCTCTACGCCAAGGCGCGGGCCGGGATCCTGCCGAACTTCACCGGCGTGTCCGATCCGTACGAGGAGCCGATGAAGCCCGACGTGACGATCGACGCCAGCGCGACGTCACCGGGGGAGGCGGCGCAGGAGATCCTCCTCTACCTGGAGCGCGAAGGATTCCTGGGCGGAGAGACCGAGACGTAGATCCGGGCCCCTCTCCTCAATCACTCGTATCTCAAGGCCTCGATCGGGTCCAGGGTGGCCGCCCGCACCGCGGGGTAGATGCCGGAGACCAGGCCGACGCCCGCCGAGACGGTGGTCGAGAGGAGGAGCGAGAAGAGCGTCACCACCGTCGGCCAGCCGGCCGAGGCGGCCACCAGCTTGGCGATCAGCACGCCGGCGAAGAGCCCGGCGATCCCGCCGGCCAGGCTGATGGCGAACGCCTCCACCACGAACTGGAAGCGGATGTCCACCTGCCGCGCGCCGACCGCGCGGCGCAGGCCGATCTCGCGGGTCCGTTCCAGCACCGAGGCCAGCATGATGTTCATGATCCCGATGCCGCCGACCAGCAGCGAGATGCCGGCGATGCAGGCCATCACGACCGTGAAGAGCCGCTGGGTGCGGCGGCTCTGCTCGAGGAGCAGCTCCGGTACGACCACGTCGTAATCGGCGGCGCCGCCGTGCAGCTTCTCGAGGAGCGCTCCGGCCAGGGCACCGGCCACTCGCGGCGAGGTCCCCGGCTTCAGGTGCACCACCAGCTCCTGCAGCGGCGACTCCAGCGGGTCGCGGTCGAACTTGCGCAGCGACGTGGAGAGCGGGACGTAGACCTCGCGCGAGCCCGAGCCGATCTTGACGCCCTGGAACGTCTCGCCTCCTTCGGAGCCGCTGTCCAGGACGCCCACCACCTTGAGCCAGACGTCGTTCACCTTCAGGTCGCGCCCGAGCACCGTCTCCCAGCCGAACGCCTCGCGCCGTACCGCGGCGCCGATGACGCAGACCTGCGCGTGCACCTGCTCGTCGGCGTCGCTCAGGAAGCGCCCCTCGGCGAGCGTCACCCGGGCCAGCTCGGCATGTCGCGGCGAGACGCCGTAGACCTTCGCCTGGCTCTTGCCGCCCGGCGCCCACACCTGGTACGGGTCGATCCTCACCCGCGCCCCGGCGTAGTCCACCCCGGGCACGCCCTGCTCGATGCCGATGGCGTCGCGCGGGGAGAGCCCGGGCGACTTCTTGCGCACCTCGGCGAGCTCGTCGGGACGCATCTCGCGGGCGCGGATCAGCACGTTCGAGAGGCCGAGCCGGTCGATCATCTCCAGCGCCTGCCGCTCGGCGCCGGCGCCGATCGCCAGCATCGCGATCACTGCGCCGACGCCGAAGATCATCCCCAGCATCGTGAGCGCCGAGCGCAGCTTGTGGACCCGCAGGTTGTCGACCGCCCGCAGCAGCGCTTCGCCCGGATTCAGCCCCCGGGCCGCGAACCACTCGGTGACCGGGGAGATGAGGCGCCGCATCAGCGCGGACTTCCCGGTAACGACGAGCGCTTCTCCTCGCCCTTCGGCTTCTTGGCCTCGGAGCGGCCGGTGGGGTCGCGCAGCGCGACCACGTCGCCGTCGGAGAGACCGTGGGCGATCGACACCAGTCCGAGGGTCGAAGGACCGAGCTCGACCTCCACCTCCTGGAAGCTCCGCCCCTTGCGGCGGTAGACGACCCTCCGGCCGGCGCGCTCGAAGACCGCCTGGCGCGGCACGGTCAGCGCGTTCTTCTCGTTGCCCAGGAACAGCGTCGCCTGCACGCGCTGGCCCGGCTTCATCACCGCCGGCTCGGTCCGGGCGAACTCCAGCGTCGCTCCGAAGTACTGGACCGGCACGCCGCGAACCCGCGGCTTGGGCACCGCGTCGACGCGCTTCACCACCGCCTGGTAGGCGACCTGCGGGTTCGACTCCACCACCACGGTCGCCGGGCGCCCGGCGTTGAGCCCGCCGGCGTCGGCCTCCAGGACCCAGATCTCCGCTTCCATCCGGGAGAGGTCGGGCAGGCCGGCGATCGGGAAGCCGCTCCAGATGGTCTGGCCGATCTGGGGCAGGTCTCCGCGCCAGTCGCGTGAGAAGACCACGAAGCCGTCGTGCGGGGCGGCGATCTGCAGCATCGCCTGCTCCCGCTGGGCGCGCTCCAGCTTGAGACCCGCCTTGCGGCGGTCGATGGCCAGGAGGTCGAGGTTCGTCTGAGCCAGGTCTCCGCGCGAGGAGTGCACCGACTCGGTGCCCCGCTCGCGCAGCTCGGCGAGCTTCACGTCGATGTCCGCCTCCAGGATCTCGTGGCGCGAGAAGAGCTCGGGGTCTTCCGACTGGAAGGTGACCGCCGACGACAGCTCGCGGCGGTACTGCTCCACGTCGCGCTCCAGGTTCGACAGCGTCGCTCCCGACTCGGCCCTCTCCTTGCGGATCCGCTGCTCGGCGGTCGTCATCTCCCCCTGGCCGAGCGCCAGGTTCGCCTGGCTCTGGGTCGGGTCGAACTTCACCAGCAGGTCGCCGCGCTTCACCCAGCTCCCGTCGTCGGCCAGCCAGGCGATCTTGAAGGCCATGTGGTTGCCGGGGGCGACCACCGGCGTCGACTGCACCGCCCTGAGGTTTCCCTCGGCCAGCACGGTGCGCAGGAAGTCCTGGCGGTGGACGCCGTAGAGCGGGACCCCGGCGCCCTGCGAGTCTCCCCGGCGCATGGCCAGGAGCACGACGGCCACCAGGACGAGCCCCGCCGCGCCGAGCAGGACGCGCGGCCGCCTCATCCGTCCCCCTCGGGGCGGATCACCCGGTCGCCGGCCGAGAGGCCGGACCGGACGTGCACGGAGGTCTCGGTGCGCTGCCCGAGCGTCACCGGCGTCTCCTGCAGCGCGCCCGCCGAGCGGCGCCAGACGACCGGACCGGAGGGCGAAGCGAACACGCACTCCACCGGGACCGTGACCGCGTCGACGACCCGCTCGGTCTCCACGGTGCCGCGCCCGCGCATGCCCGGCCGCAGCCGCTGCCCCTCGAACGGCTCCAGCGAGAGGTCGAGCCGCACCACCTTCACCGGGCTCTTCGGCGTCTGCCGCTGGACGGTGCGCACCACGTGCCCGACCCGCCCCTTCAGCTCCAGGTCCGGGAAGGCGTCCAGGCGGAAGCGCGCCGTCTGCCCCTCGGCGACGCGGCCGCCATCCACCTCGTCCACCTCGGCCCGCACGTACATCTGCGCCAGGTCGGGGATCTCCAGCACCCGCTCGCCGCGCCAGCAGGTGTCGCCCACCTTCTTCTTCTCGTCCTTCCAGTTCGTGGCGTAGACGACGAAGCCGTCGCGCGGGGCGGTCACGGTGAGGCGGGCGATCGACTCCTTCAGCTCGGCGACGCGGGCCCGGCTGCGGGCCTCCTTGATGCGCAGGAGCTCGAGCTCGGCCTGGCGGGCGCGCCGGGTGGAGCTGAGCCGCTCCCTCAGGAAGCGCGCCTCGGCGGCTGCCTGATCGCGCTCCAGCCGCGTCGAGCGCAGCTCGTTGGCGCTGGCGAGCTCGGCCGGGACCTCCAGCTTCTGGGAGATCTTGCGCCGCTTGGCCTCGGCCTCGCCGAGCCTCATCTCGGTCTCTTTCTCGCGCAGGGTGACGTCGATGAGCCGCTTCTCCACCTGCTTGCGCGCGGTGTCGGCCTCGGCCTCGCGGTCGGTCAGCTTCTGCGCCAGCTCGGTGGTGTCGAAGGCCAGGATCTGCTCTCCCTTGGTGACCGCCTTTCCCTCGGGGGCCATCATCGCGATCTTGTATTCCCAGATGCCGGGCAGCGGCACCGCGCCCAGCACCACGCTGTCCCGGGACTGCAGGACGCCCCGCACGTCGACACCCAGGACCAGCGTCTCCCGCCGCGCCGCCACAGCCGAGCCGGCCGGCGGTTGCGCGATCCAGACCTGCGGATGCTGCGGGCCGGAGGCGGCGCCGGCGCGGCGGACCGGGTCGACCTCGGCCTTCACCGACATGCCGGGCCGCATCCAGCGCGCGTCGGTGCGGTCCAGCGCCAGCACCACCCGGAAGGTGCGGCGCAGCGAGTCGCTGACCGGCTGCTGGGCGATCGGGGCGATCTCCACCACCTTGCCGCGTACCAGGCGGTCGGGGTAGGCGTCGACCGAGCAGCGGGCCGGAGCGCCGATCGCGATGCGGCCGTCGTCCACGTCGTAGAGCACCGCCTCGACGCGCTGCTCGGAGAGGTCGGGGATGCGCACGACCGGGGAACCGACCGGCACCGCGTCGCCGACCTGGAGCTTCCGCCTTTCGCGCTGGTAGTCGGCGATCAGGATCGTGCCGTCCTGCGTGGCCCGCAGCGTCAGCGCGTCGACCGCCCCCTCGGCGATCCGCAGGTCCCGCCGTGCGTTCTCCAGCTTCACGTCCAGGATGGCCGTGTCGGCCCGCACCACCTCGCGGTGCGCGGTCAGGTCCTCCTGCGCCTTGGCCAGCTCGACGCGGGCCTTCTGCAGCGCCAGCTGCTTTTCCTCCCAGTCGCGGCGCGAGCGCAGCGCCTGGGGAACGCCGGCGTCCACCCGCGCCTTCTCCACCTCGATCCGCCGCTCTTCGACGGCGAAGACCTTGTCGGCGCCCTCGGCCGAGCTCTCCGCCTGGTAGCGGGCCAGCTCGGCCAGCGCCTCCTGCTCGGCGCCCCTCTTGTCCTCCAGCGTGGAGGAGAAGAGCGTGTTGTCGAACTCGGCCACGCGATCGCCCTTCTTGACGACGGTCCCCTCGGCCTCGAGCCAGCGGATCTGCACGATCCAGGAGGGCGTCTGCGGCACCGTCAGCACCACCGAGCGCACCGCGGCGAGCTCGCCGGTCAGGAGCAGGGCGTCCTCGGGCGGCGCCTCGGCGGCGGGCCGGGCGGCGATGGAGCGCGCTGGTGTCGCGGTCGTCGTCTCGGCGTGCCCGCGCGAGCAGCCTTGCACGGCCAGGAGCGAGACGAGTGACCCGTAAGCGAGGCCCAGCGGCAGCGCCGGCGCGTACCTCACAGGCCGGCGCGCTCCATGAGGCTGCCCACCACCTTCTCGGCGGCGAAGCACTCGGCGGCGATCTCGCGCGCGGCCCGGCTGTGGGCCGGGTAATCGCTTTCGATCGCGTCCACCGCCGCCACGATGTCGTCGGAGGTGCGGAAGGAGAAGAGCCCGCGCCCCGAGGGGAGGAACTTCGTGAAGCCGGTCTCCTGGGTGATCACCGGCCGTCCGGCGGCCAGGTAGCAGGCGCTGCGGTCGCTGAACCAGCCGGTGCGCGGCCGCACGTACTGATCGCGCGCCACCGTCAGCTCGGCGCGCGAGCCCTCGATGTAGGCACGGTAGAGCTCGACGCTGCGGGAGACGTCGATCGAGCCGACCACGTTCCAGCCGCGCGCTTCCAGCCGTCGCCGCGTCTCGTCGTCGACCGTGGCCGCCAGCTCGAACGACTGGGGACGGCGCTCCGGGACGTCCAGCACCTTCTCGAACTCGCGGTCCTTCGTCCAGTAGTACCGTTCCCCGCCGAAGACGACGTCCTTGCCGCTGTTGTGCCAGGTGGTGATCGTGCGGTAGCTGCTGCCGGCGCCGGCGGAGCTCCAGAGCTCCAGGTCGACCGGCTGGCGCGTCGGCAGCCAGCGGAGAGAGCCCAGCGGCACCGTGCAATCGGCCGCGCCCAGGTTCTCGCCGAACGTGAAGTGGACGTCGTGCGCGGCCAGCGCCGCCGTGGTCTTCGGCTCCCCCTGCGCGGCCCGGACCTGGGAGGCGAAGGGGTCGGACTCCACGTAGACCCGCCGCGGGATGGAAAGGTGCTCCTCGCGAAGCTCCTGCGCGCCGGTGATGTTCAGGAAGGCGTCGGCGGTCCGGTAGAGCTCGTCGACCGCCTCGCTGGAGAGGCCGTAGCAGCGGCCGCCGGGATAGGCGCCGCGGAAGGCCCAGCGGCCGGCGAAGCCGTGCGCCTCCAGCACCGGCGCCACCGCCTCCACGTTGGGCGAGGCGTCCGGGGAGAGGTCGTTCAGGAGCGGGTCGTAGACCCAGCGGCCGGAGTCCTCGACGTAGGTGACGTCGTAGCCGAGGCGGCGCAGTCCGCGCAGGTAGTGGAGGAACTGGTAGGTGACTCCGGCGAGCGGGTACCAGAAGAGGATGCCGAAGACCACGATGCGCCCGCGCGGCGGCCGTTCAGTCAAGGGCGCGCTCTCCCGGCGCGAGACGCCGAACGACCTGCGCGGGGTTGCCGGCCACGACAGTGTACGGGGGCACGTCGCCGGTCACCACCGAGCGCGCCCCGACCACCGAGCCTTCCCCGATCGTCACCCCCGGCAGCACGCAGGCGTCGAAGCCCACCCAGACGTTGCGCTCCACGCGGATCGGACGTGTCTCGGCCAGGCTCGCGGGGAGCCGCGGTGTCCTGCCGGCCAGCTCCCGCAGCTCCAGCCGGCGCGCGGCCTCTCCCAGCGGGAGCCGGTAGGTGTCCATGAACACCACGTTCCAGGAGATCAGCGCGTAGTCGCCGATCGAGACTTCCTGGTCGCAGACGATCCGGGCCCCGTGGAGGAGCGCGTAGTCGCCGATGGTGACCCGCCCGCCGGGTCCGACGTCGAACATCGTGCCCAGGTAGGTCGAGGCGCCGCGGCCGATGCGCATCCCTTCGGCCAGCCGGCTGCGGTAGAGGTGGAAGCTGAAGGTGGTCTCCACGTAGGCGGTCTCGTCGATGACCGCGTTCTCCGGGAGCTGCCCCGGATACCAGTCCCACGGCAGGCTGCGGCTGGTCACGCCTCCACCTCGCCGACGACCTGCGCCGGGTTGCCGAGCACCCGCGCCCGCGGCGGCACGTCGCGGGTCACCAGCGCGCCGGCCTCAACCAGGGCACCGGACCCGATGCGGACCCCCTTCAGCACGGTGGCGTTCGGCCCGATCCAGGCACCGTCCTCGATGATCACCGGCCGCTTCTCGATCCTGGGACGCGGGCGCCCGCCGCCGAGCGGCGAGCAGGCGATGGCGTCGGCGATCCGCTCGGCCGGCGCGATCGGGTGGAAGTCGGTGTCGGCGATCGAGGCGTTGAAGCCGATCACCACGTAGGAGCCGATCACCAGCTCGAGCTCGGACAGGAGCACCGCGTTCGTGAAGTAGCAGTAGTCGCCGATCGTGACCCGCGCCTCCTCCCCGAGCGCGAACTGCACCCCCTCCATCGTGCAGCCGGCGCCGATCACCAGCGCCGACTCGCGGCGGCTGTGGAAGCGCTTGAACGCGAGCGCGCCGGTGACCAGGCTCCCGGCGCCCAGGGTCACGTTCGGCGGGACCTGCGGCACGTTCCAGTCGTCCATGCGGCTCCTAGGCCGTGCTCCGCGCGGTGCGGGCTGCGCCGGAAGACCGGTCGTCGACGACGGCACCGTCTCGCAGAGTGATCACCCGCGATGCCAGGCGCACGGTCGAGGGGCGGTGAGCCACCAGGATGCAGGTGCGGCCCTCGATCAGGCGCCCCAGCGCGGCGACGACCCGGCGCTCGTTCTCCGCGTCCAGCGATGCGGTCGGCTCGTCGAGGAGGAGGATCGGCGCGTCGCGCAGCAGCGCCCTGGCCAGACCGAGGCGCTGCCTCTCGCCGACGGAGAGCGTGGCGCCCCGGGCCCCGAGCTCGCTGTCGTAGCCGCGCGGCAGGCGGGCGATGAAGTCGTGCGCCTCGGCGGCGGTGGCGGCGGCGACGATCTCCTCGCGGGTGGCCTCCGGCCGGCCGTAGGCGATGTTCTCGGCGATCGAGACCGGCAGGAGGAGCGACTCCTGGAGGACGAGGGCAACCTGTCGGCGCAAGCTCTCCAGCGTCAGCTCGCGCAGGTCGCGGCCGTCGACGGTGACCCGCCCGCGCGAAGGGTCGTGGAAGCGCGGGATCAGCGAGAGGAGCGTCGTCTTGCCGGCACCGGTCGGCCCGACCAGCGCGACGCATTCGCCGGCGGCGACCTCCAGCGAGACGTCCTGCAAGGCCGGACGGCCGGCCTCGTACGCGAACGAGACGTTCTCGAGGCGGATGCCGGCGCCGTGCCCCCGCGGCAGCTCCAGCGCTCGCGCGCCCGGGAGGTCGGTCACCGGCTCCGGCGCGTCCAGCACCTCCAGCACCCGGCGCGCCGAGGCCGCGGCTGTCGAGAACCCGCTCCCCAGATAGGCCAGCGACTCCAGGGGGGCGTAGAGCGACGAGAGGTAGCTCAGGAAGACGAGGAGGTCTCCCACGGTGAGCTCGTGCTCCAGCGCGCGCAGGCCCCCGAGCAGCATGACCGCCGTCGTGCCCATGGCCGTCACCGCGCTGACCCCGAAGCGCATCTGCAGGTTCGAGGCGATGGTGCGGAGGGCCGAGGCGCCGCTCTTCTCGGCCAGCGCGCGGAAGCGGCCGTCCTCGTGCCGCTCGCCGCCGAAAGCCTGCACCATCGGCAGCGCGGTCAGCGTCTGCTCGGCCATCGCCAGCGTCTCTCCCTGCCGCTGCGACTCGGCGTAGGCGTTCCGCTCGACGCGGCCGGCCAGGAGGCGGACCAGCAGCGCCAGCGGCAGCACCGCCCCGAAGGCCACCAGCGAGAGCAGCGCGTCGAGCCGCCAGAGCAGCCGCAGCATCAACAGAAGGGTGGCAGCCGAGGTCAGCAGCGGCACCGCGACGCCCAGCGTCAGCTCGCGGGCCGCGCGGGTGTCCTTGGTGACGCGCTGGATCAGGTCGCCGGTGGTGCCCCGGCTGTGGAAGGAAGGGGAGAGCCGCTGGGCACGGTCGAAGAGATCCGCTCCCAGAGCCCAGGTCATCCGGGTGCCGATGCCGGTCTCGGTGTAGGCGCGGAGCGCCCGCACCAGCCAGCCAGCCAGGAAGACCAGCAGCGTTCCGCCCGCCAGCCAGCCCAGGAGGACCGGCCCGGAGCCCGCGCCGGGCAGCGCCTCCAGCCACCGCGCCCGCTGCGGCAGCGGGCGGTGCGGTACCACGTAGTCGACGATCAGCTTCAGCGGCCAGGGCTTGAGCGCCTCGAAAGCCGCGCCGGCGACGGCCAGGGCGAGCAGCGACGCCAGCCCACCACGATGCGGCCTGCCGTAGGAGGCGAGCCGCAACCACCAGGGCGCCGGGCGGATCACGCGGTCCTCTTCTCTTCCAGCGCGCCGGCCAGCGCGGCGTCGAGGCGGCCGGCCCGGCGCGGATGCCTGAGGAGCTCGGCCCGCGTGCCAAGCTCCACCACCCGGCCCGCCTCGAGGACCGCGACCCGGTCCACGAAGCGGATCGTCGAGAGGCGGTGGGCGATGATCAGCGTGGTGCGCCCGGCCAGCAGCCGCTGGAGAGCCTGGACGACGAGCTCCTCGGTGGCGGCGTCGAGCGCCGAGGTCGGCTCGTCCAGCAGCACCACCGGCGTGTCCCTGAGCAGCGCCCGCGCGATCGCCAGCCGCTGCTTCTCGCCGCCCGAGAGGGTGACGCCGCGCTCGCCCAGGACGGTGTCGTAGCCCTTCGGGAGCGCGCGGATGAAACCGTCGGCGTTGGCCGCCGTGGCCGCCGCCAGGATGGCCTCGCGGTCGGCGCCGCGCCGCCCGTAGCCGATGTTCTCGGCGATCGAGATCGGCAGCAGGAAGGGCTCCTGCGGCACGATGGTGATCCGCTCCCGCAGGCTCGCCAGCGTGAGCTCGCGCAGGTCGAGCCCGTTCCACGACAGGCGGCCGGACGACGGGTCGTAGAAGCGCGGAAGCAGCGAGGCGAGCGTGCTCTTGCCCGCGCCGCTCGGGCCGACGAGCGCCAGCGATTCCCCGGCGGCGATCTCCAGCGAGACGCCATGGAGCACCGGGCGCTCCGGTTGGTAGCCGAACGTGACCTCCTCGAATCGGATCGCCGGCGCGCCGTCGGGGGCCTGCCGCGCCCCCGGGCCGTCGGTCACCGCCTCGGGCTGCGCCAGGATCTCGTCGACGCGGTCGACGCTCGCCTCCAGGCTCTTCAGGCTGCCGTAGACCTTGGTGAGGCCTTCGGTCGCGCTCTGCAGCGTGCGCATGTAGGAAAGGAAGACCAGCAGCGTGCCGACCGAGAGCGAGCCGGCCATCGCCCGCCGGCCGCCCACCAGCAGGACGAGCGCCATCGCGCAGGTGACCACGACTCCGTTCACCAGCCCGTAGGTGCGGTTCAGGAGCGCGTTACGCTCCGCCTCGCGGACGGCGTCGCCGGCCAGCAGCCGGAACTGCCGGGTGTGTCGCTCCTCGGCGCCGTACGCCCGCACCACCGGCAGCGCCGCGAAGGTCTGCTGCACCAGGCCGACCAGCCGCGCCTGCGCCTCGCGGCTACGACGGGCGCGCCGCTTGAGACGCTGCCCGAAGACGTAGGAGGACAGCGCGAGGAGCGGCGCGGCCGTGAGCGCCAGCGCCGCGAGCCGGGCGTCCAGGTGGAAGGCCACGAAGCCGATCGTCGCCAGGGCGATCAGGTGGCGCACCGGTGACATCAGCACGTTGGCGGTGAAGGTGTAGACGCACCAGCTGTCGGTGGAGAGGCGGTCCAGCGAATCGCCCACCGGCCGGCGTGCGTGGAAGAGGAGCGACAAGCGCTGCAGCCTCGAGAAGAGATCGGACGCCAGCCGGTTGACCATGCGTTGCCCGGCCACGCTCCAGGCCCAGGACATCGCCATGTCGAGCGCGCTGTCGAGGGCGAAGAGCAGCGCGCTGGCGGCGGCGGCGAGCGCCACCAGCCCCGCCGGGGAGGGGCTCGACGCCAGCCAGCCGGTGACTTCGCGCGCCGGGCCGGTCAGGGGATGGCCGCCGAGCGCGTTGTCCACCAGGAGCTTCATGGGAAGCGGCTGGAGCGCCGCCACCGAAGCGGACAGGACGGTGAGCGAAGTGATCCAGACGAGCGCCGGCCACTGCTGGAGCGCGTAGGGGAGGAGCCGCCGATAGCCGGTCACGAGCGGGGTATCACGGGCCGCCTAGAGCGGCGAAGGCGCTGCGCACCCGCACGCTGATGACGGTGAACTCGAGCAGCATCTCCAGGGCCAAGACCAGGGCCAGCGCGGCCAGCAGCGCCGCCACCAGCACGGCGCCGTCGCTGGCGGCCCAGCAGGAGAGCCCGCCGAAGACAGCCGCCAGCACCGAGCCCGGCCCCGAGAAGCGCGGCCAGATGCGCATCCGCAGGAGCTGCTTGCCTCCGCCGTGCTCTTCGCTGGCCAGCCGCATCCGGACGCCGCCCAGGATGCCGGCCCGCGCCTCGAGGTCCCAGCGGTCGAAGGCGCCGCCGCGGAGGACGACCGCGCCGCGCACCAGCGCCCGCTCCAGCGCCTCCAGCCAGTCCGCCGGGGCGCGCCAGGTCTCGCTCCAGAACGTGCCGACCTGTGGGAAGGGAAGCTGGATCGGACGCAGGAGCCGCGCCGCCGTTCGCCCCCGCCAGGGCGTCAGCCCCGCCTTGAAGCGCCCGACCAGGCGGGCCACCGGCTGCAGCGCGTGCAGCAGGGCGGTCATCGCCAGCTTGCGGGCGCGCAGCAGGCGCGAGCGCCAAGGGCCGGGGGACGCGTCCGCCGCGGTCGTCCGGGAGACGCGCACCAGCGGAGGGACGACCGACAGCAGCAGCAGCGGCAGGAGGAAGAGCAGCGGCGGCCACGCGAAGCCGAGCGCCGCCAGGCCGGCCATGGCGACGTTCACCAGCACCCACTCGGGCGTCTGGGCCAGCTCCTGCAGGTTGCCGGGCGCCGGTTCGTAGAGCGACTGGAACGGCGCGCAGCCCCAGGTGCCCTGGTAGATCCGCTGTCCGCGCCAGCTGGGCCGCGGCACCCCGGCGTAGAGGCGCCCGGTCCAGCCGACGTGCCCCAGCGCGTTGAACTTCCGCGGCCACTTGCGCTCCAGGAAGGCCTCCGCCTTCCCGTAGCCCTGCTGCTGGCGCAGGTAGCCGGAGATCGTGCCGCGCCGGTGGTGCCAGACGACGGCCGCCGGGCTGAAGCCGATCGTCTTTCCCTTCTCCAGAAGCCGCCAGCAGAGGTCGACGTCGTCTCCGGCCGTGCGGAACTGAGGGTCGAAGCCGCCGACCTCCAGCAGGTCGGCGCGGCGATACGCCGAGTTGCAGCCGGGGATGTGCTCGGCCTCCTCGTCCGAAACCAGCACGTGGAGCGGCCCGCCGGGGGAGAGCGCCACCACCTCGGCGATCCAGCCGTCGCCGGCGGGCGGAAGGTTCGGTCCTCCGACGCCGGCGTGGTTGGAGCGGAGGAACGCATAGGCCAGGTGCGAGAGCCAGTGCGCGTCGGGGTAGGCGTCGTCGTCGAGGAACGCGACGATCTCGCCGGTCGCGGCCTCGATGCCGATGTTGCGCGCGTGGCTGAGGCCGCCGTTCTTCTCCAGGTTGATGAGGCGCACCCGGTAGCGCAGCGCGATCCCGGCGGTGGCGTCGGTGGAGCCGTCGTTCACCACCACGACCTCGTAGTCCGGGTAGTCCAGGCGGGTCGCCTGCGAGAGGCACTCGTCGAGCGTCCGGGCGCCGTTGTAGGAGCAGACCACCACCGAGATGCGCGGCCACTTCAACCCCGGCGGGAACGGGACCTCGGCGAAGGCGCGCTCCACCGCGAAGAGCGCCGGCTTCGGCGTGCGGTCGCGGCGGGTCAGCCCGAAGTCCCAGTCCTCCACCGCCTGCCCGCCGCGGTGCCACTCGTCGGTCCAGGAGAAGACGAAGACGCCGGCGCATCCCGACGCGAAGGCGGTGCGCACCTGCCGGTCGAGCGACTTCGCCTGGGCGACCTCGCCGTTCCTCCGGCTGTCGAGGCCGAGCTCCGCCATCACCAGCGGCTTGTCGCCGGCGATCACGTGGAGGCGCGCCAGATACGCCTGCAGCCGCTCGTGCGACTCCAGGTAGACGTTGAAGCAGACGAAGTCGAGGAACGGCAGCCGCAGGTACTCGGTGGTGGGGAAGTTCACGTAGGTGACCAGCGCGCCGGGGTCCTCCTCCTTGACGGCGCGGTAGAGCGTGCGGAGGAAGCGCTCGATGCGGCGAGCACCGTGCCAACGGACGATCGAGGCCGGGATCTCGTTGCCGATGGTGTAGCCGAGCACCGCCGCGTGACCGCTGACGCCCCGGACGCAGGCTCGCACGCGCCCCACGATCTCGTCCGCCCGGCCCGGCTCGTCGAGGAAGGCGACGTGCTGCTCCCAGGGCAGTCCGACCAGCAGGTAGAGGCGATGCTCGAGCGCCAGGTCCAGCAACCAGCCCGGCGGCGTGGTGTAGGTCCGGACCGCGTTGACGCCGCTGGCGGCCATGCGCGCGAAGTCCTGGGCGACCTCCGCCGGCGTTCCGTACTCGCCGCCGTCCTCGCCGCGGCGCAGCGTCCCGTAGGTCACACCGCGCAGGTGGAGCTTCCGGCCGTCCACGAAGAGGAAGCGGCCGCGCACCGAGGGGCGGGTCGGCGGCACCGCGCGGACATGCGCCGGTGCTCGGGCCGGCTCCGGCCTGGCCGGGAGCGTCGCAGGTAAAGGCGCGACGATCGGTGACGCGTGTGCCGTACTCCCCCCCGCTACACTGTGAGTCATCTCATCAATCCGGGACTCGGTGTGACGCCGAAGGTCAAATCATCAAGGCGGGATAACCAGCTCGCCCGGAGGCCCGAGCGCTCCTCTCTCGATACCCCCCCTTGATGTCCGAGTCCCGTCTCGCGACCCGAGATCGACGCGGAGGAATATACCTCTCGATAGATGGAATTGCGACTACACTTTCCCGGCCGGTGACGCATTCGGACCTCCGAGTCGTGACTGCGCATCCATGGTCGAGTACGCACTGGACGAGGGGTCTAGCCTGTATCTCCACGAAAACCAGGAGGCCTGGTGAGACGCCTTCGCATCGCGCAGGTGGCACCCCTGTGGGCGAGCGTCCCGCCGGCCGGCTACGGCGGCGCCGAGCTGGTGGTGCACCTCCTGACCGAGGAGCTGATGCGCGCCGGCCACGAGGTCGCGCTCTTCGCGACCGGCGACTCCAGGAGCTCCGCTTCGCTGCGGCCGGTTCACGAGCGCAGCCTGCTCGAGGCGATGCGGGCCGGAGAGGCCGAGGAGTACGAGCACTACGCCAACGGAGGCATCGTCGAGGCGATCCGCGCCGCCGCCGATTTCGACGTCCTCCACTGCCATCTCGGCTTCCCGCAGCTCCCGATCTGCGCGCTGTCGCCGAAGCCGCTGCTCCACACGATGCACCACCTGCCGACCGTCGACGACCTGCGCGTGCTGGAGCGCTACGCCGCGGTGGCGGTCGCGGCGATCAGCGACTTCCAGGCCTCGGCGCTGCCCGAGGAGCGCCGGCGGAGGACGCCGGTGGTGCCTCACGGCATCGACCTCGCCCGCTACCAGCTGTGCCGTGAGCCCGGGGCGTACCTCGCGTTCCTGGGTCGCATGGGACCGCAGAAGTCGCCGCTCGACGCCATCCGTGTGGCCAGGGCGGCCGGCCTCCCGCTGGTCCTGGCCGGAGTGCCGCAGAACGCCGCCGAGGAGCGCTACTTCGCCGAGGAGGTCGAGCCTCAGGTGGACGGAGCGCGGGTGATCTATCGCGGCGCGGTCGACCACGCCGGAAAGAACGAGCTGCTGGGGCACGCCGCCGCGCTGCTCTTCCCGATCCAGGGGGTCGAGGCGTTCGGGGTGGCGATGGTGGAGGCGATGGCCTGCGGCACGCCGGTGGTCGCCTGGGACCGCGCCTCGGTGCGCGAGGTCGTGGACCAGGGCGTGACCGGCTACTACGGCGGCTCGGTGGAGGAGCTGGCGGCGCTGGTGTCGAGCGCGCGGGCGCTCGACCGCCTGGCGGTGCGGCGGCGCGCCGAGACGCGGTTCAGCGGAGCGCGGATGGCGCGCGACTACGCACGCGTCTACCAGGCCCTGATCGGCGAGGCGGCGTGAACGTCCTGGTGATCGCTCCGCACCCCGACGACGAGGCGATCGGCTGCGGCGGCACGCTCTGCCTGCACGCCGACCGCGGGGACCGGGTGGTCTGCGTGTTCCTCACCTCGGGCGAGCTGGGCCTGAAGCACCTCCCGCCCGAGGAGGCCTGGGGGGTGCGCGAGTCGGAGGCGCGCAGGGCGGCCGAGGTGATGGGCCTCGCCGAAGTGGTCTTCCTGAGGAACCGGGACTGGTACATGGGAGAGGACGTCTCCGCGGCGGCCCGCGGGCTGCGGGACGTCCTGCGGCGCGAGAGCCCCGGCACCATCTACCTGCCGCACGGACGCGAGTCGCACCCCGATCATGCCGCCGCCGGGGCGGTCCTCCGCGCGGCCCTCAACGGAGGCGCGCTGACCCTCCTGGCCTACGAGGTCTGGAGTCCGGTGGCCACCTGGGACCACGTCGAGGACGTCACCCCGGTCATGCGCCGCAAGCTCGAAGCGGTCCGATGCTACGCCTCGCAGGTGGGGCAGCTCCGCTACGACCGCGCGGTGCGGGGACTCAACCAGTACCGCGGCGTGATGGCGGGGGGCTGCCGCTACGCCGAGGTCTTCCAGCTCGGCGCGGCCGAGGGGCCAGCCTGATGGCTCCGCTGGCGAGCGTGGTGGTCACGAACCACAACCACGCGCCCTACCTCGGCCAGGCGCTCGACAGCGCGCTGGCGCAGAGCTACGCGGACGTCGAGGTCGTGGCCGTGGACGACGGATCGACCGACTGGTCGGCGGACGTCCTGGCGGGCTACCGAGGCGACGTCGTGGCGGTGCAGCAGGCGAACGCCGGCACCGACGCCGCGCTGAGCGCCGGCTTTGCCGCTTCGCGCGGCGAGGTCGTGCTCTTCCTGGACTCCGACGACGTGCTCGAGGCGGCGGCGCTGGAACGCGCGGTGGACGCCCTGTCCGATCCGGCCGTGGTGAAGGTGCACTGGCCGCTGCGCGAGATCGACGCCGGAGGAGGCGCGACCGGGCGCCTGTGGCCGGGCGCGCGGCTCTCGCAGGGGGACCTGAGGGAGGCCCTCCTGGCCGGCGGCCCGCTCAACTTCCCCTGGTCGCCCACCAGCGGCAACGCCTTCCGGCGGGAGTTCCTCTCGCGCATCCTGCCGATACCGAAGACCGGCGGCACGCTGGCCGACGTCTACCTCTGCGGCCTGGCGCCGGTCTACGGGCGCACCGCGCGCCTCGACGAGCCGCTGGGGCGCTACCGGGTTCACGCCGCCAACCTGAGCCGCCGTGGGACGTTCGAGGCGCGCCTGGCGCGCGGGCTCTGGCGTTCGGAGGTCACCTTCGAGTCCGTGCGGGCGCACTTCCGCGCGCAGGGATTCGAGGTGGATCCCGAAGGCTGGAAGGCGGGTTCGTGGTGGCACCGGATCGCCGCGGCGGTGCAGGACATCGCGTCCACGATCCCGGAGGGCGCCACCTTCATCCTCGCCAACGACGACCAGTGGGGGAACGGCGACGAGATCGCCGGCCGCCGGCGGCTCCACTGGGGGCCGCCGGCCGATGACGCCAGCGCGGTCGACGAGCTGGAGCGGCTGCGCGCCCTGGGCGCCGGGCACGCCGCCTTCGTCTGGCCGGCGCTGTGGTGGCTCGAGCACTACCGCGGCCTGAACGAGCACCTGCGTTCGCGCCATCGCTGCCTCCTCGCCAACGACCGCGCCGCGCTCTTCGAGCTGAGGAGCTGACCGGTGCTGGCGAGCGTGGTGGTGAGCAGCTACAACTACCGGCGCTACCTCGGCGAGGCGATCGGGAGCGCGCTGGCACAGGACCACCGGCCGACCGAGGTGATCGTTGTCGACGACGGCTCGACCGACGGCTCGCCGGAGGTGATCGCCGGTTTCGGAGACCGTGTCCAGGCGGTGCTGAAAGAGAACGGAGGCCAGGCCTCGGCGTGGAACGCCGGCTTCCGTGCCTGCCGCGGCGACGCCGTCGTCTTCCTCGACTCCGACGACCTGCTCGGACCGGCCGCGCTCTCCCGCGCGGTGACCGCGTTCCGCGATCCCGGCGTCGTCAAGATGCACTGGCCCTTGCGGGAGGTCGACGAGGGCGGCGTGCCGTCCGGCAGGCTGCGGCCGGCGGCGCCGCTGGCCCGCGGGGACCTCTCGCGCGCGGTCGCCCGCGGAGGGCCCGCCGCCTATGCCTGGCCGCCTTCCAGCGGCAGCGCCTGGTCGCGATCGTTCCTGGAGCGCGCTCTGCCGATCCCCGAGGAGCCGTTCCGGGTCTCCCCCGACCTCTATCTCGCCGGACTGGCGCCGCTCTACGGCCGGGTCGAGGCGCTGCGCGAGGCGCACGGCTGCTGGCGCGCTCATGGCCGGAACGCCACCTGGCGCGAGACGTTTCGCGAGCGGCATGCCGTCTCGCTGCGGCAGCTCCAGATCTGCTTCGAGGCGATCGAGGCGACCGCGCGTCGGCTCGGCATCGAGGCCGATGCCGAGTCGATGAGGAAGAACTCGTGGTGGCAGATCCCGCTCGCCGCCGAGGAGCTGGCCCAGGTCCTCTCCCCGGGAAAGCCCTACATCCTGGTCGACCAGGACGAGTGGGCCAAGGAGCTCCTGCCGTCCGGGCGACCCCTGCCGTTCCTGGAGCGCGACGGCGCTTACTGGGGTCCGCCGGCCGACGACGAGACCGCGATCGGCGAGCTGGAGCGGATGCGGGGACAGGGCGCCGGGCACATCGCCTTCGGATGGCCGCACCTCTGGTGGCTGGAGCACTACGCCGGCCTGCACCACCACCTGCGCTCGCGCTACCGCTGCGTCGTCGAGAGCGACCGGCTGGTCGTTTTCGAGCTCTCGGGAGGAGGCGGGTGAACGGGCGGCGCGCGATCTGCGTCGTCGGCATGCATCGCAGCGGCACGTCGCTGGCGACGCGGCTCCTGAACCTGCTGGGGGTCTGGCTCGGCCCGGCCGAGCACCTGGTGGCGCCGGGCCGCGACAACCCGGCCGGGTTCTGGGAGCACCGTCTCCTGAAGCAGCTCGACGACGAGCTGCTGCGCGCGTTCGGCGGCTCCTGGAGCGCTCCGCCGGCGCTGGCGCCCGGCTGGGAGCTCGACCCTCGGCTGGCGGCGCTGGAAGCGCGGGGGCGCGGCATCCTCGAGAGGGACTTCGGCGGTGCGCCGCTCTGGGGCTGGAAGGATCCTCGGGCGTGCCTGACGCTGGCGTTCTGGCAGCGGCTGGTGCCGGACGCGCGCTACCTCGTCTGCTGGCGTCGGCCGCACGAGGTCGCGCTCTCGCTCGAGCGGCGAGACCGCCTCACGCTCGAGCGAGGCCTCCACCTCTGGTGCCGCTACGCGGCGAGCGCCCTGGAGAGTACCGGCGGGCGCGAGCGCGCGTTCGTCTCCTACGACGAGCTGATGGAGGGATCCGACGCGGGTCTGAACCAGCTCTGCGCGATCGCCGGACGGCACGACCTGGTGGAGGACGCCGAGGCGCGCCGCCGGCTCCTGGGCTGCGTGAGGCCCGAGCTGCGGCACCACCGGTCCCGCGCCGAGGCGCCGGCCGGCGTCTACGGCGCCGCGCTCCGCCTGGCCGGCGAGGCCTACGACCTCCTCCGCGACGGATCGGAATCCGCGCTCGGCCTCCTGCACGAAGCGACGGCCCTCCTCGAGCCGGTGGTCGCGGCACAGCGCCGCGCCGAGGAGGCGCGCTGGGAGGACGAGGTCCGCGAGGCCGCCGGCGAGCTGTCACGGCTCGTGCCGGAGCCGGGGAAGCTGGTGCTCGTCGACCAGGACGAGTGGGCAGGCGCGGCCGGCGGCGCGGTGCCGTTCGTGGAGCGCGACGGATGCTACTGGGGCCCGCCGGCCGACGACGAGAGCGCGGTGCGGGAGCTCGAGCGGCTGCGCTCCGAGGGGGCCGAGTTCATCGCGTTCGGCTGGCCGGCGTTCTGGTGGCTGGAGCACTACGGCGGTCTGGCTCGCCACCTTTCGGCCCACTCCGAGCTCGTCCTCTCGAACCGCCGCCTGGTCGTCTACCGGCTCGAGGAAAGGGGGGCTCGTTGAGCGGTCGCGAAACCTGGCCCATCGTGATCGGCGGCTGTCATCGTTCCGGCACGTCGCTCCTTCGGCGGGTGCTGGACGCGCACTCGCGGATCCACTGCGGCCCGGAGGTGAAGTTCTTCCTGGACTTCCACGACGGCTACCTCCGGGACCCGGCGCGGCACGCGCGCTTCCTGACTTCGGCGCGCGCGATCCTCCCCGAGGAGGACCTGCTGGAGGTCCTCGGCGGGGCGTTCGTGGCGCTGCACGAGCGCGCCGCCGCCCGCGCCGGAAAGCCGCGCTGGGCCGACAAGTGCCCGGAGAACGCCGTCTACCTCGGCGACTGGCAGCGTCTCCTGGGCGACCGCTGGCTCTTCGTCCATGCCGTCCGGAACCCGCTGGACACGCTGGCCTCGATCAAGGAAGCGCGTTTCCCGTTCGCCATCCCCGAGTCGCTCGACGCCCGCATCGAGCACTACAGCCGCTACCTGGAGGCGGGCCTGGCGTTCGCGGCCGCCCATCCCGAGCGATCCCGGCTCGTCCTCTACGAAGAGCTCACCGGCGAGCCGGAGCGCGTGCTGACGGGCCTCCACGACTTCTTCGGCGAGCGCTTCGAGCCGCGCCAGATCCTCTTCAACGAGGCGCCGCACCAGGACGGCCTCGAGGACCCGAAGGTGAAAGGGGAGCGCGAGGTGCACCAGCGCAGCGTGGGCCGCTGGCGCGAGCTGCTGACGCCCGACGAGGCGCGGGAGATCGCCCGCCGCTGCGGCGACTTGTGGAAGCGCGTCGACAGGGACGAACGCTTCCCGTTGCCGGCGCCGGTGCCGGCGCCGGCCGCACGGCCGTCGGCGCGTCCGCCGGCTCCCTTCCTGGTGGGGAGCGGCCGCTGCGGGACGACGCTCCTGCGCCTCATGCTGGATTCGCACCCGGAGCTGGCGATCCCTCCCGAGACGCACTTCATCCCCGAGGTGGCGGCCCGCTGCGCAGCGGCGGGCCAGGACGGCCGCGCCGCCTTCCTGGAGACGATCACCTCGCAGCCGTCCTGGCCCGACTTCCACCTCGATCGCCAGGACCTCGCCTGCCGGCTTCAGGCGCTCGAACCGTTCCACGCCGGCGACGGCCTGCGTGCCTTCTACCAGCTCTACGCCGGACGCTTCGGCAAGGCGCGCTGGGGGGACAAGACGCCGCTCTACGGAAGCCGGATGCCGCTCATCCAGCGCCTGCTCCCCGAGGCGCGGTTCGTCCACCTCATCCGCGACGGGCGGGACGTGGCGCTCTCCTTCCGCGAGCTCTGGTTCGGCCCGCGCTCGCTGCGCGAGGCGGCGGAGTGGTGGGCCTCGAAGGTGGCCGCCGCGCGCCGCGACGGGGCGTCGCTGCCGCACTACCTGGAGCTCCGCTACGAGGACCTGGTGCGCGAACCCGAGGCTTCCCTGCGCCGCGTGTGCGACTTCCTGGAGCTGCCCTGGCGGAGCGAGATGCTCGACTACCACCGCTCGGCGGCGGAGCGGCTCGAAGAGCTGGCCTCCGACGCGCGCGCCGCCGACGGGCACACGGTCGCCGCGCAGGAGCGGCGGGGGATTCACGCGCTGACCGCGGAGGCGCCCCGGGCGACGCGGGTCGCCCGCTGGAAGAGCGAGATGTCCCAGGACGACGTGCGCTGGTTCGAGACCGCCTCGGGGCGGCTGCTGGCGGAGCTGGGCTACGAGCTCTCCGGTCCGGTGCCGGAAGCGGAGCAGCCGCTGTGGGAGCGGCGCGTCGCCTCGGCCCGCGACGAGCTGGCCCGCGTGGTGCCCCCGCGAGCGCGGGTCGCGCTGGTCGACGAGGACCAGTGGGGCCTTCGGCCCGAGGAGGGGGGCCCGCGCTTCGTGCCCTTCCCGGAGCGCGACGGCCTCTACTGGGGGTTGCCTCCCGACGACGCCTCCGCGGTCCGCGAGCTGGAGCGCCAGCGTTCGGAGGGGATGGACTTCGTCGCCTTCGCCTGGTCCTCGTTCTGGTGGCTCGACCACTTCGCCGGGCTCGCCAGGCACCTTCGGGCGAGGTACCGCTGCGTGCTCGACAACGAGCGGCTGGTGGTGTTCGACCTGCGGGGCTAGATACTAGGGAACCGGCGCGCGGCTGGGCGGGTCTCCAACTCCAGGAGGCACGCCATGTTCGAGAGCCCTTGGGCCCGGCCCCGGCGGGGGAAAACGCTGCTGATCTCGGTGGCGCTTCATGGGATCGCGGGAGGCGCGCTGGTCTTCGCTCCCCTCTGGGCGGTGCAGGAGCCTCCCGATCCCGACGTGCGGCCGCTTGCCGTGCAGCCGTTCCAGGAGGTGAGGCTGGTGGAGGAGCCGCAGCGGCCGCGCCCCGCGGAGCCCGGCCGGCCCAAGGGCAACCCGCTGGCCGGCTCGCCGCGTTCGTCCGCTGCGGCGCGGCCGGCGGTCCTCGCGCCATCCGAGATCCCTTCGTCGCTGCCGGTCCCGCCCGAGGTCGCTCCTTCCGACGAGCCGCTCGGGAGCGGCTCAGCGGGACCGACGCAGCCGGGACCCGGCCTCGGCCTCCTGCCCGGCCCGGGCGGGGATCCGAACGGCGAGGACATCTACCAGGCGAGCTCGCCGGAGGTCACGCCGCCGCTGGAGCTCTTCGCGCCGCGCCCGCCGTACCCGCAGGCGGCACTGGCGGCGCGCATCTTCGGCCTGGTGATCCTGGAGGCGATCGTCGAGTCCGACGGCACGGTGCGCGACGCCCGCGTGCTGCGCAGCCGCCACCCGCTGCTGGACGAGGCGGCGCGCCTGACGATCCTGCGCTGGCGTTATCAGCCGGCCCGGGTCGCCGGGCGCGCGGTGCCGGTCTATCTCACCGTCACCGTCGACTTCAAGATCCAGTGATGAAGAGGGAGGCCCTGGGGGGCCTCCCTGATGCCAGATGGTCAGCAAGTTCCTAGTGCGGTACCTACGGCACCGCGGAGATCGCCTCCGCCAAGTCTCCGGCGACCCGGTCTGCCGGCCTTCTCAAAAAATAATCTTGGCCGCCAGCTGGACGATGCGCGGCCCGGCGGACGAGAGCGGCTGGTTGAAGTTCGTGAGCGTGGTCAGGCGGTTCGTGGCCGCCGCATAGCTGTAGTACGCGTCGCGAACGCCGACGCCGCCGCCGGAGGGGTTGTTGGACACGTTGGAGCGGTTGAAGAGGTTGAAGGCCTCGGCGATCAGCTGCAGCCGCACCTGGCCGAACGGGATCTCCTTGGTGATGCGCGGGTCGAAGGAGACGAAGGTCGGGTAGTTGAAGCTGTTCCTGCCGAAAAGCGGGGCGCGGTCGTTGCGGGTGTTCTGGTCGTTGTTGAGGTCTCCGGTGACCACCGCGGTGTAGGGCTGACCGGACTGCACGGTGAAGATGCCGCTGATCGACCAGCCGCCCAGCACGTACTTGCCGACGAAGGTGTCGTCCTTCCAGTAGTCGAGGTTCCAGATGCCGGAGAGCACCACCCGGTGGCGCGCGTCGGCGATGCCCGGGCCGTAGTCGGCGTCGAAGTTGCTGGGGTCGCTGACGTACTTGGCGTCGTCGCTGCCGCCCGGCACGACCGCGGTGGCGTCCGGCTTGGTGTCGAGCACCTTGCCGAACGTGTAGGCGATGCGCCCCTGCCAGTGGCTGCGGAAGCGCTTCTGGATGTCGAGGGTGATGCCGTTGTACTTGGAGTCGGCCGAGGACTCGAACTGGATGATGCGGGCGAAGTTCGAGAAGGGTCGCGTGGAGGGGTAGCGGTTGACCGTGAAGGTGTGCCCCTGGTCGTCCTGGATCTGCGTCGGCACCGGAGCCAGCAGGTTGATGTCGTGCGAGCGCTGCAGGTGGGTGCCGCGCACGTAGATGTACGACATGCCGATCGAGAAGTCCTCGCTGAGGCCGTGCTCGGCGCCGATCGAGGCCTGGTGGACCAGCGGGCTCTCGTAGTTCCGGTCGAAGACGAAGATCGTCGTCGGCAGGCCGGTCCCGGTCGGGATCGAGGCGAGGCGGTTCGGGTAGACCGGCGTCGCGGTGCCGGTGAAGCGGAACGTCTGCACGTTGATGCCGTTGTTGGAGTGGGCGGTGCCCGTCATGATGGCCGGCGTGCGGCCGTAGAACATTCCGTAACCGCCGCGCACCACGGTGCGGGCGCTGGAGCCCGGCGTCCAGGCGAAGCCGAGCCGGATCCCGACGTTGTTCTTGTCCTGGGGGATGTAAGCGGTGTCGATGCCGGCGGCGGCGAGCTGCGCGTCGGGGTTATGCGTCGGCGGCTGCTTGAGTCGCTGGTAGTCGTAGCGGACGCCGGCGTTCAGCGTGAAGCTGGTCGACATGCGCCACTCGTCCTGGGCGAAGAAGGCGATCTCGGTGTTGTCGGGGTTGGTCACCGCGCCGGAGGTACCCGGTCCGGCGAAGGCCTGCAGGTACGACTCGTTGGCGCCGGCGTTCGAAGGCTGCCCTCGCTGGAAAGACGCGACCGAACTGAAGTTGTAGACGCCGGCGAAGTTGCCCGGGAAGAAGTTGAAGATGACGTCGCGGTTGTAGTCGAAGCCGGCCTTGACCGTGTGGTTGCCGAAGAGCAGGGTCGCGGTGTCGGCAATCTGGTACTTGTCGATCGTCGTCTCGCGCGGCGAGAAGAAGTTCTCACCAATGACCAGGAACGTCTGGCCGGCGTTGCGGACGGTGGCCTCGGGGTTCGAGCTGTTGGCCTGGCCCGGCTCCTCGTCCTTGCCCCACTGGGCGCGGACCTCGTTGAAGAAACTGCTGCCGAAGATGGAGCTGAAGTTGGCGCTCACCGTGTCGGTGTTGACCAGCGAGTTGCCGGAGTGCTCCTGGGCGATCGTCGGCCCGTTGCTCTCGTTGTTGTTGCCGGTGAAGCGCTGCCGGTTCCAGCGCACCGAGGCGCGGTGGTTGCCGAGCTCGGCGTCGGTCTTCAGCAGGAAGACGTCCTGGTTCTGCCCGCGGTCGTAAGGGTCGGCCAGCGCCAGCAGCCGCTGCAGGCCGGCCTGGCTGTCGGCGTCGGTCGGCACCGCGCTGGTGTTGAGGACGACCGGCTGCCCCAGCGAGTTGCGCTGGCCGTCGTAGTTCGCGAAGAAGAAGACCTTGTCGTGCACCAGCGGGCCGCCCAGGCTGGCGCCGAACTGGTTGAAGTGGTAGGCGCCCTTGACCCGGCCGTTGATGACGTTGATGTAGTCGTTGGCGTTGAGGGCCTTGTCCCGGTAGAACTCGAAGGCGGTGCCGTGGAAGTCGTTGGTGCCCGACTTGGTGACCACGTTGACCACCGCGCCTCCGGCGCGGCCGAACTCGGCGGAGTAAGCGTTGGAGTTGACCTGGAACTCCTTCACCGCGTCCTGGCTGAACTGATACGGGGCACGCCCCGAGCCGGTGCGGCCGATCGTCTGGCCGAAGAAGTTGTTGTTGTTGTCGGCACCGTCGACGACCAGGCTGTTCAGCGTGCCACGCTGGCCGGCGAAGCTGATGTCGCCGGTGCGTGAGCTGTCCTTGGTGACGCCCGGGGTGGTCAGCACGAAGTCGATGAAGTTGCGCCCGTTGGTGGGGAGGTTGGCGACCAGCCGCTCGTTGACGGTGGCGCTGACCTGCGAGCGGGTGGTCTCGATCAGCGGCGCCTCCGAGGTGACCACCACCTCGGCCGAGGTGGAGACCTTCAGGATCATCTTCACGCTGATGTCACCGCCCACCGGCACGTCCACCAGCGGCAGCTTCGACTCGGCGAAGCCGGAGAGGGTGGCGATGACCTCGTAGCGGCCGGACGGCAGCAGCGGCATGGTGAAGACGCCGGCCCCGTTGCTGACCGACGACCGTGTCGCGCCTGTGTCCAGGTTCTTGACGCCGATGGCGACACCCGGGAGCGGCGCCCCGGTCTGGTCGACGGCAGTGCCTCCGAGGGTGCCGGTGGAGCTCTGGGCGAGCGCCGAACCGGGGAGTCCCACCAGGCACACGAGCGACAGACAGGCCACGGCCCGCAAGACGAGTCGCTTCCTCATGCGATACCTCCTCAAAGTTGATTGCAAAACGCGGCGGAGTCTACCAAGGCAGAATCCCCTCATGGCCAACCGCCTCGCCCAGGAGACCTCTCCCTATCTGCTCCAGCACGCCCACAACCCGGTCGACTGGTATCCCTGGGGGGACGAGGCCTTCCAGAAGGCTCGCCGCGAGGACAAGCCGGTCTTCCTTTCCATCGGCTACTCCTCGTGCCACTGGTGCCACGTGATGGAGCGCGAGAGCTTCGAGAACGACGGGATCGCCGCGATCCTGAACGACCGCTTCGTGCCGGTGAAGGTGGACCGCGAGGAGCGGCCGGACGTCGACGACGTCTACATGACCGCGGTGCAGCTCACCACCGGACGCGGCGGCTGGCCGCTCTCGGCCTTCCTGCTGCCGGACGGGCGGCCGTTCTTCGCCGGGACCTACTTTCCCCCGGACGACCGGCACGGGCGTGCCGGCTTCCGGACGCTCCTCACCCGGCTGTCCGAGGCCTGGAAGGAGCGCCGCGACGACATCGAGGCCACCGCGACCAACATTGCCGAAGGCATCGCCGGCGCCAACAACGTCACCGAGCGCGCCGGCGCGCAGGAGCTCTCCGCCGAGCTCCTGGCCCGCCTCACCACGGCGCTGGCGCGGGCCGCCGACCGGACGCACGGGGGCTTCGGGACCGCGCCCAAGTTCCCGCCGCACGTGGGGCTGGCCTGGCTGCTGGAGAAGGCGGCCGAGGGGAATGCCGAAGCCCTCACCGTCGCCACGCTGACGCTGGACGCCATGGCGCTGGGCGGAATCCACGACCACCTGGCCGGCGGCTTCCACCGCTACTCCACCGACGAGCGCTGGCTGGTGCCGCACTTCGAGAAGATGCTCTACGACAACGCGCAGCTCCTCGGGGTCTACGCCCGCGCCCACGTGGTGACCGGCCGGGCGCTTTACCGGCGCGTCGCCGTCGGCATCGGCGATTACCTGCTGCGTGAGATGCGCGGCCCCGAGGGCGCGTTCTATTCGGCCACCGACGCGGACTCGGAGGGGGTCGAGGGCAAGTTCTTCGTCTGGTCCGAAGCGGAGATCCGCGAGGTGCTGGGGGGCGCCGCCGAGTCCTTCTGCGACCTCTACCAGGTGGACGAGCTCGGCAACTTCCACGACGAGGCGACCGGACAGGCGACCGGGCTGAACATCCTGCACCTCGAGAAGGAGCCGTCCGAGGAGGAAGAAGCGCTTCTGGCGCCGCTCCGCACGAAGCTGCTGGAGCGCCGCGCGGTCCGGGTGCCGCCCGGCCTGGACGACAAGCGCATCGGCGGCTGGAACGCGCTGGCGATCTCCGGCTTCGCGGTCGCCGGGCACGCGCTGGGCGAGGAGCGCTTCCTGGACGCCGCCCGCCGGACGGCGGGCTTCCTCCTGGAGACGGCGCGCGACGGACAGGGGCGGCTGCTGCGGACCTGGAAGGACGGCGGCGGGACGATCCCGGCGTTCCTGGAGGACGAGGCGTACTTCCTGAACGCGCTGCTGGACCTGGAGGACGCCGACGGCGCCGAGGCCGCGCGCTGGAGGAGAGAGGCGACCAAGGCGGGGCAGTCGCTCCTCGACCGCTTCCGCCGCCGCAACGGCCCCGGCTTCACGTTCTCCGGCGAGGGGCACGAGGAGCTGCTCACCAACGGACGCGACCTCTTCGACAAGGCGACGCCGTCGGCCTCGGCCGCCGCGGTGCGCGGGCTACTGCGCCTGGCGGCGCGGCTGAAGCACCAGGGGCTGGCCGAGCAGGGCGCCGCCGCGCTGCAGGAAGCGGCGGGGCTCATGGGGCGCTCCCCGCACGGCACCGAGACCTGGCACCTGGCGCTGGCCGAGCTCCTGGAGTTCGAGAAGCAGCACGGCACGCTGGCCAAGCAGCTCGACGTGGAAGAAGAGCCGGTGCCGGTGAAAGTGGAGGCGCTGCCCGCCAGCGCCACCGTGAAGTCCGGCGAGAAGGTGACCGTGATCGTGAAGGTGACCGTGGCCGCCGGGCACTATCTCCTGGCGAAGAGGGGCCTCTCGATCGAGGCCTGGGGCGGCGCCGACCTTCGACTCCTCTCGACCGAGCTGCCGCCCCCGGGCCCGGTCGTCCTGGACGACGGCTCCAAGGAGAACGGCTACCGCGGTATCGTGGAGGCCAAGCTGATGTTCGAGCTGGCCCGCGGCGCCGCGCCTGGCGAGCGCGCGATCTCGGTCCTGGTGCGTCACCAGGTCTGCGGCGCGGGTGTCTGCCTGCCGGAAGAAGTGACCTCGGCGGTGGCTCGCATCCGGGGGGTGAAGCGATGACGGCGGAAGGGGACGGGGGGAACCGCGAAGTGGTTCCCCCGACACGGCAAGACGAGACGCGCGAGGTCCTGACCAGGCTCTACGACGCGATGGCCCGGCGCGACCCGCAGGCCATGGCCGCGCTCTACGCGCCGGACGCGAGCTTCGAGGACCCGGTCTTCCGGCTCAGCGGCGGCGACATCGGCCGCATGTGGACCGGGCTCCTGACGCGGGCCCGCGACTTCAACGTCTCCTACACCGTGGCCCAGGCCGCCTCCGACCGGGGCGTGGTGGAGTGGACGGCCCGCTATCTCTTCGGTGGCAAGCGGCCGGTCACCAACGTCATCCTCAGCGAGCTGTCGCTGCGGGAGGGACAGGTCGTCAAGCAGGTGGACCAGTTCGACTTCCCGCGCTGGGCCTCTCAGGCGCTGGGGACGCCGGGAGCGCTCTTCGGACGCTTCGAGTGGTTCCGCAGGAGCGTGTCGGCCAAGGCGGCCAAGGGCCTGGGCCTGCCGCCGAAGCCTTAAACCATCGTGTCCCGGCTGCGTAAGTAGAGGATTCATGGCCAGCGCAGCGGACTGGAAGGCCCTCGTCAAGGGGACATTCCGCGGTCTCGACCGCCAGGACATGCTGGACCTCTACACCGTCGACTGGCAGCAGGCGCAGGACGACCTGATCGCCGAGCACCGGACACGCATCAACGCCGAGCGCTCCGGCTGGAAACGCTTCCTCAGGAAGACCAACGCCGTGCTCTACGGCCTCACCAAGCGGCTGGCGCCGCCGCGGCGGCTGCTGTTCGCGCTGGCGTTCCTGGTCATCCTGATCGACCCGCAGGCGCAGTCGTTCCCCAGCATCGACTTCCACGTGATGGCGTTCATCGTGATGACGCTGCTGCTGGGGATGGAGCTGGTCGACAAGACGCAGTTCAAGAACGAGCTGCTGCTGGCGCGCGACGTCCAGGCCGACCTGATGCCCAAGACGCTGCCCCACGTCCCGGGCATCGAGCTGGGCGCCTACAACCGCATCGCCAACACCGTCGGCGGCGACCTCTACGACTTCGAGCCTCTGCCCGACGGGCGTCTGGCGGTCCTCTTCGGCGACGCCTCCGGACACGGGATGACCGCCGGGCTGATCATGGCGGTCTGCGCGGCCACGTTCCGCTCGCAGATCGAGACCGATCCCTCTCCCGAGACGGTGATCAGCAAGCTGAACCGCGTGCTGTGCCGGACCGGCGCCACACGCACCGGCGGCCCGCGGCAGTACTTCGCCGGCGTCTCGCTGCTGCTGTCACCGGACGGGTCCTACACCGCGATGGTGGCCGGACACCCGCCGATCCTGAAGGTCGATCTGGCCGGACGCATCCGCGAGCGCATCGGGAAGGGGAGCTATCCGGTCGGCATCAAGGAGGGGGTCCGGTGGACGCTGGAGAGCGGTGTGCTCGAGCCGGGCGAGACGCTGCTGCTCCATTCCGACGGCCTCGCCGACGTGCGCAACGCGGCAGGCGTGGAATTCGGCGACGCGCGCATCGAGTCGGTGCTGCTGCGCCGCTCGGGCTCGACGGCGCCGGCGCTGGTGAGCGCGCTCTCGGCCGCCTTCACCGATTTCCTGGGCCGGCGGGCTCCGGAGGACGACGTGTCGGTGGCGGCGATCCGCCGGACGCCCTAGAGCCCGCGCGGGCCCTGCTAGTCTCCCGCGCTCATGCTGACGCCCCGAAAGGGCCGTGCGCTGGTCGCGTTCGCGGCGCTGCTCTGGTCGACGGGCGGGCTGGCGATCAAGCTGGTGCCGCTGTCCGGCCTGGGGGTGGTCTTCTGGCGCTCGGCGGTCACCTTCCTCTTCATGCTGGTGGTCTTCCGCCCCTCGGCGGCGCGCTGGCGCGGCGTCTCGTGGGTGACCGTGCTGCTCTACGCCGGAATGATCCTGTCGTTCGTCACCGCCACCAAGATGACCACCGCGGCGAACGCGATCTTCCTGCAGTACACCGGGCCGCTCTACGTGCTGGCGCTGGCGCCGGTGCTCCTGGACGAGCCGTTCCGGCGGGAGGACGGCGTGGCGGTAGGGGTGGCCTTGATCGGCATGTCGCTCTTCTTCGTCGGCCGGCTGGAGGCGGGAGCGCTGGCGGGGAACCTCATGGGGGCGCTCTCGGGCGTCTTCTTCGGCGGGGTGGTCCTGGCGCTGCGGCGCGAGGCCAAGGGGGACGCGATCCCTTCGGTGATCGCCGGCAACGGCTTGGCCGCGCTGCTGGCCCTGCCCTTCGCCTGGGGGCACCTGGCCCTGGACGGGCCGGGCCTCCTGGACGCGCTCTTCCTCGGCATCGTGCAGATGGGGGTGAGCTACTGGATCTTCGTGCGCGCGCTGGCGGTGGTGCCGGCCGCCGAGGCCTCGCTGATCGGCATGCTGGAGCCGATGCTCAACCCCGTCTGGACCTGGCTGGGGGTCGGGGAGCGCCCGTCCCCCTGGGCGATCCTGGGTGGGGCGATCGTGATCGCCTCGGTCGCGGGCCGGACCATCTTCGCCGCCCGGCAACGTCACTGAAACCGCAGGCGCGCCCGCCCGTATCAGCCTTGTCCGCTATCCGTAGTCAGGAGGATCCATGCTCGATCGCCGCCGTTTCCTCGGCCTCGCCGCGCTCGCGGGGGCCGCCACGCCGTGGTGGGCCGCGGCCGATGAGAAAAACGAGGCCAAGAAGGACAACAAGAAGGCCGCCGCCGGCAAGCCCGGCAAGAAGCTGCTGATCCTGGGGGGCACCCGCTTCCTGGGACCTCAGCTCGTGGAGGCCGCTTCGGCCAAGGGCTGGACGATCACGCTCTTCAACCGAGGCAAGTCGAACCCCGGCCTCTTCGAGGGGCGGGACATCGAGCAGATCCACGGCGATCGCAACGTGGCCGACGACGTCAAGAAGCTCGGCGGCCGCAAGTGGGACGCGGTCATCGACACCTCGGGCTACTTCCCGAAGCAGGTCCGTGCCTCGACGTCGGCGCTGGCCGGCAACATCGGCCAGTACGTCTTCATCTCGTCGATCTCGGCCTACACCACGCCGATGAAGCCGGGCCTCGACGAGTCCGCCGCGGTGGCGCGGCTGCCCGAGGGGACCGACGTCGACGCCATCGACAAGATCAGCGACGGGAACTACGGCGCTTTGAAGGAGCTCTGCGAGGAGGCCGCCGAGAAGGCGATGCCCGGCAAGACGCTCAACGTACGGCCCGGCTACATCGTGGGGCTCCGCGACGGCTCCGACCGCTTCACCTACTGGCCGGTGCGCGCGGAGCGCGGCGGCCCGATGCTGGTGCCCGGCCGGCCCGCCGACCCGGTCCAGTTCATCGACGTGCGCGACCTCGGCGAGTGGATCATCCGCATGGTCGAGAGCGGCACCAACGGCGTCTACAACGCCACCGGGCCGAAGACCAGGCTGGGGATGGGCGGACTGGTCGATGCCTGCAAGAAGGTCACCGGCTCGACCGCGACGTTCGTATGGGTGGACGAGAAGACGATGGAGTCCCTGAAGCTCTCGTCCGACGGCGACTTCCCGATCTGGGTCTCGCCCTCCAGCGCGGAGGCGGGCCTCGGCGACGTCTCCATCGCCAGGGCGGTGAAGGCTGGCCTCACGTTCCGGCCGATCGAGGTCACCATCAAGGACACGCTGGCCTGGTGGAAGACGCTCCCCGAGGAGCGCCGCAAGACGATGCGCGCCGGCCTGGCGCCGGAGAAGGAGGCCGAAGCGCTCAAGGCGCTGGCGGTCGAGAAGCCGAAGGCCTCTTGATCCAGGTCCACCCCGCGGAGAGGACGCGCGTCCTCCTCTCCGCGGCGTTCTTCTTCTTCATCCTCGGGGGCTATTACGTGCTGCGCCCGCTGCGCGACGAGATGGGGGTGCAGGGCGGGGGAGACCGGCTCTCGCTCCTCTTCCTGGGCACCCTCACCGGAACACTCCTCCTGAACCCGCTGCTGGGATGGCTGATCTCACGCTTCCCCAGGGTGGTCTTCGTACCGGTGGTCTACCGGGTGATCGCCGGCTCGCTGGTGCTCTTCTACCTGGCGCTGCGCTTCGGCCCTGCCCACGCCCACCAGAAGGTCGCCGCGGCCTTCTTCGTCTGGGTGAGCGTGTTCGTCATGTTCCTGACGTCCCTCTTCTGGGGGGTGATGGTGGACGTCTGGCGCAGCGAGCAGGGGAAGCGCCTCTTCGGCCTCATCGGCGTGGGCGGCACCGCCGGAGGCATCGCCGGGGCGGCCCTGACCGCCGGCCTGGTGAAGCGCGTCGGCCCGGAGAACATGATCCTGGCGGCGGTCCTGCTCCTGGAGCTCGGGGTGCAGTGCGTGCGCCGGCTGGTCAAGGGCGTCGACCCGGCCGCGAGCCGCACGGAGCCGGCAGAAGACGAGGAGCCGCCGGGGCACGGCGCCTGGCACGGCCTGAAGCTGATCCTGGGCAGCCGCTACCTGCTGGCGCTCTGTCTCTTCCTCCTCTTCTTCACCGTGAGCTCGACGTTCCTCTACTTCGAGCAGGCGCGCATCGTGCGCGCCGCCTTCACATCGCCCGCCGAGCGCACCGCCTTCTTCGCCCGCATGGACCTCACCGTGAACGTCGCCACGGTGCTGATCCAGGTGCTGCTCACCGCTCCGATGATCCGCCTCCTCGGCGTCGGGGGCACCCTGACGCTGCTGCCGCTCGTCACCGTGGCCGGCTTCGCCGCGCTCTGGCGGATGCCTGCGGTCGGCGTCCTCTTCGTCGTGCAGAGCGCGCGGCGTGCGGTCGAGTTCTCGCTGATCCGTCCGTCGCGCGAGCTGCTCTTCACCGTCGTCTCCCGTGAGGAGAAGTACGCCTCGAAGGCCTTCATCGACACCTTCGTCTACCGCGGCGGCGATGCCGTGGGCGCGCTGTCGGACATCGCTCTCAAGGCGCTGCAGGCCGGTGAGGGCATCACGCTCCTGCTCTTCCTGCCGATCGGCGCCGCCTGGGCCGTCCTCTCCGCCTGGCTCGGACGGCAGCAAGCGAGACGGGCAGCAGAGCGGGTCGCCGGAGACTTGGCGGAGGCGATCCCCGCGGCGCCTAGCCGCACTTAATATTCATGCCCGTGCTCGAAGGCATTTTTCCGCCGCTGCCGACGCCTTTCACCGAGGCCGGGGCGCTCGCGCTGGACCGGCTGCGCGAGAACGTGGAGGCGTTGAACGGCACCGGGATCGCCGGCTTCCTGGCGCTGGGCTCGAACGGCGAGGCGGTGCACCTCGACGACGACGAGGCCGGAAGCGTCTTCGCCTGCGTGCGGCGGCAGGCGGCGCCGGGCTCGGTGGTGCTGGCCGGCACCGGGCGCCCCTCCACCCGGGACACGATCGCGCTGACCCGGCGAGCCGCCGAGGCCGGCTGCGACGCGGCCCTTGTGGTGACGCCCTCCTACTACCGCAACGCGATGACGAACGACGCGCTGCGCCGCCACTACCAGAGCGTCGCTGACGCGTCACCCATCCCGGTGCTCCTCTACAACGTCCCCGCCAACACCGGCCTGAATCTGCCGCCGGAGGTCGCGGCCGACCTGGCCGCACACCCGAACATCATCGGCATCAAGGACAGCGCCGGCGATGTGAGCCAGCTCGCCGACCTGGTCAGCCGCACCCGGACTGCCGGCTTCGCCGTGGGCTGCGGAAGCTTCGGGGCGCTGCTGCCCGCCGCCAGCTTCGGGGTGAAGGGCGCGGTGCTGGCGGTGGCCAACGTGGCGCCGCGCGAGTGCTCGGCGATGCTGGCGCACGCGCTGGCCGGCCGCCGCGAGGAGGCCGCCGAGCTGCACCTGCGGCTGCTGCCGGTGGCGCGCGCGGTGACGAGCCGCTGGAGCGTGCCGGGCGTCAAGGCCGCCCTCGATCTCCTCGGCCGCTACGGCGGGCCGCCGCGCCCGCCGCTCCTGCCGCTGCCCGCGGAGCCTCGCGGCGAGCTTCGACGCCTTCTCGCCGAGGCCGGCCTCCTCTAGCAGGGTCGATCTCTCAGCCCGCGCTGACGGGCGAAATCTGTCGCCCCCACCTGTCTATGAACAGTGGAGAGGGCGGATGCGGATGGCGAGAGGCGCGAAGAGCCTGGACGTGCTGGGTGTGCTCGAGGGCAGCGAGGAGCTCCGCCTGGAGCTCGTCCGCAACGGCCTCGAGGCGCTGGCGGCCCGCCTGGGGACCTCGGAGAGGACGCTGCGGCGCCGCTTCGACGAGGCCGGGGTGCGCCCGGCCGACTACGTGCGTTCCCTCCGGCGCGAGCTTCTGGAAGCGCTGCTGGCCTGGGGAGCGACCCCCGAGGAGATGGCCGAGGCAGTCGGCTTCCACAGCGGCGCGGCGGTGCACCGCTTCATCCGCCGCGAGTTCGGGATGCAGGTGCGCCGGGTCCGGAAGTCGCTGACCCCGCGGCGCTCCTCCTACCGTCCGACGACGCCCAGCCAGCCTCTCGAGTAGTAGTCGGTCCAGGTGACGACCAGGAGGAGCGCCAGCCAGAAGAGGGAGGAGAGGACGACGACCGGAATCACACGGGTCGAGTGGCGGACGTGCATGAAGATCAGGATCACCATCGTCGCCTTGATGCCGGCGATGCCGAGCGCCACCACGTTGTTCAGGAAGCCGAGGTCCTGAAACGCGACCCAGGTCGTGATCGCGGTGAGCACCATCAACGCCAGGAAGACGGCGTAGTACTGCTTCAGCGGGGTGACGTGGCCGTGATCGCCGTGCGCCGCCATCAGTGGTGCCTTCCGATCAGGTAGAGGAGCGGGAAGAGGAAGATCCAGACGAGGTCGACGAAGTGCCAGTAGAGGCCGACCCCCTCCACGAAGTTGTAGTTGGACGGCGAGTACTTGTTCCGCAGCGCTTGCACGATGACGAAGGTGAGCAGCCCGGCGCCGATGATCATGTGAAACGCGTGCAGGCCGGTCATCGCGAAGTAGAGGCAGAAGTACATCTGCGCGTGGCTGGCCCCCTCCCCCTCGAAGTGGAACGTGGGACCGGGCACGTGGTGATGCTCGAACTTGTCGGCATACTCCTTGGCCTTCACGCCGAGGAACACCGCTCCGAGGAGGATCGTCAGCGCCAGCAGCAGCGCGCAGAGCTTGTTCTTGCCGAGCTGGGCGGCCCGCACCGCCAGCGCCATGGTCAGCGAGCTGCCGATCAGGACCGCGGTGTTGAACGTGCCGAGCTGGATGTTCAGGGTACGGCTGGCGGCGGTGAAGGACTCCGGATAGCTCCAGCGGTAGATCGTGTAGGCGCAGAAGAGGCCGCCGAAGAAGAGCGCCTCGGTGACCAGGAAGAGCCACATCCCGAAGGAGGCGGCTTCCTTCTGCTGCAGCGTCGTGTCGAACTGGTGGTGCAGCCCGACGACCGCCTCGCCCTCATGCGACAACGGGCACCTCCTCCTCGGACGGCGCCGGCTCCGGATAGTCGTAGGGCGGGGTGGTGACCACCGGCCGCGCGTGGAAGTTGTCGGTCGGCGGCGGCGAGGTCGTCTGCCACTCGAGCCCGGCGGCGCCCCAGGGGTTGGCGCTGGCGCGCGGACCCCAGCGCATCGACCAGACGAAGTAGAGGAGCGGCAGCAGGTAGCCGAAGGCCAGGATCGTCGCCCCGGCCGAGGACATCACGTTCAGCACCTGGAACTCGGGGGGATAGCTGTGGTAGCGGCGCGGCATGCCCATGTAGCCGAGCAGGAACTGCGGGAAGAAGGTCACGTTGAAGCCGATGAAGACCGTCAGCGCGGAGAGCTTCGACCAGAAGGCGGGGTAGAGGCGCCCGGTGATCTTGGGCCACCAGTAGTGCATCCCGCCCAGGTACCCCATGATCGCCCCGCCCACCATGATGTAGTGGAAGTGGGCGATGATGAAGTAGGTGTCGTGCACGTGGGCGTCGATGCCCAGCGTCGCCAGCATCACCCCGGTCAGCCCGCCGATCGTGAAGAGACCGATGAAGCCGAGCGCGTAGAGCATCGGCGTGTCCCAGGAGACCGACCCCTTGTAGAGCGTGGCGGTCCAGTTGAACACCTTGATGGCCGAGGGCACCGCCACCAGCATCGAGAGGACCGAGAAGACGACGCCGGAGTAGATCGACTGCCCGGCCACGAACATGTGGTGGCCCCAGACCAGGAACCCGAGCACCGCGATGGCCACCGAGGAGAACGCCACGAACGCGTAGCCGAAGATCGGCTTGCGCGCGAAGGCGGCGACCAGCTCGCTGATCACCCCCATCGCCGGCAGGATCATGATGTAGACGGCCGGGTGCGAGTAGAACCAGAAGAGGTGCTGGAACAGCACCGGGTCCCCGCCCAGCCTGGGGTCGAAGATGCCGATGTGGAGGAGCCGCTCGGCGCCCACCAGCAGCACGGTGATGGCGATGACCGGCGTGCCCAGCACCATGATCAGGCTGGTCGCGTAGTGCGCCCAGACGAAGAGCGGCAGCCGGAACCAGGTCATGCCCGGCGCGCGCATCTTGTGGATGGTCACGATGAAGTTGATGCCGGTCAGGATCGAGGAGAAGCCGTTGATGAAGATGCCGACCGCGGTGACCACCACGTAGGTATTGGAGTAGATCGACGAGAGCGGCGTGTAGAACGTCCAGCCGGTGTCGACGCCGCCGTGCAGCATCGCCCAGAAGGCCATCACCGCGCCGACGTTGTAGATGTACCAGCTGGCCAGGTTCAGGCGCGGGAAGGCCAGGTCGCGCGCCCCGATCATGATCGGGATCAGGAAGTTCCCCAGCACGCCGGGAATCGCCGGGATCAGGAAGAAGAAGACCATCATCACGCCGTGCATCGTGAAGAGGCGGTTGTAGACGTCGGGCTGGAAGAGGTCCCCTTCCGGCGTCGCCAGCTCCAGGCGGATGAGGACGGCCATCAGGCCGCCGAGCGCGAAGAAGAACGTCACCGAGAGCAGGTAGAGGATCGCGATGCGCTTGTGGTCGAGCGTCAGCAGCCACGACTTGGCGCCGTACTTGGCGTTGATGTAGTTGCGCCTGGCGTAGCCCACCGGAAGCGGAGGGCCGGCGACGGCGCTGGCGGGCTGCCCCGCGATGGTGGTTTCCGGCTTCATTTCTTGACCTCGGGAGCGGGGGAGAGAGACTTCACGTAGCTGACCAGGAGCACGAGCTCCTCCTCGGAGACGTTCCCCTTGAAGGTGGGCATGATCGGCTGATAGCCGGCGACGACCTTGGCCGCCGGGTTCACGATCGACTCGCGGATGTAGCTCTCGTCGGCGGTCGCGCTGCTGCCGTCCGCCAGCGACACCGGCCGGCCGAAGAGGCCGGTAAGGACCGGCGCGCGGGCCGCCGAGTCCGGCCGGTGGCAGGTGTTGCACGCCTTGGCCGCGAAGAGCTGCTCGCCCGATGCCAGCGGGGGCTGCCCCTGCGATCCGGCCAGCCAGGCTTCGTAGGCGGAGGGCTCCATCACCACCACCTGCCCCGACATCTTGGCGTGCTCCACGCCGCAGTACTGCCCGCAGAAGAGGTGGTAGGTGCCGACCCGGTTGGCCTTGAACCAGTACGTGGTGTAGCGCCCCGGCAGCACGTCGACGTGGATGCGGAAGGCCGGGACGAAGAAGTCGTGGATCACGTCCTCCGAGGTCATCAGCAGCTTGACCGCGCGCCCCAGCGGTACATGCAGCTGGTTGATCTCGCGGTTGCCCTCGGGGTGCTGGATCTTCCACATCCACTGCCGGCCGACCACGTAGTAGGTGGCGGCGTCGGCGGGGGGACGGTTCTGGTAGAAGAAGACCCTCGTCCCCCAGACGAAGAGCACCAGCATCAGGGCCAGCGGGACCACCGACCAGGTGATCTCGAGCGCGGTGATCTTCCAGGAGTGGTGCACCACGGTCCCGACCTGATCGGGGTGACGGCGCCGGTAGCGCACCGCGAAGTAGACCAGCAGCACCGCGATCAGTGAGGAGAAGAACACCGAGCCCAGCAGCGAGAAGAGGACCAGGTGGTCGACCTCGGCCGCCAGCGCCGAGCCCTGCTCGGGGAACAGGGGAGCGTTAGGCCACATGGGCCACCTGCTCCTTGCGCTTGTCGAGCCTGAGCATCAGCAGGACCGCCGCGCCCACGATCAGGATCGTCGCCGCGGCGGCGACCTTCAGGATCCCGAGGATCGCCGGCGTGTAGCGCCCCATCTTTGGGTCGTAGTGGTAGCAGAGGAGGAGTAGCTGATCGACCACGCTGCCGATGCGCTCGGTGGCGGCCTCCATCAGCCCGAACTGGAGGTGCTTGGCGGCGTACTCGATGCCGAAGAAGTAGCGCGCGATCCTGCCGTGCGGCGTGAGCGCCACCACGCCGGTGGCGTGCGCCCACTGCTTGGACTCGGCGTCCCAGACGTAGCGGAAGCCGACCGCCCTGGTCAGCGCCTTCACGCTGGCCTCGGAGCCGGTCAGGAAGTGCCAGCCCTTCTCGGCGCCCGGCCGGTTGAGCGCCCGCAGCACGCCGCTGCGCTTCTCGGCCGCCATGGCCGGACCCTCGCCCGGGTCGAAGCTGACGGTCAGCACCGTGAACTCGTCTCCCGGCAGGAACTTCACCGGCTTGAGGCTCCGCACCAGCCCCTCGGTCGCCATGCCGCAGAGCATCGGGCAGCCGAAGTAGACCAGCGACAGCAGCACCGGCTTCTTGCCGAAGTAGTCGCCGAGCTTCACGTCGCGCCCGGTCTCGTCCTTGAAGGCGAGCTCCAGGGGCACCGTTTCCCCGAGACGCTGGTCGAAGCCGACGTCCTTGGTGGGCGCGCCGGGCGGGACCGCCGGAGGGGCCGGGGGAACCCCGGAGGGGTGCCCCAGTTTTTCCGGCTGTGCGGAGACGGCGGCCGAGAGCGCCAGCAGCGCGGCCAGCGCGGCGCGCCTCATCGCGCGCCCTCCGCCGGGACCGGCGACGGCTGTCCGACCGGCGACGGCAGCCCCTTCTCCACCAGGATGTCGATCGCGCGCGCGACCGGGATACGGGCCACGCCCTGCTCGCGGCTCACCCAGGCGTAGCTCCCGAGCTGCGCGTCCTCCAGGTCCCGGTAGGCGCGCATGTCGCGGTTGGGATCGGTCTGCAGGCGCGGCCCGGGCAAGGAGTGCGGGGATGTGTCGGCCATGGGCGCCCGCAGCGGATCCTGCGCGGCGATCTCCTTCTTGAAGTAGAGCGACAGGAGGTACATCAGGCCGGCGATGAGCACGCTGGCGGTGGTGAGGACCGCCAGGAAGCGCAGCAGCGCGCGGACGTCGAGGTCGTGATCGCCGACGGTGGTGTCCGCCAGCGGGGCGTGCTCCTGCCCGCGGAGCGCGGTCTCGGCCGGAGAGTCCATGCCGCGCTCGTCAGCCATGGGCCGGCGCCTCCAGGGCGGCGGGCAGGTTCGGGTCGTGGATCGGCAGCAGCGCTCGCTTGGTCAGCTCGCCCAGCAGAAGCCAGACGAAGATCCCGCCCAGCCCCAGCGGCGCGGCGATGTCCAGCCAGTGGAGGGCCAACCCTTCCTTGTGGAACGTCGGGGCGACCAGCCACCAGATGTCCACCCAGCGCATCACCAGCACCAGCATGGCGACCCCGGCCAGGCGCTTGAGGTCGCGCTTCCGCCCCCGGGAAAGCAGGAGCGCGAAGGGAAGCGCGAAGTGGAGGAGCACCAGCGCCAGCGAGACGAAGCGCCAGCTCCCTTCCACGCGCGGCTTGTAGAACGAGATCTCCTCCGGCAGATCGCCGGACCAGATGATCAGGAACTGCGAGATCGCGAAGTAGGACCAGAGCATCACGAAGGCCAGGAGGAGCTTCCCGTAGTCGTGGAAGTGGTTCGGCAGGTAGAGCTCGGACATCGGCTTCCTGCCGCTCAGGAAGACGGCCACCAGGATCGCCAGCACCAGCCCGGAGATCGCCTGGCCGGCCACGATGTAGAGGCCGTAGATCGTCGAGGACCAGTGCGGGTCGAGCGACATCAGCCAGTCGAAGGAGGCGAACGTCATGGTCAGCGCGTAGACCAGGACGCCGGGGCCGGCGAAGATCTGCATCTGCCGCTCGACCGCGGCGTCGCCAGGCGCGTTCTCGTCCTGCCGCTTGTAGAGCCGGTCCATCACCGTGGACAGGCCGATCCACACCAGGAAGTAGAAGGCCGCCCGCACCAGGAAGAAGGTGGCGTTGAGGTAGGGCTCCTTGTGCTGCAGCAGCGGATCGGCGGCGACGGCGGCCTTGTGCGTCCAGTGGTAGAGCGAGTGCATGCCGACGGCGATCGGCAGGAAGGCGACCGCGAAGACGGGCAGCGTGCGGGCCCCCGCCTCCCAGGTGCGGCGCACCATCAGCCCCCAGGCGCCGCGGGTCATGCGGTGCAGGAGCGAGAGCGCGAACCCGCCCAGCGCGATGCCGAGCACGAAGACGTATCCGGTCAGATAGGAACGGTAGAACTGCGCCGGGTTCAGGAAGGCTCCGGCGACGCAGGCCAGGAGGCCGAGGACCCCGACGATCAGCGCCCGCCGGCGGAGCGGCTCGACCTCCTCGCGCGCGAGCAGCGGGGTTCCGTGCAGCTCGCTCACTTGTGCGGCGTCCCCCTGGCCTTCTCGGGATTCCCGCCGGAGGTCTCCACCGGGCCCCGATCGGGCCGCAGGTTCTGAGGCATGGCCGTGACGTCTCCCTCGCCGACCGCGCTCAGCTCGTGCGCCCGCGGTGCGCCCTCGAGCTCCTTCCGGTCGGCGTCGGAGAGCATCGCCGCCGGCGCCGCCTGGGAGAGCTGCAGGGCCCGCAGGTAGGCGGCGATCGCCCAGCGGTCGCCGGCGGAGACCTGGCTGGCGTAGCTCGACATCTGGCCGAAGCCGTGCGTCATCACGTCGAAGAAATAGCCCACCCGCTCGTTCTTCAGCCGGTCGATGTGGAAGGAGGCCGGCTTCTTGAAGCCGCGCCGCACGATCATGCCGACGCCGTTGCCGGTGCGGCCGTGGCAGGGGGAGCAGTAGATGTTGAAGCGCTCCTGCCCGCGCAGGAGCAGCTGCTTGCTCAGCGGCACCGGCAGCTCGTTGAGGAGCTTGCCGTCGGGACCGACGCCGGCGTAGAGCGCCTTGTCGTCCCGCAGGTGGCCGCGTGCCACCGTGCCGGCCGGGATCGGGCGCATCCCCGAGCCGTCGGCGAAGAGGGTGCTCTCGCGGTAAGGGCGCACCTTCTGCTGGTTGTAGAGCCCCTGCCGGCAGCCGGCGAGGAGCAAGCACAGCGCGGCGAGCGATCTAATCTTCAAGGATGGCCGCCTCGGTGCAGGGGAGCGCGCTCATGAACGAGTAGGCCTGGTTCACCTCGAACTTCGGGTCGCGGGCCAGGATCATCAGGAAGTAGCGGTCGCGGGAGGCCTGCACGAAGCGCGGCCAGGTGAAGACCGGGTGGTAGGGCATCGGCAGGCCGTTCAGCGCCAGCATGCCGAAGACCGCGAAGAGCCCGGCCACCAGCACGGTCGTCTCGAAGGTCACCGGGATGAAGGCCGGCCACGAGTGGAACGGGCGGCCGCCGATGTTGATGGGGTAGTCGACCGCCGACGTCCAGACGCAGAGGCTGTAGCCCCCGATGCAGCCGAGGATGCCGCCGATCAGGACCAGCATCGGCACCTTGGAGGGGGGGTGGCCGATCGCCTCCCAGACCTCCTCGATCGGGTAGGGCGTGTAGGCCTCGATGATCGAGTAGCCCTTCTGGCGCGTCTCGTGGATGGCCTCGATCAGGCGCTCGGAGTCGGTGAACTCGGCGATCACCCCGTAAGGGCGAGGCGCCTCCGGCGTGTGCAGCGCCGGGCCCGGCTTCTGGCGATCGACTTCTTCGTCGCTCACTTCGCCTCCGCCGCGGTCGTCTCCGGTTTGGCGATCGTGCGCATCTCGAAGATCGAGATCGAAGGCAGGAAGCGGATGAAGAGGAAGAAGAGCGTCAGGAAGAGGCCGAACGTCCCGATGAAGGTGCCCCAGTCCCACCTCGACCCCTCGTACATGTCCCAGGACGACGGGAGGAAGTCGCGGTGGAGGCTGGTGACGATGATGATGAAGCGCTCCAGCCACATGCCGACGCTCACGACCAGCGAGATGACGAAGAGCATCGGGACCGAGTCGCGCACCCGCTTGATCCAGAGGATCTGCGGCGCGATGACGTTGCAGAAGATGAGCGCGTACCAGTGCCAGCGGTAGGGGCCGAGCGCGCGGTTGGTGATCATGAACCACTCCGCCGGGTTGCCGCTGTACCAGGCGATGAACGCCTCCATGAAGTAGCCGTACGCCACGATGAGGCCGGTCGCCAGCATGACCTTGGCCATGTTCTGCAGGTGGCGCATCGTGATGAAGTCCTGGAGCCCGAAGACGATCCGGAGCGGGATGGCCAGGGTCATGACCATCGCGAAGCCGGCGTAGATGGCGCCGGCGACGAAGTAAGGCGGGAAGATGGTGGCGTGCCAGCCGGGCACGATGCCGACCGCGAAGTCGAAGCTCACCACGGTGTGGACGGAGAGGACCAGCGGCGTCGCCAGGCCGGCCAGCAGAAGACTCGCGGTCTCGTAGTTCTGCCAGTGGCGCGCCGAGCCGCGCCAGCCCATCGCCAGCATGCCGTAGATGTGCTGGCTGACGGTGTGCCTGGCCCGGTCGCGCAGCGTGGCCAGGTCAGGCAGGAGGCCGACGTACCAGTAGAGAGCCGAGATCGTGGCGTAGGTGGAGACCGCGAAGACGTCCCAGATCAGCGGGCTCCGGAAGTTCGGCCAGACGGCCATGGTGTTCGGGTAGGGGAGCAGCCAGTAGGCGAGCCAGGGGCGCCCGAGGTGCAGGATCGGGTACATGCCGGCGCAGGCGACCGCGAAGAGCGTCATCGCCTCGGCGAAGCGGTTGATCGAGGTACGCCACTGCTGGCGCAGCAGCAGGAGGATGGCCGAGATCAGCGTGCCGGCGTGGCCGATGCCGATCCACCAGACGAAGTTGATGATGTCGAAGCCCCAGGCGACCGGGATGTTGATGCCCCAGACGCCGATCCCCTTCACGAAGAGGACCGTCACCGAGTAGGTGAAGACCATCAGCAGCGCGAAGGAGACCGCGAAGCCGAGGTACCACCAGCGCGGCGTCCGCTCCAGGACGACGGCGCTGATCTTGTCGGTGACCGTCGCCGGCGTGTGGCCGGGGGCGATGACCGGCGGTCGCTCTGGGAGAGCGGACATTCCTAGACGCGCTCCTTGATGGTCGCCGGAGACTTGGCGGAGGCGATCCCCGCGGCGCCGCCAGGCGCTGCAACAGGAACCGCAGTATTGGGATTGCTGACTTTGGCCAGATAGGTCACCCGCGGCCTGGTGTTGAGCTCTTCCAGCAGGCCGTAGTTGAGCGGGTCCTTCTTCAGCTTGGTCACGCGCGAGGTCGGGTCGTTGATGTCGCCGAAGACCAGCGCCTCGGTCGGGCAGACCTGCGCGCAGGCGGTGGTGAGCTCGCCGTCGCGCACCCGCCGGTTCTCCTTCTCGGCGTCCATCCGGGCGTGGTTGATGCGCTGCACGCAGAAGGTGCACTTCTCCATGACGCCGCGGGTGCGCACGGTGACGTCCGGGTTGGCCAGGAGGCGCAGCACCGGCAGGTTCTTGTTCAGGACGCTGCCCTCGCCGTTGAACTCGAAGAAGTTGAAGCGTCGCACCTTGTAGGGGCAGTTGTTGGAGCAGTACTTGGTGCCCACGCAGCGGTTGTAGGTCATCTCGTTGAGCCCCTCGTCGCTGTGCGACGTGGCGTTCACCGGGCAGACGACCTCGCAGGGGGCCTTCTCGCAGTGCATGCAGAGGACCGGCTGGTTGTGCACCGCCGGCGCCTCGGGCGGGCCCTCGTAGTACCGATCAATGCGCAGCCAGTGCATCTCGCGGCCGCGCCGCACCTGCTCCTTGCCGACGACCGGGATGTTGTTCTCCGACTGGCAGGCCACCACGCAGGCGTTGCAGCCGGTGCAGGAGGAGAGGTTGACCGCCATCCCCCAGGCGTGGCCGTCGTAGCGGTGCGGCGGGTAGAGCGTGTCGTCGGCCTTGGGAGCCTCGCCGAGCCTCTGCACCGCCTCCGGGTCCTTGGCGAGCTCCGCGGCCGTCACGTGGCGGACGAGGTGGCGCCCCTCCATGTTGAAGTGGAGCTGCGTGGAGGCGAGCGCGGTCAGGCGTCCGGTGCCGCGTACGCTGCCGGCGGCGCGCCAGACGTCTTGCGAGGTGCGCAGCTTGTAGACGTCGGCGCCGACGTCGTTGCCGACGCGGCCGGCACGGGTACGGCCGTAGCCCAGGTGGACGGTGATCGAATGGTCGGGGTGCCCCGGCAGCACCACCGCCGGCAGCTCCACCTTGGCCGCCCCGACCGTGATCTCCACGATCGGCACACGGCTCTCTCCCCAGGCCCGGTTCCAGGGCCGGTCGTCCTTCTTCTCGAAGAGGGCGAGCGACTGGGCGGTCGCCAGGCTCATGTAGGCGGCGTTGTCCCAGGTCACCTTGGAGAGCGGACGCGGCAGCTCCATCAGCCAGCCGTTGTTCGCGAAGCGCCCGTCGTGGATGGCCGGATCGGGGCGGAAGTTGATCTCGAAGGTGTCGGCACCGCGGGCGGGAGTGGGCACGGCGGTGGTCAGCGCCTCCAGCTTCACCGCAGCGCCCCTGGGCGCCAGCGCGGTGTCGGCCACCAGACCGTCGTGCAGGCACTTCCGCCAGAACGCCTCGAAGTCGGCGACCCCTGGCGACCGTTGCTGCCAGGCGGCCTTGACGACGTCGAGGCTGCCCTTTTGCTGCTGGCCCAGCAGCTCGGCCAGCACCTCGTGCGCGGTGCGCGTCTGGTAGAGCGGCTCGATGAGCGGCTGCACGATGGAGACCGTGCCGTCGAAGGCTCGGGCGTCGCTCCAGCCTTCCAGGAAATGCGTTTCCGGCAGGTGCCACTGGCAGAGCGCGCTGGTCTCGTCGTCGTAGAGCGAGAGGTGGGCGCGCGTCCCCACCTTGCGGAGCGCGCTGCCGAAGTCGAGGTCGGCCGGCGCGTCGAAGACCGGGTTGCCGCCGAGGATCAGCAGCAGGTCCACCTTGCCGGCGGTCATCTCGGCGGCCAGCTCCTTCAGCGAGGCGAGCTGGTCGACCGGCTCGGCCTCGACCGGATCGCTGAGAAGCATCGTGGAGCCGATCGCGCCGAGCGCCTGGTTGATGGCATGCGCGAGGACGTGGACGTGGGCGTCGGCGAACTCACCCGGCACCACGACCGCACGGGCGCCGGCGGCTTTGAGGTCGGTGGCGGCGGCGGCTGCCCAGGCGGCCCAGGGACCGGTGCCCGCACCCGTGCCGCCCAGCGCGGCCAGCACCGAGGCAGCGGCGGCGGCCAGGTCTCCCGAGGCGAGCGGCAGCCGGTGATCGGCCAGGGTGCCGGTGCTGGTCGGCGTGCTCTCGATCGCGTAGAGCCGCATCCGCGGGCCGGCGGCGTTGCGCCGGCGGCCGAAGTCCTTGGCGTAGCGCACCGAGCCGGGACCCCAGCAGAAGGGATCGGCGTCCAGCGTGAGGACCACGTCCGCCTTGCTGAAGTCGTAGCGGACCTCGAGCGGCGCGCCGAAGGCGGCGCGGGCACCGGCGCGGGCGCGGTCCCGCCCGGCAGGCTCCCACTGGTGCCACTTCGCCTGCGGATAGGCGGCCAGCACCGCCCGGAGCTGCGCGGCCAGCGTCGGCGAGGTGACCGTCTCGGTGAGGATCCGGAAGCCGGCGCCGCCGAGCCCCTTCTGGGCCAGCAGCGCGCGCTGGAGCTCCTCGGCGAAGGCGGCCCAGGTGCGGATCTCGCCGAGGCGCAGCGGCGTCTGCGAGCGGTCCGGGTCGTAGAGCGTGAGCGTCGCCGCCTGCGCGAAGACGTCGGTCGCGCCCAGGCTGGCGGGGTGGTCGGGGTTGCCCTCGATCTTCGTCGGGCGGCCGGTGTGGCTCTCGACCAGGAGGCCGGTCGCGTAGCCGGAGAGCGTGAACGCGGTGGCGTAGAAGAGCGGCCGCCCCGGCACCAGCTCCTCCGGCTGCTTCACGTACGGCACGATCGCCTCGCGCGGCTGGCGGGTGCAGGCGGTGAGGCCGGCGAGGCCGAGCGAGGCGCCGGCCAGCTCCAGGAAGCGGCGCCGCGAGACGCCGTCGTCCCAGTCGGCCGGCGCCTGGCGCGGGAACTCGCGCTGCAGGAGCTGCTGGAACTCCTCGGTGTCGGCCAGCTCCTCGAGGCTGCGCCAGTACTCGCGGCCCCGCTTCCCGGCGAGCTTGCCCCGGGCGTCGTTCAGCTGCGGTGTGACGTGTTCGTCCGTCATCGGATCGTCATCTGTCATCGATGGCACGTCGTGCAGTTCGTCAGGGCGTAGGCCGAGCGGAGCTGGTACTGCGACGCCAGCTCGGTGCCGGCCGGGCCTTCCTCGCCGGTCTTCCAGGCCATGTTGAAGACCTGGTCGCGCGGGCGGACGTTGCGGTCGGTGTGGCGGTGGCAGTCGAGACACCACTCCATCTGCAGCGTGGAGGCCTGGTAGGTCAGCGCCATCCGGTCGATGCGGCCGTGGCACGACGCGCAGCCGACGCCCTTGGCCACGTGGATGGAGTGGTCGAAGTAGACGAAGTCGGGCAGGTCGTGGACGCGCGCCCAGCGGATCGGCTTGCCGCTGGTGTAGCTGTCCCGCACCGGAGCGAGCAGGGGGCTGTCGTTCCAGATCAGCTTGTGGCAGTTGTAGCAGGTCGAGGTCGGCGGGATGCCCGCGCTGGCTCCCTTCTCCACCGCGGTGTGGCAGTAGCGGCAGTCGATGCCCAGGCCGCTGACGTGGTGGTCGTGGCTGAAGGGCAGCGGCTGCGCGATGGTGACCCCCTGGCCGGTGTTGTATCCGGATCGGAAGAGCGACGAGACCATCCAGCCGATCGCCCCGAGGATCACGACCGCTCCCCAGATGGAGATGCGAGCGATCGCATTGGTCGACCTGTTGAAGATCTGCGCCATCTAAGTTACGGACTCCTCGCGTACCCGATGACCAGAGTTGGCTGCGAAACGGCGGCAAGCTACCCGAGGATCGAAGTTCGCGCAAGTCGAGATGCTTAGCGGGTTTGCTCCATCGCCCGCCGCACCTCGTCGTCCATCGAGCCGGTGAGCATCTTGCCGACCATCTTGTAGTCGGCGGCCAGCGACCAGATCGGATGGCGGAAGGTGGCCGGCCGGTTCTTCTCCACGCCGAAGTGCCCGACCCACGCGAAGCCGTAGCCGATGAGCGGGTAGAGCCAGAGCGCGTGCGCGCTGCGGGTGACCGCGTACGCCCCCGCCACCGCCATCGGCGCCAGGAGCGAGCCGGCGAAGTGGAGCCTGCGGGTGAGCGGCTTGCTGTGCTCGCGGCAGTAAAAGGGCCAGAACTCCTGGAAGCTCTTCATCGGCGCCGCGGGAGTGTAAGACGACAGGCATCCGCCTGGCCGGCGTGGAACGGGTCAGGGGTGAGCCGGGCCAGCGCCGGCGACTGCAAGCCACCGCACCCGCATGCCCTCGACCCGCTCGAAGGTCCGCGGCTCCGTCGCCGTGTACCAGCCCTCGTCGGACTCGTACAGGAACATGAGGACGAGTCGCTTCGGTCCGTTGAGAAGCCACATCGTGCCCGCCCGTGGAAGCCCGTACATCTGCACGAAGATCTCTCGATCGGGGTCCGAGCCGAGCACCAGGATCGAATAGAGGCCGCCGCCTCCGTAGGGGCCGAGCTCCCAGTGGAAGAGCGAGTCCTGGTAGCTGGCTTCGCCGACCAGCGGCACGGTGCGCCGCGCGGGCCCGCAGGCGCGGCTGCGGCGCGCCAGGTAGGCGCGGTCAGGGACGACATGCCCGTCGATCAGCTGGTGATAATTCCCCGAGAGCGGCAGGTCCAGCACGCAGGGGCCGGCCCCCCGCACGGCCAGGATCGCGGGCCCGCGCGCCCCGTCGCCGAGGTGACGCCGCAGCCAGCCGGCCGGGCCGAACGCGTATCCGGCGCTGGAGAAGCCGTCAGGCAGCTGGAGGTAATCGCCTTGGCGTCCGCTCTGGAGAAGAAAGCGGTCGATCTCGGTGTAGAGGCGCGACTCTTCCAGGCAGAGCTCCCAGCGCAAACGGTTTCCGAGGAGGACGCACGCCAGCGCGGCCCCGGCGACGAGCGCGCCGCCCCGCCGCAGCCCTGCGGGCAGCCGCTCGACCGAGGTCGCCGCACCGGCGAGAAGCAGCACCCAGAGCCCGAGGAGATGCCGCGAGCCGAGGACGTCGGCCACCAGCAGCGCCGGAATCAGCTGGGTCGCGGCACAAGCGGCGGCGGTGGTGAGAAAGCGCGGTTTCGCGACGCCGGCCAGCAGCACCGGCACCAGGAGCAGCGTCGCCGCGACCGCCTGGAGCCGGCCGTCTCCGTAGAAGAGGGCGCTCCCGGCCGAGGACGCGAAGAGGCGCGCGTTCTGCAGCAGGGCGCTGGCGGTCCAGATGTCGGCGCGGTAGACGCGAGGGACAGAGCCGAGCATGGCGAGCCGGTAGGCGAGCGCGGCGAGGAGCGCGGTGCCGGCCGCGACGTAGACACCGCGCAGGCGTCGCAGCGGCGGGCTGCAGAGGAGGGCGATGACCGGAAGCGCCACGAAGATCTCCTTGCAGAGGATCGCCAGGAAGTAGAGGAGGGCCGCGAGCACCAGCAGGCCCGGCCGGCGTCGGGAGGCGATCGATCGCTCCAGCGCCGCGTACGCCAGCAGAGACAGGAGCACGCCGTCCGCGTAATGACGGCACATCAGCTGCTGCGCCAGGACCGCGGCGGGGACGCTGCAGAGGAGCAGCAGACCGGCCCAGGCGGCCAGCGGGATGCCGACCCGGCGCTGCAGCAGTCGAAAGAGCACATAGGCGGCGATCCCGAGCTCCAGGAGCTGGCGGATGCGGAACGGGAAGGGGTCCGGTCCCCACAACGAGAGGTCCAGCTTGAGGGACCACAGCTGCGCCGGGAAGAAGTACAGCGGCGCGAATTCGCGCCAGGCGGTGCCCGAGGTCAGGATCTCGACCCAGGAGTGCGCGGCGATGTGCTGCAGGATGACGAGGTCATCGTTGGCCCAGGACTCGCGCAGGATGCCGCGGTAGAGGAGGAAGGCGAGGAGCACGAATCCCAGAAACGCGGCGGCACGGTGACGAGCCGGCGGTGGCGTGCGAGCGTCCACCGGCGCGAGCTTATCCTGCGGTCACGCGACAGCCCCGCCCGGCGCTTATGCTGTCCGACGTGCCCACGAATCGAGAGCGGCCTCTCTTGGTGCTCTCCGGTCTGGCCGCCCTAGCCGCCCTGGGATCCGTCTTCGTCCCGAGCGTTCTCGGGTCGTTCTTCCTGTACGACGACTTCGGGGTCGTCGGCGTCCTCGCGGCCAGCGACGTCCTGTCCATTCTGACGACACCCATCGGCGGCTTCTATCGGCCCGCCGCGCTGCTGGCTCTCTTCGCCGAGACCCTGGCTTTCGGCTTCCGGCACCCGATCGGCTACGCCCTCGTCTCCGCGCTCCTCCAGGTGGGCTGTGCCGGCGCCGCCTGGGCATTTCAGCGACGCCTGGGGCTGCCGCCGGTCGCCGCCTGCGCCGGCGCGGTCGTGTTCCTCGCCTCACCCTGGGCCGCGGAGACCTACCTCTGGCCCAGCGCGCAGTTCGACCTGCTGGCGACTCTCGGTGTGCTTTTGGCCTTGTGTCTCGGGCTGGATTACGTCGCTTCCGGATCGTGGGCGGCGCTCGCCGGAGCGGGCGCGGCGGCCGTGCTGGCCGTCGGGTCCAAGGAGTCCGCGCTGCCTCTGCCGGTCCTGGCGTTCCTGAGCTGGGGAGCGGCCGCTCGAATGGGGCCGCGCTCGAGGGTCTTCGTCCTGGTGGGTCTCCTGGCCTCCATCGCCCTCCTCTATCTCTGGCTGCGGGCGGGCCTGCTGCCGGGTCTGGTGGGACCGTACGGACCGGTAGGAGACGCGCTGGCGGCGTCCCCGCTGGCCGCAAACCTCCTCTCCTTCGCGCGGGCGATGGTGGTGCTGCCGTTCGATGCGCAGGGCTGGCTGCTCTGGGACGCGCTCGTCCTGATTGCCTGGGCCGCGGCGGGGGTGGCGGCGCTCCGCTTCGAGTCGCGGCGCGCCGCGCTGCTGGCCTGCGCGTTCCTCGCCACGCTGGGGCCGGTGGCCTGGGCTCGCGTCGCGCTGCGTGGAACGGCGCAGGGGCGTTACCTGCACCTGGCCGGTGTCTTCGCCGCGGCCCTCTTCGCCCTGGGTCTGGCGCGCCTGCCCCGGCCCGCCGCGCTGGGTGCCCTCGCCGCGCTGCTCACGGCGTCGCTGGCGAGCCTGCTGTATCAGGCGGACCTCTGGAAGATCGCCGCTGATCTCTCGAGGCGAGCGGTCGCCCGTGTGGAGTCCGCGCTTCCGACGAAGGCGCCCCTCTACATCCCGGATCTTCCCGCGACCTTCAAGGACGGGCCGTACATCCTCAAGAGCAACGATTTCCGTTTCTACTTCGGCGCTCGTCTGCCGCATCCGGTTCGCGCGACCGCCTTGACCTTGATGAAGCGCGGCTCGCGGCTCGTGGTCGTCGATCGCTACCTGGACCGCTTCTCCGATCACGCCGGCTCGGCCGGCGAGCAGGTGCTGCGGCTGGATCTGGGAGTCGAGGACGCACCGTGAGCCGTGCCCGGCGCGGCGCGCTGCTCTTCCTCGCGGTCTTCCTGGTATGCCTCCTGGCAGCCGAGCTCGCGCTCCGGCTGCTGCGCCCCGACTGGAAGCCGGCGGCCGGCGTCCCGTTCTTTCGCCCCGATCCTCGCCTCGGCTGGGCGCTGAGGGAGAACTGGAGCGGCACGTTCCCGGTGGCCGGGCGGCAGACGCGCGTCGCCATCAGCGCCCAGGGTCTGCGTGACGACGCCTACGCCGCGCGGCCCCCCGACGGAGTACGCCGGGTGGTGCTGCTGGGCGATTCCTTCGGCTGGGGCTTCGGGGTCGACAAGGCAGAGGCCTTCGACACGCTGCTCGAGCGAGGGGATCCGCACCTCGAGATCATCAACATGTCGGTGCCCGGCTACGGCACCGACCAGGAGGCGCTGGCGCTGGAGGAGAAAGGGCTGGCGTGCCATCCGGCGCTGGTGCTGCTCCTGTTCCATCCCAACGACCTCCTCAACAACACCTGGCCGCGCCAGTACGGCTATCCGAAGCCGGCGTTCACGCTCGAGAACGGCCGGCTCGCCTTGCGGCCCGGGACCGCGGAGAGGAGCCTGGTGGAGCGCCTCACCCGGCGGAGCGTCCTGCTGCATCAGCTCTGGAACCGCTTCGCCGAGCCGACGCAGGACCTGCACGCCTCACCGCGCCTCGCCTGGGAGGTGACCGAGCGCCTCTTCCTGCGGATGCGCGAGGTCAGCGCACGCGGCGGGGCCCGCTTCGCGATCGTCACCTTCCCGTGGGTCGACGACGCCACCAATGCGTTGCTGGAGCGGGTCCGGGGGATGATCGACCGCTCCGGCATCACCAGGGTGGAGCTGAGCCTGGCGACCAGCCCGGACCTCCTCGAGCCAGCCACGCAGCACTGGACACCGGCCGGCCACCGAGCGGTCGCGGCGGCGCTCAGGCCGCGCCTCGCCGAGCTCCTCGGCGCCACGCACTGAGCCGTCAGCGCAGCGGCACCAGCCGCCCGCCCTCGACGCGGAACGCGCGCCGCGCCGGGAACGCAGCCCGCGCCCGCGCGTTCGCCGCGCCGAGGTCCCGCACGAAGACCGGCCCCTCGCGCAGCCACGGATCGTTGCGCCAGACGTAGCCGCCGTAGTCGTCGGCGATGAAGACCAGCGCGTCGGACGGCACGGCGGTGGCCACGGCCGAGGCCGCGCGATCGTCGACGCCGTAGAAGGCCTTGCCGTAGTTCTGCCGGAAGCCCAGCCAGACGGCCGGCGCGAAGACGAGCGCGGCCAGTCCCAGCAGCGCCACGCGCGCCGGAGCGGCGCGCCACAGCTCGCGCAGCGCGCACGCCGCCAGGATCAGCAGGCAGGGAAGCGCCTCGAAGAGGAAGCGGGGGCCGAAGCAGAAGTCGACGTACCAGTAGGCGAAATGGCCGGCCAGGAGCGCGAGCGGCACCGTCGCGAGCCAGGCGGGGCGCAGGTGTCCTCGCCGAACGCCCGCCGCCAGGAGCACCAACGGAACAGACAGCCCCAGAACCCAGCGATTCAGCGCATTGAGGTCGGCCAGCACGTTGCGCAGCCCCAGGAGCGGCGTGTGCGGTGGACCCCAGGGCGGCTGGTGGAAGCCGGGCGCGTGTCCGCCGCCGAACTTCGCGACGTACGCCGGCAGCCACGGGTCGCCGGTCGTGAGCTGGTTGACCCGCATCTGCAGCAGCACCGCCGGCAGCGCGGCCAGCGCGATCAGCACGCAGGCGAGCAGCCAGCGCCGCTCGCCGCGCCGGAAGCGGACGGCCGCGAAGGCGAGCAGCGCCGCCCCGACCAGGAGCGGCGTGTAGGCCCGCACCAGGAAGGCGGCGCCGAAGAGCAGCCCGGAGCCGATCGCCCACAGCAGGGAGCCTTGGCGGCCCGACTTCACGAACAGCACCAGCGCCCAGGTGAGCGCCGCCAGCGCCGCCGGGTGGTTCATCAGCTCGGCGTGCATCAGCAGCCACCAGGGCGAGAGGAGGGCCAGCAGCACCGCCAGCCGCGCGACACCCTCGCCGGCGACGCTCCGCGCCAGGTGCGCCAGGCCGAGGAGCCCGGCCACCCCGATCAGCGGATTCGCCAGGGGCACCGCGGCGCAGCGCAGGGCCAGCGAGAGCAGGAGCGGCTGGGCGACGTGGTAGAGCGAGAACCAGCGCCCCTCGCGTAGCACCAGGTGCGAGTACTCGAAGGCCTCCGGCACCGGGGGCGCCGGGGCGGCCACCGCGCCGGCGGCGAGGATCTTCGCGTGGAAGAGCTGCGCGACGCTGTCCTGCACGTGGGGCTGGGCGCCGAAGAACGTGAAGGCGAGCGCGACCGCGAGTGAGAGATGCGCCGCCGCCGCGGCCGCCAGGAAGGAGGTCCACCGAAGGCCGGAGATCAGCGCCCAGGCGCGCCTGGCCGCGGAGACGGCTGGCGCGCCGTATCCGGTCTCCAGCGCGGAAGCGACCGCGGCGGCGCCGGCCGCGCCGAGCGAGAGGTAGAGCGCCCACGAGGTGACGCCGGCCGTCACCGGCGCCAGCGTGAGCGCGGCCGCCGCCAGGGTCCCGCCGACGGCGGCGCTGCCGGCGGAGGGGGCCAGGTAGCGGACGGCCGCCAGCGTCGCCGGCAGCACCACCACGAGGACGCTCCCCGGCGCCGCGAAGGCCCGCGACAGGAGCGCCAGCAGCGGCAGATGTGGCGTCGGGAACTCGGCGGAGAACGCGAGGAGGCTCGACAGCAGGAGCAGCGAGAGCCCGAGCAGCAGCTTCGGCATGCAGCCGGCGCAGTCTGCGCCAGAATCGGAGCATGCGACGCTTCCTGCTGCCCCTCCTGCTCGCCGCGGTTTCCGCTCCCGCCGCCGACGCCCCGCGCGTCCCCGACCTCGCCCAGCTTCAGAAGATGACCGCGCGCTTCGCGCCCACCGAGCTGCGGGCCTCCACCGAGCACCTCTCGGCCGGCGACAGGCGCGCGCTGGCGAAGCTGATCGAGGCGGCCAAGGTCGTCGACGACGTCTTCCTGAAGCAGCTCTACGCGAAGAACCCCGGGCTTCTGGCCGAGCTGCGCAAGGACACCACGCCGCTCGGCAAGGCGCGTCTGAGGTACTTCTGGATGAACAAGGGGCCCTGGTCGAGCATCGACGACTACGCGGCCTTCCTGCCGGGCGTGCCGGCCCGGAAGCCGCTCGGCGCGAACTATTACCCCGAGGGCTTCACCAAGGAGCAGTTCGAGAGCTGGAAGGCGAAGCTGCCGGAGCCTCAGAAGAAGAAGGCCGAGGGGTTCTTCTGGGTCGTGCGCCTCGGCAAGCAAAGGGACCTCCGGCTGGTTCCCTACAGCCAGGAGTACCGCGCCGAGCTCACCCGCATGTCCGCCCTCCTGAAGGAGGCCGCGGCGGCGACCGACAACGCCACCCTGAAGCGCTTCCTGGTGACGCGCGCTCAGGCGTTCCTCGCCGACGACTACTACGAGAGCGACGTCGCCTGGATGGACCTCGACGCGCCGATCGACGTCACCATCGGACCCTACGAGACCTACTCCGACGAGCTCCTCGGCTACAAGGCGGCGTTCGAGGCCTACGTCTGCCTGCGCGACGACGCCGAGACCAAGAAGCTGGCCTTCCTGACCAGCCGGATGCAGGAGCTGGAGGACAACCTCCCGCTCGACCCGAAGTACCGGAACCCGAAGGTCGGCGCGCTGGCGCCGCTGCGCGTCGTCAACGAGGTCTATTCCGGCGGCGAGGGGAACCAGGGGGTGCAGAGCGCCGCCTTCAACCTGCCCAACGACGAGCGGGTGGTGCGCGAGAAGGGCAGCAAGCGGGTGATGCTGAAGAACGTCCAGCGGGCCAAGTTCGAGAAGACGCTGGTGCCGATCGCCGAGCGGGTCATCGGCAAGGAGGCGGCCCGCGACCTCTCGTTCGACTCCTTCTTCACGCACATCGTGGCGCACGAGGTGACGCACGGCCTGGGGCCTCACGCCATCACCGTGGGCGGGGTGGAGAGCTCGCCGCGCAAGGAGCTGAAGGAGCTCTACGGCGCGCTGGAGGAGGCCAAGGCGGACGTCACCGGGCTGGTCGCGCTGCAGTACCTCATGGACAAGGGCGCCCCGGAGCTGCCTGGCGGAGCCGAGGCCGAACGCCGGCTGTACACGACGTTCCTGGCCTCGTCCTTCCGGACGCTCCGCTTCGGCATCCACGAGGCGCACGCCCGCGGGATGGCGATGCAGGTGAACGCCCTCGTCGACAAGGGGGGGTTCGTGGTACGGCCCGACGGCACGTACGGCGTCGACTTCGCGAAGATCAAGGACGCGGTGCGCGAGCTGGACCGTGAGCTGCTGACGCTGGAAGCCACCGGCGACTACGCCGGCGCCAAGAAGAAGCTCGAGGAGCTGGGCAAGCTGCGCCCGGAGCTCGAGAAGGCGCTGGCCGGCCTCGGCGACGTGCCGATCGACATCGAGCCGGTGTTCGGGAAGTAGGGTCTAGGGCATCAGGGGAAGATCCCGAGCTCCATGTAGGCGACCGCGATCTTCTCGATCGAGTTGATCATCGCCGCCGTGCGCAGGTCCGGCGCGCTCGGGTAGCGGCGGTGCGTCTCGCGGATCTGCTGGTAGGCCACCGACATGGTCTCCTCGAGGCCGGAGTTGACGAGGTCCTCCTCGTCGGCGCCGCGCACCAGCAGCTTCTTCTCGACCTCGGTCAGGAACTTGCCGGTCGTCTGCTCCAGGGCCCGCACCATCTGCCCGGCGCTCATCTCCTCGAAGCGCTTCTCCATGCGCCCGAAGCGGACGTGGGAGAGGTTCTTCAGCCACTCGAAGTAGGACACGGTCACGCCGCCGGCGTTGAGGTACATGTCGGGCAGCACGAAGGTGCCCTTCCTGCGAAGGATGACGTCGGCGTCGGCGGTGGTCGGGCCGTTGGCTCCCTCGGCGATGATCTTCGCCTCGATCCGCCCGGCGTTCTCGGCGGTGATGACGTTCTCCAGCGCCGCCGGCACCAGGATGTCGCAGGGGAGCTCGAGCGCGACGGAGCTCGACGGCAGGTCGGTCGCCCCGGCGAACCCGGTGATCTTGCCGGTCGCCTGGCGGTGTGCCACCACCGCTTCGAGGTCCAGGCCGGCGGGGTTGGCGATCGCCCCCTCCCACTCGGAGAGGCCGACCAGGATCGCCCCGGCTTCCTGCAGGAACTTCGCGGCGTGATAGCCGACGTTGCCCAGCCCCTGCACGACCGCGCGCTTGCCGGCGACGCCCGCGGAGAGGTTCAGCGCGCGCAGCACCTCGTCGTCGGTGAGCGCCTCGCGGACACCGAAGAACACTCCGCGCCCGGTCGCCTCCTTGCGGCCGCGGATGCCGCCCTGGGTAATCGGCTTGCCGGTGACGCACCCGATGGCGTCGATCTCCCCCTGGTGGAACTGCGCGTAGGTGTCGGCGATCCAGGACATCTCGCGGGGGCCGGTGCCGTAATCGGGCGCCGGCACGTCCGTGCCCGGGCCGATGAAGTTCTTCTTGAGGAGCTCGGCGGTGTAGCGGCGGGTGATCCGCTCCAGCTGCACGATGGACGTCTTGCGGGGGTCGACCTTGATGCCCCCTTTGGCTCCGCCGAAGGGCACGTCGACCACCGCGCACTTGAACGTCATCAGCGCCGCCAACGCCAGGACCTCGTCCTCGTTGACGTCCGGGGAATAGCGGATGCCCCCCTTGACCGGCAGCTTGTGGTGCGAGTGCTCGGCGCGCCAGGCCTCGATGACCGTGAAGCCGCTACCGTCCTCGTTGCGGATCGGGAAATGGAACTTGTAGACGGCGTTACAGACCTTGATCTGCTCGAGGAGCCCCTTGGGGTAGGAAAGGAAGGCCGCGGCCTGGTCGAAGTTGCGGTTGACGGTCGCCAGGAATCCGTTCTCGGTCACGAGTGCCCTCCAAAAAAATGTACTTCAGATGGCGTCCGATGCTAGCGCACCAGGGTGTGAAAAGGCGCTTGCTCTGGTGACCCGGTGGTATCCTCTCGCACCGAGATCGAACCGATTCCGAGGAGGAGAGCATGAGTTCCGCCTTCCGATCCCTGCGCGCCTGGGTCGTCGGCATCGCCGCGGCCGGGCTTCTCGCCACCGGGCTGCCGCTCGCCGCCCAAGACGTCACGACGGGCCGCATCACCGGCCGCATCGTGGACGAGGGCGGACAACCCCTTCCCGGTGTGACCGTGGAAGGGAAGAACACCGGCACCGGCCTGACCGCCAACAGCGTGAGTGACGCCAACGGCGCCTATCGCCTGATCAACATGCCGGTAGGTACCTACGACGTGACCGCGAAGCTGACCGGCTTCCAGGGCGCGTCGAAGAAGGGCATCAACGTCACCATCGGGTCGGCCTTCACCGTCGACTTCTCCCTGAAGCTCGCCTCGGTGAGCGCCGAGCTGGTCGTCACCGCCGAGACGCCGGTCGTCGAGACCACGCAGACGGCGGCGCAGACGACGGTCGACAGCAGCGCCATCACCTCGCTGCCGATCGTCGGGCGCAACTTCACTGACTTCGTGCTGCTGACGCCGAACGCGCAGCGCGAGACGTCGCGCGGCAACCTGTCGCTCGCCGGCCAGCGCGGCATCGACACCAACATCACCGTGGACGGCGTGGACTTCTCCAACGCCTTCTTCGGCGGGGTCACCGGCGCCGCCGAAGGGCGGGCGCCGATCTCCATCTCGCAGGAGTCGGTGCGCGAGTTCCAGGTGGTGCAGGCCGGCGCCTCGGCCGAGTTCGGCCGCTCCGGCGGCGGCTTCGTCAACGTCATCACCAAGAGCGGCACCAACGACTTCCACGGCGGTGTGTTCGGGTACCTCCGGCCGAGCTCGTTCGTGTCCAAGACCCGGGAGAATCCTGCCAACCCCGCGCAGGGCAACCGGGAGCTGAACGAATCGAAGAAGCGCAACCTCGGCGCGAACTTCGGCGGCCCCATCATGAAGGACCGCCTCTTCTTCTTCGGCTCCTACGAGCAGCAGCGGCAGGACACGACCTTCATCCGCGATGCCTCGGTGGCGATCGCGGAAAACATCATCAGGGCGCGCTTCCCGAACTACCCGGTCTCCGACCCCCAGTTCGTGCAGACGCAGGACGGCGACGTCTTCTTCGGCCGCTTCGACGCGCAGGTCAACGACAAGAACCGCGTGACCGGCCGCGTCAACTACACCACCTACGAGGGTGAGAACGGCACCAACAGCTTCACCAACAACGCCAACGCCCAGAACGGCTTCGAGGAGCTGACGGCGTATTCGATCGTGGCCAACGCGAACTCGATGTTCAGCGGCAGCATGATCAACGACTTCAACTTCCAGTACACCAACGAAGACATCCCGCGCAAGGACAAGGGCCTCGGCCTCCCCGAGATCCAGACCGGCATTTCCGGCACGCCGCGCCTGGGCGAGGTCTCCTTCCTGCCGATCACCGCGATCCAGGATCGCCTGACGTTCTCCGATGCACTGACCTTCCTGAAGGGCAACCACGTCTTCAAGGGCGGCATCGAATACAACAGCACCAGCATGGACCAGGTCTTCAAGGGCAACTGGCGCGGGGTCTACATCTTCGCCGCCGGCGGCGGCCGCACCGTCGACCAGAACTTCGCGGCCGGCAACTGGGATCAGTACCGCGAGTTCGTCGGCCTGAACGGCCGCACCGCCGACGAGGCGGGCCAGTACAACCAGAAGCAGAAGGAGCTGGCCTTCTACGTGCAGGACCAGTGGTTCGCGACGCCGCAGCTGACGGTCAGCCTCGGCCTGCGCTACGAGCGGCAGAACAACCCTGACGACCCGATCCTCGACTACCGCAAGCTGGGCGGCGTGCATGCCGCGACCGAGGCCCTCGTCCAGCCGGACGCCGAGATTCCCGACGCCACCAACCAGTGGTCGCCCCGGCTCTCCATCGCGTACACCCCGGGCACCAGCGGAAAGACCGTGCTCCGCCTCTCGCTCGGCCGCTACTGGTCGCGCTTCCCGGCGCTCCTCACCTCCCAGCTCTACACCGCCAACGGCGTGGTGGGCTCGCAGTACGCCGTCACTGGCGCCGCCGCCAACGGTCCGGCCGCGGGCGTCGTGGCTCCCGGCTGGGGCGCCACCTTCAATCCGTTCCAGGTGCAGCCGCTGGGCAACCTGCCTCCGGGGACCCGCCTGGCCACCCCCGGCGTCTTCACCATCAACCCCGACTACCAGAACCCGCGCACCGACCAGGCCAACATGGCCGTCGAGCACGAGGTCTTCGGGATCTCCTTCGGCCTCGAGGGGCAGTACTCCAAGACCTACAACCTCGAGCGGATCTCCGACCTCAACCTCACCGCCTCCTCGAACCCGGCGGTGGACTGCCCGAACCTCCCGGTGACGTCGGGCGTCACCTGCTACGGCATCAAGGTCGGCACCGCGAATCCGCGCACCAACCGTCCCGACCTGCGTTACGGCCGCATCAGCGTCTACTCCTCGGACGCCTACGGACGCTTCTGGTCCGCCACGTTCAAGTTCCGCAAGAACTTCGCCAACGGCCTCCGCTTCTTCGGTTCGGTCACCCGCGCCGAGGACAAGGACAGCGACTCCAACGAGCGCAACTTCGCGGGCTTCTTCCTCGAGGACGTCAACAGCAACGCCCTCAACTACAGCTTCTCCGACCGCGACCAGAAGTGGCGCTTCCTGATGAACGGCAACTACGACATGAAGATCACCAGCTGGCTGGACGGGTTCGTCGGCCTGCTCTTCAACTACCAGACCGGCCGCCCCTTCAACCCGACCACCGGCACGGATTTCAACCTCGACGGAGAGAGCACCACCGACCGCCCGACCATCGCCGGCGACCACTTCGAGCGCAACAGCTACCGGTTCCCCGACCGTTACACGCTCGACGCCCGCATCGGCCTCGGCTTCAACATCGGGCCCGGCCGCGTCTCGGTCTTCGGCGAGTGCTTCAACTGCACCAACACCGCCAACCGCGGCATCTCGGTGACGCGCTGGGGCACCGCTCAGACGCCTGCCGCCAACTTCGGCGTCTCCAACACCGTCACCTCGTTCACCCGGACCTATCAGATCGGCGCCCGCTACGACTTCTAGCTAGTCGTTCCAACCCGTCCCTCATCGGCGCCGGTGACCCCGGCGCCGATTTCTTTTGGTACCCTCGCGCGCGCCAGGAGAACAGCCATGCCAACGGAGCTCGCCGCGCCACCCGTCCCACCGGTCTCCGTGCTCGCCGAGCACGAGCGCGACCTCGCCGAGAACGTCTACCAGTGGGCGTCGGAGACGATCGGCCCGCGCGTCCTGGAGATGGACCGCGCCAACATGATGGACCCGGAGATCATCCGCCAGTTCTTCGAGCTGGACCTGATGGGCATCGAGGTCCCGGAGGAGATGGGCGGGCTGGGCCAGAACTTCACCACCTCGATCGCGCTCATCGAGGCGCTGGCCCGCGTCGACGCCGCCTGCGCCGTGGTGGTCGACGTGCAGAACACGCTGGTCAACAACGCCATCCTGCGCTGGGCTTCGCCGGAGCTGAAGCGCCGCTACCTGCCGCAGCTGGCCAAGAAGAAGGTCGGCGCCTATGCGCTCTCCGAGCCCGGCTCCGGCTCGGACGCGTTCGCGCTGGCCACCACCGCCACCCGCAAGGGGGACCGCTTCGTCCTGAACGGCTCGAAGCTGTGGATCACCAACGGCCTCGAGGCCGAGCTCTTCCTGGTCTTCGCCAACGCCGACCGCAAGCTCGGCTACAAGGGCATCACCGCCTTCCTGGTGGAGTCCAGCTGGAAGGGCTTCAGCAAGGGGAAGAAGGAAGACAAGATGGGCATCCGCGCCTCCTCCACGCTGGCGCTGGCCTTCGAGGACCTCGAGGTCCCGGAGGAGAACGTCATGGGAGAGGTCGGCAACGGCTACAAGATCGCGATCGAGACGCTCAACGAGGGGCGTATCGGCATCGGCGCCCAGATGGTCGGCACCGCGCGCGGCGCGCTGGACTACGCGCTGAAGTACACCCGCGAGCGGAAGCAGTTCGGCAAGCTGATCTCCGAGTTCCAGGCGGTGCAGCACGAGCTGGCGCGGATGGACATGGAGCTCGAGTGCGCCCGCCTGGCGGTCTACAACGCCGCGCGCCTGAAGGAGGCGGGCCTGCCGTTCGTGCGCGAGGCGGCGATCGCCAAGCTGAAGGCCTCGGAGACGGCCGAGATCTGCACCTCGCGCTCGCTGGAGCTCCTCGGCGGCTACGGCTACGTGAAGGAGTACCCGCTCGAGAAGTACTACCGGGACGCCAAGATCGGGAAGATCTACGAGGGGACGTCGTTCATGCAGCTCAACACGATCGCGAAGGACGTCCTGAAGCGGTAGCCGCCTGCCGAGCTCCGACGCGCCCGCTTCCGGTCAGGATTCGATGGGGCACCCCTCCGGGGTTCCCCCGGCCCCTCCCGTGCTGCGCCGAGAGATCGGCCTCTGGCAGGGGAGCGCGCTCAACATCATCGACATGGTCGGGGTGGGGCCCTTCGTCACCCTGCCGCTCATCCTGGCCGCCATGGGGGGCGGCCGCGCTCTCCTGGCCTGGATCCTCGGCGCGCTGCTGGCCATCTGCGACGGGCTGGTCACCGCCGAGCTCTCGGCCTCGCTGCCGCGGGCCGGCGGCTCCTACGCGTTCCTGCGCGAGGCCTACGGGCCGGACCGCTGGGGCCGCTGGATCTCGTTCCTCTTCCTCTTCCAGATCATCTTCTCGGCGCCGCTCTCGATCGCCTCGGGCGCCATCGGCTTCTCCCGCTACCTGAGGTTCGTGGCGCCCGGCATCCCGGAGCGCTGGGAGGCCCCGGTGGCCAGCGTCCTCTGCCTCCTGGTGACGCTGTTCCTCTTCCGGCGGATCGGCGCGATCGGGAAGTTCTCCTTCGTGCTCTGGATCGGCGTCCTGCTGACGATGGCGATCGTGATCGGGGTCGGCCTGCCGCACCTGAAGCTGTCGGCGCTGCGCTTCTGGGAGGCCCCGGTCGTCGCTCCGCCGGCCGGGGCGCTCGGAGGGCTGGGCGCCGCGCTGCTGATGGCGGTCTACGACTACCTCGGCTACTACAACATCTGCTACCTGGCCGAGGAGATCGTCGAGCCGGCGAGGACGATCCCACGGGTCATCGTGATCTCCATCGCCACCGTGGCGGTGCTCTACATCCTGATGAACCTCTGCGTCATCTCGGTGCTTCCGATGGAGCAGGCCATGACCTCGAAGTCGACCGTCTCGGACTTCGTGGAGGCCGTGGGGGGGCGGCCGCTGGCCCGTGCGGTCACCGTGCTCATCCTCTGGACGGCATTCGCCTCCATCTTCTCGCTCACGCTGGGCTACTCCCGGATCCTCTACGCGGCGGCGCGCGACGGGAACTTCTTCCGCCCCTTCGCCTGGCTGCACCCGCGGGACGGATATCCGGCGGTGGCGCTGGCGGCTCTCGGCGGCGCGGCCGCCCTCTTCGCGTTCCTGCCGTTGAAGCACGTGCTGGCAGCGATCCTTTCGATCCGCGCGATCGTCCCGTTCATGGCCCAGATCGTTGGCGCGCTGGTGCTGCGGAAGAAGCTGCCCGACAGCGCCCGGCCGTTCCGGATGTGGCTCTATCCGATGCCGGCGCTCATCGCGCTCTTCCTCTGGGGCTTCGTCCTCTCGTCCCCCCAGAAGGGCTTCAAGATCACCGGGCTCCTGGTGATCGCGGCCGGATCGGCCGCGTTCCTGCTCCGCGCCCGGATGCTGGGGAGCTGGCCCTTCGCGCCGAGAGTGCGGGGCTCCGCCTGCTAGAATTCGAGCCCTGCCCGGGGCGACGTACCCAAGTGGTTAAGGGAAGGCTCTGCAAAAGCCTCATTCGTCGGTTCGAATCCGACCGTCGCCTCCAGAAGAGCGCCCCGCCCTCGGACGCGGGGGGTTTCGAGCGATCCGGCTCGAGGCTCCTCGAGCCCGAGGAAAATGACTGAAGCCTCGACCCCGGCGGAAGTGTCCCGGCCGACGAATAGTTTGTGCGTCGTTCGGAGCGCCGCGGGGCCAGCAGCAAGGCGCCGCGACGCCCGTTGGAGTAGGCCCTCCACGCAGGAGCGGACGATGCTGATGACCCCGCGCCGCCCGAACCGAACGTCTCGAGCGCAGCGAGAGTCGAGGTCTCTGGCGGGGGCCGAAGGGCCCCGCAGTAACCCGGAGGGCGCCAGGCCATTGCGCGCGATCTCTGTGTTGCACCGACACTCGGCGGAGAGCCAACTCCAGCCTCGGTCGGTGCGCCTTGATCTCGCGTGCAAGCGCCTGGCGCGACGCGCAAACTATTCGTCGTCCGGGACACTGAGCCGGAGTGGCGGAATGGCAGACGCAGGGGACTTAAAATCCCCCGGCCTTAGGGCCATGCCGGTTCGAGCCCGGCCTCCGGCATCGATCCTGACGCGCGAGAGCGGCCCGCTGGCGGCGTTGTCGTCGTTCGGTCTCGCTGCGGCGTGGCGCTGCCACGCCTCACTCGCCTCTCTCCTCCGCCTTGCCATCGGGCCACTCTCGCGCGTCAGGTGGATTGGTTGAGCTCGTACGACGCGGTGGCCATCTTCGAGCAGACGCTCGGGCATCGCTTCGCGGACCGGAACCTCCTGGAGCGCGCGCTCACGCACTCCTCCTACGCGAACGAGAACTCCCGCAGCGAGGTCATCCGCGACAACGAGACGCTGGAGTTCCTGGGCGACAGCATCCTCGGCTTCGTGGTCGCCGAGCTGCTGTTCGAGCTCTATCCCGACTTCCGCGAGGGGCCGCTCTCCAAGGCGCGCTCGCACCTCGTCTCCGAGGGCTTCTTTGCCGGCAAGGCGCGCCTGCTGGGCCTGGGAGACGTGCTGCGCCTGGCGGTGGGGGAGCAGCGCTCCGGCGGGCGCGTCAAGGACTCGATCCTGGCGGACGCCTTCGAGGCGGTCTTCGCCGCGATCTATCTGGACGCCGGTCTGGAGAGGACGCGCAGCATCGCCCGCAGGCTCTTCCTGGAGGACATGCGCTCGCTGCCCGCCGACCTGTCGTTCCACGACTACAAGACGACGCTCCAGGAGCTCGCCCAGGGGGAGGGCAAGCCGCTGCCGCTCTACAAGCTGGTGGAAGAGAGCGGCCCGGACCACGACAAGCGGTTCGTCTACGAGGTCGAGTACGACGGCGGGGCGATCCGGACGCGCGGCGTCGGGGCTTCCAAGAAGGAGGCCCAGCGCCAGGCCGCCAAGGCCGCGCTGACCGTGAAGATGCGCGCCAAGGCGCAGTCGCTCGGCCGCTAGACGTCGGCGGTCAGCGCGCCGAGCGAGTCCACGACCGCGTGCGGGCGGATCTCGCGCTGCAGGTCGGCCCCGCGGAACTTCCCGGTCCTGACCAGGATGCCGCGCGCCCCGGCCGCCTGCCCGCCGGCCACGTCGCTCTCCACGTCGTCGCCGATCACCGCCACCTGCCCGGGCGGGACGCCGACCGCCTGGAAGGCCGCCTGGAAGAACAGCGTCGACGGCTTGCCGACCAGGATCGCCTCGCAGCGCGCCGCGTATTCCAGCGCCGCCACGAACGGGCCGCAGTCCAGGGTCAGCCCGCCTCCGGAGCGGAAGCTGAAGTAACGGTTCTTGGCCAGGGCGACCAGCCGCGCCCCGCCCTGCAGCGCCAGGAACGCCTCGTTGAGCCGCTGGAACGTGAAGCCGTCGCCGGCGTCGCCGATCACCACCGCCTGCGGCTCCGGCGCGTCGAGCTCCAGCCCGGCGAGGTCCTCCCGCAGGGCGTCGGTGACCACCGCCAGGCAACGCGACAGGCCTTCCCGGAGCAGGCGCTCGCGGCCCACCACCGCCGCGGTGAGGATCTTCGCGGGCTCGACCGGGATCCCCATGGCGTCCAGCTCCCGCGCCAGGGTCGCGCGCGAGCGGCTGGTGGTGTTGGTGCAGAAGACCCAGGGCACGCCCCCGGCGTCGAGCGCGCGCAGGAAGTCGGCCGCTCCGGGGAGCGGCCGGCCGTACTGGTAGACCGTGCCGTCGAGGTCCAGCACCAGCCCTTTCACGCCGGCCAGGGCTCCCTTCATCGCAGCTCGGCAAAGGTCCGGTTTTCGATGCGGTAGCGCTTCCAGTCGCGGTAGTCGAAGTGCCACCACTCGCTCTCGTAGACGGTGAAGCCTTCCGCTTCCATGGCGCTTCGCAGGAGCTCCCGCAGGGCGCGCTGGGCGCTCGTGCCGCCGGGGTAGTCGGGGAAGGACCGAGGCGACATCTCGTCGTAGAGGCCGGTCATCGCCACCGGGCGTCCGCTGCTCCTCTCGTAGAGCGTCAGGTCGACGGCGCAGCCGCGGTTGTGGCGCGAGCCCTTGTCGGGATCGGCGACGAAGATCTTCCCTTCGGCCGGGGTGGCGTCCCAGAAGACCTTGGTGACGTACCAGGGGCGGTAGCCGTCGTGCACCAGCAACCCGTAGCCATGGGCGGCGAGGGCGCGGCCCGCGCGCGCGACCGCCTCGGCGGCGGAGCGCTGCAGGAAGGCGCGCGCTTCCTGGTAGACCGGAGTCCCCAGGAAGTTGTCGGAGCCGGCATAGCGGATGTCGAGGTGGATGGTGGGATCCAGCTTGGTCAGCTCCACGAGATCGGAGGGCAGAAACTCCCCTTCCTCCGCCGGCGGCGTCGCCGCCCGCGCCTCGGAGATCAGCTCGCTCACCGGGCGTGCCGGCGCGATGCGGAAGACCGCGCCCTCGGCCTCCTTGCGACGTGGGAGGCGCACGCCACCGAGCACCAGCTCGCGGGCGCGCCCCGAGCCGTCGCGAACGAACGAGATCCGCTCGCCGTCCCAGCTCGGGTCGTGCGACACCACCTGGAATCCGCCCCGCCCGTCGTCCTCGAGCCGCAGGAACGACACCCAGTCCGCCAGCACCTCGAGCGCCCCCTCGCGTTCCAGCACGATCGCCGTCTGATGCGGCCAGCCGTACTCGCCGAGGAGGCCGGCGCGCCCGGAGTCAAGCGTCTCTTTCAGCAGTTCGGCGGTCCGCCGGTAGGCGCGTCCGCCGATGACCAGCCGGTCGCCGCGCGGCTCCACGGCTGGCCCTTGCGCCTGCAGGTCGTCGACCCGCAGCCCGCGGCCATGGCGCCGCAGGCGCAGCGGGCGCCCGTCGCCGGAGAACGCGGCGACGAGCTCGCCGCCGCGGGCCCGCAGCTCGGCCCAGGCACCGTTGGAGCTCCAACGACCCGCCAGCCGCCGGGCGAGCGCGGCGCCGACCGGCGTGCCGTGGCGTGGCGCCGGGGGCGGGCGCTCCCCCCTGCCGGCGAGGAGGAGCCGCAGCGCCAGGTCGGCGAGAGAGTCCGTCACCGCCGTAGCCGAACCGCGCGTCGCCACGACCACAACTGCCAGGCCGCTCCCCGGCAGCGCCCGCAGGGTGGTGGTGAAGCCCTGGAACGAGCCGCTCTGCCCCAGCCAGGCACGACCGTCGAAGCGGCGGCCGCGCGCCGGCCCTTCGAGCGTCTTCTCGCGCGCCAGACGCGCCGCCAGCCGGCCGAGGTCCTCGATCGACGCCAGCAGGCCCACGGCAGGAGCTGGTCCGACTTGCGCCGGAGTCGCCGGGATGTCCCGGCCGTCGTAGGTCCAGATCGCGCCCTTCGCGGGCTGCTCGGCGGTCGCTGCGAACCCGGAGCCGCCCATCCCGAGCGGCGCCAGCACCAGACGCTTCACCAGCGCCGGGTAGGGCTCACCAGCGGCGCGCTCCAGCGCCAGGCCGAGGACGGCGTATCCGGCCTGCGACGTCTTCTGCCGGCTGCCGGCGCGGAAGAGCGCGGGCGCGTCGCGCAGGCTGGCGACCAGCTCCGGCAGAGGCAGGGGCAGGGGCTCGGCGGAGAGAGCGCTGCCGGCCGAAGGATGGAGCGGCAGGCCGGAGCGGTGCTCGGCGAGCTGGCGAGGGGTGAGGCCGGCGTGCGAGGGCCCGAGCTCCGGCACCAGGCGTCCGATCGGCGTGTCGAGCCCGAGAACGCGCTGCTCGCCCAGACGCCTGGTGGCGAGCGCGGTGACGAGCTCGGTCAGATGCCCGGCGCGCAGCAGAGCGTGCGCCGGGACTGTCGTCCCCGAGACGATGGCGGTGACCGCGTCTCCGTTCGCGACCGCGACAAGGATCGCCGGGATGCCGTTTTCGGAGCGCTCCCGGTCGGCCGCCGCCTGCACGCGCTGCGGGAGTTCTCCTTCCGCCGACAACGCGAGCAAGAGCGGCCAGGCGACGAGGTGCACGCGGCGATTATCTCCAGCCGCGTGCCGATCAGGGGATCAGGCGCGCGCCGCGGCCGCCGTCTCCGCCAGCTCTTCCCAGCGCGCTTCGCGGTCGTAGAGGTAGTCGTCGAGAGCGCAATTCGCGCAGAGGCGCCCCTTGGGATCCCAGTCGGCCTCGACGAGGTGGACACAGCCGGGTCGGTTGCAGAGCCTGCCGGCTCCGAGCTCGAAGGTCACGGTCTCTTTGATGGTCATGGCTATCTCCCTTCAGCGCCTGTGCAAGGCGCGTGCCCCGAGCGAGAGCGGAGCGGTGAGGAACTCGGTCGCGTGCTGCACGACGGTCTCGTCGCGCAGGACCTTGCGGTGTCCGAGTCCCGTGGTGGCGATCAGCCTCGCGTCGGGCCAGGCGGCCACGATGGCCGGCCCGTCGGAGAACGGAACCTCCAGGTCGCCGAAGTCGTGGAGGACGAGGAGCGGGGGAGTGGAGGCCCCCGGAACTACGTGGACGGCCAGCTCGTCCCAGACGAACCCCAGGCGCTCCTCGACCGCGCGGAGGATCCGGAGCCGGGACGCCTCGCGGAAACCGGCGGCTTTCAGGAAGCCCTCCGGATAGCGCACCACCTCGGCAGGCACGCCGACGAAGACCAGCCGCTCCGCGGAGAAGCCGTGGCGGAGCGCATGAGCCACCGCGGCGCCGCCGAGCGAGTGGGCGACCACCGCGTGAAAAGCCCCGAGCCGCGCGGCAAGCGCCCGGACCGCGAGGCTGAAGTGAATCAGCGAGGAGGTGCGCCCGCCGGAGGCGCCGTGCCCCGGCGCGTCGAACGCCACCACCGAGAAGCCGGCGGCCACCAGCGGCTCGACGAAGGCCGAGAGCTGCCCTCCGACGCCTCCCCAGCCGTGCACCAGGAGGACCGCCGGTCCCTCTCCCCAGCGCCAGGTCGCCAGCCGTCCGGTGCCCCGGAATCCGCCCACCGAGCCGAGCTCCTCGACCTCGAGAAGGCGGAACTCTCCGGTCGCCAGGAACTGCCGCGTGCGCTCCGACGGGGAGGTCTTGGGCGTCCGGAAGAAGGCGCGGATGGCCAGGTCCGAGGCGAGACGAGGAGTCAGCCGGTCGAGCGCCGCGACGAGGACACGCGTTAACACGCGAACGTTCGTTCTATTGTGCTGCCGGCGTGGTTCGCTCACGATGACTCTCCTTCCGTGCTTTCAGGCCTGAGGCTTGCGGGAGTTCAGGACCAGCGTATCGAACGCGTTCCGAGCGCGCTGCGTGGCCTTCGGGTCGCGCAGCAGCCGGGCGGCGTGGTGCCAGCCGAGCATGATCGCGTACATGTCGTGGGCGAACTGCTCCGGGTCGACCTGCTCGTGGAAGTGCCCCTCGGAAACGGCGGTCCGCACGGCCATGGCGATCGTCTCCAGCCAGTCCTTTTGAAGGTGCACCAGGCGGTCACGCACCGGCCCCGGGCGGTCGTCGAGCTCCACCGAGGCGGCCACGAAGAAACAGCCACCCGGCAGCCCGCTCTGCTTGGGCCAGCGCGCCCAGTTGTCGAACAGCGCCCGCACGCGAGGCTCGCCGCGCGGCACCCGCAGCGCCGGCTTCACGACTGCGTCCACGAAGCGCGCGGCGGCGAAATCCAGGAGCTGGAGCTGGAGCGCCTCCTTGGACTTGAAGTGGGCGAAGAGGCCGCTCTTGGAGAGCTTGAGGTCGGCGGCCAGCTGGCCGATGGAGAGCCCGTCGAGCCCGATCTGGCTGGCCGAGGCCGCCGCGTGCTCCAGGATGCTCTGCTTGGTCAGCTCGCCCTTGCTCACACCCCTAATTTAGTACGACCGTTCGTGTTTGTCAAGGGTAAGAGGCGCGCGGCTCGCGGCGGGCGGGGGCGAGGCAGCAGCGGGACGCGAGCCGAACACCAACCGAGTGCGCGAGAAGCCCCACCAGATGTGATTCACACGGCCCGGGGGGGGTCGGGGGACCGAGCCCCGGAGGTCCCCCGGATCTATCGCTTGAAGAAACCGGACGGCGGCGCCGCCTGCACTCCCGCAGCCGGCGTCGCGCCCAGGAGCCGCTGGTTGAGCTCCTTGATGCGCTCGTTCATCTGGGCGATCTTGTTCGCGTGGTCCTGGCGCATCCGCTCGAGCTCCTGGCGGAGCCTCTGGACCTCCCCCTCGACGTCGGCCACCTGCATCGCCCGCTGCTCGATGACGCGGTCGCGCTCGCGAAGGTCGCTCTCCAGCGCGGCCACCGTGTCCTCTTTCTCCTGGATGCGGAGCTTGAACTTCTCCTCCTGCTCCTCGTAGAGCCGCTTGACGTCCATGAGCTCGGTGATCGCGGAAAAGTCGTTGGCGGTGGGAGCCATGATGCCTCCTCGGAACTTCTCCTCGATCGAGGGGAAGAGCTTGCGCAGCTTGAGCGACAGGTCCTCGGGGTCGGCCGTCAGCGCCATCGCCTTGGACATGTCGATGGCGCCGTTGGCCAGCAGCGCGATGAGCGACTGGTTCATCGACTGCATCCGGTAGTAGGTGACCGAGTTCTCCATCTCCTCCTGGATCTCCTTGGTCTCGCCGGTCTCGATGAACTTGGCGATCTTCGGAGAGTTGAGGAGGATCTCGATCACCGGGACGAGCGCCGAGCCCTTGCCGTCGGAGCGCTCGATGAGCTGCATGGAGCAGATCGCGCGCAGCACCAGCGCCACCTGGCGCCGCACCTGGTTCTGCTGGTTCGGCGGGCAGGTGTCCATGATTCGGTCGATCGTCTGCGCGGCGTTGTTGGTGTGCAGCGTGGAGAAGACGAGGTGACCCGTCTCGGCGGCGGTGATCGCGGTGGCCATCGTCTCCCAGTCGCGCATCTCGCCGACCATGATGACGTCCGGGTCCTGCCGCAGCGAGTTCCGGAGCGCTTCCTTGAACGACACGGTGTCGGTTCCGATCTCGCGCTGGCACACCGAGGCCAGGTTGTCCTGGAAGAGGTACTCGATGGGGTCCTCGACGGTGACCACGTGCACCGGGTGGCGCTCAGTGATCAGCTTGATGATCGACGCCAGCGTGGTGGACTTGCCCGACCCGGTGGGGCCGGTCACCAGGACCAGGCCGGCCGGCAGGTCGGCCATGGTCGCCAGCACGTCCGGGAGGTTCAGGTCCGACAGGTTGGGGATGATGTACGGGATGCGCCGGAACACGGCCGTCCAGGTACCGCGCTGCAGGAAGATGTTGCCGCGGAAGCGGGCCAGTCCGGTGATGCCGTAGCCGATGTCGACCGCGTAGTTCTGCTGGAGCTTGTCCTTCTGGTAGCTCGAGAGGATGGGGAGGACCATCTCCTCGATCTCCTTGGGGGTCAAAGGATCCGTTTTCAGGGGGACCAGACGCCCGGAGATGCGAAGCAGAGGGGGCCGGCCGGGCTTCAGGTGGAGGTCGGAGGCCTCCTTCTTCGTGACGAACTTCAGGAGTTCGGTCAGGTCCATCGCATGACCCCGTTTCTCGCCCTTCTGAAGGGACTTCCCCGGCGGCCGGCACGGTAGCATCCGGCCGCGCGACGGGTCAACAAAGCCGGGCGCGCCTGAATCATGTCCCCAGGCCCGCCCGGGACATACCTTTCCGGTGTGTGCTTCCCTCCCGGGAGGCCGCGAAGGAGGCCCCGTGAACGACCCCGAATGGCGGGAGAGGTGGGCGTCCAAGATCGCCTCGGCCGTCGAGGCGGTGAGGGCCGTACCCCCCGGGCAGCGGATCCTGATCGGCTCCGGCGCCGCCGAGCCGGTGAAGCTCGTGGAGGCGCTGGTCAGCGACGGCGGCCACCTGGCCGGCAACGAGATCGTGCACCTCCTGACGCTGGGCCCGGCCCCCTACGTGGCGCCCGAGCTGGCGCCGCGCTTCCGGCACACCGCCTTCTTCATCGGCGGCAACGTGCGCGAGGCGGTCCAGCAGGGGAGGGCCGACTTCATGCCGGTCTTCCTCTCCGAGATCCCCGAGCTGATCCTCTCCAAGCGCGTCAAGATCGACGTCGCGCTGGTGCAGGTCAGCCCTCCGGACCGGCACGGGCAGGTCAGCCTGGGCGTCTCGGTGGACATCATCCGGGCCGCCGTCGACACCGCCGACATCGTCATCGCCGAGGTGAACCCGCGGATGCCGCGCACGCTGGGCGACTCCTTCTTCCCGGTCAGCCGCATCGCCCATCTGGTGCCGGTCGACTACCAGCTCCCCGAGCTGGCGCACGAGGAGCTCGACGAGGTCGACAGCGCGATCGGCCGCAACATCGCCAGCCTCATCCCCGACGGCGCGACGCTGCAGATGGGGATCGGCAAGGTGCCCGACGCGGTGCTGGCGCAGCTCTACGGCCACCGCGACCTGGGAGTGCACACCGAGATGTTCTCCGACGGTGTCATGAAGCTGGCCGACGCCGGGGTGATCAACGGCAAGCGCAAGACGCTGCTGCCCGGCAAGATCGTGACCTCCTTCGTGATGGGGAGCCGCGCGCTCTACGAGTGGGTGGACGACAACCCGAAAGTGGAGATGCGGCCCAGCCGCTTCACCAACGACCCGTTCACGATCGCCCGCAACGACCACATGGTGGCGATCAACGCGGCGCTGGCGGTGGACCTCACCGGACAGGTGGCCGCCGACACGCTGATGGGGCGCTTCTTCTCCGGTATCGGCGGCCAGGTCGACTTCATCCGCGGCTCGGCCAGGAGCCGCGGCGGCATCCCGATCATCGCGCTCCGGTCGACGGCCAAGAACGGACTGTTCAGCCGCATCGTCCCCGCGCTGGCCGAGGGGGCCGGCGTCGTCACCAGCCGCGGCGACGTGCACTACGTCGTGACCGAATACGGCGTGGCCGACCTGTGGGGAAAGAACATCCGGCAACGTGCCCTGGCGCTCATCTCCATCGCCCACCCCGGCTTCCGCGCCGAGCTCCTGGCGGCCGCCCAGGAACGGCGCTACGTCTTCTTCGAGAGCGAGCCGGCGCTGCGCCGGTAGATTGGGGAACGGCTACCCGGTTACTGCACGGCCCTTCCGGCCCGTGCCAGAGACGTCGATTCGAGCGCTGCTCGAATCTCCGGTCCCCCTACCGGATCAGAGCGGAGATCGTCAAAACAACCATCACGAGCCCGATGCCGACGGCGATGGTGCCGACGGTGCGGCCCAGGAGCAGCAGGCGGCGCGGGGGCGGCTCGGTCCTCAGCGCCTCCAGCGCTCCCTCGGCCCGCAGCCGCTCCCACTCGCCGGGGCGCTCGTCCTGGAGCTCCTCCTCGCTGACGCTGCCGGTGAAGATCACCGTGTCCATCGGCAGCTTCTCCGGGCGGAGGTGGCCGTTGAAGAAGTGGACGGTGAAGATGAAGACGACCGCCAGGAGCGCCTCTTCTCCGTGCACCAGGGTGGCGACGTTGAAGGCCCAGCCCGGCAGCACCCGCGCGAAGAGCCTCGGCAGCCAGAGCATCAGGCCGGAGCCGCCGATGATGCCCATTCCCCAGAAGACCGCCCAGTAGTCGAACTTCTCCCAGTAGGTGAAGTGGTCGAAGAGCGGCCTCGGTCCCAGGCCGAAGAACCAGCGCACGTGCTGGACCATCTCCTTCAGGTCGCGCGGCTGCGGCACCATCGAGCGCGGCCCCCAGAGGACCCCGTAGTCCTTCCGGACGAAGACGCGGTCCAGGATCCGGTAGAGGTGCGCCGCGAACGTCAGGATCAGCAGCGAGGCGAAGACGCGGTGGAGCGTCGAGGCCACCTTGAAGTTGCCGAGGGCGAAGAGGGCGGCGGCCCAGCGCTCGTGGCTGAAGACCAGCGGGATGCCGGTGAGCGCCAGCCCCAGGAAGCTCACCATCAGGCAGCCGTGGAGGACGCGGTCGGCGGTGTCGAACCTGCGGTAGTGGACCTGCCCGCTCATTTACCGCCTCCATTCCCGTTCCGTCTCGTCTTCGCCCGGCGCGCCTGGAACGAGCGCGGGATCCAGAGCACGGTGTGCAGCCCGAAGAAGCCGAAGACCGACACCAGCAGCAGCGCCATGAACTTGCCGGTGTAGAAGAGGAGCGGGTTGCGCGCCTTGTCGCGCGGGTCGGCGTGCGGGTCGTACTTCGCGAAGTTGGGCGAGGTGCCGGGATGACATTTCTGGCAGGTCGCCAGCCGGCGCGCCGGCGCGACCGTGGAGCGCGGGTCGGCCTTGCCGAAGATGTCGTGCGCGGAGTGGCAGTCGGCACAGGTGGCGACCCGCGTGAACCCCAGCTCGGTCACCTGGCCGTGGTAGGTGTCGCGGTAGCTGTGGATCAGCGACTCGTGGCAGGTGCCGCATTCCTTGATGACGTCCAGCCGCCAGCGGGCGGTCTCGGTGGCGATGACCTCGTGCGCCGAGTGGCAGTCGATGCAGACCGGCGCGTTCGGGTTCCCTTTCTTGAGCGCCTGCCCATGGACGCCCTGCTCGAAGAGGCTCAGGATGCCGGCGTGGCAGGCGCCGCAGGTGGCGGGCACCCGGACGCGGTTGACGGTGGAGCCGGCGTCCCTGGGCGTGCGGATCTCGTGGTAGCCGTGGCAGGTGGCGCAGTTCGGCGCGACGGTCAGCCCAGCCTTCAGCAGGGCCTTGCCGTGGATGCTGTCGGCAAAATGCGCCGGGTCGTTGCCCTTGAGCCGGTGCGCCTTCTTGTAGATGGCAGGGTCGCCGTGGCACCGCAGGCAGGTACCCGGCAGCTTGAAGTGGCTGGTGGGCGCGTTCGGGTCCTTGGACGGCAGGATGCCGTGCGAGCCGTGGCAGTCGACGCAGCGCGCCGCGCGGCTGGCGGGGTTCCGGGCGTGCGATGCGGCGTGGAAGCTCTTGGCGTAGTCGCCGGCCTGCTGGTCGTGGCAGGGAGAGCAGTCCACCCTGGCGAGCTTCTCGGCGTGCGGAAACTCCGCCGCCGCCAGGTCGGCATGGCAGTCGGTGCAGGCCATGCCGGCCGCTCCGTGAACCGAGCCGGCGAAGACTTTCTCGTCCACGAAGACCGGGGTCTTCTCCTTCTCGCGCACTGCCCCGGCGTCACCGTGGCAGGTCAGGCAGTCGTCATTGGCCGGCCCGGCGCCGAGCAGGCTCCGACCGGCCAGCAGCAGCGCCCCGGCCAGCAGGACTGGTCTCATGCGGCGTTCACTTCAACCCGAGATCGGCGAGGATCTTCGGGTTGGCTTCGTCCTGCGCGAGCAGGCCGTGGCAGGCGTCGCATTCCGCGGTGATCACGCGGCCGTCGGCCGCCTTGTGGTTGCCGTCGTGGCAGCGGAAGCAGCCGGGGAAGTCGTCGTGGCCGAGGTTGTTCGGGTAGGTCCCCCAGGTGATCTTCATCTCCGGGAAGACGTTCGTCTTGTAGATGTCCTGGGTCGCGCGGACGGCGGCCTCCACCAGCGCGCGCTTTTCCGTCCAGGCGCCCGGGTAGGTCGTCTTGTAGAAGGAGGTCAGGGAATTGGCGATCCGCTCGTCGGCCCCCAGAGCGCCCGCCGACTCGGCCCGCAGCACCTCCACGCACTTCTTCTTGACGAAGGGGAGCTCGCGGCTGATGCGGCCGTCGGCGATCGCCTCGTCGACGGCGCGCTCCGGCAGCTTGAAGATGTGGGTGGGCCGGTTGTGGCAATCCATGCAGTCCATCGTCCGGCGTTCGGACACCTTGGCCGGCGCCCGCGCGGCCGCCGCGCCCTCGGTCGAGACGTACTCCACCGTCTTGCCGGCGTCGTCCAGGTAGGTGACGGTCGGGATCACCTGGCGCTTGGCGTCGGACGCCGTGTAGGAGACGCGTTCCACGCTGTCGATGTGGCGGCCGTGGATGCCGGTCCGGCCCTGGAACGTCTTGCCGCCGAGCTTGAGCACCAGCACCGTCGTGAGCGGGGTGCTGGTCTCGTCGTCGGCGTACTTGGTGCGCACCAGGAACTTGTCGCCGATGAACCTCTGCGGCCAGTGGCACTGCTCGCAGGTGTCGCGGGCCGGACGCAGCTCGCGGACCGGTGAGGGGATCGGGCGGCTGTAGGTCTTCAGGTTGACGGCCAGGAGCTGGCGGGCGCCGGAGATCTTGGCCTTCACAAACCAGGGCGCGCCCGGCCCGATGTGGCACTCCACGCAGGCCACCCGCGCGTGCGGCGAGCGCAGATAAGAGATGTACTCCGGCGCCATCACCGTGTGGCAGGTGGTGCCGCAGAAGGCCTGCGAATCCATGTACTCGACGCCCCGATAGCTGGCGATGGCCAGGATGCAGACGTTCACGAAGGTGAGGCCGGCGACCAGCGTCCCGGCGCGCCGCAACGCGACATCGCGCAGGTCGACCTGCGGATAGCTGGCGGGGAGCTGGCCGCGCCTCTTCAGCCTGGTCCGACGCAGCAGCGCGCCGACCGGCATCAGGACCAGGCCGAGCAGGAAGATGCCCGGCAGGATCAGGAAGAAGACGATGCCGGCGTAGGGGTGAACCGGGCCGCCGCGGACGATCTCGTGGATCCAGAAGCCGATGAGGGTGATCGCCGCGCTGGTGGTGAGCACGGCTCCCGCCAGCGTGAGGGGGTTCTCTCCGAGGTAGACCGCGGGGCGCAGCCAGGCGGCAAGGCGATCACGAAGGTTCACGCGTCCTCCTAAGGGCTCCGGGGAGACGATAGGGCGTCGCTCACGAGGTCAACATCCCTCAAATGCATCATTTGGCGCGAACCGGACCCCGGATTCGAGGCTCGGGACGGCTCAGACGCATTGAAACGGCGCTATCGGCTCTGGAGCCCGAATGATGCATCTGAACGGTTTCGGCGTTCCGCTGCAGCCGCTACCTTGGCCACGTGAGCATCAGGTGGGTCTTAAGAGCGCGTACCGATCAGCCGGCAGCTCGCCGGCTTGGAATCTGACAGGAGGCTTCTATGGCATTCCTTCAGCGCGGCATTCTCCTCGCAGCCACGGCCGCAGCGATCGCCTTCCCCTCCGCCTTCAACAGGCCCGAGGAGAGACGCGCCGGCACCCCGGCGGCGACGGTCGCAGACAAGGCGGCTGACACCCCGGTCAGGCGCGGGGATGTGAAGCCGGGACCCGCCTCGGCCGACGCGCAGGGGCGCTACGCGCCGACGGCGCTCGAGCATTACCTGGCCAACGAGGTCATCTATTACGTGCGGCCGGGCCTGAAGCTGAAGGTGAACAGCATCACGATCGGGGCGGACCGCAAGGCCGTCGTCGACTTCACGATCACCGACGACCTGGACCAGCCCCTCGACCGCCTCGGCAAGACGACGCCGGGCGCGGTCTCGCTGAGCTTCATCCTGGCCTGGTGGAACCCGGCGAGCGGCCGCTACACCGCCTACACCACCCGTAACCAGACCAGCCCGATCACCGGGCAGACGGCGGTGCAGGCCGGCACGGACTCCGGCGGCGTCTTCAAGGACCTGGAGACCGGGCACTCCATCTACACGTTCGCCAAGGTCCTCCCGGCCGACTTCGACGTCACCAAGACCCACACCCTGGGCATCTACGGGACCCGCAACACCACCGACATCCTCGGCAAGAGCTACTACGTGAACGTCGAGCAGGACTTCCGGCCCGACGCCCAGGCCGTCACCGCCAAGTGGGACCGCATCAACGCCACCGTGAGCTGCAACAACTGCCACGAGCAGCTCGCGTTCCACGGCGGCTCGCGGCGCGACGTCAAGCTCTGCGTGCTCTGCCACACCCCGCAGACGACCGACCCCGACACCGGCAACACCGTCGACCTGGCGGTCATGGTGCACAAGATCCACATGGGTGAAGAGCTCCCCAGCGTACAGGCCGGCAAGCCCTACCAGATCATCGGCAACGCCCAGTCGCTGCACGACTTCTCCACCGTGGCCTACCCCCAGGACATCCGCAACTGCGCGAACTGCCACGAGGGCACCGGCACCGCCGCCCAGAAGCCGACCCAGTCGGACATCTGGTACACCAAGCCCAGCATCGCCTCCTGCGGCTCCTGCCACGACACCGTGAACTTCACCACCGGCGCCAACCACGCCGCCGGCCCGGCCACCGACGCTACCTGCGCCAGCTGCCACAGACCGGTCGGCGACCAGGAGTGGGACGCCTCGATCAAGGGCGCGCACACCGTCCCGTACGACTCCACGCAGCTCAAGGGCCTCAGGGCCGAGATCATCTCGGTCGACCAGGTCGGAGCGGGAAAGAAGCCGGTCGTCACCTTCAAGCTGAGCGACTCCACCGGCGCGCTGGACCCGAAACCCTTCGGCTCCAACTTCAACATCCTGATGAACGGGCCGACCACCGATTACGCGGTCCAGCCGGTCCGCCAGAACGCCTCCGGCGCCACCTTCAACGGCACCGTGGGCACCTATACCCTGACGACCGCGATCCCCGCCGACGCCAGCGGCACCTGGGTGTTCAGCATCGAGGCGCGGCGCACGGTCAACCTCCTGCACGCCGACGGCACCACCGAGGCCTTCAGCGAGGCCGCGACGAACCCGGTCTTCTACGCCGCGGTGACCGGCGCCGTGAAACCGCGCCGCGAGAGCGCCAACCTGGTGAGCTGCAACAAGTGCCATGACCGACTCGCCCTCCATGGCGGCCAGCGCGTGGTCGTCCAGGAATGCGTGATCTGCCACAACCCGAACGGCGACGACTCGGCGCGCCGCCCGGCCACCGCCGGCAAGCCGGAGTCGATCGACTTCCGCCGCCTGATCCACCGGATCCACACCGGCGAGGAGCTCACCCAGGACTTCACCATCTACGGCTTCGGCAGCAGCGTGAACAATTTCAACGAGGTGCGGTTCCCGATGGACCGCCGCAACTGCATCGGCTGCCACACCAACGCGGCCAGCTACGCGCTGCCCACCGGCGGTACGCTGAACGTCAAGACCGAGCGCGACTTCTTCACCCCGCAGGGGCCCGGCACCGCCGCCTGCCTCGGCTGTCACGACAACCGTGACGCCGCCGCCCACGCCTACCTGAACACCGCTCCCTTCGGCGAGGCCTGCGCCACCTGCCACGGTACCGGCGCAGACTGGGCCGTCGAAAAGGTCCACGCCCGGTAAGTCGACCTGCTCGTCTTCGGGGACGGCCGCCTGGCCGCCCCCGAAGCACGAGCGAAGGGGACGAGATGCTGAGTAGACGCCATCTCCTCGGTGTAGCCGCGCTCGCCATCGCGCTCCTGGCCGGAACCGCCGCAGCGCAGGAGCCGGCGACCACACCGGCCACACCGGCCGCGCCACCCGCCTGCGCCGATTGCCACGAGCAGGCCGCCGCCTTCGCCGACGGACTCCACGGAAAGGCGCTGGCAAGGAAAGGCCGGGCCGCCGAGCTCGCCTGCGCGTCCTGCCACGGCGATACCGCCAAGCACGTCGAGAGCCAGGGACAGGAGCCCCCGGAGTACAACGGACGCGGCGGCCGGGGCGCGCAGCCCTGCCTGAGCTGCCACGAGGATCGCCGGGGCGATCGCAGCTCCTATCGCACCGGCGTCCACGCCAGCGGCGACGCCGTGGCCTGCGGGACCTGCCACTCGATCCACGCCGCCGACAAGCGCGCCGCCCACCTCCTGGTGAAGCCGAACGTCGCGCTCTGCGGCTCCTGCCATCCGGGGCCGGCGGCTTCGCACAAGGACAAGCCGTACGCCCACCGCATCGGCCGGGGCGGCATGGACTGCGCCACCTGCCACGACCCGCACGGTCTGCCGAACCGCACCCTGAAGCTCACCCGGAGCGACGAGCTGCCCTGCCTGAGCTGTCACGCCGACAAGCGCGGTCCGTTCGTGTACGAGCACGTCAACGGGGTGAACGGGACCTGCCTCACCTGCCACGAGGCGCACGGCTCCTCCAACAACAAGCGCCTCATCCGCGCCAACGTCGACCAGCTCTGCCTGGAATGCCACTCGACGCTCACCGCCGGCCTGGTCGGGTCCCAGCCTCCCGCGTTCCACAACCTGTCGCTGCCGCGCTACCGCAACTGCACCACCTGCCACGTGGCGGTCCACGGATCCAACCGCGACCCGGCGCTGCTCAAGTAGGAGGCTGGCGATGAAACGAACTTCGATCCTCCTCCTCCTCGCCGGCCTGGCTCTCATGGCGGTGCCGGCCGCCGGGCAGCAGCTCTTCGACGTGGAGTTCGGCTACCGCCTCACCGACGTGACCGGCAACGAGGAGACCTACCGGAGCCAGATCAACGAGCGCTCCGGCTTCCTGGTCCGCTCCCTCAGCCTGACCGGCGGCGACAAGCCGCTCCCGGGCGTCTTCGACAACTATCGCCTCGACATCGGCGATCTTGGCAACAGCCCCTCCGGCTCGGTGCGCTTCAGCGCCGGTCACTCCGACCGCTACCGCCTGCGCGTCTCCTGGCTCCGCTCCGAGCACTTCAGCGCCCTGGCCGGCTTCGCGAACCCGGTGCTGGCGCAGGGCATCGTCCCAGGCCAGCACCTGGCCAACCGGACCCGCAACCTCTTCGACGCCGAGGTCGAGGTCCTGCCGGGCGGCGTCGTCTCTCCGCTCGTCGGCTACTCGCGGAACCGCTACCACGGGCCAGGCCAGACGACCTACACGTTCGGCGGCGACGAGTTCCGGCTCGACCGGGACCTCGACTCGGTCGAGCACGAGGTCCGTGTGGGGGCGGGGTTCCAGCTGGGGCCGGTCTCCGGGAACGTGGTCCAGGGATGGCGCAAGTTCGAGGAGACCGAGACCCTGGAGCTGGCGCCCGGCGCGGGCGCCGGCAATGCGCCTGGCAACGTGCTGGGACAGCCGGTGACCCTGAGCACCTTCACCAACCGGACCACCACCGACGCCAACACGCCGTTCACCAACGCCGTGGCGGTGGCCCGCCTCGGAAGCCGCGTCAAGCTGGTCGGCTCCTACGTACGGGCCAACGCGGTGTCCGACGCCCAGGAGAGCGAAGCGCTGGCCGGGCGGCTCGTCTCTTTCGCGCTGAGCCGCTTCTTCACCGGCGTGAACGAGACGATCTCGGCTCGCGCCCGGACCCTCAACTGGCGCGCTCTCGGGCGCCTGGAGGTCCAGCTCTTCCCGAACGTGGACCTCAGCGGCAGCTATACGCGGCGCCATCGCGAGCACGAGGGCACCGCGCTCCTGGACACGCTCTTCCTCGGGACGACGACGTTCACCGGCGTCGACCCCCGTGAAATCCGCGAGCTGCTGGAGTCCAACACCGCCGTCGAGCGCACCGAGTCGATCTACGAGGTACGCGCCACGGCGCGGCAGGTGGGCCCCTTCACGCTGACCGCCGCCTGGGGACAGACCGACGAGGACCTCACGGTCTCGCCGGACCCGTCCGAGATCGTGGTGCCGGGAGGCCAGGGCGGCGACTTCTCCCGCCGCATCCGCCACTTCGACGGGCGTGCCACGTTCGGCCTCGGAGCGTTCACAGTGGGCGCCGAGTTCCGCGCCGACGACGCCGACCGGGCGGTCGTGCGCACCGACTTCGAGGGTCGACGGCAGTACAAGGTCCGCGCCGGCTGGAAGGGCGTCAAGTGGCTGACGGTGGCCGCCAGCGCGCGTGAGCTCTCCGACGACCGCACCACCGCCGGCTTCGACGCGCGGCTCTCCGAGCTGGCCGGCGAGCTCACGCTGCAGCCGGCGCAACCGCTGGTCCTGCGCCTGTCGGCGCTGCGTTACGAGGCGACCAGCAGCATCCTCATCCGGATCCCGCAGAGCTTCAACACGACCCCGTCCAACCACCGCGAGCGGGGCAGCGGCCTGGAAGCCGGCCTCACCCTGGTGTTCGACCCGATCGGTGTCGAGGGCTCGTACGCCCGTTACGAGAACACCGGCACGAGCCCGTTCGTCCTCGAGCGTGCCCGGGTGCGCTTCGACCTCGGCCTCTGGAAGTCGGTGGGCCTGGCATGCGAGTGGGCGCACGACACCTACACCGAGCGCCTGCTCAGCCTGGCGAGCTACGAGGCGAACCGGTACGGCCTCTTCCTCAGATACCGGCCCTGATCAGTGGCCACTCGCTCCTGACGGTTGCGGCGCGGCGCGCGGTGAGGTAAACACCGCTGCCCATGAAAGAAGCCAAGCATTCCGTCACGGTGGCCCTCCGGCTCGGCGTCCTCCTGCTCGGCGCCGGCGCGCTCGCCTGCTCCGGCGGCAAGGACGAGAAGCCCGGCCCCGGCGCCAGCGCGGCGCCGGCCGTCCCCGAGCGCCTCCGCGTCTTCCGCGCCCAGATTTCCAGCGTCAACGTGCCGGCCACCGTCAAGGCCGGCAAGGAGTTCGACGCTCAGCTCAAGGTCCGCAACCTCGGCGACCGGCCGCTGCCTGCCAAGGGCGGCCCCGCCGGCGAGATGTCCGTCCACCTCAGCTACCACTGGCTCGACGGCACCGGTTCGACAGCGGTGTTCGACGGCAAGCGCTCGGAGCTGCCCAAGGACGTGGCCCCCGCCGAGGAGGTCGTCGCCAACGCCAAGATCCTGGCGCCGGCGAAGCCGGGCGAATACACGCTGGAGGTGGACCTGGTGCAGGAGCGGGTGGCCTGGTTCAAGGAGCACGGCTCGAAGACCTTCACCACCGACGTGAAGGTCGAGCCCTGACCTCGCACCCGCCGAGGTGGAGCGCCGCCGCCTTCGCGGCGCTGTTCCTGGTGACCGCGGCGCCGCTGGCCGGCGCGTTGGCTCCCGGCGAGATCAAGGTCCCGCCGGGATTCCAGGTGTCCCTCTTCGCCCCGGACGTCCCCGGCGCGCGGTCGCTGGCGCTGGGAGCGCGCGGCACCGTCTTCGTGGGCTCGCAGCGCGCCGGCACGGTCTACGCGATCGTGGACGCCGATCACGACGGCCGCGCCGACCGCGTCGTCCGCATCGCGACCCGGCTGGAGCTGCCGAACGGCGTCGCCTTCCGGGACGGCTCGCTCTACGTGGCGGAGATCAGCCGGGTGCTCCGTTTCGACCACATCGAGGAACGTCTGGACGACCCGCCGAAGCCGGTGGTGGTGACCGACAGCTACCCTGCAAAGCGGCAGCATGGCTGGAAGTTCATCGCCTTCGGGCCGGACGGGCTGCTCTACGTACCGGTCGGCGCGCCCTGCAACAGCTGCAAGGAGGGCGATCCGTTCGGCAGCATCACCCGCATCAAGCCCGACGGCAGCGGCCTGCAGATCGTCGCCCGCGGCGTGCGCAACACGGTCGGGTTCGACTGGCATCCGGTCACCAAGGAGCTCTGGTTCACCGACAACGGGCGGGACTGGCTCGGCGACGAGGTTCCGCCCGACGAGCTGAACCGCGTCACCAGGGTGGGGGAGCACTTCGGCTTCCCGTACTGCCACGGCGGCAACCTGAGGGACCCGGAGTTCGGCGGCGAGCGCCCCTGCGCGGACTTCACGCCGCCGGCCATCGCGCTCGGCCCGCACGTCGCCGCGCTCGGCATGCGCTTCTACACCGGGACGAAGTTCCCCGCCGAGTACCGCGGCCAGGTCTTCCTGGCCGAGCACGGCTCGTGGAACCGCAGCCATAGGATCGGCTACCGCGTGAGCCTGGTGAAGCTGGAGGGCGGCAAGGCGGTCTCCTACCAGCCGTTCGCCACCGGCTGGCTCAAGGACGAGAAGGTGCGCGGCCGCCCGGTGGACGTGCTGGTGATGCCGGACGGCGCGCTGCTCGTCTCCGACGACGACGGCGGCGCGGTCTATCGGATCAGCTACCGCTAGCGTCGGCGGCAGTGGCGGGGGACCGAGCCCAGGAGGTCCCCCGCATTCATGAGCACAACACGAGGCTGGAGTCTCCGAACTCGTGAGCCAGATAACCGTGTTCTTCGGCGTGCTGCCAGGCGCGCTCCAGGAGGTCGGCCTCGGCGAACGCGCGGAGGAGCTGGAAATGGCTCGTGCCCGGCTCGTGCAGGCCGGTGAGGAGCCCGTTCACGACCCGCGGCCGGAAGCCGGGTCCCAGCTTCAGGTCGGTGGTGCCGGAACCGGCCCGCAGCACGCCGTCGGGCCGCGCGGCGCTCTCCAGCGCGCGCACCACCGTGGTCCCGACCGCCACCACCCGCCGGCCGTGCCGCCTGGCGAACGTGACGGCGTCGACGGTGGCCTGCGGCACGTCGAAGCGCTCCGGGAGCGGCAGCGCGGCATCGAGGACCGGATCGCCGGTGGAGGAGAGCCCCGCCGCGTGGGTGACCGTGGCGAAGGCGATGCCGCGCCGCTGGAGCGCCAGGAGCAGGCTCCAGCGAAGCGGCCGTCCCGCCGAAGGGGGCTCGACCGCCCAGGGGCGCGAGGCGAAGGCCGACTGTACGTCCCAGAGGGCCAGGCCACGGTCCAGGTAGGAGTACTGGATCGGGCGGCCGCGGCGGTAGAGCAGGCTCCAGAGCTCCTCGCCGCGCGCATCGAAGCGAAGCGACAGCAGTCTGGGGGAGATCGGGGAGGCCTCCACCACCGTGGCCCCCTCTCCGGCGCCGAAATGGAGCCGCTCTCCCGGCGCCATCGGCTCCGGCGGAAGGCGATGCTCGGTGGGCGTCCGCCAGTCTCCTTCGCCGAACAGGACGCCCCACCAGAGGTCCTCCTCGACCATCGAGACCAGGCGCAGCTCCACGGCGCGGCCGGCCGGTGACGTGGCCGGCAGCGAAGCGGGCAGGGTGGCGGCGTCGTTCACGACGACGAGGTCACCGGGCCTGAGCAGCTCCTCGAGGTCGCGCACCCGGGCGTCGTCGAGCCGCTCGCCACAGGGGTCGACCAGAAGGAGCCGCTCGTCCAGCGGCTCGCCCCGCGGTGCCGTGGCCGGCTTCACGCCGGCACCCCGGCGCCGGCGGTGATGCTGGCCGCGACCCGGGCCCCGCTGGGCAGCTCCTCGGCGCGCTCCACCAGGTCCGCGATGGCCCGCGCCACGTCCGCCGGGTCGCGAAGGGTGGACGGGTCGGCCCCCGGGATCGCGTCGTGGTACATCCTGGTGTTCATCTCCCCGGGGTCGACCGACAGGAAGCGCACGCCAGTCTCGGCGAGCTCGGCGCCCCAGATCCGCAGCAGGTGCTCGAGAGCCGCCTTGGAGACGCCGTACGCCCCCCAGCGCGGGTAGGGCTCGAGCGCCGCGTCGGAGGTGATCCCCAGGACGAGGCCGCCTCCGCGCAGCGCCATCGCGCCGGCGATCGCCTTGGTGAGCCGGAAGGGACCCACCAGGTTCGCCTCCAGGACGCGGGCGAGGTCCTCGCAATCGGTGTCCAGCAGGAGCCGCAGCGGCGTGGGGCCGAGCTCGGAAGCGTTGTGCACCAGGATGTCGATCGGACCCGCCAGCGCCGCCGCCGAGCCGGCGATCCCGCAGACGGCCTCCTTGTCGGCCACGTCGGCGGCGATGGCGAAGGCCTGGCCGCCGGCTCGGCGGATCGAAGATGCCACCTGCTCCAGCGGCTCCCTGCTGCGGGAGATCAGCACCACCCGCGCGCCCCGCGCCGCCAGCTCGGCGGCCAGCGCCGCCCCCAGGCCTCGCCCGGCCCCGGTCACCAGCGCCGACTTACCCTCGATTCGCATGACGTTCCCTCCGCCACGCAAGATGCGCCGCGAATGTCAAAGGAGTGGCACCAATGACAACACATTGACAGAATGCCAGGCCATGGACGACTCCGGAGACCTCTCGCAGCGGATCGCTCGCAACGTCCGCCACCTGCGCGAGGCGCGGGCCCTGACCCAGCAGCAGATCGCCCGGCTGGCGCGCCTGCCGCGGGCCACCTGGGCGAACCTGGAGGCCGGCAGCGCCAACCCGACGCTGTCGGTGCTGCACCGGGTGGCCTCGGCGCTGCAGGTGCCGCTGGACGAGCTGATCGCCACGCCGCGCGCCGCCTGCCGCTTCTATTCGAAGGCGCAGCTGACCGAGCGGCGGCGTGGCGACGTGCTGGTGCGCAGCCTGCTGCCCGACCCGGTGCGCGGCGTGGTGCTGGAGAGGATGGAGCTCCCTCCGCGCGCCCAGATGACCGGCATCCCTCACATGCCGGGCACCCGTGAGTACCTGGCCTGCGAGAGCGGCACGCTCACCCTGACGGCCGCCGGGGAACGCTGGCAGCTCACGCCCGGCGACGTGGTGGTCTTCCGCGGCGACCAGCGCCACTCCTACGCCAACTCGGGGAGCGAGACGGCGGTGGGCTACAGCGTGGTCTTGCTCGTCCCGGTCAGCTAGTTGGACCAATCGGCTCGAGAGAGCGAAGGATTTCGGCGCGCCCGCCCCTCTAACCCGCGATGACTCAACCAATGCCCTGGCGGAACGACGATCGGACTCTGGTGCGGCGGATGCTGGCGGGAGAGGAGAAGGCGTTCGACGAGCTCTTCGCGCGGACGTTCCCCGGGCTCTTCGCCTTCGCCGCGTCGCGCCTCGGCCACGACGGCGACGCCGCCGAGGAGGTCGTCCAGGAGGCGCTCATCCGCGCCATGGCGAAGCTGGCGACCTTTCGCGGCGAGGCGTCCCTCTTCTCCTGGCTCTGCACTTTCTGCCGCCACGAGATCAGCGCGTATTGCGAGAAGCGCGGACGCGCGCCGGTCACGCCCCTGGAGGACGACCCGGAGCTCCTGGCCGTCCTCGAGTCGCTGGCGGGCGAGCAGCCGCTCGACCCCGAGCGCGAGCTCCTGAAGAAGGAGATCGCGCGGCTGGTCCGCCTGACGCTCGATCACCTCCCGCCGCGCTACGGCAGCGCGCTGGAGTGGAAGTACATCGAAGGGATCTCGGTCGGCGAGATCGCGGCCCGACTCCAGCTCGCCCCGAAGGCGGCGGAGTCGGTCCTGACACGCGCCCGCCAGGCCTTCCGCGACGGCTTCTCGACCCTTGCGGCGGGGCTGACCACGACACGCCTTCATCGGGTTGGCGGGAGGTAACGAAGATGAACCAGAGGGCCGAGTCGAAGACGAAGGCCGGCGGTCCGTGCGGCGGCCGAGCGGAGCGAGGGCGCTGATGAACGATCCGATCGCCGATCTCCTGAGGCTCGCCGGCCCGAGGACGGTCGTTCCGGTCGAGCGGACCGAGAGGGTGAGGGCAGCCGCCCGCGCCGCCTGGCTCGCCTCGGTGCGCCGGCGGAGGCGGATCCGGGTGGCGACGGCCCTGGCGATCGCGGCCGGCCTGGCCGCGTTGGCGGTCGCCATTCCCCGGCTCGGACCGTCACCGCTGGCGGTCTCGCCACCGGACGTCGTCGCGTCCGTCGAGACCGCGCCCGGCACGCCGGCCGGCGCACCGATCCTGGCCGGGGCCAGCCTGGAAACGGAGCCTCAGAGCATCGTCGTCCTGCGGCTGAAGGCCGGCGGGACGGTGCGGCTCGCGGGGGAGACCCGCGTCCGTCTCCTGTCGGCAGGCCACTTCCGGCTCGACCGCGGAATGGTCTACGTGGACACCGGCACGGCCTCGGTGCCGCTCCGCGTCGTGACGCGCTGGGGCGTCCTCCGCGACATCGGAACGGCGTTCGAGGTGCGGGTGACCGGCGAGGACCTTCGAGTCCGGGTCCGGAACGGAATCGTCGCGGTGAAGACCTCGCAAGCCTCGACACCGGAAGAGCGCGTCGAAGCGGGGACGGAGCTGACGCTGGCCGCGGGCGCGATCACCCGGCGCGAGGTCGCCAGAGAAGGTCCGGAATGGAGCTGGGCGCTCGGAGGCGCCGAGCCCGCGTTCGACATCGACGGCCGATCGCTGCGCGAGTTCCTCGCCTGGGCCGCGCGTGAGAAGCGGCTGGCGTTGCGCTTCGCGCCCGAGTCGCTCGGCGCCAAGACGGCACGGACGATCCTCCACGGATCGGTCGCCAGGATGACGCCGGACGAGGCGCTCCGCGCCGTGCTGCCGACGACGAGCGTGCACGCCTCGACCGAAGGCGCTGTCCTGGTCGTGCGGAGCCGCCGGTGAGGCCCGCACTGGCGATCCTCTTCGTTGCCCTCGTGAGCGTCACGTCAGAGGCGCGAGCCGCCGACGCGCCGCCGCGGCGGGCCTACCTCGGTCGGCCGCTCCCCGAAGTGATCCTCGAGCTCGAGCGCAGCGGCAGGCTGCGGGTCATCTACAGCAGCGAGCTCGTCCGGCAGGAGATGGTGGTGACCGAGGAGCCGAAGCCGGGCAGCGCGCCGGAGACGCTCCGGCAGATCCTGATGGGCCACGCCCTCGAGCTCCGGCCCGGCCCGGCGGGAAGCTGGCTGGTGGTGCGGGCCCCGCGCGAGTCGCAGACGCCCCTGGCGACCGAGGGCCGCTTCTCGGCGGCCGTCGAGGTCGCGCCCAGCCGCATCTCGATCCTCACCGAGGAGCCCGGCGCCCCCCACTTCCTCACGCGCGAGGGCATCGAGCGGACCCCGCACCTCAGCGACGACCCGTTCCGCGTCATCCCCCGCCTGCCGGGGACCGCCGCCAGCGACCTCTCGACGGCGTTTCACGTCCGGGGAGGCGACGAGAACGAGACGCTCGTCCTCATCGACGGCATGGAGATCCCGCAGCCCTTCCACCTCCGGTCGTACCAGAACCTCTTCAGCATCTTCGACGCCAAGGCAATCGGCGGCATCGAGCTCTCGACCGGCGGCTTCGCCGCCGAGCACGGCACCAAGATGGGCGGCGTCCTCGACATCACCTCCCTCTCGCCGCGCGAGAAGCCTCACTTCTCGCTCGGGGCCAGCCTGCTTTCCGTCGACCTCCTGACCGACGGCAGCTTCGCCGGCGGGAAGGGCCAGTGGCTCCTGTCGGCGCGGCGCGGCTACCTCGACCTGGCGCTGAAGCTCAGCGGCGGCACCGACGAGTTCCTCCCCGTCTACTACGACGCGTTCGCCAGGGGGCAGTACCAGCTGAGCGGGGCGACGTCGATCTCCGCCAACGCGCTCTGGGCGTCGGACGACGTCGGCTTCGCCAACACCGAGGGGGACGAGCACGCCGACGCGACGGCTCGCAACGTCCAGGGATGGCTCAACGCCTCGACGCTCCTCTCGCCCACGCTGCTGGTCAGGACGCTGGGATCGTTCGGAAGCGACCGGTCCAGCCAGGACGGGAGCTCGACCGCCGACGGCAGCATCGCCCTGCGCGACCGCCGCACCTACCGGAGGCTCGGCCTCAAGCAGGACTGGGACTGGGACCTCACCGACCGGCACCACCTCAAGGCCGGCGTCGAAGCGCGCCGGCTCGACGCGACCTACGACCACGACAGCAGCTCCATCATCACCAACGAAGCGCTCCTGGCGCTGGGCGCGGCGCCGCTGACGGTCCGGTCGGCGCACCTCGACCTGGCGGGCGACACCTACGGCGCCTACCTCTCCGACCGGGTGCGGCTCTCGTCGACCCTCACCGCCGAGGCCGGCGTCCGCTGGGACCGCGAGACCTACTCCGGCTCGACCGACGTCACCCCCCGCCTGAACATCGCCTACGCCCCTTCGCCGCGGACCGTCTTCCGCGCCGCCTGGGGAATCTTCGCCCAGTCGCAGGGCCTGCACGAGCTCCATGTCCTGGACGGCCAGGAGCGATTCTTCCCGTCCCAGCGAGCCGAGCACCGCGTCCTGGGCATGGAGCACACTCTCGGGAGCGGCATCCGCTTCAAGCTCGAGGGGTATCAGAAGCTGATCCGCAGACCGAGCCCGCGCTTCGACAACTACATCTCCGCATTGAGCATCTTTCCCGAGCTCCAGGGGGACCGGACGACGATCGTCCCCAGCCGGTCCGAGAGCCGCGGTGTCGAGCTCCTGGCCAGCCGCGAAGGGGCACGGTTTTCCTGGTCGGCTTCGTATGGTCTGGCCTACGCCGAGGACGAGGTCGGCGGTGAGACGTTCCGGCGGGGCTGGGACCAGCGCCACACCCTTCAGCTCGGCCTGAGCTGGCGGCCCGGAAAGGCCTGGGTCCTCGGAACGGCGTTCAGCTACCGCTCCGGATGGCCGACGACCGACGTCCTGGTGGTGCGGAACCCGCCCCCGAACGACGAGTCATTCAGCGTCTCGTATGGCCGGAGGAACGGCGCGCAGCTGCCGTCCTACAACCGTCTCGATTTCCGCGTCAGCCGCCCGTTCCAGTTCGGCTGGGGCGCGCTGACCGGCTACATCGACATCTTCAACGTCTACAACCGCGAGAACGCCACCACGGTGGACAAGCTCCAGTTCTACCTTCGCCCGGACGGGACCATCGGGACGAACAAGACGTTCGACGGCGGAGTGAGCATCCTGCCGTCGTTCGGACTCAGGCTGGAGTTCTGAGCCGGTCAGGTCCCGTCGCCGTCGCCGCCGTCCGCCGCCGGCTCCAGGCCGACCCGCCCCCAGGCGCTGGTCTTCCAGTTCTGCATGGCGCGGGTGGTGGCGTCGAAGCGGGGGAGCGCCATGAGCACGTAGTCCGAGAGGCCGGCCACGTAGGGCTCGTAGGTCTTACGGTATTCGGCCAGCCTGGCGGCGGCGGCATGGATCTCCTCGGGGGACGCGCCGGCCTTCACCAGGGCGCCCCGGAGCCGGGCCAGCACCTCCTCCGGCAGCCGCTCCTCGGGGAGCTCGCGCGGCGCGGTGCGGAGCACCTGGGCGAGGTCCACGGCGGCGTGCCGCGCGATCGCGAACGTCATACGCGCCTGCATCCGCAGCGCGAGGTCGCCCCCCTCCCGCGCCATCAGCAGCGCGCAGGTGTCGAGGAGCGTGGTGAGCGCCGCCAGCCACGACTGGTTGTCGTGCTGGGAGCGGTAGTAGCAGAGGACCGGGTAGGAGAGCTGGCTCTCCATCAGGTCGGCCGACCAGAGCTCGAAGTCGCGCAGCAGCTGCCGCAGCTCGGCGTGGTGCTCCTCCTTGCCGTAGTGACGCAGCAGCTCCAGCGCGCTGGGAGGCGAGCCGGCCCGCGCGTCCAGCAGCGAGATCCAGACCTCGCGCCGCGAGAAGGCCGCATAGATGACCGGCAGGTACCCGATCACCAGCGCCAGGAAGCCGAAGCCGATCCCGGCCTCCAGTACCGCCAGGACGCGGGTGGCGGGAGTCGACGGCGTGACGTCGCCGAGGCCCAGCGTGAAGAAGGTCGTGCCGCTGAGGTAGAGCTCGCTGGTGAAGGGCGGCCCGACGCGCGTCCCGGCGCGCGAGAGCGCCCAGCCGAGGAGCGCGAAGCCGACGATCATACCGGCGGCCCAGAAGGCCAGCAGCATGATCATCGAGAGCGGCCCGAACGTCCCGAGGAACGACTCCCGCCGCTTGCCGGACTTCATGCGCCGCGCCAGCGCCGACCAGGGGATCCAGGTGAGCGCGTAGAAGAGGCGCGTCGGCCGGATCGTGCGGGTGACGCGGCGGGGGAGCACGATCGCCTCGAACGCGTCGAGGAGGATCGCCGAGATGAGGACCAGGCCGCCGATGACGGCAGTGACTTCCCTCATGTTGGGGAACCCCTACCGGGTTCCCCCGACCCCTCCCGCAAACGCCTCACGACAAATCGAGCTCAATAAAAGCCCAGCACCATCTTGGCCGCCTGCGACATCATGTCCGGCTTCCAGGGCGGATCCCACACCAGCTCGACCTTGGCGTCCTTGACGCCCTCCACGCCCTTCACCTTCGTCTCCACCTCGCCCGGCAGCGTGCCGGCCACCGGACAGGCGGGCGCGGTGAGCGTCATCTTCAGGTTCACCGCGTTCTCGGGGGTCACGTCGATGCTGTAGATGAGGCCGAGCTCGTAGATGTCGACCGGGATCTCCGGGTCGTAGCAGGTCTTCAGAGCGGAGATGACCTTCTGCTCGAGCGTCTGCGGCTCGGCGGGTTTGTCTGCGGTCTTGTCCGTCTTGACTGCGGTGTCCATACCTTTACTCCGTGCTCGCCTGTTCCTCGCCCTTGAGGGCGTTGTGGAGCGTGTGCCAGGCGAGCGTGGCGCACTTCACCCGCACCGGGAACTCGCGGACCCCGGCGAAGACCGCCAGCTTGCCGAGTCCCTTCGGGTCGGCCTTCACGTCGGGAGGTCCGGTGAGGAGCAGATGAAAGCGCTCGAAGAGCGCCTCGACCTCGGCGGTGCTCTTCCCCTTCACGCTGTCGGTCATCAGCGACGCCGAGGCCTTGGAGATGGCGCAGCCCTGCCCAAGGAAACCGACCTCCTTCACGACGTCGTCCTCGACCCGCAGCGTCAGCGTCAGCTGGTCTCCGCACAGGGGGTTGTAGCCCTGAGCGGTGCGGTTGGCATCCTGGACGGCGCGATAGTTGTGGGGCGCGCGGTTGTGGTCGAGGATGACCTCCTGGTAGAGCTCCCGGAGGTCCGACATCAGCCCATCACCTTGCGGACCTCGTGCAGACCCTTCACCAGCGCGTCGATGTCCTCGCGGGTGTTGTAGAAGGCCAGCGAGGCGCGCGCAGTGGCCGGCAGGCAGAACCGCGTCATGACCGGCTGGGCGCAGTGGTGGCCGGTGCGGACAGCGATGCCGTCGCGGTCCAGGATGGTCCCGATGTCGTGCGGGTGGATGCCGTCGATGACGAACGAGAGCACGCTGGCCTTCTCGCGGGCGGTGCCGATGATGCGCAGGCCGGGCACCTCCAGCAGGCGCTCGGTGCCGTAGGCGAGGAGCTCGTGCTCCCAGGCGGCGATGGCGCTCATCCCCACCGACTCCAGGTACTCGACGGTGGCCCCCAGCCCGGCGCCCCCGGCGATGTTGGCGGTGCCGGCCTCGAACTTCCAGGGCAGCACGTTGTAGGTCGTCTTCTCGAAGCTGACCGAGAGGATCATGTCGCCGCCCCCCTGGTAGGGCGGCATGGTGCAGAGCCACTTCGACTTGCCGTAGAGCGCGCCGATGCCGGTGGGTCCGAACATCTTGTGACCGGAGAAGGCGTAGAAGTCGCAGTCCAGCGCGGTCACGTCGACCGGCAGGTGCGGCATGGCCTGGGCGCCGTCCACGAAGACCGGCACGCTGCGCGAGTGGGCCAGGTCGATGATCCGCTTGACCGGGTTCACGGTGCCGAGCGCGTTGGAGACGTGCACCACCGAGACCAGCTTGGTGCGCGGCGACAGGAGGCGCTCCAGCTCCTCGAACATCAGCTCACCGTCGTCGTTGATGGAGGCCACCTTCAGCTTCGCGCCGGTGCGCTCGCAGAGGAGCTGCCAGGGCACGATGTTGGAGTGGTGCTCCATGGCGGTGATGAGGATCTCGTCCCCCTCCCGCACGAAGGCCTGCCCGAAGCTGGAGGCCACCAGGTTCACCGCCTCGGTGGCTCCCCGGACGAAGATCACTTCCTTGCTGTCCGGTGCGTTGATGAAGCGGCGCACCTTCTCGCGCGCGCCTTCGTAGGCCTCGGTCGCCTTCTCCGAGAGCCAGTGGTTGCCGCGGTGGATGTTGGCGTTGATCTCCCGGTAGAAGTGGTCGGTGGCCTCGATCACCGCTTGCGGCTTCTGGGAGGTATTGGCGTTGTCCAGGTAGACCAGCGGCTTGCCGTGGACCTTGCGGCGGAGGATGGGGAAGTCCTCGCGCAGCTTGTAGGGATCGAGCCTGGGCGCCGCGGCGACCGCCGGCGGAGGCGGGACCACGCCCGGCATGGTCTCTTCGTCCTCGAGCTTACTGGAAGGCAGGGCGCTCATGGGCGGGCCTCCTCCTTCGCGTCCGCTGCGCTCCCCGGCAGCCACGACATCAGCCGCGCCTCGAGGGCGGCCCTCAGCGCCGGCGCCTTCAGCTTGCCGATCAGCTCGCTGGCGAAGGCGTAGGTCAGGAGCCCCTTGGCCGCGCGCTCGTCGAGGCCCCGGGCACGGAGATAGAAGAGGGCGTCCGGGTCGAGCTGGCCGGTGGTGGAGCCGTGGGTGCACCGGACGTCGTTGTTGTAGATCTCCAGCTGCGGCTTGGAGTCGGCCAGCGCCTCTCGCGAGAGCAGCAGGTTCTTGTTGGTCTGGTGGGCGTCGGTCTTCTGGGCGTTCTTGTGGACCACCACTCTCCCATCGAAGACCCCGCGCGCCGAGCCGTCCAGCACTCCCTTGTAGAGCTGGTTGCTGGAAGCCCGGGGGCTGAGGTGGTCGACGATGGTCCGGCAGTCGACGTGCTGGCGTCCGCGCCCGAGGTAGAGGCCGTTCAGCACGCAGCCGGAGCCCTCTCCCTGCAGCGCCACGGCGACCTCCAGACGCGCCAGGAGCGCGCCCAGCGAGACCACGTGGGAGGTGAGCTGGCTGGCCGCCTCTTGCCGCACGGTCACGGTCCCGACGTGGTACGTCCCGGGCCCCTCGTCCTGCAGCCGGGTGTGGTCGAGGACCGCGCCGCGTCCGAGCACGATCTCGGTCAGCGCGTTGCGGAAGCGGCCGCCGGCGGTGCCGGTGTAGCTCTCGATGACCGTCGCCTGAGCGTCCTCGCCGAGGACGATCAGGACGCGCGGATGGCTCATGCCCGGGGCCCCGGCGTTGAAGGTGAGCCGGATCGGCTCCTCCACGACGGTGCCCGGAGGCACGATCACGGCGGCCCCGTCCTCCAGGAACGCCGTGTTGAGCGCGCTGAAGGGGCGGGCGTCCGCCACGCTTCCGAGCCGCCGCTCCAGGCCGTCCCACGCCTCGGAAAAGGGGCGTGCGAACGGACCCTCGATCGACGGGCGGTCCTCCACCGGCTCGAAGGGCGTCCGCGAGATCGGGCTCACGTTCGTGTAGCGCCACTCCTCGTCGCGCATCGTGGGGAAGCCGCGCAGGCCGAACGCCTCGGCGCCGCGGGCGCGCAGCTCGGCGAGCCAGGCCGGACCCGAGGTCGCCCGCGCCGCCTGCTCGAGGATCGGCGCCAGGCCTTCACCAACCTGCGTCATGGGGAGAGCGCTCATCAGCGGGCGGGCACTGTCTCGGCGGCCCTGGGCTCGGTCTCGATCCAGCCGTAGCCGTGCTCCTCGAGGTGGAGCGCCAGATCGCGGTCGCCCGACTTCACGATGCGCCCCTCGGAGAGGACGTGCACGAAGTCGGGGGTGATGTAGTTCAGCAGCCGCTGGTAGTGGGTGATGACCAGCATCGCGCGTTCCGGTCCGCGCAGCGCGTTGACTCCGCCGGCCACGATGCGCAGCGCGTCGATGTCGAGGCCGGAGTCGGTCTCGTCGAGGACGCAGAAGCGCGGGTCGAGCATCGCCATCTGGAAGATCTCGTTGCGCTTCTTCTCGCCGCCGGAGAACCCCTCGTTGAGCGCGCGGTTCAGGAGCTTGTCGTCGAGCTCGACCAGCTCGGCCTTCTCCTTCACCAGCGAGACGAAGTCCATGGCGTCCAGCTCGTCGATTCCGCGGTGCTTGCGGATCGCGTTGAGCGCGGTGCGCAGGAAGTAGGTGTTGGAGACGCCGGGGATCTCGATCGGGTACTGGAACGCCAGGAAGACCCCCTCGCGGGCGCGCTCCTCGGCCGGCATCGACAGGAGGTCCCGGCCCATGAAGGTGACGCGCCCCTGCGTCACCTCGTAGCCGTCGCGCCCCGCCAGCACGTGGGCCAGCGTGCTCTTGCCGGAGCCGTTGGGGCCCATCACGGCATGCACCTCGCCGGAGCGGATGGTCAGGTCGATCCCCTTCAGGATCGGCTTGCCGTCCACGGTGGCGTGGAGGTCCTCGATCGAGATCATCACGTTGCTCTTCTGCTCGGTCATCCGACGCTGCCTTCCAGGCTCACGCCCAGGAGCTTCTGGGCCTCCACCGCGAACTCCATCGGGAGCTCCTTGAAGACCTTGCGGCAGAAGCCGTTCACGATCATCGAGACGGCGTCCTCGGCCGAGATGCCCCGCTGCTTGCAGTAGAAGAGCTGGTCCTCGCCGATCTTGGAGGTCGTCGCCTCGTGCTCCATCTGGGCGGTGGAGTTCTTGACTTCGATATAAGGAAAGGTGTGCGCGCCGCACTGGTCGCCCAGCAGCAGCGAGTCGCACTGCGAGTAGTTGCGCGCGTTCTCGGCGTTCTTCTGGATCAGCACCTGGCCGCGGTAGGTGTTCTGCCCGTGCCCGGCCGAGATGCCCTTAGAGACGATCGTCGAGCGGGTGTTCTTGCCGATGTGGATCATCTTGGTGCCGGTGTCGGCCTGCTGGTAGTTGTTGGCCAGCGCCACCGAGTAGAACTCGCCCACCGAGTCGTCGCCGAGCAGGATGCAGCTGGGGTACTTCCAGGTGATGGCCGAGCCGGTCTCCACCTGCGTCCAGGAGATCTTGGAGCGCTTGCCGGCGCACTTGCCGCGCTTGGTGACGAAGTTGTAGATGCCCCCCTTGCCTTCCTTGTCGCCGGGGTACCAGTTCTGGACGGTGGAGTACTTGATCTGGGCGTCGTCCAGGGCCACCAGCTCGACCACCGCGGCGTGCAGCTGGTTCTGGTCGCGCATCGGCGCGGTGCACCCTTCCAGGTACGAGACGTAGGCGCCGGCCTCGGCGATGATCAGCGTCCGCTCGAACTGGCCGGTCTGCGCCTGGTTGATCCGGAAGTAGGTGGAGAGCTCCATCGGGCAGCGGACCCCCTTCGGCACGAAGACGAACGAGCCGTCGGAGAAGACCGCCGAGTTCAAGGTCGCGAAGAAGTTGTCGGAGTAGGGCACCACCGACCCGAGGTACTTCCGGACCAGTTCGGGGTGCTCGCGCACCGCTTCGGAGAAGGAGCAGAAGATGACGCCCATCTCCGAAAGCTTGGCCTTGAAGGTGGTGGCCACCGAGACGCTGTCGAAGACGGCGTCCACCGCCACGCCGGCCAGCGCCTCGCGCTCCCGGAGCGGCACCCCCAGCTTCTCGTAGATGCGCAGGAGCTCCGGGTCCACCTCGTCGAGGCTCTTGGGGCCGCCCTTCTGCTTGGGGGCGGAGTAATAGCTGATGTCCTGGTAGTCGATGGCCGGGTAATGGACCTTCGGCCAGCGCGGCTCCTGCATGGTGAGCCAGTGGCGGTAGGCCTTCAGGCGCCACTCCAGCAGGAACTCCGGCTCCCCCTTCTTCGAGGAGATGAGCCGCACGACGTCCTCGGACAGCCCCTTGGGGATCGTCTCCGACTCGATGTCGGACACGAAACCGGCTGCGTATTCCTTGTTGGTGAGCTCGGTGATCAGCGAATTGCTGCTCATACGCTCCTCGGGTGAGAGGGAACCGCGTCGCCCCGCGACGCGCCTCTTGCGGCGTCAGCCGCCTTCGATGCGGTTTGACCGGCCGGGTATTTGGGAAGGGACGTCCAGCGGGAGGGGCTCAGGGGCCGCGCCATGTCGGCCAGGCTCACCTTCTGGAGCGCCTCCAGGATCACCTTGTTGATGAGCTGCCAGTTCCCGCGGGTCGGGCAGCCGGTCTCGTGCTCGCAGAGGCCGGGGCGCGCGGTGTTGCACTCGGTCACCGCGATCGGGCCCTCCAGCGCCGAGACGATCTCGGCGATCGTGATCTCCGAGGGGCGGCGAGCCAGGCTGTAGCCCCCCTTGATGCCGCGATGCGAGGCCAGGAGCTGGCGGTCCTTCAGGATCTTCAGGAGCTTGCCGACCGTCGGGAGCGGCAGCTGGGTGGCCTCGGCGAGCTCGCGGGCGTTCTGCGGCTCGACGTCGGACCCTCCACCGGCCCGATGCGCAAAATGCGTCAGGAGCACGATTCCGTAGTCGGTCAGCTTGGCCATTCTCAGCATGCTTGTGTCCGGTCCCGCTAGATAGGACCAGATCGGTACTGTATGCCGCGGCTCACCGGGGTGTCAAGGCGGCGGCTTCACGGCCAGGGCTCCGGCGACCCGCGCTGCCAACCGGCTCTTAACAGGCAGCCCGTATACTGCCTGCGATCGCATGAAGAAGAGCTTCTCGAGGGCGGAGCTCCTGACCGGCGGCCGGGTCCTCATCGTCGACGACGACGAGCAGATCCGGCGCCTGCTGCATCAGCTCCTCAAGCCGCAGGGCTACCAGGTCTCTTCGGTCGGGTCCGCCGAGGAGGCGCTGGAGAGGCTCTTCGACGACCCGCCCGACCTGGTGCTGCTGGACGTCCAGCTCCCCGGCCGCAGCGGGCACGACGTGCTGGAAGCGATCCGCGCCGACTGGCGCACCCGTTTGCTGCCGGTGGTCATGCTGACCGGCGCCGCCGCCACCGAGGAGAAGCTGCGCGCCATCCGCGGCGGCGTGACCGACTTCATCGCCAAGCCCTTCTCGCCCGACGAGCTCCAGCTTCGGGTGCGCTCGTTGCTGCAGCTCAAGTCGTTCGCCGACTCGCTCGAGGACGCCGAACGCGTCATCGTCGCCCTGGCCAAGATCGTCGACGCCCGCGACCCCTACACCGCCGGCCACTCCGAGCGCGTCTCGCTCTACGCGGGACGGCTCGGCGAGAAGATCGGTCTGAAGGGGCAGGAGCTGGCCGCGGTCCAGCGCGGCGGCCTCTTCCACGACCTCGGCAAGATCGCCATCCGCGACAACGTGCTGCTCAAGCCGGGAAAGCTGACGCCCGAGGAGTTCGAGGAGATCCGGCGGCACCCGGTGCACGGCCGCGACCTGCTGCAGCACATGCGGACGCTCACCTACGCGCTCCCGGTCGTCTACCACCACCACGAGAAATGGGATGGCTCCGGCTATCCGATGGGGATCATGGGCGAAGCGATCCCGCTGACCGCCCGGGTGACCACCATCGCCGACATCTTCGACGCGCTGACCACCGAGCGCGTCTACCGCACCGCGCTCACTCGCGAGCAGGCCTTCAGCATCATGCGGGACGAGGTTCGCAAGGGTTGGTGGGACGGGCGCCTCCTGGACGAGTTCCGGGCGGTGCTGGAAGAAGTGCCCGAAGCATCCATCCCGATTGCGCGTCCCTCCGGCAGCGTGTAAAACCGCGCCCCCAGGCATGAACTAGATGGCGCTCTTCGGCAAGACTCCGCCCCGCGCGGCCGAGGGGGAGACCCCGCGCGCGACCCCACCGGCGGCCCCGTCGCTCCCCTGGGGGGGCCGGGCGGAGCCGCCTTCCACCCGAACGGAAGCGAGGACGGCCGTGATCGGACCGCACGTCAGGATCCATGGAGAGCTCAAGGCCGACGAGGACGTCGTGATCGAGGGGCGCGTCGAAGGGGAGATCGCCGCCACCAAGCTGGTGCGCGTCGGCGCCAACGCCCAGGTGAACGCCGAAGTGCAGGCGCAGACGGTGATCATCGCCGGGCGCGTCGTCGGCAACGTCACCGCGGTCGAGCGGGTGGAGCTCCTGGCCTCCGGCTCCCTGGAGGGGAACATCCGCGCGCCCAAGATCGTCATCGCCGAAGGGGCGCAGTTCAAGGGCAGCGTGGACATGGGCAGCCGCGCCGACAAGGCGGACAAGGCCGAGAAGGCCGCGACACCGGCCGCGGCGGCGCACGCCCCAGCGCCGCCCCTGCCGCCGGCACGCAAGTAATCGAAAGGAACCCGCCTTCATGAAGAACGTCCCCGTGATGAAGAACTACGTCGGCGGCGAGTGGGTCGCCGCCAGGACCGGACGCACGTTCGAGAACCGCAACCCCGCCGACGTCACCGACGTCATCGGCCGCTACCAGGACTCCGACGAGCGCGACGTGAAGGACGCGGTCGACGTGGCCGCCGAGGCCTACAAGAGCTGGCGGCTGGTACCGGGGCCGCAGCGCGGCGAGATCCTCTACCGCCTGGGCGAGATCCTGCGCGACCGCAAGGAGCAGTACTCGCGCGACATGACCCGCGAGATGGGCAAGGTCCTCAAGGAGGCTCGCGGCGACGTGCAGGAGGCCATCGACATGGCCTTCCTGATGGGCGGCGAGGGACGGCGGCTGCACGGGCAGACGACGCCGTCGGAGCTGCCCAGCAAGTTCGCCATGTCGGTGCGCCAGCCGCTCGGCGTCTGCGCCTTCATCACCCCCTGGAACTTCCCGATGGCGATCCCGGCCTGGAAGAGCACCGCCGCGCTGGTCTGCGGCAACACCATCGTGATCAAGCCCGCCACCGACACCCCGCAGTCGGTCCTCAACTTCGCCCAGGCGCTCACCGACGCCGGGCTGCCGAAGGGCGTCTTCAACGTCGTCACCGGCGGAGGCAGCCGGGCCGGCATGCCGCTGGTCAAGGACCCGCGGGTGAAGGTCGTCTCCTTCACCGGGTCGACGGCGGTCGGGAAAATCATCAACGAGGCCTGCGCGCCCGACTTCAAGCACGTCCACCTGGAGATGGGGGGCAAGAACCCGATCATCGTCATGGACGACGCGAACCTGGAGCTGGCGGTGGATGGCGCGGTGTGGGGAGCCTTCGGCACCAGCGGGCAGCGCTGCACGGCGTCCTCGCGGCTCATCGTGCACAAGAAGGTCGCCAAGAAGTTCACCGCGATGCTGGCCGAGCGGGCCAACGCGCTGAAGGTCGGCAGCGGGCTGGACGAGAGCAACGAGATGGGGCCCTCCATCAACGAGAGCCAGCTCGACACCGTGCTCGACTACATCTCCATCGGCAAGGCCGAGGGCGCCAAGCTGGCGGCCGGCGGCAAGCGGCTGGCCGGCAAGGCCCACCAGAAGGGGTGGTTCGTCTCGCCGACGGTCTTCGGCGACTGCCACCGCAAGATGCGCGTCTCGCAGGAGGAGATCTTCGGGCCGGTGACCGCGGTGATCCCGGTCGGCTCGCTGGAGGAGGCGATCGACGTCGGCAACGACGTGGAGTACGGGCTCTCCGGCGCCATCTTCACGCAGGACATCAACAAGGCCTTCGTGGCCATGCGCGACCTCGAGACCGGCATCTTCTACGTGAACCTGCCGACGATCGGCGCCGAGACGCACCTGCCGTTCGGCGGCTGCAAGAAGACCGGCAACGGCCACCGCGAGGCCGGCATGGCGGCGCTGGACGTCTTCAGCGAGTGGAAGTCGATCTACGTCGACTACTCCGGGAAGATCCAGAAGGCGCAGATCGACGTCCCGGCAGGGGAGGCCCCGGTCAAGGGCAAGAAGGGGAAGTCGGAGCAATCGACGTAGCCGTCGTCATCCCGGTCTTCAACGAGGAGCGCTCGCTCCCGCTGGTGCTGGCGGCCATCCCAGCGGGTGCGGTGCGGCGGGTCATCGTGGTGGACAACGGCTCGACCGACCGCACGCTGGACGCGGCGGCGCCGTTCCGCTTCGTGGAGATCGTGCACGAGCCACGGCGCGGCTACGGGAGCGCCTGCCTGGCCGGACTCACGCACCTGCGGCGCACCGGTCCGCCGGAGGTGCTCGTCTTCCTGGACGGCGACTTCTCCGACCACCCCGAGGAGCTGCCGTCGCTCCTCGGACCCATCGAGCGCGGCGAGGCCGACTTCGTGCTTGGCTCGCGCGCCCTGGGGACCAGCGAACGGGGCGCCTTGATGCCGCAGGCGCGTTACGGGAACGCCTTCGCGACCTGGCTGATCGCGCGGCTGACCGGTTTCCGCTACACCGACCTCGGCCCCTTCCGCGCGATCCGCTGGGACGCTCTCGAGTCGCTCGGGATGGTGGACCGCGACTTCGGCTGGACCTGCGAGATGCAGGTGAAGGCGGTGCGCGCCGGGCTGCGCATCTGCGAATTGCCCGTCTCCTACCGCCGCCGGGTGGGCGTCTCCAAGATCGCCGGCACGTTCACCGGCACCGTGCGCGCCGGCGTCAAGATCCTCTGGTGGGTGGTCAGGGCTGCCAGAGAAAGCGCCGCTCGAGCGTCCGCACGCCCCCGGAGCGCGAGCGGAAACGCAGCCTGAGGACGTGCGGGCCGGTGTCTCCGGGCACCGGCCGGATCACCAACCGGTAGCCGGCGCGAGAGACATCGCCGAGGTCCGGCAGGACGGCGCCGACGTCGGGACGCGGGACGCGGTCGTGGGTCTCCAGGGCTCGGCGGTCGCCGTCCACCCGCGCCTCCTCGATGTCGATGGCCTCGCCTTTCGCCTGCGCCCAGCCGACGACCTGGAGCGGCCCGCGGATCAAGGCAGCCTCCTCGGGGGCGTCGATGCTGCAGGGCATGTCGGCCTCGAGGCCCGGCGGAAGCGCGTCTTCGGCGGCTCTCGCCAGCACCCGGAGCGGCATACCGCCCCGCGTTCCCCAGGGTCTCGCGCCGCGCACCCCGGCGACTCCGAAGAGGACGTCGTAGCCGTCGCCGTGACCGAAGAGCAGCGGGGCAGAGAGCTCACCCGCCGACACCGAGTCCTGCAGGAACCGCAGCGTGCGGCGCCGCCAGTCGGCGGGCAGCTCGTGCTCGTGGAGGACGACGGCCGCCACCGGCCAGCGCCGCATCGTGTCGAGCACCGACGCCGGGACCGGATCCTCGACGAGCGCCCCGGCGAGATCGGTGAAGCGCTGGGGCAGGAAGCTGGAGGTGGCGTTCACGATCGGCCCGAAGTGAGCCATCGAGGCCAGCAGGTTGCGCGCCTCCGATGTCCGGAACGTGAGCGGCAGGTGCAGCACCGGGCCGCCGACGCCGGCGCGCGCCAGGAAGTCTTCAATGGGCGGGTAGGGAATCTCGACGCGATGGGCGAAGCGGAGCGTCTGGCGCTGGTCGAACGCCATCGCCGCGAGGAGCACGGCGCCGAGCGCCGCGCGAGGGAGCGGCCGGCGGCCCAGCAGGCGCCAGGCGCCGGCCGCCGCCAGGAGCGCCAGGCCGGTGCGGCAGAGGAAGGCGAAGCGCACCACGGCACGGATGCCGGCGAAGAGCGGCGGCGCGGCCTTGGCGAGCAGCGGATAGAGGGGCGTGGCGTAACCGAGCGACGCCAGGTAGCCGACGGCTGTCAGCAGGACGCCGGCGGCAATGGCCGGACCTCGGTCGCGATAGGGCGGGATCAGGGCGACCAGGGCCAGCAGCAGCGCCACGGTCCCCGGGTAGAGCGCGCGCTCCCAGTCGGACTTGACGGCAAGGAAGGCCTGGCCTGGGTTCGCGGTCGTCGTGATCAGGTAGTCGCGTGGCGCGGCGGAGAAGGTCGCCACCTCGGACCTGGTGCGGACGAAGCCCTCGCGCTGCCGGACGCTCTGGAGCGTGACGAGGAGTGGCGCCAGGAGCGCCGCGGCGATCGCCAGACCGGCGAGAGTCCCCGCCAAGCGCGTCTGGCGCATCCGGCGAATGTTCCGGACCGCGTCCGCCAGCACCAGCGCACCGAGCCCGGTCAGCGCGAACGTCAGCAGCTGCAGCGAGCACCAGCCGACAACCGCGACCGCCAGCGCGAAGAGCGCCAGCGCAAGGCGACCGCCTCGCCGGCGATAGGCCACCCAGGCCGCCAGCACCAGCGCGATGCCTCCGGAGAAGGAGAACGTCACGTGACCGAGCTGCAGCGCGGTCAGCGCGCCGAAGGCCACGGCCAGCCCGCCGAGGAGGGCCGGGAGCCGAGGCACGCCGAGCTGCCGGGCCAGCAGTGCCAGGCAGAACGGCGTCAGCGCCACGCCCAGGAGGCAGGCGATGTTGTAGGCGGCCACCGGCCCCAGGGGCGCGAAGGGAAGGCTGGCCAGGCCGTATCCGATCAGCGGCTCGGTGGTGGCCAGGGCATCGCGCATCGGCGCCAGCGCGTTGGCCTGGAACAGGCCCGCCCCGGTGGTGAGCGCATGGCGGACCCAGGCAAGCTGCCAGCACATCAGTCCGGCGTCGTAGCCGTCGCGGAGCAGGTCGGCGAAGTCGGGGAGGAGTGACCGGGCCCAGAGAAGCGCCGCCAGTAGGCAGGCCGAGAGGTCGGTCAGCAGCTCGAGCGCACCGGAATGCGAACGCTCGCCGAAGGCGATGCGCATCTTGCGGCGTCAGCCGCCTTCAGCTCTTGGCCTTCTGGTATGCCGGGATCGCCGCCTCCAGGATGCGCACCGAGGCGCGGAGCGCTTCCTCGCCGAGCACGTAGGCGATGCGCACCTCGTTGCGGCCCAGGCCGGGCGTGGCGTAGAAGCCGGGCGCCGGCGCGACCATCACCGTGCCGCCGTCGAGCTGGAAGTCGGCCAGCAGCCAGCGGGCGAAGTCCTCGCTGTCGCCGATCGGCAGGCGGGCCACGAAGTAGAAGGCTCCCTCCGGCTTCCTCAGGAAGACGCCGGGGATCTTGTTGAGCCCCTCGTGGAGGACGTCGCGCCGCTTCTGGTACTCCTCGACGATGCCCCGGTAGTAATCGGGCCCGAGCTCGCTGGCGCCGACGGCCACCATCTGGCCGAGGCCCGGAGGCGAGAGGCGGCCCTGCGCCATGCGCAGGCAGGCCTGGAAGAGGTCGCGGTTCCGGGTGGAGAGCGACCCGAGACGGATGCCGCAGGCGCTGAAGCGCTTGCTGAGGCTGTCCACCACCACGACCAGGTCCTCGAAGCCGGCCAGCGTGTGCGCGCTCACCGCCTCGCGGCCGTCGTAGACGAACTCGCGATAGACCTCGTCGGAGATCAGGAAGAGCCCGTGGTCGCGGCAGAACTCGGCGACCATCACCAGCTCGTCGCGGGTGTAGACCGTGCCGGTCGGATTGTTGGGGTTGCAGAGGATCACGAAGCGGGTGCGCTCGGTCAGCGCCTGCTCCCAGTCCTCGCGCGGCGGCAGGTGGAAGCCGTCCTCGCCCAGCGAGACCAGCGGCACCAGCTTCACGCCGGCCATCGCCGCGAAGCTGCGGTAGTTCGTGTAGAAGGGCTCCACCATCAGCGCCTCGTCGCCGGCGTCGGCGCAGGCCATGAAGCTGAAGAGGACCGCCTCACTGCCGCCGGTGGTGGCGATGAGCTCGCCGGGCGTTAGGTCCAGCCCCAGCGAGTTCTTGTAGTAGCAGCTCAGCGACTGCAGGTACTCGGGCGTGCCGCCGGACGGCGTGTAGGCCAGGACCGGCTCCTTGATGTTGCGCAGCCGGTCGCGCATCGAGGGGGGGGTCTCGAGGTCGGGCTGGCCGATGTTCAGGTGGTAGACGTGGACGCCGCGGCGCCGCGCCTCGTCGGCGACCGGCATGAGCCGCCGGATCGGCGACGGGGGCACGTCGTTGGCACGGCGCGAGACGCGTGGGGGCGCTGATGTGAGCGGCATGCGGCCGCGGAGATTACACCTTGGACAGGCCGGCCACGTCCATCAGGCCGGCCAAGTCCGCGGGCAGCGGCGCGACCAGCTCGAGCGGCTCCCGGGTGATGGGATGCGTCAGCGCCATCCGCCAGGCGTGGAGCGCCTGCCGGGGGAACTCGCGGCAGGCCGTGGCCAGCGCCACGTCCTTGATCCCCTTCCAGCGCGGCGAGCCGTAGACCGAGTCGCCGACGATCGGGTGGCCGATGGCCTTGAGGTGGACGCGGATCTGGTGGGTGCGTCCGGTGACCAGGCCGCACTTCAGGAGCGCGAGCCCGGCCTTGTCGCCGCGCGATTCGTCGAGCCGCTCGTAGAGCGTGGTGGAGGGGCGCCCCTCGGTCTTCGACGAAGTCATCTTCTTGCGGTCGGCCGGATGGCGCAGGATGCCCAGCTCGACCTTGCCCTTCTTCAGCAGGGGCACGCCGTAGACGACGGCCAGGTACTGCTTTTCCAGCGTCCGGGCCTGAAGCGCGCGGGCCAGCGCGGTGTGCGCGGCGTCGGTCTTGGCGATGACCAGGACCCCGGAGGTGTCCTTGTCGAGCCGGTGCACCAGCCCGGGCCGCTCGGCGTCCTCGCCGCCCCATTCGCGCGCGCGGTGGAGGAGGCCGTGCACCAGCGTGCCCTCTCGGTGACCGACCGCCGGGTGCACCACGAGCCCGGGCGGCTTGTCGATGGCGAAGACGTGATCGTCCTCGTAGAGCACCGAGAACGGCATCTCCTCCGGCACCAGGTCGGCCCGCGGCGGGGGAGGCGGCGGCAGCGTCACCTCCACGTCGTCTCCGGCGAGCACCTTGGCCGAGGACCGCGCCGGCGCGCCGTTCACCAGCACCAGGCCGGCCTCGATCCACTCCTGGGCCTTGGTGCGCGAGAGCGTCTCCAGGTCCGCCAGGCGGCGCAGCAGGACCTTGTCGAGCCGTTCCCGATCGTCTCCACGATCCGCCCGGAAGCGGCGGATCTCGCTCAATCGCGCATCAAGCCGCGATCGGGGAGCTCAGCCGATGCCGGCGCAGCCAGATGAGGCTCGCCGCGACGAGGCCTACCAGCGCGATCAGCTGCGACGTCGAGAGCGCGCCGCCGAGCACCGACCCGCGGGGATCGCCGCGGAAGAGCTCCACGGCGAAGCGGAGTGTCGCGTAGCCGAAGAGGTAACGGACGAACGTCTCCCCGTCGTAGCGGCGGCGCTCGAAGAGGAGCAGCAGGCCGCACAGCGCCAGGAGGCCGGCCGATTCGTAGAGCTGCGTCGGGTGGAGCGGGACGTTCAGGGGCACGCCCACGTTGCGCTCGGCGGCGGGGTCGGTGAACTTCACCGCCCAGGGGACGCTGGCGGCGCGTCCCCAGCAGCAACCGGCGGCGAAGCAGCCCAGCCGGCCGATGGCGTGCCCCAGCGCGACCGCCGGCGCGGCGGCGTCCACGAACCGCCAGAAGCCGATGCCCTTGCGGCGCAGGAGGAACGTGGCCACCAGCAGGGCGCCGGCCAGCCCGCCGTAGAAGACGCCGGCGGAGCGGAGGAGGCTCGAGGCCGCGGCCCAGGAGCTGACGTAGTAGGGCCACTCGACGATGACCAGCAGCAGCTTGCTGCCGATGAGGCCGGCCAGCAGGATCCAGATCGCGGTGTCGACGGCCTTCTCCGGGGTGATCCCGAACGCCGTGGCGCGGCGCCGCAGCAGCCAGAGCGCCGCCAGGAAGCCGAAGGCGACCAGCAGCCCGTAGGTCGGCAGGCTGAAGGAGCCCACCCGGATCAATTCGGGATGCATCAGCTAGTAACGCTCGCCGAAGGCGACGCGCATCCTGGCGCGCCCAGCGCCCTTGCTCATGCCGCGGCCGGTCGTTCCGTCGCCGGTTCCTTGCTGCGGAAGATGTCCCAGGCCAGCAGCAGGACGCCGATCGTGATCGCGCTGTCGGCCACGTTGAAGGCCGGCCAGCGGTAGGAGCCGAGGTAGACGTCCAGGAAGTCGGTCACCGAGCCGTAGCGTACGCGGTCGATGAGGTTGCCGACCGCTCCGCCCAGGATCAGCGCCAGCCCGGACTGCAGCCGGGTGGAGGTGACCGAGGTCCGCCAGGCGTAGATGGCCACCGCGATGAACACCGCGAAGGCCACCGCGTTCAGGAAGAGCGCGCGGAACGGCGACTCGATCGACGCGAAGAGCCCGAAGGCGGCGCCGGTGTTCTTGACGTGGGTGAGGTCCAGGAGGCCGGAGATCACGGTGATCGAGCTGTGCAGCGGGATCTGGTTGTCCACCATGGACTTCGTGATCTGGTCCAGGACGATCACCGTCAGGGAGACGGCCACGTAGGCCAGCCGGCGGAGCGAGAACGGGGGGGAGACAGTTTCCACCGGGCAATTCTACGTGCGGGCGCCTAGAACGTTTCGGCACCGGCCGCAGAGACCCGACTCGTCCGTGTCGCGGCGCACCTGCCAGCAGCGCGGGCACTTGACCCCCTCGGCCGGCCTCACCCGCACGACGGTCGCCTCCAGCTCGTCCCCCAGGAGGACCTCCGGGACGATCAGGAACTCAGCCAGGCCATCGGATGTGAGACCCGCGGCGGCGAGGTCCCGGGCAAGGCCGGCGTCCGGAAGGAGCTCGACCGCGGCCTGGGCGGAGGAGCCGACCAGGCCTTCGCGGCGCAGCGGCTCCAGCTGCCGCACGACCTCGTCCCGCAGCGCCGAGACGCGCTCCCACGCCGCCGCGGCGTCGGGGGCGAGCCGGACCAGGCTCAGCGAGTCCCAGCTCGCCAGGAAGAGGCCGTCGGCGGACTTGCCGGGCAGGCCCTCCCAGATCTCCTCGGCGGTGAAGGGGCAGAGCGGCGAGAGCGCCAGCGCAAGCAGCTCGGTGAGCCGGTAGGCGGCGGTCTGCGCCGAGCGGCGGACCGGATCCTCCGGCGCCAGCACGTAGAGCGCGTCCTTGCGCGCGTCGCACCACTCCGAAGAGAGCTCCTTGGCGCAGAACTCCAGGAGCCGCCGGGCGACGGTGTGGAACTCGTAGCGCAGGTAGGCCGCCCGCGCCTCCTCGGCCAGCCGCGCGGCGCGGTCGAGGACGTAGCGCTCCAGCGGGGCCAGCTCGATGTCGGCCACCGCGTGGCGGCGCGGGTCGAAGTCGAAGAGGTTCGAGAGCAGGAAGCGCGCGGTGTTGCGCACCTTTCGGTAGGCGTCGGCGGCGCGGTCCAGGATCTTCTGGTCGAGCCGCACGTCGTCGGTGTAGTCGGAGACCGCGAAGAAGAGGCGCAGCACGTCGGCGCCGTGCTTGGCGATCACGTCCTGCGGCTCCACGGTGTTGCCGATCGACTTCGACATCTTGCGGCCGTGCCCGTCCACCACGAAGCCGTGCGTCAGCACCGTCTCGAAGGGCGCCTTGCCGGTGAGCGCCACCGAGGTCAGCAGCGAGGACTGGAACCAGCCGCGGTGCTGGTCGTGCCCCTCGCTGTAGACGACCGGCGCGCGCGTGGCCGGCGCGTAGGGATCGGCCAGGCCGTAGGCGCCCGAGCGCAGAACCGCCGCGTGCGAGACGCCCGAGTCGAACCAGACGTCGAGGATGTCCTTCAGCTTCTCGAAGTCGGTGCCGCCGCAGCTGGGGCAGGTCCCCCCCTCCGGCAGGAAGGCGGCCGCCGGAAAGGCGTCGTCGTACCAGGCGTCGGCCCCCTGCTCGCGGAAGATCGCCACGACGTTGTCGAAGAAGCGGCGGCGCTCGGTCTCGTCGCCGGTGGGCGGGTAGTGCGCGAGCTTCCCCTCGGCGCGGCAGGAGCGGCAGCGCAGGAAGGTGATCGGCGAGCCCCAGCGGCGCTGGCGGGAGATCGTCCACTCCAGCCGGTTCTCCACCATGGCGCCGATGCGGTTCGCCCCGAAGGCCGGCACCCAGGTCACGAACTCGCGGATCTCGCGCAGCGCGGCCGCGCGGATCGGCGCCAGGTCGATGAACCACTGGTGGGTCGCCCGGAAGATGACCGGGTTCTTGCAGCGCCAGCAGTGCGGGTAGGAGTGGGGGAGCTTGCCTTCGTGGAGGAGGCGCGTGCCGGAGGGATCGCCGGCGCGCAGCGCCGCCAGCACGCCGGCGTTGGCGTCCTGCGACTTGTCCTTCGGCGATACCACCCGCAGCCCGCGCAGCGCCTCGGGCGCGTTGGCGTCGTAGTAGCCCCCCTCGTCCACCGGGCAGAGCGCCGGGTCGTCCACGTCGTGACCGGAGCGTTTCACCACGTCGTGGTCGTCGCGGCCGTGCCCGGGCGCGGTGTGGACCAGGCCGGTGCCGTCGGTGGTGGAGACGTGTTCTCCCAGCAAGAACCCAAAGCTCGGCAGACGGGTCGCCGGAGACTTGGCGGAGGCGATCTCCGCGGCTCCGTCAGGCGCCGCAGGGACAGCGAAGTTGGGACGGCGGTAGGCCGGCCGTGCGGCGGCGATCTGTGCTCCGCTGCGCTCGGTACCCTCCACCGCCGCGAAGCCGGCGGCGCCGAGCGCCTTGCCGACCGCCTCCACCAGGTCCTTGGCGACCAGGTAGAGCGAGCCCGGGTCGGCCGCGGTCCGGGCCAGGACGTACGAGATCTCCGGCCCGAGCGCGATCGCGCGGTTGGCCGGCAGCGTCCAGGGCGTGGTGGTCCAGATCATCGCGAAGACGCTGGAGCCGGCGGGCAGGTCGTTCCAGATCGCGCGGGCGCCCTCCTCCTCGACCGGCATCGCCACGTAGATCGAGGGGTCGGTGCGCTCCTCGTACTCGACCTCGGCCTCGGCCAGCGCGGTGCGGCAGTTCACGCACCAGAGCACAGACTTGAAGCCGAAGGTCACCAGCCCCTTGCCGACGAACTCTCCGAACGCGCGCGCGATCTCCGCCTGGTAGCCGAAGTCCATCGTGCGGTACGGCTTGTCCCACGAGCCCAGGATTCCCAGCCGGCGGAAGTCGGTGCGCTGGTCGTCGATCCAGCGTTCGGCGTAGGCGCGGCAGGCTCGCCGCACGTCCACGTCGGTCATGTCGCGCTTCTTCGGACCGAGCTCCTTGTCGACCTTCAGCTCGATGGGCAGGCCGTGGCAGTCCCAGCCCGGCACGTAGGGGGCGTCGTACCCCTCGAGGCTCCGCGAGCGCACCACGAAGTCCTTGACCACCTTGTTCATCGCGGTGCCGATGTGGATCTTGCCGTTGGCGTAGGGAGGCCCGTCGTGGAGCAGGAAGCGCGGGCGGCCAGCGGCCTTCCTCGCCTCGCGGATCTTCCCGTAGAGGTCGGTCGACTCCCAGCGCTGAAGCCGCGCCGGCTCACGCTTGGGGAGGTCGGCCTTCATCGGGAAGTCGGTGCGGGGCAGCAGCAGCGTGGCCTTGTAGTCCGTCATGAGAACCGCGGAGGTTACGGGAGGCGCATGACCAGGGCAAGGCGGCGGCTTACACTCCCGCCCCGCATGCCCTCAGAGGAGCAAAGAATCCGCACCGGTGTCGTCGGCTGCGGCTACCTGGGCCGCCACCACGCGCGGATCCTCTCCGAGCTGCCGGGCTCCGAGCCGGTCGGCTTCGTGGACCTGGACGACGCCCGGGCCGCCGAGATCCAGGGCGCTCACGGCCCGGCCGGGCTGGTGCGGCGCGGCTCGATCCGCGAGCTGCTGGACGCCGGGGCGACCGCGGTGGTCGTCGCCACGCCCACCTCCACCCACGCCGAGGTCGCCACCGAGCTGATCGAAGGCGGCGCCGACGTGATGGTGGAGAAGCCGCTGACCGCCACGCTGCTGGAGGCCGACGCGCTGGTCGCGCTGGCCAAGCAGCGCGGGCGCGTGCTGCAGGTGGGGCACATCGAGCGCTTCAACCCGGCGGTCGCCGCGGTGAGGCCGCTGGTCACCGACGTGAAGTTCATCGAGGCCCATCGACTCGGGGTCTTCGTGCCGCGCGCCCTCGACGTCGACGTGGTGCTCGACCTCCTGGTGCACGATCTCGACATCGCCCTCGACCTGGTGGGGCGGAAGGTGAAGGAGATCCGCGCGGTCGGCGTGCCGATCCTGACGCAGAAGGTGGACATCGCCTCGGTCCGGCTCTCCTTCGAGGGGGGCTGCGTCGCGAACCTGACCGCCTCGCGCATCTCCCAGGAGCGCATGCGGAAGTTCCGCTTCTTCCAGCCCGACTGGTACTTCTCGCTGGACACTCAGAAGCGCGAGGTGGCCAGCTACCGGCTGGACCGCCTGAGCGGCCCGCCGCGGATCCTGGAGTGGCCGGTGGCGGTGCCCAGCTACGACCCGCTGACCGCCGAGGACGCCGCCTTCCTGAAGGCCTGCCGCGAGCGCAGCGAGCCGGAGGTGACCGGCGAGGCGGGGCGGGCCGCGCTGGAGCTGGCCCACGACATCCTGGACGAAATGGAGCGGCATCGATGACCGAGACACTCCGGCGGGTGGGGCTGGTCGGCGGGTCCGGCCTCTACACGCTGCCCGGGCTGACGAACACCAGCGAGGTCGACCTCGCGACGCCCTTCGGCGACCCCTCCGACAGCTACGTGACCGGCGAGCTCTCCGGGGTGCCGGTGGCCTTCCTGGCGCGGCACGGACGCGGGCACCGCATCCTGCCCACCGAGATCAACTACCGCGCCAACATCTGGGGCTTCAAGACGCTCGGCTGCGACGCGCTGATCTCCGCCTCGGCTTGCGGCTCGATGAAGGAGGCCTACAAGCCGACCGACATCGTGCTGCCCGACCAGTTCGTCGACCGCACCACGAGCCGGGTCTCGTCGTTCTTCGGCGGCGGCTGCGTGGCCCACGTCTCGCTGGCGCACCCGGTCTGTCCGAGCCTCCTCGACCTGCTGGAGCGCGCCGGCCGCGCCGAGGGCGCGACGGTGCACCGCGGCGGCGTCTACCTCTGCATGGAGGGGCCTCAGTTCTCGTCGCGCGCCGAGTCGTTCCTCTACCGCTCCTGGGGCATCGACGTGATCGGCATGACCAACGCCCAGGAGGCCAAGCTGGCCCGCGAGGCCGAGCTCTGCTACGCCACCGTGAACCTGGTGACCGACTACGACTGCTGGCACGAGGCCGAGGAGGCCGTCACCGTCGACGCCGTGCTGGCGGTGCTGAAGCAGAACGCCGAGATGGCCAACCGCATCCTCATCACCGCGGTGCAGGCGGTGGACGCGGCCCGCGGCTGCGGCTGCCGGGACGCGCTCAGGTACGCGCTCCTCACCCGGCCCGAGGACGTGCCGGCGGAGACGCGCGAGCGGCTGGCGCTCCTGGTCGAGAGGTACTGGGGATGAGGTCGGACGCCGAGGCCGCGGCGACGCGCCGCATCGTCGTCACCGGCTCGGTCGCCTACGACTACCTGATGACGTTCCCCGGCCACTTCGTGGACGTGCTGGTGCCGGACCGCATGAACCGGATCTCGGTCTCCTTCCTGGTGGACGCGATGCGCAGGGTGCGCGGCGGCGTGGCGCCCAACATCGCCTACAGCCTGGCGCTCCTCGGCGTCCGGCCGTCGATCATGGCCACGGCCGGCTCCGACGCCGCCGACTACCGGGCCTGGCTGGAATCGGAGGGGATCGACGTCTCGCGCCTGGTGCTCTGCCAGGACGTCTTCACCGCGTCGTTCTTCGTCTCCAGCGACCTCGACCAGAACCAGATCGCGACGTTCTACACCGGTGCCATGGCGCGGGCCTCGCAGCTCTCCTTCAAGGACTTCCCGGAGGGCTCGGTGGAGATGGCGGTCATCGCCCCGAACGACCCTGGGGCGATGGCGTTCTACGCCGCCGAGTGCCGGGAGCTCGGCATCCCCTTCGTCTACGACCCCAGCCAGCAGGTGGCCCGCCTCACCGGCGAGGACCTGATGGCCGGCATCGACGGCGCCTGGATGCTCATCAGCAACGACTACGAGTTCGGCATCCTGGAGAAGAAGACCGGCCTGACCGAGATGGAGATCCTCTCGCGCGTGCCGGTGGTGGTGGTCACCCGCGGCGAGGCGGGCTCCACGATCGCCCTGCGGGGCGGCTCGCCCGACGCGCCGCAGGGGACCGAGACCCACCGCATCCCGCCGGCGCCGCTGCGGGGCGAGGCGCTCGACCCGACCGGCGTGGGCGACGCCTTCCGGGCCGGGCTGCTGGCCGGGCGGCTCTTCGGGCTGCCCTGGGATGTGGCCGGGCGCATCGGGAGCGTGGCCGCCGTCTACGCGCTGGAGACGCTCGGGCCGCAGCCCCGCCGCTACTCGATGGCCGAGTTCCTGGAGCGCTACGTGGACGCCTATGGCGGTGAGGAGCGGCTTTCGGCGCTGGTTGCAGGCAGGTAGACTCCAGGTCCCGCATGAAGACGATCGAGGGACACCTCTCGGCCCGCGGCCGGCGCTTCGGCATCGTGGCCTCGCGCACCAACGACATCGTCGTCGGCCGCCTGCTGGACGGCGCGCTGGACGCGCTGCGGCGGCTGGGCGCCTCCGAGGAGGATGTCGTGGTGCTGCGCACGCCCGGCGCCTGGGAGGTGCCGCTGGCGCTGCGCGACCTGGCGCGCTCGGGCAGCTTCGACGGCTTCGTGGTGCTGGCCGCGGTCCTGCGCGGCGGGACCCCGCATTTCGACTACATCGCCGGCGAGGTGACCAAGGGGGTCTTCCAGGTCCAGATGGAGATCGACCGGCCGGTGGCGTTCGGCGTCCTCACCTGCGATTCGCTGGAGCAGGCGCTCGAGCGGTCGGGGGCCAAGCAGGGGAACAAGGGCTTCGAGGCGGCCACGGCCGCGGTGGAATCGGTCGACCTCCGCGCCCGGCTGTCCTCGCCGTAGGAGCCCGATGAGCGGACGTCGCCGCAAGTCGCGCGAGCTGGCGCTCCAGCTGCTTTTCCAGCACGACCTCGCCGGCACCGGCGCCGAGGAGATGTTCCGCCTCACCGAGGAGTACGTCGAGGCGCGTCCCGACGTGCAGGAGTACGCCTCGCGCCTGGTGCTGGGCACGCTCTCGCGCCTCGCCGAGATGGACAAGAAGCTCGGCGAGCAGTCCGAGCACTGGCGGCTGGGCCGGATGCCGGCGGTGGACCGCAACCTCCTGCGGATGGCGCTCTACGAGCTCCTCTACGAGGAGGAGATCCCCGACGCGGTGGTCATCGACGAGGCGGTCGAGATCGCCAAGAAGTTCTCGACCCCTTCCTCCGGACCGTTCGTGAACGGCGTGCTGGACGGCATCCGCCGCTCGCTGTTCGGGCCACGCGAGCGCCGGTCGGCCGCCGAGCGGCCTCCCAAGAAGAAGGCCCTGGCAGGAGACGGCTGATGCGCCCTGGCCGGACGTCGGCGACGCTGCTCGTTCTCGCGGCCCTCCAGGCCGCGGGCTCGACGGTGGAGTCGGCGCACTACCGGCTCGAAGGGGCGGCCCCCTGGCGCGTCGTGAAGCCGGTGCAGGCGCCGGGCTATCGCCTCTCCTTCACGTCTCCCGACGGCCTCGCGCCCGACGTGCGCGTGGAGGTCGACAGCCGGGCCCTGCGGGACGCTCCGTTCCCGGTCGACCGCCGCGCCCTGCCGCCCGAGGCGCGCGCGGCCCTCGACGCCGCGCGCCCACCGGACCTGGTGGCCGACCGCCTGGCGCGCCTGCTGACGGTGACCAGCCGCGGCGTCCTGGACGCCGTGAAGAACGTGGTGAACTTCACCTCGCGCAAGATCAAGTACGCCGCGCCGAGCCCCGACGTGGAGGAGACCGCCCTCTCCTGCCGGCGCCTCGGACGGGGCTCCTGCGTGGGACGCTCCCTGCTGGCCGCCGACCTCCTGCTGCGCGCCGGTATCCCGGCGCGGCAGGTCACCGGCGTCCTGGTGGCGCGGCGCCCGGAGGAACTCACCCCGGAGACGCGCGCGCTCTTCAACGAGTCGCTGGGCGGCGTGCGCCACCGCTGGATCGAGGCCTACGTGCCCGGCCTCGGATGGGTCCCCTCCGATCCCGGCGGCCTGGCCAACGCGGTGACGGCGCGGCACGTCGCGCTCACCGCCGCCCCCGAGCCGGACTTCGGGGTGCGCACCCGATGACCGCCACCACCACGCGCGCGCTGCAGGTGCTGGTGGTGGACGATTCGCCGACGGCGCGTCTGCTGGTGAGCGAGGCGCTCCTGAGCATGGCCAGGAAGCGCGCGGTCGCGGTGCGGGTCGTGGAGGCGGGGGACGGCTTCGAGGCGCTGCGCCAGCTCCCGCGCGCCTCCTTCGACCTCGTCCTGACCGACATCAACATGCCGATGCTCTCCGGGCTCGAGCTGATCCGGATGATCCGCGCCCGCCCCGAGCAGAAGAACCTCCCGATCGTGGCGATCTCCACCGAGCGCGAGCCGGACGACGCGCGGCGTGCCAAGGAGGCCGGCGCTGACGGCTACATCGGCAAGCCGTTCGAGCCCGACACGCTGGATCGCCTGCTGGCGGACGTCCTCAAGCAGGCCTGGGGCGGCGGCGTTTGAGCGGTTCGCGCCGCGACGAGGCGCGCCTCCTGCGCGAGTTCATCTCGGAGTCGGAGGAGATCCTCGAGCAGGCGGCCGGAAGGCTGGCCCAGCTGTTCGAAGCCGGCGAGGAGACTCCTCCCGACGTCGTGAACGGCCTCTTCCGCGCGGTCCACTCGATGAAGGGGCTGGCCGGCATGGTCGGTCTGCCGGCCCTCTCCGAGACCGCCCACGATCTGGAATCGCTGCTGGACGGAGTGCGGATGGGCAAGGTGCCCGTGGACGCGGTCACCCTGGAGGCGGTCCGCGGCGGGCTGGCGGGGCTCGGAGAGCTGACGCGGCGCGTCGGGGCCGGAGAGCGCGACCCCGGCTCCCCGGAGACGCTGCTGCAGGCCATGGCCGCCGCCGGCCAGCCGCGCCCCCGCGCCGAGGCCGCCGCCCAGGGCGCGCGGCTCGAGCTTCCGCCGGAGCTGGAACGCGTCCTGACCGAGTACGAGCGCCACCGCGTCACCGAGAACCAGCGGAAGGGGCGCCAGGTGCTGATCGTGACGCTGGAGTTCACGCTCGAGACGTTCGACGAAGGGCTTCGCAGGGGGATGTCCGAGGCGGGAGCGATCGGCGAGCTGATCGGCACGTTCCCCGGTCAGCCTTCCACGCCCGAGGTCATGTGCTTCGTGCTGCTGGTCGGCGCTCCGCCCGCGGTGGCGCCCGACGAGGTGGCTCGGCGCTGCGGCGCCGTGTCGGTCCAGCGCGTCGAGGGGTCGGCCGCGCCGCCGCGCCTGGCCGCGCCGGAGCCGGCCACGGTGCCGGTCGCGGTGCCGAGCGCCTTCGCGACCGTACGGGTGAGCCTGGAGAAGGTCTCGGCCCTGCTCGACCTGACCGGGCAGCTGGCGATGCAGGTGAACGTGCTGCGCGGCCCGCTGGAGCGCGCGCTGCGCGCTACGACCGACCGGGCGGCGCGCCAGGAGGTGCAGCGCGTCTTCGCCCAGCTCGACCGGACCGCCGACGGGCTGGGCCGGGCGGCCCAGGCCACCCGGCTGGTGCCGATCGACCAGCTCACCACCCGACTGGAGCGCGCCGTGGCGACGATCGCCAAGAGTCTCGGCCGCGAGGCCGTGCTGGAGGTGACCGGCGGCGACACCGAGCTCGACAAGGTACTGTCCGACGCGCTGGCCGACCCGCTTCTCCACATGCTGCGGAACGCCGTCGACCACGGCATCGAGCCTCCTGACGAACGCCTCTCGGCCGGGAAGCCGCGGGCCGGCCGGATCACCCTGACCGCCGAGGCGCGCGGGCGGGACGTGGCGATCACGCTGGCCGACGACGGGCGCGGCATGCGGCCCGAGGAGCTGGTGGCGCGCGCCCGCGAGAAGGGCCTGCTGCCCGCGGGCGAGCCCGATCCCGAAGACCCGTTGACGCTGGTCTTCCGGCCCGGCTTCTCGACGGCCGCGGCGGTCTCGGAGGTGTCGGGGCGCGGCGTCGGGCTGGACGTCGTGCGCGCCAACATCGCCGACCTCAAGGGGAGCGTGTCGGTGCGCTCGGAGCCCGGAGCAGGCACCGCGTTCGAGATCGTCGTGCCGATCACCCTGGCGGTCGTGGAGTCGCTGCTGGTGCGCGCCTCGGACCGCTTCTTCGCGTTCCCGACCTCCAGCATCGTGCGCACGCTGGCGGTCTCCGCGGAGCGCCTGGACCGCGGCGACGGCTGGACGCTGCGGGACGACGACGGCGAGAGCCTGCAGCTCGTGCCCCTGGCGCGCCTTCTGGGGCTCGGCTCGGTGGACCCCGCGGCCGGAGCCTCGGTCGTCGTCGCCGAGCAGGGGAGCCGGCGCGCCGGGCTGGTGGTGGACCGCATCGAGGGGCTGTCCGACCTCATCATCAAGTCGCTCCCCGAGGAGCTCCTCCGGCTGCCGGAGGTGACCGGCGCCGCCGAGCTGCCCGACGGCCAGGTCGCGCTCACCCTCGATGCCGGCCTGCTTCTCGAGCGCGCCGAGAGAGTCGAGGCGGCCGGTTGAGCGGCCTCGCCTTCCGCGCGGGCGGCGAGCGCTTCGCGGTGCCCATCCACGAGGTGCGGGAGGCGGCGCGGCTCGGCCACCTCGCTCCGCTGCCGGGCGCGCCGGCGCGGCTGACCGGCCTGACGTTCGTGCGGGGCGAGCCGCTGGGCGTGGTGGACATTGGGGTTGTCATGGGGACGGCTTCCGGGAGCGCTCGCATGCTGGTGGTCCTGGAGGGCCGCCCCTGGGCTCTCCTGGTCGACCACGTCGAGGGCATCGTTGGCGACGACGTACCGCTGCTGGACATCGCGAACCTGATCGGTGGGTGAGGGGATGAGCGAAGAGACCACCGACGGCGGACTGGCTGCGGAAGTCGCCTCGGCCGATCCGGACGTCCGCTGGCGCGTGGCCGCGGTCCTCGCCGACCTGCCGGGGGAGGAGAGCGAGTCGTTGCTGGTGCGCCTGCTCGGCGACGAGGACTACCGCGTCCGCGAGCGCGCGGTGGCGGCGCTGTCACGCCGCTTCACGCCCCGCGTGGCCGCCGCCTGCGCGCTGGCGCTGGCCGACGACGCCAACGCCGGCCGGCGCGGCGCCGGCCTGACGCTGCTCACCCGCGCCGGGGATCCGGGGCGGGCGGTGCTGCTGGGCGGGCTGCAGCATCCGTCGGCCGACGTGCGCCTCTCGGCGGCGATGGCGCTGCCGGGGCACAACCCCGACGCCACCACCATCGCCGCCATCGACGCCGCCTCGCGCCACGAGGCCGACCCCAACGCGCGGGCGGCGCTGCTGCTGGCCCTGGGACGCACCGGCCGGCGGGAGGCCATGCCCGGTCTGCTGGCGGTCCTCGAGGAGGGGAGCATCTGGCTGCGCGTCCACGCTATCGAGGCGCTCGGAGAGATCGGCGACCCGGAAGTGGCCGTGCGCCTCCTGCCGCTGCTCTCTCAGGAGGCCGTTCGCAAGGCCGTGCTCAAGGCGCTCTCCCGCCTCGAGAGCTCGGCCCCCGCCGAGGAGCTGGCGCGGCGCGCGGCGCGCGGAGAGCTCGACGGCCCGCTCCTCTCCGCGCTGCGTCACGCCGTCGAGGTGAGCCCGGCGGAGACCTCGGCGCGGGTGCGGAGCCTCTGGCCCGACGCGCCGGCCGTCCTCGCCTCGCGCCTCGGCAGTACCGAGGTCACCGCCGCCGAGCGCACCGACGCCGCGCACCTCCTGGCCCTGCTCGATCTGCCGGGGGCGGTGGGGACGATCGTGCGCTCGGGGCCGTATGCCGATGGCTTCGGCGCTCTGCTGGCCCTGCCGTCGGGCCGCTCGGACGAGGCGCTGCTGGCCGTCCTGCAGGAGGAAGACCCGGAGCCGGCGCTGGCCTTCGTGGACCGCGCCCGCGCCACCGGCGAGACCGGCGGACTGGCGCCGCTGCTCGTTCACTCCTCGCCGTCGGTCCGTGCCGCCGCGTTGATCGCGCTGCCGCCGCGGACGATCCCGCTGCGGGAGCTGGACGCGATCCTCGCCGAGGACGACGAGGAGACCGCGCTGCCGGCGGCTCTGGCGCTGGCCTCGCGGGCGCCCGGAGAGGACGACGACGCCATGCAGCAGCGGCGGACGCTGCTGGGGGCGCGCGCCGCGGGCCCCGACGGGCCGGCCCGGGCCGCCGCGCTGCTGGCGTGCGCGGAGCTGGCGGGGGGCGAGCTCGACGAGCTGGTCTCGGCGGCGCTCGGCTCGCCCGACGCGCGTATCCGGCGGGCCGCCGTGGCGGCGTCCGCCGGGCGCGAGGCCATCTCCGAGGACGACCTGGTGAAGCTGATGAACGACCCCGATGCCGAGGTGCGGGCCACGGTGCTGCGCACGCTCGGCCAGCGGGCGATCAAGCGCGGCTCCACCCGGCTGGCCTGGCGCGTCCTGCTGCCGTTCCTGACCGACGAGCCGGCGGTGGCGGCGGCGGCCGGCGCCGCGATCGTGGCGCTGGCCGGAGCGGAGCGGCCGCGCCTGGCCGAGGAGATGCTCGCGCAGCAGGGGCCGATCCGCCGGGCCGCGCTCGAGGCGATCGTCAGCTGCGGTGACCGCGAGGCGGCCGAGCGCGTCGCCTTCGCGGTCGGGCACGAGGATGCCGACACGGCGCGCGCGGTGCTGCAGGCGATGGTGCTGGCGTCCCCGGAGGTCGCCGAGGAATCGCTGGTGCGCGGCCTGCAGGACGAGCGCCCCGAGGTGCGCCAGGCGGCAGCGGAGACCGCCGGGCGCCGGCCCCCGCCGCAGCCGCTGGAAGGGCCGCTTTCGGCGGAGCTGGCCAACGCTCTCGCCGCCGAGCGGATCCCCGAGGTCCGCGAGGCGCTCCTGGAGGCCGCGGTGGTGGCCGGCGGCCGTTCGGCGGTGGCCCCTCTGACCGCGATCCTGGCCCGCGAGCGGCTGGATCCCTGCGCCGAGGACGCCGCCGAGGCGCTCGCCTATCGCTTCCCGACCGATGCCAGGCAGGCCTGGACCACGGCGCCGGCCCGCGCCGAACGCCGGTGGGCGCGAGCGCTCACCAGGGCCTCGGCCCGGAGACGCGAGGCGGGATCGGCGTGAGCTCGCGCGGCGTCGAGCTCTCCGACACCGTGTTCCGGCTGTTCGCCGACCTGGTGCGGCGGCGGACCGGGTTCGTGGTGTCGGACTCGCAGCGGGCCCGCCTGGAGAGCCGGCTGGCCGCCGAGGCGCGCGCCGCCGGCTCCTTCTACCAGCTCTACGCGCAGTGGCGCGACCTGGCCACCGACAGCGCCTCGTTCGGCAAGCTGCTGGATGCCAGCGTGAACGGCGAGACCTACTTCTTCCGCGACCCCGACGGGCTCGCCGCCTTCACGCAGGAGATCGCCCCGGAGCGGCTGCTGGCCGCCGGGCCCGAAGGGATGATGGAAGTCTGGTCCGCCGGCTGCGCGTCCGGCGAGGAACCCTACACGCTGGCGATGCTGCTGCTCGAGCGCGGCCTCCTGCCCAGCCAGCGGGTACGGATCCGCGGCACCGACCTCTCTCCGGAAGCCATCCGCAAGGCGCGCGCCGCGCTCTACGGCCCTCATTCGCTGCGGGCCACCAGCGAGGAGCGGCGGGCCCGGTTCTTCGAGCCGGCCGAGGGGGGCCGCTTCGCGCTCCGGGACGCGGTGAGGGCGAACGTCCACTTCGAGCTGAAGCCGCTCCTCGAAGAGACGCCGGTGGGCGCGCTCTACGACGTGATCCTCTGCCGCAACGTCCTCATCTACTTCGACGAGGAGGCGCGCCGCAAGGTGGCCGAGGCCTTCGCCTCGCGCCTCAAGCCGGGCGGCTACCTCCTGCTGGGTCCCTCCGACGCGCTGGCCGCGGCCTCCACACCGCTCACGCTCGTGCGGCTCGCGCACGACGTCGCCTACCGCAAGTGAGGAGCCGTTCCGACCGATGGAAGGAGTCGCGTTGCCGGCGCCGCGGGGCGAGATGCTAGGCGGCGCGACGCACGCTGGAGTTGGCTCTCCGCGCAGGAGCGCCAACAACGCGAATCGCCCCGCGCCGCCAGCAACCCAAAGGGCGCACGAGATTTGCGGCCGACCTCTGCGTTGCTCCGACACTAGGCGGAGAGCCAACTCCAGCCTAGGTCGTCGCGCCTTGATCTCGACCGCAACTCTCGTGCGCGCGGCCCCTTCCATCGGTCGGAGCGGCTCCTGATGAACGTCCTCGTCGTCGACGACTCCGCGTACCAGCGGCTGACGCTGTCGGCGGCGCTGCGCGAGATACCGCGGGTGACCGCGGTCGACACGGCGGCGTCCGGCGAGGAGGCCATCCGCCGGGTCGTCTCCGGCCGCTACGACCTGGTGACCCTGGACATCGAGATGCCCGGCATGGACGGCTTCGCGGTGCTGCGCTGGCTGATGGTGAACCGGCCGCTGCCGGTGCTGGTCGTCTCCGACCGCCGCCACGACCGCACCGCGCTGCTGGCGCTGGAGCTCGGCGCGTTCCACGTGATGGGCAAAGCGTCGGCGCGGGCCGGTGGCCTGGCCGCCTGGAAGCCCTCGCTGGCCGAGGCGGTGGAGGAGGCCGCGCAGCTCCGCCTCGACCTCCTGTCGCAGCGCGCCAGGCGTCAGGATCCGCTGACGGCCTCGGGCCGGTTCCGGGTGCCCCGGCGCGAGGCCCGGGTCCTGGAGAGCGCCGATCCCGCCGGGCTGGTGATCGCCGCCTCCACCGGCGGCCCGCCGGCGCTGCGCGACCTCTTCAGCGCGATCGCCGTGCGGCCGGTGATCGTGGGCCTGGTGCAGCACATCCCCGCACCGTTCACCCGCTCGCTGGCGCAGCGGCTGACCGGCGCCACCGGCTGGGAGGCGCGCGAGGCGCAGGAGGGGATGGAGGCGCGGCCGGGGGTCATCCAGGTGGCCCCCGGCGACCGGCACCTGGTGCTGGAGCAGCAGGGTTCCCGCATCGTCACCCGCCTCCTGCCGCACGGCCCCGAGCGGCGCTGGTGCCCGTCGGCCGACCTCCTCTTCTTCTCGGCCGCGGAGCTCTTTGGAGCACGCGCCACCGCGGTGGTGCTGACCGGCATGGGAGACGACGGCGCCGAGGGCGCCCGTGCCATCGCCGCGGCCGGCGGCGTCGTGCTCTGCGAGAGCCGCGAGTCGGCGGTGGTGAGCGGGATGCCCGACGCCGCGGCGCGCGCCGTGCCCGGCGCGGTGCGTGAGCCGCTCGCCACACTTGCGACCACGGTGGCGGAGCGCCTGTCACGTCTCTAAACTCCGCGGTTCTTATGAATCGCGCCGAGGAATCCCTGAACGTCGTAGCGATCGAGCAGAAATGGCAGGAGCGCTGGGAGAAGGACCGCGCCGCGTACGTCGCCACCACCGACCCCGCGACCAGCGGCACCTACCTCCTGGTCATGCTCCCATACCCGTCCGGCGACCGGCTGCACGTCGGCCACGCGCGGGTCTACTTCCTCACCGACACCCTGCACCGCTTCTACCGCCAGCGCGGCCGCAGCGTCTTCTGCCCGATGGGCTGGGACGCCTTCGGCCTGCCGGCCGAGAACTACGCGATCGAGAAGGGCATCCACCCGCGCGTCTCCACGCTGGCCAACATCGCGGCGATGAAGGAGCAGTTCCGCTCCTGGGGCTGCCTCTACGACTGGTCCAAGGAGGTCACCACCTGCTTCCCGGAGTACTACCGCTGGAACCAGTGGTTCTTCGTGAAGGCTTACGAGAAGGGGCTGGCGTATCGCAAGAAGGGGACCGTCAACTGGTGCCCGAGCTGCGAGACGGTGCTGGCCAACGAGCAGGCCGAGGGAGGGGAGTGCGAGCGCTGCAAGTCGAACGTGGTCCAGAAGGAGCTGGAGCAGTGGTTCCTGAGGATCACCGACCACGCCGACAGCCTGCTCCAGGCTCTGGAAACGCTGGACACCTGGCCGCAGAAGGTGCGCACCATGCAGCGCAACTGGATCGGCCGCTCGGTGGGGGCGGCGCTGGACTTCGACGTGCCGGCGCTGAACGAGAGGATCCGCGTCTTCACCACCCGCCCGGACACCGTCTTCGGAGCCACCGCGCTGATCCTGGCGCCGGAGCACCCGGCGGCGCTGAAGCTCGTCGAGGGGCACCCCCAGAGGGCCGAGATCGAGAGCTGGATCGCCGGCGTGCGCCGCCAGGAGCGCGTGGAGCGCGAGGCGGAAGGGGCGGAGAAGGAAGGGCGCGACACCGGCCAGGTGGCCATCAACCCGTTCACCAACAAGACGGTCCCCATCTGGATCGCCAACTTCGTGGTGGCCGACTACGGCACCGGCGCTCTGATGGCGGTGCCGGCGCACGACGAGCGCGACCACGAGTTCTGCACGAAGTACGGCATCCCCATCGTCGAGGTCGTCAAGCGTGATGTCGCCGAGAAGGCGGATCAGGCGCCGCCGAGCGGAGTGGGACAGGATTCAGCCTGCTGGACCGGAGAGGGGACGCTGGTCAACTCCGGCTCCTTCACCGGCCTCGGCACCGAGGCGGCGCGCGAGGCGATCGCCGCCGACGCCGCCTCGCGGGGCCTGGGCGGCCCGGAGGTCCGCTATCGCCTGCGCGACTGGCTGATCTCCCGCCAGCGCTACTGGGGGACTCCGATCCCGATGGTCCGCTGCGAGGCCGACGGCTGGGTGCCGGTGCCCGAGGCTCAGCTGCCGGTGCTGCTGCCGGAGGACGCGCCCTTCACCGGCAAGGGAGGCAACCCGCTGGAGAAGGTGGATGCCTTCGTCAAGACGACCTGCCCGAAGTGCGGCGGCCCGGCTCGGCGCGAGACCGACACCATGGACACCTTCGTCGACTCGTCCTGGTATTACCTGCGCTACCTCGACCCGCACAACGACGCGATGCCCTTCGACCCCGGCGCGGCCAGGCGCTGGGCACCGGTGACGCAGTACATCGGCGGCATCGAGCACGCGATCCTGCATCTCCTCTACGCGCGCTTCTGGGCGAGGATGATGAAGGAGCTGGCGCTGGTCGACTTCCAGGAGCCGTTCTCCGCCCTCTTCAACCAGGGAATGATTACCTACATGTCACCTTCTGGGCGCATCGAGAAGATGTCCAAGTCGCGCGGCAACGCGGTGTCGCTGGACGGGCTCATCGCCGAGAAGGGCTCCGACCCGGTACGGGCCTACATCCTCTTCCTGGGGCCCCCGGAGGAGGAGGCGCCCTGGAGCGACCGCAACTTCGCCGGCACCGAGCGCTTCCTGGCCAGGGTGCGGAGCATCGCCGACCGCTTCCAGGCCGCGGGGTCGGACCCCCAAGGCTCGCCGGCCGCCGCCGACACGACGGCGGCGCGCCTCCGCCACCGCACCGTGCAGCGGGTCACCCACGACCTGGAGTCCTTCTCCTTCAACACCGCGCTGGCGCGGCTGATGGAGTTCAGCCGCCACGTGGAGAAGCTCGTCCTGGACGCCGCCGCCGATCCGGGCGAGGTGGCGACCTCGGTCCGCGCGCTGGTGACGCTGCTTCACCCCTTCGCCCCCCACCTCACCGAGGAGCTGCACCAGCGCCTCGGCGGCCAGAAGAGCCTGCTGGTCTCCGGCTGGCCCTCCTTCGACCCGGCCTTGGCCGTCGAGGAGGTCGTCACGATCGCCGTCCAGGTCAACGGGAAGCTGCGCGGACAGCTGGCCATGCCGCGCGGCGCGGACCAGGCGGCCTGCCTGGCGGCGGCCGAGTCCGAGGAGCAGGTGGCCCGCTGGCTGGAGGGCAAGGAGCGCGTCAAGGTGATCCACGTGCCGGACCGCCTCCTGAACCTGGTGGTGAGGGAGCGAAGCGATGCTTCGCCTTAGCAGAACGGCCTTCGCCGTTCTGCTGACCCTGTCGCTCATCGGCTGCGGCTACAGCCTGGTCGGCTCCGGGCGCGGCACCCTGCCGCCCGAGCTGAAGACGGTCTACGTGGCGACGTTCGTGAACGAGACCGTCAAGGTCGGCCTGGAGCAGCGGCTCACCGAGGCGGTGCTGCGCGAGCTCTCGGCCCGGGCGCGGCTGAAGCCGGTGGACAGCCGCGACAGCGCGGACGCCGAGCTGACCGGACGCCTCAACAGCTACGACGTCATGGCGGTGCGCTTCGACGAGGCCGGGCGCGCCGTCGAGTACCAGATCCAGGTCACCGCCAAGATCACCCTGGTCGACCGGATCAGCGAGAAGACGCTCTTCGAGGACCCCTCGTTCCTGTTCCGCCAGCCTTACACGGTGGCGCCGGCGGCGGCCACCTACTCCGACGTGGAGACGGCGGCCGTCGAGACGCTGGCCCGCCCCTTCGCGCGAAGCCTGGTCAGCACGATGCTGGAAGGCTTCTAGTCCCGACGCCCACGCTCTCACAAAGCTGGCTGCGGAGGGGGGTTGGGGGAAACCGAAGCCTGGCGGGTTCCCCCAGATTACTTCTTGGCGGCGTTGACCCGCTTGGCGACGCGCGACTTCAGGCGCGCGGCGGTGCGGCGGTGGAGGACGCCCTTGCGGACGGCCACGTCGATCTCCGACGCGGTCTTGGGGAGCATCTCTTCGGCCTTCTTGGCGTCGCTCTCGGCGGTGGCGCGGGTCGTCTTCACGACGCCGCGAACGCGCGTGCGCGCCGCGCGGTTGCGCTGGCGCAGCCTGTTGTTCTGCTCGGCCCTCTTCTTCGCTTGCTTGGTGTTCGCCATGTGCTGTCTGTCGATAACCTTTCTCTAAGGGTTCCGGAAAACGGCGGAGTCTACCGTACGTGAGTTGGCAGGCCAAGACACGATAGCCCAAACGTGGCTGCGGAGGGGTCGTAGGGGAACCCGAAGCCTGGCGGGGTCCCCTACCTCACATCCGACCCGAGCGCCCGCAGGCGCTGGCGGGCGCTCTTGGCCTCGTCGGAGCCGGGGTACTCGTGCACCACGAACTGGAGCTGCACGATGGCCTGGGCCTTCTCGCCCAGGTCGGCGTGGGCGATGGCCTTCTTGAGGTGCGCGGGGGCGGCCTTGTCGCTCTGCGGATAGGCCGCGAAGAGGCGGTCGAAAGATGCGATGGCCTCCTTCGGCTTCTTCTGCGCCAGCCAGCACTCACCGGCCCAGTAGAGCGCGTCGTCGGACAGGTCCGTCTTCGAATAGGTCTGGACGTACTCCTCGAAACCCTGCCGGGCCAGCTCGTACTGGCCGCGCTGGTAGTCGGCGGTGGCCTGGGTGAAGAGGTCGGACGGCGAGGGCCCCCGGGCGCCCGCGGGACCGGGAACCGCGGTCACCGGGGCTCCGGGACCGGGCGGGGGAAGGGGGACGCTGGAGGCGCTGGCGCGCCCTTCCCGGTCGGCGATCTGCTGGGAGAGCTGCGCCAGGCGGCGGTTGGACTCCTCGAGCTTGCCGGCCAGCGTCTGCATCTCGCGCATCAGCTCGTCGAACTTCGAGGCGGTCTCGGCGTTGGAGCGGAGGATCGTCGAGACCTGCGAGCTGAGGTTCTCGTTGAGCTTGGCGACCTCCTGCTTGGAGCTCGACTGGGTCGACACGACGTCGACCTTCTTCTCCACGTCGCTCAGGTGGTGGTGGAGGTTGTCGATGTCGCTGGTCGAGACGCAGCCGGCGGCCCACGCCGCCGGCAGCGCCACCAGGACGAGGCGGCCGATCCTCACTTGGCGATGGCGACGAAGTGAGCGCGGCGGTTCTGCGCCCAGGCGGTTTCGTCGTGGCCCTGCGAGAAGGGCCTCTCCTTGCCGTAGGAGACCGTCTCGATGCGCCCGCCGTCGACGCCGAGCGAGACCAGGAATTCCTTGACCGCGTTGGCCCTGCGGTCGCCGAGCGCCATGTTGTACTCGCGGGTGCCGCGCTCGTCGCAGTGCCCCTCGATACGGATGCGGACCGTCGGCAGCTTCTTCAGGAACCCGGCGTTGGCGTCCAGCAGGTCACGCTGGTCTCCGCGCACGTCGGCCTTGTCGAAGTCGAAGAAGACGTCCTTCATGTAGCCGGAGATCTTGGAGAGATCCTGGGAGAGGATGCCAGCCGTCTCATCGGCGGTCCGGGGGGACGTGAACGGCTCGGGCGTGGCGACCGGTACCGGCGTGGCCGCCGGTGCGGGGGTCGGTTCGACGACGGCAGCGGCCGGTGTCGGTTTTGGCTTCTTGCATCCGGCGATGACCAGAAGCGGAAGGATGGCGAAGAGGGCCAGCGGCCGGAGATTCCTGCTCATTTCTGCGAAAACCTCCCTTTATTGAAGAAGAAAAGGAACCGGGGACCTACCGTTTTCAATCTTAACACTCACGTTTATTCAAGGGTTTTCGACCAGGACGGCGAGAAGTTGTTGCCGGCGGAGGTGATGACCTTGGCGTTGGTGCCGTCGGCGTTGGCCAGGACGATCTGTGTGGAGCTCCCGCGGCTAACCTCCCAAGCAATTTTGCTGCCGTCGGGAGACCAGGTGGGATTCTCGTGCGCGCCCGGGTCGCGCGAGATCTGGGTGGTGCGTCCGGTGGCCAGATCCAGCACGCAGATGTTCATCTCCGCGTCGTTCCGGCAGGCGAATGCGAGGCGGGAGCCGTCGGGCGAGTAGTTGCCCTCGTCGTTCCAGTTGCCGGCGAACGTCAGCCGCCGCACGTTCGCCCCCTCCAGGTCCATGACGTAGAGCTGCGGCGATCCTTGCCGATTGGAGGTAAAAACGAGCTCCCGGCCGTTGGGCGCCCAGCGCGGCGTGGAGTCGATGGCGCTGTTGTCGGTCAAGCGCTTCTGGCCGCCGCCGTCGGCACCGATCGTGTAGATCTCGGTGTTCCCCTTCACGCTGCCGCAGAAGGCGATGGTGCGGCCGTCGGGGGAGACCGACGGGGAGGAGTTCAGGCTGGTCGTGGTCGCGATCTGCTTCTTCTCGCCGCCGTCCTTGGAGACCGTGTAGAGGGCCGGAGAGCCCTTCACGAAGCACTGGTAGACGATCTTGGCGCCGTCGCGGAACCAGTCGGGCGCCAGGGAGAGCGAGTTGTGGTACGAGATGCGGGTCTGCCCCTCGCCGTCGTAGTCCATCAGGTAGATCTCCTTCGTCCCCTTGCCGTCGCGGTCGGAGACGAAGGCGATCCGGGTCAGGAACGGCCCGGGCTTCCCCCAGAACTGCCGCATGATGTCGTTGGCCAGGTAGTGCGCGATGCGCCGCGCCGAGCGGGCGTCGCCGGAGTACTTCTTGCCGCCGCCGAAGACCGGCTTCAGCGTGCGCAGGTCCCAGAGCTGCGCCACCACCACCACCTGATCGCCCACCGGCTGTACCTGCGCGTCCACCAGGAAGTGCGCCCCGGTGGCGATCCAGGAATCCCCCTGCTCGCGGTTGGCCGGCGGACGGGAGCCCTTCGGGTAGAGCGCCGCATCGGCCACGCCGAAGAAGGCCGAGCCGCCCAGGTCGTCCACCAGCGTCGCGTGGAAGGGGTCCACCACGCGCGTCTGCAGGTCGGGGTTGATCGGGGCGATCGCCGGCGGGATCGCCAGCGTGACCTTCTGCATCCCCCCCTTGCTGATGTCCAGGCTGATGTCCGTGGGGGACTGGATGCCCGGAGCCGGCGTGGCCGCGGGGGCCGGCGGAGTCTGAGCTTCCGTCGCGGCCGCGGTGAAGAGGGCCGCGGCGACCGCCGCGATCAGAATCGACATCGAACGCTTGATCTGCTTCATCGCAACGTCATCCTCATTGGAACCGGATGTGGACGCCCAGCTCCCGGCCGACGTACTCGGGCGGCAGGGGGGGCAGCGGGTTGGCGGCGTAGATCGAGCGGGTGGCCGCGCGGTCGTAATGCGCCAGGCCCGAGCCCTGCTCCACCCGCACGTCGGTCACCTGCCCGGAGCGCTGGATCTTGAAGCCGACCAGGCAGGCGATCCCCTCGGGCGCGTTGGGTTTCAGCCAGTTGGCGCCGATCAGCTGCTGGAGCTGCTCGATGTAGTAGGCGAACGGGAAGTCGGTGTCGAAGGCGGAGACCGACGTCCCGAACATCGAGGTCCCCTGGGCCTCGCCGGTCGGGCTGCCCCCGGCGGACGGCAGCTCCAGAGCCGGCGCGGCCGGCGCCGCCGGAGCGGGCTCCGCCGCCTTCACCACGCCGGCCGCCTTGGGCGGCTCGGGCTTGGACTTGGAGGCCTTCGGCAGCGGCATGGCCTTGGCGCTGGGCTGGACCGTCTCCTCGGCCTTCTCGATGACCGGCTTCGGCTTCGGCGCCTGCGCCGGGCGCGCCGCCGCCGGCCCCGAGGAGCGCCCCAGGGCGGCCGGCGAGACGATGCGCACCGGCACGTTCATGGGCACGAAGGGCAGGTGCCGCGGCCGCGAGATCAGCGCCAGCGCCACCAGGAACGCTCCGTGGGCCAGCACCGACAGGAAGAGCGTGACCCCCTCATTGGCCTGGCCGGCGTGCCGCCGTTCCTCCAGCAGCTCGGAAACGGTGGCGGTCATTTGTCCTTGAGCTCGGTGACCATCCCCATGCTCTCGACGCCCAGCCGGTTGAGCGTGTCCATGGTTTCGACCACCACGCCGTAGGGAAGGTTCCGGTCGGCCTTCAGATAGACCGACTTGTCGCGCCGGCTCTTCAGGATCAGCCGCAGCCGCTCGCGCAGCTGGGTCCGCGGCACCGGCGTCTCGTTCAGGTAGTAGGCCTGGTTGCGGGTGATGGTGAGGATCAACGGATCCTCGGGACGGGTCGGCAGGTTCTGCTGGACCGACTTGGGCAGGCGGACCTCGAGCCCCTGGTGCAGGAGCGGCGCGGTCACCATGAAGATCACCAGCAGCACCAGCATCACGTCCACCAGGGGCGTGACGTTGATGTCGCCCATGACCTCGCCTTCGTCGTCGAGCTTGAAAGACATCAGGTGAAGTGCCGCTCGGCCAGGTTCATGAACTCGAGCGCGAAGTCGCGCATCTCGGCGCGGAACACACGCAGGCGGCCGTTGAAGTTGTTGTAGGCGATGAGCGCCGGGACCGCCGCCACCAGCCCGGCCGCCGTGTTGATGAGCGCCTCGGCGATGCCGGGCGCCACCGCCACGATGGAGGTCGAGCCCGACTGGCTGATCTGGGTGAAGGCGTTCATGATCCCCCAGACGGTCCCGAAGAGGCCGATGAACGGCGTGGCCGACGCGGTGGTCGCCAGGAACGGGAGGCGGTTGCTGAGGCGGGTGTTCTCGGCGGCGGCGGCCCTCTCGAGCGCCCGCTCGATGGCGGCCAGGCTCTTGACGAAGAGGCGTCCGCTGTCCGAGGGTGCGACTTCCCGTCCCGCCTTAACCTGCTGGTCGAGCTCTGCGTATCCAGCCTTGAAGATGCCCACCAGCGGGCTGGCCACGCACTTGTCGGTGATGCCGAGCACGTCGGCGAACTTCCGGCTGCGGCGGAAGTGCGCGAGGAAGCTCCTCGACGCGCTCGACGCGCGTGAGAAACTCCAGAGCTTGGCGATGATGATCCCCCACGACGCTAGCGAAAACAGCGCCAGAATAATCAGGACGGCCCTAGCCGTTGGTCCCGCTTGAAGGAAGATCTGGAAGATGTTCTCAGAGCCCGTTTGTGTCATAGCACCTGCAAAGAGGGGGCGTACTCGACCCTTGGGGACAGGGCAAGGTAACACGGAAAATTCAGGCCGGTCAAAGCGTTGCCTGACTCCGGCGGCCCTGATCGCCGGCCTTCTGATCGGCTCCGCGGCACCCGTTCTGGCACTGGAGATCCTCCCGCTGTCCGAGGTCAAGCCCGGCATGAAGGGCTACGGCCTCACGGTGATAAAAGGGCAGACCGCCGAGCGCTTCGAGGTGGAGGTCCTCGGCGTGATGCCGAATGCCACACCGGCGCGCGCAGGCATCCTCGTGCAGGTCTCGGGCCTGGGTCTGGAGGAGAGCGGAGTCTCCGCCGGGATGAGCGGCAGCCCGGTCTTCCTCGACGGCAAGCTGGCCGGCGCGGTGGCCGCCGCCTGGGGCTTCTCGAAGAAGCCGATCGGCCTGGTGACTCCCATCGAGGCCATGCGCGCCATCGACACCATGCCCGGCGGCGGGGTCGGCTACCCCGGAACGCTGCCGCGCCCGCGACCGGCGTCGGTCGCGCCGGCGGCCCTGCTGCAGGCGCTCTCTCAGCCCGAAGAGGAGCGGCTCGGGAGCCTGGAGAAGCTGTTCCAGGAGATGCTGCCTCCGCGTCCGACCTACACCAGCTCGCTGGCGCCCTGCCTGACCGGCATCCCGGCCGAATCGCTCGCGCGCTTCGCCGAGCCGCTGGCGCGCCTGGGCCTGACCGGCCTCGATCGGTTAGCGACAGCGATGTCCAGCCTGCCCGGGACGCTGGGCGGTGCCCCGCCGCTCAAGGACGAGCCCGGCACGCTGGTGGCCGGCTCGGCCTTCACCGCGCTCCTCATCGACGGCGACCTGCGGCTCGGAGCCACCGGCACGGTCACCGAGATCCTCCCCGACGGGCACTTTCTCGGCTTCGGCCACCCGTTCCTCAACTTCGGCGAGCTCGAGCTGCCGGTGGCCCGCGCCAGCGTCATCACCGTCCTCTCCAGCTACTTCCAGTCCTTCAAGATCGCCTACGCGCTGAAGCCGCAGTACCGCCTGGTGAAGGACCGCGACGTCGGCGTCTCCGGCGTGATGGACCGGCCGCCGCGGATGATCCCGGTGCGCTTCCGCATCAAGACCGAGGAGGGCGAGAAGACGCTCAACTGGGTGGTGGCGCCTCAGCCGAAGCTGCTGCCGCTGCTGGTGGCGCTCTCGGCCGACGCCGCGCTGTCCGGCTCCGACCCCACGCCGCGCGACCGCACGCTCCGCTATCGCGTCGCCTTCGAGACCAGCGCCGGCAGCATCGCCTACGAGGACCAGTCCACCGGCTTCCGGGCGCGCGACATCGCGCTGCTCACCGCCGCGACCCTGGCCGGCTCGCTGGCCGACAACGAGTTCGAGGACCCGCAGTTCAAGGGGATCGACCTCAGCTTCGAGACCTCCGGCGGCGAGCGCCGGCTGAAGCTGCTGGGCGCCGCCCTGGCCGACCGCCGGGTGGCGCCCGGCGAGGACGTGGTCGCGACGGTGCGCGTCGTCGACTGGCGCGGCGCCGAGAGCTCGCGGGTGGTGCGCGTGACGGTGCCCAGGGAGACACCGATCGGCCGGGCCTCGCTCTTCATCGCCGACGGCAGCGCCACCTCGGCGGCCCGCCTGGCTCTCGAGCCGGCCGAGCCCCGCACGCTGGCCGACCTGGCGCGGATGCTGTCCCGATTCGTGCCTTCCAACGCGCTGGTGGCGTCGGTCATCGTGCCCTCTCGCGGCGCGGCCACCGGCACCCAGACCCTGACCGCCCTGCCGCCGACGATCGCGGCGCGGCTCGGCGGCAGCGTCACCAAGGGTGAGGTCAACGCGCGCCTGGTCTCCGATCAGACCGTCTCGGTCGGCAGCCCGCTCTCCGGCTCGGTACGCCTGGACTTCGAAGTCGAAAGGCCCAGATCCTGATGAGCATCCGCTCGGTCCTGTTCAACGGGCTCGTCCCGTTTGCTGCAACCCTGCCCGCGCTCCTCGTGCCCGCTTCCGCGCAGGCGGCCTCCACCCGCCTGGTGGCCGTCGCCTCGGCGCGCGACTTCCTGGCCGGCGACGCCAGCGGCACAGCGATCACCGCCGACGGACGGTTGACGCTCAGCAGCCCGCTGGCTCCGAAGGTCTGGCCGGAGGACGCGGCCGACGCCGCCATCTTCGACGCGGCGGCGGACAAGGAGGGGCGCGTCTTCATCGCCACCGGCGGCGGTCTCGGGCGCCTCTTCGTCTCCACGCCCGACGGCAAGGTCTCGCTGGTCTTCACCGCCAAGGAGCCGAACCTCACCGCGCTGGCGATCGCGCCGGACGGGTCCGTGATCGTCGGCTCCTCCCCTAACGGGAAGATCTATCGGATCGATGCGAGACGGGTAGCAGGGCGGGTCGCCGGAGACTCGGCGGAGGCGATCTCCGCGGCGTCGGCAGACGCCGCATGGGAAATCAAAGAAGCCGCGATCTGGGCGCTGGCGTTCGGCAAGGACGGCACCCTCTACGTGGGCACCGGCAACAAGGGTCGCCTCTACAAGCGAAACGCCAAAGGGGAGCTGGCGCTCTTCCACGAGGTGGATGACGTGCACGTCCGCAGCCTCGCGATCGGGCCGGACGGGACGGTCTACGCCGGCACCTCCGATCAGGGGCGGCTCATCGCGATCCGCGCCGACGGCAGCGGCGCCCGCACCCTGCACGACTTCGGCAAGCCGGAAGTGACCGGCATCGCCGTCACCCCGCAGGGCATCGTCTACGCGGCCGGGACCGCCGCCGAGCCGCCGACGCTGGCCACCTCGGCCTCGGCGCAGTCGGAGTCGCCGCGCTCCGGAGGGGGTCCGTCGGCCACGCCGCCCCCGCGCGAGGAGCCGCCGCGCGGCTCGGTCTCGGTCGCCACCAGCACGAGCCCGGTGCGCTCCACGTCGCCGCCGTCCACCGCCTCGCGCGACAAGGGGGCCGAGATCGTGATGATCAGCCCCGACGGCTTCGTGGAGCCGGCCTGGGCCTTCCCCGAGGAGACGATCTACTCGCTGCGCGGCGACGGAGACGCGCTGGTGCTGACCACCGGGCCTCGCGGGCGTGTCTATCGCTGGCGCGACCGCCGCGTGCAGCTCGAGGCGCAGACCGACCAGCAGCAGGCCGTGGCCGCGCCTCACGTGCCCGGCGGCCTGGCGATCGTCACCATGTCGACGCCCGGCGTCATCCGATCCGAGGGCAAGCCGCGCTCCGGCACCTACGTGTCGGCGGTGAAGGACGCCGGCCGCCTCTCCACGTTCGGACGGCTCCGCTTCGAGGGAGAGGTCCCGGCCGGCGCCGCGGTCGTCTTCTCGGTGCGCGCCGGCAATGCCGAGAAGCCGGACCGCACCTGGACGGAGTGGACCAAGCTGAGCACCTCGGGCAGGGAGAGCAGCGCCAAGCTGCCGGCCGCCCGCTTCTTCCAGTGGAAGGCGGAGCTGAGCGCCACTCCCAAGGGCGAGGCCCCGGTCCTGGAGCGTATCGAGTACTCCTACGCCGAGCGCAACGCCAAGCCGATCCTGGAGAGCGTCGCCGTGCTCGAGCCGGGCGCGGTGTTCCAGAAGGGGGGCGCCTCGGGCACCGCGGTCCTCTCGGTGACGAGCCCGGACGAGAACGGCATCTACGCCGGGCTCGAGTCCCCGCGCGAGGGGACGCCGGACAACCCGGGCAAGAAGCTCTACCGCAAGGGCTACCGCACGGTCTCCTGGAAGGGCACCGACCCCAACGGCGACACGCTGCGCTACGAACTCGAGGCCAGCCCCGACGGCAGCAGCGTCTGGTTCCCGATCCGCAAGGACATCGACGACTCCTTCCTCTCGTTCGACAGCGCGGCGCTGCCGGACGGGCGCTACCGCTTCCGGGTCACCGCCTCCGACCGCCTCGCCAACCCCGACGGCCAGGAGGCGAAGGAGAGCGAGGAGAGCGCGCTGGTGATCGTGGACAACACCGCGCCGGCGCTCTCCGTCGAATCGCGGCGCCTGCTGGGCGACGACGTGGAGCTGCGGGTGAAGGCGACGGATGCCCTCTCGCCGGTCACCAGGGCTGAGGGGACGCTCAACGCCGACCGCTGGCGCGTCCTGCCGACCGCCGACGCGGTGGCCGACACCGCCAGCGAGGTCTTCGTCTTCCGCGTGAAGAAGCCGGCCGGGCAGGCGCTCCTGTCGGTGCGGGTGGTCGACTCCTCCGGCAACGCGGCGGTGGTGTCGGCCGAGTATCCGAAAGAGTTCCGCTGATGCAAAGGCCGCTGACGCGGCAAGAGTCGCGTCGCCTGCGGCGAGCGTTCACGATCGTCTGCCTGACGGGCCTCATCCTCGCCTGCGCGAGGCACGGCAAGGACCAGGGCTCCGTCGTTCACCGGCGCCTGGAGGGCGAGCCGAAGACGCTCAACGCGCTCCTGATCACCTCGGACTACGACGCGCAGGTCCTGTCGATGATCTCGCGGAACCTGCTCGACTACGACACCCAGCTGAACCTCGGACCGGGACTGGCGGACTCGGTCGAGCCCGACGCCAGCCATCTCGCCTACACCGTCAAGCTGAACGCCGCGGCGCGCTGGGAGGACGGCACGCCGGTCACCGCCGACGACCTGGTGGTGACGATAGAGCGGCTGATGGACCCGAGCACGCCGTCACTGGCGCGGCGCGGCTTCTTCGAGGGGCTGGTGCGGGTGGAGAAGGTGGACTCCAAGACGGCGCGCGTGCTCTTCAAGGAGCCCTACGCCGGCCGGCGCGACGCCTTCAACCTGCAGCTCCTGCCGGCCGCCCAGTACCGCGACGGGAACCTCCTCACCAGCCCGCACAACCGGCAGCCGCTGGCCAACGGCCCCTACCGCCTGGCGCGCTGGGTGCCGGGGCGCGAGATCGAGCTGGTGCGCAACACCCAGTACTGGGGGGAGAAGGCGCCTGCCGAGAGCGTCCTCTTCCATCTGGTCACCGACTCGGACGCCGCGTTCCAGAGCGTCCTGTCAGGCCAGCTCGACGACTGCCGCGTCACGTTCGAGCAGAAGAAGAAGCTGGACGCCGACCCGGCCAGGCGCGCGCGCTCGGTGGTCTGGGACGAGCTGGCCTACAACTACATCGGCTGGAACAACCGGCTGCCGCTCTTCTCCGACCGCCGGGTTCGGAAGGCGCTGACGATGCTGCTCGACCGCGAGGGACTGGTGAAGAGCACCCTCTACGGCGGTCTGGCGCGCGTCGCCAACGGCCCGGTGCCGCCGGGACTGTGGACCTACGACGCCACCCTGGCACCCTGGCCCCACGACCCCGCCGCCGCGCAGGCGCTGCTGGCCGAGGCCGGCTTCAAGAAGGGGGCCGACGGCGTGCTGCTCCGCGGCAAGGAGCGCTTCGCCTTCGACCTGCTGCTCGGCGCGGGCAGCTCCACCCAACGCCAGATGGCCGAGTTCACGCAGCAGGCCTACCGCAAGGCCGGCATCGAGATGACGCTTCGCCCCATGGAGTGGGCGGTCTTCTCCAGCAAGGTCGACGAGGGGGACTACCAGGCCTGCATGCTGGCCTGGAGCCTCGACCCCAACCCTGACCTGGCGCCCAACTTCCATTCCTCGCAGACGCCGCCGGCCGGGCTCAACTCGGCGTTCTACAGGAGCGCCCAGGCCGACGCGCTGATGGACGAGCTGAAGACGACGTTCGACCGCGACAAGGCGAAGGAGCTCTACCGCCAGCTGCAGCGGGTGATCCACGAGGACGAGCCGGTCTCGTTCCTGATCACCCCCAAGGTCAAGTGGGCGGTGAGCACCGAGCTCACCGGCGTGACCACGTCTCCGCTCGGACTCTTCCTGACCTGGCCCGGCGGCGCCGGCTGGGCGCGCGCCAAGAAACCCGTCTCGTGACCACGGTGCGCGCCGTCCTCTTCGACATGGACGGAGTCCTGCTCTTCTCGGTGGACGCCTGGTTCGTCGTCTACAACGAGACCCTCGCGCACTTCGGGCATCCGCACGTCGACCGCCACGCCTTCGAGGCGATCTACGGCAACGGCACCGAGGCCGACCGCGACACCTACATGCCAGAGCGCACGCTGGAGGAGATCGAGGAGGTCTACGACCGCTTCTTTCAGCGGCACCTCGACCAGGTGCGGGTGAACCCCGAGGCCGCGCCGGTCCTGGAGGCGCTCCGCAGCCGTGGCCTCAAGACCGCGCTGGCCACCAACACGAACCGCAGGCTCGCCGGCCATCTCCTCGCTTGGGCCGGCCTCCTGCCGCTCCTCGACGCGCTGGCCAGCGCCGACGAGGCGGGCGCCGGGAAGCCGGACCCGGCCGTCGTGCGCCTGGCGGCCTCCCGCGTCGGCGAGCCGCTCGACGCCTGCCTCTTCGTCGGCGACTCGAAGTACGACGAGGGCGCCGCCGTGGCGGCGCCGGTGCGCTTCCTCGGCTACCGCTACGGCAGCGGCGAGCGCATGGAGAGTTTGATGGACATCATCGGCGCCTGCGGCGCCTCGGAGATCGCCTGATCCTCATTGCGGCGCCTGTGGCGCCGCGGAGATCGTCTCCGCCAAGTCTTCGGCGACCCGCCAAGTCTCCGGCGACCCCTTCTTCCAACCGGCTCTAACATCTCTCCGTGCTCCGGTTTGTGCTGCGACGGACGGCGGGGGCGGTCGCCACCCTGTTCGGCGTCGCCGCGCTCGTCTTCCTGCTCATGGCCGCCGCGCCCGGCGATCCCGCCGCGCTGGCGGCGCGGGCTTCGGGGCGCGCCTACGCCGTCTCGCCTGAGGCGATCAACGCGTTCCGGGTGACCTACGGCCTCGACAAGCCGCTGCCGGCGCGCTTCGTCACCTGGTTGGGGCGCGCGGCCACCCTCGACTTCGGCCGCTCGTTCGCAGACGGCCGGCCGGTCACCGAGCGCATCCTGGAGAGCCTGCCGGCGACGCTCCTCCTGAACGCCGGCTCGCTGGTCCTGGCGCTGCTGCTGGCCGTGCCCTGCGGAGTCGCCGCGGCGCGGCGGCCCGGCGGTCTCTTCGACCGCGTCTCCGCGGCGCTGTCGGACATCCTCTTCGCCGCACCCACGTTCGCGCTCGGCCTGCTGCTGCTGCTGCTCTTCTCGGTGCGGCTCGGCTGGACGCCGCTCTTCGCCGACGCGCGCTGGGGCCTTCGCGGGCTCTTGCTGCCGGTGGTCACGCTGGCGCTGCCGTCGGTCGCCGCGCTCACCCAGTTCGTGCGCCGCTGCGTGCTGGAGGCGCTGGATACGCCGCCGGCGCTGGCCGGTCGCGCCCGCGGCGAAGGGGAGGGCGAGGCCACCTCGCGCGCGCTGCGCCGCTCGGCGGTGCCGTTCGCGGCGATGGGGGCGGCGCTGCTGCCCACGGCGCTCTCCGGATCGGTGCTGGTCGAACGGCTCTTCTCGGTGCGCGGCACCGGAGACCTCCTGGCCGAGGCGGTCTTCGCGCGCGATTACCCGACCGTGCTCGGCTTGACGGTGCTGGTGGGCGCGGCGGTCGTCGCCGCCAGCCTCGGCGCGGACCTGGTGTCGGCGGTGCTCGACCCGCGCACTAGGTCATGAGGCGGTACCTGCGGCACCGCGGAGATCGCCTCCGCCAAGTCTCCGGCTGGCCATTTGGCGGTACCTGCGGCACCGCGGAGATCGCCTCCGCCAAGTCTCCGGCGACCGAGGCGCCGACGGCCTCGTGAGGCGCCGCGCGTCGCTCGGGGCGCGGTTCGCCTTCGCCGCGCTCTTCCCGCTGCTGGCGCTCCTGGCGCCGGTCCTGGCCGGCGACCCGCTGGAGATCGACCTGTCGCAGCGCCTCTCGCCGCCGAGCGCCGCCCACTGGCTGGGGACCGACGACCTGGGCCGCGACGTCCTGGCGCGCCTGCTCTACGGGGCGCGGGTCTCGGTGGCCATCGGGCTCCTGGCCTCCGCGCTCTCGCTCCTGCTGGGCTCGACGCTGGGCGCGGCCGGCGGGGTCGCCGGCGGCGCCGTCGACCGGGCGGTGATCTTCGTGATCGACGTGGTCCAGGCATTCCCGGTCCTGGTCCTGGTGGCCGCCGGCGCCGCGTTCCTTCGGCCTTCACTGACGGTCGCCGCCGTCCTGATCGCGGCCACCTCCTGGACCGACGCCGCCCGCATCGTCCGCGCCGAGGCTCGGCGCGTCCGCGGCGCCCCCTTCGTCGAGGCGGCGCGGGCGACCGGCTCCGGCCTTGCTCGCATCGTCTTCCGCCACGTGCTGCCGCAGGCGTTGCCTCCGGCGCTGGCCACCGCGCCCTACGTGCTGGGCGCGGCCGTCCTCACCGAGGCCGCGCTCTCGTTCCTGGGGATCGGCACCCCACCACCGACGCCGTCGTGGGGGCGCGCCCTGGCGGACGCCCGGGCGACCATCACCGACGCCTGGTGGACAGTGGTGCCGCCCGCGGCGGCGCTGCTTCTGATGGTGCTTTCGGCGAGGCTGCTGGGGGAGGCGCTGGCTCCGCGCCGTTCGGCTCCCGGCCGCCCCTGGTGACCGTGGCGACCGTCGTCGAGATCACCCGGAACATCATCGGCACCGGCGTGAAGCTCAGGCCGGTGACGTCTGCCGGGGAGACTTACGCGAGCTTGACCTCGACGTGGGTGTTGATGCCGCCGCGGGCGTTGTGGCCGTTGTTGTCCTTGAAGCCGCCGGCCACCATCTCGAGCGCGTCCGAGAGCTCGGCGCCCTGCGCCGGGAACGGGTTGTCGGTGGCGAACTTGCTGAGAAGGTCCTGGATCTCTCCACGCCTGCGCCCCGAACGCGCGCACGTACAGCGGGGGCTCGGGCGGCGGGAGCACAGGCGGGAGCCAGGAGAGCTGGGGCTAGGGTTCTGATCCGGCTCTCGAGCTCGAGCCAGGACCCCGCTCGGCACGCTGAAGGCGCGGCGGCCAGCGGGCCGGGATCAGCGGGAAGAGACGCCCACTAGAATCGGCCCGCTCGAGAGCGCCGGATGACACTGCCCGCCGGAACCCGACTGGGTGTGTACCAGGTCCTTGCGCCTCTCGGCGCCGGAGGGATGGGCGAGGTCTACCGCGCGCGCGACGAGCGCCTCGGCCGCGACGTCGCCGTCAAGATCCTGCCGGAGGAGCTCGGCAAGGACCCCGTGGCGCTGGCCCGCTTCCAGGAGGAGGCCCGGGCCCTGGCCGCCCTGTCGCACCCCAACATCCTGGCGATCCACGACGTGGGGGCGGAGGCTGGCGTGCCGTTCACGGCCACCGAGCTTCTGGAAGGGGAGACGCTCCGGCAGAGGCTCGGACCGGGCACGCCGCTGCCGCACCGCAAGGCCGTCGAGTACGCCAAGGAGATCGCCCGCGGGCTGGCCGCGGCGCACGAGAAGGGGATCGTCCACCGCGACCTGAAGCCGGACAACATCTTCATCACCCGGGACGGCCGGGTGAAGATCCTGGACTTCGGTCTGGCCCGCCGGGCGCAGGGGCGCTCCACCCCGCAGGAAGCCCAGGTGCCGACAGTGCCGCTGGCCATCGAGGACGGTTTCATCTGGGGGACGCTCGGCTACCTGGCTCCCGAGCAGGTGCGCGGGCTGCCGGCCGACCAGCGGTCGGACATCTTCGCCTTCGGCACGATCCTCTACGAGATGCTGTCCGGCCGGACGGCGTTCCGCCGCGACACCGGCGCCGAGACGATCACCGCCACGCTGCGCGAGGACCCGGAAGACCTCACCCGCACGCACCCCGAGGTCCCGGCGGCGCTGGAGCGCATTGCGCGGCACTGCATGGAGAAGAGCCCCGAGGAGCGCTTCCAGTCGGCCAGCGACATCGCCTTCGACCTCGAGAGCCTGAGCACGCATTCGGGACCGGCGCTCCACGAGGCGCACCCGGGCCGGCGCCGGCTGCTGCCGGCGCTGATCGTCGCCCTGGTCCTGGCCTGCGCGGCCGTGGCGCTCCTCCTCTGGCGCCGCCCCACCACGGTCCCCAAGGCCGCCGCCGGGTCGAAGCGCATCGCCGTACTGCCGTTCGAGAACCTCGGCTCGCCCGAGGACGACTACTTCGCCGACGGCATCGCCGACGAGCTTCGCGGCAAGCTCACCTCGCTGCCGGGCCTCGAGGTCATCGCCCGCGCCAGCTCGAACGAGTACCGGAAGACGAAGAAGAAGCCGCGCGTCATCGGCCGCGAGCTGGACGTGGAGTACCTGCTCACCGGCACGGTGCGCTGGGACAAGCGGGCCGGGCAGGACAGCCGGGTGCAGGTCAGCCCGGAGCTGATCGCGGCGAGCACCGCGGCCTCGATGTGGGCGCAGCCCTTCGACGCGGCGGTGACCGACGTCTTCCGCGTGCAGGGGGAGATCGCCACCCGCGTCGCCGAGGCGCTCGAGGTGGCGCTGGGGAAGGCCGAGAAGAAACGGCTGGGGGAGCGCCCCACCGAGAGCCTGGAGGCCTACGAGGCGTTCCTGCGCGGCGAGGAGGCCGGCAACTCCCTGGGCACCAACGACCCGGCCCGGCTGCGCGCCGCGGCGGCGCATTACGAGAAGGCGGTCGCGCTGGACCCGGCCTTCGTACAGGCCTGGGGCAAGCTGAGCGGCGCGCACGCGGCGCTCTACGCCAACAGCGGCCCGACGCCGGAGGGTGCCGAGAAGGCGAAGCAGGCCGCCGACAAGGCCGTGGCGCTCGCGCCCGACCGGCCCGAGGGCTACCGGGCGATGGCCAACTACCTGCGGGTCGTGAAGGAGGATCCGGCTGGGGCGCTGGCCGACGCCGAGCGGGCGGTGCGCCTGGGACCCGGCAACGCCAGCTCGCTGGCTTCGCTGGCGCTGGTGGAGCAGGCGCTGGGGCACTGGGACGAGGCGCTCGGGCACCTCAAGGAAGCGCAGCGGCTCGACCCGCGGGTGGCGGCCACCGCGCGCCGGCTCGGCACGCTGCTGCTCTGGCTGCGCCGCTATCCGGAGGCTCGCGAGGCGCTCGACCGCGGCCTCGTGCTGATGCCGGCGGACCTCAACATGATCGAGCACAAGGCGATGGTCTCGCTGGCCGAGGGGAACCTGGCGGCCGCACGCGAGGCGCTGCGCGCGTCGGCCAAGGACGTCGACGGAGCGGCGCTGGCGGCGTTCACCGCGCGGTACTGGGACTTGGTCTGGGTCCTGGACGACGACTTGGGCCAAGTGCTCCTCCGCCTGCCGCCGAGCGGCTTCGACAACAACCAGGCCCAGTGGGCGATCTGCCTGGCCCAGGCGTACGCCGTGCGCGGGGACCGCGCGAACCTCCAGAAGTACGCGGAGATCGCCCGCGCCGCCTTCGAGCAGCGCCTGCGCGACGTCCCCCAGAACGCCCAGCTCCACTCCCAGCACGGCCTGGCGCTGGCGTACCTGGGCCGCAACGAGGAGGCCGTCCGCGAGGCGCAGAGGGCGGTGGAGCTGGTCCCGATCTCGAAGGGAGCCTTCAACGGCGCCTACTACCAGCACCAGCTGGTGCGCGTCCTGATCCTGACCGGCGCCCACCAGAAGGCGGTCGACGAGCTGGAAAAGCTCCTGAAGATCCCCTACTACCTCTCGCCGGGCTGGCTCCGGATCGACCCTAATTTCGAGCCGTTGCGCAATAACGCACAGTTTCAGGAGGTCCTCTCCCGGTAGAATCGCAACATGGAAAAGGCTGCACCTGTGCCCGACAAGAGGCCAGGGGTGTTGCCGTCGAGGGTCCGCGAGGCCCTCAACGAGCTCCAGCAATACCTTTCGGACTCGCTCCCGCCCTTGATGGTCTACGACTCGGTCAAGGTGCTGATGAAGTACGACCGGCCGCTGGTCGCCAATCAGATCAACGGCTGGGCGGAAGCGCAGCAGGTCCGCATGGCCACGGTGCCGCTCTCGGACCTCCTCTACCACGCGCTGCGCAAGCTGCACCTCATCGGCGAGCTCAAGCTCCTGCCGTTGCAGCCGCTGGCGATCTTCCTCGAGGAGCTCGGCCCCCATCTGGAGGCCGCGATCCCCGAGGAAGACCGCGCGTTCTTCCGCGAGAACCTGGCCAGGCTGGCCCAGGTCGACTCGCTGCTCTCGAGTCCGGTCGACTCCATCTACCGGCAGCTGGGAAGCGACGGTGGTCAGCTGGCGCGGCCAGCCGGACAGACCGGCGCCGCCAGCCACGAGATCGCCCGATCGCTGAAGAGCTTCAACATCCTCCTCGAGCGGATCAAGAGCGAGAAGGCCACGACCGGCACCGTGCCCGGCGGCGCGGTGCCCGCCGGCGAGAAGGAGCTGGCCTCACAGCTCCTGGCCACCGCCGCCACCGGAGCCCGTAACGCCAAGGAGCTGGACGGCTACCTCAATCAGCTCCGCCAGGTCGGGGTCGACACCCGGATGGACCAGCTCTTCCGGACGCTGGGCCGCAGCCTGCCGGACTGGGCCAAGCCTTACTTCCAGGGACAGGAGGAGCGCGCCTTCGCGACCGGCGAGGTGAGCGCGATGCGGCGCGTGGTCGAGATGGCCGACGACCCGGCCGAGGCGGCACACCGCTTCCGCGAGATGGTGCACGCCGCCCTCGAGCAGGTGAACGAAGGGGCCCTGGCGCGCGGGGTGGTGATGCTCGACCTGGCCGAGAGGCTGCGGGAGAGGGAGAACCTAGACAAGACGAGCGTCGAGGCAGTGCGGAACTCGGCCCACCAGCAGCTCGACGTGGAGCGCCTCAAGACCTACCTCGAGCGCCCCGACAAGAGGGGCCTGCTGAAGCGGCTGCTCAGTTTCTTCCCGACCTACCAGCCGGTCGGCCTCCTGAAGTCCCTGCGCGCCGAGAAGAAACGGGACACCCGGCGCCTGCTGATCGCGTTCCTGGAAGTGCACGGCCCCGAGGCCCGCTCGACCGCGCAGGAGCAGCTCGAGAGCGCGGTGCTCTCGGCCGACGACACCGAGTGGTACTTCCTCCGCAACCTCGTCTACCTGCTGCGTCACATCCAGCGTCCGCCCGACGTGCCGTTCGAGCCGGAGATCGTCTGCCTCGAGAAGCTCACCGACATCCGGCAGACGCCGCCGCTCATCAAGGAGGCGATCGCCAACCTCGGAGCCATCCGGCACGAGCGCGCCGAGCAGGTCCTCACCGGCCGGTTGAAGCTCTACGAGAAGCTGCTCACCAACCCCGGCGAGCGGAAGTGGCAATCGCCGGCCGACGTGAAGACCCTGATCGACCGCTGCCTGGCCGCGCTGGCACGCATGGGAACGCCCGGCGGTCCCAGGGCGGTGGTGGACTACGCGCTGCGCGCCAAGCCCGAGCCGGCGCTCGGCGACACGGTGCCGATGCTGGCGCACCTGTCGGGGCAGGACCTCTCCGGCACGCCGCGGGTCGTCGAGCGGCTGGTGAAGGAGCTGAAGGAGCGCGTGCCGTTCAAGGTGCTCGGCATGACGCTGAAGATCCGCAACGAAGACCTGATGCCCTACATCGAGGCGCTCAACGCCACCCCGCTGCCGCAGGTGCAGACGCTCCTCGGCGACATCGCCCGCAAGGTGCCGGGCGAGGCCGCCGGGCAAGCGGCCGCCAAGGCGGTGGCGGCGATGGAGGCCGCCAAGCCGGCCGGCGACGGCCCCACCGCCAGCCTCTCCGGCGACCTCGACGTGTTCGGCCTGCCGACCCTGATCCAGACGCTCGACCAGAACCAGGCCACCGGCGTGCTGACGCTGCGCACCCGCGACGGCCAGGCGGTGGCGTCGATCTCGGTCGAGAACGGCAAGCTGCGCGGCTGCCGTTACGGGCAGCTCAAGGGGGTGGAGGCGTTCTTCCAGCTCCTGGAGAAGCCGCTGGCCGCCGGCTTCTCGTTCGTGAAGCAGGCGCTCGCCGGCGAGGACGCCAAGGCCACCGGGCGCGAGCTGCTGCCGCTCCTCTTCGAAGGCATGACCCGCTACGACGAGCTCAAGCGCGCCGCGACGCTGGTGGCCGACACCGCGACGTTCCGTGGCACCGATGTGAAGCCGTCGCCGTTCGTCGAGGAGGAGGACCCCAAGTTCGCGCACGACGTCTGGCGCCGGGCGATCACCGGGGCCACCGCGCTGGAGGTGGAGTCGCTCCTCAGAACCGACGCCTTCCGCGTGCGGCGGCTCTACGCCCACTGGATGCAGGAAGGGGCGCTGGCGCCGGTCTAGGGCCGCCCGCGCCAGTCTAGAATCGCCGCGTCTTGAGGATCGCGGTCTATCCCGGGTCGTTCGACCCCATGACCAACGGCCACGTGGACATCGTGCGGCGCGGCTGCAAGATCTTCGACCGCGTGCTGGTCGCCATCCTGCTCAACACCGACAAGAACGCGCTCTTCAGCGTGGAGGAGCGCATCGGCATGGTGCGGTCGGTCTTCCGCCGCGAACCCAAGGTGCGGGTGAAGGCCTTCTCCGGCCTGCTGGTGGACTTCCTGCGGACCGAGAAGGCCAGCGTGGTGGTGCGCGGCCTGCGCGTCGTCTCCGACTTCGAGTACGAGTTCCAGATGGCGCTCATGAACCGCCGCCTCGACCCAGGGGTCGAAACGCTCTTCCTGACCCCCAAGGAGGAGCTGTCGTACCTGTCGAGCCGGCTGGTCAAGGAGGTGCACCGGCTCGGCGGTGACGTCTCGGGGCTGGTGCCGGCGGTGGTGCACCGGGCCCTGGTGAAGAAGCTGCCCAAGGAGTGAAGCGCCAGACGCTGCTGACGGCGCTCGCGGCCGGCGCGGTCGTGGCGATCGCGGCGCTGGTCTGCCGGGCACCCGGCGTCCTCTACGCCGACGCCGGCGAGCTGCTGGTGGCCGCGGCCCGCGGCGGCGTCGCCCACCCGCCCGGCTTCCCGATCTACCTGCTGCTGGGCGGCCTCTGGCTGGACGGCGCCAGGCTGCTCGGGCTCCCGCTGGCCAGCTCGCTGAACGCCTTCTCGGCCGTCTGCGACGGCTTGGCCGCGGCCGGCATCGCCGCCGCCGCGCTGGCACTGCTGGCGCGCTGCGAGGTGGAGATCGACGAGAAGATGCGGCCGGGGTTGGGCTTTGCGGCGGGGCTCCTGGCCGGCACCGGGCCGACCCTCTTCGACTTCTCGCTGGGCATCGAGGTCTACGCGCTGCAGGCGGCGATCCTGGCGGCGGCGATGTGGCTCTGCCTGGAGGCCGGCGGTGCCGGCGATAAGGCGCGCCGCAGGAGGCTGACGCTGCTGGCGGGCGTGGCCGTGGGAGCCGGCCTGGCCGGGCACCACGCCACCATGGTGGTCTCGATGCCGGGTCTGGCGGTGCTGCTCTGGGGCGCCGAGCCGGGCCGCGACCGGCTGCGGCGCGCCGGCCTCTTCGCGGCGGGCCTGGTCCCCGGGCTGGCGCTCTACGCGCTGCTGCCGCTGCGGGCCAGCCGGCATCCGGTCCTCAACTGGGGGGACCCCAGCAACCTGCGTCGCTTCCTCTCCCACGTGACCGCCGAGATCTACCAGGTCAACATCGAGTCGACCGGCTCGGTCATCGCCGAGCACGCGCGGCGCTTCCTCGGGAGCTACCAGGACGAGCTCTCGCTGCTGGGGCTCCTCTCGGCGCTCGGCGCGGCGGCGCTCTTCCTGCGGCGGGGCCGCGGCGCGGTGCCGGGGCTCCTGCTGCTGATCGCCGGCGACGTCGCCTTCGCGGTGCGCTACGAGATCGCCGAGGACCAGGCCGCGTACTACATCCCGACCTTCCTGGCGACGTCGCTCCTGGCCGTGCTGGGAGCCGCCGGGCTGGGGCGGCTGGTGAAGCGGCAGGCGGCGGTGGTCGGCGCCGCGGTCCTGGGCGTCCTCGCCCTGGCGACCGACCACCTGATCGCCCGCGGCCCGCGCCGGCACGACGCGCGGGCCGTCGAGACCGGTGCCAATCTATTGGAATCCGTTCCAAAGGATGGTCTTTGCCTCACGCCGGAGTGGAACGCCTACGCGCCGGCCATGGCCGCCCAGGAGACGGCCGGGGCGCGCCCCGACCTGCTGCTGCTCGACATCCTGCTGCTGCGGCGCGGCTGGTACCTGGACACGTTCGCGGCACGGCACCCGCAGCGGGCCACCGAGGTGCGCGCCGAGCTCACCGCCTACCGCGAGCAGCTGCGCGAGTACGAGGAGAAGCGGCCCTACGACGCCGACCAGCTGACCCGCCTCTACAACGGCTTCGTGCAGTCCCTGGCCACGGCCGCCTGGCAACGCGGCGCCGAGGTCGTCTGGGCCGGCGCGGTGATGACCGACCTCCTGCCCACCGGCGCGGCGCTCATCCCCGCCGGCATCGGCTACCGGGTGCTGCCCTCGCGCGCCCGGACGGCGCTCTACGTGCCGCAGCCGCCGGTCGCCTTCACGTTCGCGACGCGCGCCGACCTGCCCGAGGACTACGTCTACAGCGGCAAGATCCGGCCTCTCTACTCCGGGATGCTGATCCAGCGCAGCCTCTACGAGCAGGCCTTCCAGAGACCGGCCGAGGCGCGTGCCGCGGTGGAACTGGCGCGCGTGCTGGACCCCGCCGGCGCCGAGCCGATGGAGACGCTGGCCGACCTGCTGGCGCGCGAGGGCAAGCTGCCGGAGGCGCTCGGCCTCTACACCAGCGCGCTGCAGGCCGGGGGAGACGCCGACCGGCTCGCCGAGAAGAGCCGGACGGTCACCCAGCGGCTGAATCCCGGAAGCGCCGGAAGGCCTCGCGGATCGCCGCCGGGGCAGCCATAGGCTTGCCGGTGGCGTCCAGGAAGAGGTGGTGCGTCTCGCCTTCCGCCGAGAGCGTACCGTCCGGGAGCAGCACCTCGTAGCGGAAGCTGCAGCCGCGGCTGCGCATCTCGCCGAAGCGGGTGCGCACGGTGACCACGTCGCCGTAGCGGGCGGCGCGGCGGTAGCGGGCCCGCGCCTCGACGACGGTGATGAAGATGCCTTCCGACTCCATGCGGGCGTAGGGGTATCCGGCGGCCTCGCAATAATCGGTACGCCCCACCTCGAACCAGACGATGTAGTTGCCGTGGTAGACGACCCGCTGCGCGTCGGTCTCGGCGTAGCGGACCTTCACCGCGGTCTCCACGAAGCGTTCGTTCATGTGCGGTAAGTGTATGATAAGTGCATGGCGGTGAAGACCATCACGATCGACGTGGAAGCGTACGACATCCTGGCGCGCCGCAAGCGTCCGGGCCAGTCCTTCTCGCAGCTGGTGAAGGAGACGTTCGGGCGTGTGAAGACCGGTCGCGACCTCCAGGCGGCGCTGGCTCGCACCCAGCTGTCGAAGGAGACGATCACCGCGATCGACGCGGTGGTCCGCCGGCGCACGCGGAGTCCGGCCAGCGCGCCCAAGCTTTGATCCACCTCGACACCTCCTTCCTGGTCGACCTGCTGCGAACCTCGCCCCGCGGCCGTGTGGCAGCCGGCTCGGCGGTCCTGGCCAGGCTCGAGGACGAGGAGCTGGCCATCAGCGTCTACGTGGCCTGCGAGCTCCAGGCCGGCGCTGCTCTGTCGACCGAACCGGAGCGGGAGCGGCGCCGCGTCGCCGAGCTGTGCCAAGGGCTCGAGGTGGTGCTGCCCGACGACTCCTTCGCCGAACGGTATGGCTCCCTGTTCTCGCAGCTCGAGAAAAGGGGCGAGCGGATCGCGACGATGGACTTGCTCATCGCCACCGCCGCGCTGGGGGCGGGGGCGCCTCTGGTCACCCGCAACCCACGTCATTTCCAGCGCGTGCCCGGCCTGCGGCTCATCAGCTACTGAGGGTCCTGGGGCGGCGCTCCTAGACTACGGCGGCGATGAAGGCCGTCTCGGTGCTGCTCCGCGGCGAGGGTTGGGGATTGCCGCAGCCGCTGCTGCTGCAGCACGCCGTCGACCGCGTGGAAGCACGGGAACCGGGCGAGCTGCCGAGTCTCCTCGACTGGCTGGACGAAGTCGCCTCCAGCGGCGACCGCGATGCGATCGCCGCCGGCTTCGTCACCTACGAGGCGGGCGTCTGGCTGGAAGGCTCGCCGGCGCTCTACCGCCCTCCCGAGCGCACGCCGCTGGCGTTCTTCGCGCGCTATCGCCTGGGCGAGGGTTCGGCGAGCGGCGCGCTGCCGGAGATCGCCGCGAGGGCAGCGACCGCCGCCGAGGGATCGCTCTCGCGCGAAGGCTGGGCGGCGGGGGTGCAAACCATCCGGACCGGGATCGAGCGCGGCGACGTCTACCAGGTGAACCTCACGCGCCGGATGACGCTGGACGCGCATCCTCCGGCCGCGGCGCTGGCGGAAGCCCTCTACGGCGACAACCCGGTGCCCTACGCGATGACGCTGGCCACCGGGCGCTTCGCGGTCGTCTCCAACTCTCCGGAGCTCTTCCTGCGGGTCGACCTCGGTGCGGGCGTCGCCGAGAGCGCGCCGATCAAGGGAACGATCGCGTGTGGGCCCGGCGCGCAGGAACGGCTCCTCGCCTCCGCCAAGGACGCCGCCGAGCACCTGATGATCGTGGACCTCCTCCGCAACGACCTGGGACGGGTGGCCCGTCCCGGCGCCGTCGCGGTGCCGGAGTTCCGTACGGTGCGGACGTTCCGCCACCTGCACCACCTCGAGAGCACGGTGGCGGCGCGCCTCCAGCCGGGCGTCCGCCTCTCCGACATCCTCCTGGCCACGCTGCCGGGCGGCTCGATCACCGGCGCGCCGAAGCGAGCGGCGCTGCGCTTCGTCCGCGAGCTCGAGCCCTGCGCGCGCGGCCCTTACACCGGGGCGGCCGGCTACGTGCGCGGCGACGGCACCGCCGTCTTCAACGTGGCCATCCGCACCGCCATCCTCTCGCCGGCCGGGCTCGACTACCACGCCGGCGGCGGCATCGTCTGGGACTCCGACCCCCAGGCCGAGTGGGAGGAGACGGAGACGAAGTCGCGCGAGCTGGCGGCGGCCCTTGAGAAGATGGGGGCCCGATGAGCGAGCACCCGCCGGTCCCCTGGAACGCTCCCGCCGTCGAGCGGGGCATCGGCTTCTTCGAGACCGTGCTCCTGGTCGGCCGCCGGGCCGTCCTCTGGGAGCCGCACCTCGACCGCCTCTACCGCTCGCTGGCCCGCCTCGAGCTCCCCGCCCCCGACCGGGGCGCGCTTCTGGCGGAGGCGCGGGAGCGAGTGAAGGACCTCGACGAAGGGGAGCGCGGGCTGCGGCTGGCCTGGCTGGCGGTCGGAGCCGATCTGGACGACCCGGCGAGCTGGCGGCTGGATATGACGCTGCGCGAGAAACCGCCGCACGCCCACGCGCGCCGCAACGGCTCGCGCGCGGTCACGCTGCCGCCGGAGCTGCGGCGCGACACGCCGGGCGTGAAGTCCACCAGCTACTTCGCGGCGGTCCTCGGCCTGCGGCTGGCCAAGCGGCGCGGCGCCGACGAGGGGCTCTTCGCGGAGGCCGACGGCGCCTACGCGGAGGGGACCTCGACGGGGCTGGTGGTCTGGAACGGCGGCGACCTCCTGCGCCCGGCGCCTCCCTCGCTGCCCAGCGTCACCCAGGCCGCCTTCCTGGCGTCCGGCAGCACCGCCGCGCGCCTCACCAGGGAACAGCTCCTGAGCGGTGCGCTGGTCGTCGGCTCCCTCACCAAGGCGGTGCCGCTGCTGGAGCTGGACGGTGCGCCCTGTCAGGTGCCGCCGGCGATGCGCGAGGCGGCGGCGGCGTTCAATGAGCGCCTCGCGTCCGATCCCGCGCTCGCCTCCGAGCTCTGACCTTCGACCTTCGACCCGACATATAGACTCTCGCCCGTGACGACGAAACGATCGACGAAAGACGTCAAGAAGTCCGCGCCGGCGCGGCGCCGCGCCCCCGCCCGGCGCGCCCCCAAACCGGCCCACCGCGGCACCGCGCTCTTCACCGGCTTCCCCGGCTTCATCGGCGCGCGGCTCATCCCGCGGCTCCTGGAGCTGCAGCCCGGCGTGCGCTTCGAGTGCCTGGTGCAGGAGAAGTTCCTGGAGATGGCGACCCGAAGCCTCGAGGAGCTCGGCATCCAGGAGAGCGTCGGGCTGGTGATCGGGGACATCACCGCGCCGGGGCTCGGGCTCAGCGAGAGCGACGCCGCCGACCTTCAGGCGCGCGTCACCTCCGCCTATCACCTGGCCGCGGTCTACGACCTGGCGGTGGCCCGCGACCTGGGGATGCGCATCAACGTGGAAGGCACGCGCAACGTGCTGGAGTTCCTGAGCGAGTCGCGACACTTCAAACGGCTCGACTACGTCTCCACCGCCTACGTGTCCGGGACCGCGGTCGGCCTCTACCGTGAAGGGGACCTCGACGTCGGCCAGAAGTTCAAGAACTACTACGAAGAGACGAAGTTCCTGGCCGAGGTCGCGGTGAAGGAGAGCGGTCTCCCCGCCACCATCTACCGGCCGGGCATCGTGGTCGGGAACTCCCGGACCGGCGAGACCGCCAAGTTCGACGGGCCCTACTTCGCGCTCAACGCGATGAGCAGGCTGCCGTCCCCGGGGGTCTTCATGAAGGTGGGCTCCGGGGACGCGCCGGTGAACCTGGTGCCGGTGGACTTCGTGCTGGAGGCGATGGCGCAGCTGTCGTCCTGGGACGGCGCGGTGGGGAAGACCTACCACCTCACCGATCCGCAGCCGCTCACCGCCTTCGAGATCGAGGAGCTCTTCTCCAAGGCTCTCGGCAAGACCTTCTTCTACGTGCCGGTTCCGCTGATGGCGGCCAAGCTGGCCTTCTCCGCGCCGCAGGTGCAGTCGCTCTTCGGGATGCCGATGCAGTCGCTCGACTACTTCGACCATCCGGTCCGCTACGACGCGGCGAACGCGACCGCGGACCTGTCGCGGTTCGGAGTGGTCTGCCCGCCGTTCAGCGACTACGTCCAGAAGCTGGTGCACTTCTACCTGCAGAAGCAGGGGCAGGTCACCCGCGGGGCCATGATTTGATCAAACCCCTGGTCTTTCCCAACAAGCCCATCATCGACGGCCAGGAGGTGACGACCGGGCGCACCTTCGAGGCCATCAAGCCCTCGACCGGCGAGGCCTTCGCCGAGGTGTACCGCGCCGGCCCGGCGGAGATCGACGCCGCGGTGGCGGCGGCGCGGAAGGCCTTCGGGCACTGGTCGGGGCTGCCGATCCGCTCGCGGCAGCGCCACCTGGCCAAGCTCCTGAACCTGGTGCGGCACACGCACGACCAGCTGGCGCGGCTGATCGCCACCGAGCAGGGCAAGCCGGTGGCCGAGGCGCGGGCGGTGGACATCTTCCCGGCCGCCGACACGCTGCGCTACCTCTCGCGCAAGGCGGCCCAGCTCCTGGCGCCGCGCCCCATCGCCTACGAGCAGATCCTCTTCTCCCACAAGACGGCCAGCGTGCGCTTCGAGCCGCTGGGCGTCATCGCGGTCATCACTCCGTGGAACTACCCGTTCGGGATCCCGTTCGTGGAGATCGCCGCCTGCCTGGCCGCCGGCAACACCGTGGTGCTGAAGCCGGCCTCGGCGACCGCGCTCACCGGCCTGGCGATCGGCGAGCTCTGCCGCCGCGCCGGCCTGCCGCCCGGTGTGGTCAACGTGGTCACCTGCGCGGGCAGCGACGTGAGGCGCCTCGTCGAGCACCCCGCGGTCGCCAAGATCCTCTTCACCGGCTCGGTGGAGACCGGCACCGCGGTGATGGAGAGCGCCGCCCGGAGCCTCAAGGGCGTGGTGCTGGAGCTGGGCGGCAAGGACCCGGCGATCGTCGCCGCCGACGCCGACCTCGACCGCGCCGCCGCCGGCCTCGTCTGGGGCGCCTTCATGAACGCCGGGCAGACCTGCGGCTCGATCGAGCGCGTCTACGTCGTCAAGGAGGTGGCCGACGCGCTGATCGCCAAGGTCCTGGAGCGCACCAAGGCGCTGCGGATGGGGGATCCCCTCGCCGACTCCACCGACATGGGGCCGCTCACCACCAGGGAGCAGCGGCACCTGGTGGAGGAGCACGTGAAGGACGCCGTGGCCAAGGGAGCCAAGGTGCTGCACGGCGGCCAGCGTCCGACGGCCAAGGGCTTCTGGTATCCGCCGACCGTCCTGACCGGCGTCGACGCCTCGATGCGGGTCATGACCGAGGAGACGTTCGGGCCGGTGCTGCCGATCCAGGTGGTCGGCTCCGTCAGCCAGGCGATCGCGCTCGCCAACGACTCGCCGTTCGGCCTGACGGCATCGGGCTGGACGCGCTCCCGCGCGCTGGCGCAGCGTTTCGCCGAGGAGCTGCAGGCCGGCACCGTCACCATCAACGACCACCTCTTCACGTTCGGCGAGCCCACCGCGACCTGGGGCGGCATCAAGAAGTCCGGCCTGGGGCGCAGCCACGCGGCCTTCGGCCTGATGGAGCTGGTCAACATCAAGCACGTGAGCGTCGATTTCGGAGACGCCGCGGCGATGCCCTGGTGGTACCCCTACGACGCGGCGTTCCAGCGCTTCACCCGGCGCGCCTTCGGAGTGCTCTACACGAACGACCCGCGGACCAAGGTTCCGGACACGCTGGGCCTCCTGGGCAGCGGCCGCTTCTTCGGCTACGTCAACGTGTCGCGGATCGCGTCGAAGCTCGGCAAGATGTTTTAAGCGCCCATGGGCAGAGCGCCCGACCTCTCCCTCTACCCCGACCAGCCGGGGATCTACATCTACCGCGACGCCAAGGGCCGCGCGCTCTACGTCGGCAAGGCGAGGTCCATCCGCAAGCGGCTGGCCTCGTACTTCAGCGCCGGTCCCCGGCACGTGCGCACCGAGGCGCTGCTGGAGGAGTTCGCCACCATCGACACGGTGGTGGCGGTCACCGAGAGCGAGGCGCTGGCGCTCGAGAACGCGTTCATCAAGAAGCACCGCCCGCGCTACAACGTCCTCCTCCGCGACGACAAGACTTACCCGTACATCAAGGTCACCACCGGCGAGGAGTGGCCGCGCGCCTTCGTGACCCGCCGTGTGCTGAAGGACGGCCACAGCTACTTCGGCCCGTTCCTGCCGGCGCGCACCTGCCGCGGCGCCATGAAGATGGTGCAACGGCTCTTCCAGATCAGGACCTGCCGCATCGAGATCGACGGAAAGCTGCCGCGCCCCTGCCTCTACTACGACATGCACGCCTGCCTGGGACCGTGCGTGGCCGGCCTCACCACCAAGGCCGCCTACGACGAGGCGGTGGAGGACGTGCTGCTCTTCCTCTCCGGCAAGAACGAGGAGCTGGCGCCGCGCCTGACGGTCCGGATGGCGGCGGCGGCCGAGGCCGAGCAGTACGAGCTGGCGGCGGTCTACCGCGACTGCCTGCGCACCGTGCAGGAGCTGGCCGAGAAGCAGCGCGTGCAGTCGCTGCAGGGGGAGGACCTCGACGTCTTCGGCGAGTTCGCCGACGGCGGGAACCTGGCAGCCTCGGTGCTGCTGGTGCGCGGCGGCGTGGTGCTGGACTCGCGCGAGTACTACTGGGAGGGGATCGGCGACGTTCCTCCCGAGGAGTTCTGGCCGTCGCTCCTCTCTCAGTACTACGACACCGTGTACGCCGGCTCGTCGGGCACGGCGTCGTTCCTGCCCAAGGACGTGCTGGTGCCGGTCGACCTGCCGGACGAGGCGCTGCAGCCGATCGAGCGCTGGCTGAGCGAGCGGAGGGGTGCCAACGTCGCCATCAAGACGCCCCGCTGGGGCGCCGGCTACGAGCGCGTCAAGATCGCCCGCGACAACGCCCGGCAGAACCACCTGCGCCGCTTCCGGAAGTCGCGCGAGAAGGGGGAGAAGGCGACGCTGGCGCTCGCCAAGATCCTCGACCTCGACAAGCGCCCGGCGCGCATCGAGTGCTTCGACATCTCGCATTTCCAGGGGGCCGAGACCTACGCCTCCTGCGTCGTCTTCCTGGACGGCGAGCCGGCCAAGAGCGAGTACCGCGCCTTCAAGATCGACCGCCCGGTGCCCGACGACTTCGCCTCCATCGCCGAGGCGGTCAGCCGCCGCTACACGCGCGTCCGCGACGAGAACGGCCCGATGCCCGACCTCCTGCTGATCGACGGCGGCAAGGGGCAGCTCTCGGCGGCGCTCTCGGCGCTCGACCGCCTGGGGATCGAGCTGGACGCCGCCGGGCTCGCCAAGCGCGAGGAGGAGGTCTTCGTGCCCGGCCGGTCGGCGCCGATCCTGCTGCCCCGGAGCCATCCCGGCCTGAAGCTCCTGCAGCGGCTGCGCGACGAGGCGCACCGCTTCGGCGTCAAGCACCACCGGCGTGCGCGGGAGAAGCACGCCCTGGAGAGCCCGCTGCTGCAGATCCCCGGCCTCGGCCCGAAGGGCGTGCGCAAGCTGCTGCAGGCCTTCGGCGGAGCCGAAGCCGTTCTGGCGGCCACCGACGAGGCGCTGACGGCTGTGGCCGGGAAGTCGGTGGCGGCCAAGGTGAGTCGCTTTCGAAACGGGGAACCCCTACCGGGTTCCCCCGACCCCTCCCGCATGGCGCCTCACGGCAATTGAATGCCGGGGCTTAACATCTAGTCAGCGTGGCGGACAGCAAGTCCTCGGTCATCAAGGGCGGCACGGTCGACAAGACCCCGCCGGCGGACCTGTTTCGCTCGCTCTACCAGGACCGCGCCACCGCGTCGGTCCTGATCTCCCGGCAGGGAGAGGAACGCACGTTCTGGTTCGACCGCGGGCAGCTCCTCTCGGCGGCATCCAACCGGGAGGCCCAGCAGGTGGGCGAGCTGCTGCGCCTCTTCGGGCTCGCCTCGGATACGGTCCTCTTCGCCGCCTTCGAGCGCGCGCTGGCCGAGCCGGGGCGCGGGCTCGCCAAGGCGCTCTCCGAGACGGGGGCGATCCAGCAGTACGTGGCCGACGCCTGCGTGCGCGCGCTGGCGGAGCGGATCCTCTACGACACGATGACCTGGCGGGAGGGCGCCTTCACGATCACCCCGCTGGACGCGCCACCGGAGCTGCCGGTCCGTTTCGACAAGACGAACGCGTCGCTCCTCCTGGAGGGGCTGCGCCGCCTGGCGGACCAGATCCCCGTACCGGGTCCGAAGATGGATCCGGAGTCCTGGCCCACGTTGCACTCGGACCTCCTCCTTCGCTACCAGCACGTGCAGCTCTCGCCGGGCGAGGCCGACGTGCTCGGGCGCATCGACGGGCAGAGGCGCGCCGAGGAGCTCACGCTCGACCACCGCCTGCTGCAACGCCTGTCGGCGGTCGGGCTGGTCCAGCCGAACCGGACCGAGGTGGACCGCGGCGCCCAGGGGCCGACCGGCCTCGTCTACCTCAACGTCGAGATCTCCGGAGTGCCTCCCTCGCCGCGCGCCGCCGAGCAGATGGAGACCCAGGCGCGCCTGGTCGCCGGCACCTACCGGCGGCTCGACTGGGCGAACCTCTACGACGTGCTGGGGGCGGAGCGCACCGCGCCCCCCGACCAGCTGCACCGCGCCCTCCACGAGCGCGCCCGCCTCTTCCACCCCGACGCGCACCTGCGACCGATGCTGGGGGACCAGCGGGAAGCGCTCGAGTCGCTCTTCAAGCGGATCCGGCGCGCCGACGTCACGTTCCGCTCCAAGGAGAGCCGCGCCGCCTACGACCAGACGCTGGAGAGCGACGCCGGGCAGGTGGTGGCGCTGGTCTCCGACGGCGGCCAGACCGAGGTCCAGCAGAAGATGGCGCGCGCCAACTACCAGCGCGCCCGCGAGCTCTTCGAGCTGGAGGACTACTGGCCGGCCTTCGAGATGGTGAAGCAGTCGGTGGAGTTCGACCCGGGCAAGGCGGAGTACTGGATCCTCCTCTCGCGCATCCAGCGCAAGAACCCGAAGTGGGTGCGGCAGGCCACCGACACCATGCGGCGCGCCGCCGAGAAGATGCCGATGAACACCGAGATCTGGTTCGAGCTGGCCGAGGCCTGCGCCGCCGAGCGCAACGAGCCGGAGCGGACGAAGGCGCTGAAGGAGATCCTGAAGCTCGACCCCGGCAACCGGCGCGCCCAGAGCGCCCTGGCCGAGATCGCCTCCGGCAAGCCCGGGCGCTGATTCCTTTGCGCCTGGTGGGCATCAGATCGGGTCGCCGGAGACTTGGCGGAGGCGATCTCTGCGGCGCCGCGAGGCGCCGCAACATGTCTAGCTGCTACCCTCCGCCCTCGTGAGCGGTCTCGCGCCCCTCTTCGGCACCGCGCTCGGGCTTGCGGCCGGCGCCGGCCTGAACGGCTATGCGGTGCTGCTGGTCTACGGCGGGCTGGCCCGCTTCTTCCCGGAGGACTTCCCGGGCGCGCTGGACCGCATCCTGGCCGGCTCGCCGGTCCTCACCGCGGTCGGCGTCCTCTTCGTGCTGGAGTTCCTGACCGACAAGGTGCGCGCCCTGGTGCACCTGTGGGACGTGCTCCACGTCGTGGCCTGGCCGCTGGCCGGCGGGCTGCTGGCGGCGGCCGTCGTCCAGCCGCACGCCACGATGCCGGTCCTGGTCCTGGCGTCCGGCGCCGGAGCTCTCACCTCGCTGGTGGCGCACGTCGGCAAGAGCGCGGCGCGGGTCACCTCGACCGCGCTCACCGCCGGCATCGCGAACTTCGCGCTCTCGCTGGCCGAGGACTGGCTGGCGCTGCTTCAGACGCTGGTGTCGCTGTTCCTGCCCACGGTGGCGCTGGTCGTCGTCTGCGGCCTCTATCTCCTCTTCCTGCTGACGGTGCCGCGGGTCGCGCGCACCGCCGACATCTTCGGTCGGAGGCGACGCGTCCGCGCATGAAAGCCCTGGTCTTGTCCCTGTCGATCGCCCTGACCTCCTCCGCCGTCCTGGCCGCTCCCGCGAACCCGTCCGAGGTGCGGCGCCCGATCGGCCGCGCCACCGCCCCGACCGGCGGCGCGGTGCGCATGGGGCCGGCCCATCCCGAGCGGCGCCTCGAGCGGCTGGTGCTGGCGCTCGCCCCGCGCGCGCTACAGGACCTCGCCAGGCTGCTGCGCGACCAGCAGGACCCGGCGTCGCCGCAGTTCCACCGCTGGCTGACGCCGGCGGAGTTCGGACGCCGCTTCGGCCCGACGGAAGCCGACGTCACGGCGCTGAAGGAGTGGCTGGCCGGGCAAGGGCTCGAGGTGGAGACGACCGAGGGGCGCATGGCGCTCCTCGTCTCCGGGTCGGCCGCGGACGTCGAGCGGGCGTTCCGGACCCGCGTCTCCGAGTGGGCCGTGGAAGGTGAGGTGCGGCTGGGCGCCGACGAGCCGCCGTCGCTGCCGGTCCAGGCGGGGCGCGCCGTCGCCGGGCTGGCGTCGCTCGGCTCCCTCTCGCGGCGGACGCCGCTGGTGCGTGCGCTCTCCGAGCCGCTCTACAACACCGGTTTCGCGCACCGCCTGGCGCCGGCCGACTTCCATCGCATCTACCACGCCGAGTCCCTGCTCCAGGTGGGCATCGACGGCACCGGCACCAGCATCGGGGTCATCGCCCGTACCAATGTGAAGCTGGCCGACACCCTCTTCTTCCGCGACTTCTTCGGGCTGAAGGCGAACGACCCGGTGGTGCTGGTGAACGGCACCGATCCCGGGGTGGTCAGCAGCTTCATCGACCAGCTGGAGGCCAACCTCGACATCCAATGGGCGGGCGGCGTGGCCCCGGGAGCCGCGATCAAGCACGTCGTCTCCAAGTCCACCCCGGAAGCGGACGGCATCGACCTGTCGGTCATCTACGCGGTGGACAAGAACGTCGCCGACGTGCTGACGCTCTCCTACGGCGAGTGCGAGCAGGAGCTGATCGAGGAAGAGCCGGCGGCCATGGCGCTCTACGTGAACGCCTGGGCACAGGCCGCGGCCCAGGGGCAGTCGGTCTTCGTGGCCTCGGGGGACACCGGCGCCGCCGGCTGCACCGGCACGCACACGCTGGGGGTCAACGCGCTCTCGACCTCTCCGTACGCCACCTGCGTCGGCGGCACGCAGTACGACTTCGGCGGCGACGAGAGCGCCTACTGGGACGTCGAGCACGACCCGCTCAGCAAGCGCTCGGCGCGCTCCTACATCCCGGAGACCGTCTGGAACAGCTTCACGCTGGGAACGGGCGGCGGCATCAGCACCGTCTTCGACAGGCCGGCCTGGCAGACCGGGCCCGGCGTGCCGGAGGGGAGCCGGCGCGTGGTGCCGGACGTGGCGGTGGCCGCCGCCGGCTCCACCGGCTACATGGTGGTCGTCAACCACAGCGATTCCTCGACCGGGCTCACCTCGGTGCAGGGCACCTCGGCCTCGGCGCCGGCGCTGGCCGGCCTGGCCGCGCTCCTCGTGCAGAAGACCGGCGGGCGCATCGGCAACGCGAACCCGGTGCTCTACGCGCTCGGCAGGAGCCAGTACGCGCAGGGTGGCCCCAAGGTCTTCAACGACGTCACCACCGGCGACAACAGCTACGGCACCTCGGTACCCGGCTACCGCGCCGGCGTGGGCTTCGACCTCTCCACCGGCTGGGGCTCACCCGACGCCGCCGCGCTGGCCGCCGCCTGGCCGGCCGCCGCCGGCACTTCGCCCGACTTCTCCCTCGGCGCCTGGCCCGCCGTGCTGACGCTCCAGCCCGGCGGCAACGCGACCGTCACCCTCACGCTTGCCGCGCCCTCCGGCAGCGAGGTGACCGCGACCGTCCTCCCGGAATCGCTGCCCGCCGGCGTCAGCGCCACCTTCAGTCCGGCGGGTATCGCCGCCAAGGCGGGCGCCGGCGTGGTCTCGCCCGGCATCCCCGGGAAGCTGACGCTCAGCGCCTCCACCGCCGCTCCCGCCGGCTCGTACACCATCGTCCTGGGGGCGACGGCCGGCGGCCGCGTCCGGACGCTGCGCCTCCGCGTCGGCATCGCGCCGTCGGCGCCGCCCTCATCGAACGGCGTCGAGGAGCAGGTGCCGGTCGTGCTCGACCTCTTCGGCGCGGGCGGCTCGCACTACACCTCCGACCTCACCGCGGTGAACCGCAGCGCGGCCAGCGTCACGCTGCTGCTGAAGTACGTGCCGCAGCCGGGGACGCCCGGAGACGGGGGCCCCGTGATCGCGCGCTCCCTGCCGGCCGGCACCGACCTCCACGTTCCCGACGTCATCGCGTTCCTGCGCGAGAACGGCTACAAGCTGCCGGCCGACACCAGCGGGAAGATCGGCACGCTCTTCGTCACCTTCGACGCCGCCGCCGATCCGAGGCTCGTCTTCGCCGGCTCGCGCACCACCACGCCCAATCCCAACAAGTCCATCGGCGGCGCCTTCGGGACCTTTGCCTCGGCGACGCCCTCCGGCGGCGCGTCCCAGGACGAGGCCTGGATCTACGGCCTCCGCGAGACGGCCGACTACCGCTCCAACCTGGCCGTCGTGCACAGCCCGGCGACGCGCTCGGACGCGGCGGGGGAGTCCATCCAGGTCCAGGTGCAGGTCTTCGACGGCGACCGCGGGCAGGCCGCCGGCGAGGCGGTGACCCTGACCCTCCGGCCGGGAGAGCTCCAGCAGCTCAACAGCGTGCTGGCGGCGCTGGCGAGCGGCGTCAGCAACGGCTACGCAAGGGTGCGGCGCGTCAACGGCTCGCAGCGCTTCATCGCCTACGGCGTCGTGAACGACGGCAACCTGCGCCCCGGCACGAACGACGGCAGCTTCCTGGCCTCGGCCGGGACGAGCCTCGAGGGGCTGATCCCGATCGGACTCGACCTGCCGGGCGGCACGCACTTCCAGTCCGAGCTGGTCCTGGTGAATCCCACGCTGGAGCCGGCGCTGGTGCTGCTGCGCTACACGCCCTCCACGGCCTTCCCGGAGGCGGCCGGCGGCGGGATCGTCTCGGTGACGCTGGAGCGAGGGCGGCAGCTCGTCGAGACCAACGCCCTGGCCTTCCTGCGCCGGCTCGGACTGAAGATCCCCGAGGGCTCGCAGCAGGGGGGCACGCTGCTGGTGACCGGCGCGGTGGCGCAGGCGCGCACCTTCAGCCCGAACCCCGACACGACCGTCGGCGGCACCTACGGCCTCTCCTATCCGTCCGTCGCCTCGGCGCAGCGCGCCAAGGCCAAGGCCGTCGTCTACGGACTGCGGCAGGACGCCGACGTGCGCTCGAACCTGGCGATCGCCGACGCCCGCTACGGAGACCCCGTCTCCCTCGACTACGAGATCGAGATCTACGACAGCACCGCCGAGAAGGGACTGCCGTCCGCGGTGCTGCGCCGCTCGCTCACCGGCGGGCAGTGGGTGCAGCTCAACTCGGTGCTGGGCGAGGCCGGCCTGACGCGCGGCTACGCGATCGTGAAGGCGCCCGCCGCCGGCTCCGACTTCGTGGCCTACGGCGTCGTCAACGACGGCTCCGGCCCGGGGATCCGCACGTCCGACGGTTCCTACATCCCCATGGTTGTCGAGTAGCCGCCAGGCGGGACGCGGCGGGCCGAGGCAGCAGCGAGACGCGAGCCGGTGCACAGAGCGTGCGCGAGGAGGCCCACAACTCCGTGACTCCCACGGACCAGGGGGTATGGGGGGGCGGCCCAGGAGCCCCCCCATCTCATGACTAGCCGGCGGGCCGAGGCAGCAGCGAGACGCGAGCCGGTGCACAGAGCGTGCGCGAGGAGGCCCACAACTCCGTGAACTCCCACGGACCAGGGGGCATGGGGGGGCGGCCCAGGAGCCCCCCCATCTCATGACTAGCCGGCGGGCCGAGGCAGCAGCGAGACGCGAGCCGGCACACAGAGCGTGCGCGAGGAGGCCCACAACTCCGTGACTCCCACGGACCAGGGGGTATGGGGGGGCGGCCCAGGAGCCCCCCCATCTCATGACTAGACGGCGGGCCGAGGCAGCAGCGAGACGCGAGCCGGCACACAGAGCGTGCGCGAGGAGGCCCACAACTCTGCGACTCCCACGGACCAGGGGGTTTGGGGGGGCGGCCCAGGAGCCCCCCCATCTCATGACTAGCCGGCGGGCCGAGGCACCAGCGAGACGCGAGCCGGCACACAGAGCGTGCGCGAGGAGGCCCACCACTCCGTGACTCCCACGGACCAGGGGGTATGGGGGGGCGGCCCAGGAGCCCCCCCATCTCATGACTCGTCTAAGATACCTGCGACTCGGGCCGGACAGGCGATCGCCCCCGCAAGGGGGAGGAAAGTCCGGACTCCAGCGGGCAGCGTGCCGGGGAAATCCCGGTCGGGGCAACCCGAAGGAAAGTGGCACAGAAAACACACCGCCGTAGGGACCGCGAGGTCCCGGGGTAAGGTTGAAAAGGTGCGGTAAGAGCGCACCGCGAATCCCGGCAACGGGATCGGCAGGCTAAACCCCACGCGGAGCAAGGCCAAATAGGGAGACGACAGGGGTGCCCGCCCCCGCGCCTTCGGGCGGCGTCTCCGGGTAGGCTGCTCGAGCCCTCTCGAGAGGGGGGGCCCAGAGGAATGATCGCCAGCCGGCCGGCGCGAGCCTGCCGGCCACAGAATCCGGCTTACGTCCGGCCCGGGTCATTTTTTTCCTGGAGAATCGGAAGCGTCGTGGCTTTCCTCGTCGACGGCAACAACCTGCTGGGCCGCCTCGGGGGCGGCACGAGGGAAGGGCTCGTCTCCGAGCTCGCGCAGCTGGCGCGCCTGCGCCGCACGCGCCTGACCGTCGTCTTCGACGGGCCGCCCGAGCACGGCCGCCCCAAGGTCCAGGCGCTCGGAGACGTCACCGTCGTCTGCGCAGCGCCGCTCACCGCCGACGAGGAGATCGTGCGGCGCCTGCGCGAATCGCGCGACCCGAAGGGGCTCACCGTCATCACCGACGACCGCGCGCTGACCAGCGCGGTGAAGTCCGCCGGCGGACGCGCCGAGGGGATCGAGGGCTTCCGGCGAGAGGCCTCCTCGCGCTTGAACGCGCCGGCCGCCGTGGAGCCCACCAAGAGCGCGCCGCCGATCGGCGTGAAGGAGTGGGAGCGCTGGTTCTCCGATCCGAAAAACCGGATGGACGGATGAAGGAGCTCCGCAAGCCACCGCGCCTCCGTCCCGGCGACACGATCGGCATCGCCGCGCTGGCCGGGCCGGTGGACGCGGACCGGCTGGAGGTCGGCTGCCAGCGCCTGCGAGCCCTCGGCTACCGGCTGCGCCTGGCCCGCAATCTCCTGGTCCGTTGCGGCACGCTCGGCCTGGCCGGTTCCGACGTCGAGCGGCACGAGGCCTACCGCGAGCTCCTGCGCAATCCCGAGGTGCGCGCCATCCTCTTCGCCCGCGGCGGCTACGGCGTCACCCGCGTGCTGCCGCTCCTCGACCCCGAGGAGGTCGGCGCGAACCTCAAGATCCACTGCGGCTTCTCCGACCTCACCGCGCTCTCGGCGTTCCTCTTGGCGCGCTGCGGCATCCCCTCGTTCCACGGCCCGATGGTCGCCGCCGACCTGGCCGCCGAGCCGCACCAGCGGACCGACGCCTTCTTCCCCTCGATGCTGGAGGGGCGCGGGCCGGCGGAGCTGGCTCTCGACGAGGCCGACGTGCTGGTGCCCGGCGACGCCTCCGGGCCGCTCCTGGGGGGCTGCCTTTCGCTGCTGGCGGCGATGGCCGGCACCCCGGACGAGCCCGACTACGACGGCGCGGTCCTCTTCCTGGAAGACCTGAACGAGGAGGCCTACCGACTCGACCGGATGCTGGGGACGCTCGTCTACGGCGGGCGATTCGCTAAACTCCGCGGCATCTTGATTGGATCGCTCACGGGAATCACCTTCGGCGGAGGAGAGGATGCGGGTCGACTCCGGGCGCTCCTGCTGGAGCGGCTGGAGCCGATCGGCGTCCCCGTCGTCTTCGGGCTGCCTGCCGGGCACACCCGCCCCAACGTGACGCTGCCGCTCGGCGCGCGCGTCACCTGGAGCTGTGCTTCGCGCCGGCTGCGCTTCGACGAGGAGATCGTGACCGGATGAAAGTCGTCCTGAAATCGGGCGGCGCCAGCGACTTCGAGGACTACATCGCCCGCGTGCCGGCCGGAGCGGTGATCTTCGACGAGGGCGACGTCGGGACCGAGATGTACGTCATCCAGTCGGGCTCGGTCGACATCTTCAAGCGCGTCAAGGGGCAGGAGAAGTACATCGCCACGCTGGAGAAGGGGGACTTCTTCGGCGAGATGTCGATCCTGGAGGACGTGCCGCGCACCGCGATCGCCCGCGCCAAGTCCGATGTCGAGCTGGTGAAGATCAACCAGTCCACCTTCGACGAGATGCTCCGCCACAACGCGGAGATCGCCGTCCGCATGCTGCGGAAGCTCAGCCGCCGCCTGCGCGAGACCACCAAGCTGCTGGAGCAGCAGGGGGCCAAGGCGCCGTCGCTGGACGAGGGGTCCTCGTCGGACATCTTCACCAAGGCCGGCGAGCGGCACGAGATCTACCGGCTCATGGCCGACGCCACCTCCGAGGAGTTCTACCTGAACCGCGACGGCGAGACGACGATCGGCCGCATCGACCCGGTCACCGGCATCCGCCCCGACGTGGACCTGACCAACCTCGACACCCAGCGCTCGGTGTCGCGCCGCCACGCCAAGATCATCTTCCAGCAGGGGGAGTTCAAGATCATCGAGGAGATCGGGACGATGAACGGCACGTTCGTGAACGGCCGCCGTATCCCCACCGGCACCCCGATCGCCATCAAGGACGGCGACCGGATCCGCTCCGGGCTGGTGGACCTGACGTTCCGAGTGACTCAGGGCTGAGATCGGCGCGGACTTGAGAGCTGGCCGCGGCCTCCTCCTGGTCGCCCTGTGCTTCGCCGCGCCGCTCGGCGCGCAGACGGTGAGCAACGTGCGGATGCACCAGCTGGCCGACGCGACGGTGGAGGTCCTCTACGACCTGGCCGGCGCCGGCGCGCAGGGCGCCTCGGTCACGGTCGCGTTCTCCGACGATTCCGGCGGCACCTACGCGATCCAGCCGGCCGCCGCCGCGCTGCGGGGAGACGTCGGCGACGGCATCGCCAGCGGCAGCGACCGCCGGATTCTCTGGAACGCCGCGGCCACGCTGGCGCCGCAGACTTGCCGCCCGACGTTCCGCGCCTCGGTCACCGCGCGCAACCTGGCGCCGGGCACCTGCTCGGGGCCGTTGACCGTCTCCTTGCCGGGCGGAGTGCCGCTGGAGCTCGTCTGCCTCAAGGCGGGGAGCTTCGTCATGGGGTCGCCGGACGGAGAACGGGAGCGGAAGACTGATGAGGGGCCAGCCCATCCGGTCACCCTGTCGCGTGACCTCTATGTCGGCAAGTACGAGGTGACCCAGGCGCAGTGGCAGGCGGTCACCGGCGCGAACCCGAGCTTCTTCAAGGGCTGCGGAGGGAGCTGCCCGGTCGAGATGGTCTCCTGGGACGCCATCACCGGGTCCGGCGGGTTCCTGGAGAAGCTGAACCAGCAGCAGGGAGGCGCCCGGTTCCGGCTGCCCACCGAGGCCGAGTGGGAGTACGCGGCGCGCGGCGGAACCTCGACCCCCTTCTCCTTCGGCGACGACGCTTCCTGCTCGCTGACCGACTGCTCCGCCTGCGCGCTCTTCGACCTCTATGCCTGGTGGTGCGGGAACAACCTGCCGCACGGGACGAAGCCGGTCGGACAGAAGAGACCCAACGGCTACGGCCTCTACGACGTGCACGGCAACGTCTACGAGTGGGTGCAGGACGCCTACGATCCCGGCTACTACGGTCGCTCGCCGGCCGTCGACCCGCAGGGGCCGGCGGGCGGGGCGTTCCGCGTCATCCGCGGCGGCTTCTTCGTCTACAGCGCCCGCTTCGCCCGCTCGGCGGCGCGTGACGCGGCGAGCCAGACCTACAGCATCGACGGGCTCGGCCTGCGCGTCGTCAGGACTCCATGAGCGGCGGCGTGCACTACCGGCTCGCCACGCTCTTCGCCCTGAGCGTCCTCCTGGCGCCGCCCGCGCCGGCCGACACCGCGACCTCCAGCGCCGACGCGCTGGTCTGCGTCACCGCCGGATGCGGTACGCCGTCGGCTCCGGCGCTCCTAGCCCCGGCCGCGAACGCCGCCAGCGACAGTACCTCGCAGACCTTCCTCTGGTCGGCTTCGGAGGGGGCCAGCAGCTACGACGTCTACCTGGACACACGGTTCCCGCCCGCCGGCATGGCGGTCACCGGCCTGAGCTCGACCGCCTACAGCGTCTCCAACCTGCAGCCGGCCACCACCTACTGGTGGAAGGTCGTGGCCAGGGCCGCGCCGAGCTGCGCCGTGGTGCCGGCCACCTCGTCGGAGGTCCGTTCCTTCACCACCACCACCAGCGGCTGCCCGATCCCGGCCGCGTTCGCGGTGATCACACCGGCCGGCGGCGCCACGATCGGCTCCGGCTCGGTCACGCTCGTCTGGGAAGGAGGTCGCGGGGCCGCCTCGTTCGACGTCTACCTCGGCACCACCGACCCTCCGTCGCTCGCCGTCGCCGGCCTGACCGAGCCCCGGCTGAACGTCACGAACCTGGTCAGCGGCAGCCGCTACTACTGGAGCGTCGTGGCCCACGCCGCCTGCGATCCCGGCAAGACCCGCGTCTCCGAGCAGCGCACGTTCCTGGTGGCGGGGAGCTGCGCGGCGCCGGGAGGCCTCTCCACGCTGTCGCCCGCGCCCGGTGCGCCCGGCTTGCCGCCGAGTCTGACGCTCAGCTGGACGCCCTCCAGCAACGCGGCCGCCTACGACGTCTATTTCGGCCGGACCTCGCCGCCGCCGCTCTACGACGCCGACTTGCCGGGGGTGAGGACGTCCCTGGACGTCAGCGGCCTGACCACCGGCGCCGTCTACTACTGGCGGGTGGTGGCCAAGGCGTCCTGCAACCCGGCGCTCACCGCCACGACCGGCCTGGCGAGCTTCAGCGTCGGGTGCGACACCCCGGGCACGCCGGGGATCCTCTTCGCGCCGTCGGGCGCGGTCGGTGTCGGGCAGACCTACGTGATCTCCTGGTCCGATGCCACCGGGCTCGACGCGGCCGGCGGCTACGTGGTGGACCGCTCGCGCGACGCGTCGTTCTCGGCCGTGCTCGACAGCCAGGCCACCAGCCGCACGTCGGCCTCCTTCACCAGCTCGACGCCCGGAACGCTCTACCACCGGGTGCGCGCGATCGCCGGATGCGGCGCCAGCGGACCGGCCTCCGAGACGCGCGCGGTGCCGGTCGTCGCCGGCACCCCCAACGTCGTCTTCAGCGTGCAGCCGCAGGCGGCCATCGCCGCGCTGGGTGAGCCGTTGCAGAACCTGTCGTCCTCCTTCACGCTGGAGAACATCACCGACCGTCCGCTGCAGGTGATCCTCGGCTCGGCGGCGGTCGGGACCGCGTCGTTCTTCACGGTCCGCGATCCCGCGGGCGGCAACCCGGCGCTCTTCACGCTCCCCCCGCGCACGCCGAAGACGTTCGAGCTCCGCTTCGCCGGGCCGCCCACCGACCGGAGCGGGTCCTACGAGGGGATTCTCTTCGCGGCCTCGACGGGACAGGCGCTCGGCGTGACGCCCTACGCCTTCGTGAACCTCAAGGTCGGCGGCGCCGAGAGCGCCGCTCCGGAATTCCTGCTGGGCGGCTCTCCCACCGAGTACGTGGCCTTCCCCGGCTTCGCCGGCGACGACGCCGGCCGCCCGCCGATAGACGTGACGATCCGGAACCCGGGGACGAGCCCGATGGAGCTGGGCGCCGAGATCGGCCCGGAGGTCTGGCTGGTGCCGGAGGAGGGCTGGAACGCGCCGATCCCCGCCGGGCAATCGCGGACCCTGCGCCTCCGGACCCGCCGGAGCCAGGCGCCCAACGGTTCGGCGCTGCCGCGCTACACCTACTTCACCGCCCGCACACGGAGCGGGCGTACCGCGCGCCTGCTGGTGCAGGACAACGACGCGGCCAGCCTCGGGGCGGGACGCACGGCGCGGCTGGAGCCCAAGGCGCGCTCCTACCTGATCCCGTCGGTGGTGAGGGCGACCTCGGCGATCGGCAACACGTTCGTCTCCAAGCTGCGGCTCAGCAACGCCGGCACCGTCGAGGTGCAGGCCGAGCTCCTCTTCACTCCGGCCGGCTCCGACGGCTTCGACACCGAGCGCGTCCGGCGCGCTACCGTCGTCGTGCCGCCGGCCGACCTGGTCAACCTCACGGACCCTCTGGTGCAGCTCATGGGCCTGGTGCCGCCGGTGTCGGGGACGCTCGAGGTGCGGGCGGCGCCGGAGAAGATCGGGCTCCTCACCGTCACCTCGACGGTGGAGTCGCCGGCGCCGGGCGGCGGAGCCTTCGGCTTCCAGATGCCGACCGTCCTGCGCGGCGATGGGGCGAGGCTCGGCGTGCCGCACGTCGTCCCCGGCATCACCGCCAGCGCGGCGTTCCGCACGAACCTGATTCTCAGCGAGACGACCGGGCTCGACGCCGCCGAGCTCGAGGTCGTCCTCTACGACAGCGGCGGCAACGCGCTCGGGTCCCGCACGGTGATGGTGCCGCGCTACGGGCAAGTGCAGATCTCCCGCGTCGTGCCGGCGCTCGGCGGCGGCGAGTCGCTGCGCGCCGGACGGCTCGAGGTCCACCTGCGCTCCGGCGGCGGCGCGGTGGTGGCCATCGTCACCGTGATCGACAACGCCAACGACGACGCGGTGACCTACGCCGGGAGCCCGCAGGACGACGGGAGCTCCGCCGGCTTTCGCCGCTACACGGCCGCGGCGCTGCCGCTGGCTGCCACGGTCAAGAAATGGGTGGTGCCGGCGGTGGTGAACGGTTTCCCGACCTTCCGCGGCACCGACAGCCCCTACACCTTCCGTTCGCTGATGGGCTTCATGGCGGGTGGACTCTCGCCGGTGACGTTCGACCTCGAGTACCGCGACCTGCAGAGCGGCGAGACGCACCGGCGCTCGGTGGTCGTCTCCGACCGCAAGACCGTCGAGTACCAGAACGTCCTGGAAGAGCTCTTCGGGATCTCGCCGGGAGCGCGCTCGCAGGGACCGGTGCTGGTGGAGGTGCGTGGCAGCGGCTTCCTCTACTGCAAGGTCTACTCGGACCTGCCGCGCGGCACGCTGGGGGACGCGTTCCCGGTGGTCGCCGTGCCCTCCGACGCGCTGAGCGCGCGGACCGACCAGAAGCCGCTCTACCTGGACGGCCTGGAGCAGTCCGTCGACATCGCCCGCGGCACCCGCAGCAACCTCATCCTGAACGAGGTCAGCGGCAGGAGCGCGGTCGTCACCGTGCGCCTCTACGAGGCGGGAAACCGCGGCACGCCCATCGCCGAGACAGAGCTCTCCCTGGCTCCCTACGAGAAGGCGCAGCTCAGCAGCGTCTTCGAGCAGATGGGGCTCGGCGCGCCGCCGGGGAGCGCCGATCCGCGATGGAAGGACCGCACCAACGTGCAGTGCGTGGTGGTGGCTCGCGGCGGCGACGGCTTCGTCTCGGCGGTGGTGACAACGATCGACAACAAGACCGGCGACACCAAGAACTCCCTGCTGACGCCGACGGGCGGCATCGCCGCCACCGGCAGTTCCTTCGGCTTCTGAGCGACCCTCCGTCCCTCGGCCCGCACGATCTCCTGGAGGACGTGAAGGGCATCGGCCCGGCTCGGGCCCGCGAGCTGGCCGAGTCGGGCGTGGTGACCGTCCTCGACCTGCTGCTGCACCTGCCGTTCCGCTACGAGGACCGCAGCCGCCTGGCGACGATCGGCTCGCTGCTGCCGGACGGCCCGGCCTGCACCGTGCGCGGGACCGTCCTCTCCTCGCGGCTGATCCGCACCCGGCGCCCCGGCTTCACGATCTTCGAGGCGCTGCTCGACGACGGCACCGGCGGCCTCCGCCTGGTCTTCTTCAATCAGCCCTACCTGGCGCGCTGGATGGTGAAGGGGGCGACGCTCTACGCGTTCGGCGCTCCCGTCGTCCAGGCGCGCTTCGCGCGCGGGCTGAAGATGGAGAACCCGCAGATCGAGCTGGAGGACACCGAGAGCGAGCTGGTCACGGTGGCCCGGGTGGTCCCGATCTACCGCCGCCTGCCGGGGCTGCCGCCGCGCACCCGGCGGCGCACCGTGGCGACGCTCCTCGACTCCATGGCCGACCGGCTGCCGGAACGGCTGCCGGCGGCGGTGCGGGAGCGCCTCTCCCTGCCGACGCTGGCCGAGGCGCTCCGCGAGGCGCACTTCCCGGGCAGCGCCGGCGGCGAGGCCGACCCGGCGCTCTGGGAGCGGCGGGCCTCGCCGCACCTCACCCGGCTGGTCTTCGAGGAGCTGCTGGAGTTCCAGCTGACCCTGCTGGAGCGCCGCCGACGGCGCGTGCACCACGCCGCTCCGGTGCTGGCCGCCGACGACGCGATGCGCGAGCGCCTGAAGGCGCTGCTGCCCTTCGCGCTGACCGGCGCGCAGAAGCGGGTGGTGCGCGAGATGCGCGACGACTTCCGCTCCGGCCGGCCGATGCGCCGGCTGCTGCAGGGGGACGTCGGCAGCGGCAAGACGATCGTGGCGGTGCTGGCCGCGGTGCTGGCGGCCGAGTGCGGCTACCAGACCGCGATCATGGCGCCCACCGAGATCCTGGCCGAGCAGCACGCGCGGAACATCTTCACCCTGCTCGGCAAGACGCGCTTCACGCCGGCGCTCCTGACGGCCCGGGTGAAGGGGAAGCCGCGGGTGCAGCTGCTGGACGCGCTGGCCGGCGGCCGCGTGAACCTGCTGGTAGGCACCCACGCGCTGCTGGAGGACCCGGTGGCCTTCCTGCGGCTCGGCTTCGTGGTCGTCGACGAGCAGCACCGGTTCGGCGTCGCCCAGCGGGCGGCGCTGACCTCGCGGCCGCTGGAGACGGGGGAGCGGCCGCACGTGCTGGTCATGTCGGCCACGCCGATCCCGCGCTCGCTGGCGCTCACGCTTTACGGCGACCTGGAGGTCTCGACGCTCGACGAGCGTCCGCCCGGCCGCACGCCCATCGCCTCGCGGGTGCTCCCCGACCGCGCCCGCAGGGACGTGCTCAAGGAGATCGAGGCGGAGATCGCCGCCGGTGGCCAGGCCTACGTCGTCATGCCGCTGATCGAGGAGAGCGACAAGATCGAGGCGCGCGCCGTCGAGAAGCACGTCGAGGAGATCCAGGCCGCGCTGCCGGGCCGCCGCATCGGCGTGGTGCACGGCCGCCTGGCCTCCGACGACCGCGAGAAGGCGATGGGGGAGTTCGCGGCGGGCCGCAGCGACGTGCTGGTGGCCACGACGGTGATCGAGGTTGGGGTGGACGTGCCCAATGCCTCCTACATGGTGGTGGAGAACGCCGAGCGCTTCGGCCTCGCCCAGCTTCACCAGCTGCGCGGCCGGGTGGGGCGCGGGAGGCGCGTCTCCCGCTGCGTCTTCCTGTACGGCGTCGCGGCATCGCCCGACGCCCGCGAACGGCTGGCGGTGCTGGCCCGCACCGACGACGGTTTCGTGGTCGCCGAGGAGGACCTCAAGCGGCGCGGCCCCGGCGACGCGCTGGGCACCCGCCAGAGCGGGCTGCCGCTCTTCCGCGTGGCCGACATCGTCCGCGACGGCGCCTGGCTGCAACGCGCGAGAGACGAGGCCGTCGCGCTGGAAGCGTCCGGCGGGGCGGGGCCTTTCGCTGAGCGGCTCTTCTTCAGAGGTGAACAGGTGCCGGAGGCGGACTAGGGAACGCCTGGACCAGGGAACGCCTGGGAGAGGTGGGCCTCTTCCGCCGGCGGTCCGCGCGAGCGACCCACAAGCGCGTGCGGCGCGACGTCCACGGGGGCGCTCGCAAACTCGCTCCGCGAGGGCGCACTGCGGAAGAAGGCCTGAGCCGTCCCGCCGCCCTCGGTCGCTCAGACAGTGCGAGCGCCTGATCCCGTGGACGCCGCGGCGCGCGCGTGTGGGTGCCCCGCACGTGCTCCAATCGCCGGCGGAAAAGGCCCACCTCTCCCAGGCTCACGTCGTGGCTCGTTCAAGGCTCGAGAAGCACGAGCGGACCGGTGCTCTTCGACCTCAACGACGGTGGCACATGCGGCGAGGGGGGCCGGGGGGGGAACACGATCAGTGTTCCCCCCAGCATGTCTAGTATGCCGACTCGCCTTCCTTGCGACTGCGAAGCAGTCGCTCGAGTCGGCACCACTCGCCTCCGGCGTCCTTCAGGCACGAACGCCGGGATATCCTCGGACCGTGGAGCTCTCCCTCAGGACCGACGGCGCGCTGGCGTCCCTACGCGTGCTCGGCAAGGTCTCGATGGCCGAGACCGGGATGCTGAGCGACTACCTGAGGGTCGCCCGGGAGAACGGCGCTGTCCGCTGCATCGTCGATCTCTCCGCCTGCACCGAGCTGCCGACCACGATCATGGCGGTGCTGATGCGCGAGGCTGCGCGGATGGCCGAGGCCGGCGGCGCGCTCTCGCTGACCGGTGTCGCCGGCCAGAACCCGTTCCTGACCGAGGCCGTGGCGGCGGCGCGGTTCTTCCACTACCGCACGCTGGAGGAGGCGTGGGACGTGGAACGCACGAAGGCGGCGGCGGGTGGTTCTGTTGACGTCGTCACGACCCCCGCCCACAATCCCGCCCCTCGCGCCGTCTGAGCGAGGAAAACACAGTGAACGACAAGACCTTCCAGATCGTCGTCCAGGTCGTCGTCCTACTCTTCGCGGTCTCGTTTCACGAGTCGGCGCACGGGTGGGTGGCGATGAAGTGCGGGGACAACACCGCCCGCGACCTGGGGCGCATCACGCTCAACCCGCTGAAGCACATCGACCCGATCGGCAGCGTCTTCTTCCCGCTGATGCTGGCGTTCGCCGGGCTGCCGATCTTCGGATGGGCGAAGCCGGTGCCCATCTCGCTGCGCGGCGTGCCGAAGCCGCGCCAGGCGAACCTGCTGATCTCCGGCGCCGGCCCGGTCTCCAACATGCTGGTGGCGATCGGCTCGGCCGTCGTCTGCCTGGTGCTCCGCCTCTCCGTGGACGCGGTGCCCCGCGAAGTGCTCGTGCCGTTGTACGCGCTGGCGGCCGCGTCGGTGATGGTCAACAGCGCGCTGGCGGTGTTCAATCTGGTGCCGATCCCGCCGCTGGACGGCTTCGGTGTGCTGGAGAGCCTCCTTCCTCCTTCGCTCGCCCATGTCGCCATCTGGCTGCGGCGCTTCGGCTTCATCCTGCTGGCGATCGTGATCTTCACCGGCGCGCTGGGCCCTCTCTTCAAGCTGGTGCTCGGGCCAATCAGCCGGTGGGTCTACCTGCAATGAGCGATCAGAAGGTCGTCCTCTCCGGCCTGCGTCCGACCGGGCGCGTCCACCTCGGCAATTACTGGGGGGCGGTGAAGAACTGGGTGGACCTGCAGGACCAGTACTCCTGCCGCTACTTCGTGGCCGACCTGCACGCGCTCACCACCGACTACGCCGACACCTCGTCGGTGCGGCAGTCGACGCTGGAGGCGGTCACCGACTGGCTGTCGGTGGGCCTCGACCCGGAGAAGTCGGTCATCTTCGTGCAGTCGCGGGTGCCGCAGCACGCCGAGCTGGCGCTGATCTTCGGGATGATCACGCCGCTCAGCTGGCTGGAGCGCGTGCCGACCTACAAGGAGCAGCTCGAGCAGCTGCGCGAGAAGGACCTGGGAACCTACGGCTTCCTCGGCTATCCGGTGCTGATGACCGCCGACATCGCGCTCTACCTGGCGAACTACGTGCCGGTGGGGAAGGACCAGGAGAGCCACCTGGAGATCTCGCGCGAGATCGTGCGCCGCTTCAACGGGATGTACGGCGAGGTCTTCCCCGAGCCGCAGGTGCTCTTCACCTCGACCCCCAAGGTGCCGGGCCTCGACGGCCGCAAGATGTCGAAGAGCTACGACAACACGATCGCGCTCTCCGACGGTGCCGAGGAGGTCGCGCGCCGGGTGATGTCGATGCTGACCGACCCCGGCCGGGCCCGCCGCTCCGACCCGGGGAACCCGGACGTGTGCAACCTCTTTCCCTTCCACCAGCTCTACTCGCCGGTGGAAGAGGTGGCCGTGGTCGACCGCGAGTGCCGCTCGGCGGCGCGCGGCTGCGTGGACTGCAAGAAGCACCTGATCCGCAACATGAACGCCGCGCTGGACCCCGTGCGCGAGCGGCGCGCCGAGCTGACCCGAACCCCAGGCCTGGTACGCGAGGTCCTGGAGCACGGCAACGAGAAGGCCCGCCAGCTCGCGTCGGAAACGATGGAGAAGGTGTCCGACGCGATGAGGTTGCTCTAAGGGTCGTGGCAGAAATCCGCATCCCGTTCCCGCCCGGCGCCGACCTGGTGCAGCCGTACCCGGTGCACCTGGCGGAGTTCGACGGCCCGCTCGACCTCTTGCTCCACCTCATCAGGAAGAACGAGGTCGACCTCAAGAACCTGCCGGTGGCCGAGATCTGCCGCCAGTACCACGAGTACCTGATGCTGATGCAGGAGCTCGACCTCGAGGTGGCCGCCGAGTTCCTCTACGTCGAGTCGCTGCTCGTCCACATCAAGTCGCAGATGGTGCTGCCGCGGGCGGCGACCGAGGGCGGTCCGCAGGAAGACCCGCGCGAGGAGCTGGTGCGCCGCCTCCTGGAGTACCGCAAGTACAAGGCGGCCGCCGAGACGCTGCACGAGATCGAGGTCCAGCGGCTCGGCGTCTGGGCGCGCCCCACCGTGAAGCCCGAGGCGGCCGAGCCGGCCGAAGGAGAGGCCGCCGAGCCGGAAGAGGAGACCGACCTCTCCGACGTCTCGCTCTTCGACCTCCTCGGCTTCTTCAAGACAGTCCTGGAGCGCTACAAGGCGGCGCATCCCAAGGCGATGGAGATCCAGCATCCGGCCTTCACCATCCGGCAGAAGATGGAGGAAATGCTGGCGCGGGTGCGCAGCGGCTCGGGCGCGGCGGCCCTCTCCGACATCTTCCAGAGCCTCTCCGGGCGCGCCGAGGTGATCGCCACGTTCCTGGCGGTGCTGGAGCTGCTGCGCATGGGCATGGTGCGCGCGCTCCAGGCCGAGGAGTTCGGAGAGATCTACCTCGACGCCACCGGCGAGGAACGCTCGCTGGAGAACTACGAAGAGGCGTATCGGTGATCGACTCAGGCGAGCCGATTGACGAGGGGGTCGCCAGCGCCGAGGTGGCGGCGGCGGAGCCGCCGGCGCCCGACCCGCTGCTGGTCGAAGCCATCGCCACCGTCGAAGCGCTGCTCTACGCCTCCGGCAAGCCGGCTCCCGTCGAGCGGCTGGCGGAGGCCTCCGAGCTCTCCGTCGAGCTGGTGACGTCGGCGCTGGCCGCGCTCGAGAAGACCACCAACGTCGAAGGACGCGGCATCCGCCTGGAGCACGTGGCCGGCGGCGTGCGCCTCGTCTCGCGCCCCGACTTCGACTACCCGGTGCGCCGGCTGCTGGGGCTCGACGGCAAGACGAAGCTCTCGATGGCGGCGCTGGAGACGCTCTCGATCATCGCCTACCGGCAGCCGATCACCGCCCCCGAGGTGGCCGATCTGCGCGGCGTGAGCTCGGCGTCCTCGATCCGCACGCTCCTGGACCGAAAGCTCATCACCACCGCCGGCCGCAAGGCGGTCGTCGGCACGCCGTTCCTCTACAAGACGACGAAGGAGTTCCTGGTGCACTTCGGCCTCGACGACCTGAAGGAGCTGCCGAAGCCGGAGGAGCTCGAGGCGCTCTACGGTGTGGAGGCGCCGGCCGCCGACGCCACCCAGACCGAGCTCTTCCCCTCGGCGGAGCCGGAAGCGGAGCCTGCGCCGGAACCTGCGGCGGAGACCGAGGTCATCCCGCCGCCGCCCGCGGACGAGCCGAAGGAGACTGGCTGATGCGCGCCGAGAGACTGCAGAAGCTGATGTCGGCCGCCGGTATCGCCTCGCGCCGGCGCGCCGAGGAGCTCATCCGCGACGGGCTGGTCACCGTCAACGGCAAGGTCGTGACCGAGCTGGGCACCAAGGCCGACCCGGAGCGCGACCACATCAAGGTCGACGGCAAGCACCTGACGCTGCCGACCGGGAAGCACTACTTCCTGCTCAACAAGCCCAAGGGCGTGGTGGTGACGCGCGACGACCCGCAGGGGAGGCCGACCGTCTACCAGCTCCTGGGCACGCACTTGAGGAAGGGGATGGTGCCGGTCGGGCGGCTCGACTTCGACTCCGAGGGGCTGCTGATCATGACCAACGACGGGCTGCTGGTGCAGAAGCTGACGCACCCGTCGGGCGGCTGCAAGAAGGAGTACGAGGTCAAGGTCTCCGGCATCCCGACCGCCGCGCAGATCGCCAAGCTGTCGCGCGGGATCCGCCTGCCGGAGGGAGTGCGCACCGCGCCGGCGGAGATCGCGCTGCAGAAGACGACTCCGGAGAAGGCCGGGGTCGGCGGCAACGCCTGGCTGAAGGTGGTGCTCGGGGAAGGGCGTTCGCGCCAGATCCGCAAGATGTTCGACCTGGTGGGACATCCGGTCGCCAAGCTGCGGCGGGTGGCGATCGGCCCCGTCCGCGATCCGAAGCTCCCGCCCGGAGTGTTCCGCGAGCTGAGCGCCGAGGAGGTCGAGGCGCTGCGCAAGCTGAAACCGGCGCCACCCAAGGAGACGAAGCGGCCCGCAACGGAGCGCCCCCGCCGCTCTCGCGCATGAGGATCGTCGCCATCGACGGTCCCTCCGGCGTGGGGAAGTCGACGGTCGGCAAGCTGGTGGCGCGCCGGCTCGGGCTGCCCTACCTCGACACCGGCGCGATGTACCGCGCGGTGGGGCTGGCCGCCAGGCGCGCGGGAGTGACCCTACCGATCGCCGATCCGGACGCGGTGGTGACGATCGCCGACCGGTCCCAGGTGCGCATCACCGGCACTCCCGACGACCCGCGGACCTATCTGGACGGCGAGGACGTCTCGCAGGCCATCCGCACGCCGGAGGCGTCCAAGTTCGCCTCGGCCGTCTCGGCGATCGGCGGCGTGCGGCGGCGGCTGGCCGGCCTGCAGCGGGAGACGGCCCTGTCGGGCGGCGGGGTGCTCGAAGGACGGGACATCGGCTCCAAGGTCGTCCCCGAGACGCCCCACAAGTTCTTCCTGACCGCCCGTCCCGAGGTGCGCGCCCGGCGGCGCCACCGGGAGCTCGCCGAAAAGGGGGGCGCGCAGCCGTACGAGGAGGTCCTCTCGGAGCTGAACGCGCGCGACGAGGCGGACAGCAGCAGGGCCGAGTCGCCGCTGGTCTGCACGCCCGAGCACACGGTCGTGGACACGTCCGACAAGAGCGTGGACGAGGTCGCAAGCGAAATCGTGGCCGTCATTGACGCTTCCGGAGCGACCGACTAACATCGTCGTTTCCGGGCTGCAGACGGTGGGGCCTGCACTTACGGGGCATTGCCGAAGTTTGGACACGCCCGAAGGAGGAATCGTTCATGGTGTCGGATCTGAGGGGTGACGGCGGGCGGAAGCCCGAGGAGGCCGCAGAGAACCAAGAGTTCGCGCGGCTCCTGGCGGAGAGCGAGAAGACGCTCAAGGAGGGCGAGCTCATCCGCGGTCGTGTCCTTCAGGTCAACCAGGACGACGTCGTCGTCGACATCGGCTACAAGTCGGAAGGGATGATCCCGAGGCGCGAGTTCGACTCGCTCTACGGCGACAAGGGTCCCCCGGTCGGCAGCGACGTCGACGCGATCCTGGAGCGCACCGAGGACCCTTCCGGCTACGTCATTCTCTCGTTCGAGAAGGCCCGCCGCATCCGCGCCTGGGACGTCGTCGAGGAGGCTTTCGCCGCCGGCCGACCGGTGCATGGCCGCGTGGTCGAGCGCGTCAAGGGCGGCCTCTCGGTCGACATCGGCGTGCGCGCGTTCCTCCCCGGCTCCTGCGCCGACGTCCGTCCTCTCAAGAACCTCGACGTGCTGCGCGGGCGCGAGCTCGACTTCAAGGTCGTCGGTCTCGACAAGAAGCGCGGCAACATCGTGCTCTCGAGGAAGGCGGTGCTCGAGGAGATGGCCGAGGCGCGCAAGCGCGAGGCCTCCGAGGCGCTGGCCAGCGGCCGTCCGGTGAAGGGGCAGGTGAAGAACCTGACCGAGTACGGCGCCTTCATCGACCTGGGCGGCATCGACGGCCTCCTGCACATCACCGACATGAGCTGGGGGCGCCTGGCGCACCCCTCGGAGATGGTCCACGTGGGGCAGGAGCTGGAGGTCAAGGTCCTCCGCTTCGACCCCGATTCCGGACGCATCTCGCTCGGCCTCAAGCAGCTTCGCCCCGACCCCTGGCAGGACCTGCCGGCGCACTACCCGGTGGGCGCCCGCGTGCGCGGCAAGGTCGTCGCGCTGACCGATTACGGCGCCTTCGTGGAGCTGGAAGAGGGGGTCGAGGGGCTCATCCACGTCAGCGAGATGTCGTGGACGAAGAAGGTCAAGAACCCCGCCAAGATCCTCAACGTGGGCGACACCGTGGAAGCGGTCATCGCCGACGTGAATACCGAGACGCGCCGCCTCTCGCTCTCGCTGCGCGCCACCGAGCCGAATCCCTGGGAGCAGCTGGCCGAGAAGTACCGCATCGGCGACCGCGTGAACGGCGTGGTCCGCAACCTCACCGACTTCGGCGCCTTCGTGGAGATCGAGGACGGCATCGACGGGCTGGTGCACGTCTCCGACATGTCCTGGGGGCGGCGCGTGCGCCATCCCTCCGAGGTGCTGAAGAAGGGGGACCACATCCAGGCGGTGCTCACCGCCATCGACGTGGAGAACCGCCGGATCAGCCTCTCGATCAAGGAATTCCGCCCCAACGAATGGGAGGAGTTCGCCAAGAGCCACCACCCCGGTGAGGTCGTCGAGGGGAACGTCGCCAAGGTCGCCGACTTCGGCGTCTTCGTGCGCCTGCCGGGCGGCCTCGAAGGGCTGATGCACGTCTCCGAGACCGACCTGCCGCGCGGTCAGAAGCTCGTCGACTTCTACCACGAGGGGGAGCCGATCCGCGTCAAGATCCTGCGCATCGAGCCGGACGAGCAGCGCATCGGGCTCTCCTCGCGCGACGTCCCGCCGATGGAACCCTCTGCCGAGGGGCACGAGGGTCATGAGGGCGAAGAGCACGGCGAGCACGGCGCCGACGAGCACGCCGCCGAAGAGCACGCGGAGGCTGGCGAGCCGGAGCACGCCGAGGCCCAGACCCAACCGGGCCAGGCCAGCGAGACAGAAGAGTCAGAGGAAACCGAGGAGTCCGAGGAACAGCACCAGGTCGTCAACGCCGCGGGCGAGACGCCCTCGGAGTAAGGGACGGCGATGGCGGACGAGCTCGGGGGAGTCGCGGACTCGACGCCCCCGCCACCGCCCCAACCGCAGGTGGAGCCTCAGCCGGTTTACCCGACGGCGCCTGCGCCGGCACCCGCGCCGATGCCGGCACCGCCTCGCAAGTCGAAGGCGGGCTGGATCCTGGGCGGCGTCGGCTGCCTCTTCCTGCTCTTCCTCGGGGGAGGGCTCGGCCTCGTCTACCTGGTGTCACGCACGCCGGGGGACGGCGCCAGCACCGCTCCCTTCGCGCTGGGGGCGCGCGTCGGCATCGCCGAGCTGAATGGCGTCATCATCTCCGCCGACCGCGTGCGCGACACGCTGGAGAAGTTCCGCCGAGCCGACAACGTGAAGGCGGTGGTGCTCCGCATCAACTCGCCCGGCGGCGGCGTGGCCGCATCCCAGGAGCTCTACCGCGAGGTGGTCCGCTTCCGGCGCGAGTCCAAGAAGCCGGTCGTCGTCTCGATGGAATCGGTGGCCGCCTCCGGCGGCTACTACACCGCGGTCGCCGCCGACAAGATCGTGGCCAACCCCGGCACCATCACCGGCTCCATCGGCGTCATCATCCAGTGGGTGAACTACCAGGACCTCCTCGCCTGGGCCAAGATGCGGCCGGTGACGTTCAAGACCGGCAGCCTGAAGGACGCCGGCAGCCCGACCCGCGAGCTGACCGAGGAGGAGAAGGTCTACTTCCAGACGCTGATCGAGAGCCTGCGGCAGCAGTTCCGGGCCACCGTCGCCGAGGGGCGCAAGGGCCGGCTCAAGGATGGGACGCTGGAGAAGCTCTCCGACGGCCGCGTCGTCACCGGGGAGGAAGCCCTGGCGCTGGGGCTCGTCGACCAGCTCGGCGACTACCGCGACGCGGTCGACCTCGCCGCCACGATGGCCGGGATGAAGACGCCGGCCGAGACGTGGCAGCCGCGGCCGCCGAGGCCCGGCATCCTCGATGCGCTCTTCGGTGCTCCGGACCAGGACTCGTTGGCGGGACGCTTGATGTCCGGCGTCCCGGTGGGGGGGGGATGGAACGTGTACTTCCTGTGGTAGGCCGCTCCGAGGGCACGACCACCAAGGCCGACCTGGTCGAGGAGGTCGCCCGCGCCACCGACCTGACCAAGAAGCAGGCCGAGCAGATCGTCGAGACGGTCTTCAACGGCATCATCGCGTCGCTGCGTGCCGGGCAGAAGATCGAGCTGCGCGGGTTCGGCAGCTTCAAGCTGCGGCAGCGCGGCGCCCGCGTCGCCCGGAACCCGAAGAAGAGCGGCGTGAAGGTGATGGTTCCGCCCAAGCGCGTGCCCTACTTCAAGCCGGGCAAGAAGCTGCGCGAGCTGATCAACGAGATGCCGCCGCCGCCCACTGAGCCCGCCGAAACGGCGACCTAGTCATGCAGGCGGCTACCGCCGCAAGAGTCTCGTGAACGAGCGCGAGGTCCTCTTCACCCCCTGGCGGCTCTCGTACCTCCAGACCGGTGAAGGTCTGCCGCCCGGCGCCTGCCTCTTCTGCGTGCTGCCGGATGCCGACCCCGCCGAGACGCTGATCGTGCACCGCGGCGCCAGCGCCTACGTGGTGCTCAACCGCTTCCCGTACTCGAACGGGCACCTCATGGTCACACCCTACGCGCACCGCGCCACCCTCACCGAGCTGGAGCCGAGGGAACGGGCCGAGCTGGTGGACCTGGCCGCCGCCGCCGAGAGCGTGCTGGCCGGCGCCTATAAGCCGCACGGCTTCAACATGGGGATCAACCTCGGCAAGAGCGGTGGCGCCGGCGTGCCGGGGCACATCCACCTGCACGTGGTGCCGCGCTGGGAAGGCGACACGAACTTCATGAGCGTCACCGCGAGCACCCGCGTCGTCCCGGAGGACCTCACCGTCACCCGGGACCGGCTGGCGCGCGCCTTCGCGGGAGGCTGATGGGGCTTCGGCCCGGGCCTTGGCGGCCCATGGTCGTCGGGCTGCTGGCCCTCGCCGTGCCCGGCCTCGGACACGCCGCCCTGGGGCGCGCCCGCCGAGGCCTGGCCTTCCTGCTCATCGTGACCGTCGCCTTCGGGGTCGGGCTGGCCACCGACGGCCGGCTCTCGACCGTGGAGCCGGGCCGCCCGCTGACCGTGCTGGCCGCGCTGACGACCGTGGCGACCGGCGTCCTGAACGTCGCCGCGCGCGCCGCCGGCTGGGGGGCCGGAGACCTCAGGTCGCCCACCTACGAGTACGGCACCACCTACCTGCTCACCGCCGGCCTCATGAACCTGCTGCTGGTGCTGGACGCGGTGGACCGCGCCAGGGCGCGGTCGAGAACGCCATGAGCGCTCTGACCGACCACTTCCCGCTGATGGTGCTGCTGGCCACGCTCCTCTCGGCCTTCCTGGCGCTCCTCTGGAGGGAGGAGCCGCGCGACTGCTGGCGCTTCTTCCGCACCGTCTGGCTGGCGCTCGTCGTGGGCTCGGTGGCGCTGGCCTGGCTGATGTACCCGTTTCCACGCCCTTGAAGCCCTTGAAGCTGCTGCTGGTGGCCGGGGAGGTCTCGGGAGACCAGCACGCGGCGGCGCTCCTCGACGCGCTGCGCTCGCGGGTGGAGCTGGCGGTGCTCGGCCTCGGCGGCGACCTCTGCGCGGCCCGCGGCATGCGCCTCCTGGCGCACCAGAAGGACCTGGCGGTGGTCGGGCTGGTGGAGGCGTTGTCGAAGGTGCGGCTGGCCCGCCGGCTCATCCACCGCCTGGTGGACGAGGCGGTCGCCCAGCGGGTGGACGGCGCGGTGCTGATCGACTCGCCCGACTTCAACCTGCCGCTCGCCAGGCGGCTCGCCCGCGCCGGCATCAGGGTCGTCTTCTACGTCTCGCCGCAGGTCTGGGCCTGGCGCAGCGGGCGCGCCAGGACGCTGACGTCGATCGGCGAGGCGGTGCTGGTGCTCTTCGCGTTCGAGAAGCGCTGGTACGAGGAGCGGGGCCTCGGGTCGCGCGTGACCTGGGTGGGGCATCCGCTGGTGGACGAGGCGGAGAAGGAGCTGCGCGAGACGGCGCCGCCGCCGCCCGACGGTACCCGCCGCCTCGTCCTGATGCCGGGCTCGCGGAGCGGCGAGATCCGCCGCCACCTCCCGGTGATGCGCCAGGCGGTCGAGCTGCTGGCCCGCGCCCACCGCCTCGAGGTCGTGCTGATCCGGGCGGCTTCGGTCTCCGAGCCGCTCCTGGACGAGCTGGCCGGACCGCTTCTCTCGCAGTGGCGGGTGGTGACCGGTCCGCACCTGGCGCTGCTGGCCTCGGCCGACGTGCTGCTGGTGGCCTCCGGCACCGCCACCGTCGAGGGTCTGCTGGCGCGGGTGCCGATGGTGGTGGTCTACAAGGTGAACGCGCTGACGTTCTTCCTGGGAAAACAGCTGATCAAGGTGCCGCACGTCGCGATGGCGAACCTCGTCTCCGGCGCCGACGGCGTCCGCACCGTGCCCGAGCTGCTGCAGCGGGAGGCCACGCCGGAGCGCGTGGCCGCCGCGGCGGCCGCCTTCCTGGAGGACCCGGTGCTCGCCCTGCGCACCCGCGAGCGCCTGGGCCGCGGCGCGGCAGACTTGGGCCAGCCCGGGGCCGCCGAGCGCACCGCCGACGCCGTCCTGAAGGCGCTGGCGCCGAAGAGCAGCCTGTCATGAACGATCTCGGCCGGCTGCTACGCCTCTTCCGTCCCCACCGTCGCGCCGCGGTGGGGGCGGTGATCGCGATGCTGGGGGTCGCGCTCTTCACTTCGATCGTGGCCTACCTGTTCGGGCCGCTCTTCGACGAGGTCCTCACGCCCGACGCGCGCCTCTCCCTCTCCCGCGAGCTCGGGCCGATGGGCGCCGCGGTGCCGCGCGCCAAGGGCACGCCGGTCATCCGCTTCCTCGACGGCGCGCTGGCAGGGCTGGAACGCTCGATGGGCGTCACCCCCGAGACGCGCCGGCTGGCGCTGCCGCTGGTCCTCTTCCTGGCGTTCCTGGCCAAGAACCTCTGCGCCTTCGTGGCCGAGTACCGCTTCAACGCGGTAGGGCTCGCCTTCGTGCGCGACCTCCGGGCGTCGCTCTACGAGCGGCTGCTCCACCAATCGGAGGCGTTCCACGCCAGGAACCCCTCGGGAGACCTGGTGGCCCGGGTGACCGGCGACGTGGACCGCCTGCAGAGCCTCTTCGGCACCGACCTGGCCGACCTCGTCCAGTCGCTGGCGACGCTGCTCGCGCTCGGTACGCTGGTCGTCTCGCGCTCGCCGGAGCTCACCGCGATCGCGCTGCTGGTCGCCCCGGCCATCCTGATCCCGGTGGTGGCGATCGCCCGGCGGCTGCGCTCCATCTCGAGGGCCGCCCGCGACCGGATGGGAGCGCTCACCGGCGTCCTTTCCGAGACGATCCGCGGGCGCCGCGTCGTGCAGGCCTACGGCGCCGAGGCCTACGAGGCGGGGCGCTTCGCCGAGGTCAACGAGCGCACCTACCGGCTCTCGCGCAAGGCGGCGCTGGTGATGGCCTTCTCCTCGCCGCTGGTCGAGACGGCCTCGGTGCTGGCCTTCCTGCTGCTCCTCGCCTATGCCGGCAGCCGCATCCAGGCACAGGCCATGACGCTGGGCACCTTCATCTCGTTCGGCGTCGGCATGGTGATGATGTATCAGCCGTTCAAGCGCGCCACCCGCACGAACCTGGCGCTGCAGCAGGCCCTGGCGTCGGCCCGGCGCCTGTTCGAGGTCCTGGAGGCTCCGATGGAGGTCGTCGACCGGCCGGGCGCGCGGCCGCTGGGCGGCTTCGAGCGGGAGCTGCGCTTCGCCGGCGTCGGCTACGCGTATCCAGACGGCGCACCGGTGCTCCTCGACGTCGAGCTGGTGATCCCTCGCGGCTCGGTCACCGCACTGGTGGGGCCCTCGGGGGCCGGCAAGACGACGCTCGCGAACCTGCTGCCGCGCTTCATGGACGTGACCGCCGGGGCGGTGACGGTCGACGGCCGGGACGTCCGCGAGCTGACGCTGGCGTCGCTGCGCGGGGCCATCGGACTGGTGACGCAGGACGTCGTGCTCTTCGACGACACCGTGCGTCGCAACGTGGCCTACGGCCGCGAGGACGTGCCGGAGGCGCGGCTGCGCGCGGCCCTGGCGGCCGCCAACGCGCTCGGCTTCGTGGAGGCGCTGGAGGGGCAGCTGGACGCGCGGGTAGGGGAGGGGGGCTCGCGGCTCTCCGGAGGGCAGCGGCAGCGGCTGGCGATCGCCCGGGCGCTGGTGAAGGACCCGCCGATCCTGATCCTCGACGAGGCGACCTCGGCGCTCGACACCGAGAGCGAGCGGGCGGTGCAGGAGGCGCTCGACCGGCTGATGAGCGGGCGCACGGTGATCGTCATCGCCCACCGGCTGTCGACCGTACGGCGCGCCGACCAGATCGCCGTGCTCGACCGCGGGCACGTCGTCGAGCGCGGGCGCCACGCCGAGCTGCTGGCGGCCGGAGGGCTGTATCGTCGGCTGCACGACCTGGCGACTTTCGAGGATGTGACATGAGATCGATGACGGGCTTCGGCAAGGCCGCGGCCATCCTGCCCGATGGCACCGAGGTGACCGTGCTGGTGCGCGGCGTGAACCACCGGTTCCTGGACGTGGCGGTGAAGCTGCGCGACGAGCTGGCGCCGCTGGAGCCGCGGCTGCGCAAGGCGGTCGCCGAGGCGGTCTCGCGCGGGCACGTGGACGTGGTGGTGAGGAGCTTCCGGCCGCTGGGGCGCACCGCGGCCTTCGACGAGGAGGCGGCGGCGCGCTACATGGCGCTCTGGCGCGAGGCGGCGACCAGCCGGGCCCTCCCCGCCGACCTCTCGGCGCGCGACATCCTCGGGCTGCCGGGCGTGGTGCGGGTCGAGGACGCCGGTGACCTCGACGAGCCTGCCGCCGAGGCGCTGCTGCAGACGGTGCGGAAGGCGCTGGCCGACTTCGAGGCCAGCAAGCGGCGCGAGGGGGAATCGCTGGCGGCGGCGCTGGACGTCATCCTGGTGCGGCTGGAACGCGGCATCGACCGGCTCGACGCCGAGCGCACCGGGCTCACCGCGCGGCTCGAGAAGACGCTCCGCGAGCGGATCGAGAAGCTCCTTGCCGACGTGGCGCTCGACGAGACGCGCCTGGTCCAGGAGGCCGCGCTGCTCGCCGAGCGGGCTGACATCTCCGAGGAGGTGGACCGCTTCCGCGCCCACCTGGCCGAGGCGCGGCGCCTCCTCAGCGAGGGGGGCGCCGTGGGCAAGCGGCTCGACTTCCTGGCCCAGGAGCTCCACCGCGAGGCGAACACCTCCGGCTCGAAGTCTCGCGAGCTCGGCACCACCCGGGCCTCGCTCGACCTGAAGGCCGACGTGGAAGCGCTCAAAGAGCAGATCCAGAACGTGGAGTGAGCGGCTGAATGAGAGGCGACCTCTTCATCGTCTCGTCTCCCTCGGGCGCCGGGAAGACGACGCTCATCCACACGGTGATGGCCGATCCGGTGATCGGCCCCGATCTGCACTTCTCGGTCTCGCACACGACGCGGGCGCCGCGGCTGAACGAGCAGCACGGGCGCGAGTACTACTTCGTGACCGTGGACGAGTTCCAGCGCCTGGTGGACGCCGACGGATTCCTGGAGCACGCCACCGTGCACCGCCACCTTTACGGCACCTCGCGCCAGGAGGTGGAGCCTCGGCTGGAAGCCGGGGTCGACGTGATCGTGGACATCGACGTCCAGGGGTCGCGGCAGGTGCGCTCCCGCATCCCGGAAGCGGTGAAGATCATGATCTTCCCGCCGTCCCTGGAAGCGCTGGAGGCCCGCCTGCTGGCCCGCAACTCCGAGGATCCCGAATCGGCCAGGGTGCGCCTGGCGGCGGCCCGCCGCGAGATGGCCGAATTCGGCGAATACGACTATGCAATAATCAACGATCGGCTGGAGGCTGCGGCGGACGAGCTGCGCTCCATCATCGTGGCTCGCCACGTGAGCCGTCATCGACAGCGCGAACGGCTCGAAGCCATCCTCAGGGGCTTTTCGGCCTAGAAAGACAGAGACGGAGAACCATGGCTCAGCTCCCCCCGAATGTCGAATCGAAGTTCCGCCTGGTCCACATCGTGGCTCGCCGCGCCGAGCAGCTCATCCAGGGTGCCCGGCCGAAGATGGACAGCCGCCATGCGAAGAAAACGCGCATCGCGCTCGAGGAGGTCGGCCACGACCTGGTGCGCTGGCAGCTCTCGGGAGGCGAGGCTCCGCCGGAGATGGAGCTGGTCCCGGCCGATCCGCTTCCGACCGAGGCGTAGCACGGCGGGCCAGGAGGGCCCGCTGGCCTCCTAACCCGCCCGACACGCTGTTCATGACCGCACCGCGCATCGTCCTCGGCGTGACCGGCGGCATCGCCGCCTACAAGAGCGCGGAGATCGTGCGCGGTCTGGTGCAGGCCGGGGCCGAGGTGCGGGCGATCATGACGCCGGCGGCGACCCGCTTCCTGGCGCCGCTGACGCTCTCGGTGCTGTCCAAGAACCCGGTGGTCGCCGACCTCTGGGATCCCGGCTCGGGCGCGGTCGACCATGTGGACCTGGCGCGCTGGGCCGACGTGCTCTGCATCGCCCCGGCGACCGCGGACTCCCTCGCCAAGCTCGCGCACGGGCTGGGGGACGACGTGCTCTCGACCTACGCGCTGGCGCACCGGACGGCGCTGGTCCTCGCACCGGCGATGAACACCTGGATGTGGACGCATCCGGCGACCGCCGCGAACCTGGCGCTCCTGCGGGCTCGCGGCGCCGAGGTCGTCGAGCCGGACGCCGGCGACCTGGCCTGCGGCGACGTCGGTCCCGGGCGTCTCGCCCCGCCGGAGCGTGTGGTCGCGGCGGCGCTCGCGGCGGCCCGCGCGTCGCGTGAGCTGGCCGGCCGCACCGTGCTGGTGACGGCCGGGCCGACGCGCGAGCCGGTGGATCCGGTGCGCTACCTCTCCAACCGCAGCTCCGGGAAGATGGGCTACGCGCTGGCCCGCGAGGCGCGCCGGCGCGGGGCCGACGTGGTGCTGATCAGCGGCCCGGTGGCGCTGGAGCCGGCGGCCGGCATCCGGGTTGTGCGGGTGGAGCGCACCGCGGAGATGCGCGACGCGGTCCTGGCGGAGCTGGCGGCCACGGACGTCCTGGTGATGGCCGCGGCTCCCGCCGACTTCACGGCGTCAGAGCCCGCCGATCGCAAGCTGAAGCGAAGTGATGGCGTGCCGGCGCTGACGCTGGCGCCCGCGCCTGACATCCTCGGCTCGGTGACCGCGTCGCCGGCCCGCAAGCCGGGCCTGGTGGTGGTGGCGTTCGCCGCCGAGACCCACGACCTCCGGGAAAACGCCCGCAAGAAGCTCGACGAGAAGGGTGCGGCCCTCCTGGTCGCCAACGACGTCTCGCGACCGGGCATCGGCTTCGACGCCGACGAGAACGAGGTGCTGATCCTCGGACGGGACGGCAACGGCCTGAGCGAGGAGCTCGTACCCCGCGCCAGCAAGACCCTCGTCGCCTCGCGCATCCTGGACCGCGTCACCGCGCTGCTCCAGCCGTCATGACCCGACTCACCGGTCCCCTCGCCGACCACCTCGAGTACTACCGCGATCTGGGCATACGAGAGCTCTATGACTTTAGTGCGGCGCCTGACGGCGCCGCGGAGATCGCCTCCGCCAAGGCTGGAGTTCTTGAGGCGGCGCCAACAGGCGCCGCGGAGATCGCCTCCGCCAAGGCTCCGGCGACCCGCTCTGCTGACCGTCTCGCTGATGAGACCCCCACGTCTGCCCTCCATGAGGCTTTGCGGCAAGAAGTGGCCGAATGCCGGAAATGCCGGCTCTGCGAGACCCGCACCCAGACCGTCTTCTGCGACGGCGTTCCCGGGGCGCGGGTGATGTTCGTGGGGGAGGCGCCCGGCGCCGACGAGGATGCCCAGGGCGTGCCCTTCGTGGGGCGCGCCGGGCAGCTCCTCACCAAGATGATCGAGAACGGCATGGGGCTGCCGCGGAGCTCGGTCTACATCGCCAACGTCCTCAAATGCCGCCCCCCGGGCAACCGGGACCCCCAGCCGGACGAGGCGGCCGCCTGCCGCGGCTACCTGGAGGCGCAGATCGACCTCGTCAAGCCCGAGGTGCTGGTGGCGCTCGGCAAGCACGCCGCCCAGTTCCTGCTCGACACCGAGGAGCCCATCTCGCGCCTGCGCGGGAAGTGGGGCAGCTTCCACGGGGTGCCGGTGCTGCCGACCTTCCACCCCTCCTACCTCCTCCGATCACCTGACAAAAAGAAGGAAGCCTGGGATGATCTGCAGAAGGTCATGCACCGGCTCGGTCTCTCGGTCCCCAAGTCGAGCTCCAGGACAGGTACGCCATGAGGGGTCTTCGGCGCGGCATCGTCGTCCTTCTTCTGGTCGCGGCATCCGCGGGCCTGGTGGCGCTGGCGCGTCGTTCCGACGCCGGACGGCTGGTGAAGCCGGAGACGGCCGAGCCGCACCGCCCGCCGGTGAGCACCGGCCTCGACGGCGCCGGCCGCACGCCGGCGGAGCAGGCCGCGGTCACCCGCACGCTGCGCGGCCGCCTGCGCTGCGCCGAGGACACCGACGCCGAGGAATCGGACGAGCGCGGCGGCCTTCAGGACCTCTACGCGACCTACCACCCGTACTTCGTGCGGGGAGACCTGAACCAGGACGGCCGCCTGGACTTCGCGCAGGGCTTCATCCGTCTCGGCGGCGGCGAGGTCTGGTTCGACGTGGCGGTCTTCTTCGGGCAGCCCGACGGCACCTTCTCCGAGGCGAGCTACGTGGAGCGCGGCATCCGGCTCGAGCACGGCGACCTCTCCATCGAGCGCACGCTCCTGGTGGTCACGCCCGACCTCTCCTACGACGAGATCCGCCGCTGGCGCTTCGACTCGTCGCTGAAGCGGTTCGTGGACGCCGACGCGGTCTCGACCGCCGAGACCGAGGACGAGGCGCCGGACGAGAGTCCCGACGCCCGGCCGCGCATCAGGGTCTGACGGCTCCCGCGCGCCTCGGGATCCTGATCCCCACAGGTTTCCCGGGAGTCCCGTCCTACGCGCTACCGTTCGGGCTGGCCCTGCCGCCGATCGGTGCCCGGGTCGCGGTGCCCTTCGGGAACCGGCTCCTGACCGGGCTCGTCGCCGAGCACGACCCTCCTCAGGCGCCGGAAGGGACGCTGGAGCGCGAGCTGGTGGCCGTCTTCGACGACGAGCCGTTCCTGCCGGCCTCCTACCTCGCCGTGCTGCTGCGCGCCGCTGCCTACTACTTCGTGGCTCCGGGAGAGATGCTGCGCGCCGCGGTCCCGGGCCGCCTCCTGGCCGCCGCCGAGACGCGCTACGCCCCGGCGACGGCGGCTGTCGGCGCCGTGCCCGCCGATCCGCGGCAGGCGGAGATCCTCGAGGCGCTGCTGATGAGCGGAGGCGCGCGCGTCTCCGAGCTCGCCAGGGAGCTCGGACCGAAGGGCCTCGGCACCGGGCTGCGCGCTCTCGTCTCGGCGGGTCTGGCGCGCATTCCCTCGGAATCGCTGAAGGCGCGTACCGCCCCGCTCACCAGAGTCTGGGTCGCGCGCCCCGGCACACCGCTCGACGCGCGGCTCGGCCGGAGCCCGAAGCGGCGTGCTCTCTACGCGCACCTCCTCGCGCTGGGACGACCGGCCGGCTCGCAGGAGCTGCGCGCCGCCGGCGGCACCGCCGCCCTCCTGGACGCGCTGGTGAAGGACGGCTTCGCGGCGACGATCGAGGAGGAGCGCCGCACCGACCTCAGGCTGCACGCCGGCACGCCCGGGGCCGACGCCCGCATCACGCCGAACCAGGCGCAGGCGTCGGCCATCCAGGCGCTGCGCGCCGAGCTCGCGCAGCCGGGCGGCAAGAGCTTCCTCCTCGACGGCGTCACCGGCAGCGGCAAGACCGAGGTCTACCTGGCGGCGCTCGAGGCAGCCACCGCGCTCGGCAAGCGCGGCCTCCTGCTGGTGCCGGAGATCGCTCTGGCGCCGGCGCTGGTGCGACGGGTGGTGGCGCGCTTCGGAGACCGGGTGGCGCTCCTGCACAGCGGGCTCTCCGACGGGGAGCGCGCCGCCGAGTGGGAGCGGGCGCGACGCGGCGAGGTCGACGCGGTCGTCGGGCCCCGCTCGGCGGTGCTGGCGCCGCTGCCGCACCTCGGCCTCATCGTGGTGGACGAGGCACACGACGCGGCCTACAAGCAGGCGGAGTCGCCGCGCTACGACGCCCGTGACGTGGCCCGCGTTCGGGGGAAGGACTCCGGCGCCGTGCTGCTCTTCGGCTCGGCGACCCCGTCGATGGAGCACGAGCGGCAGGCGCGCGAGGGGCGCCTGGTGCGCCTGGCGCTGCCGGCCAGGCCGGGATCGCGCGAGCGGGCAACCGTCGAGGTCGTCGACCTGCGCAAGGAGAAGGCGCTGCCCGGCGACCACGGACGGGTGCTCTTCGCCGAGCGCACCCGCGGGATCCTGCGGGAGACGTTCGCGCGCGGTGAGCAGGCGATCCTGCTGCTGAACCGGCGCGGCTTCTCGCCCAGCCTCCTCTGCCGCGCCTGCGGCGAGGACTTCCGCTGCCGGAACTGCTCGGTGGCGCGCACCTACCACCGACCCCGGGGAGGCGCCGCCGGAGCAGTCGTCGGAGGTGACGGGTGGCTCGTCTGCCACTACTGCGGGGACCGCATCCGGACACCCGCCGTCTGCACCGCCTGCGCGGGAAAGGTCCTGATGCCGATCGGTTTCGGCACCGAGCGCCTCGCCGAGCGCTTCGAGGAGCTCTTTCCCGAGGTGCGCTACGCGGTGCTCGACCGCGATGCGGCGCGCCGCCGCGGCGGCGCGGCCGGCGTGCTGGCGGACTTCGAGGAGGGGCGGGCGCAGGCGCTCCTGGGCACCCAGATGGTCGCCAAGGGGCACGACTTCCCGAACGCCACCGCGCTGGCGGTGCTGGACGCCGACGCGCTCCTCTCGTTCCCGGACTTCCGCGCGGCCGAGCGCACGTTCCAGCTGGTCACCCAGGCCGCCGGCCGCGTCGGCCGGGGGGACAAGCCCGGACTGGTCGCCGTGCAGACGTCACGCCCCGACCACGAGGCGATCCGCGCCGCCGTCGCCCAGGACCACCAGGCGTTCGCCGAGGCCGAGCTGCGCTTCCGGCGCGCGTTCCGCTATCCGCCCTACGCGCACCTCCTGCTGGCGCTCTGGACCGGAGCCGATGCCGCGGCCGCCGAGCGCGAGGCACGCGAGGGGACGGCGGCTCTCGAGGCGATGCGCGCGGCATCGGGGCTGCGGGTGCTGGGGCCGGCGCCCGCGCCGCTGGAGCGGCTCAAGGGTCTCTGGCGCTTCCAGCTGCTGCTCAAGAGCGACGTCCGCGAGACGCTGGCCGAGGCCGGCCGGCTGCTGGCGGCCCTGCCGCGCCCACCGAAGCTGGATGTCGACCCGCAGAATTTGCTTTGATCTAGCGGACCTCGCTCATCAACGCCAGCGTGTTGCCCTCGGTATCGTGCAGGAACGTCATCCAGAGCTCGTGGTCGGGCAGCTTGGCGATGAGGTGCGGCTCGTCGAGGAACTCGGCGCCGCGCTCCTTGAGCTCCGCCACCGCGCCACGGATGTCGTCCACCTTGTAGTAGAGGACCGAGGCTGGGTGGTCGTGCTCCGGCTTCTCCGCCATCGACAGCATCAGCCGCACACCGGCGCAGTCGAAGAAGCCCATGCCGGGGAACTCGAAGAGGAGCTTCATGCCCAGCGTGTCGCGGTAGAAGCGCACCGCGCGGGGCACGTCCTTCACCGGGATCGAGATCTGACCGATGCGGTCGAGGCCGAGAGCGCCCATGTCGTCACCTCCTACGCGAATGATGGGACCGGAGGCGAGCCGGACGCTTCTCCGCGCTTGCTAATCGCGTTGGGCGACCGAGAAGCGCGGCGCCCGCACCCGGGTGGCGCGGCATTGCGGACAGCGGGACGGCTTGCGCGCGCGCGTCCGCTCCTGGAAGACGTACCCGCAGGCGGAGCACTCGGGTGGGGTCACCTTCAGCCTCCCGCCGGCCGCCTTCACGCTGCGCTCGACGTGGGGAATCGCCGCCTCGATCTCGCGCTCCGTGGCCGAGAGCCGGTGAGACAGCTCCAGCGCCGTGAGCGACTCCCGGGCGAGCGTCCGGCGCATCCGCTCGCGAAGCGTGCCCTCCGGCTCAGCCACCGGCGGCCCTCCGCAAGCGCCCCGGCGGCGAGCCGTAGCGGCGCGTGAAGGCGCTGGTGAAGGAGCCGAGGCTCTCGAAGCCGACCAGCGGGGCCACCTCGGTGACGGTGAGCGCCGTCGAGAGCAGGAGCCCCCATGCCCGCGCCAGGCGCCGTTCGCGCACGTAGTGGTGGAGGCTCTGGCCGGTCACCTCCCGGAAGAGACGATGGAAGTGGAACGGCGAGAGGCAGGCCTCGCGCGCGACGGCCGCGAGGGTCAGCGGCTCCGACAGCGAGGCTTCCACGTAGTCGCGGCCGCGCAGGACGCGCTTCAGGAGCTCGGCCCGGGTGGAGGGGCGCAGCGCCGGGATGCGCTCGGCCAGCCCGCGCAGCCGCCGCTCCGAATCGGCGAGCGCCGAGGCTACGTCGGCGCAGGAGCTCTCCAGCGCCAGCTCGTCGCGCGGCGCCGCCAGCCGGGCGCGTAGCGCCTGCAGGGATGTCAGCAGAGGCGCGTGGTCGCGCCGGGCCTCGAGGAGCCCGCCGAGCTCCGCCAGCGGTTCGTCCAGGAAGCCGCGCCCGAAGAAGACGCAGAACGTCTCGACCGGCGAATCCGAATCGACGTCGAGCGAGTAGCTCTGCCCCTCGTTCAGGACCAGCCACTCGCCCGGCCGCAGCGGGAACCGCCCGTAGCGCGTCGTCCAGGTCGCCTCGCCGCGCAGCACGCACTTCACCGAGGTGGGTCCGGCGAACTCGTCCACGCGGTGGCGCCGCGCTCCCCGCCCCCACAGGACCGCGTTGGCGGTGCCGAGCTCGCGCGCCGGCGGATTGACCCGCAGGACGGCTCCCATGGACGGGAATCTTAGCGGGAGCGCTCTGCTAAAGTGCCCAAGTGAGCTCCGACACCCATTTCGAGGAGCCTCTGGAGCGCATCCGCAACCGCCTGAAGGAGCTCGGCGGTTTCCCCGACAGCCCGGCCAAGCAGCGCGAGATCCAGAAGCTCACCGAGAAGCTCAAGAAGGTCTCGGCGGAGGTCTACGAGAACCTCTCGCCCTGGCAGAAGACGCTGGTGGCGCGCCATCCGAGCCGCCCCTTCTGCCTCGACTACGTGAGGCTCCTGACCCGCGACTTCCTGGAGCTGCACGGGGACCGCGCCTTCGCCGACGACCCGGCGATCGTGGCCGGGTTCGGAATGCTGGGCGAGCGCCCGGTGGCCATCGTGGGGCATCAGAAGGGACGCGACACCAAGGAGAAGATCCGCCGCAACTTCGGCATGCCGCGCCCGGAGGGCTACCGCAAGGCGCTCCGGGTGATGAAGCTGGCCGAGAAGTTCCAGCGGCCGGTGCTCACCTTCATCGATACACCGGGCGCCTACCCCGGCATGGACAGCGAGGAGCGCGGCGTCTCGGAGGCGATCGCCCGCAACCTCTTCGAGATGGCGCGCCTGAGGACGCCCATCATCGCCACCGTCACCGGCGAAGGGGGCTCCGGCGGCGCGCTGGGCATCGGCATCGCCGACGTGGTGCTGATGCTGGAGCACTCCATCTACTCGGTCATCTCGCCGGAAGGGTGCGCGGCGATCCTCTGGAAGGACCAGGGGCGGGCCCGCGAGGCCGCCGAGGCGATGCGTATCACTGCCGGCGACTGCAAGGCGCTGAACGTGGTGGACGAGGTGGTGCCCGAGCCGGCCGGCGGCGCGCACTCCGATCCGGTGACCGCCATCGACAGCGTCGGGCGCGCGCTGGTCGCCCACCTGGAGCGGCTCTCGGCGCTGCCCATCGAGCAGCTTCTCGAGGCGCGCTACGCGAAGTTCCGCCGCATGGGCGTCTGGGAGGGGTCCGCCCGGTGACGGCGACCCCGGCTCCGGTGATCGCTCGCTCCCTCGCGTTCCGCCCCGCCGACCCGGCGGCCGCGGCGCGCCTGGCCGTCGAGCTCGGGCTGCCGCCCGCCGTCGGACGGGTGCTGGTGGCGCGCGGAATCACCGAGATCGCCGAAGCGCGCGAGCACCTCTTCCCGTCGCCGGACGCGCTGCACGACCCGTTCGCGATGGCCGGGCTGCCCGAGGCGGTCGAGCTCCTGGCCCGCTCGGCGCGCCACGGCGCCCGGGTGGTGGTCTTCGGCGACTACGACTGCGACGGCGTCGGCGCGCTGGCGATCCTGACCGCGGTGCTGCGGCGCCTCGGAGCCGACGCCATGCCGTTCATCCCGCACCGGCTGAAGGACGGCTACGGGCTGAAGACGCACACCGTCCTGCGGGTCCTCGAGGAGATGCAGCCGGAGGGGATCGTCACCGTCGACTGCGGCATCACCGCGGTCGAGCCGGTCGCCGAGGCGGTCTCGCGCGGCGTCTACATGATCGTCACCGATCACCACCTCCCGCCGGCGTCGCTGCCGAAGGGGGCGGTGCTCGTCGACCCCAAGCTCCCCGGCTGCCGCTACCCCTTCAAGGAGCTCTGCGGGGCCGGCCTGGCCTGGAAGCTGGCGCACGCGCTGCTCCTGGCCGAGGGGGAGCGTGCCGGGATCTCCGAGGGGGCGCGAGGCGCCTGGCTGGCATCGCTGGCGAAGGTGGTGGCTCTCTCCACGATCGCCGACCTGGTGCCGCTCACCGGCGAGAACCGGGTGCTCACCCACTGGGGGCTCTCCGGCCTCAAGGACCCCAAGGCGCCGGGGCTGGCCGCCCTGCTGCGCGTCTCCGGCGTGCCGGCCGGGCGCGCCCCATCGACGCGGGAGGTGGCGTTCCGCATCGCCCCGCGGCTGAACGCCGCCGGCCGCATCGACCACGCCTCGCGAGCGCTGGAGCTGCTCACCACCGCCGACAGCGCGCGCGCCCAGGAGCTGGCCGAACGGCTGGAGCGCGACAACGACGAGCGTCGCGGCGTACAAGAGCGTGTGGTGGAGACCGTGCTGAAGCGGCTGGAGTCCGCCTTCGACCCGGCGCGCGACGCGCTGGTGATGGAGGCCGGGCCCTCGGACGAGGGGTGGCACCGCGGCGTCCTCGGCATCGCCGCCTCGCGGGTGGCCGAGCGGGTCGGCCGGCCGGTGCTTCTCCTCTCCAGGCAGGGGGACGTGGTGGCCGGCAGCGGCCGCACCTGGGGAAGGACTCCGCTCTTCGAGCGCCTCGCGCCGGTGGCCCGGCGCTACGCCTCGGAGTTCGGCGGGCACGCGGCGGCGCTGGGCCTCTCGCTGCCCGCCACCGCCTACGACACGTTCCGGGAGGAGGCCTGCCGGGCCTTCGCCGACGCGCGTGACGACGCCGAATGGGTGGAGGAGCTGCACATCGACACCGAGCTGAACGCGTCCGAGGCGACGCCGGAGCTGGCCAAGGCGCTCGACCTCTTCGAGCCCCACGGACGCGAAAACCCCAAGCCGCTCTTCTGGCTGAAGGGCCTGGAGTGGGACGGCCGGGGCAAGCCGGTGGGGGAGCGCGGGCTGCGGCTGGTGCTGTGCGCGGCAGGCCTGCGGCTCGACGCGGTGGGCTGGACGCTGGCCCTGCGGCCGCCGAACGAACGGCGCGGCCTCTTCGACGTGGCCGCGAACCTCTCCCTCGATTCCTTCACCGGCCGCCCCACGCTCACGGTGCTCGACCTCAAACGAACTGATGCGGCGTCTGGCGACGCCGCGGAGATCTCTCAGATCCTGGATGCGGCGCCTTCCGGCGCCGCGGAGATCGCCTCCGCCAAGTCTGCGGCGACCGCCAAGTCTCCGGCGACCCGCCTGCTGTCCTCGTGACCACCCGCAAGAAGCTGGCGCGCCTCTTCGTACGGCTGCTCCTGGCCGCCTTCGCCGTGGTGGTCGCGATCTCCTACCGGCGGCCCCCCACCCGCACCGCCCACGTCAAGGAAGAGGTGGCGCCCTCGCTGGCCTCCGAGACGCCGGAGGGCTCGCGCGACCGGATGCGCTTCCGCGGCTTCGACTACGTGGAGACGCGTGCCGACGAGGGGACCTACCGGCTGCGGGCGTCGGAGGCGGTCGGCTACGAGGAGCGGGGCGAGCCGCGCTTCCGGCTGAAGGACGTGGTCTTCGAGTCGCAGGAGAGCGGGCCGGGACACACCGTCACCATCACCGCGCCGCGCGCCGAGTTCGCGCAGCGCTCGCGGGCGGTGCGCATCTTCGACGGCGTGCGGATCGCCGGCGAGGGGACCACGCTCAACGGGGCGTCCTTCCTCTACGAGCCCGTCTCGCGCATCTTCCGCTCCGAGGGCCCGGTGCAGGCGGCGCGCGGCGCCCTGGTCGGCAGCGCCGAGAAAGGGCACCTGCAGACGCGAGACGGCCTGCTGGTGCTGCGCGGCCGGGTCCGCATGCGCGGCCGGGTGGAGAGCGGACGGGCCCTGGACCTGCGGGCGCCGCTGGTGAAGATGGGCCGCGACGGCACGCTGCGCGCCGAGGACGGGGTGGTGGTGCGCACCGACGAGGCGGTCCTCAGGAGCCGGCTCTTCGAGAGGCTGCCGGAAGGGGGCGGCGACCGCCTGCGCGCGCAGGGGAAGGCCTGGGTGCTGCTGGCGGAGGAGACGGCCGGACCGCGCGGACGCACGCCGATCGTGGCCGAAGGAGAGACGGTCGAGCTGACGCGCGACGCCGGCGGCCTGCCGCTCTACCTCGAGCTGCTGGGGACGGACGGCGAGGCCCGCCTCTCGGTCGCGCCGTCGGCCACCACCGGCGCGCGGCGCATCGTCTCGGCCCGCTTCGAGAGCCACTTCCGGGCCGGCAAGCTGGCCGACATCGCCGCCCCCGGCGCGGTGCAGTCGGTGGAGGCGTCGCCCCGCGGCGGCGCGCCCGGCTCGGGGCTCAAGACGCTGACCGCGGGAAAGGCGCGGATCACCTTCGCCGCCGACGGCCGCACCCTGGACGTGGCCGCGCTCGAAGGAGCGGTGGTCGTCACCGACGGCACCCGCGCGACCCTGCGGGCGGCGCACGGGACGCTGCGGGGCTCGGACGACTCGGCGGTCTTCACCGGGGAGCCGGGCGCACCGGCCGACTACCGTGACGAGCGCGGGGCCGTCACCGCGCGCTCCATCTCCTACCTGCGCCGCCAGGACATCATCGAGGCGGTGGGCGACGTGCACGCCACCTACAGCGGCCCGCGCCGCACCGAGCTCCTCGGCGGCGGCGTCGGCGAGCCGCTCTTCTCCGAGTCCGAGTCGCTGCGGATGGCGATCGGCGAGCAGAAGCTGACGCTGCGCGGCAACGTGCGCGCCTGGCAGGGGGACAACGTGCTCCGCGGCGGCATGGTCGAGATGAACGACGGCACCCGCACCCTGCACGCCGAGGACAAGGTCCAGGCGTTCTTCCGCCGGCGCGTGGCCACCAGCCCCTCCGGCGTGAAGACCGGTACCGACACGGTGAACGCCTCCGGCGAGCTGCTGAACTACCGCGAGACCGACCGGGTGGCGCGCATCGAGAAGAACACCAAGGTCGTCTCCGGGAGCTGGGCGATCGAGGCCGACCAGACCGAGTTCCGCCTGGCGCCGGACCGGTCGGTGGAGTACGCCGAGGCCCGCGGCTCGGTGCGCCTGGAGGACCGCGCGGTGCATCGCCGGGGCGAGGGGGACAAGGCGATGTGGCGCCCGCAGAGCGAGGTCGTCTCGCTGGAGGGAAGCCCGGCGGTCGCGATCGACGGCAAGGGCAACCGCCTGACCGGCGCGGTGCTGACGTTCCGCCAGGGGAAGAGCCGCGTGGAGGTCGAGGGGAGCGGCTCGGTCGGCAGCGAGGCGACGCTGAAGCCGCAGGGGACCTCGTGAGGCGGGCTTGAGCTCCGTCCTCGAGGCCGTCGAGCTGAAGAAGGCCTACCGCGGGCGCCGCGTGGTGGACGGCGTTTCGGTGAGCGTCGAGTCCGGAGAGGTCGTCGGCCTCTTGGGACCGAACGGCGCAGGCAAGACCACGACCTTCTCGATGGTGGTGGGGCTGGTGGCGCCGGACGGAGGGCGCGTGGTGCTGGACGGCAGGGACCTGACGGAGGAGCCGATGTTCAAGCGCGCGCGGCTGGGTGTCGGCTACCTCCCGCAGGAGCCGTCGGTCTTCCGCAAGATGACGGCGCTCGAGAACCTGCTGGCCATTCTCGAGACGTTGCCGCTCGATCGTGCCGAGCGAGAGCAGCGCGCGCACGAGCTGCTGGACAGCTTCAAGCTCTCACACCTCTCGGCGTCGGTCGCCGACACCCTCTCCGGCGGCGAGCGGCGCCGGCTGGAGATCGCGCGCGCGCTGACGCTCTCTCCGCGCTTCATGCTGCTCGACGAGCCGTTCGCGGGCATCGACCCGATCACCGTCCTCGATCTCCAGCAGGTGATCAAGGAGCTCGCCAAGACCGGCATCGGCGTCCTCATCACCGATCACAACGTACGGGACACGCTGGCGATTACCCGCCGGGCGTATATCATCAACGCGGGGACCATCTTCCGGGCGGGCTCTCCTGAGGAGCTTTCCAATGACCCGGAAGTTCGTCGGGTCTACCTCGGCGAGCGGTTCCGGCTGGACTAGAATGAACGTCCGGGCCCCACTGGGGCGAGAATAGGCACCGGAAAGACGAAGTGGCACTCGAACAGAAGCTCTCCCTCAGGCTTTCGCAGCGTCTGGTCATGACGCCGACGCTGCAGCAGGCCATCAAGCTGCTGCAGATGACCCGCCTCGAGCTCCAGGACGTCGTCAACCAGGAGATGGAGACGAACCCGGTCCTGGAAGAGCAAGACCCGGAGTCGCAGTCCTCGCCGGACGACGATCCCTCCGCCGTCGAGGCGCAGGAGCTGCAGCTTGCCGACGCCCCGCCGGAGACGCTGGAGACCTCCGGCGTCGAGCAGGCGCGCGAGGCCTCCGAGTCGGCCGAGGCCAGCGACGCCGCCGACGCCGCCGAAGCCGCCGCCGACCTGCGCGAGATCGCCGACAACATGCCCGACCCTCTGGTGGGCTCCTCGTCCGCCCCCAGCGAGCCGGTGGTGGACGTCTCCACCGACGCGGCGATCCCCGAAGCCTTCCAGCAGATCGACTTCGAGGCCTACTTCGGCGACTACATGGACGGCACCGCCACCGCGCCGCGCATGGACGAGGAGGGCGAGGAGTTCTCGCTCGACAACCGCGCCGAGACGCCTCCGGGGCTCGCCGAGCACCTGACCGAGCAGCTCGGCGTCTCCGACGCCGCCGGCGCCGTGCGCGAAGTCTGCGCGTTCCTGATCGGCAACGTGGACCCCGACGGCTACCTGCGGATGACCGTCGAGGAGATCTCCACCGCCGTGCCCTGCACGACGGAGATCGCCCAGAAGGCGGTGGCGCTGCTGCAGTCCTTCGACCCGGTGGGCGTGGGCGCCCGCGACCTGGCCGACTGCCTGCTCATCCAGGCGCGCGCCGCCAACGTGGCGACGCCGTTGCTGGTCGACATCATCAGCCACCGCCTCCACGAGCTGGCCACCAAGCCCCCGGCGCTGCTGGCCCGACAGATGAACGTGCCGGCCGACGAGCTGGCCAAGGCGCTCGAGTGGCTGCGCAAGCTGGACCCCAAGCCCGGGCGCCGCTACGACTCGTCCCGGACCATCTATGTAGAGCCCGACGTCTCGGTGGTGAAGCTGGACGACGACTACGTCGTGCTCTTCAACGACGACGGGCTGCCGCGCCTGCGGGTTTCCTCGCTCTACCGGCGCATGCTGCAGACCAAGGACGGCACGCTGGACGGCGAGGGCAAGAGCTACCTGAGGGAGAAGATCCGCGCCGCGCAGTGGCTGATGAAGAGCCTCGACCAGCGCAAGCGGACGATCGTGCGGGTCGCCGAGTCGATCGTGAAGAAGCAGCGCGACTTCTTCGAGTATGGAGTGGCCCACCTGAAGCCGCTGGTGCTGCGCGACGTGGCCGAGGACATCGGCATGCACGAGTCCACGGTCTCGCGGGTCGTCTCCAACAAGTGGATGTCCACGCCGCGCGGCCTGGTGCCGATGAAGTTCTTCTTCCATTCGGCGATCGCCTCGTCGGCCGGCGAGGACGTGTCGTCGCTGGCGGTGAAGGGCAAGATCCGCTCGCTCATCGAGGCCGAGGACTCGGCCCATCCGCTCTCCGACGCGCGGCTGGCCGAGCTGCTCTCCCGCGAGGGCATCCGGATCGCGCGGCGCACCGTCGCCAAGTACCGCGAGGAGCTGCACATCCCTTCCAGCTCGATCCGCAAGGTGGAACCGGTGGAAGCCGTCGAGCCGGAAAGAATGGAGACCCCGGCCGAGGTCGGCGTGCTGGCCGAGGGCATTCCGTCCCTGGCGTCCAACGTGCTCGAGTCCGACGAGGAGCAGGAATGAACATCGATTTCACGGCGCGGCGGATCAAGCTCAGCCCCAAGGTTCGCGAGATCGTGGAGAAGAAGCTGGAGAAGCTGTCGCGCGTCCTTCCCTCGGACGCGCAGGCGCACGTGATCGTGCAGGCCGAGAAGAAGGGCGTGAGCGTCGAGGTCACGGTGGTGGGCCACCAGCGCACCTGGACCGCCGCCGAGACCGAGGCCGATCAGGAGACCGCCACCCACGCGGTGCTCGACCGGATCGCCGCGCAGGCCAAGAAGACGAAGGGGCGGGTCAAGGAGGACAAGAAGCACACCGTCAGCACGGTGCGCACGATGGACGCCCCGGTCGTCCCCGAGGCCGCCGGCGGCAACGGCCGGAGCCGCGCGACCCGGGCGGCGGCCGCGGCGCGCGAGACGATCGGCGGACCGCGGCGCGAGTCGGTCCAGGCCCGGCCGATGTTCGAGGAGGACGCGCTCGACGCCTTCAGCGGCGGCGTCCGCGAGGTGCTGGTCTACCGCGACGCCTCCTCCGACGAAGCGTTCCGCGTCCTCTACCGGCGCCGCGACGGCAGCGTCGGTCTGCTGATCCCCGTCTGAAGGCCGTACGGCCTAAATGCCGGCGCCGGCCACCGAGACAAAACCTCTCGTCCGCGCGGGGGACCTTCGCTCTCCGGCCCTCGCCTCGCTGAGCCTGAAGCTGGTGGCCGGCGAAGCCGGCCTGGGCCGGCCGATCGACTGGCCGCGTGTGCAGAAGCCGGGGCTGGCGATCGCCGGCTTCCTCGACTACGTCAAGGCGAACCGGGTGCAGATCCTCGGCGAGAGCGAGTTCGACTACCTCAAGACGCTCTCGCCGCGCGTCGCCCGGCAGCGGATCGACGCCTTCACCGCGCTGCCGATGGCCTGCGTGGTGGTGACCAAGGGCATCCGCCCGGCGCCGACGCTGAAGCGGCTCTGCGAGCAGCGCAACGTACCGCTTTTCGTCACGCCGCGGCTGACCAGCGTGATCATCGAGGGGCTCACCGCCTTCCTCGAGGAGTCGCTGGCGCCGCGGGTCAGCCTCCACGGCGTGCTGCTGGAAGTGGGCGGCCTGGGCACGCTGCTCATCGGCGAGTCGGGAGTGGGGAAGAGCGAGTGCGCGCTCTCCCTGGTGCAGCGCGGCCACCGCCTGGTGGCCGACGACCTGGTGGTGGTGCAGCGTTTCCCCAACGACGTGCTGATCGGGTCGTCGTCGGGTCTGATCCGCCATCACATGGAGCTGCGCGGGCTTGGAATCATCAACGTGCCGATGCTCTTCGGCGTCGCCGCGGTGCTGGAAAGACACACCGTCGAGCTCGTCATCCGGCTGACCGACTGGGTGGAGGGGAAGCCCTACGACCGCCTCGGGCTCGACGAGGAGACCGAGGAGATCCTGGGCGTGAGGGTGCCGCGGGTTCGGATGCCGGTGGCGACCGGACGCGACGTCGCGCTGCTGGTGGAGATCGCCGCGCGTAACCAGCTCCTCAAACGCCGCGGCTACCATGCGGCCAAGGAGATCGCCACCCGGGTGCACGAGGAGATCGCGCGCAAGGCCGCGGTGGAAGCCGCCTCGGGGCTGCGCCGCCGCCACGAGAAGAGGCGCGCCGCGGGGAAGAGCCGTTGAGCGCGCCCGACCAGAGCGCGCCGCCGCCTCCTCCTCCACCGGCGTTTTCCGGCGACTCGCGTTTGGTGATCGTCACCGGACTCTCCGGCTCGGGGAAGTCGTTCGTGGCGCACGCCCTCGAGGACATCGGCTACACCACGGTCGACAACCTGCCGCTCACGCTCCTCGACCAGCTCACCAACGAGATCGTCTCCGGCCGCCTGCGCCGCCCGCGGACGGCGGTCGTGCTGGACGTGCGCAACCCCGACTTCACCGAGGTCTTTCCCGAGCTCCTCGACCGGCTGCGCCGGCGGCTGCCGACCACGGTGCTGTTCCTCGACTGCGAGGAGAAGGCGCTGCTGGCGCGCTTCTCGGAGACCCGGCGCCCGCACCCGCTGGCCGACGGCCGGACCCTGGCCGAGGCGGTGGCCTTCGAGCGCCGGCTGCTGGCCGAGGTCAAGGAGCGCGCCGACGTCGTGGTCGACACCACCGCGATGACCGTGCACGAGCTCCGCGGCGCGGTGGGTGAGAAATTTCGCGATCCGGGCGATCCCGGGACGCTGGCGCTCTCGATCGTCTCCTTCGGCTTCAAGCACGGGCTGCCGCCGGCGCTCGACCTCTGCTTCGACGTGCGCTTCCTGACGAACCCTCACTTCGACGCCAAGCTGCGGCCGCGCTCGGGCCGTGACCTCGAGGTGGCGCGCTACATCGAGGCCGGTGAGTCGACCGAGCCGTACTACCGCCGCCTGGTCGAGTTCCTGCTCTGGTGCCTGCCGAACTACCGCAAGGAGAACCGCGCCTACCTCACGATCGGCGTCGGCTGCACCGGAGGCAAGCACCGCTCGGTCTACATCGCCGAGAGGCTGGGGCGCGACCTGGCCGCCGGCGGCTACCCGGTGCGCGTGTCGCACCGGGACGACCAGCGCAACGGAGGATGAGGGTGCCCGAGACGCCGACGGCCAAGGGGCGGGTGGGGCTGCTGCTGCTCTCGCACGGACCGCTGGCCGACGCGCTGCGCGAAACGGTGCACGTGCTGGAGCCGGACGAAGCGGAAGAAGTGTCGGCGCTGTCGCTCGCCTGGGACGAGGCCCCCGACAAGGCCAGCCGACGCCTCGAGAAGGCCATCGCCGCCTCGGACAGCGGCGCCGGTGTGGTGGTGCTCACCGACATGTTCGGCGGAACGCCCTCGAACCTGGCGCTGGCGTTCCTCGACCCGGGACGCATCGAGATCGTCACCGGCGTCAACCTGCCGATGGTGGTGAAGGCCCGCGCGCTGGCCCGGGCCGGCAAGGGCGCCAGCGAGATCGCCGGCACCCTGGTGGCGCGCGGCCGCCGCGCGATCGTCGCCGCCACCGAGCTGCTCACCAAGGCGGCGACGTGATCGAGGAGACGCTCACCCTCAAGAACCGCCTGGGGCTGCACGTGCGCGCCGCGGCCAAGCTGGTGCAGACCGCCAGCGCCTTCGAGTCGAGGGTGACGCTGAACGCCGAAGGGAGCGAGGCCGACGGAAAGAGCATCCTCGGGCTCCTGCAGCTGCTGGCCGGCAAGGGCACGCCGATCCTGGTGCGTGTCGAGGGCTCGGACGAGGGCGCCGCGCTGGACGCCATCCGCACGCTGATCGACCGCCGCTTCGACGAGGCGGACTGAGTTATTGAGCCCCCCCTAGCCGGGCGTGGCGTGATCCGAACTGGGCTCCAAAGCCGCTCCGAGCCCACGGGTACAATCATCGGTTCGATGAAGCGGTCTCTCTCGCTCAAGGGTCTTCCGGTCTCGCCGGGCGTCGCGGTGGGGCAGGCGGTGCTCTGGATGTCGCGCGAGGACAGCTCCCCGCGCCGCACGCTGGAGCGCGACGAGGTCGAGCGCGAGATCGAGCGCCTGCGCCGCGCCGCGCTGGACGCGGTCGCCGAGATCGAGGCCACCGCCGAGGAGGTCCGGCTCCGCCTCGGGCCCGAGTACGCCTCGATCTTCATGGCCCACGCGATGTTCCTCAAGGACCGCGCGTTCCTGGCGCCCATCGAGAAGCGGATCGCCTCCGACCGGGTGAACGCGGAGTGGGCGGTCACCGCCACCACCGACGCGCTGACGGCCCGGTTCCGGCAGCTGGCCCACGAGGAGCTGGCGCAGCGCGCCGCCGACATCGACGACGTCGCCCGCGTGCTCAAGAAGCACCTCGGCGACGACGCCGGCGCCGCCGAGCGTCTGGCCCAGCTGGACGGCGACTCCATCGTCCTGATCGCCGACGAGCTGACCCCCTCCGACGCGGTGCGGATCCCGCGCGACCGCGTCGTCGCCTTCGCCACCGAACGCGGCGGCCGCACGTCGCACGCCGCGATCCTGGCGCGTTCCTTCGGCCTGCCGGCGGTGGTCGCGGTGCCCAGGCTGCTGGCGTCGATACGCGACGGCGACCGGGTCATCGTGGACGGCCGCGACGGCGTCGTCTGGCGGGAGCCCTCCGACGACGTGCTGATCCTGTTCCGCGAGCGGGTGGAGACCGAGGCGCGCCGGGAGCGCTCGCTCAAGGAGCTGAGCATCCACGGCATCACCCGCACCGCCGACGGCGAAGAGGTCGCGGTCCGCGCGAACATCGAGCTCGCCAGCGAGGTCAAGGACGTGGTGGAGTACGGCGCCGACGGCGTCGGTCTCTTCCGCTCCGAGTTCCTCTACCTCTCGACCGGAGACGTGGAGTTCCCCAGCGAAGAGGAGCAGGCCAAGATCTATCGCGACGTGCTGACCCGCCTGGCGCCGCGACCCGTCGTCATCCGGACGTACGACCTCGGCGGCAAGAAGGGAGCCCGGCAGCTCATCGGCGACGAGGCGAACCCGGTGCTGGGCCTGCGCGGCGTGCGGCTCTGCTTCAAGCGGCCCGAGATGTTCCGCACCCAGCTCATGGCCCTGCTCTCCGCTGCCGAGGCCGGGGACCTCCGGATCCTGGTCCCGATGGTGGGCAGCGTCGAGGAGATGAGAAGGGTCCGCGCGTTGCTGGACGAGGTGCGCGACGAGCTGCGCGACCGTGGCCAGACCGTTCCCGACAACGTACCGCTGGGGGCCATGATCGAGGTCCCGTCTGCGGCCGTGACCGCCGACCTGATCGCTCCCGAAGTCGACTTCCTGGCGCTCGGGACGAACGACCTCATCCAGTACACTCTGGCCGTGGACCGGGCCAACGAAACGGTCTCGGAGCTCTTCCGCCCCCAGCACCCGGCCATCCTGAGGCTCATCCGAATGGTCATCGAGGCGGCCCGCTCGGCGGGCAAGCCGCTCTCGGTCTGCGGCGAGATGGCGGCCGACCCCCTGCTCTTCATCTTGTTGATGGGCATGGGAATACGAGAGTTCTCCATGGGCCCTCGCACGGTGCCGATGATGAAAGAGGTGGCCCGCGGGGTGGCGCTCGCCGACGCCACCAGGGTCGCCAAGGCCGCGCTCTCCCTCTCCACAGCCGACGAGGTCGCTGACCTGCTGGCGCAGGAGCTCGACGCGATCTGGGGCTCGGCCCGCCGGCGCGAGGTGCCGGCGTGAGGACCGTCCCCAAGCCCTGGGGAGAAGAGCGGATCTTCGCGGAGACGCCGCGTTACGCCGGGAAGCTCATCTCGATCCGGGCTGGCGAATCTATGTCATTCCAGTATCACAACTTAAAGGAAGAGACCGTACATGTCCTGAGCGGTCGGCTGGGGCTGGAGGTGGACCGGGGCGCAGGTCGGGAAGTCCTGTCGCTTGGCCCCGGAGAGACCTTTCACATCACGCCGCTCATGAAGCACCGAATGTTCGCCTCCGACGCCGACTGCCTCGTCGTGGAGGTCTCCAGCCCCGAGCTGGACGACGTGGTGCGGCTCGAGGACCGTTACGGCCGCACCGGGACGACCGCGCCATGAAGCAGCTCCTGCTCGTTGCCCTCCTCGCTTCCTCGGTCGCCACGGCCGAAGAGGCCAATCCGACCGCAACGCCCACGCCCGGCCCCCGCCGTCCGGGCGGCTCCCTCGCCGACAGCGTGCGGCGTAACCAACCCGAGCCCAGCAAGACGAAGAAGAAGTCGCTCGGCGTCATCACCAACGAGAACCTGGGCAAGGGCGAGGGCGAGGTCAAGATCAAGAAGGGGACCCTGAACGTCGCGCCGGCGCAGAAGCCCGAGCCCGCGGAGACCGCCCCGGTCAGCGAGTGGAAGGACGCCGAGGGACACACCGAGGCCTATTGGCGTGGGCGAGCGACGGAGCTGCGCAACAAGGCGGAGGCCCTGGAGAAGGACGTCAAGCGGCTCGACCAGGAGACGCGCCGTCTGGAAAACGACTTCTACGCCTGGAGCGACGGGAACTACCGCGACCAGAAGATCCGGCCGGCCTGGGACCAGGCTCGTGAGGAGCTGCGTGCCAAGAAGGACGAGCTGGCCAAGACGCGCAACGCCCTCGACAGCCTGGCCGACGACGCTCGGAAGGCCGGCGCCCCTCCCGGCTGGATCCGCTAACAGTCATGTCGGACTCCAGGGTCGCCGAAGACTCGGCGGAGGCAATCTCCCGGGTCGCCGGAGACTTGGCGGAGGCGATCTCCGCGGTGCCGCAGGTACCGCAATATGACTCGCAGCCCCCCTTGAGCGTCTTCGTCGAGACCTGGGGCTGCCAGATGAACGTCCTCGACGGCCGGCGGTTCGTCGGGTTGATGCGGCGTGACGGCTGGGTGGAGACTTCCGACGCGCGACAGGCGGACCTGGTGCTCCTCAACACCTGCTCGGTGCGCGACAAGGCCGAGCAGAAGGTCTACGACTACCTGGGCCGCCTGGCCGTCCTGAAGCGCGAACGCCCCGACCTGGTGCTCGGCGTCTGCGGGTGCGTCGCCCAGCAGGAAGGGCAATCTCTGCTGGACCGCCTGCCGCACGTCGACTTCGTGCTCGGGACCGGCCGCATCGAGACGCTTCCGTCGGTGGTGCGGCGGGTGGTCGAGGAGGGGAGCCGCCCCTGCGAGACCGGCTTCGACCTCGACGAGGTGGCCTACACACCGGGCGCCATCGCCCGCGTCGTCCCCCACCGCGCCTCCATCACCGTCATCGAGGGCTGCAACAAGAACTGCACGTTCTGCGTCGTGCCGGCGACCCGAGGACGCGAGCGGAACCGCCGTCTGGCCGACGTGGTCGAGGAATCCCGTCGCCTGCTGGCCGAGGGGGTCGTCGAGATCGAGCTCCTCGGTCAAACGGTGAATGCCTATCGCGATCCCGAGAGCGGGGGAGACCTGGCCGACCTGCTGGACGCGGTCGCGCCGTTGCCCGGACTCCGGCGGCTGCGTTTCGTGACCTCGCACCCGCGCAACTTCAACTCCAAGCTCATCCGCGCGATGGCCGCGAATGCGACCGTCTGTCCGGCGCTCCACCTTCCGGTCCAGTCCGGCTCGGACCCCGTCCTGCGGCGGATGAAGCGCCAGTACACGCGTGCCGAATACCTCGCGCTGGTCGCAGTGCTGCGGGGGGCGATTCCCGAGCTGGCGCTCTCGACGGACATCATCGTCGGATTCCCGGGTGAGACCGACGCCGATTTCGAAGCGACCCTCTCGCTCCTCGACGAGGTCCGGTACGCCTACGTCTTCTCGTTCGCCTACTCCCCCCGGCCCCGGACGGCCGCCGCCCGCTGGCCGCACGACGTGACGCCCGCCGTCGCCAGCAAGCGGCTGGCCCTCCTGGAGGAACGGCAGCGGGAGATCCAGCGCGCGCTGCACCGGGGCCTCGAGGGGCGCGAGCTCGAGGTCCTGATCGAGGGTCCCGACAAGCGAGGGAAGGGCAGCTCCGGGCGATCCCCATGCAACCGCGTGGTGAACCTCGACGCGCCGGGATTGCCGCCGGGGAGCTTCGTCACGGCCCGGATCGACCGCGGATTCCCGTACTCCCTGTTGGGTAGCCTCGCCGCCCGCTGAACCGCGTCTTGCAATCGCGCGGCCCCGACCCTAGATTGAACGTGTTGGGAGGGCTGTATTTGAGCGTCAGGATGGAAGTGAAGGCCTTGATCGTCGACCCGATCGCCAACATGCCGGTGGTCATCCTTCGGGACGCCGAGGAGCACAACTTCCTTCCGATCTGGGTCGGGATTTTCGAGGCCAATGCCATCGCGCTGCAGATGGAGGGGATCACGACACCCCGCCCGATGACCCACGACCTCCTCCGCAACATCATCAATCAGGTCGAGGGACATGTGGTCCAGGTCGTCATCAACAACCTGCACGAGAACACGTTCTACGCCCAGATCCACCTCGAGCTGGGAGCCCGCAAGTTCCTCATCGACAGCCGGCCGTCGGACGCGATCGCGCTCGCGCTCCGGACCTCGGCGCCGGTCTTCGTGGAAGAGTCCGTCCTGGAGAAGAGCCGGGCGAACGACGACGCCTCGGAGACCCAGAACGCCGAACGGCTGAGGAAGTGGCTGGAAGAGGCTGACCCGGAGTCGCTCGGCAAGTACAGAATGTAAGAGCGGGCTCCGCAGGCCGACGCTCGGGCGTGTCGTATCATCCCCGCCCTCCAGGATGATCATCGCGATCGCGAACCAGAAGGGCGGCGTGGGGAAGACGACGACCGCCATCAACCTCGCTGCGGCCCTGGCCCAGAAGAGCCTCCGCACCCTTCTGATCGACCTCGATCCTCAGGCCAACTCGACGATGTCGTACCTCGACCGCCGGGGCGTCGAGCAGTCGATGTTCGACGTCCTGACCGATCCGAAGCTTCCGATCTCGGCCATCCTGCGGGAGACGAGCTTCCTGAACCTGAAGCTGGCGCCGGCTCGGATCTCCCTAGCCAAGACCGAGTCGAAGCTGGCGGGCGAGATGGACGGGCCGTTCCGGCTGAAGGACAAGCTCCAGGAGATCGAGAAGGACTACGACGCGATCCTGATCGACACCCCGCCAACCCTCGGCATGATCACCGTCAACGCCCTGGTCGCCTCGAGCCATGTCCTGATCCCCATCCAGTCCTCCTATTTCGCCCTCGAGGGAACGGACGACCTGCTGGAGACGATCGAGAAGATCAAGAGCCGGCCGAACCCGAACCTGCAGGTGCTCGGCGTCGTGATCACCCTCCACGACCGGCGGACGACCCTGGGCCGGGACATCCAGCGTGAGATCGAGGGCGTCTTCAAGGACAAGCTCTTCAAGACGACCATCTCCAAGTCGATCCGCCTGGAGGAGTCGCCGGCCTACCGGGAGTCGATCTTCACCTTCGCCCCGCGCTCCACGGGCGCCAACGAGTACTACAGCCTCACCGAGGAGATCCTCTCCCGTGTCTAAGCGCCGCGGCCTCCCCGAGACATCCCGGATGCGCCACGACTCTCATTTCGTCGAGCAGCTCGTCCGCGCCGACGAACTCCCCATCGGCAGGAAGCTCGCTGTCCATCTGCTGGAGGCCAACCCCGATCAGCCCCGGACGATCCTGGGCGACCTCGCCGACCTGACCCGCTCGATCGCCGAGAAGGGCGTTCTCGAGCCCATCCTGGTCCGCCCGCGCGAGGACGGCCGCTTCACGATCATCGCCGGGGAACGTCGCTTCCGGGCTGCCATGGATGCCGGCCTCACCGAGGTCCCGTGCATCGAGATGGACGTGAGCGACCGGGAACTCCTCGAGATCGCCCTCGTCGAGAACCTCCAGCGCAAGGACCTGACCCCGTTCGAAGAGGCCGACGGATTCCTGGCCCTCCAGCAGAAGTACAGCTACACGCACGAGCAGATCGCCAAGGCGGTAGGGAAGTCGCGCGTCACCATCACAGAGACGATGGCGTTAGGCAAGCTGTCGGACCGCGTCCGCGACGAATGTCGGCGTGCCGACATGCCCTCCAAGAGCTTCCTACTGGAGCTGACCCGCCTGCCCGGCGAGCCCGAGATGCTGGCGGCCCTTCAAGCCTACAACGCCGGGAAGCTGACCTCTCGCGACACCCTGCGCACCTCCAAGAAGGACTCCGCCAGTGAGCCGCTCCCACGCGCCTACTCCTTCGACTACCGCCCGGAGAACGCCCCCTTCAAGATCAGCGTTGCGTTCCACGGTACTGCCGACCGCGAGCAAATCGTGGAGGCAATCAGGGATCTAGGGCGCAGGATCGGCGTTGGCGAAATTGATCTGGGTTCCGGACGCTTCGCTTCACCCAAGAAGAAGTAACCGCGCACCTGCCAGCGCTCCAACTCTGGAACCCCCGGAGCCCCGGCATATTATGTTAAAAACACGGGGCAGCTCGCCGAATGAATCAAGGCCAGCGCACACGTGTTTTTAACATAATATATCTTATCGGACGTTGTGATAGCCAGCGGTCTCCGTAGAATCCGGCGTGGCCTTGCGACTCGAACGCTACGTCCTGCGGGAGGTCCTGGGCCCCACGCTGGTCGCCTTCGCCGCCTACACCGGCTTCATGCTGGTCCGCGGCCTCGTCCAGTTCTCGACCCTGGTCCTCCAGAGCGAGGACCCGCTCGGCGACACCGGCCTCGTCCTGGCACTCTCCCTCCCGCACATCGTGGTCCTGACGATCCCGGTGGCCTTCCTGCTCGGCCTCCTCGTGGGTGTCGGACGTCTCTCGGCCGACTCCGAGCTCACCGCCCTCCGTGCCTCCGGCATCGACCTAGTCCGGCTCTACCTGCCGATCGGCGTCCTGGCGGTCGTCTGCTGGCTCGCGACGACCGCCCTGATGGTCTTCGTCGTCCCGCGCACCAACGAGCTGCTCTACACCCTCCGGCTGCGCCTCTCCGCCTTCGCCATCGTCCAGCGCATCCAGCCCGGCGTCTTCAGCCCCGAGTTCGCCGGCTTCCGGATCTACGTCGAGGGCGGGTCACCGGACCGCAAGTCGCTCACCGGCCTGATCGTCGCGGACCGCTCCAACCCGGCCGAAGGCGAGCGCCTGACCCTGGCCCGCCGCGGAGCGCTGGAGGCTGACGAGGCCGCCGGACGCCTCTGGCTGCGGCTGGAGGAGGCCGTCAGCCACCATACCCAGGACGATCCCACCCGCTACGACCGGACCTCCTACGCCGTGCAGAGGGTCCTGCTGCAGGACGTGGACCCCAAGCGCAGCCTGCACCGTGTGGGGCCCGACAAGCTGCTGAGGGAGCAGACGCTGTCCGAGCTCGTCGCCACCGCGAAGGCACTCCGGAGCCCGATCGAGACCCGACTCGCCTGGGTGGAAGTCCACAAGAAGTTCGCGCTCCCGGCCGCGTGCCTGGTCTTCGGGCTCATCGGCCTGCCGCTCGGCATCGTGACGCGGCGCGGCGGGAGGGCGGCCGGCTTCGCGATCTCGGTGGCGATCGTGCTCGGCTATTACGTCCTCTACGCCACCGGCGAGGCGAAGGCCATCGAAGGCAACGTCAGCGCCCTGCTGGCGATGTGGCTCCCCAACGCCCTCCTCCTGGTCCTGGGTGCCGCCGCCCTGTACCGCTCACGACGGGACCGCTCCGTGCTGCCGGCGATCACGCTGCCGGGGATCGCGTCGCTGCTCCGGCGCCGCGGCAAGGCGCAGGAGGTCGGCTCGCGGAGCGGCTCGGGCCGCCAGATGCTCCTCCTCGACCGCTACGTGGCGATGCGCTTCCTGCGCGTCTTCGCGCTCGTCAGCCTGTCGATCGTCACCCTCTACCTGCTCATCGACTACCTGGAGATCAACGACGACCTGGCCAAGACGCATCCCGGACTCCCCCTCATCCTCGGCTACTACGAGGCGTTCGTCTTCCCGATCCTCCTCGACGTGGTGCCGTTCGCCTTCCTGGTGGCCGCGCTGATCGCGGTCGCCGGGCTGGTGCGCGCCTCGGAGACGACCGCCTGGCTGGCCAGCGGGGTGTCGCTCTATCGAGTGGTCCTCTCGCTGATCTGCCTGGCGGTGCTGGCCGGCGGCGTCCTGCACCTGCTCTCGGAGCACATCGTGCCGCGCGCCGCGACCGAGGCCGAGCGCCTGCGCGACCTGCTGCTGAAGCGGCCGCCGGCCCCTTCGAGCGAGCAGGTCAACGGATGGTTCCGCGGCGAGAAGGGGCGCTTCTTCCACGTGGAGACGTTCGACCCGGAGACGAAGCGGCTGACCGGCGTCTCGGTCCTCGACCTCGATCCGGCGACGTTCCGCCTGATCGACAGGACCGACGCGGCAACGGCGGTCCTCACCGACAACGGCGTGCGGCTCGAGGACTCCTGGACGCGGCACTTCGGCCCCACCGGCGAGTCGCTGCTGCTGCGGCGGCCCGGCGTCTTCGAGCTCCCGGCTCCGGGAGTGACCCGCGTCTTCATGGCCGGACGAGCCGATCCGCGTCAGATGACCTACCGGGAGCTCTCCAGGTTCATCGGCGCGCGCCGCCGGGCCGGAGCCAACGTGGCGGCGCTGCGCACCGGGCTGTACCAGAAGACGGCGATCCCGATCTCCACCCTGCTGCTCACGATGGTGGGGCTGCCGTTCGCGTTCCGCTACGGCAAGAGAGGAGCGGTGGCCGGCATCGGCATCGCGCTCCTCCTCGGGCTCGCCTACTTCTTCGTGTCGCAGCTCCTGGTCGGCTTCGGCGAGCGAGGTTCCCTGCCTCCCCTGCTCGCCGCCTGGGGCGCCAACCTCTTCTTCGGGTTAGGCGCCCTCCACGAATTATTAGGCGTCAGGACTTAGCTACCAGACTCAGGACACGACAGCCGCTGGGAAGGGGGCCGGGGGGAAACCCTAACCAGGGTTTCCCCCATCAAGCGACGGCCGGGATGCTCAGGCCGGCAGCCACGGCAAGGGCCTCGGCCACGTCGGTGCCCTCCCAGGTGAACTCGGGCAGACGCCGCCCGAAGTGCCCGTAGGCGGCCGTCTGCTTGTAGATCGGCCGGCGAAGGTCGAGCGACTCCATGATCCCCTTCGGCGTGAGCTGGAAATGCTCGCGCACCAGGCCCGGCAGGCGCTTCTCGTCGACCTTGGCGGTGCCGAACGTATCGACGTAGACCGACACCGGGTCGGCCACGCCGATGGCGTAGGCGAGCTGCACCTCGACGCGGTCGGCCAGGCCGGCGGCCACCAGGTTCTTGGCGATGTAGCGCGCCATGTAGCAGGCCGAGCGATCGACCTTGGTGGGGTCTTTCCCGGAGAAGGCGCCGCCGCCGTGGCGTCCCATGCCGCCGTAGGTGTCGACGATGATCTTGCGCCCGGTGAGACCGGTGTCCCCCTGGGGCCCGCCGGTCACAAAGCGCCCGGTCGGGTTGATGTGGAACTTCGTGCGCTCGTCGAGGAGGTGCGCCGGGACGACCCGGCGGATCACCTGCGCCTCGATCGCCTCGCGGATCTCCGGAGTGGGAACGCTGTCGGAGTGCTGGCTGGAGACGACCACCGCCTCCACCCGCACCGGCCGCGAGCCCTCGTACTCCACGGTCACCTGGCTCTTGCCGTCGGGACGCAGCCACTCCAGCTCTCGTGACTTGCGGACCTCCGCCAGGCGCATCGTCAGGCGATGGGCCAGCGTGATCGGTAGCGGCATGAGCTCTTCGGTCTCGCGCACCGCGAAGCCGAACATCAGCCCCTGGTCGCCGGCGCCGCCGGTGTCCACACCCATGGCGATGTCGGAGGACTGCTTGTCGATCGAGGTCATCACCGCGCAGGTCTGATGGTCGAAGCCGTACTTGGCGCGGGTGTAGCCGACGTCCCGGATGGTCTGACGGACGATCTGCGGGATGTCGACGTAGGTCGTGGTGGTGATCTCACCGGCGATGAAGGCCATGCCGGTGGTGACCATCGTCTCGCATGCGACGCGGCCCTTCGGATCGTCGGCCAGGATGGCGTCCAGGATGGCGTCGGAGATCTGGTCGGCGATCTTGTCCGGATGCCCCTCGGTCACCGATTCCGACGTGAAGAGCGTGCGGGTGTCTCCCATGCGTGTTCCTTCCCATGCGTGTGAAATGTGGCGCCGTGTCGAGCCCATCAGTTTACCAGCCTCAGCGGCAGAAGTAGAAGAGGAGCCGGGTGCGGCCGTAGCTCCGCACGTCCTGGGGCGTCCTGCCGATCGCCGGCAGCGCCGGATCGCCGCGCTCGTGCACCAGCACGCCGCCCGCGGCGGTCAGGTCGAGGAGCCCTTCCAGGTCCTCGTCGCTGGGCGCGTCCCAGGGCGGGTCGTAGAAGACGACGTCGTAGCGCTCACCGGCCAGCCGCAGGAAGCGCGCGATGCTGTCCCGGATCACCAGCGCCCGCTCGCCGACCTCCAGCGCGCGGAGGTTGTCGGCCAGCGCTCGCGAGGCGGGCGCCGCCGCTTCCACGAACACCGCCCCGCTGGCCCCGCGCGACAGCGCCTCGATGCCGTAGGCCCCGGAGCCGGCGGCGGCGTCCAGCACGCGCGCGCCGGAGACGCGCGGCCCCAGGATGTCGAACGCCGCCTTGCGGGCGAGCTCGGTGGTGGGGCGGACGCCCGGGGCGACCTTCAGCCGCCGCCCGCGGAAGGCTCCCCCGCTCACGCGAATCACGGTCTTTGACGCGCCCCCTCAGGAGCGTCCTGCGTCGCCGGGTCCTCGAAGACTCGTGGGACGTCCTCGCGAGTCAGGAAGAACCGTAGCCCCCCGGGGCCGATGTCGAGCATCTCGAGGTTGGTGTTCATGCTGTCGTCGCGAACGACGCGGAACCAGCGCCCGTCCAAACGGCGGCGAAGGAGGTCTCCCTCCTTCACGCGCGCCGGGTCCCAGAGCTCCGACTTCGGCCTGTCCGGGACGAAGAAACGGCTCTGCAGGTCCTGCATCGCGCCCCGCACCCGCCCGATGGCCAGCGGCAGCCGCGAGAGGTCGTCGAAGCGGTAGCTGCGCGTGCGCGGACCGTCGGCGACCTCCAGGCGATAGCTGCGGCGCTCCTTCTCCACCAGGACGGGCGAGGACCAGTCCTCCTCGCTCACCCGGAGCGCCTCCTTCAGCACCGCCTCCACGACCTCGCGCTCGTTCGTGGAGAGCGTCTTTCGCGACGACGTCAACCGCCCCTTGAAGCGCACCGCGTGCACCAGCGTGAGGTCGTCGAAGAGCGCGATCCGCTCTCCGCCGTCCCCCTGGGTCACGTCGAGCGCGGCCATGAGGCGCGGCACGCGGACGTCCTCGGCCGCCGGCGTGGGTGTGGGCGTGAGCAGCGCCGGGTTGGGGACCGCCGGAGGGTCCCCCAAGGCCAGCAACGCCAGGACCAGGAGCATCACCGCGAAGCTCCCACCGCCCGCGCCAGCGCGCGCGGGAACGACAGGCGGCGGGCGGCATCGCCCCGCAGCGGCGGCGGCAGCGGCGCCAGGAACGCTCGCCAGCGCTCCTCGTCCGAGGCGGCCAGGCCCACCAGCGCCGGGTCGGCGCGATGGGAGCCCCAGCCGTCCACGACGAGGTCCAGCAGGCGATGGCGCGCGAGGAGCCGAAGGGCCCGCCCGACGTTCGGCTCGCGCAGGATGTCGGTGAGCGCGCGCCGCAGGCGGTCGCCGGAGACCGCGCGCCAGGAGCCCGCCTCCACGCTGCTCGCCAGCCGCCGCGCGAACCGGCGCTCGAGGTGGAAGCCGAGGCGCGCCGCGTAGCGCACGGCCCGCAACGCGCGCGTCGGGTCGTCGGCCAGCGAAGCGTCGTGGAGGAGCCGGAGCTCGCGCCGCGCCGCGTCGGCTCGCCCGCCGCAGGGATCCACCGTCCTGCCCAGGCGCCCGCCCGCTCCGATGCGCCGCGCCATGGCGTGGACGCTGAAATCGCGCCGCCCCAGGTCCTCGAGGAGCGGCGCCCCTTCGCTGACCACCGGCAGCCGGCCGGCCTCGGGGTAGCGCTCCCGGCGCGTCGCCGCCAGGTCGACGCTCACCGCGCCGCCGTCCTTGAGGGTGGCGGTGCCGAAGCGCTCGTGCGCGGCGTGCAGCTCCCAGCCGGTCGCCCGGGAGAGCCGGCGCGCGAAGTCGGAGACGGCGGCCGGTGGCAGCTCCAGCGCCACGTCGACGTCGCGGATCGGCCCCCGGCGCAGCAGGAGGTCCCGCACCGCCCCGCCCACCAGGTACGCCGAGACCCGTGCCGCCACCGCCACCTCCCCGATCCGCTGCAGCGCCTCATGGAACGCCTGGTCCTGGCTCACGCGCCGTGCAGGTAGCGGACCGATTTCGAGCCGAGGAGACGCTCCAGTCCATTCGTCAGCTCCGGCGTGGGCTTCACCGCGAAGCGCGGCGAGGGACGGACGCGCGCCTCGTACAGGCCGTTGCGCCGCACCTCGAGCGTCACCGGGACCGTCCCGGGAGAGCCCTCCAGCAGCTTGCACACGTTCGCCAGGGTCTCCTCGAGCGTCTCCGGCAGAGACACCAGCAGGCGCACCTCGCGCGCGCTGGCCTCGCGCATCCCTTCCAGCGGCTGGATGTCGCGGGCGATCAGCTCCAGCGGGATCTGCGCCTCTCCCTCCGGCTCCGGCGTCCCCGGCGCCACGTTGGAGCGGATGGTGCCGGAGACCAGCACCGGCCGCGCCCCGGCCAGCCACGGCGCCACGCGCTCGTAGAGGCTGGCGAAGATGGTCAGCGGGATGCTGCCGGTGAGGTCCTCCAGCACCGCCTTGGCCATCATCTTCCCCTCGTTCTGCCCGCGCTTGATCTGGCTCTTCTTGATGGAGGTGACGAGCCCGACGACCTTCACCTCCTGGTCCACCTTCTCGCGGGCGCTGTCGGTCTTGGTGTCGCCGAAGAGACGGATCTCCTCCTCGAAGCGCGTCAACGGGTGCGCGGTGATGTAGAAGCCGAGCGTCTCCTTCTCGAAGCCGATCTTCTTGTCGACGTGCCACTCCTCGACCTCGGGGAAACGGTCGTGGCGGTCCGGCGCCGCCACGTCGGCGAAGAGGAAGCTCTGATCGGAGTTCAGCGCGTCGCGCTCGGCGGCGCCGGCGTCGACCGCCTGGTCGAGGCCGCCCACCAGCGAGGCGCGCGTCCTCTTCAGCGAGTCGAAGCAGCCCGATTTGATGAGCGCCTCGATGACCTTGCGGTTGTTCAGACGCAGGTCGACGCGCGCGCAGAAGTCGATCAGCGACGTGAAGGGCCCGTCGGCCCGGCGAGCGGTGAGGATCGACTCCACCGCGCCCTCCCCCACCCCCTTCACCGCCGACAGGCCGAAGCGGATCGCCTCCCCGTCGGGGGCGAAGTAGAGGCCGGAGTAGTTCACGTCGGGCGGCAGCACCGCGATCTTCATCTCCCGGCAGGTGTTGACGTACTTGACGACGTCCTCGGACTTGCCGGAGCTGGCGGTGAGCACCGCGGCCATGAACTCCACCGGGTGGTGCGCCCGCATCCAGGCGGTCTGGTAGGCGACCAGCGCGTAGACCACCGAGTGCGACTTGTTGAAGCCGTAGCGGCCGAACGGCAGGATCAGCGCCCAGAGCTCCTCGGCCTTCTTCTTGGGCGTGCCGGCGGCGATCGCCTTCTTGAGGAACTTGTCCCCCTCGGCCTTCAGCAGCGCGTCGTCCTTCTTGCCGATCGCCTTGCGCAGCTTGTCGGCCTCGCCCGGCGTGTAGCCGGCGACCTCGCGCGCCGCCAGCATCACCTGCTCCTGGTAGACGAGGACCCCGTAGGTCTCGTTCAGGATGGGCTCGAGCTGCGGCAGCGGGTAGTCGAACTTCTTGCCGCGCCGCCGCTCGATGTAGACGTCGACGGTCCCGGCGTCGAGCGCCCCCGGCCGGTAGAGCGCGTTCAGCGCGGCCAGGTCGCTGAAGACCGAGGGCTGCACGCGCCGCAGCAGGTCGCGCATGCCCGACGATTCGAACTGGAAGACCCCGTCGGTGCGCCCTTCGGAGAACAGCCGGAAGACGTCGGGGTCGTTGAGCGGGATCTTGTTCAGGTCCGGCCGCACGCCGGTGCGCTTCTTCACGAACTCCAGCGCGTCGTCGAGGATCGTCAGCGTGATCAGCCCGAGGAAGTCCATCTTCAGGAGGCCCATCTTGTCGACGGACTTCATGTCGAACTGGGTCGTCACCTCGTCGTTCGAGGTCTTGTAGATCGGCACGTACTCGGTGAGCGGCTGAGGCGCGATGAGGACGCCGGCGGCGTGGACACCGGCGTGCCGCGAGATCCCCTCCAGGCGCTCGGCCAGGTCGAAGAGCTTCCGGTACTGCTCGTTCTGGCGCAGCGCGTCGGCCAGCTCCTTCACCTCGCGCCGCGCCTCGGCCAGCGTCGTCGGCTTTCCCGGGTTGTTGGGGATCATCGCGCAGAGGCGGTTCACCTCCTGCAGCGGCACGTCCAGCACGCGCCCCACGTCGCGCACCACCCCACGCGCCTTGAGGGAGTTGAAGGTGATGATCTGCCCGACGTTCTCGCGTCCGTACTTGCCGCGCACGTACTCGATGACCTGGCCGCGGCGGCGCTCGCAGAGGTCGACGTCGATGTCCGGCATCGAGATGCGGTCGGGGTTCAGGAAGCGCTCGAACAGGAGGTCGTAGCGCAGCGGGTCGACCTCGGTGATGCCGAGCACCCAGGCCACCAGCGAGCCGGCGGCGCTCCCCCGCCCCGGGCCGACCGGGATGCCGGTGTCCTTGGCGAACTTGATGAAGTCCCAGACGATGAGGAAGTAGCTGGGCAGCCCCATGGTGCGGATGACCGAGAGCTCCCAATCCAGCCGCTGGTCGTAGGCCTCGCGCGGGTGGCGGGTTCGCCCGGCGGCCATGATGTCCCGGATCGGCGCCAGGCGGCGCTCCATGCCTTCGCGGGCCAGCTGCTCCAGGTAGGCGTCGGGGTCGCGGTAGCCGGGCGGGATCGGGAAGCTTGGGATCTTCAGCCCGGTGTCGGTGATGACCTGCGGCAGCACGCGGTCGGCGATGGCCACTGTGTTGGTCACCGCCTCCAGCGAGATGTCGCGGAAGGCCGCCTTCATCTCGTCGGCGTTCTTCACGTAGAACTGGTCGCCCTGGAAGCGCAGCCGTCGCGGGTCGTCGAGGCTCTTGGCCTGGCCGATGCAGAGGAGCACGTCGTGCGCCTCGGCGTCCTCCCTCATCAGGTAGTGCGCGTCGTTGGTGGCGACCGGGGCGATGCCGGTCTCCTTGGCCAGGCGGAGCTGGTCGGCCAGGATGCGCCGCTGCTCGGGCACGCCGTGGTCCATCACCTCGATGAAGTAGCGATCCGGTCCGAAGAGGTCGCGGAACTTCGTGGCGATGCGCTTGGCCGCGGGGAAGTTGCCGGCCATCAGCTTCTGCGAGACGTCGGAGGCCAGGCAGCCGGAGAGCGCGATCAACCCCTGGTGATGCTGCTCCAGGAGCTCCCAGTCCATGCGCGGCTTGTAGTAGAAGCCGGTGAGGTAGGCCTCCGACACCAGCCGGGTGAGGTTCTTGTAGCCCTCGGGCGTTTCCGCCAGCAGCGTCAGGTGGTGGTAGGTCGTGTCCTCTTCCAGCTCGCTGCCGCGGACCGCTTCGCGGTCGCGCCGCGAGCCGGGCGCGATGTAGGCCTCCACGCCGAGGATCGGCTTCACGCCGGCCTCCAGCGCCGAGGACTGGAACTCGAAGGCCCCGAACATGTTGCCGTGGTCGGTCATGGCCACCGCGTCCATGCCCTGCTTGCCGACGTGCTTCAGCAGCTCCTTGAGCCGCGTGGCGCCGTCGAGGAGCGAGTACTGGGTGTGGAGATGGAGATGGACGAAGTCCCCGGCCACGCTACTCCCACTCGATCGTGCCAGGTGGCTTCGACGTGATGTCGTAGACGACGCGGTTCACGCCGCGCACCTCGCCCACGATGCGCCGCGCCGCGCGGTCCAGCAGGTCGTGCGGCAGGCGGGCCCAGTCGGCGGTCATGAAGTCCTCGGTGGTCACCGCCCGAAGCGCGACCACGTCCTCGTAGGTCCGGCCGTCCCCCATCACGCCGACGGTCTTCACCGGCAGCAGCACCGCGAACGCCTGCGAAGTGCGCTCGTAGTAGCCGGCGGTGCGCAGCTCCTCCAGGAAGATCGCGTCCGCTTCCTGCAGCACGCTCACCCGTTGCCGGGTGATCTCGCCGGGGAGGCGCACCGCGAGCCCGGGGCCCGGGAACGGGTGGCGGTGCAGGCTCTCCTCGGGGATGCCCAGCTCGCTCCCCAGCCGCCGTACTTCGTCCTTGAAGAGCTCCCGCAGCGGCTCGACCAGGCGGAAGCCGAGCTTCTCCGGCAGGCCGCCTACGTTGTGGTGCGTCTTGATGACCGCCGACGGTCCCCTCACCGAGCACGACTCGATGACGTCCGGGTAGAGCGTGCCCTGGGCGAGCCAGGCCGCGCCGTCCACCGCCCTGGCGTTCTCGCTGAAGACGTCGATGAAGAGGCCGCCGATCACTTTGCGCTTCTTCTCCGGCTCGGTCACGCCGGACAGCGCGCTGAAGAAGCGGTCGGAGGCGTCGATCGGCGTGACCGGTAGACGCAGGTGCCGGAAGGCCTCCATCACCTGCCGCGCCTCGTTCTTGCGCAGGAGCCCGGTGTCCACGAACACGCCCCGGAAGCGGTCCCCGATCGCCTGGGTCAGCAGCACCGCCGTCACCGTCGAGTCGACGCCGCCCGACAGCGCGCCCAGCACGATGCCCTCACGCACCTGGTCACCCAGCCGCGCGATCACCTCGTCCTTGAAGCTCGCCATCGTCCAGGTGGGACGCGCGCCGCAGACGTCGTAGAGGAAGTTCTCCAGGATCGCCGCGCCATGCTCGGTGTGGTGTACCTCGGGGTGGAACTGCACGCCGTAGATCCCGTGCGGGATGTCCTCGAATGCCGCCACCGGCGCGTTCTCGGTGCGCGCGTTCACCGTGAAGCCCGGCGGCTCCCTGGTCACGTGGTCGCCGTGGCTCATCCAGACGGCCTCGCGCGGGCCGAGCCCCTGGAAGAGGCGCCCGCCGGTGACGTCCAGGTGGGCGCGCCCGTACTCGCGCCCCGGCGCCTTGTCGACCTGACCGCCGCGCTCGTGGGCGATCCACTGCATGCCATAGCAGAGGCCGAGCACCGGGATGCCGAGCGAGAAGAGCGCCGGGTCGCCGAGCGGCGCCCCTTCGTCGTAGACGCTGGAGGGCCCGCCGGAGAGGACGATCCCCTTCGGCGCCAGCCGGCGGATCTCCTCCGCCTTGGTGTCGAACGGCAGCACCGTCGAGAGGACGCGCGCCTCGCGAATGCGCCGGGCGATGAGCTGGGTGTACTGCGCGCCGAAGTCGAGGACGGCGACGAGGTCGTGCTTCAAGCGGCGCGTGCCTCTCGGGACGGGCGGGTCAGGAGCGAACGCGGCAGGGCCACCAGCGTGGCGACCACGAACGCCGCGGCGATCGCGCCGAACGGCACCAGCGACACGAAGATGGGCGCCACGTTGATGCCTCCCGGCAGCTCGCCGCCGTGCGCGATCCGATGCAGCGACGCGCCCAGCACCACCGCCCCGACCAGCGTCACCGCCAGGAACGTGACCCGCCACTCCGGCAGCAACGGGACCGGCCTCGTCTTACGGGAGCTTTTCCAGAGCGGCGTGGCGGCGCCGATGCCGAGGTCGGCGAAGAAGAGGAGCAACCCGGTCACCAGGTAGGGCAGCAGGAAGAAGACGGTGGAGGTGGTGACGAAACGCAGCACCGGCTTCTTCACCAGAGTCTGCCCAAGCGCCTCCGCCAGGAAGGGATAGGGCGTGAATGACTGCGCGCCGTGGGGGTGCGAAGCCAGGTAGGAGAGGAGCGCCAAGGCGAAGGCGGGCGGGGCGACCAGGAGAAAGCCCCGCGCGGTCCGAAACATCGTCCCGGAGTATAGCGAGCGGGCTTCCCTATAATTCGCGGCTCCGTTCACGGAGGACCCATGAAGAAGGCCTTCAAGGCCATCGGCTATCTGCTGCTCGCGCTCGCCGTCGTCGCCGGCTGCGGCGTGTCCTGGCTCGCTCTCCGCTCCCCCGCCATGCGGCCCGCGCCCGCGGAGTCCATCCAGAAGAGTCCGGAGCGGCTGGCACGCGGCGAGTACCTCGCCCACCACGTCACCGACTGCTTCGGCTGCCACTCCGAGCACCCGCAGGACCGCTACGGCTTCCCGGTCACGCCCGGCACGCTCGGCAAGGGGCAGGTGATCGCCAGGGACCGCAAGAGCTTCCCCGGCACGCTGGCCGCGGCGAACATCACCCCGGACCCGGAGACCGGCCTCGGCCGCTGGACCGACGGAGAGGTCCTGCGGGCCCTGCGCGAAGGGGTGGACCGCGACGGCAAGGCGCTCTTCCCGATGATGCCGTACGGCGTCTGGGCCGAGCTCAGCGACGAGGACGCCAAGGCGATCGTGGCCTACCTGCGGACGATCCCCTCGGTCGCCAGCCACCTTCCGCCCACCCGCATCAAGTTCCCGGTGAACCTCTTCATCAAGTTCGCGCCGCGCCCGCTCCACGGACCGGTCGCCGCGCCCGCTCCCTCCGATCACCTCGCCTACGGCAAGTACCTCACCACCATCGCCGGCTGCCTCTTCTGCCACACGCCGCAGGACGACAAGCACCGCCCGATTCCGGGCAAGGAGTTCTCCGGCGGCCAGGTCATGGAGACGACGAGCGGACAGCGGGTGGTGACCGCGAACATCACGCCCCACCCCGACACCTACATCGGCCAGTCGACACGCGAGCAGTTCATCGGCCGCGTCAAGTCCTTCGCCAGCATCAACGCCGAGAACGCGCCGGTCGCGCCCAAGGGGCGCAACACCCTCATGCCCTGGCTGGCCTATGCCGGGATGACCGACGCCGACCTCGGCGCGATCTACGACTACCTGAAGACGGTGCCGGCGATCGCCAACAAGGTGAACCCCTTCCCGGACGCCGAGCCGGGCACGGAGCAGAAGCTGGCGTCGAGCGCCACGGCGCCGCCGCGTTGAGGACCTCCGTCTTCGTCGGCACCAGCCTCGACGGCTTCCTCGCCCGCGGCAACGGCGCCTTCGACTTCCTCAGCGCGAGCACCGGAGGAGAGCACGTCCCCAACGGCTACGACGAGTTCATCGCCACCGTCGACGCCCTCCTCATCGGACGGAACACCTACGACGTCGTGCTGCCGTTTCCGGTCTGGCCCTACGGGTCCAAGCCGGTCTTCGTGCTCAGCCACCGCGACCTCGCTCCGGCACCCGGCGGCGCCGTCGTCGAGCGGCTGTCGGGAGAGCCGGCGGACGTTCTCGCCGGCCTCGAGGCTCGCGGCTTCCAGCACGTCTACGTGGACGGCGGCGTGACGGTCCAGCGCTTCCTGCGGGCGGGCCTCATCGAGCGGCTGATCATCACGCGGGTCCCGGTCCTGATCGGCACCGGCATCCCGCTCTTCGGCCCGGTGGACGCGGACATCGCGCTCGAGCACGTGGCGACGCGCCAGCTCGCCGGCGGCGCGGTCCAGAGCGAGTACACGGTCGCACGCGCATGACGTTCGACACCGGCGAGCCGGCCTCGCGGGACGAGATCCTCGCGGCTCTGGTGCGGCTCAACGCGGAGGCGGACGCCTACCTCGGCTCGCTGCCGACCGCGGTCTTCCTCGAGCGCCAGGGAGAGAAGTGGTCCCCGGCCGACCAGCTGCGCCACCTCTCGAAGTCCACGTCGCCGCTGGTCGGCGCCCTAGGCCTGCCGCGGGTGGTGCTGCGCGTCCTCTTCGGGCGGAGCCGGTCCCCGTCGCGCTCCTTCACGACGCTGCGCGAGGTCTACCGCGGGAAGCTCCTGGAGGGGGCGACCGCCGGCAAGTTCGCGCCCTCTCCACGCCCGCGGCCGGCCGACCCGGAAGCCTGGCGTGCCGAGGTCATGAGCCGCTGGCGGGCGGGGGCCGCGGCGTTCCACCGGAAGGTCGCGTCGTGGCCGGATGAGGCGCTGGATCACTACCGCCTGCCCCATCCGCTGCTGGGACGCCTCACCGTCCGGGAGATGCTCTTCTTCACGCTCTACCACAACGCGCACCACCTCCAGCAGGTGGCGTCGCGCGCGGAGGAGCGCGTCTAGAGATTCCGGCCGGTCAGCTTCAGGAGCCCGAGCGACATGTCGGGTACGTAGGTGATCAGCAGGACCCCGGCCCCGAGGATGATCAGGAACGGCAGCACGTGGCGATAGAGCTCGGGCAGCGGCTTGCCGAACCGCGATGAGGCGAGGAAGAGGTTGAGCCCGACCGGCGGGAAGAGGAAGCCGAGCTCGAGGTTCGCCAGGAAGATCACGCCCAGGTGCACCGGGTGCACGCCGAACACCGCGCCCATCGGCGCGATGAGCGGAGCCAGGATCACGATCGCCGAGTAGATCTCCAGCACGCTGCCCAGCACCAGCAGCAGCACGTTGAGCACCAGCAGAAAGACGACCCGCGAGTGGATGTGCGTCTGCACGAACTCCAGCATCTGCGTCGGGATCTGCGCGTCGACCAGGTAGCTGGTGAGCCCCATCGCCACCGAGAGGAGGAGGAGCACCGAGCCCATCAGCGCGGCGGCCTTCAGGAGCGGCTGGGAGACCTGCCGCAGCGGGAAATCGCGCATCACGAAGCACTCGACGATCACCGCGTAGGCGCAGGCCGCCGCCGAGACCTCGACCATCGAGGCCCATCCCTTCATGAAGAGGACGATCACGAAGATCGGCAGCAGCAGCTCCCACTTGGCCGCCCAGGCCGCCGAGCCGAGCTCCCTGGGAGAGAACTTCGGGAGCTCCTTCCCCCGCTCCACCTGGCGGCGTCCCACCCGGATGCCGTAGGCGGCGACCAGGACGACCAGCAGGAGGCCGGGTATCAGCCCGGCGATGTAGAGCGCGTCGGCCGGCACGCTGGCGACGACGCTGTAGAGGATGACCGGCAGGCTGGGCGGGAAGAGGAGCCCGAGGCTGCCGGACGCGGTCACCAGCCCGAGCGAGAAGCCTTGCGGGTACTTGTCCTGCTTCAGCATCGGATAGACCAGCCCGCCGAGGGCGATGATCGTGACGCCCGAGCCGCCGGTGAACGTCGTGAACATCGCGCAGACGGCGGCCACCATCACCGCCAGCCCGCCGGGGGTCCAGCCGAAGAGCGCCCGGAAGAAGCGGACCAGACGCGACGAGGCGCGCCCCTCGGCCAGGACGTAGCCGGCGGCGGTGAGGAGCGGGATGGCCGGGAGCGTCGGCGAGGAGATCAGGCGGTAGACCTCGGCCGAGACCGCCGAGATCGGCGTCCCGTCCTTGAAGAAGAGGAGGATCGCCAGTCCTCCCATCGCCACGAAGACCGGCGCGCCGAGCAGAGCCGCGGCGATGATCACGACCGCCAGAGGCCAGGCGATGTGCGGCCCCCAGGACGGAGCCAGGCCGATCGCGAAGGCCGCGCCGACCGCCGCCGCCGCGCCCAGCCGACCGGCCGTGGTGTGCGAGGCGCCCCAGGCGAAGCGGAACGCCATCAGCACCAGGGCCAAGGGCATGATGATCTCGAAGACCCACTGCGGCACGCCGCCGGCGAGCGCCTTCCCCTCCTGCCGGTCGGCCATCACCACGCGGAACGAGGCGTAGGCCAGGAGGCCGGCCACCGCCGCCGAGACCGCGCCGGCCAGGAGCAGCGCCGCCTTGCGGGCATTCCCCTCGCTGATGAGCTCGGCGGTCGAGAGCGTCAGGTGCTTGCGCTCGGCGGTCGCCAGGAGGCCGCCGATGAAGGCGATCCAGAGCGTCAGCAGCTGGACGTAGCCTGCCGAGCCGGGGATGTGGAAGCCGCCGATGGGGCGGCCGATCGCGTCGATGAGCGGAAGGAGCGTGGTGGCGGCCAGAGCGCCGACGAGGAGATAGCGCTCGGCCTTCTGGAGCGGGCCCTTCGGGACCGTGACGGTCCACGCACCCGTGGCACCCATGGTGGCGTCCATCGACACGTTTCAGCCTGCCTCTTCGGGGCGGGATTGTGCGCTATGTCGCGCTCGAACGCTCGGGAGGCTCGTTATTTCGGGTGGGCCTTGCGGTACTCCTGGAGGTGCTTCTGCGCCTCGTCGAAGGCATCGGCCGGCACCACGCCGCCGCGGATCCGCGAGTAGGCGGATTCGGCGGCCTGCCGCCAGAGACCCTCGGCCTGCGCGTCGACGCTGACCACGTTGAGGCCGCGCTTCTTCATCGCCTCGACGTCGCTGGTCGACGAGCGCCGCATGTCCTCGCGGAACTTGCGGCCGGCCTCGCGCGCCCCCTCCAGCAGCTTGGGGCGCAGCTCGGGCGCCACCTTCTCCCAGATGTCCTTCTTGACGATGATCGCGCCCAGGAGCAGCGACCAGTTCACGTCGGTCATGTTCTTGGCGTGGTTGTACCACTGCAGGAGGACCGCTCCGGTGGTGGGCGCCGGCACCGCCGAGACCAGGCCGGTCTGGAGCGCGGTCGAGATCTCGGTGGAGGGGAGCGGCACCGGGTTGAAGCCGGCCTTCTTCCAGATCTCCACCGCCTCGTTGTCCCCCGCCCAGGCGAACAGCTTCAGCGGCTTCAGGTCGTCCGGCACGCGCACCGGCGACTTGGTGAAGAAGTGGATCCAGCCGCCGTCCACGAAGGAGAGGAGGACGAAGCCCTTGGCAGCCAGCGACTGCTCGATGCGCGGCAGCATCTTCTGGAGGACGTAGTCGACCTCCTCCTGCGACCGGTAGAGCATCGGCACCTGCAGCGCGAAGACCGTGGGGTCGATGTCGGCGACGCCGACGCTGGTCAGGAGGCCGGCGCTCAGCGAGCCGAGGCGCATCTTGCGCACCACGTCGCGGTCGTCTCCCTGGGTGCCACCCGGGTAGATGATTAGCTTGACTTCACCATTGGAGTCCTTGGCCCAGCGCTCGCGGAGCTCCTGCAGGATGCGGCTCCAGCTGGTGCCGTCCGGGACCAGGGTGGCCATCTTCACGGTGACGGGGGCGGCGCCGGCGGCCAGCGGCGCGGCGGCGGCGGCCAGGAGGAGGAGTCGGGCGAGGAAGCGCTGAGTACGGATCACGGTGAGGGGGATCTCCTTTCGTTAGTCGACGAAGAGCTCGTCGGCGCGCGAGAGCAGCCAGCGGGCGCGGCGCTGCGCGACGAGGTTGGCCAGACGCTGCTCGGGCACCTTGTCGGCGTCGACGGCGAGCGCGCGGTTCAGCGTGGATTCGAACTCCTTGCGGTCCTGCTTGGCGATCAGCACCGACTCCGCGTAGCTCACCAGCGGCGCGGCGCGGTTCCCGCCCGAGAGCGCCAGGGCGCGCTCCAGGTGCTGGCGCGCCTTCTCCGGCGAGCCGCCGGCGGCCGGCGGCCGGGCGCCCTCGTAGGCGATGAAGAAGTCGTGGATGCTGCCGGCCGCGAAGCCTTCGTCCAGCTCCAGCGCGCGGCGCATGAGCACCTCCACCACCGCCAGGTCCGCCGCCAGCTCGGCGTCGTCCTTGGCAATGGAGATCGCCGCGGCCCAGGCGGCGGCGGTCCAGTAGAGGAGCGGCACGTCTTCCCGGGTGGCCTCCTTCAGGACAGCGTCTCCGGCGCGCAGGCGGCGCTCGAAGCCGTCGTGCCGCACCGCCAGGCCGCGCAGCCCGTAGCCCAGCGCCCGCTTGTAGAGCCGGAGTGCGCGCCGGCGGAGCTCGGTGGCCTTGGCCAGGTCGGTCCCCTCGGCGACGTCGGCGTCGGCCTGCACGAAGGCGAAGGAGTACTGCGTGAACCCGCTGGCGGCCGCCAGCAGCAGCCCCTCGTGGCGCGGCGACTCGGCCAGCAGCGACTCGATCGTCTTGAGAGCGAAGGGGATCGCCTGGCGGACGAGCTCGGGGTCGTCGTCGCTGGCGTAGGTGTCGCCGCCCTTGGCCAGCGCGTTGCCCAAGGAGTTGACGGCTAGCTTCTTGATGGAGCACGCCGGAAAGGCGGACAAGGCGCCGGCGCAAAGGACCGCCAGCGCCCAGCGACTCACGGGGCGGATCCCCTCTCGGGGGCCGGGTCGGACCGGGGCTCGGCAGCGGCAGCAACCACGGCGGCCGGCTTCACAGCGTCCAGGGCACGTTCCCAGAACGCGGTCACCTTTTTCACGTAGCCCATCGTCTCACGGTAGGGCGGGATGCCGCCGTACTCGGCGACCGCGTTCTCGCCGGCGTTGTAGGCCGCGGCGATCAGCTCCACCGCGTCGTCGCCGTAGCGGGTGGCCAGCTCGGCCAGGTAGCGCGCGCCGCCGCGGATGTTCTCCCTGGGGTCGTAGGCGTTCCTCACGCCGAGCCGCCGCGCGGTGGCCGGCATCAGCTGCATCAGGCCGCGGGCGCCCTTGCGCGAGCGGGCGCGGGGGTCGAAGCCGGACTCGGCGCGGATGACGGCGGCGATGAGGGACGGGTCGATGTTGTGCTCGCGAGCGGCGGCCCGGATGTGCGCGTCGAACGCCGAGCCCGGCAGCGGCCCACCGGCGCCGCTGAGCCGCACCGAGCGCCGCGGTGTCGCCGCCACGGCGACCGGCGGCTGAGCGGCCGGCGGAGGCGAGTGGTCGATCTCGTCGTCCACGATGCGGTCGACGCGAGAGAGCGGGACCACCAGCGAGCCGCCGCTGGCGAGGCGGAGGGAGATGCGCTCCTCGTCCTCCTGCACGTCGAAGCCTTCCACGTGGAGGTGCCGGCCGTCCTCGAAGATGACGAGGTCGGCGCGCGCCGGCGCCGCGGCCACCATCGCCGCGGCGAGCAGGATCAGGAATGGGAGGAAGCGATTACGCACGTGGGTGAGTTCTCTCGTAGACGCGCCTCGCCCGGGAGCGCGAGACGTGGGTGTAGACCTCGGTGGTGGCGATATCGGAGTGGCCGAGCATCAGCTGCACGGCCCTGAGGTCGGCCTCATTATCCACGAGATGCGTCGCGAAGGCGTGACGCAGCACATGGGGGGAGACGGCCTCGAGCCGAAGGCCGGCCGCCAGCGCCGCCTTCTTGACGATGCCGAACACGGTCTGCCGGGTCACCGGCCGCCCCTTCGAGCCCGGGAAGACGTAGCGCGATGGGCCTCTTTTCCCTTCTGCTGCAGTGAGATAGCGAGCCACCCAGGCCGCCGAGGAGTCGGCGATCGGCACCACCCGCTCCTTGCTCCCCTTCCCTCGGACCAGCAGGAAGCCGTCGGCCAGGTGGAGGCTCTCGACGGGCAGCCCCGCCAGCTCCGAGACCCGTAATCCACAGGCGTAGAGCAGCTCGAGCATGGCCCTGGCGCGGAGCCCCTTCGGCGTCTCGACGTCGGGGGCCTCCAGCAGGGCCTGGACCTCCTTCTCGGAGAGCACCTTGGGGAGGACCGACCAGCGGCGCGAGCCGTCGAGGTGGGCCGTCGGGTCGGACTCCACCAGCCGCTCGGCCACCAGAAAGCGGTAGAACCCGCGGAGCGCGGAGGTGAGGCGTGCCACGCTGCGTGGAGAAGCCCCGCCGGCGCGCCGCTGGCCCAGGAAGCGGACGATCGTCTCGCGAGAGGCTTCCGCGTCCGTAACACCTTCGCTACCAAGGAATTGGCCGAACATCACCAGGTCGCTGCGGTAGGCCTCGAGGGAGTTGGCGGCCAGCCCCTTCTCGACCGAGAGGTAGTCCAGGAAGAGAGGGAGATGACGGTCCCCGAAGGCGCTTCCGACCAGGTTATCCGACATGGACCGGCTCGGGTCGGACCTCCGTGCCCTCACCCAACGCCGCCAGCACCGCGTGGATCTCCTTCTCGGAGAGGATGTGATCGGATTCCTTGGCGGCGCGGAAGACGGCTGTCACCCGTTCGCGGCTCGGCTCGACGCCGTGCTCCTCCAGCCAGAAGACGACGTTCGACTCCCCCGACATCGGGCCGACCTCGATCACCTGGTGAAGACCCACCATGCCGGCCGGCACACCGGAATAGACGCGGTCGGCCAGCCAGTCGTGCCCCTTGCTGCGCGCCTTGATGATGGCCGCGGCATGGACGCCGGTGCCGGTGCGGAATGCGTCGCGCCCCAGCACCGGGTAGTTGTCGGGGATCGGGACCTTGGTGTACTCCGAGACCTTGCTGACGTACTCGGCCAGCTTCGAGAGGTCGCGGTCGATCCAGCCGAAGAGCTGCAGGTTCACCAGGAGCTGGTCCATCGGCGTGTTGCCGACCCGCTCGCCGACGCCGAGGCCGCAGGCGTGCACCCGGTGCGCGCCGGCGCGCAGCGCCACGATCGAATTCGGCACCGAGAGACCGCGGTCGTGATGACCGTGCCAGTCGATCTTCACCGCCGGGTTCTCCTGCCGGACGAACTCGGCGATGAAGCGGATGAGGTTCTCGACCCCCTCCGGGGTGGCGTGGCCGACGGTGTCGCAGACGCAGACGCGCGAGGCGCCGGCCTGGATCGCGGCGCCGTAGAGCGCCTTCAGGTCTTCCGGGTTCGCGCGGGTCGTGTCCTCGGTGACGTAGTTGACCGGCAGGCCGTTGCGCACGCCGAGCGAGACGGCTTCCTCGGTCAGCTGCACCATGCGCGCCAGGTCCCATCCCTCGGCGTACTGGCGGATCGGCGAGGAGCCGATGAAGGCGGCGACCTCGATGGAGAGGCCGGTGCGCTGCGAGATCTCGACCACCGGCAGGATGTCGGCGGCGACGGTGCGGGCGGCGCAGTAGGCCCTGATGGAGAGGCGCTGGTCGACGATCTCGCGGGCCAGCCGCTCCACCTGCGCGACCACGTGCGGTCCGGCGCCGGGCAGCCCGATGTCGGCCACGTCGATGCGCAGGTCGTCCATGAGGTGCAGCAGCTCGAGCTTCTGCCCGATGGTGGGCGAGACGACCGACGGTGACTGTAGCCCGTCGCGCAGCGTCTCGTCGGCGATCTCCACCGGCGTATGGGCCGGGAGCACCGGGCCGGCGGAGGTGTTCCAGTCGTAGATGAGGCGGCTCGGATCCATTCCTCCCGAATAGTACCGGACCAGAGTCAGATCAAGCGGACGGCGACGCGGTTGCGGCCGGTGCGCTTGGCCTCGTAGAGCGCCTCGTCGGCGGCCCGAGGCAGAGCCTCCGGTTCGACAGTGGGGTCCGGACGCGCCGATGCCGCGCCGCAGCTCACGGTGACGACCGCCGACACGCCGCTCGAGGGGTGCGGGTAGGCGAGGCCCTCCACGGCGGCGCGCAACGTCTCGGCGAAGGCCGCGGCGTCCTCCGGTGCCGAGCCGGGGAGCAGCAGCGAGAACTCCTCGCCGCCGACCCGCGCCACCAGCTCGCCCGCCCGGCGCGGCAGCGACCGCAGCGCCTGGGCGACCGCGCGCAGGCAGACGTCGCCGGCGGGGTGCCCGGAGGCATCGTTCAGCTGCTTGAACTGGTCGATGTCGATCGTCAGCAGGGACAGCCAGCCGCGGGCCCGGGCCGCCCGCCGCCATTCCTCGGCCAGGGCCTCGTCGAACCGGCGGCGGTTGGCGAGCCCGGTCAGCGGGTCGGAGATCGACAGCTCGGCGAGGAGCGCGTTCTTCTCCCCCAGCGCGGCGTTGGCGCGGCTCAGCTCCTCGGTCCGCTCGGCGACGACGGCCTGCAACGCGGCCTCGCGCCGCTCCGCCTGCCGCATGCGGAAGCGATAGAAGCCCGGTCCGACGACGACCAGCGCCAGCAGCGCGAGGCCGCGGAACCAGACGGTCTCGAACCAGCGCGGCAGCACGTCGATGGCGAGCCGCACCGGTTCGCTCCAGGTGCGTCCGTCGCGGCTGGTCGCCGCCTCCAGCGTCAGGTGCCCGACCGGCGGGTTCGTGTAGAGCACGTCGCGGCTGGCGCCGATCTCCAGCCAGGAATCGTCGAAGCCGACCAGCCGGTGCCGGAAGCGCAGCCGCTCCGGCGAGCGGAACGTCGGCGCCGCCATGCTGGCCTGCAGCCGACGGCTGCCGGGCGGCACGCTGACGGAATCGCCGAGGCGCTGCGGCTCCCCGTCGACGCGGAACGACAGCAGCGTGATGCGCGGCGGCGCCGGCAGCAGCGTGGCACGGGACGGATCGCGAACCACCGCCAGCCCGCCCGTGGTCGCGAAGCAGAGCCAGCCTGCGGGCGTCACCGCGGCGGAGGAGAGGAACCCGCCGATGCAGTCCGGCTCCAGCAACCCGTCGGACGGGCCGTAGCGCACCGGCGTCGAGAGCGCCGCGATCTCCCCGCGGGCGAAGGCGTCCAGCTCGGCGCGCGCGATGCGCGAGATGCCGCGGTTGCTGCTGCTCCAGAGGTACCCGAACCGGTCCGGGACGATCGACCAGACCGTGTCGTCCGGGAAGCCGGCCTTCTCGGACGCCGCCACGAAGCGTCCGCTCTGGAAGCGGACCACCCCCTCGTTGACGGTGCCGATCCAGAGCACGCCGCGCTCGTCCTCGTGCAGCGAGACGACCAGCGGATCGGGGAGGCCGGCACTCGCGTCCCAGGTCTGGAGGCGTCCGCCGAACAGCCGGGCCAGACCGCGCGGCGTGCCGATCCAGAGGCCGCCGTCCCGCGACTCCAGGACCGTGTAGACGCGCGGGTCCGGAAGCCCCTCGGCCACGCTCCACCGTTTCCAGCCGCCCCCCTCCTGCCCGAAGAGGCCGCCGGTGACGGTGCCGACCCAGAGCTTCCCGCCTCGTCCTTCCAGGAGCGAGACGACGCCGAAGCCGCGCAGCGCCTCCTGCTCCTCGAAGCGGCCGGCGGAGAGCCGGTAGAGGCCCTCGCGGGTGCCGAGCCAGAGCGTCCCGTCCCGCGTCTCCACCACGCGCCGCACGCTCTCGCGCGGGCCGCCCGGCGGAAGCTCGGGGCGGGTGAAGCGCTGGCCGTCGAAGAGCTGCAGCCCTCCCTCGTTGGTGGTCACCCAGACGCCTCGCTTGCCGGGTGCGATGCCGACCACCATCTGACCGCTGAGGCCGTGCCGCTCCCCGTACTGCGCCACCAGCGCGTCCGACAGCCGCGCCAGGCCGAGCGTCGTCCCCACCCAGAGGAAGCCTTCGCGGTCGGCCAGCAGCGAGAGCACCTCGTTGCCGGGCAGCCCCCCGGCGCGGTCCAGCCATTCGATTCGGCTGCCGTCCCAGCGCCCGATGCCGGCGGTCGTGGTCCCGAAGAAGAGCTCGCCCGCGCTCGACGGCGCCAGCGTGGTGACGATGGTGGGCCGCCCGACGTCCAGCACCAGGTGGAACCCCGCGTCGTCGAGGTGCCCGATGCGGCCCTGCGTGGTGCCGACCCAGAGCGTCCCGGCGGCGTCCCGCTTCAGGGCGACCGCGCGCTCCTCCTCGGCCAGTGGGACCTGCTCGAAACCCTCGCCCCGTTGCCGCGCCAGCCCGCCGATGGTCGCCGCCCAGAGCCGGCCGGCGCGATCGGTGGCCAGCGCCTGCCAGGCCGAGACGCTCGTCGCCCCGGCCATCCACTCCGCCGGCAGGCCGTCCCGCACGCCGAAGCAGGTCATCCGGCTCCCCCGCACCCGGCAGAGCCCGCCGCGCGATCCGATCCAGAAGTCGTCACCCGCCCCGCGCTGCAGGGCCACCGCCTCCGGATGGGGAAGGGGCGCCGGCAAACGCACCTCGGCCACTTCTCCCCCGTCGATCCGGTAGAGCGCGCCCTTGCTGGTGCTGAAGACCATCCGGCCGCCCGGGCCCAGGGCGACGTTGCCGATCGCGTTGCTGTTCAGGGCCGGCGCGGTGCGGCGGTCGAACGTCGTGAACTGCGCTCCGTCGTAGCGCACCAGCCCTTCCGGCGTCGTCATCCAGAGGAAGCCCTCGGCGTCCTGCAGCATCCCCGACACGTAGGCCGACGGCAGGCCGTCCCGGGTGCCGTAGGTCTGCAGCGCGTAGGTCGCCAGGGACGACGTCTGCTTGCCGGTGATTGCGGCGCCTGGGGGCGCCGCGGAGATCGCCAGGCGCGCCGCGAGGAGCAGCGACAAGGCCAACGGACCGACTAAACTTCGCCGCATGCCGGATTCGCTGGGGATCATCGGGTACGACTCGTTCCACTTTATCGTCAATGACCTCGACCGGAGCCGCCGCTTCTACACCGAGGCGCTCGGCTTCACCGAGGTCGCCCGCGCCTCGCAGGCCAAGGTGGAGCGCGGCGGCGAGGTCGCCTCGGTCTTCGGCGCCGGCCGCATACGGGTGCTGGTCTCGACGCCGGTGCAGGCGGCCTCACGCGCCTCTCGATTCCTGCGCATCCACCCCGACGGGATCTCCTCGCTGGCGTTCCGGGTGAAGGACGTCAAGCGCGCCTGGGAGTTCCTGGAGAACCGCAGCGCCACGTTCCTGTCCGACATCCAGGAGGACCGCACTCAGGGCGGCGCCTTCAAGACCTTCAACATCGCCACGCCGCTCGACGACGTCACCTTCCGCTTCATCGAGCGCGAGGGGGAGTACGAACGCTTCGCACCCGACTTCGAGACCGTCGGCGACGGCGTGCCCAGGGAGAACCGCTTCGGCTTCGCCACCATCGACCACGTGACCTCCAACGCCTACACCATGCTGCCGGTCGTCCACTGGTACCGCGACGTGCTCGGCTTCGCGCATTACTGGGACGTGGAGTTCCACACCGCCGACCTCGACGGCGGCAAGCGGATGACCGGCTCCGGCCTGAAGTCGATCGTGATGGCCGACCCGGAGAGCGGGATCAAGTTCGCCACCAACGAGCCGATGAAGCCGTTCTTCCGGGAGAGCCAGATCAACCGCTTCTGCGAGGACCACCACGGGGCCGGCGTGCAGCACGTGGCCTTCCACGTGAAGGAGATCATCCCGGCGGTGGAGGGGCTGCGCGAGCGCGGCATCCAGTTCCTGCCGGCGCCGACGACCTACTACGACCGGCTGCCGAAGCGGCTGGACGACGTCCACATCTCGCGCCTCAACGAGCCGATCGACGCGCTGCGCAAGAACCACATCCTGGTGGACGGGCGCGACGAGAAGTACATGCTGCAGATCTTCATGAAGGACGCCAACGCGCTCTACGGCGACTCCAAGGCCGGGCCGTTCTTCTACGAGATGATCCAGCGCGAAGGGGACAAGGGCTTCGGCTACGGGAACTTCCGGGCCCTCTTCGAGTCCATCGAGGCGCTGCAGCGGCTGGAGTCCTCGGCCCTGGAAGTCGTCGGATGATCGACAGGATGTCGCTGGGGGAGATCCCCCCGAAACCGCACACCGTCTTCCGCGGGCCGGACGGGCGTCTTCGCTACGAGGAGGCGTTCACCCGCCGCGGCTTCGAGGCGGAGTTCACGCTCCTCTACCACGAGCACCAGCCGACCGCCGACCTCTCGATCGGGCCGGTGGAGCCGGGGCACTTCGACCGGCCGGTGCCGATCCCCGCCGAGAGCGTGCCGCTGAAGCGGCGGCTGCTGCTGGGCGAGAACGCGCCGCCCGGCTACACGCCGATCCTGATGAGCTCGGACGTGGTCGTCTCCTTCGTGAAGCTGCCGGTCGAGGCCGGCAGCGAGGACGCGTTCTCCAACGGCGACGGCGACGACCTCTACTACCTCTACTCCGGACGCGCCGTCGTCGAGACGCCCCTCGGCGACCTCCAGGTGGAGCCGGGGGACTACCTCCTGATCCCGCGCGGCGTCATCCACCGCTTCCGCATCGAGGAGCCGCTCGACGGCATCCTCTTCGAGCTGCGCGGCGGCCTGCACATCCCCTCGCAGTTCCGGAACCCGATGGGGCAGCTGCGCATGGACGCGCCCTACACGCACCGCGACTTCAAGCGGCCCTCCTGGCGCGCGCCTCGGCCCGGCCCTCCGGCGGTGCTGGTGAAGAAGGACGACCGGCTCCTGAAGCGGGTGCCGGCCAGCTCGCAGTTCGACGTCGTCGGCTGGGACGGCATGGTGTGGCCGTTCGCCTTCCCGATCCTGAATTACCAGCCGAAGAGCGGCCTGATACACCTGCCGCCCACCATCCACAGCACGTTCGCGGCGCCCGGCGCGCTGCTCTGCTCGTTCGTGCCGCGGATGACCGACACCCACCCGGATGCGATTCCCTGCCCTTACCCGCACGCGTCAGTGGACTGCGACGAGCTCATCTATTACGTGCGCGGCAACTTCACCAGCCGCAAGGGCGTGGGACCCAAGGCGGTCTCGCTGCACCCGATGGGCATCCCGCACGGCCCGCACCCGGGCAGCTACGAGCGCTCGATCGGCACGAAGTCGACCGACGAGCTGGCGGTGATGATGGATACCTTCCAGCCGCTACGGGTCACCGCGCAAGCGCTGGCGGTGGAGTCGGCTGGCTATCACGATTCCTGGGTCGAGAGCAGCTGAGATGAGACGAGCCCTCCTCCTGGCCGCCTTCCTCCCCTTCACCCTCTGTGCCTAGTGTCCCGTAACGCAAATAGCTTGCGCGTCGCGCCTGGCGCTTGCGCGCGAGGTCAAGGCGCACCGACCGAGGCTGGAGCAGGCCCTCCGCCTCGTGGTCGGTGCAACACAGAGATCGCGCGCAATGGCCTGGCGCCCTTCGGGTTCGGGCGGACGCCCTGAAGCCGGGTGGACTCCCCCGCCGATGGCGAAGCGGGCGGGGATGCGCTGAAGACGAGGCCCTTGGCGTCCTTGACCTCGGTCCCCGGGGCTGGTCGTAGGTGCACGAGGAGACGAAGAGCCCGAGAGGTTCGAGATCCAGAGAGTCGAGTAGAACTGGCTGCCGCCGGCCCCCCGAGGCGCGCGCTAACGCTTGTAGCTCCGGCTGAGGTGCAGGGTGACGGATGCGTTGAAGCCACTCTGCCCGGGAGCGCTCAACGAATCGCGGATCCCCATCGACCCGGGACCGGTCTCGGTGTTGCCCCGCGCCCCCAGTGCCGGGTCTCCGAAGATGCCCGTGGCGATGTCGAATCCCAGCCAGTAGAAGACGTTCGACTGAGCGCCGCGCGCCTGCGCGACGACGGGATCCGCGGCGGCGATGGCCGCTCCCTTGGCGGCGAGGTCGGCGTTCCGGTTCCGCTCCAGCGAGAAGCTGACCGCGGTGTCGAAGGGTCCTTGCTCCGGCGCGCTCAGCGCGTCGTGGATGGCCTGCTTGCCGGGGCCCGGAACAGTCTGTCCTTCCGCGGCCGCCATGCCGATGAAGAACCCGCGCCGGGCCGGCCCCTCCGCCTGCCGGCTGCCGAGCTCGGCAGCCAGGGCGTCGCCGCTGGCGAGCGCCTCTCCTTTCACCGCCAGCGCGTCTAGGTCGAAGGTCCCGAACTGCGGCTTGCTGCTGTCCGCCAGCACCGTGTCCTTCAGGGTGGCCACGCGGAATTGCCCGCTGCACCAGGTGGCGCTGTCCCTCCAGCCGCCGGCATTGCTCGCCCAGTGGGCGGCGCGGAAGGCCCTGCCGGTCGACTGCCGCACCGTCAGCGTGTTGAGGTTGCCGTTGTTCCAGGCGGCGCCGATGTCGGCCTTGCCGTCGCCGTCGAAGTCGCCGGCGATCCACTTGACGGCTTTCCCCAGGATCCACCCGCCGTCGCGCACGCTCCAGTCGCTGGCCCGGTCGAAGGACGTGCGGTTCGAGAGCGAGACCGACGTCGAGTGCTGGCCCAGGTCGTTCCACAGGCGCGCCACGTCGGCATCGCCGTCGCCGTCGAAGTCGCCGGCCACGAAGACCGACGAATCCGACCAGTTCCCGGCATTGGCCGACCAGTGCACGGGCGCGAACCGGCTGCCGGTCGAGAGACGGACCGTGAGGGTGGTCGCGCCGTTGTTGTTCCAGGCGGCGCCGATGTCGGTCTTGCCGTCGCCGTTGAAGTCCCCCGCGAACCACTTGACCGTCTCCCCCCAGCCGCCGTCGCGAACGCTCCACTGCGGGGTCTGCGGCAGGAACCTCTTTCCGTCGGACAGAAAGACGGCAATCGAGACCTTGCCGCCGTCGGGCCACGCCCCCGCGACGTCGAGGAGGCCATCCCCGTTGAAGTCGCCTGGAAGCCAGACGGCGCTGTCGATCCAGCCGCCGGTCTTGATGCCCCAGTGGACGGCGTTGAAGCCGGTCCCGGTCGACTCTCGGACGGTCAGCGTCACCTGGCCGCCGTCGTTCCAGGCGCCGCCGATGTCAGTGCGGCCGTCGCCGTTGAAGTCCCCGGCGAACCACTTGACCTCGTCGCCCCACCCCCCCTGCCGCGAGCTCCAGAGGGTGCGGTCCAGGAACTTCGTGGTGGCGGCGGGGAAGACGGCGAAGGACGTCTCGCCGCTGCCGTCGTTCCAGCCCCAGGCCACCGAGGCGGCCTGTTTGTTGGTCGGCGCCGACGCGCAGGAGTTCCGCGATGCGACGTTCGGCCAACGGACGCCGTAGATTCTCTGGACGCCCTCCACGTCGATATCCGTCAGGTTCCCCTTCACGTTCCCGTCGCGGTTGCAGTAGTTCATGATGGAGTCGCGGTCGTAGGCCGTGAGCGCGGACGAGTTCTTCTCGGTGCCCGGCGACGCGCAGTACGCCGGCCCCATCACGTTGCCGGGGCTGTCCTGCTCGTGGACGAAGCCCAGCACGTGCCCGAACTCGTGGACGCCGCAATACTCGACGCGCCCCTTTTCGGCGGTGCCGTTCGGGATGAACGAGAGCGTCATGCCGGGGCTGTCGTCGGCGGCGCTGCTCAACGCGTCCATACCCAGGCGCGCCGATCCGGCCGCGCCGGAGTTGCTGGCGTCCTGGCTGACGATGCGCACGCGGACGTGCCTGGCTGTGCCGCTTTTGGGGCAGGCGTCCCAGCCGGTGAAGCGGACGTTGGAGAAGTACTCCCAGGTGCCGGTCACCGCGTCCCGCACGATCTTCTTCTCGCGGTCGTAGCCGGCGGTCTCCCAGCAGACGGGCACCACGTTGCCGTTGGCGGTCCAGTTCTGGACGGAGGTCTTGGCGATGAGCGGGCTGGAGACTGTGCCGATCTTCTCCTGCCCGGTGGCCACGCCGGCCAAGGTGAGCGCCGCCGGCATGAGGACGATCTGTAAGAGACGTGCGCGGCTTCTCGCGGTCATGGATGCCTCCTCGTATGGAGGAGTTGTAGCGAGCTGTCGGGCGCTACGTAACTGCACGTGTGGACAGGATGGCGAGCGTCTCGCCGGTGTCAGATCAGGTGCTCGCGCAGCGCCTTGGCGACGGCCTCGGACTTGGAGTGGACATGGAGCTTCCCGTAGATATTCCGGAGGTGGAAGGCGACCGTGTGGCGGGTGATCTCCAGCTTGGCGGCCGCCGTCTTGTAGAGGTGGCCGTCGACGATGAGCTTGAGCAGCTCGGTCTCCTGCGGGGTCAGGCGGTAATCGGCCTGCTCCGGCGGCCGGAACGTGCGGAACAGCTTGACCACGCGGCGCGCCACGTCCGGCGTCATCGGCGCGCCGCCGTCCGCCACCTCGCGGATCGACTCCAGGAGGCGCGCCGGCGGCGTCGTCTTCAGCAGGTAGCCGGCGGCGCCGGCACAGAGCGCCTCGAAGACCGCTTCGTCGTCGTCGTAGACGGTGAGCGCCACGATCGGCAGGTCGGGGTACCGCTCGCGCAGGATCCGGATCCCCTCGACGCCGGACATGCCCGGAAGCCCGATGTCGCTGAGGACGACGTCGGGCAGGCTCTGGCCGATCTTCGCCAGGGCGTCCTCCATCGTTCGATAGGCGCCGGTGCAGCGGAACCCGTGCGTGCCGCCGACCAGCGCCACCAGCCCCTCCCGGACCTCGCGCAGGTCCGTGACGGTCCGCTCGGGAGTCGCCGGCCTCCAGCGCCGTCCGCCGTCTCGGCGAAGGCCATGTAGTCGCCCACGGCGCCGGTCTCGGCGGTCAGCTCGACGAGTCGCCCGGACCGGCGCTCCCACCGCGCCAGCCCCGCCGGCGTGGTCGCGATCCATACGTCGCCGCGCGAGTCCTCGAACACGCGAAAGACCTGGCGCCCGGTGAGGATCGCCTCGGGCCGAGCACGCACGGCTGTGTCGGGTCGATCTGCCTTCGGATAGCGGGAGAGGCCCGCGCCGGACGGAACCCACCAGGCACCCTGGTGGTCCTGCAGGACCGTCTGGCCCCACCCCCAGCCGTCGTAGTTCGACAGCGGGAATCTCGGGATGACGGAGGAGAAGGAGGCGCCGTCGAAGCGGTGCAGCACGCGTCTCGCCTGGTTGGTGGTGACGATCAGGTCGCCGGCGCGGCTCTCGAAGATCGAGTCGATGACGGTGGACGCCAGACCGTCCGACTGCGTGAAGCGGGTGAACCCCTGCGGTACCAGGCGAAGCAAACCGCAGGTCGTGCCCAGCCAGAGGTTGCCGTGGCGGTCCTCGGCGAGGTCCCATATCTCGCGGTCGCAGGCGGCGTCGAGCGCGTTCCGGCGCTCGAAGGTGGCGCCGGGGGCGGAGTCCCGTCGCCAGAGTCCCTCGGTCGTGACCAGCCACAGCGTGCCGTCTCGCGACTCCAGGAACGCGTTGCCCCAGCCCGAGACGGCAACGCCGCCCACCTGGGCGAAGACGACGGGCTCCTCGGCCGAGGCACGGGGAGAAGAGCGGTAGATGCCGAGCGGGGTCCCGATCCAGAGGGTCGCGTCCGGGCCGGAGTGCGCGCTGGAGACGCGCGAGCCGCGGCTGGCGGCCGGCAGCGGATGGGTCTCGACCCGGCCGTCGGGCCGCAGCAGACGCACCTCACCAGCGGCTCCGATCCAGAGGCCGCCCCAGGGATCCTCGACCAGCGCTCCGATGCTCAGGGAGGCGCCGGGATCCGCGCGCACCACGACCCACGTCTCCCCGCGCGGCACCAGTCGGAACAGGCCCGTCTCCGTCGCGCACCAGAGCGATCCGTCGCGCGCCGGCAGCAGGACCTGGACCGCCCCCGGCGCGCGTCGGTCGAGGTCCTCGAGGACGAAGGTCGGCCCGCCGTCCGCCCGCCGCGGGTCCGCGCGGTAGAGGCCTCTGGAGGTCCCGACCCAGAGCGTGCCGTCCGGGGTCTCGCGGACGTCGGTAACCGGGCCGTTCGGGAGACCGTCAGCCGACGAGAAGGTCACGAACGCGTAACCGTCGAAACGCGAGAGCCCGTCGCTGGTGCCAGCCCAGAGGAAACCTCGCGAATCCACCATGACGTGGAACACGGTGTCTGCGGCGAGGCCGTCGGCCGTGGTGTAGGTGCGGACCGGGGGCTGCTCGGCGAGCACCGCCGTCGAGACGGCCAGCAAGCCGATGGGGACGATCCAGGACGACCGGCGATAGACCATGCGGGCGGGTCCTGCCCGCCAGCATAGGCCTCAGCGCGCGGGCAAACGAGCGTCGGTGCGCGAGCTGTCCGCGCTGGCGCGTTCGCGCTCCGCCCACATCCGGGACCATCCGAGCCGCTCGGCTGTTTCCAGGCGGATGCTGCCGTCCTCGTTGAGGATCCCGCTGGCCTTCAGCCGCCGGACGCTCTCGGCCGGCAGGAACTTCGTGAAGTCGGCATCCTCGGCGGAACGAGGGACGAAGTCTTCGTTCTTCGAGATCGGCTGGTGGTCCCTGAAGGCCTTCCGCACGCCGTTGACCACGTAGTCGAAGTCGACGTCCCTGGACGACTTGATGACGATCGTGTCCAGCGACTTCCTGACGCACGCCATGACCGCGAGCTCACCCATCGGTGCCAGCACCACGGTGAGGTTCTTGTCGTCGGTCACCATGCGGAACGACTCCGGAACCGAGATCGTCGCCACACCGTTTACCGTCCGCGCGCTGCCGCGGAAATAGGTGCCGGACTCGGGCCCCTCCAGGCATACGAAGCGGATCTCCTTGTCGGGGTCGGTCGGGTGAGGCTCGACGAAGTACTTGTTACCGGTGCCGCCGAAGTTGCCGTACGCGTAGACGCCGTAGTTGACCCCAGTGCCGGCGACGCCGATGCCGACGCCGACGTTGGTCCCTTTGCCGTAGACGCCCCAGTCTCCAGTACCGTAGACGCCGTAGCTCCCGGTGCCGTCGACCCCTATGTACCCGTTGCCTACGACGCCGCGCAAGCCGCCCTGTCCGTGCACGCCCTCGTTGCTGCTCGAGCCGTAGATAGCGTAGCTAGTCCCGCTGCCGAAGACGCCGGTTGTGCCGCCCTGTCCGTGAACCCCCTCGTTGCCGCTCGAGCCGTAGACGCCATAGGAGCCACCATCGCCCGACACACCGCGGCTGCCGCCGCTCTTTCCGTAGATGGCCGTATTGCTGCTGTTGGTCACGGTGAAGGCCGGCGTGTTCAGGTTGATGGTGCCCGAATACGGCAGCGTCAGCTGCGCTACGGCAACGCCCGCGCAGGTGAACGCCGGAAGAATGATCAAAGCGCGGCGGATGAGACGGGTGCGGCGAGCCGTGTCTCTGGCGTTCATGGATGCCTCCTCGTACGGAGGAGTTGTATCGAGGGCGGACCCGCCAGGTAACTGCTCGAGTGAGTAGGGTCGAGGAAGACCGATCACGAAACGCCCAGCGCTTTCCGGTGTCACCTGTCCATCGGAGTAGGGTGGGAACCTGTATCGCCGGAGCTATTTCCCGATGAACTTCGCCGGACGCTTCTCCAGGAAGGCGCTCACGCCTTCCTTCATGTCGTCGGTCGCCACACAGAGACCGAAGAGCGTCGCTTCGTGCAGCTCCGCCTGCTCGAACGGCATGTCGAGCCCGTGGTTGACGGCGTCGATGGCATGGCGCACCGCCACCGGCGCCTTGGCGAGGATCTTCTCCAGCAGCTGGCGCACGTGGCCGAGCAGCTCCGGGCCCTCGACCACGCGGTTCACCAGGCCGATCCGCCAGGCCTCTTCGGCGGAGATGGCGTCGCCGGTGAGGATCAGCTCCAGCGCGCGCCCCTTCCCCACCAGCCGCGCCAGGCGCTGCGTGCCGGCGTAGCCGGGGATGAGGCCGAGGTTGACCTCCGGCTGTCCCAGCTTGGCGTGCCTGGCGGCGACGCGCATGGTGCAGGCCATCGCCAGCTCGCACCCGCCGCCGAGCGCGAAGCCGTTGATCGCCGCCACCGACGGCTTGCCCATCGACTCCAGGACGTCGAGGACGACCTGCCCCCGCCGGGCGAGATCGCGCGCCTGGAGCGGCGTCAGGTCCTTGAAGCCGGCGATGTCGGCGCCGGCCACGAAGGCCTTCTCGCCGGCGCCGGTCACCACCACCGCGCCGACCTCGGCATTCGTCTTGGCGTCGTGGAACGCGGCGCGGAGACCTTCGACGACCTCGGCGTTCAGCGCGTTCAGCTTCTCGGGCCGGTTGACGGTGACGGTGAGGATGCGGTCGCTGAGCTCGGTTTCGACGACGGCCATCACTTCGCTCCGGCGAAGGGGTTCTCGTCGGCGGTGGGACCGTAGACGCTGGGCACCGGCACGTCGAGAAGCCTGAGATAGACGGTGAGCTGCCCGCGGTGGTGGTAGCTGTGGTTCAGGAGGATGGTGCGCACCAGCGCCGCCCGCGGCATCGAGAAGATCTCCTGGTCGCCCATCCGCATGGTCCAGCCGCCCATGGCCTTCTCGTCGTCCAGCTGGGCCATGGCCCCCTTCACGGCAGCGCAGGCGGCCTCGAAGTTCTGCAGGATCTCCGCAACGGTCGCCGGCGTCGGCGGCGCCGGACGCGAGCCCACCACGAACCCGTCGGTCGGGAGCGTCGCGGCGATGAACGACGGCACGGTGGCGATGTGGTTCGCCAGCTCGCCGATCGACTTCGATTTGGGGTGCGGCTTCCAGGCCAGCTGGTCCTGCGGCACGCGCTCCAGCACCCGGCGGGTGGTGGCCGCCTCGCGGTCGAACTCCATGATCAGCGGATCGATGACTCTCATCGCCTGTTTACTCCTAGGCCCTTCGGCCCTAGCCAGAGACCTCGGCTCTCTCCTGCGGAGCGAGCCGTCGGTTCCCCTTCTCGTCGTACTCGTAGAAACCGCGGCCGGTCTTGCGCCCGTAGCGCCCCGCCAGCACCATCCGCTTCAGGAGCGGCGGCGGCGCGTACCGCCGCTCGCGGTACTCGGCGAACATGATCTCGGCGATGTAATAGGTCGTGTCGAGCCCGACGTAGTCGAGGAGCTCGAAGGGCCCCATCGGGTGCGCGCAGCCGAGCCGCATCCCCTTGTCGATGTCGTCCAGCGAGCCGACCCCTTCCTCGTAGGCGCGGATCGCGTCCAGGAGGTAAGGGACCAGCAGCCGGTTCACCACGAAGCCGGAGTTGTCGCGCGCGGCGATCGGCTCCTTGCCCAGCGACTTCGCGAAGGCGAAGCAGGTCTGGAACGTCTCCTCCGAGGTCTCCAGCGTGCGCACGACCTCGACCAGCTTCATCACCGGCACCGGGTTGAAGAAGTGGAGGCCGGCGAAGCGGTCGGGGCGTTTGGTGGCCGCCGCCATCTCGGTGACGGTCAGCGACGAGGTGTTGGAGCAGAAGATCGCGTGCTGGGCCAGCGCTCCGTCGAGCGTCTGGTAGACCTGCCGCTTGAGGTCGAGGTTCTCGATGATCGCCTCGATCACCAGGTCGCAGCCGCGCAGCTCCTCGAGGGCGGTCGTGTAGGACAGCCGTCCGACGATCGCGTCGCGCGCGCCCGCCTCGAGCTTCCCCTTCTCCACCGCCTTGGCCAGCGAGCCCTCGATCTTCCTGCGGCCCTTGACCACGAGCTCGTCGTTGACCTCGCGCACCACGGTCGCGTAGCCGGCCTTGGCGACGACCTCGGCAATGCCGGAGCCCATGAGCCCCGCGCCCAGAACGCCTACGGCTTTGATCTCGGCCATCAGCTCAATGCCTCCACGATCACCGCGATCCCCTGGCCGCCGCCGATGCACGCCCCGGCCAGTCCCCAGCGCTTGCCGCGCCGGCGCAGCTCCTTCAGGAGGGTGAGCGTCAGTCGCGTGCCGGAGGCGCCCAGCGGGTGCCCCAGCGCGATCGCGCCGCCGTTCACGTTCAGCTTGTCCGGATCCAGCCCGAGCTCCTTGGCGACCGCCAGGATCTGCCCGGCGAAGGCCTCGTTGATCTCCACCAGGTCCATCTGATCGAGCGTCATGCCGGCCTTCTTCAGCGCGGCCCGCGCCGCCGGCACCGGCCCGATGCCCATCTCGGTGGGATCACAGCCGACCGCCGCGTCGGCCACCAGGCGTCCCAGCGGCACGAGCCCCTTGGCCCGCGCGTTCTCTTCCGTGGTGACGACGACCGCGGCCGCGCCGTCCACGATGCCGGAGGCGTTTCCAGCGGTCACCATGCCGTCCTTGCCGAACGACGGGGAGAGCTTGGCCAGCGTCTCGACGTTGGAGTCCGGGGTCAGGTGGTCGTCCCGCTCGAAGAGGAAGCTCTTCCTCCCCTTCCTGACCTCGACGGCGACGACCTCCTCGCTCAGGCGGCAGGCGGCCCACGCCGCGGCGGCGCGGCGCTGGCTCTCGACGGCGTAGGCGTCCTGCTCTTCACGGGTGACGCCCAGCCGGCGCGCCAGCTTGTCGGACGTCTGCGCCATGAAGAGACCGGTGTGGCTGTCGAGGAGCGCCGCCATCAGCGAGTCCTCCAGCTTGCCTTGCCCGAGCCGGAAGCCGCTCCGCGCGCCGCGGATGACGTGGGGCGCCTGGCTCATGTTCTCGGTGCCGACGGCCAGCACCGTCGTCGCCTCGCCGAGCTGGATCCGCTGCTTGGCCTGGACGATGGCTTCGAAGCCGGAGCCGCAGAGGCGGTTCACGGTCAGCGCCGGGCGGTCCTCGGGGACGCCCAGCTTCAGGCCGATGTGGCGGGCCAGGTAGATCGCGTCGGCCGACGTCTGCATCACGTTGCCGGCGATGACGTGGTCGACCTCCGCCGGCTCGACGCGGGCGCGCCTGAGCGCCTCGCGCGAGGCGATCAGCCCGAGCTCGGTGGCCGAGACCTCGGAGAAGGCGCCGTTGTACTCGGCGAAGGGCGTGCGGACGCCCTCCGCCACGACGATGGACTGGGGCATGCGAATCCTCTCGTGGGGCCGCCGTTTGCCGACAGCCGGCGGAGTCTAGTTCAGCTCCGGGCCAGACCGTGGAACCGGCGGCGGAACGCGTTCATGTCCACGGCCCGCGCGTCGGGATGGAGACGATTGGCGAGAAGCACGTAAACGGCTCGCGAATCGGGGTCCACCCAGACGGAGGCGCCGGTGAAGCCGGTGTGGCCGTAGGCGGCCGGCGACAACGGTCCGGCGGAGCTGCCCTTGGTCGCCGCCATCTGCCAGCCGAGCCCGCGCTCCTCCTCCAGACCCTCGGTGAGCGACCTCGTCGCCTGCTCGATGGAAGACTCGCTCAGGAGACGCGCGTCACGCGTCAGCCAGGCGGCGGCGAGGGCCGCCGCCGCCCGCGCGGTCCCGAAGAGGCCGGCGTTCAGAGACACCCCCGCCCCTCGGCGGTAGGCGTTCCCGTCGTTGGCCTCGCCGTTCACCACGCCGCTGCGGAAGCCGACGTAGTGGAGGTGGCGCTCCCTCACCATGCGCCGCTCGGTGGCGTCGTCCCTCTCGCCGCCGGCGCAGCGGCCGCGATCGGTTCCTTCCGGAGAGAAGAGCAGGTCCTGGGCCAGCCCCAGCGGAGCCGAGATCCGCCGCCGGAAGAAGTCGTCCAGCGGCTCCCCGGCGGCGTTCTCCACGACGTCGGCGAGGAGCAGGTAGCCGAGGCAGGAGTAGAGGACCGCGCGCCCCGGCGGGCCGGCCGGGTCGACCTCGGTCAGCGCGCGGCGATAGGCGGCGCGCCCCTCCCCCTTCACGTAGCAGGGGTACCAGGCCGCCAGCCCCGCGCTGTGGGTCAGCAGCCGCTCGAGCGTGACGCCGTCGAAGCGGGTCTTCTTGTAGGCGTCGCCGAAACGGCCGATGGTGTCCTCGAGCGCGAGCTGACGGCGCTCGGTCAGCGCCAGGACGAGCGCGGCGCCGGCGAGCGGCTTGGTGGTGGAGGCCAGGTCCCAGAGCGTCTCCGGGCCTACCGGCGCGCTCTCTCCCTCCGGCTCGACGCGCGCGTCCCCGACATAGAGCTCCTCGCGAATGCCCTCCTCCCCGCTCACGACGGCCGCGGCGCCGGCGAACCAGCCGCGGTCCACCCCCTCTTCCAGGAGAGCCCGGACAGCGGTCACGGCGTCTTGCGCGGCGGCGGCGGGGGGAGCTGCATGCCGGCGCCCAGCCCCGCCCGCACCAGCTCGTCCGGCAGCGCGGAGAGCCGCCCTCGGTAGGGCTCCAGCACCTTCTGGTTCGCCCGCACCGAGTCCGGCTCCTTCTCGCGCCCCTCGCGCGCGGTCCGCTCGGCCTCCGCCTCGAACGTGGCGATCTGCTCGGAGAGGAGCTTCCGGGAGCCCTCGTCGGCGGCGTTCGCCAGGCGGGACCGGAGGTCGGCCAGCGTGCTCTTCAGCATCGCTTCCTCGTCGGCGTTCAGCTTGGCGGCCAGCGTCGCGGCCTCGGCCTCGAGGACCCGCTCCTTCACCCAGAGGTACTCCTCGACGCTCTTGAAGACCGAGCGGGCCGCGCCGACGTCGGGGGCCACGCCCTCGAGCGCGTCGGCGACGCGCGGGCCGGGTGTGCCGGGGACCGCAGGGGTGCGCTGCCGGCGACTGGCCAGGGTCTGGGCCACGGCCAGGAAGAGCTCCACCTGGCGGGGCGTCAGCAGGCCGTCGGGCGGGGGGGAGAAGCTGGAATCGGCGGCCGGGACCACCGCCTTGACGGAAGGGGCCGCGCGCCGATCGGCGTCGCCTCGCCCGCATCCGCAGACGAGCGCCAGAGCGAGGATCGGAGCGGCCCGGCGGCCGGCGGCGCGCACGCGGACATCATAGGGCTGCGTGGTACGCTTTCTCTCTCGCATGCTCACGCAGGTCGGTAAGTATCAGATCATCGAGAAGATCGGGATCGGCGGCTTCGGTTCCGTCTACAAGGGACGCGACCCCTTCATCAAGCGCGCGGTGGCCATCAAGACCTGCCAGAGCGACGAGGAGGAGATCAAGAAGCGGTTCTTCCGCGAGGCCGAGTTCGCCGGCAACCTCCAGCACCGCAACATCACCACCATCTACGACTTCGGCGTCACCGAAGAGGGCGTTCCCTACATCGTCCAGGAGTTCCTGACCGGCGAGGACCTGGACCGCAAGATCAAGCGGAAAGAGCCGATCCCGATGGCCCGCAAGATACGCATCCTGGTGGATGTGTGCGAGGGCCTTGCCTACGCGCACGCCAGCGGGATCATCCACCGGGACATGAAGCCGTCCAATATCCGTGTCCTGGAGGACGGCACCGTCAAGATCATGGACTTCGGCATCGCCAAGTCCATGGTCTCGCAGTCGACGCTGACGCAGACCGGCATCACCCTCGGGACCGCGTCGTACCTGGCGCCCGAGCAGATCCGCGGCGAGAGCGTGGACCCCCGCACCGACCTCTTCTCGCTGGGCGTCCTGGCCTACGAGTTCGTGACGTTCCAGAAGCCGTTCACTGGCGACCACATCTCGACGGTGCTCTACAAGATCCTGAACGAGCGGCCGCCGGCTCCGAACGAGATGGACCCGAGTATCCCGATCGGCATCTCGCGCGCCATCGAGCACGCCCTGGAGAAGGACCGGACCAAGCGGCCGGGCACCTGTCCGGAGCTGCGGGACGAGCTGGTGGCCGGGCTGGAAGACCTCGGCGAGGACGCTCCGCCGACGCGCTCCAGCGGCTACATCCCGGCCCTGAGCAACGACCCCGAGGAGACGATGCTCACGACGCCGTCCGGCGGCGTCTCCAGCACCCTGCCGCCGCGCTCGGCGACGCCGAGCGGCGCGGTCGCGTCCAGCATGTCGGTGGAATCGGCACGCCTGCGGCCGGACCTCACCAGCGTGAGCGGCGCGGTCACTCTGACCACCAGCACCTCGGTGGCCGACGTGCGCATCCGGCAGGAGGACGCGGGCTCCTCCTCGGGCGTCCTCTCGGCGGTCTCCGACGAGAGCGGCGGCGGTGGCACGCGCCTGCTGGCGATGGTGGCGGTCGCGCTGGTGCTCGCGGTGGGCGGCTGGGGCCTCTATCGTTGGCAGGCAGGCAAGGCCTCCAGCGACACCGGCCCGGGCCTGGAAGGCAGCCTGGCGCCGCCGGGCCCGGAGCCGACCGCGGCCGCCGAGCCCGCCCCCACGAAAGAGGTCCACACAGCGCCCACCGCGGTGCCGGAGCCGGAGCCGGAGGCGACCGCCGAAGCGCCGCAGGCCGAGCCGACGGCGACGGTACCGGCGGTGGGCTCGGCGGTCCTCAGCTCCAGCTACCACTCGCAGGTCTCGATCGACGGGGCCAAGGCGGTCGGCGTGCTCGCGAACCACAAGGTCGGGAGCCTCAAGCCAGGGCGCCACCGCGCGGTCTTCACCATCGAGGGCTTCCCGCCGATGGTGAAGGAGTTCGAGGTGCGCCCCGGCCAGACCACCGAGGTGCGCGCCGAGTTCCCGCCGCGCGGGTCGCTGGAGGTCCTGGTCAACTACGAGGCGCGGCAGGCCGAGATCCGAATCGACGGCGAGGTGGTGGGCCGCGGCCCGTCGGTGAAAAAGACCGTCAGGGCCGGGCCGCACAAGATCGAGGTCAGCCTGGCCGGCTTCGACACGCAGATCAAGAACGTGGTGGTGCCCGAGGAGGACATCATCAAGGTGCCGATCGCCCTGACCCGCAAACCTGGGGAACAGCCGCCGGCTCAGGCGCCGGCGCCGTCCACCCAGCCCGGAGGCTAGTGTCACCATGACCCTTCGCCGTCTCCTCGCGATCGTCCTTTGCGTCGCCGGGTCGCTGGTCTTCGCGCAGGAGGCCTCGGAATCGCTGGCCAACGAGGCCAGGACCGCCTCGCGCGCCGGCCGCTTCCGCGAGGCGGCGCTGAAGTTCCACGAAGCGGCGATCGCCACCACCGACCCGGTCCGCCGGGGCAAGCTCGAGCTGAGCGCCGCCTACGCGCACTTCAACGAGAAGAACGGCAAGGCCGCGCGCGAGGCGCTGGAGCGCGCGTTCACGGCCGACCCCGAGGTCGAGATCGTCGCCGAGTTCTTCGACCCCGCCTTCGTCAAGCTGGTCGGCGAGATCCGGCAGGTCGTCAAGCCGACGCCGCCGCCGGCCCCGGTGGACCTGGCCGAGCTCAAGCGCTCCGCGGCGGAGAGGCTCAAGGACGGCCGCGCCGACGAGGTCGTCTACGACCTCAAGAACGTGCCTCCGGCGCAGCTCGACCGCGAGGCCTGGGAGCTCATGGCCAGGGCCTACGACCAGCTCGGCCGCGCGGCCGAGGCCGCCAACGCCCGCCGCATCGCCGCCGGCGGAGCGATCCCCGCCTCCCCGGAACCGACGCCCGCGCCGCGGGCGACCGGCGCGCGCTCCGACGCGGAGCTGCTCCTCTTCCAGGCGCGAGACGCGCTGGCCCGCGGCAACAGCTTCCAGGCGCAGAACCTCGCGCGGCAAGTGCTGGCGTCGGACCCCGTGAGCACCGAAGCCTACCGCCTCCTCGGGGACGCCTTCCTGGCGCAGAACGAGATGGCGATGGCCGAGGCGAACTGGAAGCAGGCGCTGCGCTACGACGAGCGCAACGAGGCGGCGCTCCTCTCGCTGTTCGACTACTACGTGACGGCCGGCAACACCGACGGCGCCCTGGACGCTCTCTCCAAGGCGGCCAAGGTGAACGAGCGCAACGTGCCGACGCTGGTCGCCCTGGCGCGGAAGCTGCGCGCGCAGGGAGACTTCGCGCACGCCCGTCAGGCCTACGCCGGCGCCGAGGAGGTCCAGCCCAGCGACGCCGCGCTGCTGAGCGAGCACGCGCAGATGCTGATCGAGAAGGGCGAGCCGGACACGGCGCTCCCCCTCCTCACCAAGACCGCCTCGCTGCGCGGCAGGGACCCGATCGTCCACAACAACCTGGCCGCGGTCTACCGCTGGAAGTCCCAGAACGCCGACGCCGAGCGGGAGTACCGCGAGGCGCTGCGCTATGCGCCGGAGCACATGCCGGCGCTGGTGGGGCTCGGCACGCTGCTGCTCACGAACGGCAGCCCCGCCGAAGCGGCCACGGTGCTGCAGAAGGCGGCCGACCTCGAGCCGGGCCGCCCGGAGGTCATCGTCGGGCTGCTCCGCGCGCAGCGGTTGAAGGGGGACCTGGACGCCGCTCAGGCCGCCGCGACCAAGGCCATCGGCGGCGCGGCCGGTCCGGTGAACGCCGAGGACGCGATCGTCTGGAACGAGGCCGCCTTCATCGCCTACCAGCAGGGTCGCTTCGACGAGGCCGCCAGGCTCTTCGAGGCCGCCGCCCAGAAGGACCCGGCCCTGGCCGCCGCGCGCACCAACCGGGAGAAGGCGCTCGGCGCCGGCCGCTTCCTGGCGGCCCTGGAGAGCCAGGCGCCGCTGCAAGGCGTCGCCAAGCCGGCTCCCTGATGCGAAACTAGGGACGGATCGTCGCCCGCAGCTTGACCACGATCTGCTCCGAGCGCGGCCGGAGCTGAAGCCCGCCGAGCTCGCGGGGCTCGCGCGCGTCGCGGTTCCAGACCACGAAGAGGTCGGTCCCGGGGCGGATCGTCCACCTCAGGCGCGTGTTGGCGCCGACCTCGCGCGAGGCGGAGTCGTACTGCACGAAGGTCGAGAGCTGCAGGTCCGGCGAGAACGCCAGGACGCCGCGGAGCTGCCAGACGCGCAGCGTGAAGGAGCCCTGGGGCAGCCGCCCGAAGTCGTCGTAGGCGTCGAGCGCGAGCGTGAGCCGGCCGCCGCGGCTGGTCCAGCTGGTGTAAGCGTAGGTCTCGGTCAGGTGACCCGAGTAGAACGTCCCCAGCCAGACGGTGACGCCGGCTTGCAGGCTGCGGTGCTCGGCCGACTGCGCCTCGACCCGGAAGCGGTCGAAGCGGTAGGCGCCCGGAGGGATGACGACGCCCTCGGCGATCTCGAACGGCTCGACCAGCCGCTCGTATTCGGGCGCCCAGTTCAGCTCGAAGCGGTCCCCCGACTCCAGCCTCACGTTCACCGGAGCCATGAAGACGCGCCACGATTCGGTCCGGCCGTGGAGGTCGGTGACGACGTACGGCACCAGCTCGAAGAAGAGCTGCCGCACCGGCGCCAGCGGTCCCTGCTTCGACGGACGCGGCTGGTAGGCGGCGCCCAGACGGTAGAAGCGCGTGCCCGGCCGAGGCAGGAAGCCGAGGCCCGGCTCCAGCGCGTCGCCGAACTCCTGGAAGCGAAGCGAGACGTCCCAGAGGTCGTTCGGGTAGTCGACCTTGAAGCCCCATCCGGTGCGCTTGCCGTCTCCGGCATCTCCCCAGGAGCGCGCGCCCCAGAAGCCCACGAAGAAGTCCTTGCCACCGAGGAACCGCGACGTCTGCCAGACGGCGTCGACACCGGCCAGCGTGTTGTCGAGGCGACCCGAGGGCTCGCCGTGGGTCACGACCGTGCCGACGCGCAGGTGCCCGCCGACGTCGTAGGTGGCGCGCCCGGCGAAGGAGTTGGCCCGCGCGGCGCCGGCGGCCTCCTTGGTCTCCACGTCCAGCAGCGCGACCCCGAAGCGGCCGGCGCGTCCCAGCACCTTGGCACCCGCCAGGATCGGCACCGGACGGCCGCGGAAGAGGCCGACGCGCCGCGAGTAGAACGGGATGAAGTCGACGTCCAGGCCGAGCCCGAAGGTGAGCTGGTTGGAGCCCTCCAGGAAGAAGGCGCGCTTCTCCGGGAAGAAGAGCGGGAAGCGGGTCAGGTTCACCTGCCGCGCGTCGACCTCGGTCTCGGCGAAATCGGTGTTGACCGTCGCCGACCCGACCAGCTCGCGGGTCAGGTTGAGCGACGCGTCGAGCCCGAGCTGCCCCTTGGTGAAGGTGTGTCCCGCGACGAAGTCGGTCTCGCGGCGGAAGAGGCCGAAGGGGCGCAGCTCCAGCCCGAGGCCCTTCTTCAGCACGCCGACCCCGGTCAGGAGGCCGGCGCGGCTGACGTCGGGGAGCTTGGCGTCGAGAGTGGTGCCCGACCAGCGCAGGGTGAGCCGCTCGCGCGGCACGTAGCGGGCGACGTTGAAGCGCCAGGAGGCACGCCCTTCCGGGAAACGGAGCGTGGCCGCCGGGATGCGGACCTCCGCCGACCAGCCGGCTGAGCTGCGCCCGACCTTCGCGTCCCAGACTCCGTCCCAGTCGGGCGAGGTGCTCTCCGGCCCCGAGACGAGGCCGTCGGCCTGGGCGCCGGCCGCGTTCACCTGGAAGTAGTACGCGTTCCGGCCGTCGCCGGCGGGGTCGAGGAGGATGGTGAGGCTGTCGTCGCCGTCCATCCCGCCGTCGCGCTGCATGGTGTGGACGGCCAGCCGCCGCGGATCGGGGTCGGCGCAGGCGAACCCGAGCGTGATCGCGGCGCTGTCGACCAGGACGCGCACCTCGGTGGCGAACGGCGTGGGTGCGCCCGGTCGCGGCGCCTGTTGCGCGAGCGCCAGGACGGCGGCGTCCTTCCAGACCGCGTCGTCGAGGAGGCCGTCGAGCACGATCGGTGAGGAGGCCAGCGGCGCCACGACCGTCGGCGGCTCCTCGGCAAGGCTGGGGCGCGCCCCCAGCAGCGCGACCGCGGGCAGGAGCCAGAGGGCCCGGTGCCTCACCTCGATGTCGAGCTCACTTCTTGACGTCTACCTTCGCGAGCGCGGCCGCCAGCGCCGCACCGATTCTCTCGGGGGTGTCGAGGCCCCAGAAGTGGAGGAAGAAGAGGCGAGGCGTCTCCTCGAGCATGTGCGAGTGGAGGGCCGTCGCCTGGAGCCCGTTGGCGACGAGCGCCGCGATCACCGGGTTGACTTCGGAGGCGACCAGCACGAAGTCGCCGGTCGTCGCCAGCTTTTCGCCGACCGGCTGGAAGTTCATGGCGGTGCCCATCCCCATGCTCGGCGGGATCTCCAGGCCGTGCTCTTCGATCTTCCCGGCGCGCGGCACGCTCACCTGGAGGACGCGGCCCGCGGGTGCCCCCGAATGCCCCAGCGCCTTCTCCAGCCGCGTGAAGAGCGCCTTCTCCGGCGCGGTCGGCTCTCGCGGCGCGGAGGGCCCGCTGGGGGTCTTCGTCTTGCCGAGCGCCGCCTTCAGGCCACGCCCCAGTGCCGCGGGATCGCCGTGCCCGCCGAAGTGCACGTAGACGACCGGCGGCCGCTCCCCGACCAGGTGGTTGTGGATCGCCAGCACGTCGAGCCCGCCGGCCTGGAGCGAGGCGACGACCGGCGCGACCTCCGATTCCAGCAGCACCAGGTCCCCCATGGTCATCGCCTCGCCGTCCTGGGCGGCCGGCAGGAACGCGCCCCACGAGCCGAGCGCCAGCGCCGGCTCGAGCTTGACGCCGCCGAGCGTCACCGCCAGGTCGCGGCGTGGCCAGCCGTAGCGCCGCACGCCGCCGGACAAGGAGCGTCCGGCCGCGCCGAGCGCCCGGTCGAGGGCCTGCGCATCCAGGTCACCAGCTTGCAGCGGCGGCGCAAGCGAGAAGACCAGGAGAGCCGACCCCAGCGCGGTGTGCCATACCCTCATCGCTGCCTCCGCCCCCGCACCTCAGGGCTCCCGGGAGAGGTGAGCATAGCGACCGGCTGGCTGATCCGCCGCTTCCTCGATCCTCGGGCAGAGATCCTCTTCGTCGAGCCCAACGGTCGGAGCAGCAGAAGAGCACCGCCCCGCGCTGCCTTCAGCTGTAATGCTTGGCGACGATCTCGTCGGCGATCCTCAGCGAGAGCGCCGAGATCGTCAGGGATGGGTTGACGCCCAGAGACGTGGGGATCAGCGCCGCGTCCGAGACGTAGAGTCCGTCGTAGTAGCCACCCGTCCTCTTGAACAGGCGGCCGTACTCGTCAGCGGCGCCGTCGTCGGCGCTCTTGCTCATCCGGCACCCTCCGAGCGGGTGCGAGACGCCCAGCACCGTCGGCTCCGAGGCCTTCTTCTTCGCGGTCGGCGGCGGCACGGGCGCCGTGAACGCGCTCTTGAAGCCGGCACCCGCGGACTCCAACGCCGTCGACTTAGGCACCAGCTTCTGACGGAAGCGGGCCAGCGTCGCGGCGATGCGGGTGTAGATCGGGTCCTCGTCGAACCTCTTTCCGTCGAGCCTCTCCAGGCGCAGCTCGGTATCACCTAGACCCGTGTCTCCGAGCCGGAACTTCCCCAATGCCTGCTCGCGGCCCATGGCGGCCACGCACATCACCCGGCGGCTCGGGATGTCCTCCGATCGGAAGGTCTCGGCGTCCACGCCGCTCTTCAGCAGCGCCTTGAGGATGACGCCCATCTGCTTCAGCATGTTGCGGATCTCGCCGGCGACAACACGATTCACGATGGCGGGCGTCAACCCGTTCTGCGCCAGGTCGTGCAGGACCGCGTTACCCTGGCCGAACAGCACCGAGAACTGCCTCGGCACGCCGTTGTCCTCGATGGTGTGAAACGCGCTCGGGTCGTCTCGGTCGAAGTGCGCGAAGGACGTCGTGACGGGCCCGCGAGTGAGGTTCACGGTCTCGCTCGTCTCTTCGACGAAGCCCAGGAAATCGCCGTTCGTCGAGAACCCCTCGCCGAGCCTGTCGCTCAGGTCCGGCATGGTCTTCAGCTTGTGCTTGCACTTCAGCAGGAGCTCCACGGTCCCGACGCAGCCCGCCGCGACGATCACCCGGTTCGCCTTGACGGAGAAGGTTGCCGGCTTGCCGTTCTTGTCCGGCCGCTGGAGATACTGGACCTCGTAGCCGCCGTCTTTCAGCGGCGTGATGCCCTGGACCTCCGCCAGCGCCTTGATGCCGATCGTCGGTTCGCCGATCTCCGGAGGCGTGCCGTCCGGCTTGCCGAAGACGGCGCTCATGAGCTGCTTGTTCAGGGTGTTCCTGGCTCCCGGCAGGCACCCGATGATGCAGCGTCCCTGCCGCTCGCAGAAGTTGGCGGGCTTCTTCGCCGGCTCCGGCGGGTAGTTCTTCGGCCAGTCGTCTCCGTAGAGCGGGCTGCCCTCCGGCGTGAGGTCGCTGATCGAGGAGTCGACAGTGCCGTAATCGGGCGGTTGCTGCAGGTCGGCCAGGACGGCGGCGGCCGTGCTCTGGAACACCCGAGCGCGGTCGATCCACAGCGCATTCAGGAGCGCTTGACTGGGGTCGAGCTGCTTGAGCTTGCGGCGACCGTCCGGATCGGGCACGACCCGCCAGTGCGGCTGAAGGCGCGCCGAGCGCGTCACGATGTTGCTCAGCCCCGCATAGGCGGGGAGGTACTTCGCCGGGTCGAGCGTCCGCAGCACCCCGTTGCCGATGGCGCTGCGCGCTCGGTCATACAGCTGGTGACGCTGATCAGCGGTGAGTGAGAGCGGCCACGTGGAGAAGGTCGAGTCGGGCGGCTCGATGGTGACGTTCGCGTAGATGAGCGAGCCTCCACCGACACCGTTCGCGCGCGCGATCGTGACCCCGTCGTTGTGGTTCATCACGCGCCCCTTCATGTCGAGTCCGAAGCGGCCGAAGCGCGTCAGGTCGTAAAGGCCGTCGAGCTGACCCTTCCTGCGGAAACAGCGCACGAACATGTCCATGAGCCCGCGCAAGTGATCGCTGGAGACCCAGTAGCGGACCGGCTGCTGGTGGCGAACTTCGAGGAACCCCGGCGTCGCGATCTGCTTGTCCTGGACCGTCTCGACCGGCGTGGTCCACCAGGCGCCCCGCTCGAGGATCAGCAGGCGTTCTCCCTTGCCTCGCTTCTTGAAGGCGTGAGCCAGCGTCAGCGCGGCCGTCGTCCCACCGAACCCGGAGCCGATGACCACGGCTTCGTAACGATCGGCATCCGGAATGGGCGCCGGCGGCGCCGCGGCCCCGGCTGCGGCTGCGGTCGGGGAGCGGAAGAGCCTGAGGAACGGCAGCCCGACCAGGATCCTGCCCAGCTCGCGACGAGATGGCTTGTTCACCGCGACCTCCTGCGTGAGCCCATATCTCTCAGACGGTCGCCGACGCGCGGTTTCTCCTGGGCGGGGCTCTTTCAGCCGGCCGGCTCTGCCCCTCCCAGCACCGCCAGGAAGTCCGACAGGATGTGGGCGGTGGCGCCCCAGATCGCGTGCCCGCTGTAGTGGTAGACCTTGGTCACCACCGGACGGCCGCTCCAGGACACCTCGCGCTCCTCGACCACCGTGGGATTCAGCAGGTAGGCGATCGGCACCTCGACGATCGCCTCGACCTCCTGCTCGGCCGCCTGGAACGCGACCGGATAGGGCATCGCTCCGACGAAGGGGGACACCTCGAAGTTCGTGACCGTGATGATGCGCGGCAGCGCGCCCAGCAGCTTGACGCTGGTGGCCGGCACGCCGATCTCCTCCTCGGTCTCGCGGGTCGCGGTGTGCCAGAGCGTGGCGTCGCGCGGCTCCTTGCCGCCGCCCGGGAAGGAGACCTGCCCCTTGTGGTGCTCGACGCTCTCGGTCCGCTTGGTGAAGAGCGTGAAGAGCTGCTTGTCCCTCACGTAGAGCGGCACCAGCACCGCCGCCTCGCGCGGTGCCGGCAGCTCCGGGTCGCGCTCGTTCAGCATGCGCCGCTCCGGCCAGCTCCGGTTCAGGCGCTGCCGCATCTCCTCGATCCAGCCGTCGGCGCTCATGCCACTCGTGGAGCTCATCGAACTCATGTCTCGTCGGGGAGCGAGAGGTTCGCGCCCGCGGGATTCTTCCTCTCCTTGGCGGTCTTCTCCCCCTTCTTCACGAAGAGCTGCAGGTAGGCCTCCACGAAGCCGTCCAGGTCGCCGTCGAGGACCCGGTCGACGTCCCCCACGTCGAAGCCGGTGCGGTGGTCCTTCACCAGGCGGTACGGCGCCAGCACGTAGGAGCGGATCTGCGAGCCGAAGCCGATCTCCATCTTGATCCCGGCCCGGGCGGCGTCCTTGGCGCGGCGCTCCTCGAGCGCCCTCTGGTAGAGCCGCGAGCGCAGCACCTTCATCGCGAAGTCGCGGTTCTTGTTCTGCGAGCGCTCGTTCTGGCAGGACACCACGATGTTGGTCGGCAGGTGGGTGATGCGGATCGCCGACTCGGTCTTGTTGACGTGCTGCCCGCCCTTGCCGCCGGCGCGGAAGGTGTCGATCCGCAGGTCCTTGTCGTTGATCTCCACCTCGATCGACTCGTCGACTTCCGGAGAGACGTGGACCGACGCGAACGAGGTGTGCCGGCGGGCGGCCGCGTCGAACGGCGAGATGCGCACCAGGCGATGCACGCCGTGCTCGGACTTCAGGTGCCCGTAGGCGTACTCCCCTTCGAAGCGCAGCGTCGCCGACTTGATCCCCGCGTCCTCGGGGTAGGAGACCTCCAGGATGCTGGTCTTCCACCTCTTGCGCTCGCCGTAGCGGAGGTACATGCGCATCAGCATCTCGGCCCAGTCCTGGGCCTCGGTGCCGCCCGCCCCGGCGTGGATCTCGAGGATGCCCGGCAGCGGGTCCTCCTCGTTGGTGAGCTTGAAGGTGAGCTCCAGCTCGCGCGACCAGGCCCCGAACTTCGCCAGCGCCTGGTCGGCGTCGCGCTCGGCCGGCTCCCCTTCCCGCAGGAGCTCCACCAGCGCCTCGAGCTCCTCGGCGCTCTCCTTGAGCGCCTTGTCGTCCTCGAGGACCCTGTCGACCCGCTTGAGCTTGCGGAGCGTGTCCTGTGCGGAGGCCGTGTCCGACCAGAAGGCCGGGTCGCCGCTCAGCTTCTCCAGCTCGACCTTGTCTCTCCGGGCCCGCTCGACGTCAAAGATAGCCTCGCAGGGCGGCCACTTGCGTTGCCAGCTCCTGCAGGCGCTCGATCCTTTCCTCATTCATCGTGTGGGTCCTTCCGGCCGCGCCCTGACGAGGCGGCCGCGCAGGATAACGGCCGCGACCGCCGCCGCGCAAACGAGGAGCAGCGTCTCCCCCAGCGCGACCGCCGGTGCCGGGACCGTAGCCAGCGGGAGATCCACCACCAGGCTCTGCTTTCCTTCCTCGGGAACCGTGTGCGAGCGCCCCAGCGGGTCGACCCAGCCGGTGCGGCCGGTGATCGCCGCCCGCACCAGCGGACGCCCGGTCTCCACGGCACGCAGCACCGCCGCCTGCCAGTGCTGCCCCTTCGCCCCGTAGCCGCCGTACCAGGAGTCGTTGGTGAGCGTGAAGAGAACGTCGGCGCCGGACCGCGCCTCGGCGCGGGCGATCCAGCCGAAGATCACCTCGTAGCAGACCGCGCCGCCGAGCCGCAGGCTCTTGAACGGCAGCAGCCGCACCTCCTTGCCCGGGGTGAAGGAGCCGGGAATCGCCTTGCTGATCGGCCCGACCCGCGTCAGCAGGCTGCCGAAAGGCACGTACTCACCGAACGGCACCAGGCGGAGCTTGTGGTACGGCGGCAGCACCGCGCCTTCGCCGGTCACCAGCAGCGCCGAGTTGAAGTAGGGCGCGTCCTCGCGCTCCGGCTCCTCCGACCAGGCGGTGGAGAAGAGCACCGCGGCGCCGGTCCGCTTGCAGAGCTCGGGCAGGTCGTGGCGCAGCCGCGCCGACCAGGGCCAGGCGTCCACCATCGCGCTCTCCGGCCAGAGCACCAGGTCGGGGTGCTCGCGCGCGCAGAGGACGTAGGTGTCGGCGAGGAGGTCGGCATACAGCCGGTCGCGGTCCTCGGCCGACCAGCGCGCCTCCTGCAGCACGCCGGGCTGCATCAGGGCGACGCGGAGAGTGCGCGACGGGCGCCCTTCGTGTCTGGTGATGCGCATCCGCCCCGCCGTGAAGGCCACCACGATCAGCGCGCCGGCGGTGCCCGCGCACAGGAGCCGCCGGGCCGGGTGGCGGAGCGCGAGATAGGCGCAGACGTTCAGGACGACGACCAGCAGCGTCACCAGCCCCGTGCCGGCGAGCGCCGCGCCCTGGATCAGCTCGGGCTTCGCCGCCAGCGCGTAGCCGAGGAGCGCCCACGGGAAGCCGGAAAGGACGTAGGTGCGCAGCCCCTCCTGCACGACCCAGGCGCACGGCCAGACGACCATCAGCTCCAGCGGCGTGCCGGGCCGGGCCAGCGCGACCAGCAGCCCAAGCGCCGAGAAGTAGGTCCCCAGGATCAGCGCGGTGAGGAGCAGCGCCAGCGCCGACAACGGCGCGTTCACGCCGCCGTAGTGGTGCACGGTGTAGCCGATCCAGGGCACGGTGCTGATCCAGAAGGCGATGCCGAACGCGTACCCCAGGAGCCAGCCATGGAGCGGCCTCACGTCCTGCAGGGCCCGGAAAAAGGGCACCAGCGCGACCGGCAGCAGCAGCACCCACGAGCTCGTCGGAAAGCAGAGGCCCAGCAGCACCCCGGAGAGCGCCGCCAGCAAGAGTCGCCACGAGAACGAGAGCGGCACTAACGCGGCTGCGGAGGGGGGCTTGGGGGGAACCCGAAGCCTGGCGGGTTCCCCCC